>Ga0209257_1000107_pt1 | contig 240937 bp, 222 predicted proteins | sample AraplaCvi_mCL_r2_FD_184277 | JGI IMG/M metagenome (GOLD analysis project Ga0209257, IMG submission 184277) | Arabidopsis root microbial communities from North Carolina, USA - plate scrape MF_Cvi_mCL_r2 (SPAdes) (version 2) | ecosystem: Host-associated > Plants > Roots > Endosphere | place... | reverse complement strand
GCTTCAAGGCGTACGCAATCTGCTGTTCAGTAAATTTGCTTCTCTTCACGGCATGCCTCCCTTCTTAAGGTGAAAATCATGCCGGAATTTCTAACTTTAAACGGTACTATTTATTGGGGTAGGGTCAGCAGTTGCCCAAGTACGCTTTACGAGGGCAACCTGGCACCAAACTAACTCTGGCCGGAGCCTTAAAACTCTTCCCATTCATCATTGGTCGCAGCAGGGGCGCGACGCTCGGATTTGCTGCGGCGATCCGATGTGCGGTCTGCCGCGGGACCTGTATCGTTCGCAGCGGCGCGTGCGTTGGCGCGTGGAGCGGAGCGCTGATCAGGGGCGGTGAGGCGCTTCGTGTTTGCCGCAGATGCTGCGGAAGATTCGACTACGCGGGCGGCAGGGCGTGGCTGGGCGCTCCAGCGTGCTACTGCTTCGGTGCCGAGTTTGAACGAGGCGGCGACTTGCGCAAGCTGGGCGGCCTGTTCCTGCATGCTGGCGGCTGCAGCTGCGGCTTCCTCCACCAGCGCGGCGTTCTGCTGCGTCACCTGGTCCATCTGGCCGATGGCCTGGTTCACTTCATCGATGCCGACGCTTTGCTCGCGGCTGGCCGAGGTGATCTCGCCCATGATGTCGGTCACGCGGCGTACGCTGGTCACGACTTCACCCATGGTGGTGCCGGCCTGCTGTACCAGCGAGGTGCCGGCGTTCACCTGCATCACGGAGTTGTCGATCAACTCCTTGATCTCTTTCGCCGCAGCGGCTGAACGCTGCGCCAGGTTGCGCACCTCGGAGGCGACGACGGCGAAGCCGCGGCCTTGCTCGCCGGCGCGTGCCGCTTCGACGGCAGCGTTCAGTGCGAGGATATTGGTCTGGAATGCGATGCCATCGATGGTGCCGATGATGTCGACAATCTTGCGCGAGGATGCATCGATCGAGCCCATGGTTTCTACCACCTGGCCAACGATCTCGCCGCCGCGTGCTGCGACGTCGGACGCTGCCTGTGCAAGCTGGTTGGCCTGGTTGGCGTTGTCGGCGTTCTGGCGCACGGTGGAGGTCAGTTCTTCCATTGACGACGCCGTCTCTTCCAGCGAGCTCGCTTGCTGTTCGGTGCGCGAGGACAGGTCCAGGTTGCCCTCTGCGATCTCGCTGGAGGCGGTGGCGATGGCGGTGGTGCCGGTCTGCACCTGGCTGACGACGCGGCGCAGTGCATCGTTCATGCCGCGCAGGGCTTTCATCAGGTCGCCGATTTCATCGCGCGCCGTTTGTTCGTCAAAGTGCGTGGTCAGGTCGCCTTCGGCCACGGTGTTGGCGATACCGAGGGCCGAGTTCAGCGGCACGGTGATGCTGCGTGAGATGACCCAGGCCGCCCATGCGCCAAATGCCAGCATCAGGATGCCAAGCGTCAGCATCAGGCGCGTGCTGCGGGCGTTGGCCTCGTTGATCCTGGCCGCTGTCGCGTCGATGGCCTTGCGCTGCTGGGCCAGCAATTCGTTGACCTTCTCCTGGTATGCCTTGGCCGCAGGTTCGAAGACTTCGCGGTACAGTCGTTCGCCCTCGGCTGCATCGCCGGCCTTCTTGGCGTTCATAACCTGATTCTTCGCATCCTGATATTTGTTGCGGATGGCGACGGCATCTTGATAGATCTTGCGTTCCTCGTCCGACTCCAGCAGACCCTCGACCGACTTCAATAATTCGGCGCCGCGCTTGGCACTGTCGGCAATCACGGTGGCGAAGGTGTTAGACAGTTCGGCATCGCTGCTGCGCGCGATCAGTTGCGTGCGAGCGATGGCCGAGTAGATCAGCACATACCAGTCCGACACGATGCGCTCTTTGGCCAGCGGCCGTTCCATCATGGCGCGCGTTGCGGTGGCGGTTTCGTTGGAATGGTACAGGGCATAGCTGGTGCCGATGGCCGACAGCAGCAGGACGATGCCGAAGCCTGCTGCCAGGCGGGACCCGATGCGGAGCTGGGACAGGAATTGCATACAAGCCTCCAGGTAGTTGGAGTTCTAGTATGCACCTGAATAGTTGCGTGGTAGATATCCCGTTGCAAGGCTGCAACACGGAATAGCACGTAATTTAGAACTGCTGGGCTACTTTCAAATCCGGCTTTTCCGCCCACTGCGCCAATGCTTCAGCCATGCGCTGGCTTTCGCCAACGATGTAGGTCCAGTCGCGGATGCGGGCGGCATGGTCCTGGCCGTAATGCTTGAAGTCCGTCCGGTCCGGCAGCTTGCGGTTCGGCAGGCGCGCCACGAAGGATGGTGAAGGGGAGACCAGGATGACGTTTTCCAGCGCGCTGTCGCGGGCGCGGCGCCACGGCATCGACTTATCGAGCCAGCCCGGCACAATGTGGTCGGTGAAGTGCGGGTAGACCACCAGCCCTTCGTCGCGCTGGTAGGGCAGGTGCAAGTGGTAATCGATCAAGCCGCCATCCCAATAGTCGCCGGGCGGTGCGCCGTGGATATCGCTGACTGCCTGCAGCACCAGCGGGATCGAGCCGGATGCCACCAGGGCGGCGTGCAGGTTGTGTTCCGTCAGGTCGACGTAATACGAGGTGAAGGCGTCGAAGCTGGTGCGCAGCCAGGCTGCGTCGTCGCGCGTGTCGTGGAAGACCACGCGTTCCATGGCGCCGGCCAGGCGGCTGCGCGAAACGGCGTTGCCGGCAGCGGCACGGAGGAAGCCGGCAATTTCGCGCCAGCGGACGCCACGCGTGCTGGCCAGGGGGCCGATGCCGCGTACCGTGATCACCGACAGCAGGTAGTCCGGGTTGGTGAGCATTTCTTCGCCGCGGCCATCGAGCACGTTATCGAGCAGGGCACGGATGACGCGGCTGACGTAGGCGGCATCCACCTTTTCGGGATAGGTCTGGCGGATGTAGTGGTGTGCCAGGCGCTGGTGCGCTGCGACCGGGTCATGGAAGGCGCTGGCGGCCATGCGCCAGGCGCCGATCGATGCGCCGATCAGGCGGCGCTGGCGCGGCGCCTGTTTCAGCCACTCGCCGAACATCCACTGGTCGATGCCGTTCAGGATCAGGCCTTTGGGACCGCCTGCTGCCGCAGGAATGATGGCAATGTCGGCAGCCTGCAGGCCTTCGCGCTCGATGCGCTGGCGGGCGCGCTGGCCAAGCCGGATACTGATCGGTGAATCCACTACTTCAAGCCTCCTCCAAGCGCCCGGTACAAGTCGATGGCGCTGGTTGTGCGCAGCAGGCGTGCCTGGACCAGGGCCTGCTCCGCGGTGAACAATTCGCGTTGGGCGTCGAGCACGTCGAGCGAGCTGGCGACCCCGTTTTCAAAGCGTAATTGTAATAGACGCAGGCGTTCGGCCTGGGCGTCCTGCACCGCGCGCTGGGCTGCGACCTGTTCGCCCAGGTAGGTGCGGGCGGCCAGGGCATCGGCGACTTCGCGGAAGGCTTGCTGGATGGTTTTCTCGTAGTCGGCGACCGCGATGTTCTTGCGGGCGTGGCTGACGTCGAGGTTGGCCTTGTTGCGGCCGGTGTCGAAGATCGGCAGCACCAGTTGCGGCGCAAAGGCCCAGGTGTCGCTGCCGCTGTCGAACAGCCCACTGAAATCGCGGCTGGCGCTGCCGATCGAGGTGGTCAGCGTGATGCGGGGGAAGAAGGCCGCGCGGGCGGCGCCGATGTTGGCGTTGGCGGCTTTCAGGCGCTGCTCGGCGGCGCGGATGTCGGGGCGGTTGGCTACCAGGTCGGATGGCAGGCCGGCGGTGAGGTGCGACATGGCGTCGGCTTCGGCGTCGCTCATCGCTTCCACCGTTGCCGGCATTGGCGCCGCGCCAGCTTGCGCACTGCCGGCTGGCGGCGACTGGCCGACCAGCAGTGCCAACGCATTGGCGGCTTGCGCACGTTGGCGGGCCAGGGCCAGCGCAGAAGCGCGTGCGGTTTCCATCTGCTGTTCGTTGGAGCGCAGGTCGAGCCGCGAGGATGCGCCGCCTTCCACGCGCTGCTTCGTCAGCTCGAAGGTACGCTTGCGGGCGTCGTAGGTGCTCTCGGCCAGCGCCTGCTGCTGGGCGAAGGCGCGCTCGGTGTAATACGCTTTTGCGACTTCAGCGACAAGGCTGATTTGGGCAGCCTGTTTCGCTTCTTCCGTGGCCAGATAATTGGCGAGGGCGGCGTTGCTCAGGCTTTTTACCCGGCCGAAGAAGTCCAGTTCGAAGGCGGAGATGCCGAGGCCGGCGTCAAAGCGTTCGCCCACCTGCGGCTGGCCGCTGGCGTTCGCGAAGCCAGGCGTGCGGCCGCGCGATTCGCTGAGTGTGGCGTTGAGCGTTGGCAGGCGGTCGGCGCGCTGGATGCGGTAGGTGCCGCGCGCTTCTTCGATGCGCAGGGCGGCGATGCGGAGGTCGCGGTTGTTTTCCAGCGCTGTCGCGATCAGTTGCTGCAGGCGGCCGTCGGGGAAGAATGTGCGCCAGCCGGTTTCCACTGCGGACTGCGTTGTGCCAGCACCTGCGTCACTGGCTGCGGCGCCTGCGGCGGGCGGCACGGCAGGGAAGGCTTCAGCGACTGGCGCGGCGGGGCGCTGGTAGGTGGGCGCCATCGAGCAGCCGGACACTGCGCCTGCCAGCAACAGCGCGGCGGCAAGCGTGCGAATGGATGGCTGCATCGCGGCTGGTGTGTTGGGGATAAGGTGCGTCATCATTGCTTCGACTCCGGAAGATCCAGTTCATGCGCGGCGAGGCGGCGTTGGCGCTCGCTGCCTTTGAAAATGCGGCGCACGACCACGAAGAACACCGGCACCAGGAACACCGCCAGCACGGTGGCGGTAATCATGCCGCCCATCACGCCGGTACCGATGGCGCGCTGCGACGCCGAGCCGGCGCCGGAGGCTATCACCAGCGGCAGCACGCCGAGGATGAAGGCGAGCGAGGTCATGATGATGGGGCGGAAGCGCAGGTGCACGGCTTCCAGCGTCGCTTCGATCAGGCCTTTGCCCTGCGCCTGCAAGTCCTTGGCGAACTCGATGATCAGGATCGCGTTCTTGGCCGACAGGCCGATGATCGCAATCAGGCCGACCTTGAAATACACGTCGTTCGGCAGGTCGCGGATATGCGCGCCTAGCAGTGCGCCGAGCACGCCCAGCGGCACCACCAGAAGTACGGCGACCGGAATCGATTCCGATTCGTACAGCGCAGCCAGCACCAGGAAGGCGGCCAGCATCGACAGGGCAAACAGCGCCGGCGCTTGCGAACCGGACAGGCGTTCTTCGGCCGACTGGCCGGTCCATTCGATGCCGAAGCCCGGCGGCAGCTGTTCGGCCAGGCGCAGCAGCTCCTCCATGGCTTCGCCGGTCGAATGTCCCGGCGCGGCACCGGCGCTCAGGCGATAGGCCGGATAGCCGTTGTAGCGTACCAGCTGGATCGGCCCGGTCACCCAGCGCGTTTGCGAGAACGAGGCAAATGGCACCATCGTGCCGGTACTGCTGCGCACGTTGAGGCGCAGGATGTCTTCCGGCTGCATGCGCCGTTGCTGGTCGGCCTGCACGATCACGCGCTGTTGGCGTCCGCTGCTGGCAAAGTCGTTCACGTACGACGAGCCGAACGCCGTGCCCAGCGTGGCGGTGATGTCGGCGAACGACACGCCCAGCGCATTGGCTTTCTCGCGGTCGATGTCGACCTGCAGCTGCGGCGCATCTTCCAGCCCTTCCGGGCGCATGCCGGTCAGGATCTTGCTCTTGCCCGCCAGCTCCAGCAGCTGGTTGCGTGCCGCCAGCAAGGCTTCGTGTCCGAGCCCGCCGCGGTCTTGCAGGCGTGCCGTGATGCCGGTGGCGTTACCCAGTTCGCGGATCGGCGGCGGGCTCAGGGCGAACACTTGCGCATCCTGGATATGCGCGAGGCCGCCGAAGGAGCGGCCGGCAATCGATTCTGCCGACTGGTCGGGACCGCGTTCCTTCCAGTCTTTCAGCGGCACGAACACCAGGCCGGCGTTCTGGCCGTTGCCGGAGAAGCTGAAGCCCGCCACTGCAATGGTGCGAGCCACGCCCGGCTGGGCGCGGAAATAGGAATCCACTTCGGCCAGCACGGCTTCGGCGCGGTTGCGCGAAGCGCCCGGCGGCAACTGGACATTGGCGATGATATAGCCCTGGTCCTCGTTCGGCAGGAAGGAGGAGGGCAGGCGCACATACAGCCAGGCCACGATGCCCAGCAACGCTACGAAAATCAGCAGGAAGCGGCCGGTGCGCGTCAGGATCTTGGCCACCCATCCCTGGTAGTGCGAGGCCGTGGAGGCAAAGCCGCGGTTGAACCAGCCGAAGATGCCGGTCTTGGCATGGTGGTGGCCGGCTTCGACCGGCTTCAGCATGGTCGCGCACAGGGCCGGCGTCAGCGACAGCGCCATCAGCGCGGAAAACACCATGGCCGATACCATCGACAGAGAGAACTGGCGGTAGATTGCGCCCACGGCGCCGCCGAAGAATGCCATCGGGATGAACACGGCGATCAGCACCAGCGTGATGCCGATGATCGCGCCGGTGATCTGCGACATGGCCTTGCGCGTCGCTTCACGCGGCGACAAGCCTTCTTCGCTCATGATGCGTTCCACGTTCTCGACCACCACGATCGCATCGTCCACTAGGATACCGATGGCCAGCACCATGCCGAACATGGTCAGCACGTTGATCGAGAAGCCGAACACCTGCATGGCCGCGAAAGTGCCCATCAGCGCCACTGGCACCACGATGGTCGGGATCAGGGTGTAGCGGAAGTTCTGCAGGAATACGTACATCACCAGGAACACCAGGGCCACAGCTTCCAGCAGGGTCTTGACCACTTCCTCGATCGAGATCTTGACGAACAGCGAGGTGTCGTACGGCACGGTGTACTTCAGGCCCGGAGGGAAGTACTTCTGCAGCTCGTCCATCTTCTCGCGCACGATGGTGGCGGTGGCCAGCGCATTACCGGTCAGCGACTGCTGCACGGCGATGGCAACGAAAGGCTGGCCGTTCAAGCGTGCGCTGATGCTGTAGCTGGAGCCGCCCAGCTCCATGCGGGCCACGTCGCGCAAGCGCACCAGGGAGCCGTCGCGATTGGCGCGCAGCACGATCTTGCCGAATTCCTCGATGGACGACAACTGCCCGGTCACCACCACGGGAGCAAACCAGGCTTGGGCACGGGTGTTGGGCAGGTCGCCTACCGTGCCGCCGGCCACGTTGGCATTCTGCTGGCGGATGGCTGTGGTGACGTCGCTCATATTGAGTTTGTAGCCGGTCAGCTTGTCGGGATCGACCCAGATGCGCATCGAGCGCTCGGTGCCGAACAACTGGGCCTGGCCCACGCCCGGCAGGCGCTTGATCTCATTGAGCACGTTGCGCGCCAGGTAGTCGCCGATCGCGGTCGGGTCCATGCTGCCATCGGTCGAGTAGGCGCCGACGAACATCAGGATGTTGGAGCGCGCCTTGTTGACTTGCACGCCTTGCTGGATCACGGCTTGCGGCAGGCGCGATTCGACGCGTTTGATGCGGTTCTGTACGTCCACCGCAGCCAGGTCAGGGTTGGTACCCGGCTGGAACGTGACGGTAATGCTGACGGAACCGCTCGAATCGCTTTGCGACTCGACGTATTGCAGGCCATCGGCGCCATTCATTTCCTGTTCGATGACGGAGGTGACCGAGTCGTCCAGTACCTGTGCGGTCGCGCCAGGGTAGGTGGCGCTGACGACGATGGATGGCGGCGCGATGGTAGGGTATTGCGCCACCGGCAGCATGGTAATCGCCAGCGCTCCACCCAGCAGGATGAAGAGGGCGATCACCCACGCAAAGACGGGGCGGTCGATAAAGAACTTTGCCATGTAGCGGCCCCTTTATTTGGCCGCCGGGGCGGATGCGGCAGGCGCGGCGCCCGCTGGTGCTGGGCCGGATGCCGGGCCTTTCCACGGCACCGGATTGACCGTGCCGCCGGGTTTGGTTTTCTGGAAGCCTTCCACGATGATGCGCTCGCCGCCTTTCAGGCCGGAGCTGACCACCCATTTGCCGCCCACCGCGGCATCGGCTTTCACCGGCACCGAGCTGACTTTGTTGTCGGCGCCGACCACCAGCACGGAAGCGCCTTCCGCACCGCGCACGACGGCCTGCTGCGGCACTGTAATGGCCGATTCGTTGACGCCTTGCTCGAGCCGGGCGCGCACGTACATGCCTGGCAGCAGTGTGCGTTCCGGATTCGGGAACTCTGCGCGCATCGACACCGAGCCGCTGGATTCGTCGACTGCGACATCAGAGAACAGCAACTTGCCGGCGCGCGCATATTCCTGGCCGTCTTCGGTCAGCAGGGTGACGCGCGCCTGGTCCTTGCCCGCGCTTTTCAGCGTGCCGGCGGCAAGGGCCTGCTTGAGGCGCAGCAGCTCGGCGGAGGATTGGGTGATGGTGACGTAGATCGGGTCCAGTTGCTGGACGGTGGCCATGGGCGTCGCTTCATTCTGGCCCACCAGCGCGCCTTCAGTGACCAGGGCGCGGCCTACGCGGCCGGAGATCGGCGCGGTAACGGTGGCATAACCCAGCGTCAGCCCGGCATTCTTGCGGGCCGCGCGTGCCGACTGCAGTTCGGCGCCGGCCTGTTTTTGCGCGGTGACAGCGTCGTCGTATTCCTGCTGGCTGACGGCCTGCGCCGCCAGCAGCGGCTTGTAGCGCCTGGCTTTCAGGTCGGCCTGCGCCAGGTTGGCCTCGGCGCGCGCGATGGCAGCATCGGCGCTTTCCACATTGGCCTGGAATTGCGCCGGATCGATACGGAACAGGACTTCACCCGCCTTGACGTCGCCGCCTTCCTTGAACACCCGCTGCAGCACGATGCCCGGCGTGCGCGCCCGCACCTGGGCAATGCGCGAGGCTTCGACGCGGCCCGGCAGCTCGTTGGTGATGGTGACTTCGCCGCTGGTGGCAGTGATGAAGGAAACAGTGGGAGGTGGCGGGGCCGCCTTGTTGGCGTCTTTTTTATCGCCGCATGCCGCAAGGGTGAGCGACAGGGCAATTGCCAGCGGCAGGGTGCGCAATACAGGTTTCATTGGCGTCTCTTGTTGGGGAGTGGGACTGCGCCGAAAATTGTATAACACTGTCAATTGTAACGTTTTGTACAGGCCAAAATAACAAAAAAGGACGCCGAAGCGTCCTTTTCTGCCGTGAAACAGCTGCGTTTAACGCATTGCCGAGATCATCTGCTTCAGCTTATTGGAGTCCGCCACGAAGGCGCGGATGCCTTCGGCCAGCTTCTCGGTTGCCATCGCATCTTCATTCAGCATGAAGCGGAAGGTTTTCTCATCCATGGCGATTTTGACAGCGGTGCCGGTATCGGCCGGCGACAGCTTGCGCTCCACCGGCGCCTGAGTGTCGGCCAGCTTTTGCAGCAGGTCGGGCGAAATGGTCAGCAGGTCGCAGCCGGCCAGTTCCAGGATCTGGCTGGTGTTGCGGAAGGAGGCGCCCATCACTTCAGTCTTGTAGCCGAACTTGCGGTAGTAGTTGTAGATGCGCTTGACCGATTGCACGCCCGGATCTTCCGCGCCCTGGTAGTCGATGCCGGTGGACTTCTTGAACCAGTCGTAGATGCGGCCGACGAACGGGGAAATCAGCTGCGAACCCGCTTCAGCGCAGGCGATAGCCTGGCACAGCGAGAACAGCAGGGTCATATTGGTTCGGATGCCTTCCTTTTCCAGCTGTTCGGAAGCGCGGATGCCTTCCCAGGTGGAGGCGATCTTGATCAGCACGCGCTCGCGTGGAATGCCGGCTTGTTCGTACAGGGCGATCAGCTCGCGGCCCTTGGCCACGTTGCCGGCCACGTCGAAGGACAGGGCGGCATCGATTTCGGTCGAAACGCGGCCAGGAACGTACTTCAGGATTTCGGTGCCGAAGGCAATAAGCAGCTTGTCGATGATCTCGCCGGTGGTGGCGTTTGGATTGTCGCGCACGGCCTTTTCCAGCAGCGGCTTGTATTCATCCTTCTGCACCGCCTTCAGGATCAGCGATGGATTAGTGGTCGCGTCTTGCGGCGCATACGCCTTGATCGACTGGAAATCGCCGGTGTCGGCAACAACGGTAGTGTATTGCTTGAGCTGTTCGAGCTGATTCATTGCAGTCCTGGTACGTGGGGGACGAAAAAAACCTATTGTACTAAATCGGCGCGGCCCGCCATGTTGCGTTTACAATGGGGACTATTAGTATTCTCATATTTTGGTCTGAGGAGTTAGCCATGATCCTGGCAATTGTTGGAGCGCTGCTGCTGGCGCTGGGCCTGTTTTCCGGCGCCGCGCTGGTGCTGGCCCAACTGGGCGTGGGCGGATTGGCAGCCGGTGTTTCGCTGTGGCTGATGTTCCCGCTGTTTAGCGTGGCAGGCTATCTTTTGTTTGCCACCGGCGCGCGCGTGGCCAATTTCCGCGCGCTGTCGTTTGCCGTGTCGATCGCCTTGCTGCTGCTGGCCCTCGGCTGCGCGGCAGCCCTGGTGGCCGATGCTACTGCGCTGATGGCGCTGCACGGCGGTACCGGTGCGTTGTGGTATGTGTTGCTGATTGCCGGTGTGCTGGGCGCAACCGGCGCTGCTTCGCATGGAAGGGTGGCGACGCAGTAATCGCGCAATCCCTTCATGAAATCAGTCGCAGTTATCGGCGGCGGCATCACCGGCGTCACGACAGCTTATGCGCTGGCGCGCCGCGGCCTGCAGGTCACCTTGTTCGAGCGCCATCGTTATCCGGCCATGGAGACCTCCTTTGCCAATGGCGGCCAGTTGTCGGCCTCCCACGCCGAAGCATGGAATAGCTGGGGCACGGTGGGAAAAGGCGTGCAGTGGATGCTGCGCGGCGATGCGCCCCTGCTGGTCAGCCCCAAGCCGAGCTGGCATAAACTGTCGTGGTTTGCCGAATTCATGGCTGCCATTCCGCGCTACGAAGCCAACACCATCGCCAGCACGAGGCTGGCCATTGCCGCGCGCGAGCACCTGTTTGGCTGGGCGCGCGAGGAGGGCATTGATTTCGACGAACGGCACGAAGGCATCCTGCACATCTACCGCGACAAGGCAGGCTTCGACCATGCGGCAAAGGTAACCAGCCTGCTGGCGCAGGGCGGCCTGCAGCGGCGCGCGGTGACGCCGCAGGAAATGCGCGCCATCGAGCCCACCCTGGAAGGGCAGTTCTACGGCGGCTTCTTCACCGAGAGCGACAGCACGGGCGACATCCACAAATATACCGTGGGCCTGGCGCAGGCAGCCGAAGCGCGCGGCGCGCATATGGTGTGCGGCGCGGAAGTGCGCGGCCTGGATGCGAACGAGGATGGCACGCGGGTCGTGTACGCGCAGGATGGTGCGGAGCGGGAAAAGCGTTTTGACGCGCTGGTGGTCTGCGCCGGCACGGCCAGCCGCGCCTTTGCCGCCATGCTGGGCGACCGCGTCAACGTCTACCCGGTGAAAGGCTATTCGATCACGGTGATGCTGGAGGATGGGCAAAGCCGCGCCGCCGCGCCGACCGTCAGCCTGGTGGACGACGCCACCAAGCTGGTAAGCAGCCGCCTTGGCGACAATCGCTTCCGCGTGGCCGGTACGGCGGAGTTCAATGGCTTTAACCGCGACATTCGCGCCGACCGCATCGCGCCGCTGGTGAACTGGGTGCAGCAGTGCTTCCCCGGCGTCTGCACGCGCCAGGTAGTGCCGTGGGCTGGCTTGCGCCCGATGATGCCGGACCTGATGCCGCGCGTTGGCGCGGGCAAGCGTCCCGGCGTGTTTTACAACACCGGCCATGGCCACCTGGGTTGGACCATGTCGGCGGCTACTGCTGAGCTCATTGCAGGGCTGGTGCAGCGCGATCGCGCACAGTTGGCGGCTTGACTGGACAGCGCGGCAAGATGGTCTATGGTGAAGATTGGCGGCCCGGCCGCGAATCAGGGAACCAAGGAGAGACCATCATGCCACGCTATATTGTTGAGCGCACTTTCCCCGAAGGCTTGCACATTCCTGTCACCGCAGACGGCGCCAAGGCCTGCGAGATGGTGATCGGCACCAATGCCCGCAGCGGCGTCACCTGGATCCACTCCTACGTGAGCGACGACTTGCGCAAGACGTACTGCCTGTATGAAGCGCCCTCGCCGGAAGCCATCCGCGAGACGGCGGAAATGAACCACCTGCCGGTGGATAAGATCACGCAGGTGACGGCGCTCGATCCCTATTTCTACAAGGGCTAGCCTGGCTACCCGACGATCACGCGGTTGCGGCCTTCGCGCTTGGCGGTGTAGAGCGCGCGGTCGGCCGCTTCCAGCAGCGATTTGGCGTCGCTCAGGCGCTCTTTGTCGAAACTGGCCACACCGATGCTCAGGGTGACGTGCGGATGCACGGCCTTGGGAGCGTGCGCCATGTTCAGCGACTCCACATGGGCGCGGATTACTTCCGCGTGTTGCGCCGCCTGTTCGGGCGCGGTGTCCGGCAGGATGGCGGCAAATTCCTCGCCGCCGTAGCGCGCCGCCAGGTCGGCCGGCCGTTGCAGGCGCGATGCGAAGGCTTCCGCCACCATGGTCAGGCAGGCATCGCCCTGCTGGTGGCCGAAATGATCGTTGTAAGCCTTGAAGGAATCGATATCCATCAGCAGCAGTGACAGGCTGGCGCCCTGGCGCTGCGCACGGCGCAATTCGCGGTCCAGCGCGACGTCGAAATGTCGGCGGTTGGCAATGCCGGTCAGGCCGTCCACATAGGACTGCGCGCGCAGGGCTTCGGCCTGGCCGCGCAGCTGGCGTTCACGGCCCACGGTATTGCTGACGTCCGCCACCTCGACCAGGCAAAAGCGCTCCTTGCCTTCATTGAAGGGCGTCAGCGTAACGGCTTGCTCGATGCGTTCGCCGCCCCAGGTGCCGGCGGCAAACAACGGGAAGGGCGTGCGGTCCTGGTTCTGCGGCAGCACGGACGGCAGGTTATTGGCCAGCGCCGTATGGAGCGACTGCTCGATGCGTTTGCCGGACAGTTCGGGAAATGCTTCCACGAGAGTCAGACCCTGCACGCGGGACGCCGCCATGCCGGAACGGCTGGCCAGCCATTGATTCCAGAAGATGATGCGCTGGTCGGCGTCCAGTACCATCAAGCCGAGGTTTGCGAGGCCTAAAACGCGGCCATATAGTGTTGATTCTTGCATGAAAAGCATTATATGGATTTTAGAGTTTTGCGTCGGATTTTCGTGTTGAGTGATTGCTCTACAGAAAAATATAATACCGGTATGAAAAAACTGACTATCCTGGCCGCGCTGTGCGCCGCCTTCTCCGCGCTCGCCGCGGAAGCAACTCCGCAAGCCGCGGTTGACCAATTCCTGAAATTCGAGCTGGAAGGCGGACGCCTTCACGCGGAGTCCGGTTTTGAGCAGGTGCACCTGGTCGACGCCTGGAAAGCCGACGCGCCGCGCTGCGAAGGCGCACGCTGCAAAGTGACCGTCACCTTCACCTACACGCCGACGGCCGGCCTGGACCTGGAGCAGGCAGTGCCGCATCCGAAAGGCGGCACCGCGCAAGCCGAATACGTGGTGCAGCAGCAGGGCGGCCAATGGCAGGTGGAAACCGGCAAGGACACCCCGCACGTCTCCCGCGTCGCAATGGAAAAAATGCTGAAGGAAGGTCTTTAATTAAAAGTCGGGGTTAGCTCTGGAAAAAGGGGCGGAAAAAAGGGGACGTAACACATTTCGGCTCGCCGAAATGTGTTACGTCCCCTTTTTTCCGTCCCCTTTTTTCACAACTGACCCGACTTTTATCTTTTAACCGATGAAGGAGTCGAATTGCATGTCGAACTCCTGCAGGGCCTTCTGGGCGTTCTGCATTTTCTTGCGGAATTCGGGGCCGCGCTTTAACGCGAGGCCTACCGCCAGCACGTCGATCACCACCAGGTAGGCCAGGCGGGCCGAGATCGGCGTGTACGGGTCGGTGTTGAAAATCAGGTCGATCGGGATCAGCACCGTCGCCGTCTCCGCCAGCGGGGTGCCGGATGGCGCCAGCACGATCACGTCGGCGCCGCCTTCCTTTGCCAGCTTGGCCGAGCGTACCAGGGCCGGGCTGTTGCCGCGCTGGGAAATCGCCACTACCGCATCGCCTTCATGCAGCAGCGCTGCCGAAATACTGTGGATTGCCGGGTCGGCGTAGGCCACGGTTGGCACGCCGGAGCGGAAGAACTTGTGCTGCGCGTCGGCTGCCACGATGCCGGAGGTGCCATGGCCGTAGAACTCGATCTTGCGTGCGCGCGACAGGATGTCGAGCGCCTTTTGCACCGGTTCCGCGTTCAGGTTGTTGCGCAAGTCCAGCAGCGTGTTGATGGAGCGGCTGCAGATCTTGTTCACCAGGTCGGACGCCAGGTCATCCTGCGCCGGCTGGTCGTTCAGGCCGGGCAGGGCGAGGGCCAGGCCCTGCGCCAGCTTCAGCTTGAACTCGTGCCAGCCGTCGTAGCCGAGCGTACGGCAGAAGCGCACCACGGTCGGTTCGGATACCTGCGCGCTCTTGGCCAGCGCGGTGATGTTGGCGCCTACGGTGCGGGCCGGATTGTCTAGCACGGCCAGCGCGACCTTGCGCTCCGATTTGGAGAGCGAGTCGAGCTGGGTGCGGATGGAGTCGAGCAGCATTAGTCTTCAGGCAGGGCTTCTTCGCGCCATTGTAGCCCGTCGCGGCCGATCAGGGCACTGGCGGCGGCGGGGCCCCAGGTGCCGGAGGCGTATGGCAGCGGGGCGGAATCGTCCTGCTCCCAGTTGTTCAGGATAGGTTCGACCCATTCCCATGCCGCTTCCAGCTCGTCGCCGCGCATGAACAGGGTCAGTTGTCCGCGCAGCACGTCCAGCAGCAGGCGCTCGTAAGCATCCATGCGCGGCATCTTGAAGGTTTCGCGGAAGTCCAGTTCCAGCTCCGCCGGTTTCAGGCGCATGCCTTCGCCCGGGGTCTTGGCCATCAGGTTCATGCGCAGGCCTTCGTCGGGCTGCAGGCGGATTACCAGGGAATTCGGCTGGAAGCTGGAAGTCGGCTGGTTGAAGATCGAGTGCGGGATCTGCTTGAAGCGCACCACGATTTCGGCCAGCGAATCGGCCATGCGCTTGCCGGTACGCAGGTAGAACGGCACGCCGGCCCAGCGCCAGGTGTCGATTTCCACCTTCATGGCGACGAAGGTTTCGGTCTTCGAGTTCTGCGGTGCTTCCGGCTCGTCGCGGTAGCTCGGCACGGCCTTGCCTTCCACGTGGCCGGCGCGGTACTGGCCGCGCACGATGTTCTGCGCCAGCGTGGTAGGGGTGAAGCGCTTCAGGGAGCGCAGCACCTGCAGCTTGGAATCGCGCACGGCGTCCGGCGCGATCGAGGTTGGCGGCTCCATGGCAACGATACAAAGCAGTTGCAGCAGGTGGTTCTGCAGCATGTCGCGCAGCGCACCGGAGGTGTCGTAGTAGCCGATGCGGTTACCCACGCCGAGTTTTTCGGCGATGGTGATCTGCACGTCGGAGATCCATTCACGGCGCCACAGCGGCTCGAACAGGATATTACCGAAGCGCAGGGCCAGCAGGTTCTGCACGGTCTCTTTGCCCAGGTAGTGGTCGATACGATAGATCTGCTGCTCTTCGAAGACCTTGCCCACTTCCTTGTTGATCTGCTTGGCCGAAGCCAGGTCGCGGCCCAGCGGCTTTTCCAGCACCACGCGCGAATTGGCGGTGGCCAGGCCGTTTTCCTTCAGGTTGTCGCAGATGCGCGAGAACAGGGCAGGCGGGGTGGCGAGGTAGTACACGCGGGTGATGGCCGGATCGGTGCGCAGCGCTTCCGCCAGGCCTTTGTAGGTCGCCGAGTCGGTGGCGTCCAGCGCGACGTAGACGATACGGGCGATGAATCGGTTCCAGTTTTCATCGGTGGCTTTGGCGGATTTGATATGGGGCCGCGACGTCGTCGTCACCATATTGATGAACTCTTCCTGGGTACTCTCCTGGCGGCCGACGCAAACGATGCGTGCGGTCGGCGGCAGGTCGCCGCACACGTCGCGGCTAAACATAGCAGGCAGCAATTTGCGCATTGCGAGGTCGCCGCTGCCGCCAAACAGAACCAGGTCGAAATCAGAGAGAGCCATAATCGTCTTCAGGTGAGTTACAGGGTTTTTACTTCAGTCTACATAAGCAGGTTCAATGCGGCCGGCCACCGGCATGCGCACCGACAGGACTTTTCCGCTAAGCGGGTGGGCTGCCAACTCCTCGGCCGGGCGCTTGCCTGCCGTGGTGATGTACAGGGTGCGCAGGTCCGGGCCGCCGAAAGCCACCATGGTCGGGCAGCGAACGGGCAGGCGGATCTCGTCCAGCTGGTCGCCCTGCGGCGACAGCTTGACGATGCGGCCGCCTTCAAACATGGCAACCAAGTAGTTGCCTTCGCTGTCGACTGCCGCGCCATCCGGGCGGCCGCCGTAATCGGGAGCCGACTTGTCGGTGCTGAAGCGGCGCACGTCGCGTTCATCGCTGACGGTTCCGGACAGCAGGTCGAAGGCAAAGCGCGTCACGCGATGGCTGGCCGTCTCCGCATGGAACATGGTCTTGTTGTCCGGGCTGAAGCCCAGTCCATTCGAGTTGACCATGCCGCCCGACCAGACCTTGCGTACCTGGCCGTGTTCGAGGACGTACATTTCCGCCGCTGGCTTGTCGCGTGGTTCGTAAATGGTGCCGCACCAGAAGCGGCCAGCCGCGTCGCATTTGCCGTCGTTGAAGCGGGTGGTGCCCTGGTCGAACGGTGCCTCTGCCACCAGTTTCAATTCGCCGGTATCGGGATTGAAATGGGAAAAGCCGCGGCGCTGAGCGACCATCAGGCCGCCTTTCGCGGCGCGCGCCAGCGACGATGCCTCGCTGTCGACCTTCCATTGTTCGTGCTGGCCGGTAGCCGTGCACAGGCGGTGAATGGCAAAGCCTTCGATATCGACCCAGTAGAGGGCTTTCTCGTCCGGCGCCCACAACGGGCTTTCGCCCACGGTCATGGTAGCGTCGCAGGCGACTTCGATCTGGTAGCTGTTCATTGGATCTGGGCCGCCTTGGCCATCACGATCAGGCCATTGGTCGAGCTGTCATGAACTTCCGGATCGACCTTTCCGGTCAGTTCGGCCTGGATTTTCTTGGCGAGCACCTTGCCCAGTTCCACGCCCCACTGGTCGAAGCTGGCGATATTCCAGATCACGCCCTGCACGAAGGTTTTATGCTCGTACAGCGCGATCAGGGCACCAAGGGTGGATGGCGTGAGCTGGTCCATGAGGATGGTGTTGGACGGGCGGTTACCGGGGAAGGTCTTGTGCGGGACCATTTCCTCGATTTCGGCGGCAGCCATGCCGGCGCCTTTCAGTTCCGCCCGGACTTCGTCTTCGGTCTTGCCCTTCATGAAGGCTTCCGATTGGGCGAAGCAGTTCGCCAGCAGGGCATCGTGGTGGCCCGGCAGGTCGTGCGTCGCGCGCAGGGCGGCGATGAAGTCGATCGGCGTCACGTCGGTGCCCTGGTGCAGGAGCTGGAAGTAGGCGTGCTGCGCGTTGGTGCCGCACTCGCCCCAGACCACCGGGCAGGTTGGCGTATCGACCGGCTGGCCGTTCTTGGTGACGCGCTTGCCGTTGCTTTCCATGTCGAGCTGCTGCAGGTAGGCAGGGAAGCGGTTCAAGTCCTGGTGGTATGGCGCGATGGACAGCGAGCTGGCGCCGAGGAACTGGCGGTTCCAGAAGCCGATCAGGGCCAGCAGCACTGGCATGTTGGCTTCCAGCGGCGCTTCGCGGAAGTGTTCGTCCATGGCGTGTGCGCCTTCCAGGAAGGCCTGGAAGTAGCCGAAGCCGATCGCAATTGCAACCGACAGGCCGATTGCCGACCATACGGAGTAACGGCCGCCAACCCAGTCCCAGAACGGGAACATGTTTTCAGTATCGATGCCGAAGGCCCGTACCGCGTCGGTATTGGTGGAGACGGCGACGAAGTGGCGCGGCAGGTCGGCTTCCCTGGCCTTGGACAGGAACCAGGCGCGCGCGGTCTGCGCGTTCAGCATGGTTTCGGCGGTGGTGAAGGTTTTCGAGGCGACGATGAACAGCGTGGTCTCGGGATTCACCTGCGCCAGCACCGCATCCATGTCGTGGCCGTCCACGTTGGAGACGAAATGCATCTTCATGCGCGGATGGCAGTAGGAGCGCAGGGCCAGCACGGCCATCTTCGGTCCCAGGTCGGAGCCGCCAATGCCGATGTTTACCACGTCGGTGATCGGCTTGCCGGTATGGCCCAGCCAACCGCCGTTGCGCACCTTGTCGGTGAACAGCTTGATGCGGTCCAGCACTGCGTGCACGTCGGCGTTCACGTCCTGGCCATCGACCTTCAGCGCCTTGCCGCGCGGCATACGCAGGGCGGTGTGCAGCACGCTGCGGCGTTCGGTAATATTGATTTTTTCGCCGGCTAACATGGCGTCGCGCTGCTCTGCCACGCCGCGCGTGCGGGCCAGATGCACCAGCAGCTTGATGGTCTCGTCGTCGGCGCGGTTCTTGGAGTAGTCCAGGAACAGGCCTGCCGCATCGACCGTCATGCGCGGGAAGCGGCCAGGGTCCTTCTGGAACAACTGGCGCATTTGCCAGTCGCGGGCGTCGTGGGCGTGGATTTCAAGGGCCTGGTAGGCCGCAGTGGAGGTCAGGGCGGGCAAGCGCATAATGTCCTGTGGCATATGGTTTTATGAATTGTGTTTAACTATACAGCAAAAACAGGTAAATTCACTACAAATCTTTTAGCGCATTGGCGTTTGCAGGGGCTTTGAGGCGCAATTTGATGCGGTGGGAGCGCTCGCAGTCGGAAATTTTGTAGTAAAATTTCCGTAAATTCATTGAAAAGGAACGATCATGCCGTTGCATCCAGTCCTGGAAAAAGTCACCGCACGCGTCATCCAGCGCAGCCGCGTCTCCCGCGGCGCCTACCTGGCGCACCTCCAGGCGGCCCGCGTCAAAGGCCGCACCCAGCGCGGAACCCTGTCCTGCACGAACCTGGCGCACGGTTTTGCCGCGTTCCCGGCGAACGATAAACTGATCCTGAAGGAAGTGAAGCAGCCTTCCGTGGCGATCATCTCCGCCTATAACGACATGCTGTCGGCGCACCAGCCGTTCGAAACCTTCCCGGCCATCATCAAGGATGCGGTGCGCAAGGTTGGCGCGGTGGCGCAGTACGCAGGCGGCACGCCGGCCATGTGCGACGGCGTGACCCAAGGCCAGCCGGGCATGGAGCTGTCGCTGTTTTCGCGCGATGCGATTGCAATGTCGGCAGCCATCGGCCTGTCGCACAATATGTTCGACTCCGTGCTGTACCTGGGCGTGTGCGACAAGATCGTGCCGGGCCTGCTGATCGGCGCGCTGCACTTCGGCCACCTGCCGGCGGTGTTCGTACCGGCCGGTCCGATGACCTCCGGCCTGTCGAACAAGGAGAAAGCGGCGATCCGCCAGCGCTATGCGCAGGGCAAGGCGACCCGCGAAGAGCTGCTGGAAGGCGAGGCGCAGTCCTATCACGGCGCCGGCACCTGTACCTTCTACGGTACCGCCAACTCCAACCAGCTGCTGATGGAAATCATGGGCCTGCACCTGCCGGGCGCCGCCTTCATCAACCCGGGAACGCCGCTGCGCGATGCACTGACTGCCGCTGCCGCCCAGCGCGCGGCGCAGATCACCGAGATGGGCAATGAGTACATTCCGGTCGGCCATATCGTGGACGAGAAATCCATCATCAACGCCGTGGTGGGCCTGCTGGCCACCGGCGGCTCGACCAACCACACCCTGCACCTGGTGGCTATCGCCAAGGCGGCCGGCGTGGTGATCGACTGGGACGATTTCAATGAACTGTCGGCCGTGGTGCCGCTGCTGTGCCGCATCTATCCGAACGGCGATGCGGACGTGAACCACTTCCACGCCGCCGGCGGTACCGGCTTCGTGATCCGCGAACTGCTGGACGCGGGCCTGCTGCACGACGACGTCAACACCATCCTGGGCAAAGGCCTGCGCGCGCACTGCGCCGAGCCATTCCTGAACGACGATGCGAGCGGCGTGGTCTTCAAGGAGGCGCCATTGAAGAGCGCTGACGAGAAGGTGCTGCGTGGCGCGGCCGATCCGTTCTCGAAAGACGGCGGCATGGTGCTGGTGCAGGGCAACCTGGGCCGCGCCATCATGAAGGTCTCCGCAGTGAAGGAAGAGCACCGTTCCGTCGAGGCGCCGGCGTTGGTATTCGACTCGCAGGAAGCCTTCATGGCTGCCTACAAGGCTGGCAAGCTGGACCGCGACTTCGTGGCCGTGATCCGCTTCCAGGGCCCGAAAGCCAACGGCATGCCTGAACTGCACGCACTGACTCCGGCCCTGGCCAACCTGCAGGACGCCGGCCGCAAAGTGGCGCTGGTGACCGACGGTCGCATGTCCGGCGCGTCGGGCAAGGTGCCTGCGGCGATTCACGTATCGCCGGAAATCCTGGCCGGCGGCCCGCTGGGCCTGGTGCGCGACGGCGACATCATCCGCCTCGATGCCGCCAGCGGCACGCTGGAAGCGCTGGTGTCGTCCGACGTGTGGCACGGGCGCTCGATGGCGCAGGCCGACTTGTCGCCAAACCAGATCGGCATGGGCCGCGAACTGTTCTCCATGTTCCGCAACACCGTATGCGCAGCGGAGCAGGGCGCCACCAGCTTCCCGCTGCCGTCGCCGATCCAGACCACCGTGCCGCTGCACGGCGAAGATAACGTGGGCAATACCGTGCCCGGTTCCGATGAAGATTTCCTTGCCAAGAAAGCCTGATATGACCCTGCTCGAGATTATGCGTACTTCGGCCGTGATCCCCGTGATCGCGATTGACGACCCTGACCATGCCGTGCCGCTGGCAAAAGCCCTGGTAGCGGGCGGCATCCGCGTGCTGGAAGTGACCCTGCGCACCCAGCATGGCCTGGGTGCGATCCGCGCCATGAGCCAGGTCGAAGGCGCCATCGTCGGTGTCGGCACGCTGACCCAGCCAGAGGAATTCGCCGCCGCGCGCGATGCCGGCGCAGTGTTCGGCGTGTCGCCCGGCCTGACCGACGCACTGATTGGCGCCGCCAAGTCGAGCGGCCTGCCGCTGCTGCCTGGCGTGATGACCCCGTCCGAAGTGATGAAGGCGCGCGAGCAGGGCTTCAAGCAACTGAAGCTGTTCCCGGCAGTTCCTGCCGGCGGCGTCGGCATGCTGAACGCGATTGCGGGCCCGCTGTCGGACGTGGTGTTCTGCCCGACCGGCGGCATTTCGCAAGATACCGCGCCGGCCTTCCTGTCGCTGAAGAACGTAGCGTGCGTGGGCGGCTCCTGGCTCACGCCGAAGGACGCCATGCAAGCCGGCGACTGGGACCGCATCACCGCCATCGCCAAAGCGGCCAGCGCGCTGCGCCACTGATGGAAGTCATCGCCCGGCCGTTGACGTCGGGTGAGATCGCGCTGGCCCGGCTGGTGTTCGGCAGCGCGATCGATTACAAGCGGGTGCGGATCCACAACACCCGCTTCATTCCTTTCCTGCAGCGCAAAGACGTCTGCATCACGCCGAACGGCGAACTGTATTTCCACATCTCCCGCTACCGCCCGGATTTCTCGCTTGCCACCGAAAGCGAACAGCACTGGTTCATGCACGAAATGGCGCACGTCTGGCAGCACCAGCTTGGCTACCCCGTGATGTGGCGCGGCGCCATCAGGATTGGACTGAGCTACGATTACGAGGTTTCGCCCGAGTTGCGGCTGTGCGACTTCAATATGGAGGCGCAGGCCGAAGTGTTGGCGGACTACTTCGCCATGGTCTACCTGCATAAGCTGGACGCTGGCCTCTACAAAGACATGCTGCACGACTTCTTGCGAGAGCCTTCGTCGCCTGCCAATTTGCCGCGCGTGCTATCCTCGCGCGCATGAATACTCACAATCCATTCGCCCCACCGTCGTCCGACTTGAATGCGGCACCCGAGACGCTGGTTATTCCCCGCAAACCCATCAGTGTCTGGGTTGTTCAAATTATTGGCAGCCTTGCAGCTGCCTGGGGAACGTTCGGTTTGATTATGATTTCCCGCGGAGCGATGGCTGGCTTGACGGTGACAGGTTTTGGGATTCCCGTTTCTGTTCACCTGTTGCTGCAATCCTGTTTTATCGCGTTCCTGTTGCTGATGCTCTGGAAATTGCCAGGGCGTTCCCGGCTGTCGCGTTACCTTGGGCTTGGTTTGATAGGATTCTTTATCTTGCTTATGTCATTCGCGATCATTAAATCCTTCTGGAGCGGGCCTATCGAGGCGACCATGATCGTAACGGGAATTGTTCTGGCCCCGTTCATTTACTGGGCTTATGCTTTTGCGTTCTCCCGAAAGGCCTTGCAATATTTCGAGGTGCCGGACCATGGCTGAACGCCGACCCTCGGCACTGGCCGACGCTTTTATTGGCGCCCTGCTGGGCGTGCTTTTCGCCACCATGGCGAAGGGCGCAATATGGGGATGGGATGGCGGCCGTGGCGATTGGGCCTGGCTGAACGCATTCTTTGGAATGGTTGGCGGGCCATTCCTGCTGGGTCTCGATTACCTGACTTTGACGGGAAAGGGGCCTCACGGAACCGAGCTGATCGTGCTGCCTTGGGCGGGCGTTGGCGCAGCCATCGGGGCCGTTTTCGGTTTGTTTGGCGATGAGAAGCAATAAACCGCGGGGCTGTTAATTTGCTAATGATGTGATATCTTTATTGCCCCGTAGATTCCACATCATTCTCAATGCAGAAAACTGCACTGATCATCGTCGACATGCAAGTCGGCATGAGCTGGCCGGAGCCGGCCGAGCGCAACAACCATCAGGCGGAGCAGGTCATCGCCGGCTTGCTGGGGCAGTGGCGCGAGCACGGCGCTCCGGTCGTCCATATCCGCCATATGTCGCGCACCGTCGGGTCGCCATTCTGGCCGGGCCAGCCAGGCGCCGAATTCCAGCCCGCTCTGGGACCGATAGCGGGCGAACATGTCGTGGAAAAGAATGTTCCCGATGCCTTCATCAATACCGGGTTGGAACGCTGGCTGCACGTGCGCGGGATTTCGTCAGTGCTGGTGGTTGGCGTCAGCACCAACAACTCGGTGGAAGCGACTGCCCGTACTGGCGGCAACCTAGGCTTGAAAGTCTTTGTCGCGGCTGACGGGTGCTATGCCTACGCGCAAACCGACTTCGATGGCGTCCACCGCAGCCCACAGGAGGTGCATGCCATGGCACTGTCCAACCTGCACGGCGAATACGCAACAGTCATCCAGGCGCAGGACGCCATTTCAAGATTGCTATAAAAAAGATTAGGGGAGAAGTGATGGGACTCGAAATTGAAGCAGCAGGGGACCTGGTGACCGCCAGCCTGGTGGCCAAAGAGGTGGAAGGGGACGCTGGCAAGAAAGGTGAACACACACACGGCGCACCGTGCGCCAACTGCGGCACGCCAGTCCCCGCCAGCTATTGTGGCAATTGCGGCCAGAAGGGGCATCTGCACAAGTCTGTTCTGCACCTGGGCGAGGAGTTGATCCACGGCCTGCTGCACTTCGATACCAAAGGCTGGCGTACCTTGCCGCTGCTGATTGCTCGCCCAGGCCAGCTGACGCGCCGCTATATTGATGGCCAGCGCACGCGCTTCGTCTCGCCGCTGGCGCTGTTCCTGTTCATGATGTTCTTCATGTTCTTCGTTTTCTCGCTGACGATGGGCACCAGTGCCGGCCCCGGCACGGGCAAGCCCGCTGACGGCAAGAACGGCAAGGCCGCCTTCGAGCAGAAGATGAACGAGAAGATCGCTGACCAGAAAGAACTGGTTGCCGAGGCGGAGGCGGACCTCAAGGCGGCGGAGCCAGGCACCGCCGAAGTTCCGAAAGCCCAGCACAGGCTGGAAGAAGCAAAGAAAACGCTCGATGGCCTGAATAGCGCGCTGGCGGCGGGTAAACTTGCCATGACCGGCACCGCCAAGTTCACCGAAACGATCAAACCGGCCAGCAAGGACGCCGGCAAAGATACCGCGACGGAAAGCGTGAAAACAAAGGAGCCCGGCATTATTGAGGAAATCCTGCAGGATGTCACCGAGGGGATGACGGACCAGGACACTGTCGCCAATAAGGATGACAAGCATTCCCAGTCCGGCTGGATCGGCAAGGGCATCCGGCACGCAGTGGATAACCCCGAGCTGGCAAAGTACAAGCTGAAAAACGCGGCTTACAAGTACTCCTTCCTGCTGGTGCCGATCTCGATGCCTTTCCTGTGGCTGATGTTCTTCTGGCGCCGCGGCGTGACGATGTACGACCATGCCGTGTTCTCGCTGTATTCGCTGTCGTTCATGTCGCTGCTGTTCACTATCGTCGCGACACTGGGCTACTTCGAATTCGGCGGCCTCGCGGCCAGCATGTTCGCTTTCATTCCTCCGGTGCACATGTTCCTGCAACTGCGCGGCGCTTACGGCCTGTCGCGCTTCGGCGCCCTGTGGCGGACCTGCTTCCTGTTGCTGATGACGTTCATTGTGCTGACCATGTACGCCTTGGTGGTGCTCGCACTTTCTGCTACATAGGGCCCGTATGACATACTGGTCGTTTTCGGAACACTATCCGTGCACGACCTGAGGAACTACTCCTTCAATAGTGCTGCGCCAGCGCGGGCGATCTGGGCGTCTTGCGATGCCTGGACGCCCGCTACGCCGATCGCACCGATTACTTTGCCGTCGGCAACCAGCCGTATGCCGCCTTCCACCGGCAGGGAGTCCGGCAGGCCAAGAACGACGGCATTCCCCTTCTCCAGTATGTCCTGGTGAAATTTGGTGTCACGACGGTAGTTGACTGCGTGACGTGCCTTGCCCTGCGCCACGATGATGGTGGAGTTGGCGGTGTCGTCCATGCGGATGAAGTGCATCAACTGGCTGGCTTCATCGACTATGGCGATTGATACATTCCAGTTGTTCTTGCGCGCCTCGGCCTCGGCTGCTGCGGCGATTTGCTTGACCACGCCCAGGTTCAGTACTGCACGTTGTGTAAGCTGGACGTTAAGAGGAGCGGCATGGATGGTAAGTGGCAGGGAAGCCAACAGACAAATCAGGGCAGTTCGCAGCATGGGGGACTCCGAGGTTAGAATGCTCGCAATTCTGTCATAGATTGAATATGAAAGTTGACATTCACCGAATCCGTACTGGCGCTGCGGCTGCCGAGGCGGCGGGTTTCCTGGTACCAGAGCAGCAGGCGCTGATTCACCAACAGGGCTGGCTGAAGATGCTTGCGCCGCGCCTTTCTGGCGGGACCGAGATGCCCCTGCCTCAGGTCGTGAGGCTGGAAGATGAGATTGCGGAGGCCGATGGCAGTGTCGGGTGGGTTGTGACGCTTTGCGCAGGCGCGGGCTGGTTTGCGGGCTTCCTGCCGCCCGATACCGCGCGCGAAATCATCTCGACGCCAAACGTTTGCCTGGCAGGCAGCGGGGCGCCGACGGGCTTCGCTGACAGGGAAGGCGAAGGCTATCGCATTACAGGCCGCTGGGACGTTGCGAGCGGCGCGCCGATGGCGACGCATTTCACGCTGAATGCGGTACTGCGCGAAAATGGCCGGCCCTTGGCAGGTCCGGAAGGCGCGCCGCAGATCCGGGCTTTCGTCGTACCGGCTGCGCAGGTCGTGGTGGAACCAACCTGGCGCAGCTTCGGCATGAAAGGTTCTGCTTCGCACAGTTACCGGATCGAAGGAGCCTGGGTGCCCGGCAGCCATGGCTTCACCATAGATCCTGCTTATGCGACTGCGCCCGGTACGCTGTACCGCTTCCCCTTCATGCTGCTTGCGTGGGTGACGCTGGCGGCCAACTTGTCCGGAATGGGGCGGCATTTCCTGCAGTTGGCGCACGAAATCGTTGCTGCGCGCCGCCAGCCGCCGGCCAGCGCACAGGATGCCCTGGCACAGGCAGACATGGCGCTTGAAGGTGCGCGCGAGCGTATGTACGCGCTGCTCGACCAGGCCTGGGCGCAAGCTGATGGCGAAGAAGGGTGCGTCGACGAGGCGCTCGATGTGCAGTTGCGCCAGGCGTCGAGGGCGCTGGTGCTGGCGGCGCGCAAGGCCGTGGGCGAAATCTACCCTTATTGTGGCCTACGGGCCGCGCAGGAAAACTCCGACATTAACCGCGTCTGGCGCGATTTCCACACTGCCAGCCAGCATGCCCTGTTTACGCCATGATTGAATTCCTGTTCGAACTGGTTGGCGAATTCCTGCTGCAAGCGCTGGTGGAAGCCCTGGCCGAACTGGGCCTGCATTCGCTTGGCGAGCCATTCCGGCGTGCGCGCAACCCCTGGCTGGCGGGCTTGGGATACGCCATTTTCGGCGCCATTGCGGGCGGCATTACGCTTTGGCTGCTGCCCGACCACATGGTGCGTAATGAAGTCTTGCGCAAGCTTAACTTGCTGGTCACGCCGCTGGCGGCCGGCGGCATGATGTGCCTGATGGGCGCCTGGCGCGCCCGCCGCGGGGACGAGGTGCTGCGCATCGACCGTTTCGCGTATGGTTACGTGTTCGCGTTGTCGCTGGCGCTGGTTCGTTTTATTTTTGCACAGTAGGGAGGGGCCGATGGCCTGGCTGGTCTTTAAATACCTGGTGACGGCCGGTGTCGTGGTCGCGGTGTCGGAATTCGCAAAACGCAGCGACCGCCTGGGCGGCTTGATCGCCGCACTGCCGATGGTGACAGTGCTTGCGCTGATCTGGCTGCATGTCGAGCGGCAGCCGCAGGAAAAGATCGCCAATCACGCCTGGTACACCTTTTGGTACGTGGTGCCGACGCTGCCGATGTTCCTGGTCTTCCCATGGCTGCTGCCGCGTCTTGGCTTCTGGCCGACGCTCGGCGTGAGCGTGCTGCTGACGGTGGCCTGCTTTGCCCTGTTCGCGATGTGCGTGCGGCGTTTCGGAATCGAGCTGCTCTAACCGTCCTGGCGGGTCGTGTAGGTATTTTGCACGAGGCCTCCCGCCAGGGTGCGGGTGCCGAGATGGCGCAGCGGGATGTCGCGGCCGGTGTGTCCGAACAGCGGAATGCCTGAGCCGAGCAGGATCGGGATCGTGGTGACCGTCAATTCGTCCACCAGGTCGTCGCGGAGGAAGCTTTGCACGGTCAGGCCGCCATCGACATACAGGCCCTGGCAGTCGTTGGCGGCGAGCGCATCGTGCAAGGCGCGCCCCGGTCCACGGTGCAGCTGGACCTTGCCGTGCAGGGATTTGGGAATATCGTCCAGAGATCGGCTCAGGACCACGACGCGCTTGCCTTCATAGGGCCATTCTTCAAATCCCAGCACGGTTTCGAAAGTGTTGCGCCCCATGACGATGACGTCGATGCCGGCCATGAATGCGTCATAGCCGTTCTCGCCATCGACAGGCGTGCGCGCCATCAGCCAATCGAGGTTGCCGTCTTCGCGGGCAATGAAGCCATCCAGGCTGCAGGCGATAAAGACCGATGTTTTCACTGTGAATGAACCCGGTTGCGGCCGCATGCCTTGGCCTGGTAGAGAGCGCGGTCGGCGGCGTTGATCAGGTCATACACTTCGCCGGCATTGCTGCTGTCGCTGCTGGCAACGCCGATGCTGATGGTGACGATACGTTCGTCCGTGCGCGAGGCCTGGTGCGGGATGCGCAGGTCGCGCACCTTGCGGCACATGGCATTGGCCATCATCACTGCGGCATCGGCCGGAGTGTCGGGCAGGATCACCGCGAATTCCTCGCCGCCGTAGCGTGCGAACAGGTCGGCCGGCCTCTGCTGCATGGTCGACAGCGCAGACGCTACCGCTTCAAGGCACGCGTCGCCTTGCTGGTGGCCGTAATGGTCGTTGTAGGCCTTGAAGTAATCGATGTCGAGCATCATCAGCGACAGCGGCGTGCCCATGCGCCGCGAACGCCGCGTTTCACGGTCGATCGCCATGTCGAAATGGCGGCGGTTGGCGACGCCGGTCAGGTCGTCCAGCAGGGTTTGCGAACGCAGGGCCACAGCCTGTTCGCGCAGCAGGTTTTCGCGCTGAACCGCTGCCGTGACATCGCTGACCTGGATCAGGCAATAGCGCTCATTGCTGCCCAGGTTGAGCGGGGTGACCGTAATCTGCTGCTGCATGCGCTCGCCTTTTTCCGCGGCGGACTTGTTGGCATACAGCGGCAGCGGCCAGCGGTTTAAGGTCTGTGACAGCAGGGAAGGCAGGTTGCTGCGCAAAGCCTGTCCGATGGCGGCCTCCAGCCGCTTGCCGCGCTGTTCGGGGAACAGGTCGCAGAAGCTGCGTTCCAGGGTTTCTGCACCCATGACGCCGGAATGCTGGTCCATCCAGCGGTTCCACAGCACCACGCGCTCGTTAGCATCAAGCACCAGTGTGCCCACGTCGATGCAATCGATGACGCCCTGCAGCAGTGGCAGGGACTCGACCGAAGATTTCATGGATGCGCTCCGCCAATCGAGCGCTCAAGGAAGCCAGCCACATGCTGCTTCAAGTCGTGCAGCGCCGTCATATCCATGATGAAGGCGACGTCGCCGGCAATCTGCTGGCGCTCGATGACGAACTCGATATGCAGCATCAGCACTGCTGTCTCGCCGCTGCCGGCCTGTGCCAGGATCTGCTCGCTGTAGCCAACGTGGTAATCGGGCAGGGAGCCGTGCAACTCATGCCCGAGCAGGTTGGCCAGCGAACCGACGCAGCTGTTCAACAGGATATTGCCGATCTCGCTCATCGCTTCCTGCTCCATGGCCGACAGTTCGGCCAGCGGCATCGCTTCACCCACCATCAGGCGCACGATCTCCTGGCTTTTCTCTTCCGGGAACATGAGGATCGCTTCAGTTTCGAAGGCGCCGCTGTAGTGCTGGCTGATGCCACACAGGCGGCCATTGCCGCCGCTGCGGCTGGCCAGCAGCTTGGCGGCGGAGGCGCGGGTGAGGAAGCTGATGGCAGGCACCGACATGGTGACCGTTTCGTTGACGATCTCGCTCATGGCGGAGGCAGCCTGGCCCACGCCAATGTTGAACAGCTCGACGAGTGCGTCGTGCTCCAGTTCGGTGAGCCGGACCATGGTCAGGCTTCCAGCGGCGCAATCAGTTGCGCGATGCGCTCGGCGGTGATCGGTTTCTCCATGAAGCCCACACCGATTTCCTCGGCCCGCTGGCGGGTCGCGGCCTGGACGTTGGCGGTCAACAGGGAAATGTGGGCATTGGGCAACATCGCGCGCAGCGCGGCGGCGGCATCGACGCCGTTCATGCCCGGCATGTTCACGTCCAGCAGCACCAGGTCGGGCTGCAATCCTTTGGCCTTGGCGATCGCTTCATCGCCGTTGGCGGCTTCTTCTACAACCCAGTCGGCATGGCGCACCTGGATGTGCTGGCGGGTCAGCATGCGCGACACGCGGCTGTCATCCACGATTAATACGGTACTTGGCTTCATGGCGTTTTTCCCGGCTCAGTTGACAGTTCGGATAAAATAGGCAACCTTTATTGAATCCATTGTAACTATGACGCAAGACAAATTGAAACAGGCTGTTGCTATTTCGGCGATCGAATACGTGATCGACGGCGAAATCATCGGCGTTGGCACCGGTTCCACTGCGAACTTCTTCATTGATGAACTGGGCAAGATCAAGCACCGCATCAAGGGGGCTGTTGCCTCGTCGGAAGCGACTGCAGCGCGCCTGGCCGGTCACGGCATTCCTGTCTATGATCTTAACGAGGTTTCGGAAATCGCGGTGTACATTGACGGCGCCGACGAGATCAACGCGGCCGGCCACATGATCAAAGGCGGCGGCGCAGCCCTGACCCGCGAAAAGATCGTGGCGTCGGTATCGAAGCAATTCGTCTGCATCGCAGATGGTTCCAAACTGGTAGAAACCCTGGGCAAATTCCCACTTCCGGTGGAAGTGCTGCCAATGGCCCGCAATGCGGTCATGCGCCAGCTGGCAGCCCTGGGCGGCCAGCCAAAGGTGCGTACCAAGGCCGGTTCCGATGAAATCTTCGTCACCGACAATGGCGGCAATATCATCGACGTGGCCGGCCTGTCGATTACCGATCCGGTCGCGCTGGAAACTCGGATCAACCAGATCGTCGGCGTGGTTGCCGTCGGCCTGTTTGCTGCCCGCGGCGCCAATGTCTGCCTGCTGGGTACCCCGGACGGCGTGCGTACCGTCAAATATTGATTCTTTTTTTAGAAAGAGCCCATGAAACGACTGTTCCTGCTGTTGCTTGCTGCTGGTGTATTGAGTGCTTGTGCTTCCAAAAAACAGGTAGCCCAGGCGCCTGTGAAGCGCAAATCTGTCATTGAGGCGGAGGCTGCTGCCAGGGCCGCCATGATTGACGGCGTGCCGGTGGAGAAAGTGGAATTCCGTCCTGGTATTTCGTCGGCAACGGTCGAGCGCCTGGCCAATGCGGAAGAGTGCCGCGGAGGACGCGGGGCAGGGCTGGTGACTGAGCGTGGCCCGGTAGAAATTTACCGGATGTCTTGCAGCAACGGGAAGGTCTTCATGGCGCGTTGTGAACTGCGCCAGTGCAAGCCAATGAATACGGATGTGGCAAGCCGCTGAAAATTAAATGGGGACGTACCCCATTTAATTAGCAACTAAATAAATGGGGTACGTCCCCATTGATTTTCAGGCTGAAGGCGGTACGTAGCCGGCCGCTTGGTCGGCGCCTTCGCCGAAGAAATGCTTTTCCATCTGTGCGGCCAGGTATTTGCGCGCGCGCACGTCCGCCAGGTTCAGGCGGTTTTCGTTGACCAGCATGGTCTGGTGCTTGATCCAGGCAGCCCAGGCTTCCTTGGACACGGATTCATAAATGCGCTTGCCCAGCTCGCCCGGATAGGGCGGGAAGTCCAGGCCTTCGGCTTCCTTGTTCAGTTTGATGCAGTGGACGGTACGTGCCATCTTCGGTGCTCCTAAAAAAATCGATTATAAGGTCTTGATCAAGACTTGCGACTTGCGCTGCCAGTTGTAGAGGCGCTGGCGGTCTTTCGGCAGCGCGTCGACGGTGGCGGGGGCAAAGCCGCGCTTGATGAACCAGTGCGCGGTGCGGGTGGTCAGCACGAACAGCTTGCTGATGCCCTGCGCCCGGGCGCGGTTTTCCATGTGTTTGAGGATACGCTCGCCGTCGCCCTGGGCTTGCACGTCAGGGTTGACAGTCAGGCATGCCATTTCGGCCATTTTTTCTTCCGGGAAGACGTACAGCGCTGCGCAGCCGAAGATCACGCCGTCGTGCTCGATGACCGAGAACATCTCGATCTCGCGTTCGATCAGTTCGCGGCCGCGCTTGACCAGGGTGCCGTCGGCTTCCAGTGGCTCGATCAGCTTGATGATGCCGCCCACGTCTTCGATGGTGGCCGGGCGCAGCGATTCCAGGTTCTCGTGCGAGATCATCGTGCCCACGCCATCGTGGGTGAACAGTTCCAGCAGGGCCGAGCCGTCCATCGCGAAAGGCACGATGTGGGCACGCTCGACGCCGTTGTTGCAGGCCTTGACGCAGTGCTTCAGGTAGTAGGCGGTGGCGTCGGGCAGGAAACCTGCCTGCAGCACGGCTTCTGCCTGGTGCGAGGACAGTTCGCGGATTTCGGTGCCGCCGGCATCGGTCATCATCTCGGTTTCGGTGATGAACACCAGCTTGTCGGCGTGCAGGGCGATGGCGGCGGTGCAGGCCACGTCTTCCATCGTCAGGTTGAAGGTTTCGCCGGTTGGGGAGAAGCCCAGTGGAGATAGCAGCACCACGCCGTCCGAGCCCATGATGGAGTGGATCGTTTCCGCGTCCACCTTGCGGGTCAGGCCGGTCAGCTCGAAGTCGACGCCGTCGATCACGCCCAGCGGGCGCGCGGTGATGAAGTTGCCGGAAATGATACGGATCGCGGCATGCGACATCGGCGTATTCGGCAAGCCCTGGCTGAAGGCGGCCTCGATGTCGAGGCGCAGTTCGCCGGCGGCTTCCTTGGCGCATTCCATGGCGGCCGTGTCGGTGATGCGAACGCCGTTGTGGAAGCGGCCTTCCACGTTTCGCAGGGCGAGCTGCTCGGCGACCTGCGGGCGCGAGCCGTAGACTACGGTGACGTTGATGTCCAGCGCGTGCAGCAGCGACAGGTCGTGGGCCAGCACCGACAGGGCGCCGGCGGCAACCAGTTCACCAGGGAAAGCGACCACGAAGGTCTTGCCGCGGAAGGCGTGGACGTAGGGGGCGACGGAGCGCAGCCAGGAGACGAATTGGATAGGGTTTTCCATTATTCGCGCATTATAATGCGCTGCGCGGTTTTCGCGCCCAATCTATGTAAAAAACGATGTCTGAAGCAAGCAAGAAGAATCCTCCCCAGCAACCAGCAGGCCAGCGGCCGCAAGGCGGGCAACGCCGTCCGGCAGGCCAGCCGGGCCAACAGGCGCGCCGCGCGCCCGCGCAGCAGCCGGCCGCTGATGCTCCCCGCCGCGAAAGCCGCCCGGAAGGCGCACGTCCGGCGCAGGCCGCGGGCGCGTCCGGCGGCCGCATTGCGGCGAGCGAGGGTGGGGAGGCGCGCCGTGGCGAACGCCGCGAACGCGAAACGACCGAGCAGCGCGCCGCCCGCGAAGCTGCGGCAGCGTTCCGCAATCCGCTGCCGCCGATCACCTTCCCCGAAGAACTGCCGGTTTCGGGGCGGCGCGCGGAAATCGCTGAAGCCCTGACCAAGCATCAGGTGGTCATCGTCTCCGGCGAAACCGGCTCCGGTAAAACCACCCAGTTGCCGAAGATCTGCCTGGAATTGGGCCGCGGCCAGAAAGGCCTGATCGGCCACACGCAGCCGCGCCGTATCGCCGCTTCGTCCACCGCGAAGCGCATCGCCGTCGAACTGGGTTCGCCGCTGGGCGAGCACGTCGGCTACAAGGTGCGCTTCAACGACACCCTGAGCAAGGGCGCGTCGGTCAAGCTGATGACCGACGGTATCCTCCTGGCCGAAACCCAGACCGACCCGCTGCTGAAGGCTTACGACACGATCATCATCGACGAAGCCCACGAACGCAGCCTGAACATCGACTTCCTGCTTGGCTACCTGAAGCAGATTCTGCCGCGCCGTCCGGACCTGAAGGTGATCATCACCTCGGCAACCATCGATGCGGAGCGCTTCGCCCGCCACTTCACGCAGGATGGCAAGCCGCCGGTGCCGGTGATCGAGGTTTCCGGCCGCCTGTACGCGGTGGAAGTGCGCTACCGCCCGGTGGAGCGCGACCAGGTCGTGGCGCCAGGCGCGCAGCAAGGTGCCGACGCCAAGGGCGCCCGCACCGCCGCCGCGCGCGACAAGCGCGACCTGATGGAAGCCATCGTTGACGGTGTCGATGAAGTCTGCCGCATCGGCAGCGGCGATGTGCTGGTGTTCCTGCCTGGCGAACGCGAAATCCGCGACGCTGCCGAGGCCCTGCGCAAGCACCACCCGCCGCACGTGGAAATCCTGCCGCTGTTCGCCCGCCTGTCAGTCGAGGAGCAGGACCGTGTGTTCCGCACCACCAATGCGCGCCGCATCGTGCTGGCCACCAACGTGGCGGAAACCTCGCTGACCGTGCCGGGCATCCGCTACGTGGTGGACGCCGGCCTGGCGCGCGTCAAGCGCTACAGTTACCGCAACAAGGTGGAGCAGCTGCAGATTGAACCGGTGGCCCAGTCGGCCGCCAACCAGCGCGCCGGCCGCTGCGGCCGCGTGGCCGATGGCGTCTGTATCCGCCTGTACGACGAGCAGGATTTCCTGCAGCGCCCGAAGTTCACGGATCCGGAGATCCTGCGCTCGTCGCTGGCTTCCGTCATCCTGCGCATGAAGTCGCTGCACCTGACGGACGTCGAGAGCTTCCCCTTCATCGAGCCGCCGCTGGGCCGCGCGATCGCCGACGGCTACCAGCTGCTGCAGGAACTGGGCGCGGTCGATGACGACAATGCGCTGACGCCGCTGGGCCGCAAGCTGGCCAAGCTGCCGCTCGACCCGCGCGTGGGTCGCATGATCCTGGCCGCGCAGGAATACCACTGCCTGACCGAAGTGCTGATCGTCGCTTCCGCCTTGTCGGTGCAGGACCCGCGCGACCGTCCGGTCGAACACCAGCAGGCCGCCGACGAAGCGCACAAAAAATTCGCCGACGAGAAGTCGGAGTTCCTCAGCTACCTGAAAATCTGGAAGTGGTTCGAGAACGCCATCGAGCACAAGAAGTCCAATCGCCAGTTGATGGATTCTTGCCGCGCCACCTTCCTGAACCAGCTGCGCCTGCGCGAGTGGCGCGACGTGCACTCGCAACTGCTCACCATCGTGAAAGAGCAGGGCTGGCGCACCAACGAACTGCCAGCCACCTACGACCAGCTGCATATGGCGCTGCTCACCGGCCTGCTGGGCAATATCGGCTTCAAGGGCGAGGATGAGCCGGGTGGCGCCTACCTCGGCGCGCGCGGCATCAAGTTCCATATCTGGCCGGGTTCGCACCTGTCCAAGAAGCCGGGCAAGTGGATCGTCTCCGCCGAACTGGTGGAAACCACGCGCCTGTACGCGCGCTGCGTGGCGCGCATCGAGCCGGAATGGATCGAAAAGATCGGCGGCCACCTGCTGAAGAAATCCTGGGGTGAGCCGCGCTGGGAAAAACGTCCCGCGCAGGTCACAGCATCCGAACGGGCCACCCTGTACGGCCTGGTGGTCTACAGCCAGCGCCGCATCAACTACGGCCAGAAGAATCCGGTGGAAGCGCGCGAGATCTTTATCCGTGACGCGCTGGTCGGCGGCGATTACGACACGCGTGCAACGTTCTTCGCGCACAATCACAAGCTGGTGCGCGAAATCGAAAACCTCGAACACAAGTCGCGTCGCCAGGACGTGCTGGTGGATGACCAGTTGATCGAGGCTTTCTACGACGAGCAGATTCCCGCCGACGTGGTGAATGGCGCCGGTTTCGAGAAATGGTACAAGGACGCCTCGGCCGACAATCCGAAGCTGCTGTACCTGATCCGCGACGACTTGATGCGCCATGAAGCGGCCGGCATCACGACCGACCTGTTCCCGAAAAAGATGATGGCGGCGGGGCTGGAGATGCAGCTTTCCTACCACTTCGAGCCGGGTACGCCACGCGATGGCGTCACGCTCACTGTGCCTCTGTATGCCCTGAACCAGCTTTCGCGTGAGCGCTGTGAATGGCTGGTGCCGGGCATGCTGAAGGAAAAAGTGCACCTGCTGCTCAAGACCCTGCCGCAAAAGCAGCGCCGTCACATGGTGCCGTTGCCGGACTACGCAGCGAAATTCTGCGAGCGCACCGAGTTCGCGCGCGGTGACCTGATCGACGCAATCATTGCCGACATCCGCAAGCAGATCACGATCAGCGTGCTGACCTCCGACTTCAAGCCGGAGCAACTGCCGGCGCACCACTTCATGAATTTCAAGGTGGTGGACGAGCATGGCCGCCAGCTCGACATGGGACGCAACCTGGCCACACTGCAGGCGGAATACGGCCTGCAGGCCCGCCAGAGCTTCCAGCGCATGGCGGAAGGCGGCAACACGCCTGCCTCCGCCTCGCAACTCGCACAACTTGCGGGCGGCGGCATCGGCAGCGGCGGCAGCGCCAAGCCAAAGCACGGTGGCATTGCAGCCGATGCCGCGCGTGGCGCAAGCCCGGACAAGGCGCCCGCAAGTGTGCCATCTGCTGCCGCGCCAGGCCCTGCTTCGCAGCACACCAACATCACTACCTGGAGCTTTGGGGAACTCCCTGAGCTGCTGGAAATCACGCAGGGCAAGCTAAGCCTGATCGGCTTCCCAGCCCTGGTGGACAAGGGCACGCACTGCGACCTGGAAGTCTTCGACGACCCGAACGTGGCCGCGCGTACTCACCGCATCGGCTTGCGGCGCCTGTTCATGCTGCAGATGCGCGACCAGATCAAGTTCGTCGAGAAATCGATCCCCAACCTGCAGCAGATGGGCATGCAGTTCATGTCCATGGGAACGCAGGAGGAACTGCGCGACCAGGTCATCGCCAAGGCCATCGACATCGCCTGCCTGCAGGACCCGCTGCCGACTGACGAAGCGAGTTTCATCAAGCGCAAGGACGAGGGCAAGTCGCGCATCGTGTTGCTGGTGAACGAGATCGCCCGCCTGGTATCGCAAGTGCTGACCGAATATCATGGCCTGCCCAAGCGCCTGCAGGGCATCAATCAGCAGGTATCGCAGGACATGCAGCAACAACTGCAAGGCCTGGTGCACAAGCGCTTCCTGATTGAGAACGAGTTCTCGCAGCTGTCGCACTTCCCGCGCTACCTGAAGGCGATGAACGTGCGCCTGGAGAAGTTGCGTGCCGACGCCGCGCGCGACGCCAAAGCCATGGCCGAGTGGAACCAGGCAGCAGCGCCTTACCAGCGCCTGATGCGCGACAAGTCGGCCGGCAAGAACACCGATCCGAAACTGGTTGAATATCGCTGGATGCTGGAAGAGCTGCGTGTGTCGCTGTTTGCGCAGGAGCTGCGGACACCGATGCCGGTGTCCGTCAAGCGCCTGATGAAAGTGTGGGAATCGATGCAGCGCTAAGCGGCGCTTAGTAATTGCCTTTGCTGCCGCTTTCGCCGCCGGTCGAACCGCCGCTATAGCTGCTGCCGCCGGTCGAGCTTTGCATGGTGCTGGTGCCTGCGCCCATCACGCTGCCGGTCGAGGTGCGCATGCCGGTGGCGGTGGTGCCGTAGAAATTATGGATCTGCGTGCCGAATTCAGGGCTTGCCATATCTGGCCAGCGGTCCTTGTCGAAGCCCGGTGCGTTCTCCAGTTTTTCCTTGGTGCAGTCAAGCACGAAGCGCTTGTTCACCGTGTCAAGCTGCAATGCCTGCCAAGGCACGGCAAACAGCTTGTCGCCCATGCCCAGCACGCCGCCGAAGGACAGCACCGCATAAGCGATCTGGCCGGTCTGCATGTCGAGCATGATTTCCTTGATGTCGCCAAGATCCTCTTCCTGGCGGTTATAGACGTCTTCACCCATCAGCGTGTCAGCGCCCATCAGGCGTGGGCCTGGCCCATCGTTATCGTCACGGTCGCGATAGATGCCGAATTTGTCGCGGTCTAGATAGCTCATTCTGCCTCTCCTCATTAGTGTGATCGAGTGAGGCCAGAATAGCCCAAGCCGCGTGTGCAAGGCGCGCGCTACGCTAGCGCGGCGTAGTCCTACAAGAAGAACGCGATGGCAGCAACTGCCGTCGGCGCAAGGGCTCCTGCCAGCAAGCCAAGTGCACCGATAGATTCGTCACGGAATCCTTTTCGCAGCAAGGCAACGCCTGCCGGATTCGGTGCGTTGGCGATCACGGTCAGGCCGCCGCCGGCTACGGCGCCAGCCACCAGCATGTATTGTGCTTGCGGCGTGATGCCGTCGATCAGCGAGCCGAGATAGGTGAGGGCGGCATTGTCGGTGATCGCGGTCAGGCCCAGCGCGCCGAAGAAGAGGGCCAGTGGCTGCAGGCTTTCGACAATTGGTTGCAGCCACCATTGCTGCATGCTGCCCAGTACTACCAGGCCGGCCAGGAAGAAGCCGACCAGCAAGGCTTCCTTCAGGATCAGCGGTGACTGGTGCTGCGGATAGGCCACGGTAAATCCGAGGAAGAACAGGAACAGACCGAGGAACAAGACCGGGTGGTGCGCAAGCAGCACCACGGCAGCCAGGAAGGCCAGGTGGATGATGCTGGTCCACAGCGGAGCCTGTGCGTGGCCATGCGATGCGGGCGCCGCGCGCCGCGCACCCAGGTGTTCGCGCAGCAGCCAGGTGACGGCGGTGGCGTTGACCAGCACTGCCAGCGTGGCCTTCCAGCCGAAATGAGACGCCATGAAGGCCGAATCCCATTGCCACGTCGCTGCAACCATCAGCACGGGCGGCGCTGCGTATGCGGTCAGCGTACCGCCGATCGACACGTTGACGAACAGGACGCCGAGTGCGGCGTATTTCTGCCATTCCGGTACGCCATCGCGGAAGATTTGCGGCGCCAGCATCAGGGCGGCCAGCGTCATCGCGGCCGGCTCGGTAATCAGGGAACCAACCAGCGGCACCAGCGCAAGGCCCATCCAGGCCTGCAACAGCGGACGGCCGCCGGACAGTACGTTGACCAGCCGCTGCACGAAATCCAGCACTGGCCGCGATGCAGCTACCACCATCACTACGAAGACAAACAGCGGCTCGGTGTACTGCTGTGTTTCAGCGTAGGCAATCGCATTTTGCGGCCCGGCCACAAAAGCCATTGCCACCAGCAGCACCATGGCCCAGAAACCGAACACCACTTCCACTTCACCCAGCAGGTGCAGCAAACCGCCATGGCGCGGGAATTTGTGCGACAACCGTTCAAACGCTTTCGCGCTGAAAGTGTGCAACAAGGCAAGGGCAAACAGGAGGGCGCCGATCAATTGCATGGTGACGGTGAGTTAAGTTGGCAATATTGCCGATTCTATCAGCCGCTAGCTAACCCGCCCATATCTTGCGCAAACCGGTATGCCAAGGGGCGGCGCGCAGATAGGCTGCTTTCATGGCTGACACTTTCGACCCACTATGGAAGAGCGTACTCAGGCGCGACCTCGCGGACTTCGTGGCGTTCTTTTTTCCACAGCTTTCAGATGAAATTGATTGGGACCAGCCGCGTCGCCTGCGCGATAAAGAGCTGAATCAGTTCCGCCGTGATGGGCGGCCACGTATCCTGATTGCCGATTTGTTGGTTAGTGTGTTCCTGCGCGATGGGCGCGAGGTATTACTCCATGTCGAAGTGCAGGCGCAGCGCGACCCGAACCTTGCGCGGCGCATCCTGGCTTACAACTACGGCCTGTTTGACGAGTTTGGCCTGCCTGTCGCCAGCCTGGTGTTGCTGGCCGATGCTGGCAAGCGCTGGCGTCCCAATGCGTTCCATAATTGCGTGCTTGGCACGGAAATGGGGATCAGGTTTGCTGCGGCAAAGTTGTCGAGCTACGCAGAGTTGGTCGATGAATTGCTGTTGGAGCGGAACATCTTTGCCTGGGTTGCGGCAGCTCATCTTCTTGCTCAACGGACGCATGGAAAGCCGCAAGCGCGCTATATCGAGAAATGGCGTGTTGTCAGGCTTTTGTACGAACGAGGATGGCACCGGCGGCGTATCATTAATTTGTTCAAAGTGATCGACGGGCTGATGGCGCTGCCGCCTGAACTGCAAGAGCGGTTGCGACGAAACATCGTCCGGCTGGAAAGGAGGCGTGACGTGGAATGGATTAGCCCCATGTTTCAGTTGTGCAGGCAAGAAGGGCTACAGGAGGGGCAGCAAAAAGGACGGCAAGAAGGACGGCAAGAAGGGCGGCAAGAAGGGCGGCGCGAGGGGCGGCGCGAGGGGGCGATGGAGTTGCTCGAACGCCAGTTGCATCGGCGCTTTGGAGCTTTGTCGCCAACGGTCCAGAAGCGCCTCGCCAAAGCCACCCCGGAGCAACTTGCGCAGTGGAGCGAGGCCGTGCTGGATGCCCAAACGCTGAAACAGGTTTTCTCTTCGCGCTCGTAGGATTATACTGTATGAATATACAGTATTGTTCAGCATGGCGCTCTTTGACCCCCAACCCCTGCACCCGGCCCTCTGGCTGGCCTCCCAGCTCACCAAGGGAGCCACGTCCTGTGTGGATACCGGCATTCCCGTCCTCTCCCACCAGTTGCCTGGGGGCGGCTGGCCGACGGGCGTCCTGACGGAATTGCTGCTTCAACAACCTGGCGTCGGCGAATTGCGCTTATTGAAATCCACCCTGGCCAGCCTGAATCGTCCGGCGGCCTTGCTGCAGCCCCCGTATGCCCCCCAAGCCCTGGGGTTTGAGTTGCCGCCACAGCAACTGTTATGGATCCGCAACACCGGCAAGGCCGCCGACAGCCTGTGGGCGGCCGAGCAGATCCTGCGCAGCGGCAGTTGCGGCGCGGTGCTGCTGTGGCAACAGCACATCCGCAACGAATCGCTGCGCCGCCTGCACCTGGCTGCCCAGTGCGGCGAAGCACTGTTCTTCCTGCTGCGGCCGATTGCCGCTGCCCAGGATTCTTCCCCCGCGCCGTTACGGCTGGCGCTGCGGCCGGCGCCCGGAGGCATCAATATCGAATTCGTCAAACGCCGGGGACCGCAGCGCGACACGCCGCTGTTCCTGCCCTTAACCCCAACCTTGTTGCAACGTCATGCGCCTGTGGATCGGCCTCTACCTGCCCCGGTTACCGCTCGAAGTGTTCTGTCCGAACTGGTCGGATGACCTGTGCAGCGTGGTGCTGGAACAGGAGGGCGTGCTCGCGGTTTCCTACCGCGCCCACCTGATGGGCGTGCGTCCCGGTATGCGCCGCAGCGGCGCCCTGATGCTGGCGCCGGAGGCGCAGATGCACGAGCGCGCCCCGCAGCAGGAGCAGGAAGCCTTGCACGCTGTCGCCCTGGCCATGCTGCAATACACGCCCCAGGTGGCGGAAGGCGAGGGCGCCACCCTGCTGCTGGACGTGGGGGCCAGCCTGCGCCTGTTCGGCGGCATCCGCCGCCTGTGCCGCCTGGTGCGGGACAGCCTGCAGAAGCTCGGCTTCAGTGGCGTACTGGGTGTGGCGCCCACCGCGCGCGGCGCCTGGCTGCTGGCGCGCGCCGGCGGCGGCCGCACGCTCAAGCTCGATAGCCTGCTGCGCCGGCTGCATCGCCTGCCGGTCGGCTTGCTGCCGCCGCTGCAGCGCCATCAGCGCTGGCTGGACGGTATCGGCTGCCTCAGCATCGGCGACCTCGTGCGCCTGCCGCGCCCCGGCCTGCAGCGCCGCTGCGGCATCGAAGTGCTGGAGATGCTGGATGCCGCGCAAGGCCTGGCACCCGAAATGCACGAATGGCTGGCAGCGCCGCCCAGCTTCAAGGCCAAGCTGGAACTGTTTGGCCGCATCGAAAATACCGACCTGCTGCTGGCCGGCGCCTGCCGCCTGCTGCAGCAGTTGACCGGCTGGCTGTGCGCCCACCAGTTCGCCGTTTCGCGCATCCGCCTGCTGCTGGAGCATGAACGCGGCCGCGAAGCCTGCCCGCCGACGCCGGTGGAAGTGATGCTGGCCGAACCGACCTGGCGCGACGAGCACATCGTGCGCCTGCTGAAGGAGCGCCTGGCCAAGGTGGAGCTGCCGGCGCCGGCGATCGGGCTGGCGCTGGAAGCGGCCCAGGTCGAGCCGATGGCGCCGCTCAGCGACTCGCTGTTCCCCGAACCCGGCGGCAACGCGCAGGATCGCCAGCGCCTGTTCGAAGTGCTGGTGGCGCGCCTTGGCGCCGAGAACGTGCTGCAGTCCTACCCCAAGGCCGACTACCGTCCAGAAGTGGCCAACCGCTGGGTGCCCCTGCATGAAAAGGTGCGCCCGGCCGACATCGCAGCCCAGATGCCGCCCCGCGCCTTGCCGCGCCCGGCTTTCCTGCTGCCCAAGCCGATCCAGTTGCTGATGCGCGACCACCGCCCGTTCTACTGTTCACCGCTGCGCATGGTGTCGACTGCCGAGCGCATCGAAGCCGGCTGGTGGAGCGAGACGCAAACCCGCGACTATTTCATCGCCGAGGGCGAGGATCATGCCTACTACTGGGTGTACCGCGAACGCACGCCCGGCACCGAGGAAACACGCTGGTACCTGCATGGCTTGTTCGCCTGATTAATAGCGGGAATGTCTGAGTAAGTTTCGCTAATGCAAAGCGAGCTGAAACGTACCCTAAATGCCAGAAGTTTCCTTAATTTGAAATAATTGGTTAGTTTCTTGGGGGGAATTTCATCTAATCTATCAATATTCGATCCAGCAATGGAGTTCCTGTAATGAAGATCAAAAGCGTCCAAATCAAGAACTTCCGCACGTTAAAAAATGTGATCATCCCATTTGAATCCGTAACGACTTTTATTGGGCCGAACGGCGCCGGAAAATCAACAGTGCTCCGTGCTCTAGACTGGTACTTCAACGGAAAACCCGGTTCGCTAACCGAAAAGGACTGTTCCTTCGGGGCACATTCAGAAGACATCGAAGTACAAGTTACATTTAGCGAACTCACGGAAAAAGACCGAGAAGCACTTGGCAAGTACGCTCCAGACGGTGCCACTACATTCACGGCTTGGAAGCGCCGGTCCCCCGATGGATCAGAAATTCTCTCGGCGAACGCGAAGAGCCTTCCGAGGTTTAATGTAATCAAGGCCGCAGCAAGCGCGACTGAAAAGAAAGAACTGTACGCCACTCTGCGAAAAGAACGAATGGACTTAGATCTGCCAACCGCAAATACTGCTGCGGCTATCGAACAGGCAATGATGGCTTGGGAGTCTGCTCATACGGAACAACTTTCCGATGCTCCAGAAGCGCTACAGACCAACTTCTTTGGCTTTAACAGTGGCGGAAAGATGAGCGGTTTATTTGACTTCGTACTCGTCACAGCAGACCTTCGTGCAAGTGAAGAGTCTACTGACGGCAAATCGAGCATCCTTGGTCGAATCCTCGAACGTTCAGTCAACCGCGCCGCAGCAGATGAGGAGATTGCAAAGATCGTCGAAGAATCACGCTCGCAGCAGCAAAAAGTATACGAAGAAAAATTCAAGTCTCAGCTTGACGTGATAACCACAAAGCTCAACGCAGTCGTAACGTCCTACTCGCCAGGTCGAGCAGTTACTGTCGCGCCGGCTGATGTAGAACTCAAAGCTCCTCGGACCACATTTGAAGTGGCAGTGCTTGATGGGGCAACCGAAACAACAGTGGAGCGGCAGGGGCACGGTTTTCAAAGAACACTATTGATATCGGCACTTCAGCTCTTAGCTCAATCAGGCGCCGCCTCAGAAGTAGGCGTGATCTGCTTGGCAATTGAGGAGCCCGAGCTCTTCCAACATCCTATTCAAGCTCAAACATTTGCTAAGGTACTGCGTTCGCTTGCAGAGGATGACAGCAAACGAATCCAAGTAACCTACGCAACGCATAGTCCATACTTCATTGAGGCTCGTCATTTTGATCAAGTTAGGCGCCTTACCAGATCGTCAGACGATATACCCATTGTCACGGTCCACTTCGCCACAGTTGCCGAAGTAAAGAGGCGGTTGGATGGAGTAGTTACTGCGGGAACAGTTGAGCGCCAGTTAGATGGAATTGTAGCGGATCAGTTGGCAGTTGCCCTTTTTGCCCATCGCGCGCTACTGGTAGAGGGGACAACTGAGTCGTCAGTGTTTTATGGTATTGGCGACAAACTAGCTGTGGGTTCGCTAGAGGCGGAAGGTGTGGCTATAGTTCCTGTCGGCGGCAAGACATCAATACCTCTCGCACATGCCATACTGACGTCAATTGGTATCCCGGTATATTCCCTTTTCGATGCGGATGGGGGATTTGAAGAGCGAGCGAAAGCTAACGGTAAGAAGCAAACAGTAATCGATAGTGAGCGAAACAATCTTGCAGGTCAAAATCGCGCAATTTTAAAGTATTTCGGCCTACCGCCAGAAGATTTTCCATCTTCATTGGTATCTGATCATGTAGCAATCTTCGAAGATCATCTCGAATCATTTGTTCACACCAATTGGCCTGAATGGGACCTTGCATGCAAGGAAGTCGAGGCTGCTGCGGGTATTATGCTGGCAAAAAATCAGCTTGCGTATCGAACAGCAACATTGGAGGCATTGGGCCAAGTGCCAGAAATGCTTAATCAAATTTTGGCAAAGACCGCCCAGAAGCATTGATTTACTCCACCATTAGGGCTACTTCATGGAGTCACAGCTCACGCTCGAAATATTAAGGAAAGACTGGCTAAGCCTAGCGGTAGCGGGAGCCATTGTTTCGACAGTTGGAACCCTTTTAGGTATTTTTCTAAAGGACCTCCTGTTTTCACGTTCACTCGAACGGTTCAAACAGCGCCAGGCGCTGAATGCGGTTTTTCAGAAATATAGAGATCCGTTGGCTTTGGCAACGTGCGAGCTCGTTTCCCGACTGATTGAAGTTCTGAACGATTTTCCAACGGTCTATCTAAATCAGAAGGTACTTAACTCCAAACCTACTCGCCAACTGCGAAATAGTACAGATGACGAGTACTTCCAGAGATACAAGCTGATCAGCACTCTGTATAGAATTTGTTCGCTATTAGCTTGGCTGGAACTGTACCGACAGGAGCTCACGTTTTTGCATCCAGACGATGATCGGAAATTGAAAAAGCTCGATCGAGCAGCTCATAGAGTGCGCGAGAATTTTGCAGACGGACAGCTAAACGAGTCGGCTTACTGGGCCCGATGGGATGATAAGTTAGTGTTTCGTGAAGAGCTGAGAGCGATTGGTGAGTCCCTCATAGAAGCTAGAGGATCAGCACGCAGCGTAATGGGATACGGTAAATTTTGCGAATTGCTGGACTCGCCGGAACAGAACGCTACGAAACGCTGGAGCGGAGTGATGTTGAACTTCATGCTGGGTGTAGGAGAGACGAAGAGGGATTTTCGTAAGTTTCGACTACGGCGGCTCCTCGGGCATTTGGTTGTGCTACTCAAATTACTGAGGCCAAACCTTGTCGAACCCTATATGCTGGATGCGGTGAAGCGGCACCCGTACCGTAAGAGACGAACTAATAAACTCCCCACACGGTTAAAAAAATGGTGGGCTCCAATAGCCATCAAGCTGCGTTCGACTGTTGTTGCCAATATTGATGTGGTAATCGCACATTTCAAGTTGAACGCCAAACACTCGGACTGAAAACGAGAAGGTACACCGGCCGACATCGCAGCCCAGATGCCGCCGCGCGCCTTGCCGCGCCCGGCTTTCCTGCTGCCCAAGCCGATCCAGTTGCTGATGCGCGACCACCGCCCGTTCTACTGTTCACCGCTGCGCATGGTGTCGACTGCCGAGCGCATCGAAGCCGGCTGGTGGAGCGAGACGCAAACCCGCGACTATTTCATCGCCGAGGGCGAGGATCATGCCTACTACTGGGTGTACCGCGAACGCACGCCCGGCACCGAGGAAACGCGCTGGTACCTGCATGGCTTGTTCGCCTGAAGTATCATGGTGGGCAAAAGGGGGACGTATGTACGCACAACGACTCGAATTCCCTGGCGCCGAGGGGCAAATGCTGGCGGCGCGGCTGGACTCTCCTGAGAGCGGGGTGCGTGCCTACGCCCTGTTTGCACACTGCTTCACCTGCGGCAAGGACGTTTTCGCCGCCAGCCGCATTGCGCAGGCGCTGACCGAGCATGGCATTGCCGTGCTGCGCTTCGACTTCACCGGCCTGGGCGCCAGCGAAGGCGATTTTGCCAACACCAATTTTTCATCCAACGTGGCCGACCTGCAGGCGGCTACCGATTTCCTGCGGCGTGAGTTCCAGGCGCCGCGCATCCTGATCGGGCATAGCCTGGGCGGTGCGGCGACGCTGGCCTTTGCCGGCACCGTGCCGGAAGCGCAGGCTGTGGTGACCATCGCAGCGCCGAGCGACCCGGTGCACGTCACCCATCTGTTCGGCGAGCAGGTCGATGCCATCACATCGCAGGGCGAGGCCATGGTGCAGCTGGCCGGGCGGCCGTTCCGCATCAAGCGGCAATTCCTGGAAGACGTGGCGGAGAACAGCCTGCGCAACAAGATCGCCAATATACGCAAGGCGCTGCTCATCATGCACGCGCCGGGCGATACGACGGTCGGCATCAGCAATGCGCTGGAGATTTTCACGGCGGCCAAGCATCCGAAGAGCTTCATCTCGCTCGATACGGCCGACCATTTGCTGAGCAGCCGCGACGACGCCAGCTATGTCGCGGGTTTGATTGCGGCCTGGAGCACGCGTTACCTCAAGTAGCAGGCGGTTTCCACGCCATGGCGCGCTGGACCGCCGGCCGGTCGCCGACCAGTGCCAGCCAGCGCTGCACGGCGGGTTTGCCGGACAGGTTCAGTTCCAGGTGCGATGCGGCCGCCTGCGTCCAGGGATAGCAGGCGATGTCGGCGATCGTGTAGCTGTCGCCTGCAACATAGGGATTGCCGGCCAGCGCGCGGTCGAGCACATTCAGCAAGCGTTCGGCTTCGGCGATGAAGTGCTCCTTCGGCAGTGCCAGGTCGGTCTTGGTGAAAAAGCCCAGTTGGCCCAGCATGGGGCCGAGACCGCCCACCTGCCAATACAGCCACTGCAGGGTGCGGTAGCGTTCCGGCCCCTCCGGCGCCAGCAGGCGGTCGTATTTTTCGGCGAGATAAGTCAGGATCGCGCCGCTTTCGAACAGCGTGAGCGAGCCATCCTTCAGCGCGGGGATCTTGTTATTGGGCGAGATGACGAGGAAGTCATGGGCGAACTGTTCATGTTCGCGCAGGTTGACCGGCACCACCTGGTAAGGCAGGTCAAGCTCTTCCAGCAGGATCAGGGGCTTGCGCCCATTGGGCGTGGACCAGGTGTAGACGGTGACCATGATGGCCACCACTCTAGCGCCGGCAAAAGAAAACGGGCGCACCGCAGTGCGCCCGTCCTGGGGTAACTTACTGTCGTGGCGACAGGATGGCTTCCAGTCGGTCAGGCGTGCCTTCGATGCGTTCCAGGCGCGGATACTTCAGGCCTTCGTAGTAGGCCAGCGCCACGGTGCTGTATTGCTGGCCGTGCTTCACCAGCAGTTCGATCGGCTTCTTGCTGGTCTTGGCTTCGGTGATGGCCTTGCGCAGCAGCTCGGCCTTGTAGGCGCGGCCATTGACTGCCAGCAGGGTGGTGCTGCCTGACAGGCCGGCCTTGAAGCCCACGCCTTCCCACTGGATGCTTTCGATTTTGCCTTCGCTGCCGACGTTGAAGCCCAGCGAGTAGGTGAAGTCGGCGGATTTGCTGCGGTCTTCGGCTGCTTTCAGGAAGTCGGTCTGCTTTTCCGCGAACACCAGCTTGTAGCCGGCGCGGGCGATGCCGTCCATCGGTACCGGGCCCAGGTCTTCGATGCGGGTGCGCAGGAAGGTGGCCCAGTCGTGTGGCTGCACGCTGTTGAGCACTTTGACGACATCGTCGAAAGTGTAGTGCAGCGCGTTCACGCGGCCGTCTTCCACGCCGAAGAACTTGGAAGAGAAGTCGTCCAGCGAATGCTTGTCGCCCGACAGTTCGCGGATCTTGGTATCCACGTCCAGCCAGATCAGCATGCCTTCGGTGTAGTAGTCCTCGCTGCGCTGGTAGTTCGACCAAGGGATGGGGCGGCGGGCGTTGATGATCGGGTCATAGGTGGTGTCCTGCACCGAGCGCCATTCGCGGCCTTTCTGGATGCCGTAGCGCGCGGCGGTCGACGCGATGATGTCCTTGATGCTGGCGGCCTTCATCAGGCCGGAACGCGCAGCCAGCACCTCGCCGTAGTAGGTGGTCTGGCCTTCATACACCCACAGCAGGTCGTTCTGCAGAGGCTGGTTGAAGTTCAGCACATCCTGCCCTTTCGGACGGCGGAACTTGCCGTTCCAGGAGTGGGTGAATTCGTGCGGCAGCAGGCCGCGTTCGGATTCGGTCTTGTTCCACTCGGTGAAGTAATCGGTCTTCAGCGCGTTTTCGCTGGACTGGTGGTGCTCGCGGCCCACGCGGCCGAATTCATCGCTCAGGGCGAACAGGAAGTCGTAGTGCTTGTAGTGCTGGGAGCCGAAAACTTTGTAGGCTTGCTTGACCAGGTTGCGGTGCAGATCGATTTGCTCAGGCTTGGCTTCCAGCGCATCCGCATTGTCGGCGACGACGTTCAGGTGCACCGGCACTTTGGCGCCCGGATCAAGGTCGAAGCGCTTGAAGTAGCGGCCGGCGAAGAGTGGCGAGTCGACGAAGGTTTCCACGTCGGTGGTCTTGAAGGTCACCACGTCGCCTTTGCGTTCCGCTTCTTCCAGTGCGGAGCCGTACTGCCAGCCGGCCGGCAGGGTGAGGGTGGCCTGGATCGGGATGCGGCGGGTGGCGTAGCCGGCCGGGTACATGGTCAGCGACTGCCACTGGATGCCCAGCATGTCCTGCGTGATCGAAGTGCGGCCTTGCGCAGCTTCCGTCGGGGCCAGGTGCTGGTATTCCACCTCGATCGCTTTGGCGCCTGCCGGCACGTCGATGTGGAAGGCGTAGACGTTCACGTTGTCGCGGCGCCAGGCCAGGGTCTTGCCGTTGGCAGTGACCTTGAAACCGGCGAACTGGTTCAGCGCGCCGGTCGGGCCATGTTGCGCCGTTACCCACTGCGGGAACAGCAGCGTCATCTTGCCCGGCTTGACCGGGACGGTCTGCTGGATGCGGTAGATATTCTGGGCGGTATTGGATGCATCGACCTTCATCACGATGGTGCCTGGGTAAGGCTGGTCGGCCGGGGCGGGGATGGCCTGGCCGGCGTGGGCGCTGAAGGTGGTGCCCAGCAGCAGGGCGAGGGCGGACTTGGCGAACAGTTTCATTTATTTCAACGGGGAAAGTGTGACGGGCGAGTTTAGCACGCAGGGGTAGCGAAATTGTTTCGGAACGTAACGCGAAAAAAAGGTCTTGAAATCCTTTTTGGGGCTCCTATATCGGATTCAGCGGTTGCCCAGCCGGGGACCGCCTGACCTTATATCGCTTAACTTGAAAGGATATGAAAATGCGTACTTTTGACCTGACCCCACTGTATCGTTCCGCTATCGGTTTCGACCGCCTGGCCCAGATGCTGAATGACGCGCATCGCAGCGACCAGCCCAGCTACCCTCCGTACAATATCGAGCTGGTGTCCGAAGACCAGTACCGTATCGTGATGGCGCTGGCCGGCTTTGACCGTAGCGAAATCGACATCACCTCCGAGCGCGACTCCCTCGTGGTGATTGGCCGCAAGCAGAAAGACGGCCAGGAAAAGACCTTCTTGCACCGTGGCATTGCCTTCCGCGACTTCGAACAGCGCTTCCAGCTCGCCAACCATGTGAAGGTGACCGGCGCGTCCTTCGACAACGGCATCCTCACCATTGAACTGGTGCGTGAAGTGCCCGAAGCACTGAAAGCCCGCAAGATCGCGATTGACGGCGTAGTCAACCACACTGCCCTGGAGCAGAAAGCTGCCGCCTAAGCGCGCGTAGCACCCCGAAAAGGCCGGATTTCCGGCCTTTTTTGCATTAAGACGCGTCTAAGTTTGATGCCGCATATTAGAGCCGTTGAGAAAGCAATCTTCTTCAGGAGTTTAATCATGCGCAACGCCACCACCATGTTCCTTGCCCTGGCCACCGCCGGTGTTATCGGTGCCGGTGCAGCCATCGCTGTCCAGCAGAGCCAGGCCTTCGCTTCGCCGCATCCCGCCATCACCGCCACCGTCCCGGCCAATGCCGCCCAGGGCGCGCCGGCGCCGGTGCCCGCGCCGATGATTTCGCTGCCTGACTTCAGCGTGATCGCGTCGCGCAATGGTCCGGCCGTGGTGAACATCAGTACAGTCGGCACCACCAAGGAAGCCAATTTCCGCGGCGATGCCGATGCCGAAAACGATCCGTTCTACGAATTCTTCCGCCGCTTCCAGGCTCCTGGACAGCGCGGCCGCGGCGCTGCGCCGACTCCAACCCACGGCGTAGGCTCCGGTTTCATCGTCAGCGCAGACGGTATTATCCTGACCAATGCCCACGTGGTGCGCGATGCCAACGAAGTGACCGTCAAGCTGACCGACCGCCGCGAGTTCCGCGCCAAGGTGCTCGGCTCCGACCCGAAAACCGACGTGGCCGTGCTGAAGATCGAAGCCAAGAACCTGCCCGTGGTGCCACTGGGCCGTTCGACCGATGTGAAAGTGGGCGAGTGGGTGCTGGCAATCGGTTCCCCGTTCGGCCTGGAAAACACGGTCACCGCCGGCGTGGTGAGCGCCAAGGGCCGTTCCCTGCCTGACGACTCGAACGTGCCCTTCATCCAGACCGACGTGGCGATCAACCCCGGCAACTCGGGCGGCCCGCTGTTCAACACCAGGGGCGAAGTGATCGGCATCAATTCGCAAATCTACAGCCAGAGCGGCGGTTACCAGGGCTTGTCGTTCTCGATCCCGATCGACGTGGCGACGCGCGTGCGCGACCAGGTCGTCAAGACCGGCAAGGTGGTGCACGCGCGCCTTGGCGTGATGGTGCAGGAAGTGAACCAGGGCTTTGCCGATTCGTTTGACCTGGAGTCGCCGGAGGGCGCGCTGGTGTCGAACGTGGAGCGCGGCGGCCCGGCCGACAAGCTTGGCCTCAAGGCGGGCGACGTGATCCGCAAGATGAATGGCCAGAAGATTATTGCCTCCGGCGACCTGCCGGCAATGGTGGGCCTGGCCATGCCGGGTGATAAAGTAGCGCTTGAGGTCTGGCGCCAGGGTAAAACCGTGACGCTGGAAGGCAAGCTGGGTAATGCATCCGAGCGCAACGTGGCCGCTGTGCAGAACGATGAAGCGGCCGCCAAGCTGCGCCTTGGCCTGGCGCTGCGCCAGCTCGACCCGATGGAGCGCCGCGAATCGGGCCTGGCATCGGGCCTGCTGATCGAAGACGCCGGTGGCGCCGCGGCGGCCAGCGGCGTGCAGCCGGGCGACGTGCTGCTGTCGGTGAATGGCCGTCCGGTGAATACCGTGAACGATGTGCGCGACCTCGTGTCAAAATCGACGAAATCCGTAGCGCTGCTGATCCAGCGCGGCGAGGACCGCATCTTTATCCCGGTGCGCCTCGGTTAATAAAACAAGAAAGGTAAGACAATGCGCCTCCTGCTGGTAGAAGATGACACGATGATCGGCGAGGTAGTGCTCGACCTGCTCAGGGCAGAGCACTACGCCGTCGACTGGGTCAAGGATGGCGCCATGGCCGACACTGCCCTGCAGACCCAGACCTACGACCTGGTGCTGCTGGACCTGGGCCTGCCGAAGAAGGATGGCCTGGAAGTGCTGCGCTCGATGCGTGCGCGCAAGGAGCTGACCCCGGTGCTGGTGGCCACCGCGCGCGACGCGGTGGAGCAGCGCATCGCCGGCCTGGATGCCGGCGCCGACGACTATGTCCTCAAGCCTTACGACCTGGACGAGCTGTTGGCCCGCATCCGGGCCTTGCTGCGCCGCGCCGCCGGGCGCGCCGAACCGGTGTTCGAGCACAAGGGCGTGTCGATCAATCCGCAGACACGCGAAGTGATTGCCAACGGCCAGCCGGTCAGCCTGTCGGCCCGCGAATGGGCGGTGCTGGAAGCGCTGATCGCCCGTCCCGGCATCGTGCTGTCGCGCGCCCAGCTGGAAGAAAAGCTGTACAGCTGGAAGGACGAGGTCAACTCCAACGCGGTTGAAGTGTATATCCACGGCTTGCGCAAGAAGCTCGGGTCGGAACTGATCCAGAACGTGCGCGGCCTCGGCTACATGGTGCCTAAAGCATGATGATGGCGGTCCCGAAGGTCAACGTCACGCACTCGCTGCGTGGGCGCCTGCTATGGTTTTTGCTGGCGGCGATCACCATGGCCGCCGTGGCGCAGGCCATGATCGCCTACAGCTCGGCGCTGAACGACGCCGACCAGATCTTCGATTACCACATGCAGCAGATGGCCATGTCGCTGCGCTCCAACGCGCCGATGGCGGCCACCGGCAACCGCGACCCCAACGACCCCGGCAACGACGAGATGGTGGTGCAGGTGTGGACGCCGGACGGCATCCAGGTGTTCCGCTCCCTGTCGCGCGCCGAGCTGCCGCAGCGCGCGGTGCTGGGCTTTTCCAATGTGCGCGCCAACGGCACCACTTACCGCGTGTTCTCGGCGCAGACCGCGACCCAGACCATCCAGATCGCGCAGGACCTGGCCGTGCGCAAGCGCATGGCCGGCACGCTGGCGCTGCGTACCGTCGGCCCGATCGCGCTGATGGCGCCGGTGCTGATGCTGGTGGTGTGGTGGGTGGTGTCCGGTTCGCTGGCGCCGGTGGCCCGCGTTCAGCGCCAACTGGCCTTGCGCAAGGCAGACGATTTGTCGGAAGTATCGGACGCGGACTTGCCCGATGAAGTGCGGCCGCTGGTGCAGGAATTGAACCTGCTGTTCTCGCGCGTGCAGACGGCCTTCGAAGCGCAGCAGAACTTCGTGGCCGATGCGGCGCATGAGCTGCGCACGCCGCTGGCCGCGCTCAAGCTGCAGATCCTCAGCCTGGCGCGCGCCGATTGCAGTGAAGCGCGCGACGTGGCGATCGGCCGCTTGTCGGCCGGTGTGGAGCGCGCTTCGCGCCTGGTCGAGCAATTGCTGGTGCTGGCCCGCACCGAGGCGGCGGACGCCAAGCTGGAGCCGGTCAGCCTGACCGACCTCGCCAAGCGCGCTGTGGGCGACATGGCTGGCGCGGCGCAGGCGCGCAATATCGACCTTGGCCTGGAGCAGGCCGACGAGGCGACGGTGCAGGGCCAGGGCGACGCCCTGGTAATCCTGCTGCGCAACCTGGTCGATAATGCGGTCAAGTACACGCCGGCAGGCGGCACGGTCGATGTGTCGGTGCTTGGCACTGATCGCGAACGCGGCGCACGGCTGGTGGTTGAAGACAGCGGCCCCGGCATCGAGCCGGAAGAACGCGAACGCGTATTCAACCGCTTCTATCGGGTGCCGGGCAGCGAGGCCCAGGGCAGCGGGCTTGGACTGGCCATCATCCGCGCCATCGCCGAACGGCACGGCGCCAGGCTGGCGCTTGACGCCTCGGAACGCCTGGGAGGCCTGAAAGTGACGGTGGAGTTTGCCCCGCGCTAGAATGTCGTTTTCGACAATCGGAGCAGGGCATGCAGAAGATCGGTTTCTCAGGGACTTTGGACCCCATCACCAACGGCCATATGTGGGTCATTGGCGAGGCGCGTTCCATTGCGGAGGAAGTGGTAGTCTTCCTGTCCGAGAACTCCACCAAGGCGCCTAAATTCTCGGCCGAAGAGCGCAAGGCCATCGTGCTCGCCAGTTGCGCCGAGCGGGGCTGGGACAATGTCAGCGTGCAGATCGTCAAGAGCGAATACACGGCGCGCGTGGCCAAGCGCAACGGCGTCGACTACCTGATCCGCGGCATCCGTAGTACCGCTGATTTCGATTACGAAAACCTGATCCAGCAAACCAATGTGGAAGTGATCGGCGGCGCCAAGACGCTGTTCGTGATGCCGCCGCGCGACCTCGGTTCGGTGAGCTCCAGCTTCGTCAAGGCCCTGGAGGGCCCGGTGGGCTGGAACTGGACCATGAAGAAATTCGTTCCTGCACCGGCCTACAAGGCCTGGATCCTGGCCTGGCTGCGCAAGGAGTGGGACAGCTTGTGGCGCGAACGCCCGCATTCGGCCGACTGGTTCGAACGCGTGACAGGGGACTCTGCCTACGGCGGCGCCGACCGCCATTACCACAACCTCGACCACCTGGTGCACGGCCTGGCGGAAATCCGCGGGTGGGCCGCCAATACCGGCGCCGCGCCGGCCGACGTGGCCCTGGTCAAAGCCGCTTTCTGGTTCCACGATGCCGTGTATGCCCACGGCGCGGGCGATGTATCGAATGAAGAAGCGAGCGCCAGGCTGTGGCTGGGCAGCGGCCTGGAGCCGGACGCTGTGCGCGCTGACGATGTGGCGACGCTGATCCGCGCCACCGACCACTTCCAGGGCGGGACCATCGTGCATCCTCTGAAAGACACCATGCTGTCGGTGGACCTGGCCATCCTCGGCCAGGAGGCCGAGGTGTACCAGGCCTATGCGCACGGCATCCGCGCCGAATACGCCCATGTCCCGGAAGAACGCTACAACAGCCAGCGCGCCCAGATCCTGGCGCATTTGCGCGGCAAGGCGGAGTCGGGTACGCTGTTTGCCGACCCGTTCTTCACCGATAACTACACTGCGGCGGCGATTGCGAACATGGGCGCCGAGCTGGCCCTAATTTCGAACAGGTAAGGGAAGCGCGAGTTCGCGCCAGAAGGTCTCCACTTCCTCCAGTGCGTTCGCTTTCGCGCACTTTTCGGAAACGGCGCTGAGGATGAATTCTTCTGCCGACATATGCTCTGCCGGCGCCCATTTGGCGATTGCGGAAATCACGTCGCCGGCCAGGTGAATCGTCATTGCAGCCATAGGACCTCCTCCGAGTGGGTTGTGATTCCACATTGCATCAATTGACCGGAGGAGACTTTGCGCTAAGTCAAACTCTACGCAAGAGCCCGTGTCAACCTCGGAGCCTGACCCCAAGGTTGACACGGGCTGGGCCGTTGCCGGCTTAGAACTTCACGTGCAGGCGTGCGAAATACGCGACACCGTTCAGGCCGAACTGCACGCTCTCGTACTTGAAGCCGTTGTCGGTTTCGTTCGGGTCTTGCGGCGTCGGGTGCACGTCGAAGATGTTGGCGGCGCCGAAGCTCAGCTTGGCGTTCTTGTTGAACGCGTAGGTGAAGCCCAGGTCGGCCGAGGTCTTCGCTTCGTATTTCTGGTTCGCTACGCCGGCTGCGGTGCCGCTCCAGGTGCCCAGGGTTTGCGGGCCGAAGTGGATGATCTTGAAGTTGGTCTCCAGCGGGCCGGTCACGTAGTCGAAGCCCAGGGTGGCCTTGCGGCGCGGGCCGCCCTGTTCCAGGAACAGGCGTTCGCGTTCGGACAGCAGCACGTCTTCAAAGCCTTGCAGCGCGGCCGGGGCGTGGATGTCGGTCACTTCGGTCTTGCTGAAGTTCGCGGCCAGGAAGGTGGTCAGCTTGTTGCCGAACACGGTGCTCTTGTGCGATGCGGTCAAGTCCAGACCCTGCGTCTTGGTGTCGACCGAGTTGACGAAGAATTGCGCGCCGCCCACGCCCAGGGTCGCCAGCTTGGCGGCCAGGGTAGGGTAGTTCGATTCGTCGAACAGGCCGGACAGCACGATGCGGTCCTTGATCTTGATGTAATACAGGTCGGCGGTCACGGACAAGTCTGCGTTCGGGGTCCAGGTGGCGCCGAGGGTGAAGCTGCGCGACTTTTCTTCCTTTAGCGGATCGAGGCCGGCCACCTTGCCCACCGGGCCCACGGCCGGGGTGATCGAGATGTCGGTCGGTACGCCGCCCACGAAGTCGGTGTAGGTCGACGAGAAGTAAGCCTGTTGCAGCGACGGTGCGCGGAAGCCGGTCGAGGCCGAGGCGCGCAGCAGCACCGGATCGGTGACGCGGTAGCTGCCGGCGATCTTGCCGGTTACGGTGGAGCCGAAGTCGCTGTACTTCTCCCAGCGCAGCGCGCCTTGCAGGCGGACCTTCTGGGTCAGGTCGGCTTCCAGGTCGATGTAGGCTGCGGTGCTGTGGCGCTTGGCGTTGGTCACGTCGCCCGGCTGGAAGCCAGGGAAGCCTTGGCTGCCGGCATTGCCGCCGCCGGCGCCGTCGGCGTCGATGTAGGAGCCAGGCTCGCCGGCGTAGATCTTGTACTTCTCGGCGCGGTACTCGCCACCGAAGGCCACGTTCAGGCCTTCGCCAACCAGGCCTTCGAAGTAGCGGTTCATGTCGAAGTTGGTGGTCGACTGCTGGAAGGAGAAGCCGCCCGCGTCGAAGGAACTTGCGCTGACGCCTTTGCCGCCGTTCAGCAGGTCGAGGTTGGCGATGGAAGCGTTCAGGGTATTGCTGATGTTGTACTTCAGGCGGTTGTAGCCGTAGGTTTGCGACAGGTCGGCATTCCAGTCGCCGACCTTCTGCTTGTAGCCGAAGATGGCGTAGCGGTCATCCAGGTCGCCGTTGATGAACGGGACGAAGCCGTTCGGGTACATGGCGGCGGAGTTGCGGGTCGGGATGTCGTCGGTGCCATTGCGCGCCCAGGCGCCGCTGGAAGCGTCGCGCTGCTGTACGCCGCCGGTGAAGTACACGCGGCCAGGGCCGGCCGGGATTTCGCCGTTGACGTAGACGGTCTTGTTCTTGGACTTGGAATCGCCGATGGTGCGCGGATTGCCCTCTTCGGCGCGATTGGAGCGGCCGCGGTCCAGGTATTCGCCGGTGATGCCGACGGTGCCGCCAGCCACGGCGAAGCCGCAGTAGGCCGATGCCAGCCAGTTCTTGCCGTCGCCTGCGCCGTACTGGCCGTAGCCGACTGCCGATTCGCAGCCCACGTTCTTTTTCAGGCCGATGTCCATCACGCCGGCAATCGCGTCGGAACCGTATTGCGCTGCGGCGCCGTCGCGCAGCACTTGCACGTCCTTGATCGCCATCACAGGGATGGCGTTCATGTCGGTTCCGGTGGCGCCGCGGTTGCGCGCGCCGAAGATGTTGACCAGGGAGGAGGTGTGGCGGCGCTTGCCGTTCACCAGCACCAGGGTCTGGTCCGAGCTCAGGCCGCGCAGCGCGGCGGAGTCCACCAGGTCGGCGCCGTCCGCGCCGGTCTGGCGGGTCGAGTTGAACGATGGGGAAATGAAGGTCAGGGTTTGTGCCAGGTCGAACTGCGCGCCTTGCTCGGAAGCCTTGGTCAGGGAAATGACATCGACCGGCGCCACAGTGTCGGTCAGGGAACTGGTCGCGCGGCGCGAGCCAACCACGTTCACCACGGTCATGTCGCCGGAAGCGGCTTGGGTTTGCGCTGCCACAGGCAGGGCGGACAGGGCGCCCGCGCCATACAGGGCAGTGAGGACGGCTTTACGCAGAATCGAATGACTTGACAATTTTTTGCTCCTAGGAAAAATTGCCTTCAATTCTAGCTGAACTACATTTGTGCAGCGTTCACAAATGACAAGTTTACGTTGCAACTACGCCACTCTGGCGCTGCGGATCATACGTATTCCACCGCGCTGCCGATCAGGATGCGGTCGTCGTCCAACCGGGTACGCAGTAGGCAGGGCTGGCCGAGTTGGGCGCCCTGATAGAGGTCGAGCGAGCGGCCCAGGTGGACGGTAAGGGCGCCTGCGGCGACGCCAGTGGCGCTGTCTTCAATTGCCGGATCGAGGTGGTTGAAGTTGCGTCCCTCATAAGTGCCGTCGGCGCGGCGGCACCATGCGTAGATGCCGTTCACGCCGTTTGCCTTGCCCCACTCGACGATGGCAGCCAAGTCCGGGCGCAGTGCCTGTAGTGTGTCGCTGTCGGCGACTTCAACCAGCATTTTGGGACTGCCCACGGATGCGGCCGCAGGCGGCGAGACGATCGCCAGGCCGGGCGTTGCCAGCAGGCGTTCAGCCAAGTCGGCGGGTAGTGCGACTTCCGGTGCGACCTGGGGCGCCAGGCTGACGAAGATGCCGGCGTCGCTGCGCGTCAGTACCAGCTCCTGGTTGCGCATTGCCGTCCGCACGGCCATCGGGCCGCATGAGTTGGCCAGCAGTACGCGCGCAGCGGCCAGGGTGGCATGCAGGCAGAGGGGCGAGCGGGTGTGCGGGTAGTAGTAATCCAGCGTTCCGCCATCGACAAATACGCAAGCGCTTTTATCGGCCGCCGTGGCGAAAGCCTGCCTTTCCTCGGCAGCGGCCGGGCCGTCGAGAATCACGAGCGCTGCATTACCCTCGCCGGGCCTGATCCCGAAGCATTTCAGTTCATAAATAGCCATCGGCGCAGCATACAACAGGGTGGCGCGGGATGCTGGCGGCGGTGTAGAATACTGTATGGATATACAGCCGTCGCGCGCCGGGCTGCCCGCCTATGCGGAGCTGTTTTGCCTGACAAACTTTTCATTCTTGCATGGTGCCTCCCATGCTGAAGAGCTGGTGGAGCGCGCGATAAAGCTCGGCTATGGCGCGCTGGCCATCACGGACGAATGTTCGCTGGCCGGCGTGGTGCGTGCGCATGGCGAGGCAAAGCAGGCTGGCCTGAAGCTGCTGATTGGCGCCCATTTCCACCTGACGCATGCCGATGGCAGTCCCGCGCTCTCCCTGCTGGCGCTGGCCACCAACCGCAATGGCTACGGCAATCTCTCGGAAATGATCACCCTCGGCCGCATGCGCGCAGGCAAAGGCAGCTACGAATTGCATCCGGACGATTTCGCCAATCCGCCGCCGGAGCGCGAACACTTGCGCGGCCTGCCGGATTGCCTGCTGCTCCTGCTGCCTGAATACCCGGCCGACGTGGAGCGCCTGCACCAGCAGGCTTCCTGGATGGCGGCCACTTTTGGGGAGCGCACCTGGCTCGCCACGACCATGCTGGGCCGCGCCTTCGACGAGGCGCACGGTGCAGCGATCGAGGAAGTGTCGCTGCAGCATGCCTTGCCGACGGTTGCGGCCGGCCACGTGTGCATGCACGTGCGTTCGCGCAAACCGCTGCATGATACTTTGACGGCGGTGCGGCTCGGCAAGCCGGTCAGCGAATGCGGTTATGAACTGGGGCAGAACGCCGAACAGCATTTGCGTTCGCGCCTGCGGTTGGCCAACGTCTATCCGGCGGAGGCGCTGGAAGAGACCATGCGCATCGCCGGCATGTGCAAGTTTTCGCTGGAAGAGCTGCGCTATGAATACCCGAACGAATTGATCCCGCCGGACCACACCCCTGCCAGTTTCCTGCGACAGGAAACGTACAAAGGCGCTGAATGGCGTTATCCGCACGGTATTCCAGAGCTTGTGCGCGACCAGATCGAAATGGAGCTGGACCTGGTGGCTCGGCTGCGCTACGAGTATTTCTTCCTGACGGTGTACGACATTGTCCGCTACGCACGTTCGATCGACATCTTGTGCCAGGGCCGCGGCTCGGCCGCCAATTCCGCCGTCTGCTATTGCCTGGGCGTGACTTCTGTCGACCCGGCTCGTGGCAATAGCGTGGTGGGGCGCTTCATCTCGATTGAACGCAATGAGCCGCCGGATATCGACGTAGATTTCGAGCACCAGCGCCGCGAGGAGGTTATCCAGTATATCTACGAAAAATACGGCCGCCATCGCACGGCGTTGGCGGCGACGGTCATCTGCTACCGCACCAAGAGCGCGCTACGCGACAGCGGCAAGGCCTTGGGGGTGGACCTGGAAATTGTCGAGAAGGTTGCCAAGTCCCATCGCTGGTTCGATCGGAAAAGCGAATTGATGGAGCGCTTCGCCGAATGCGGCATGGATCCAGGATCACCGATCGCGCAACAGTGGGCTCACCTGGCGCTGCAGATGCTCAGCTTCCCGCGTCACTTGTCGCAGCACGTCGGCGGCTTTGTTATCTCCCAGGACAAGCTGTCGCGCCTGGTGCCGATCGAGAACGCGGCAATGGAGGACCGCAGCGTGATCCAATGGGACAAAGACGACCTGGAAGAACTGGGCTTGCTGAAAGTCGACGTGCTGGCGCTGGGCATGCTGACGGCGATGCGGCGTACCTTTGATCTGGTTTCCCAGCGCTACCAGCTTCGGTTCGGCATGACCAGCGTGCCTTCCGAAGACCCTGCGACCTACGACATGATCTGCCAGGCCGATACCATCGGCGTTTTCCAGATCGAATCGCGGGCGCAGATGAGCATGTTGCCGCGCTTGCGGCCGCGAGAATTCTACGACCTGGTGATCGAGGTAGCTATCGTACGTCCGGGTCCGATCCAGGGCGGGATGGTGCACCCCTATCTGCAACGGCGCATGGGAAAGGTAAAGCCCGTCTATCCTGACGGACTGGAAAAAGCGCTGGGCCGCACGCTGGGCGTTCCGATCTTCCAGGAGCAGGTGATGCAGGTTGTGATCGATGGCGCGGGTTTCACGCCTGGTGAGGCGGACCAATTGCGGCGCTCGATGGCGGCCTGGAAGCGCAAGGGAGGGCTAGAGAAATATCAGGACCGGATTGTGTCTGGTATGAAGGCCCGCAAATTTGACGAGAAATTCGCATTGCAGATCTGCCAGCAGATCCAGGGGTTCGGCGAATACGGCTTCCCGGAATCGCACGCGGCGAGTTTTGCGTTGCTGACCTATGTGAGTTCATGGCTCAAATGCCACGAGCCTGCGGCCTTCCTGTGTGCCTTGCTGAATAGTTTGCCGATGGGATTTTACAGCGCTTCGCAGTTGGTACAGGATGCGAAGCGGCATGGGATCGAGGTGAGGCCGGTCGACGTCACGATTAGCGGCTGGGAGACTTCACTTGAAGAGTTGGATCCCATCAGGGTTCCCGAGCTGCAATTGGCGCGTGATGTTACACCGGAGGAGTTCCTTACTGCGCAAGCTAACCAGGGGCAGCGCCGGCAGCCGGCGGTGCGGCTCGGGATGTCGCGGCTGTACGGCATGCGTGAAGATGCGGCAAAGCGTATTGAAGAAGCGCGCGCGGCGAATTCATTGACCAGCGTGACTGAACTGGCGCGGTGCGCCGATCTCAATCGGCATGATTTGCAGGTGCTGGCCGGCGGCAATGCCTTGCGCTCGCTGGCCGGCAACCGCCGCCAGGCGCTGTGGGATGCCGCGGGCGCGGTGCCGGACAAGGATCTGCTGCGACCGACCGAAGTGGAGGAAGAGGTCCCGCAACTGGTGCCGCCCACCGAGGGCGAGGAAATCCTCGGCGACTACCGCTCGCAGGGCTTGACGCTGGGCCGCCATCCACTGGCGCTGCTGCGCCCGGCGCTGCTGGCCAAGCGCTTCCTCCCGGCCGAGGTGCTGAACACCTTCAGCAACAACCAGCTGGCGCGTGGCGCCGGCATCGTCACCGGCCGCCAGCGGCCCGGTACTGCCAAGGGCGTTCTGTTCGTCACCATCGAAGACGAAACGGGTTACGTCAATGTGATCGTCTGGCCGGATCTGGTGGAGAAATACCGGCGCGAAGTGCTGGGATCTTCGCTGCTCGGCGTGTACGGCGTGTGGCAGCAGGAAGGCATCGTGCGCCACCTGGTTGCGCGCCGCCTGGTCGACCTGTCGCACCTGCTAGGCCGCCTTCCAACTGCCAGCCGTGATTTTCAATGAGAATGTGCGCAGGTATGGAGTGCTACCATGCCGGCATGAAAATAACTGTCAAGAATATGGCGCTGCTGCTCGCCATGGCGGTCGTCACGACGGCCTGCCAACGCAGCAAGGAAACGAGCCCTTCGCCCGATATGCCGGTCAAAACGCCACCAGCCGCGCCGCAGGTTATCGCCGCAGCGCCTGCCGCTCCGGCGGACCCGGAAGAACAGCGCATGCTGGACCTGCTGCATGCCATCTACGGAATCGCCGCCAATGCGCCTCTCATTGTCGACCTGCCGGATTTCGACAACCGTAGCGAAACGGGCAGCTATCGCCTCACTCCGCTCGACATGCACGAAATTGGCCCGGACCGCGTAGCATTGGTCGCAAGCGCCAACAATGCGAATGACGACAACCCCAGCCATGGCCAGCCCGGCCTGTTGAATGCTTATGTGCTGCAAAAACAGGGGGAGAAGTGGAAAGTGGAGCGTCGATTTGAAAACGCCGCAGCAATGGGGACATGGGGCAACCTGGGGAGCGTCGCATGGGTCGAACTGGGGCCAGGACGACCGGGCTTTGCGATCGAATGGGGTGGGACGTGGCAGGGCATCACCGTCGGATATATGGCCTTGTTTGACCTTGGCGATCCGAAACTGCGCGACATGGCGAAGGATATCAGCCCCGCCAGCTCCGATAATGAAGGCGATTGCGATGAGCGCAGGCATCGTTGCTGGAATGTTGCAGGTAAATGGCGATTCGAGCGCAAGGCGCAGCAGGACTACGATGACCTGGTGTTCGATTTCAGCGGATATACCGAATCGCGGCCCGAAGATTCCGCCGAAACCGTGGCGCGCAAACGCACGCAAGTGAGCAATTCGGCGCGTTACACCTTCCGCGACGGCGAGTACGTACTGGCCAGTGGCGAACATTCCGTTCCGAGTCCTTGAATATGACACGACGACAAGCCCAACTTTTGCCCCTGTTAACTGTGGCCTTGCTTCTTGCCGCTTGTGCCAAGACTGGACCTTCGCCTGAAGAGCAGGCTCGCATGATGGAGTTGATGCGCGTGATTTACGGTCCTGCCGAAGGCGACCACGTCATCGCTACCTTGCGAAACCAGGAGAATCCTCTCCGCGAAGAAAGCTATCGCCTCAAGCCGATTAGCATGCACGAACTTGGCGCCAACCGTGTGGCCCTGGTTGCAAACGGAATTCTTGAAGAAAACCAGAACCCGGATCGGGGAACTCCCGGCAGCATGAGTGTCTACCTGTTGAACAATCGCGATGGAAAATGGGCAGTCGAACGGCGGTTCGAAAACAAGGCCAGCATCGGTTCTTACGGCCAATTGGGCGACGTCGCCTGGCTTGAACTTGGTGAAGGCAAGCCGGGGATTGGCATAGATCACAGCTATGCGTCAGAGGGTATCAATGTCAGGCAAATCACATTGTTCGACCTTGCTGCCCCACTGATGAACCCAATGTCGATTTACATGCATTCCATCGCTTCGGACAATGACAAGGCATGCAATGCGGCGTTGCCACAATGCTGGAACATCCAGGGGAAATGGCGTTTCGAGCGCAAGGAGAAGCAGGCTTACGACGATCTGGTGATCGATTACACCGGCTATGTTGAGACACGCCCGGATCGCGCGCCAGAATTGGCGCCGCGCGAGCGCAGTGAGGTCAAGTCTACTGTGCGCTATACCTACCGACGTGGAGAATATTTCCTGGTGAGTGGCGAGTTGCCCAGTGTGCCTGGGTTGTGATTGGGTTTGAAAAGGCATGGCACGCTACAGGTTCGGCTGCCAGCATTAAGTTTTGACTGAAGGTGAAAATATTGTCCCCGAATTTTGAGGTACGCCCGGCAGAGGCGGAAGATGCTTCGGCAATCAGTGCGCTGATCCTGTCGCTGCAGCCATATCTCACCATTGAGCCCGACGGCAGCGGGGCGGAAGAATTCCTGGTATCGCTGTCGCCCGATATCATCCGCCGCAACCTGCAAGACGAGAAATACTGCTATCAGTTGGCCTTCGACGGCGATGTGCTGGCTGGCGTCGTGGCGATGCGCGACAACACGCACCTGTTCAGCCTCTACGTCGGATCGCCATGGCACGGCCAGGGCGTGGGCAAGCGGCTATGGGAGATTGCGCGCGACGGGGCGCTGGCACGCGGTAACGCGGGCAGCTTTACCGTCAACTCGTCGACCTTCGCCGAAGCCATGTACCGCCACCTGGGTTTTACGGCAACCGGCCCGGTGGCGGAAATGCACGGGATACGTTTTATCCCGATGCGGCTGGAGCTTTAGCGGGAGCTCTGGTCCAGATGGCTTGGGCCGCTGGTCGTGCTGCTGGTGCCGTAGAAGTTGTGCAGCTCAGTCGCCCAGGTCTGGTTGGCCATGTCCGGCCAGTGGTTCTTATCGAAACCGGGCGCCTGTTCGATGCGCTCCTTTTCGATATTCAGCGTCATGCGGTGGTTGGAAGTGTCGAGCGACAGCGCTTCGAACGGCACCGCAAACAGCTTTTCGCCGATGCCCAGCACGCCGCCGGACGCCATCACCACATAGGCGATATGCCCGGTTTGCATGTCGAGCATGATCTCCTTGACCGTGCCCAGATGTTCATTCTGCAGGTTATGGACATGGTCGCCGATCAGGGTGTCCGCGCCCATCAGGCGGGGACCTGGACCCTGGTGGCCAGTGTCGACATAGTTGCCATATTCGTCGCGATCCAGACTCATGGTGGCCTCCTGTTGAAATAAAGATATTGTTGCTTCCCGCTGGGGCCTGGGTCTGTTCGGTGTCGCACGCATTCGGGGTCAAAATAGGCTATAATTTCAATTTCCCGCTGCGCGCCTCCCCGGCGCCGATCTCGCAATGACCAAATTTGTCTTCGTCACTGGTGGCGTTGTGTCGTCCCTTGGTAAAGGGATTGCCGCCGCCTCCCTCGCCGCGATCCTCGAATCGCGTGGCCTCAAAGTCACCATGCTCAAGCTGGACCCGTACATCAACGTGGACCCAGGCACCATGAGCCCAATGCAGCACGGTGAAGTTTTCGTTACCGATGATGGTGCTGAGACTGACCTGGACCTCGGTCACTACGAGCGTTTCATCTCCACCCGCATGCGCAAGGTGAACAACTTCACCACCGGCCAGATTTACGAATCGGTAATCCGCAAGGAACGCCGCGGCGAGTACCTGGGCAAGACCGTGCAGGTGATCCCGCACATCACCAATGAAATCCAGGATTACATCCGCCGTGGCGCGGAAGGCTACGATGTCGCCCTGTGCGAAATCGGCGGCACCGTCGGCGATATCGAATCGCTGCCATTCCTGGAAGCCGCCCGCCAGCTGTCGCTGCGCGCCGGCCGCAAGAATTCCGCTTTCGTTCACCTGACCCTGGTGCCGTACATCGCGTCGGCAGGCGAACTGAAAACCAAGCCTACCCAGCACTCGGTGCAGAAGCTGCGCGAAATCGGTATTTCCCCGAACGCGCTGCTGTGCCGCGCCGACCGCAAGATCCCGGAAGACGAAGTGGCGAAGATCTCGCTGTTCTCGAACATCGAAGAGCGCGCCGTGATCTCGGTATGGGACGTGGACACCATCTACAAAGTGCCGCAGATGCTGCACGACCAGGGCCTGGACGCGATCATCTGCGAGGCACTGGACCTGAACCCGGCGCCGGCCGACCTGTCGATGTGGGCAAAACTGATCCACAACCTGGAAAACCCGAAGGCGGAAGTGTCGATCGGCATGGTCGGCAAATACGTCGAACTGACCGAATCCTACAAGTCGCTGACCGAAGCGCTGCGCCACGCCGGCCTGCACACCGAGTCGCGCGTCAACATCGAGTACATCGACTCGGAAGAGATCGAGACCAAGGGCGTCGCCGAGCTGGCCAAGTTCGACGCGATCCTGGTGCCGGGCGGCTTCGGCAAGCGCGGCGTTGAAGGCAAGATCAAGGCGGCGCAATTCGCCCGCGAATCCAAAGTGCCTTACCTGGGCATCTGCCTGGGCATGCAGGTTGCTCTGATCGAATACGCGCGCCACATGGCCGGCTTCACCAAGGCCAACTCCACCGAGTTCGAGCCGGACACCGAGCAGCCGCTGGTGGCTCTGATCGACGAATGGCAGAACGAAGACGGCAAGATCGAGAAGCGCGACGCCAACTCCGACCTGGGCGGCACCATGCGCCTGGGCGCGCAGACCTGCGAAGTCAAGCCGGGCACCCTGGCTTCCGAGATCTACGGCAGCGTGGTGACCGAGCGTCACCGTCACCGCTACGAAGCAAACAACCATTACCTGGCCCGTGTTGAAGAAGCCGGCCTGGTGGTGGCGGCGCGTACCCCGAACGAGAACCTGTGCGAGATCATGGAACTGCCTCGCACCGGCGCCAATTCGCACCCATGGTATATGGGCGTGCAGTACCACCCTGAATTCAAATCGACCCCGCGTGACGGCCACCCGCTGTTCACGTCCTTCATCAAGGCAGCCCTGGCGCATAAAGCCGCCGCAGGCAAGCCGGCCCTGAAGGCAGTCGAAACCAAGGAGAACGTCGCATGAAGCTGTGTGGATTCGATGTAGGCCTGGATAAACCATTCTTCCTGATCGCCGGCACCTGCGTGATCGAGTCGCGCCAGATGGCGTTCGACACCGCCGGCGCGCTGAAGGAAATGACTGCTGAACTGGGCATCCCGTTCATCTACAAGTCGTCCTTCGACAAGGCAAACCGCACCTCCGGTACCTCGTACCGTGGCCCGGGCATGGAAAAGGGCCTGGAGATCCTGGGCGACGTCAAGCGTGAGCTGGAAGTGCCGGTGCTGACTGACGTGCACACCGTGGAAGAAATCGCCGCCGTGTCGTCCGTGGTCGATGTGATCCAGACCCCGGCATTCCTGTGCCGCCAGACCGACTTCATCACCGCCTGCGCCGAATCCGGCCTGCCGGTGAACATCAAGAAGGGCCAGTTCCTGTCGCCGCACGAGATGAAGAACGTGATCGACAAGGCACGCGCCGCTGCCAAGGCCAAGGGCCTGAATGAAGATAACTTCATGGCCTGCGAGCGTGGCGCTTCCTTCGGCTACAACAACCTGGTGTCGGACATGCGTTCGCTGGCCATCATGCGTGAAACCGGCGCACCGGTGGTGTTCGACGCAACCCACTCGGTGCAGCTGCCGGGCGGCCAGGGCGGCTCGTCGGGCGGCATGCGCGACATGGTGCCTGTGTTGTCGCGCGCTGCCGTGGCCGTGGGCGTAGCCGGCCTGTTCATGGAAACCCACCCGGTTCCTGCACAAGCGCTGTCGGACGGCCCAAATGCCGTGCCGCTCGGCCGCATGAAAGAACTGCTGTCCGTTCTGATCGAACTGGATCGCGTGACCAAGAAAGCTGGCTTCCTCGAATCCAACTTCAACTAAGTCATATCCAAAAGGGCCGCTTTATTTGCGGCCTTTTTTTGGCCCCGTCTGTTATTCTTGCAACAATTTTGCCCCAGATATTTGCTTTAACTTTGGAGAAAACACATGAGTGCAATCGTTGACATCATCGGCCGCGAAGTAATCGATTCGCGCGGCAATCCGACCGTGGAATGCGACGTCCTGCTGGAATCCGGCGTCATGGGCCGTGCCGCAGTGCCGTCCGGCGCATCCACCGGTTCGCGCGAAGCGATCGAACTGCGCGACGGCGATGCCAAGCGCTACTTCGGCAAGGGCGTGCTGAAAGCCTGCGAAAACATCAATACCGAGATCTCGGAAGCCATCATGGGCCTGGACGCCAATGAACAGGCTTTCCTGGACCGTACCCTGATCGAACTGGACGGCACCGAGAACAAGTCCCGCCTGGGCGCCAACGCCATGCTGGCAGTGTCGATGGCTGTCGCCAAGGCCGCTGCTGAAGAAGCCGGCCTGCCGCTGTACCGCTACTTCGGCGGCTCGGGCGCGATGCAGATGCCTGTGCCAATGATGAACGTGATCAACGGCGGCGCGCACGCCGACAACAACCTGGACATCCAGGAATTCATGATCATCCCGGTCGGTGCACCGTCCTTCAAGGAAGCGGTGCGTTACGGCGCCGAAGTGTTCCACACCCTGAAGAAGATCCTGCACAAGAACGGCATGAACACCGCCGTGGGCGACGAAGGCGGCTTCGCTCCTTCGCTGGCTTCGCACGAAGAAGCGATCAAGCTGATCATGCAAGCGATCGAAGAAGCCGGCTACGAAGCGGGCACCCAGATCGCCATCGGCCTGGATTGCGCTGCGTCCGAGTTCTACAAGGACGGCAAGTACCACCTGGAAGGCGAAGGCATGGTGCTGTCGGCTGAAGAGTTCACCAACCTGCTGGCTACCTGGTGCGACAAGTACCCGATCATCTCGATCGAAGACGCGATGCACGAAGGCGACTGGGCCGGCTGGGCACACCTGACCCAGGCCCTGGGCAAGAAAGTGCAGCTGGTAGGCGACGACCTGTTCGTCACCAACACCAAGATCCTGAAAGAAGGCATCCAGAAGGACATCGCCAACTCGATCCTGATCAAGATTAACCAGATCGGCACCCTGACCGAAACCTTCGCAGCCATCGAAATGGCCAAGCGCGCCGGCTACACCGCCGTGATCTCGCACCGTTCCGGCGAAACTGAAGATTCGACCATTGCCGATATCGCTGTCGGCACCAACGCGCTGCAGATCAAGACCGGCTCGATGTCCCGTTCGGACCGCATGGCCAAGTACAACCAGCTGCTGCGCATTGAAGAAGACCTGGGCGATATCGCTTCCTACCCAGGCCGCGATGCGTTCTATAATCTGAAGTAATCTAGTACTCCCGGCCGGGTTTCGACCCGGCCGTTCCAGTTTTGCCCCAATGCGCCTGATTTCCGTTGCCCTTGCCCTGTTGCTGCTGTTGATCCAATACCCGCTTTGGCTGGGGAAGGGCGGCTGGCTGCGCGTGGCGGAGCTGGAGAAAGAGGTCGCTGCGGCGCAGGAGAAGAATGAAGGCCTGCGTCAGCGCAATGCCAAGCTGGCCTCTGAAGTGAATGACCTGAAGGACGGCACCGGCGCCGTCGAAGAACGTGCCCGCTTTGAGCTGAGCATGATCAAGCAGAACGAAATCTACGTTCAAATCCTCGGCAAGGACCAAGCCAAGCCAGCGCCCCCGGATTCCAATTAAAAAGTCGGGGTCAGGTCTGGCAAACGGACATTTTGTCCGTTTGCCAGACCTGACCCCGACTTTTATTTACATACTCACACTTGCAATCCAGGCGTTAACGCGTGCTTCCAGCAGCGGCAGAGGCAGCGTGCCTTCGCCCAACACCACGGCGTGGAAGGCAGGGTAGCTGAACTTCTTGCCCAGTACGCGCTGTGCCTTGTCACGCAATTCCAGGATCTTCAGCGAGCCAATCTTGTAGCTCAGGGCTTGTCCCGGCCAGACCATGTAACGCTCGATCTGGTTCTTGGCGCGCGCTTCGGAGACACCCTGTTTCTCCACCATGTAGGCGATGGCTTTTTCGCGGCTCCAGCCCAGCGAATGCATGCCGGTGTCGACCACCAGGCGCACGGCGCGCAGCATTTCGGCGTTCAGGTGGCCGTAGTACCATACCGGGTCTTCGTACAGGCCGAAGTCCTTGCCCAGGGTTTCGGCATACAGCGCCCAACCTTCGGTGTAGGCGGCGTTGTTCTGGTTTTCGGTGCTGAACATGCGGAAGTCGGGCAGCGGCATTTCCTTCAGCAGGGCGGCGTGGAAATGGTGGCCTGGCACGCCTTCGTGCAGCAGCAGGCTGGCCATGCCAGTGCGGCTGTAGTCTTTCGGGTCGTTGACCACGGCCCAGAATACGCCAGGGTGCGAGCCGTCGGCTGCAGGCGGGGTGTAATGATCGGAGGCCGTAGCGCGCGTCAGTTCGGGCTCCAGGTCGACAACCAGCTTTGATTTCGGCACCAGTGTGAAATAGGCGGGCAGCTTGGTTTGTACCGTGTCGTAGATCTTGCGGTACTCGGCCAGTACTTCCGCTTCGGTGGTGAATGGCTTGAACTGCTTCTGGTCGCGCACCCATTGCGGGAAGGCCTGTGCCGGGCCGTCGTACCCGAGCTTGCCCATCAGGGTTTGCATCTGTGCGCTGATGCGGGCGACTTCTTTCAGGCCAAGGTCGTGGACTTCCTGCGGGGTGAGCGGCAGGGTGGTGCTGTCGTTGATGCGGGCCTTGTACCAGGCGGCGCCGTTCGGCAGGGCGCTCCAGCCGGTACTGTCACGGCTGGCCGGCAGGTATTCCGATTCCAGGAACTTCACCAGGCGTTCCAGCGCTGGGTTCAGCTTTTCCACGGCGGCGCGGTAGTCGCGCGTGAGGCGTTCCTTGTCGGCGGCGCTGAATTCGGCGGGCATGCGCTTGATCGGCGAGTAGTACACGCTGGCTTCCGCGGTTGCGCTGCGCAGGGCGGTCATTTGCGGCAGCATCATTTGCGTGATTGGCTTGGGCTGGACGATGCCTTGCTTGATGCCCTCGCGCATATTGACGATGGCCTGGTCGATCCAAGGCGCCAGCTGGCGTACGCGGCTCAGGTAATCCTGGTATTGCTTGACGGTACCCAGCGGCTGCGAACCGGTGCCGCCGGCATAGTTGGCCAGCGTGCTCGGGATATTGTCGAAGTGGTTCAGCGGCAGCAGGTGTTCAGGGAACGGCGCCAGGGCCAGGGCGGCATCGAGTTCATAGGCCAGCAGGTCGAGCGTCATCTGTTCCTGGGTGGCCAATTGCGCGCGCGGGATCTTCACGAGGCGCTTTTGCATCTGGCGATAAGTGGCGAACTGCTTGGCGCGAACGGAAGGGGAGATCGCCATGCCGATCTGGTCGTTGTAGCGCGGGTCGCCGTTGGCGGTTGCAAATAGCAGCGGGTCGAAGTGGGCGCGGGCGACGTGGAAGTCATTGGCCAATTGCGCCAGTTGGCGGCTGGCTTGGCTGGCTTGCTGTTTTGCGGCCGGTGCTGCCAGGGCCGGGGTGAGAGCAAAAGGGGAGGCCAGCAGGCTGGCGGCAAGGACTGCGGTCGAAAAACGGATAGGCAGCATTGGATTTCCTGGGCAAAAACAGAAGGCGCTCAGGATACTCCAAAACTCCGCCGCTGGAGGAATGAGGTCTTGCGAATGAGAATTATTCGCATTAAAATGAATATTCCCCGTGCCAGCCTTGAGCCAGCATTTGACTGACTCTCGACTGGAATATCATGACTGCATCCGTATTGCGGCCGCAGCGCCTTGCGCTGTTGCTGGCTGCTGCCTTGGGCGCGCACGCCCAGGCCCAAGAGACGACCCGCCTCGGCGAGATCCTCGTCACCGCCAAGCCTGAAGAAACCAAGACCATCGACGCGCGCGAGCTGGATAAGCGCGGCGTGGCCGACATGTCGCAGATCGCGCGCTACGAAACGCTGGTCACCGTACCGGCAGCCTTGAGCGGCGGCGCCAATGTCTGGGACGGCGCCGGCAATACCGGCTTCAATATCCGCGGCGTGGAAGGCAACCGCATTGGCCTGGACCTCGATGGCATCGCCCTGCCTGATGCCGCACCACGGCCGGACAGCTCGACGCTGAACAGCTTCGGCGTGGGACGTGATTACTTTGATCCCGAGACTTTCCGCGAAGTGCGCATTGGCGCAGGCAGCACGTCGGCCGATAGCGGCAGCGCGGGCCTGGGCGGCAAGGTGTCGTTCGTGACCAAGTCGCCGTCGGATTACGTCAGCGCCGACAAGCCGGTGTACGCGGAATACAAGGCTGGCTACCATGGCGCCAACAATGCGCGCCTTCATGCGCTGACCGGTGCGGCGCAATTCGGCGAACTTCAGGCGCTGGCCGTCGCCGTGCACCGCAGCGGCGAACAGACAGAAAGCGAAGGCAGTGTGGCGCCCAATCCGGACGACTGGAATTCGGACGCACTGCTGGCGAAGCTTGCGTGGCGCCTGGCGCCGGGCCAGAAGCTGGGCTTCACCTTTGACGGCTTCCGCGCCGAGCATGAGCGAGCGTTCGACAACAAGCTGGGCGCCTTCTATCCGCAAGGCGCCATGCAATCGTCCCGTACGCGCCGCAACCGCATCAGCGTGGAGCACGAACTTGCCACCGGCTCGTGGCTGGTGGAGAGCCGTGCCTACGTGCAGGATGCCCGGGTGGAGGATCACACCAATGCGGCCTACGTCGTCGGTCCCCAGCGCTACGCGCGCAGCATCGACACGGCATTCCTCAACAAGAGCAAGGGCCTTGCAGCCAATGCAACGCGGCAGTTCGGTACCGACAGCCTTGCGTTTGGTGCGACAGTGGAAGACCAGGAATCCCGCCGTCCATGGCGCGAGGACCGTACCGTGCTGGCAACTGGTGCGCACCAGGTCACCAACAAGAACCGCATGGCGGATATGGACACACTGAAGCTGTCGGCTTTCGTGCGCGGGGAGTACGTATTCCCCTTGGCTGGATTGCGTGCCACGCTGACGCCAGGCCTGCGCGCGGAATACCGCAAGCTGGAGCCAAAGAACCTGCAGAGCTATGTGATCGCCGTGCCGGGCGCGGCGAAGGAGATCAAGGAAGACAGCGACAGCTACTTGTCGCCAAGCCTCGGCCTGACGGTGGCGCTGGCGCCTGATTTTGACGTGTACGGAAAATTCACGCGAGGCTACCGCATGCCGACTGCCGCGGAGCGAACTGGCACCTATGACTCGTTCAGCTATACCGGCGCGGGCAATGGCTACGCAACGCTGGGCAACCCGAACCTGGCCAAGGAAAGCAGCAATGCCTTCGAACTTGGCTTGCGCGGCCGGGCGGCAGGCTGGCTGACCGTGAGCGCATCGACTTTCTACAATCGCTACAAGGACTTCATCGAGTACGTGGCGCAGCCGGCCGATCCGGTCAATTTCCCGACCATCACTTTTGGCCTGTTCCGGCCGGAGAACATCGGTAATGCCCGCAGTTGGGGTGGCGAGTTCTCTGCGGTCGCGGAGCTCGGCAAGCTGGCGCCCGCGCTGCAAGGTTTCAGCGCATCGCTGGCGTCCGGCGCATCGCGCGGCACGCTGGAAAACCAGCGCACCGGCAAGAAGGCCGGCATGAACTCGATCCAGCCTTACAAAACCACAGCCAGCCTGGCATGGGATGACCCGCAGAAGCGCGGTGGCGCGTCGTTGACGGCCTTCCATATGCGCGGCAAACAGGCTGAGGCCGAGGTGGCTGCAGCGCAGTCGCAGCCGGCGGCGTATTTTGCTGTACCTGCTGCCACGGTGGTCGACCTTGCTGGCTACTGGAAGATCGGCAAGCACGCGGAGCTGAATGCCGGCATCTATAACCTGGGCGACAAGAAGTACTGGGACTACGCAGCCGTACGGACGCTGGCCGCCGGCACCACGGCAGCCACGCTGGCCGAGATTGAACGACAGGCTCGCCCGGGACGTCACGTAGCCGTCAATTTCAAACTGATGTACTGATAAGGAGAAGAACATGAAGACGAAGAAAATGTACGCATTGCTGGTGCTGACCGGCCTCATCGCAATCGCTGCCGGCACTGTGAGTGCGGCTTCCCTGGCGGATCGCTGGACCACGCTGCGCGCCGAACAGCCCAAGCTGCAGATCCGCGACGCGGCGCGCACGCTGGGTACTTCCGAAGCGGAGCTGCTGGCAACCGGCATCGGCAAGACCGTGACGCGACTGTCGGATGCGGACCATGCGGTGAACGACATCATGATCCGCGCACTGGACCTCGGCACCATTCTGGCGCTGACCCGCAACGAGAACGGCGTGCTGGAGCGCACCGGCGTCGCGACCAAGGCCAAGCCGGAATCGTTCAGCGACAAGGAGCGCTTCCGCGCAGTGGCCGGCGGCTACCTGGGCGGCGAGATCGACATGCGCTTCCACTTCGCGAACTGGAAGCATGCGTTCGCGGTGGTGCAGCCGGGGCGCGATGGTACGACCAGCCGCAGCCTGCAGTTCTTTGATGCGCAGGGTAATGCGGCGCATAAGGTCTACGTAAAGAGCGAGGCCGGCGTGGCGGTGTTCGACAAGATTGTGGCGGACTTCAAGCATCCGCAGCAGACGGGGGAGCTGAAGATTGTTGCCGCTGTACCGAAGGCAGCGGAATTGGCCGATAGCGCGGTTGACGTGAAGGAGTTCCAGCTCGCGTGGAAGGAGATGACTGATGTTCACCAGTTCAACAGGATCGTCAGCGAGTTCAAAATGAGCCGTGAGCAGGCATTGCGACTGGCGCCGGAAGGCCTGGCTCAGAAGATTGGCCCGCAGGCGTTACGCAAGCTGCTCGATGAATCGGCAAGGCAGCAGTTGCCGATCATGGCTTTCCTGGGGAATGGCGCGGCGACGCAGATTTACAGCGGCAAGATCAGCAAGACGGCTGCAAGCGGCGACTGGTACAACGTGCTTGATCCGGACTTCAACCTGCACATCCGTGAGACTGCGCTCAAGAGCGGGTACGTGGTGCAGCGGGCGGGGGTGACGTCGGTCGAGTTCTTTGATAAGGGCGGGGAGCTGGTCGTGACGTTCTTTGGAGTTCGAGAGCGCGCCAAGCCGCAGCCGCAAGCGTGGGTGGATTTGACGCGGGCGCTCTAAAACCGGAAATCAGTGTCTGACCCGCAGGGTCAGACACTGGAACGCGGCGGCCACGGGCCTGGTGTCTGACCCTGTGGGTCAGACACCGCTTCATCGGTTTAGTGCTTGGCTTCCGAGCCGTGGATCAGGGCTTCAGCGGGGGCATCGGTGACGAACAGCTGCGCGCAGTCGACTGCGTCGTACTCGTAGTGCTTGCCGCAGAAGTCGCAGTTGATACCCAGCTTGCCTTGCTCGGACAGGGCGTCTTCCACTTCCTGCTGGCCCAGCATCTTCAGCATATTGCCGACCTTCTCACGGGTGCAGGAGCAGTGGAACTGCGGGCGCAGCGGCTCGAACACACGCAGGGTCTCTTCCCAGAACAGGCGCTTCTGCAGAACATCGATGCCGTGCTCCAGCATTTCGGCTTCCTTCAGCGTGTCGCCCAGCATCACCACGCGGTTCCAGGTTTCCTGCGACACTTCGGCAGCGTGCGCGGTGGCTTCCGCTTTGCCGCCGTGGAGCGGCAGCTTTTGCAGCAGCAGGCCGCGCGATACCGAATCATCGGCTGCCAGCCACAGCTTGGTGTCGAGCTGCTCGGAACGCAGCATGTAGTGCTCGATCACGGTTGCGACGTCGTCGCCGTCCAGCGGCACGATGCCCTGGTATGGCTGCTGGCCTGGCACCTTCTCGGCTGGGTCGAGCGTGATCACGAAGCGGCCGTGGCCCTGTGCATTCACCAGCGCCTGCAGGCCGGCATCTTCCGCAATCGCGAACTCGGCATTCATCTTGGCGGTGGCGCGCATGCGCAGGTCGGAATCGCATTCCACCACCAGCAGGCGTACCGGGCCATCGCCGTGCAATTGCATGATCAGCGAGCCGTTGAACTTGAGGTTGGCCGACAGCAGGGCGGCCGCCGACACCATTTGCCCCAGCAGGCGCTTGACGGCTACCGGGTAGTGGTGGCGGGCGACGATTTCGCGCCAGGTGGCGGAAATGTCGACCAGCTCACCGCGCACGGCGGCGTCTTCGAAAACAAACTTCTGCAGGGTATCCGGGGTGTTCGTCATTGTTTTTATCCAATCTTTTTCAGTTGCGACTTGAACAGCTGGCCACGTTTGACATAGCTGTCGGCGCTGCCGATCAGGCGCGCCACATCTTCCGCCGTCAGCTGGCGCACCACTTTGGCGGGGGCGCCCACGATCAGCGAGTTGTCGGGAAATTCCTTGCCTTCCGTGACCAGGGCGCCGGCGCCGACCAGGCAACCCTTGCCAATCTTTGCACCGTTCAGCACTACTGCCTGGATGCCGATCAGCGATCCGTCGCCGATGGTGCAACCATGCAGCATGGCCTGGTGGCCGATGGTCACGTCCTTGCCCACCGTGAGCGGGTAGCCCATGTCGGTGTGCATTACCGTACCTTCCTGCACATTACTGTTTTCACCAATTGTGATGCGCTCGTTATCGCCGCGGATAGTTGCGCCGAACCAGACGGAGCTGTTCGCATGCAAGGTCACCTTGCCGATCAAGGTCGCATTCTCCGCCACGAAAGCGGAAGCATCAATCTCTGGCGCGTGTTCGCCAAGCTGGTAAATTGTCATGGATGGTCCGGTAGGAGGGAAGTGGCGCTATTGTACGCCAAGCAGGTTTTAGCACGGTCGTGCTATTATTGTGGTTCACCCATTTCGAGGCAAGCACCATGATTCCATCCCGTTCCGACTTTATCCAAGTGCGCGGCAAGCGCACCCACGTGCTGCACTGGGGCCGCGAAGGCGCGCCCAAGGTCTTCATGGTGCATGGCTGGATGGACGTGGGCGCCAGCTTCCAGTTCGTGGTCGATTGCCTGAAGGGCGACTGGCATGTGATTGCGCCGGACTGGCGCGGTTTCGGCCTGACCGAACGCAATGGCACGGATACCTACTGGTTCCCCGACTACGTGGCTGACCTGGACGCCATCCTGCGCCATTACCAGCCGGAGGGGGAGGTCAACCTGCTGGGCCACAGCATGGGCGGCAATGTTGTCAGTTTGTACGCGGGCGTGCGCCCTGAGCGCATCCGCCGGCTCATCAACCTGGAAGGCTTCGGCCTGAAGGCGACCGTCCCGGAACAGGCGCCGTCGCGCATGCGCAAGTGGCTGGACGAGCTGCTGGTGGAGCCGGAAATGCGCAGCTACGATTCACAGGCCGCCGTCGCAGCCCGCCTGCAAAAAACCAACCCGCGCCTGTCCGACGAGCGCGCCGCTTTCCTGGCAAGCCACTGGTCGGCCCAGAATGCGGATGGCCGCTGGGAGATCCTCGGCGATCCGGTGCACAAACGCCCCGGCCCTTCGCTGTACCGCGTAGAAGAAGTGCTGGCCTGCTGGAAGAAAATCACGGCGCCGGTACTGTGGGTAGAGGCGGAAGACACCAATATGTGGCTGTGGATGGGCCCCAAGGATGAAGCGCGTGCCGAAATCGACCGCCGCCTGGGTCATCTGGCCAAAGTAACGCCGAAGATGATGCCGGATGCCGGCCATATGCTGCACCACGACCAACCGGAACTGCTGGCGGAAATGCTGGAGGAATTCCTGGCCTGAGCTTTCAGCGTACAATGAAACCTTCGCAACATTGCAACCAGTATGCTGAACGTAGACCTCCATTGCCATTCGAACGTGTCCGACGGCGTTCTGCCCCCAGCGGCAGTGGCCGAGCATGCCCACAAGGCGGGTGTAAATGTCTGGGCCCTGACTGACCATGATGAAGTGGGCGGTGTCGCCTCCGCTCGCGCGGCCGCGCAGCTTTATGGCATGCGTTTTGTTTCGGGCGTGGAGATTTCCATTACCTGGGCAAATGAGACGGTGCACATCGTCGGCCTGCAGATCGACGAAAACAATCCCACCCTGTTGAAGGGGCTGGAGGATACCCGTTCGGGACGCGATAACCGCGGCCGCGAGATCGGCCGGCAACTCGCGCTGGCGGGCATTCCGGGCGCCTATGAAGGTGCGCTGAATTATGTCGATAATCCGGCCCTGATGTCGCGTACCCACTTTGCCCGCTTCCTGGTGGAGCAGGGCGTTTGCTCGTCGGTGGCGGAAGTTTTCCGCAAGTACCTGTCTCCCGGCAAGCCGGGCTATGTCGAGCATCGCTGGGCAACGCTGCAGGATGCGGTGGGCTGGATCCTGGGTGCAGGCGGGATTGCGGTGATTGCCCATCCCGGGCGCTACAAGTTCACGCCGCTCCAGGAAGGTATCCTGTTCGATGAATTCAAGCAGCTGGGCGGGAAGGCAATCGAGGTGGTGACCGGGTCGCATACGCCGGACCAGTATCCGAAATATGCGAACCTGGCCAACAGCTACGGCTTTTTGGCTTCGCGTGGGACAGATTTTCATGCGCCGGGCGAAGCGAGGGTGGATTTTCGCTTCCTGCCGCCGCTGCCGGGCAACGTGACGCCGGTCTGGCATGACTGGTTCTGATCGGGGTCTTGCAAAACCCTACTGCTGTCCATAGATTATCGTTCGGTAAAGTCGTCCGGAGGGCCATTCTATGAAACGCATCATCCTGTTCGTTGCCACCAATCTTGCGGTTGTCGTGGTGCTGTCGATCGTCTTGTCCCTGCTGGGTATCGGGCGTCCCGGTTCCGGCACCAGCATGGGCGGCTTGCTGGCCTTTTCCGTGGTGGTGGGCTTTACCGGCTCCATCATTTCGCTGCTGATGTCCAAGCCAATGGCCAAGTGGTCGACCGGGGCGCGCGTGATCGAACAGCCGCAGAATTCGACCGAGCAGTGGCTGGTCGGCACAGTGCACGCGCTGGCGGACAAGGCAGGGATCGGCCGCCCGGAAGTGGCAGTGTACGAAGGCGACGCGAATGCTTTTGCCACAGGCGCTTTCAAGAATGACGCGCTGGTGGCGGTGTCCACCGGCCTGCTGCAGTCGATGAACAAGGAAGAAGTCGAGGCCGTGCTGGGCCACGAAGTGGCGCACATTGCCAATGGCGACATGGTGACACTGACCCTGATCCAGGGCGTGGTGAACACCTTCGTGGTATTCCTGGCGCGAATCGTCGGCTCGGTGGTGGACGGCATGCTGAACAAGGACGAGGAGCGCCGTGGCCCGGGCATAGGTTATATGGTGACCGTCTTCGTGTGCGAACTGCTGTTTGGCCTGATTGCCTCGATGATCGTGGCGTGGTTCTCGCGCCAGCGTGAATTCCGTGCCGATGCCGGCTCGGCACGCCTGCTCGGTTCCACCGTGCCGATGCAGCACGCCCTGGCGCGCCTTGGCGGCGTGCATCCTGGCGAACTGCCGCAAGGCATGGCAGCATCCGGTATCACCTCGCCGAGTGGCTGGGCGGCGCTTTTCTCCAGCCATCCTCCGATTGAAGAACGCATCGCGGCCCTGCAACAGCTGCGCTAAAACATGACCCAATTCTTCCAGGTACATCCAGACAATCCGCAACTGCGCCTGATCAAGCAAGCGGCCCAAATCATTCACGGCGGCGGCATTGTCGCGCTGCCGACCGATTCCTGTTATGCGCTGGTGTGTCACCTGGACGATAAGGCGGCGGTGGAAAAGCTGCGCCGGATTCGTGGCATCGACGAAAAGCATCACCTGACGTTGCTGTGCCGCGACCTGAGCGAGATCAGCACCTATGCCAGGGTCGACAACAAGCAATTCCGCCTGATGAAGGCTGTGACGCCTGGTCCGTACACCTTCATCCTGGAGGCGACGCGGGAAGTGCCGCGCCGGCTGTCGCATCCATCGCGCAAGACCATCGGCCTGCGCGTGCCGCAAAACACCATCACTGAAATGCTGATGGAGGAGTTGGGCCAGCCGCTGCTGGGCACGACGCTGATCTTGCCGGGCGACGACGAGCCGTTGACCGACCCGGACATGGTGCTGGAGCGCCTGTGCAAACAGGTCGAGCTGGTGATCGACGGCGGCGCCTGCCGGCTTGAGCCAACCACCGTGGTGGACCTGACCGGCGACGAGCCTGAACTGATCCGTCGCGGCTGCGGCGACTGCGCCGCCCTCGGCCTCTGAATTGCGCTCCTTCGCCAGCCTCCCACCTGTCAGGCGCCTGGCGAGGTAGCTGAGTCCCTCTGATAAAATTCCCGTTATGAACAATTTTGACCAGGTAATCCAGACGATCGCGGTCTACGCGATTCCTGTCCTGTTTGCCATCTCCCTGCATGAAGCCGCCCACGGGTACGTCGCCCGCTACTTCGGCGACAACACCGCCGAAAAATTGGGCCGTCTGACGCCGAATCCGATCAAGCACATCGATCCGTTCGGCACCATCTTGCTGCCGCTGATGCTGCAATTCCTCCATTTGCCGCCATTTGGCTATGCCAAGCCGGTACCGGTGGATTTCAATCGGCTGCGTAATCCGAAAAAACAAATGGGTTTTGTTGCCGCTGCCGGTCCGGCCGCCAATTTCGTTATGGGTCTGGGCTGGATGTTGCTGCTGGTCCTGTTGATCAAGCTCGGTGTCAGTGAGCGTTTCCCGATCGAGATGTGCAAGGCAGGGGTACTGACAAACGCCGTGATGTGCGCATTCAACCTGCTCCCGATTCCGCCGCTCGACGGTGGGCGCATCGTGACAGCGATCCTGCCGCGCGACCTGGCGTACAAATTCGCCAGTATCGAGCGCCTGGGGCCCCTGATTTTCATCGGCCTGATCCTGCTGATGAATACCGGACCATTCCGTGCCATGCTGGGCGGCTTGATCAACTTGGTGATGCGCCTCATCGAAATGCCGTTCCTCCCTTTCCTGAGTTGATGCCATGTACCCTGACCGCGTAGTCTCCGGCATGCGCCCGACGGGCAGCATGCACCTTGGCCACTACCATGGCGCGCTGAAGAACTGGATCAGGATGCAGTCCGAGCAGCCTTGCCTGTTCTTCGTGGCCGACTGGCACGCGCTGACCACGCACTACGACGACCCGTCCATCATCGAAAAATCGACCTGGGACATGCTGGTCGACTGGCTCGCCGCCGGTATCGACCCAACCCAGGCCACGCTGTTCATCCAGTCGAAAATCCCGGAACACGCGGAGCTGCACCTGCTGCTGTCGATGGCCACCCCGCTGGGCTGGCTGGAGCGCGTGCCGACCTACAAGGACCAAATCGACAACCTCGCCAACAAGGACCTGCAAACCTATGGCTTCCTCGGCTATCCACTGCTGCAGGCGGCCGATGTGCTGATCTATCGCGCCAGCGAAGTGCCTGTCGGCGACGACCAGGTGCCGCACGTGGAAATGATGCGCGAGATCGCGCGCCGCTTCAATTACTTGTACGGCAAAGAAAAAGGCTTCGAGGAAAAGGCGCAAGACGCCGTCAAGAAGCTGGGCAGCAAACGCGCCAAGCTGTACAACGAACTGCGCACAGCCTACCAGCAGGAGGGCGATGACGCCGCGCTGGAACAGGCCAAGGCCATGCTCGACGATGCGCAGAATCTGTCGATGATCGACCGCGAGCGCCTGTTCGGCTATCTCGAAGGCGCACGCAAGCTGATCCTGGTCGAGCCACAGGCGAAACTGACCGAAGCCAGCCGTCTGCCGGGGCTGGACGGCCGCAAGATGTCCAAGAGCTACGGCAATGCGATCGCCCTGCGTGAGGACAAGGAATCGGTCACCAAGAAAATCCGCACCATGCCAACTGACCCGGCGCGCGTGCGGCGCACCGATGCGGGCGAGCCGGAGCGTTGCCCGGTGTGGCAATTCCACGTGGTGTATTCGGACGGGCCGACCCAGGAATGGGTGCAGAAGGGTTGCAAGTCGGCCGGCATCGGCTGCATCGAATGCAAGCAACCGGTCATCGATGCCATCGTCAAGGAGCAGGAACCGATGCACGAGCGCGCCCAGCCTTACCTGGACGATCCGTCCCTGGTGCGCGCCATCGTGGCGGACGGCAACGAAGCCGCGCGCAAGTTGGCGCAGGAAACTATGCGCGATGTGCGCGAAGCAATGGGATTGAGTTATGGCTGATGTTTTAACCCCACCTTCAGCCTGGGTGGAACGATTTGCACCACTGGTGCCAAATGGCGAGGTGCTGGACCTGGCCTGCGGCAGCGGCCGCCACTCGCGCCACCTGGCAGCGCTGGGCCACGCCGTGGTCGCGGTCGACCGCGATGCCGGGGCGCTGGCCGCCGCGGCCGGCGACGGCATCGTCACCAGCCAGATCGACCTGGAAGAAGAGGGCGCTTGCTGGCCCTTCGGCCCGGCGCGCTTTGCCGGCATCATCGTCACCAATTACCTGCACCGTCCGCTGCTGGCAGACATGTTGGGCAGCCTGGCGCCCAACGGCCTGCTGATTTACGAGACTTTCGCCGACGGCAATGCCGCCTTCGGCAAACCATCAAATCCGGCCTTTTTGTTACAGCCGGGAGAATTGTTGGAATTGGCTAGAATGCATGGATTGCGTGTCATCGCATTCGAAGATGGCGTCGTTAATACACCGAAACCGGCCATGGTGCAGAGGATTTGCGCCGTGAAAGGGGAGTTTCCAAGGGAGGCGGCGCTGTTGCCGTCATTTTGAGCGACCAAAATGCACCACGGGTGCAGGGTATGCTCTACAATCGTCGTTTTAATTCTTATTGCAATTGGTTTCCTATGATTAAGGGTAGCATTGTAGCAATCGTAACCCCGATGCACGCGGACGGCAGCCTCGACTATCCAGGCCTGAACGCGCTGATCGACTGGCATATTGCCGAAGGCACGGACGCCATTGTCATCGTCGGCACCACCGGCGAATCCGCCACTGTCAGCGTGGCCGAGCATTGCGAGCTGATCAAGGCTGCCGTGGAGCGCGTTGGCGGCCGCATTCCGGTGATCGCCGGTTCCGGCGGCAATTCCACCGCGGAAGCCATCGAGCTGACCCGTTTCGCCAAGAACGCCGGCGCCGACGCCTCGCTGCAAGTGGTTCCTTACTACAACCGCCCAACCCAGGAAGGCATGTACCAGCACTTCAAGGCCATCGCCGAAGCGGTGGACCTGCCGGTGATCCTGTACAACGTGCCGGGCCGTACCGTTGCCGACATGAGCAACGACACCATCCTGCGCCTGGCCAAGATCAAGAACATCATCGGCGTCAAGGATGCGACTGGCAATATCGCCCGTGGCTACGACCTGCTGCGCCGGGCGCCGGCCGATTTCGCCGTGTACTCGGGCGACGATCCGACTGCCATCGCCCTGATGATGGCCGGCGGCAAGGGCAATATCTCGGTGACCGCCAACGTGGCGCCGCGCCAGATGCACGAACTGTGCGAAGCCGCGATGGCTGGCGATGCCGCCAAGGCAACTGCCATCAACAACCAATTGCTCCCGCTGCACCAGCACCTGTTCATCGAACCGAACCCGGTGCCGGTCAAGTGGGCCCTGGCGGAAATGGGCAAGATGCCGAAAGGGATCCGCCTGCCGCTGGTGTCGCTGGCAGAGCAGTATCACGAGACCGTCCGCGCTGCCCTGCGTGAATCCGGTGTGCTGAACTAATCTTCTTTTTCACATGACTATTCGCAAGATCGTTTCCCAGACCCCGCAGCGCGGGCTCGTCGTTGGCGCCCTGATGCTGAGCCTGACCGGTTGCGGCATGGTGCAGTCCGTTGTCGGCGAAACCAAGGTGGATTACAAATCGGCCAAGAAGGCCAGCACGCTGGACGTGCCGCCGGACCTGACCCAGTTGTCGAAAGACAACCGCTACTCGCTGCCAAGCAATGACCGCGGCGTGGCGACTGCCTCCGGCTACCAGGCTGCGCGCGGCACCACGCCAGGCGCGCCTGCCGCCAGCAGCAACGAAGTGGCCAGCACCGGCAACAGTGCCGTGCGCGTCGAGCGTTCCGGCAACCAGCGCTGGCTGGTGGTGCAGCAGACTCCTGAAGCGCTGTGGCCGCAGCTGAAAACGTTCTGGGAAGAGTCGGGCTTCACCCTGGCGGTGGACGATGCCACTGCCGGCGTGATGGAAACCGAATGGAATGAAAACCGCGCCAAGATCCCACAGGACTTCATCCGCAACACGATCGGCAAGGTGTTTGACGGCTTGTACTCGAGCGGCGAGCGCGACAAGTACCGCACCCGCCTGGAGCGCAATCCGGCCGGCGGCACTGAGATCTACATCAGCCACCGCGGCACCAAGGAAGTGGTGACCGGCGCGCAGAACGAGTCGACCATGTGGACCAACCGCAATAGCGACCCGAACCTGGAAGCGATCTTCCTGGCCAAGCTGATGACCAAGCTGGGCGGTACGACCGATGAGGCGACCGCGCGTACCTCGGTCGACAATGCAGCAGTCCAGGCGCAGCACGCCGTCCTGGTGGGCGAGGGCGCCGATGCCTTCATCAAGACCGACGAAGGCTTCGAGCGCACCTGGCGCCGCGTTGGCCTGGCGCTGGATCGCGCCGGCTTCACCGTGGAAGACCGCGACCGCGTACAGGGCGTGTACTTCGTGCGCTTCGTGAACGATGCGACCGATACCCGTGGCTGGTTCAGCAAGCTGTTCAGCTTCGGCGCATCGGATAAAGAGAAAGAAGCGCAGCGCTACCGCATCTCCGTGCGTTCGGATTCGGTGAATACCACCCAGGTTTCGGTGTGGAATAACCAGAATAAGCCAGAGGCTTCTCCGGTTGGTCAAAAGATCCTGACCCTGCTGCAAGAGCAGCTGAAATAAGGCGCAAGCCTATTAATAAAAAGCCGGCGCAAGCCGGCTTTTTATTTAGAGCCGGTTCCAGGTCTGTCATTCGGAAAAAGGGGTACGTCCCCTTTTTCCGAATGACCTGGAACCGACTTAAAGGCGAAAAAAAACCAGCCCGAAGGCTGGTTTCTTTTCCCTGCAAAGGAATTACTTAGCAGCGGAAGCAGCGGAAGCAGCAGCCGAAGCAGCCGAAGCAGCTGCGGAAGCAGCAGCAGCAGCGTCGGTAGCAGCGGAAGCGGCAGCAGCAGCAGCGTCAGCGGCTGGAGCAGCAGCAGGAGCAGCTGCGTCAGCTGCTGGAGCTGCAGGAGCGGCTGCTGGAGCAGCTGCTTCTGGGGTTGCTACTGGAGCAGCAGGAGCTTCTTCTTTCTTGGAGCAAGCAGCCAGAGCAACAGCCAGCAGGGAGGCGATCAGCAGGGATTTTTTCATTTGTTTTCCTTAAATAACAACAAAAATTAAACAATGTTGCGATGAATAATTACCGGTAATTATCGCTCGTACGGCGTTTCGTCGGCCCTTCCAACCTTCAGAAAAAGGTCGACCAGACACGGAAACACACCGGATATTATAGCGTTTTCTGCTGCGTCGCAATAGCAATTCGGGCGGTTTACACAACTATTTTGCGAAAACGCAATATTTTTTTCCCGCGCCGATCTGCTGGCAACTGCAGCGATTACCGTCATACCTCGAACCGCAGCATTTTACATTTTTCCGGCTCACAATCCAGTCGTTCCTGGTCTCAGGCCCGGCTGGGTTTCAGCCCAGATAGCCTCATAACGCTCCAAACTGGTTTGGGTTGACGAAGGGGCATCGAAATCTGCTTCGCCGCGGAAGTGGTCGGCATGGAATCGGCGCACGATGTGCACGCCATCGGCCACACAGAACGAGTCGGTCAGGGTGCTGATGCTGCGGCTGGTCAGGCGGCATTCGATCTGGTGGCTATAGTCTTCCAGCAGCTTCAGGAAGCGCGGTTCGTTGCGCTCCAGGTGGGCATTGCTGTGGGCGACCAGCTGGATGCGTCCCTTGTGCTGCAGGAAGTGGCGCAGCAGGGCATCGGTCTTGGAATGCCCCAGCTGCCACCAGGCGTAGTCCGGGTCGAACATCTGCAGCGTCAGGCGGGCCTGGGAGATGCAGTCCAGTAGCAGTGCCTGGAATTGGGTACGGCTGTCAAAAAGCTGCTTCTCCATGCGATCTCCGATTATTTGTTCAGTTCCAGCCAGCCGTCGGTGTACCAGGCGAACAGCGCTTCGAGCACGTCTTCGGAGGCGCCCGCTACAGCTGTTCCATCCAGGCCGCGGGTGTTGGCCAGGGTTTCCAGCGTGGCCTTATCGGCCTTGTTCATCGCGAAGGATTCGCCGTTGATGAAGACGTTCTTGCCGCGATACAGCATTTGCGTCTTGCGCGAGAGGGAAACGCCTTTTTTCTCGGCAGCTTGCTGGAATTTGCCGGCAGTTAGCGGCTTTTCCACGGGCTGGAAGAAGACGTTGTGTTTCGGCTCGGACAGGTATTCGCCAAGGAAAATGGCGAAATCGTCCTCCGTGAAGCTGACTTTGTTCAGTTCGTCGGCCAGTTTGCCCAGCATGGCTTTCGGGATTTCAGCGGGCTTGCTGGTCGGCTCCAGGTCCGGATCGGCATAACGGCCCGGCAGGTCGATGGAGTCGGCCATGAATTGCAGGAAGGCCTCGCCCAGTTCCTGGTAGGACGGCGAACGGAAACCAATCGAATAAGTCTGGCAATCGCCGATGGCCTCGCCATCATGGGCATAGTGCGGCGGCAGGTAAAGCATGTCGCCCGGTTCCAGCACGAATTCCTCGGTGGCCTTGAATTTCTTCAGGATCTTCAGCGGCAGGCCGTCGATCAGGGTGAGGTCTTTCTGGGCACTGATCTTCCAGCGGCGCTGGCCTTCGGCTTGCAGCAGAAAGACGTCATAAGAGTCGAAGTGGGGGCCGACGCCGCCGCCATCGGTGGCGAAGCTCACCATCAGGTCGTCCAGGCGCGCATCGGGCAGGAAACGGAACTGGCGCAGCACCGCATCCGCCGCGTCGTCCTGCAGGTTGACGCCTTGTACCAGCATGGTCCATTCGCGTTCTTTGCGCGAAGGCAGTTCTTTCAGCGGGCCGTGCTGCATGTCCCAGCTACCGTCTTTCTTGGTGACCAGGCGGCTTTCCACGTAGTCCTTGGTGGCCAGTTCGGCCAGCTTGTCGAAAGGCAGCAGGGGCTTGAAGCCCGGAATTGCTTGGCGGATCAGCAGCGGCTTCTTGTGCCAGTAATCGCGCAGGAATTGTTCGGGCGTGATGTCGCCCAGGAGTGTCAGTTTTTTCATGGGGCCGATTATAGCAAGCGGTATAATCCTTCCAGCTTAGATATGAAAGGAAGCTCAATGAAGATCGCCAAGAATACCGTTGTGACGGTGGAGTACAAACTGTCCGACGCACAGAACAATCTGATCGAAGACGGTCGCCAGCCTATGGTCTACCTGCACGGTGGCTACGAGAACACCCTGCCGAAAATCGAAGAAGAACTGGACGGCAAGGAAAACGGCTACGCCACCACGATCCAGATTGAACCGGAAGACGCCTTTGGCGATTACGACCCGAACCTGCTGAAAGTGGAAGAGCGTGCGCGCCTGCCGGAACCGCTGGAAATCGGCATGCAGTTCGAAGGCCTGCCTGAAGGCGGCGAAGACGACGACGCGATGATCTTCACCGTCACCGAAATCGCTGAAGACAAGGTAGTCCTGGATGGCAACCACCCGCTGGCCGGCATGGCCCTGCGCTTCGAACTGAAGGTGATCGACGTGCGCGCCGCCACCGAAGAAGAAATCGCCCACGAGCACGTGCACGGCCCGCATGGCCACCATCATCATGACGAAGATGATGAAGGCGAAGACGGCGACCAGTTCCGCAGCCACCCGATCCACTAAGATCTCAAGCCCCGCACTGCGGGGCTTTTTTCATTATTCGCTTCCCAGGGCGAAGAGTGAGGCGCTGCCGGGTATCACGCGCAGCGCCGTCCATTCCGCACCCAGCGCCAGGTGGCCGACATTCTTGTTCCATTCGATGGCCGGCGCGGCCTTGCCTTGCTTGCGGTTGTCCACCAGCAGCAGCTGGCCAGGGTACTTGTCGGCCTGCGAACGCACGATGCGGCGGATCTCGGTAAAGCCGTCCCGCTTCTGCGCCAGGCGTTCAAAGAAGCCTTGTTCCACATGGGCGCCGATGTCGCCATCCATCACCAGCACAATGCCGGCGATGTTCTTGCGCTTGGCGTGCAGGAAGGCGCGGTGCAGCCAGCCGCGATTGGCAACCATGCGGTCTTCATACTCGCTGTTGCGGCCTGCTTCGGCCAGGTAGTGGTTGTTCCTGGCCGGCACGTTGAGCGTGACGAACAGGACGTTCTCGTATTCCCAGTAAGTGTTCTCGGCATAGTCGCGGAACTTGGCGATGCCAGACTGGCGGTTCAGCGGCAGCTTGCCCTTGCCGAGTGCGTCCGGCTCGCGGAAGAACAATTCGCGAATGCGGTTGAGGCGTTCGACTGCGTTCGACTTGCCATTCGAGTTGCGGCACTCGGTCCAGTCGCTGCCGGCCGGCAGCAGCACCAGCGGGCGCTCGGCGCTGTTCATCAGGTCGCGGCGTTCCTGGTACAGGCTGTCGGAACAGGGCTCGCTGGCCGACTTGAGGCCGGTGGCTACCAGGAATGCGGGTTCGTTGCGGCTTGCCTCGGCCAGCATGCGGCGGAATTCGGCGTCGCCTTCACCCTTGGGGAAGTTGTGGCCGAGCAGGGCGAACGAGAACTCGCCCTTGCGCGGGGCGGCCTTGTCGCCGCGTGCAAAGGCGCCAGGCGCGGCAAGCACGACGGCGGCCAGCGCGGCCGCAGCCGCCAGCCTGCTTAAGGCGTGCCGCCGCTTCATGCCTGCGCCAGGCGCTTGAGCTGGTACAGGCGGTCCAGCGCTTCGCGCGGGGTCATGGCGTCCGGGTCGATGTCGTCCAGTGCCGCCAGCAATTCTTCGGCGCGCGGATCGGCGGCGGGGGAGGCCGCTGGCGCTTCGTCGTCGTTGGCGTCGGCCACCGGCGCTGCGAACAGGTCGAGCTGCGGCGTCGCATCGAGCGCTTGTGCTTCCAGCCGCGCCAGGTGCTTGCGCGCGGCCTTGATCACCGGCTGCGGCACGCCTGCCAGCTGCGCCACCTGCAAGCCGTAGCTTTGCGAGGCCGGGCCGTTCTGCACAGCGTGCAGGAACACGATGGAATCCTTGTGCTCCACCGCCGACAGGTGCACGTTGGCGGCGGTCGGATGCGCTTCCGGCAACTGGGTCAGTTCGAAGTAGTGGGTGGCGAACAGGGTGAAGCTGCGGCTGGTTTCGATCAGGTGGCGCGCAATGGCCCACGCCAGCGCCAGGCCGTCGAAGGTCGAGGTGCCGCGGCCGATTTCGTCCATCAGCACCAGCGAATGCTCGGTGGCGCCGTTCAGGATGGTGGCTGCTTCCGTCATTTCCACCATGAAGGTGGAACGGCCGCCGGCCAGGTCGTCGGTGGCGCCAATACGGGTGAACACGCGGTCGATCGGACCGATGGTGGCGCTGGCGGCCGGCACATAGCTGCCCACGTAGGCCAGCAGGGTAATCAGGGCGACCTGGCGCATGAAGGTCGACTTACCGCCCATGTTCGGGCCGGTGATCAGCAGCAGGCGGCGGTCGGCCATGAACTTGCAGTCGTTGGCGATGAAGCGCTCGATCTGGTTTTCCACCACCGGGTGGCGGCCTTCGACGATATTGATGCATGGCTCGGGCACCAGGTTCGGCGCGCACCAGTTGTTGCGCAGCGCGTGTTCGGCCAGCGCGCACAGGGTGTCGACCTGGGCCAGGGCCTGGGCGATGGACTGCAACGGGCCGATGAAAGGCGCCAGCGCGCCGAGCAGCTCGTCGTACAGCATTTTCTCGCGCGCCAGGGCGCGGTCCTGCGCCGACAAGGCCTTGTCTTCGAAGGCTTTCAGTTCCGGCGTGATGTAGCGTTCGCAGTTCTTCAGGGTCTGGCGGCGGCGGTAGTCTTCCGGCACCTTGTCGGCCTGGCCGTTGGTGACTTCGATGTAGAAGCCGTGCACGCGGTTGTATTCCACGCGCAGGTTGGCGATGCCGGTGCGTTCGCGCTCGCGGGTTTCTAGGTCGACCAGGAACTGGCCGGCGTTTTCGGACAGGCCGCGCAGTTCATCGAGCTCCGCATCGTAGCCGCGGGCGATCACGCCGCCGTCGCGCACCATGGTGGCCGGTTCCGGCATGATGGCGCGCACCAGCAGGTCCACGCATTCCTTCGGTTCGTTCAGGCCGAAGTGCAGTTTGGCCAGCAGGCCTTCGGCGTTATCGTGGCCAAGGGCGCGCAGCATGGCGTGCTGCAACTTCGGCAATTGCTGCAAGCCGTCGCGCAGGGCCGACAGGTCGCGCGGGCGGGCTGACAGCAGGGCCACGCGAGTGGTGATGCGTTCGATATCCGGCACCTGCGCCAGGTGGTAGGCCAGCGAGCCGGTGGTGTCGTGCTGCATCAGGGCGGCGATGGCGTCGTGGCGGGCGCGGGCCACCGACTGGTCGCGCTTCGCATGGTGCAGCCAGTGGCGCAGCAGGCGCGAGCCCATGGCGGTGCGGCAGTGGTCCAGCAGCGAGAACAGGGTAGGGGACTCCTGGCCGCGGATGGTTTCCGTCAGCTCCAGGTTGCGGCGCGTTGCCGCGTCCAGGCCGATGTATTCGTTTTCCGTTTCGCAGGACAGGCTCTTGACGTGCTGCAGGCCGCGGCCCTGGGTCGATTGCGCATAGCGCAGCAGGGCGCCGGCCGCGCCGAACGCCGCGCCCAGGCCTTCCGCGCCGAAGCCGGTCAGGGTGGCAACAGCCAGCTGGTCGAGCAGGGCCTTGTGGCCGTGCACCACGTCGAAGTGCCAGGCCGGCACGTTGTTGACGTGGCAGATCGAGATATCGTCGAACATGTCGGCATCGTCGCCGCGCAGGATTTCGGCCGGCGCAATGCGCTCCAGCTCCTGTCCCAGGCGCGTGTTGACGCTGCGCTGGTCACCCGAAAATTCCATCAGGCGCAGTGCACCGGACGCCAGCGACAGCCAGGCCAGGCCGCAGGTGACCACCTTGCGGTTGCTGATCATGGTCATGGCCAGCAGCGGGCGCTCCGATTTTTCCGGCAGCAGGTCCGAATCGGTCAGGGTGCCTGGCGTGACCACGCGCACCACCTTGCGCTCGACCGGGCCCTTGGCCAGGGCCGGATCGCCGATCTGCTCGGCAATCGCGCAGGACTCGCCCACCTTGACCAGCTTGGCCAGGTAGCCATCGAGCGAGTGGAAGGGCACGCCCGCCATCTTGATCGGCACGCCGTTCTGGGTGCCGCGCGCCGTCAGCGTGATGCCCAGCACGCGCGAGGCCTTTTCGGCGTCGTCGAAGAACAGCTCGTAAAAGTCGCCCATGCGGTAGAACACCAGCATGTTCGGGTAATCGGCCTTGATGCGCAGGTACTGCTGCATCATCGGCGTGACTTTTTCGGCCGGGCTGTTCTTGACGGCGTCTGGATTGATTTCGGAAGGGAGGGTGGTCATTTTTCGGAATTTCGGTCGGGCACCCGCGCCGGGCGCGGGAAAGCGTTGCATTTTACCCCACGGGACGGGTGTGCAACAGCCGCGCCAATTCATAGATAAACCGCTCTAATGATGCTTTATGGCAACGAATTGTGCGAGACTTCTTGCCCAAATGCAGTTAAACTTCCGTCAAATTATTTTTCGGCAAGACTTGTTTTGCTGCTTAAGGAATCCTTGTGAAAGTTAAATTCAAGAACCGCAACAGTGGTTTCACCCTGATCGAGCTCATGGTTACGATCGCCATCATTGCCATCCTGGCCGCCGTGGCATTGCCAATGTATAAAGATTATGTCATTCGGGGCCATATTCCGCAGGCTACCAATGGCCTGTCGGACATGCGCATCAAGCTGGAACAGTTCTTCCAGGACAACCGTACCTATGCCAACGCCTGTGCCCAGGGCGCGGCAGCGGAACCGCAGTCGAATAACCCGGACTTTACCTTCACCTGCACCATTGCAGCCGACGGCATGAGCTATGCCTTGAAGGCAGAAGGGAAGGGCTCGGTCAAGGACTTCGTCTATGAGCTCGACCAGAATAACGTGAAAAAGACGTCCAAAACGCCGACCGGCTGGGATAAGTCCGACACTTGCTGGATCATCGGAAAGGGCGGTCGCTGCTGATGCGTAAACAAGCTGGCGTGACGCTGATCGAACTGATGGTGGCCATCAGCGTCCTGGGTATCCTGCTGGCCCTTGCGATACCGAATTTCTCCCGCATGATCCGCGATGCGCAAAACCGTACCGCGGCCGAATCGGTGCTGAACGGCCTGCAACTGGCGCGCGCGGAAGCCCTGCGGCGTAGTACGCAGGTGCGCTTCAGCCTGACCGACAAGGACGGCAAGGTGGTCTGGACGGTAGGCTGTGCGAATGCCGCCATCTGCCCGGCTTCGATCCAGAGCCGCGCGCCCGAGGAGGGCGGCGGCAACGCACGGGTCGGCGTCAGCACGGCGGTGCTGGTCAAGCCGTATACGGCCGAAACGTTTGCCACGACGCTGGCCGCCGGTGCCGGCCTCGATAAGCCCGCGTTTGTCACCTTTGATGCTTTCGGCAGGGCGAGCGCGGCCGCCGGTACGGAGATCAGCCGCATCGACATCACCAACGTCCAAACCAGTAGCGCCCGCCGCTATGTGGTGACGGTCACTGGCGGCGGCCAGGTCCGCATGTGCGACCCCGACGCGAAATTGAACGGCACGCCGCTGGGCTGCACTTAAGGAGCTATCCCATGATTCGCAATTTAAAACCTGGCCGCCAGGACGGCATCGTATTGCTTGAAGCCCTGGCCGCCATCCTGGTTTTCTCGTTCGGCATCCTGGCCTTCCTGTGGATGCAGGCCTCGGCGACGCGCCAGGTGACCGATTCGAAATATCGCCTGGAAGCCAGCTTTGCGGCTAACCAGATATTGGGCGAGATGTGGGTGAACCGCACCAAGCTGGCCGATTACGCTGGCAAGGACAAGTTCGTATCGGGACTGCCAAACGGCAAGCGTACTGTGGTGGTCAAGGGCAATCAGGTAACGGTCACCATTAACTGGCAGGCTCCCGGCGAGTCCAAGGTCCACAAATACGAGGCTGTGGCCCAGATCAACGGTTAAGGAAAATTATGTACGGCTCACAACGAGGCTTTACGCTGATTGAGGTCATGGTCGGCCTGGTCATCGGCATGCTCGGCACACTGATCGTGGCGCAGGCATTCACCAATAACGAGGCACGCAAGCGCGCCACCACCAGCGGCGCTGATGCCCAGGCGAACGGCGGTATCGCGCTGTACATGCTGGAGCGCGACGCCAAGGCGGCCGGCTGGGGCATGGCTGCCGGCGGCAATTCTTACGCAGCGTGCGCCAAGGTGTTTGCCTACTGCGACAAGAAGGCCGATTGCGGCGGCGCGGATGGTGCAATCACCGACCTGAGTTTCGCCCCCACGCTGATCAAGGATGGCGGCAAAGGGCCGGATACGCTGACCATCCAGTATTTCGCCGATCCGAACCTGTCTTCTTCCCTGCCGCCTGGCGTCACCAGCATCCGCAGGAAAATGCCGCAGCCGTCGGCCGAACTGGATGTTGCCAACCCGACGGTTTGCGAAGCCGGCGACCTGGCCATGGTGTCGCAGGGAGGAAACTGTACCTTGATGCAGATTACGCAGGTACAGGCCGAAGCAGGCAAGCTGCAACACAATTCTGGCGCGAACGGCACTTACAACCCGTCGGCCGATTTCTTGAACGGCAGTGACTGGCCCAAGTATCCCGCCGGTGCTAGCGTCGCCTGCTTCAAGCCGGCCAACGGCGGCCCGATCTTCCGCAAGGTCTATTCCGTCAATACGGCGGCCAAGCAGCTGGAGCGCAGTGATAACTCGCAAAATCCGGCGGTCGTCAACGAAGTCGTCATGGCCGACGTGGTGGACCTGCAGGCCGAGTATGGCGTCGCACCAGCCAAGAGCCAGACGGTGGACACCTGGGTCAGCGCCAAGACTGCTCCGTGGGACAATCCTGCGCCAGGCGACTGGACACGCGTGAAGGCGATCCGTGTTGCCGTGGTCACCCGTGCCGGCCAATATGAGCGCCCGGCGAGTGCCAGCTCAGGCTGTACCGCCACCAAAGCGCTGGCGGCCAGCTGGCATACCTTCGACACCAGCAACTATCCCGCTGACTGGGGGTGCTATCGCTACCGGGTGTTCGAGACCGTCATCCCGCTGCGTAACGTGATCTGGGGGAAAATATGAAGTCGGTAGTCTATGCAGGATGGCGCCAGCGCCAGGCCGGGGTGGCGCTGGTCATGGCGCTGATTGTGCTGGTGGCCATGACCCTGGCCGGGCTGGCCATGATGCGCTCAGTCGATACCTCGTCCCTGATCGCCGGCAACCTGGCCTTCAAGCAAAGTGCCGCCATCAGTGCCGATGCCGGCGTGGAGGCCGCGATCGCCTGGCTGAGCGGGAATCCGAATGCCTTGAACGACGACAACGGCAGCAAGGGCTATTCCGCCAGCAGCCAGGCAGCGCTCGACCTGACCGGCAATGACACCCCGGCCACCAAGGATAACCTGGACTGGAGCGATGCAAACTCGGTCGCCCAGCTGCCAGTCGATGCGGCCGGCAACCAGGTGTCTTACGTCATCCATCGCATGTGCGACACGGAAGGCGAGTTCGATCCTGCCAAGTGTGCGACGTCACCATCGGGCCAGCAGCGTAAGGAGGGCAACAGCATCGGCACCTTGAAACCAATGCTGACCTATCAGTCGGACAAGGACGGCGCGGGCACGGAGGCCACCTGGAGCGCACTGTACCGAATTACCGTGCGGGTGGTCGGCCCACGTTCCAACGTCAGCTTCGTGCAGGCGATTATTTCACAATGAGTATGCGAGACCTATTGATGAGGCCACTCTTTAAACAATTGATGCTGTCGGCCCTGTTTGCCGGCAGCGTACTGGCCGCCGCCGTGTCTCAGGCCGGCAGTACGGACCTGGCGGACAAGCCGCTGGCAAACTCCACGACGGCGGTGCTGCTGCCCAACATCATGCTGGACCTGGATAATTCGGGCAGCATGCTGTGGGACTATATGCCCGACTATGTCCGCATGAAGTCGGGCAATGATTTTGAATACTATTGCCGCTACTATGACGGCAGCATCAGAGCCGTCTGCAACAATGGCGACCCGCCATTTGCCGCCAGCGCTTTCAACAAGATCTACTATAACCCTGCCGTGCGCTACGACTGGCCGGTCAAGGAAGATGGCTCGCGCGTGGCCGATACCACCGATGCGCACAGGAAGGCCTATGCCTCGCCATGGGCAGGCGTTCCGAGCGATGGATATGGCAAGCAGAGGGTGGAATGGACTTATGGCCAGCAGCTGGACTCCCCTTGCGGCGATCAGGTCAACTGTCCAAAACAGGAGCCGACAGCCACCATCAACCTGGCGAGTATCGGCTCGGAGAAGGCCAACTATCCTGACCGGGTCTGGTGCAAGTATGGGGATCAGGATGACTGCGTCAAGGCACTCAAGGGGAAAACTTACGCCTATCCTGACAGTACGTATTACGTTGCAAAGGTGGTCAGGGGCGCGCCGTACTACTATAACGTGACTGTGAAGTGGTGCAATGACAGCGGCAAGTGCGTGCCCGTGCGCGACGGCACGCATACCACCGTCAATTACAGCGACTGGGAGCGGGTCGACATCGTTTCAGGCCGCACGTATCCGCGCGCTGCGACGCGTACCGACTGCAAGGCAGCGGCGAGCTGCTCTTTTGAAGAAGAGATCACCAATTTTGCAACCTGGTACACCTGGTACCGTACGCGATCGCAAATGGCAAAGTCGGCAATCGGCCTGGCTTTCAAGGACGTGCGTGGGACGCCAGTTCCGGTCAACGAAGATAAAACCGACGCAAACTATTTCCATGCCCGTATGGGGCTGATGACCATTGACAATGCCACGATCAAGCTCCCGATCAGGCCTTTCGGCGGGCAACACAAGACGGACTTTTACAGCTCACTGTATGGCCTTCTGCCTAACAGCAGTACGCCACTGCGTACCGCGTTGAACGAAGTCGGCCGCCTGTACAAATTCGGCAAAAATGAAGCCATTGATGAAGATCCGATCCAGGCGGCATGCCAGCGCAACTTTGCCATCCTGGCTACGGACGGCTACTGGAACGGCAGCGGCACCATGTATACCGACGCCGACAAGAAAAAGGCCGGTGTGCTGAAGGACCAGGACGGCGACGCCACGAAGGTCACGCGGCCATCGTATGCGCCGTACGCCAAAGACGATGAGATTTCGCTGGCCGACGTTGCGTACTACTATTACAACACGGACTTGCGTCCGGACATGGAAAATATCGTTCCGAGCGCGGGCGGTTTGCCGAACATCGGTGACGTCGCCACCCACCAGCACATGACGACCTTCACCCTGGGCCTCGGGGTTGATGGAACGCTGGCCTACCGCAGCGATTACAAGACCGCCAAGTCGGGCGACTATTACAATATTTTGCAGAAGACCGAAAACTGGCCGGCCCCGCTTCCCAACAGGCCCGAATCGATCGACGACTTGTGGCACGCCGCTGTCAGCGGCCGCGGCACCTATTTCAGCGCCAAGGATCCGGCAGCACTGCAAGAGAGCCTGCATCAGGCACTGGGCAGCATCGGCCAGTCCGACGGCAGTGGCGCGGCAGCGGCCACCAGTAACCTGGAGCCGACTCCAGGCAAGAACTTCATCTATATTGCGAACTACCGCACCGGCGCATGGGACGGCGAATTGAGCGCCTTTGCCATCGATGTGCTGACAGGCGAGATCACCGGTGATGCGAAATGGCAGGCAGCTGTGATGTTGCGCAACAAGGTCACTTCGGACGGCGGCGACACCCGCACCATCTGGACTTCCGATGCGAACAATAAACTGGTGCCGTTCACGGTGACTGGCCTGACTGGAATCCAGAAGGTGGACTTCTTCAATGAAACAGTACAGCAGTTGCTGAGCCAATCCAGGAATTGGTCCACCGAGCAAAAGAAAGGCGCCAATGCCGCCACGCTGGTGAGCTTCCTGCGCGGGCAGGATCCGCAAGTGACCGTGGACAAGGAAAGCAAGCGCCTGTACCGCGAACGCGACAAGGTGCTGGGCGACTTCGTCCACTCGCAGCCGGTATTTGTCGAGGAGCCGCCGTTCGGCTTCAAGGACACCGGCTATGCCGAGTTTGTCCTCAAAAATCAGGACCGTGCCGGCACTGTCTACGCCGCCGCCAATGATGGCATGCTGCACGCCTTTGACGGCACCACCGGCGAAGAACGCTGGGCTTATATTCCGCCGATCGTACTGCCTGACCTGTGGCAGCTGGCGCATAGCGACTATGCCGACCGCCACCGCTATTTCCTGGATGGCCCGCTCACCGTGGCCGACGTTCAGCTTGGCAGTGAGTGGCGCACCATCCTGATCGGTGCCTTGGGTAAAGGCGGCCGCGGCTACTACGCCCTCGATATTACCGAGCCAACCAAGCCTCAGGTATTGTGGAACTATACGGCCGAAGACAATCCTAATCTCGGCTATAGCTACGGCCCTGCGCATGTCACCAAGGTCGACGGGAAGTGGGTGGCCGTGCTCACCTCCGGCTACAACAATGTTGCGGAAGGCGGTAAATATGCTGGCGATGGCAAGGGCCACTTGTTTGTGCTGGACCTGAACGACCCGAAGATGAAGGACAACGTCATCGATATCGCCACCTCTGCCGGCACGACGGGCGAGCCAAGCGGCCTGGCGCGCCTGAACTTTGCGACCGTCGAAAACTTCTATACCGATAACACGGCGCCCATCGGTTACGGTGGCGACCTGCTGGGCAATATGTGGCGCTTCGACCTGAAGGCCAAGTCGGCGATCAAGCTGCTGGAACTGGGCAGCAGCAAGCCCATCATGGCGGCGCCTGAGCTGACGCGGCATTCGGAGGAGGCGGTGCGGGTATTCTTCGGCACCGGCCGCTTCCTGGGCACGACTGACCTGGTGCTTCCCAAAGAGAACGAGAAAGTGCCAGTACAGCTCGTTGTCGCTTTCAAGGATGAGCTGGACAAGAAGAACCTGCTGGACCTCCAAAAGACCTTTGTGAAGCATGGCATGGATACCTCCGGCACTTCCCGCACCAGCGCCAATGCCACGGCCTTTGATTGGGACAAGAACCTGGGCTGGTATATTGAACTGCCAAGCGTTGGTGAACGGGTAGCGGTCGATCCGCAAATTTTCGACCGAACGCTGCTGGTGCCGACTGTGGTACCGGCTGCATCGGATTGCCAGCCGGGGGGGTATAGCTGGCTGTACCAGTTCAACGAAAATGGTGCTGCAGCAAATGCCAATGGCACGCTGGGCACCAGGCTGAACTCGCCGGTGGTAGGTATGACGGTGAGCCGCCTGGGCAGCGGCAAGCCTGTGCTGTTTGCCATTACTGCAGACGGTAAGCGCCCTAAAGCCATCGGCCTGAGTATTCCACCCAAGGGCGGCGGAGGTGGCGGTGGCGACAGCGGCAATAACGGTACTGGCGGAGAAGTCGAAACCAAGCGCCTGCAATGGCGTGAGCTGGGCAAGTAAGATGCGGCATGCACCGTGGGGCAGGGCCGGCGCCTTGTCCCTGACGGTGCTGGCCCATCTGGCCTTTCTTTTTCTCGCAAACAAGCAGGGCGGCGTTTCGACGTCGCCCCGGCCGGCACCCGCTGCATTGATGGTTGCCTTGCTGCCGGCGCCTGCGCGGGCAGTGTCACTTGCCGAACCCGCCGGCGCCGTGCCGCCGGCCGTGCCGCTGGCCGAGGCGCCTTCCCCCGACCCCGAGCCGCCAGCTGCGCCGGCGCAAGAGCCGGAACCACCGCGATTCTTCCAGTTGCCTGAGCTCACGAACCCACCGTCCGTGGCGCACGGCCTGGTGCGTGGCGAGTTGCTGGTGCTGCCTGGCGCACGCGGGCGTTATCTTTCGGTGCGTTTCTGGATAAATGAGCTGGGGGAAGTGGTGCGCGCGCAGCTGGAAGCCGCAGACGAAAACCGCGATGACGAGGAGATGCTGCTGGCGGCCCTGCGCCAGGTGCATTTCAAGCCGGCCCGCATCGGCCATATCGCTGTCCATAGCGAGATGGTACTGGAAGTACAGGTGGTCCAGGACTCCGGGTTCTAAGGGGCGGCGCCGTTATGCCAGCCGGCGCGCGCTCATCTGGCGCACGTCGATGGCTTTGCCGGTTGATAGCCCGGCGAGCCGAGCGAGCCCCGTAATTAACCCGGGTTAATGCCAGTTGACGACGCGGCCGCGCTGCTGCGGCACCAGCAGCGTGACGTCGCCGGCTTCCACCGCGCTGGTCGGATCGGCCAGGAAGCGCGACAGGCCGGCTTCGCCGCTGCGCGCCTGCACCCCGACCCAGGCGTCGCGCCAGGTGTGCTTGGCTGCATACAGGGCGGCGTCGGCCAGGCGCTGCAGCGATTCCGGCGTCAGCGCGCTGGGGCGGCCCGGCATGCCGGGAAAGGTAGCGAAGCCGATTGAGACGGTCTTGCGCAGCACCTGGCCGCCGGGGACCAGGAATTCATGGGCGGCGATGGCCAGGCGGATTTTTTCCGCCAGCGCCGGCGCGTCGTTGCGGTCGATGAAGCGCGCCACCAGCAGGAATTCTTCACCGCCCCAGCGCACGATATGGTCGGAGCTGCGCATGCAGTCGCGCAGCAGGTTGGCCGTCTGCTGCAGCACGGCGTCGCCGGCGGCATGGCCGTGCTGGTCGTTGACGCGCTTGAAGTGGTCCAGGTCGAGCATGAACAGCACCAGGTCCGAGTGCGGTTCGGGCGGCATGCTGCGATGGCGCCGCGCGGCCAGGTCGAAATCGGCCTGGATGGTTTGTTCCAGGTAGCGCCGGTTGTGCAGGCCGGTCAGCGGATCGGTCAGGCTGGCTTGCTCCAGCCGGCGCGAGGCCGCTTCCAGTTCCGCCGTGCGTTCGGCCACGAGCCGTTCCAGGCGTTCGCCGCGGCGGCGCAGGGCATGCAGGCGCAGGCGGAACAGGAAAGCCACGCCCAGTGCGCCCAGCACCCACATGGCGCAGCGGAACCACCAGGTCTGGTAGAAGGCCGGCTGCACATGCAGCTTGAGCGCCCATTCCTGCGGGCTCCATTGGCCGGCGCGGTTGCTGGCCTGCACCCTTAGCTGGTATTCGCCCGGCGGCAGGTGGGAATAGGCGGCCACGCGCTGGCGCGCATCGACGTTGACCCAGCCGGCGTCGTAGCCGTCCAGGCGATAGCGGTATTGCTGCTGTTCCGGCGCGCTGAAGTCCGGCGCTGCAAATTCCAGGCGCAGGTCGCGCTGGCTGGGCGACAGCGTGCGTTCGGCGAGAATGCCGGCGCCGGGCTGCTCGATGCCGTCGATGGACAGCGCGGTGGCGGTCACGGCAGGCTTGTATTCCCAGCGCCGCAGCATGTGCGGCCGCACGCGCAGCAATCCTTCCGGTGAACCAAACAGCAGGTCGCCGTTGCGCATGCGCTCGCGGCTGGCGTAATACAGGGTGCGGAATTCATTGCCGTCGGCGCGGTCGAAACTGCGCCAGCGCCAGGTCAGCGGGTCGATGCGCACGCGGCTGCCCAGCCACACCTGGCCTTGCGCGTCCTGCAGCAGCGATTCGGGCGGATGGGGCGGCAGTTTCAGGCGCGCCGACAGCAGATCGAAGCGCGCGATCTTGCCGTCGAAGGAGCGCAGGATGGCGGCGCCGGACTGGGTGGCCAGCCAGAGTTGGCCATCCTTGTCGACCATCAGGTCCGGCACCCAGTTGTCGGGCAGGCTGTCCGCGCGTGCCGGATCGCGGACGATGCGGCGCGCTTTACCTGTCCTGGTGTCGAAGGCATTCAGGCCGTCATTGGTGCCGATCCACAGCGTGCCGTCCGGCGTGAAGGCGAGCGCTTCGACTTCGCGGCCGGACAGGCTGTCCGGGTCGCCGGGCTGGTGGCGCCAGGCGCGCACGCTGTCGTCCTTGCCGATGCGTGCCAATCCCTGCTGGGCGCCGGTCCACAAGGCGCCGTCGGCGCCGAACACCATGGTGCGGATCGGGCCGCCCGGCAAGCCTTGTGCGCTGCCGTAGCGCTGGAAGCCTTGCTGGCCGGGCCGCTGGCGGTGCAGCGTGCCATCCAGCGTTGCCACCCACATGCTGCCGTCCGGACCTTGCGCCAGGCAGGTGATGGCGCCGTCCGCCAGCGCGTCGCTGCGCCTGGCATCGGGGCGGAAGCCTGCCACCAGCTTGCCGCCTGCGTCGAGCACGTCGACCCCGTTGCCGTTGGTGCCCAGCCACAGCCGGCCGTCGGCCGCTTCCAGCGCGCGCACAATGGCCGGATGGCTGGGGCCGAGCGGGTTGGATGGACTATGCCGCAGCTTGAGGAAAGCGCGGCTGGACGGATCATGGTGGGCAAGGCCGCCGCCCCAGGTGCCGGCCCAGGCCAGGCCCGAACGGTCCACCAGCAAGGCGCCGATGCGATCGTTGCCGATGCTGGAAGCGCTGGTGCTGTCGTATTGCAGGCGGTCGACCACGGCCAGGCTGGCGGCATTGACCACGTCGATGCCTTTGCCGAAGGTGCCGAGCCAGATTTCGCCAGGCAGCGGTTCGGCGATGCTGTAGATCCAGTAGTGGCTCAGGCCGGCGAGGGCGCGCACCGTCCCGCTGGCCGGGTCATACACGGCGGCGCCCTGGCGCGAACTGCCGATCCAGATGCGGCCCTGGCTGTCCTGGAACAGGCGGGTCGCATTGGCCGGGCCGAGCGGCGCCGAAAAGCGGCCGTCGCCGAGCCAGCGCTGCACGCCGGCATCGCTGGCGACCCACAGTCGCCCTTCGCGATCCAGCAGGACAGCGCGCAACTGGTCGTTCGCCAGGCTCGTGTTGTCGCCGTCCACATGGCGGTAGTGGGTGAATTGATTGGTGGCGGGATCGAGCAGCGACAGTCCGTTGTCAGTGGCCAGCCACAACAGGCCGCCAGCCATCTCTGCGATGGACTCGACGCGATCGTTGGCCAGGCTGTTCTTGCGCAGCGGATCGTGGCGGTATTGGGTAAAGCGCTCCGTGCGCGAATCGAATACGGACAGGCCGCCGCTGATGGTGCCGACCCACAGCCGGCCATCGTGGGCGGGATGCAGGGCGCGGATATAGCTGCCGCCCAGCGCGGATGGATCGCCGGGGTGGGGGCGGAACACTTTGTAGCCATAGCCGTCGTAACGCACCAGGCCGTCCTGGGTGCCGATCCACAGTAGGCCGTGCGCGTCCTGCGCCATCACCGTGCTGAGGTGGGCCGGTACCTGGTCCGGCATGGCGACGCGCTGGAACGACACCACGCCCGGCCGTTGCTGCGCGGGCGCGGCATGAGCGGCAGCAAGAAGGCAGGCGATCAACGCGGACCGCAGCAGCGAGCGAGGGAAGGGCATTGCCGACAGGGGAGATTGTGTAACTAGCATTATGCCATGCCGGACTGGCCCGCCGGCGGGGGCGCCTTGTTATTGATACTTCGATGTCATGCGCAGCCACAGCGGGTCTTCGCGCATGCGCTTGACGATGGGAGCGAGCTTGTCGAACAGGTCGCTGCGGCCCAGCGGGACCAGGAAGCGGCGTTCGGTGGCGCGGCCCGGCAAGTCGACCAGGGCCAGGCTGGCGTGCAGTCCGTGCAGGCGCACGAAGTAGCGCGCCGCCGATTCCGACACGGCCACGCAATCGATGCGGCCGCGGCGCAGCTTTTCCAGGTTGATTTCCTCGCTGATCGCATCCTGGCGCAGCAAGCCGTGGCGCTGGATCCATTCATCGATGCCCGGATAGACATAGCCCAGCGTCAGGCCGATGGATTTGCCTGCCAGCCCCTGGGGACCGTCGATCGCCAGCGGATGGTCGGTGCGCGACACCAGCACGAAGTGGTCAATGGCGAAGGCGGTAGTCCACAGGTACTTCTTCTGTGCGACGTCATCGAACCATTGGGGCATCATGCCAATAACGATGCCATCGAGCGTACCGTCTTCCAGGCGCATTTGCAGTCGCTTGCGCGGCAGGTACGCCAGGCGGAATTGGGTGCCATCGCCGGCCTGTTTGTTCAGGTAATCGATTGCTTCGTAATAGATGCCGCGGCTGCCATCGATGACCAGGGGCGCGAAGTTGGCGCTGGTGTACACGGTGATGGTCTCAGCCCTGGCGGCAGGACACAGCAAAGACACAATCAGCGCCAATGACGGCATTAATAGTTTCATAAGCGCACTATAGCAAAGCCCTTATGCATGCATCATGAAAGTTAAATTCTTCATTAGCAATTGTTTCGCGCGGGCGCAACAGAAATGGTGATGGGGAAAGAGATTTACGTAGCAAATTCTCACGAATTGTAACGCTTTGCTGGAATTGGGCATAAGATCAAAGCAAGAGGTATCGCGGTGCTTCAACGCACTTTTTTGCCAAACTTGTCTTTAGGAAATTGCCATGAATCCTACCTCCCTTCTCGGCCAACTCAGGCTGGGTCACAAGTTCATGATCCTCGGCCTGATCGCGGCGCTGCTTGCGATCATCCCAGCCTTCCTTTACATGAGTGAGGCAGGCAAAGTTCTCGACGCTTATGAAGGCGAGCATGAAGGCTTGCCGATCGTGGTGGATGGGCTGAAGGTTGTGCAATACACGCAGCAGCACCGTGGCTTGTCGGCCCTGGTGCTGGGGGGCGTGAGCACTGTGGCGGAAAAGCGCCGCGCCAAACAGGCCGAAGCGGATGCCGCTTACGGCCGGCTGGAGAAGGCCGCTGCGAAGCTGGGCGACAAGGCAATCATCGATGCCTTCGCTGCTGCCAAACAGGAGTGGGAAACGCTGCGCACCAATGTGGCGGAGGGCAAGATCACTGTGCCGCAAAGCTATGCGGGACATACTGGCCTGGTACCCAAGCTGCTCAAGGTGAATGAGCTGATCGGCGACGCATATGGCCTGAGCCTCGACCCCGACAAGGACACTTACCAGCTCATCCAGTCGATGTTCTACCAGCTGCCCTGGCTGACCGAAGAAACCGGCAAGACCCGCGCCAAAGGCGCCGGCCTGCTGGCAAAAAAAGAAGCGACGCCGGAAGACCGCATGCAGCAGGCGGCGATCATGTCGCGCGTGACCGACCGCCTGGACCAGACCTTGACGGCCTTCAGCAAGGCCGCCGCCGCCAATCCTGCCATCGATGCCAAGCTCGGGGCGCAGTTGCGCGAAGCGGGCGATGCGGCGCGCAAGATCGTCGAGCTCGGCACGGAGCAGATCGTGAAAGCCGACCCGCTGACGTATTCCGGCGAAGATTGGGTAGCCAAGTCCACAGCGGCCATCGATATGCAGTTTGCCGTCAACGAGGTCGCTGCCAAGGAAATCGAGACCATGCTGTCGGAGAAGATCAAGGGCTTTACCGAACAGCGCTGGATCATGGTGGTCTCGATGGTACTGCTGTTTTCCCTGGCGGCCTGGATCTGCGTGCTGATCGCCCGTTCGGTGACGGTGCCGCTGCAAAACGCCATCGCCGTTGCGGATGAGGTGGCGCAGGGCAAACTCGATAACGACATCGACGTCGGCCCGCCCAATGAAGTAGGGCAGTTGCTCCGTTCGCTCAAATCCATGAGCGAGAGCTTGCGCGGCATCGTGTCCGACGTGCGCGCCAGCGTTGACCAGATCAATGCGGCCAGCCGCGATATCGCCACCGGCAACGCCGACGTGTCGTCGCGGCTGGAATCGCAGGCCTCGAACCTGGAGGAAACCGCATCCTCGATGGAGGAACTGACGTCGACCGTCAAGCAAAATGCCGACAATGCGCGCCAGGCCAACCAGCTTGTGCACAGCGCGGCCGACGTGGCCGGCAAGGGCGGCGAAGTGGTCTCGCAAGTGGTGCAGACCATGGGCGAAATCAATGACAGCTCGCGCAAGATCGTGGACATCATTGGCGTGATCGATGGCATCGCCTTCCAGACCAATATCCTGGCCCTGAACGCTGCGGTGGAAGCGGCACGCGCCGGCGAACAGGGCCGCGGCTTTGCCGTAGTGGCGTCCGAAGTGCGCAACCTGGCGCAGCGTTCGGCCTCGGCGGCCAAGGAGATCAAGGACCTGATCAACCACAGCGTGGACCGGGTCGAGACCGGCAACCGCCTGGTCGGCGAGGCCGGCCTGGCGATGCAGGAAGTGCTGAAGAGCGTGCAGAGCATCACCGCCATCATGCAGGAAATCGCCACCGCATCGGCCGAGCAGGGCAACGGCATCGAGCAAATCAATATGGCCGTGACGCAGATGGACGACACCACGCAGCAGAATGCGGCGCTGGTGGAGCAGACTGCCGCGGCGTCGGCCAGCCTGCAAGACCAGGCGCAGATGCTGGTGAAATCGATCAGCATCTTCACCCTGGGGAATGAAGGCGAGGCCGCGCCGGTGGTGCGCAAGGCGGCCGCTCCCCGGCGCCTGCCAGGCAATGTGCGCGCATTGCGGGCGGCGTCGGTATAATTTCTTGCATGGAAAAGCTCAGGGACTTAGCCACCATTATCTCGGAAGTGCAGCGTGGGGAGCTGGTATTCCCCACCAGCGTCAATGCCGCACTGGCATTGCAGCTTGCATTGGCTGACCCTGATTGCCATGACGATGAAATAGCGCGCAAGATCCTGGGCGAGCCGGTGCTGGCGGCTCGTGCCGTCGCCCTGGCCAATGCCTCGGTCTTCCGGCGCCACGGGGCGCCGGCGATCACCAGTGCACGCGCGGCCGTCATGCGGCTAGGCTACCGCAACCTGTATTCGCTGGCGGCCGCCATGGTGGTGCGCCAGTTCGGCGCCCGCATCCATGACCCTCAGTTGCGCGAGCGCGCCGATCAATTGTGGAAGTATTCCGCCAACGTGGCGTCCATCGCCTACCAGGTGGCGCGCCATATTACCCGTACCGATCCCGATACCGCGCTGTTCGCGGGTATCGTGCACGAGGCGGGCAATTTCTTCCTGTTGTCGCAAGCTGACCAGATGCCTGGCTTGCTGGATGAAATGGGCTCGCGCCTGGGACCGGTCCAGGAAATCGTGGCGCGCGAAGTGCTGCGCAAGCTGCAAGTGCCGGATGCGGTGGCCGCAGCCATCATCACCCTGCGTGGCGGCGCCATCAGCTTGCCGCCGTCGGGCTTGCGCGATACGCTGCTGCTGTCGCGCCACCTGTCGCCGGTGCTGTCGCCGCTGCCCGCGCCGCAGGACGACTACCTGGTGCGGCGCGCCGATATCGTGCAATGCCTGCAGGACTTCCCCGACCTGGCTGAGCTGCTCGATGTTGCCGCGGCCGAAGCGCGCTCGATGGGCGCGGCGCTACTTGCCTGACCTGGCCGGCGGCGCATCCTCCAGCAATTGTTTCGCCAGGAAGCCGGCGTGCGGCGTCAGCGCCGAGAAATCCCGCGCGCACAGAAAGAGCCGGCGCGTAGCCCATGGCTCCGACAGGCGCACCACGGCAAGGTCGCGGCGGATCTGTTTGGCCAGCGCGCTGGACATGATCGAAATGCCGATGCCTGCGTCGACGTGCAGCGCCACGTGCTCAATATTGCGCAGCTGGATGCGGTAATTAAGCTGGCGGCCGAGGCGCGAGGCGCGTTCGGCAAGGTGGGTTTCCAGCGCAGTATCGGCGATGCCGACAACCGGCTCGCCAAGGATGTCGGCGAAGGTCACGTCGGCTTGGCCGGCCACGCGATGCTGGTGGTTGGCGACCACCACCAGCTGGTCGCTGGCGATCAGGTGCGTCTGCAGCGGACCAAAGTCGGTGATGTCCGCCACGATGCCAAGGTCGGCGCGCCGGTCCACCATGGACTGCACGATCTCGGCGCTGGGCCGTTCCAGCAGGTCGATCGACAGGTCGCGGTGCGCAGCCAGGAAGCGGCACAGGTGGGGCGGCAGGAAGGCTGCCATGGCGGCGGAATTCGACAGCACGCGGATGCGGCCTTTCAGGCCCGTGGCGTAGGTGCGCAGGTCGCCGCGCATTTGTTCAACCTGGCCCAGGATTGAACGGGCATGGCGCTCCAGCGCTTCGCCTGCAGCCGTAGCGCGTACGCCGCGGCGGTTGCGCTCCAGCAGTGGCGCGCCCAGCGCCGCCTCCATGCCGGCAATGCGTTCGCTGACCGAGGCCAGCGCCAGGTGCATGGCGCGCGCGCCCTGGGTCAGGCTGCCGCATTCCACGACAGTGAGGAAGAGCCGCATATCGGTCAGGTCGAAGCGCATCGTCAAGTCTCCAGCATTCGGAATTTCCGAAGTGTAGCACCGGAATTGCCAGATTGCGGGCAGTGGCCTGGACGACTAACATCGCTGGCATGGACTCGATGATTCTGACTTTCTCCGTAGGGCTGCTGGCTGGAGCGATGAACGCACTGGCGGGCGGCGGCTCCTTCGTCACCCTGCCGGCCTTGATCGCTGCCGGCGTGCCACCGGTTCAGGCGAATGCTTCCAGTACCGTAGCCCTGTTTCCGGGCGGGCTGGCCAGCGCCTGGGCTTACCGCGAAGGCTTGCAGCCGGTCGGCGGCGTCCCGCTGCGCCTGATGCTGGCGACAACGCTGTGCGGCGGCCTGGCCGGAGCCTTGCTTCTATTGCGGACTTCACCGGCGGCGTTCACTTTTGTGCTGCCCTGGCTCCTGCTGCTTGCTTCGATCGCGCTGGCATTCGGGCGGCGCCTTGGAACGGCCCTGCGGGCGCGCTGGCAGGTCGGGGCGCCTGCTGTGCTGATGCTGCAGTTCGCTCTCGGCGTGTACGGTGGCTATTTTGGCGGCGCGGTTGGGATCATGATGATGGCCATGTGGGGCCTGATCGACAAGCGCGACCTGAAGGAGTTGAATGCGCCGCGCACCTTGATGGTCAGCGCGGCCAATGTCGTGGCGGTGGCTGCGTTCGCGTTTGCCCAAGCGGTGCACTGGCCGGTCACGCTGGCCATGCTGGCTGGTGCAGTCATCGGCGGCTATGGAGGCGCTCGCGCCGGCCGTCGCGCACCGGCGAATGTGATCCGTGGGTTCACGCTGTTCATCACATTCTGCATCACCCTGATCTTCTTTTTCAAAGCCTACCTGGGAGGCATCCATGCTTAACGCATTACTGGAAACAATCGGAACGCTGGGCGCACTGGCCAGCATCGCGGTGAAACTGGCCGCATACTTGTCTAAGGCTCAAAATCGAAATCGAGCAGCTCGGCGGGCGTGAATGGCAGTGTCGTGGGCAGCACGGCTTGCGCCAGGCCCGTTTCGCGCGCATCCTTCCTCGCTGCAGTCGGGTACACGCCTTCAGCTTCGTCGGCAAGGTCATGGCGCAAGCTCGGGTAACGCCGGATCAGCAATTCGATGCGCGAGCGCTGCTCGAGCATCGTTTTGCGCCAACTGCGGGACTTGCGCAATGGCTGGTAGCGGCATTTAAGCAAGTGGACTTCCAATACGCAGAGGTGGCTGGATAGTTGGTGCCGGATATGAGACGCCATGCTGGTCAACTCCACGTAGAGGTTCGGAATGTCGAGCAAATCGAATTTGCGGTCGCGCAGCAAAGCGGCCTGGGTTTCGACCCAGGGGATGAAATCTTCTTCGTAAGCAGTGTGGTTCATGGCTAGCCCTCCCTCAGGACAGGCTAGGCGGCGGAACGCGCCCCAGTCAAGCGCGACCGGGGCGGTTTGTGAGATGGATCAGGCGCGGCTTTGTTCGAGGATGCGGACCAGCGATTCGATGCCTTCGGCGTCAACGGCATCGAAGCGTCCCGGCAGCGGGCTGTCGAGGTCGAACACCCCGATTACTTCGCCATCCTTGCCGAAAATGGGCACCACCAGTTCCGAGCGCGAGGCCGCATCGCAGGCGATATGGCCAGGGAAGGCATGCACGTCCTCCACCACGCTGGTAGCGCGTTTTTCGACCGTGCTGCCGCACACGCCGCGGCCCTTCTTGATGCGGATGCAGGCCGGCTTGCCCTGGAACGGGCCGAGCACCAGTTCATCCGGACCTTGCATGAAATAGAAGCCCGCCCAGTTCAGGCCCGGCATGCTGTTGAATACCAGCGAACTGGCATTGGCGGTGTTGGCGATCCAGTCATGTTCGCCGTGCACCAGCCCGCCCAGTTGCGCGCGCAGGTCTTCGTACATGGCGCGTTTTGCTTCAGGCGTGTCGGTGCTATAGGTGGTTTCGCTGAGGGAGAAAGACATTTTGCCGCTCGGTATGTTACTTAGGACGCCGACATCTTACCAGCAATCGCGTTAAGTTGCGGCCATGGCTACTCATCCTCAAATCCGCCACCTGCTGCGCGACGTGTTCGGCGTCGAGCGCTTGCGCGCCGGTCAGCGACAAGTCATCGACAGCGTGCTGGCGGGCCATGACACGCTTGCCATCATGCCAACCGGCAGCGGCAAGTCCCTGTGCTACCAGATTCCGGCATCGATCCTGAAAGGCAGCACGGTGGTGGTGTCGCCGCTGATCTCGCTGATGAAGGACCAGGCCGGGAAACTTGACGATATCGGCATCGAGGCCGCGCAGCTCAATAGCAAAGTGCCGGCCGACGAACAGCAGGAAGCACTGCAAGGCTTGCGCAACAACGAGGACCGCATTGTGTTCTGTACGCCGGAGCGGTTGGCGACGCCGGAGTTCATGTCCTTGCTGCACAAGGCCGATATTGGCCTGGTGGTGGTCGACGAGGCCCACTGCATTTCGCGCTGGGGGCACGATTTCCGGCCGGCTTACCTGGATATCGGCGCAGCCCTCGATGCGCTGGGGCGCCCGCCGGTGCTGGCGCTGACCGCCACCGCCACCGACGAAGTAGTGGACGATATTCGGCGCCAGCTTGGCGCGCCGGAAATGCGCGTCGTGAACACCGGCATCTACCGGCCCAACCTGCACTTGGCCGTGCGCCAGGTGACCAATGCCGGCGAGCGTGCGGCCGAAGCGCTGCGCCTGGTGCGGGAATCGCCAGGCAGCGGCATTGTGTATGCCGCCACCGTCAAGGCTGCCCAGGACATGCTGGCGGCACTGGAGGAAGCCGGCGAAAGCGTGGCGCTCTACCACGGTAAATTGAATGCTGCGGAGCGCCACCAGAACCAGGAAATGTTCATGTCCGGCGCGCGCCGCGTGATGGTGGCGACCAATGCCTTCGGCATGGGCATCGACAAGCCCGACATCCGCTTCGTGATCCACCTGCAGGTGCCTGCCAGCCTGGAGGCCTATTACCAGGAGGCGGGGCGGGCAGGGCGCGACCGCGGGCCGGCCGACTGCACCCTGCTTTACTTCCACGAGGACAAGCGCGTCCAGCAGTTCTTCCTTGCGCGCAGCTATCCCGATGCGGCCTTGCTGCGTGCGGCGTATGCTGCTGCAACAGACGGCGAGCGGCCGCGCGACAAGCGCAGCCAGGTCGCGCTCAAGCTGTTGAAGGAAGGCGGCTGGCTGAAACAGGACCGCAAGCTGCAATACCGGGTGGCAGGCGATGCACCGCGCCCGATCGATCTCGAGCGCCTGGCGGAACGCTATCGCGAAAAGCAGGAGCACGACCGCGAAGCGCTGGCGCAGATGGTGTCTTACGCGCAGAGCGGTTTTTGCCGCTGGAAGCTCCTGCTCGACTATTTCAGCGACGAAGGCGCCGGCATCGAGCGCTGCGGTACTTGCGACAATTGCAGGTCGCCGCCGACGATCGACACGGGAGGGTAACGATGGCGGACATGGTAGTGGTGCGCAAGGAGGGACTGTACTGCGTGCCGGGCGGCTTTTATATCGATCCATGGCGCCCGGTGGAGCGCGCCGTGATCACGCACGGGCACGGCGACCACGCGCGTCCCGGCCACGCCCACTATCTGTGCGCGACGCCGGGCATGGGCATCTTGCGTTCCCGCCTGGGCCAGATAAACCTCCAGGGCCTCGACTATGGCGAGACGCTGGAACACAATGGCGTGCGCATCTCGCTGCACCCTGCCGGCCATGTCCTCGGCTCGGCGCAAGTGCGCATGGAACACCGGGGCGAGGTGTGGGTTGCCTCGGGCGACTACAAGGTGGAGCCGGATGCGACCTGCGCGCCATTCGAGCCGGTGCGCTGCCACTGTTTTATCACCGAGTCCACTTTCGGCCTGCCGATCTACCGCTGGCAAGCCCAGCAAGCGATCTTTGACGACATGAATGCCTGGTGGCGCCGCAATGCGCAGGAGGGGCGTTGCAGCGTCATGCTGTGCTACGCCTTCGGCAAGGCGCAGCGCATCCTGAGCGGGCTCGATCCGTCGATTGGCCACATCGTCTGCCATGGCGCGGTGGAGCCGTTGAACCGGATCTATCGCGAGGGCGGTATAGCCTTGCCGCCGACCGTGATGGTGGGCGACGTTGACAAGGCGGCGCTGCGCCAGGCGCTGGTCCTCGCGCCGCCATCGGCCGCCGGATCGCCGTGGATACGCCGCTTCGGCGACTTCAGCGACGCATTTGCCAGCGGCTGGATGCAATTGCGCGGCGCGCGCAGGAGGCGCGCGGTCGACCGCGGCTTCGTGCTGTCCGACCATGCCGACTGGCCCGGCCTGATGCAAGCCATCCGCGCCACCGGTGCGCAACGGGTGATAGTGACGCACGGCTCGATTCCGGTCATGGTGCGCTGGCTGTGCCAGAACGGCTATGACGCCAAAGGCTTCGACACCGAATACGGCGACGAGGAGGCAGGGGAGGCAGGCGATGCGTGAGTTTTCCCGCCTGTTTGCGGAGCTGGACGAGACCACGTCCACCAAGCGCAAGCTGGACGCGCTGCAAGCCTATTTCAGCAAGGCGGCGCCGGAGAATGCGGCGTGGGCCGTGTATTTCCTGGCCGGCGGCAAGCCGCGGCAAGCGGTACCGGTCAAGCTGCTGCGCCAGTATGCGACGGAATATGCGGGGCTGGATGAATGGCTGTTCGATGAATGCTACAACGCGGTGGGCGACCTGGCCGAGACGATTGCGCATATCCTGCCGGCGCCGAAGCAGGAGAGCGATGTCGGCCTGGCGGAGTGGATCGAACAGCGCATTGCACCTTTGCGCGGCGCTGCGCCGGACGAGGTACGCGCGGCCCTGTTCCGTTACTGGGACGAGCTGGAGACAAGCGAACGGTTCTTGCTGGTGAAACTGATCGGTGGCGGCTTCCGCGTCGGTGTTTCCCGATTGCTGGTCACCCGTGCACTCAGCGCCATCGCAGCGGTGGACAGCAAGCTGGTGGCACAGCGGCTGATGGGCTGGACCGATGGCAGGGTGCAGCCGACCGCGCAAGGCTTTCTGCAGCTGATTGCGGCGCCGTCGGCGACCGAGCATGCGGAGCGGGGCGGCCAGCCGTATCCCTTTTTCCTGGCACATGCCTTGCAGGCCGATCCCGCTACGCTGGGCGACCTGGCGGCCTGGCAGGTCGAGTGGAAATACGACGGCATGCGCGCGCAACTGGTGTCACGCGGCGGGCTGAGTTTCCTGTGGTCGCGCGGCGAAGACCTGATTACCGAACGTTTCCCGGAACTGATGTCCATCCGCCTGCCGCAGGGAACGGTGATTGATGGCGAGATCCTGGTCTGGCCACACGGCGATGCACCGGCGCCGTTCGCGGCGCTGCAAAAGCGCATCGGGCGCAAGTTGCTAAGCGCGAAACTGCTGGCCGAATTGCCGGCGGTGCTGGTGGCGTATGACTTGCTGGAGCTCGATGGCGTCGACGTGCGCCAGTTGCCGCAGCACGAGCGCCGCGTCTTGCTGGAGCAACTGGTGGACCAGGCGGCGCAGCCGCAGCTACGCTTGTCCCCGCTGGTGCTGGCGGAAGACTGGGCGCAGCTGGCGCTGGTCCGTACCGAGTCGCGGGCGCGAGGCGTGGAAGGGATGATGCTGAAAGCGAAAGATGCCCAGTATGGCGTTGGCCGTACCAAGGACGTGGGCACCTGGTGGAAGTGGAAGATCGACCCTTTCAGTGTCGACGCGGTACTGGTCTATGCGCAGGCAGGGCATGGCCGCCGCGCCTCGCTGTACACCGATTACACGTTTGCGGTATGGGATAGTGATGCGGAAGGCGAGCGCAAGCTGGTGCCGTTTGCCAAGGCTTACTCCGGCCTGACCGATGCCGAAATAGCGCAGGTCGATAACGCGGTGCGCCGCACCACCATCGAGCGCTTCGGGCCGGTGCGTAGCGTGAAGCCGACCATGGTGTTCGAAATTGGCTTCGAAGGAATAGCACTGTCGCCGCGCCATAAGTCGGGCATTGCGGTGCGTTTCCCGCGCATCCTGCGGCGGCGCGACGACAAGGCGGTTGAAGATGCCGATACGCTCGACACCTTGCGCGGCTTGCTGGCGCAGGCGCCGCCATGAGTCCTGCCTTTCCCCGTCCGCGGCCCTTGCCGTCCCGCCAGCCGCCGGTGCCGCCCGGCGAGGCAGCCCTGCCTGCGCGGCCGCCTGCCGCCGGCTCGCCTGCCGGGCCTTCCCGCGAAGCCGTGGAGGCCTGGTTCACCGCGCGCGGCTGGTCGATATTTCCCTTCCAGCGCGAAGTCTGGGATGCGGCCTGCCACGGGACATCCGGCCTGCTGCATGCGACCACCGGCGCCGGCAAGACGCTGGCTGTTTGGCTCGCCGCTTTGCAGCGCGCGCAGGCCAGCCGCAAGCCGGGCTTGCGCGTGCTGTGGGTCACGCCGATGCGTGCTCTCGCAGCGGACACCCTGCGCGCCCTGCAGTCCTCTGCCGCCGACTTGTTGCCCGCCTGGCAGGTCGAATCGCGCACCGGCGACACCGATAGCGGCACGCGGGCCAGGCAAGCGCGCAGCTTGCCGCATGCGCTGGTGACGACGCCGGAAAGCCTCACGGTTCTGCTTAGCCGCCCGGAGGCAAAGGAACTGTTTGCGCAACTGGACATGCTGGTGGTCGACGAATGGCATGAACTGATGGGCAACAAGCGCGGCGTGCAAACGCAGCTTGCCCTGGCGCGGCTGCGCAACTGGCAGCCAGGCCTGATGGTGTGGGGCTTGTCGGCCACCCTTGGCAACCTGCAGCAGGCGCGCGACGTGCTTGCGCCGGATGGAACCATCGTTGAAGGCCACTTGCGCAAGGAGCTGCTGATTGACACCCTGGTGCCGGACCACCCATCGCGCTTTCCCTGGGCCGGCCACCTGGGGTTGCAAATGCTGGAACCGGTGGCCAGCGAGATCGCGCAGCACGCCAGCACCCTCGTGTTCTGCAACACCCGTTCCCAGGCCGAATTGTGGTACCAGAACTTGCTGGATGCGAGACCCGAATGGGCGGGCGTCCTCGCACTGCACCACGGTTCGCTCGACAAGGAAGTGCGCGAGTGGGTAGAGCAGGGCCTCAAGCAGGGCATGCTGAAAGCCGTGGTGTGTACCTCGAGTCTCGATCTTGGCGTGGATTTCCTGCCGGTTGAGCGGGTGATGCAGATCGGCAGCGCCAAAGGCATCGCGCGCCTGCTGCAGCGTGCCGGACGCTCGGGGCACGCACCGGGCCGCACATCGCGCGCGACGCTGGTACCGACGCATAGCCTGGAGCTGCTGGAGGCGGCGGGCGCCATCGAGGCGGTGCGCGAACGCCGGATCGAACCGCGGCCGCCGCCGGAAAAGCCGCTGGATGTGCTGGTTCAGCACCTTGTCACGGTGGCGCTGGGTGGCGGTTTCCGCAGCGATGAACTGCTGGCCGAGGTACGCACGGCCTGGTCTTACCGCGCGCTGAGCCAGGACGAATGGCAATGGGCCCTGGACTTCGTGGCGCGCGGCGGGCAAAGCCTGTCCGCCTATCCGGAATACCGCCGCGTGCTGCCGGACGAAGAGGGCATTTATCGCGTGCCCGATGCAGCCATCGCGCGACGCCACCGGATGGGCATCGGCACCATTGTTTCGGAAGCGACGGTGCAGGTGAAGTACATGAACGGCTCCGCGCTTGGCAGCGTGGAGGAAGGCTTTATCGCGCGCCTGGCCAAAGGCGACCATTTCCTGTTCGGCGGCCGCATTCTCGAATTCGTGCGCATGCATGAGATGACTGCCTTCGTGCGGCGTGCGACCGGCGCCAAGGGCGCGGTGCCGCGCTGGCAGGGCGGCAAGATGCCCTTGTCGTCCGAGTTGGCGCACGCCGCCCTGGAGCAGTTGCGCCGCGCCACCGAGGGCCGCTACGACGGCCCGGAAATGCAGGCCATCAAGCCGCTACTCGAGATCCAGCAGCGCTGGTCGGCGCTCCCTACGCCGCATACCACCGTGATCGAGGCGATGGAAAGCAGGGAAGGGCATCACCTGTTCGTCTACCCCTTCGCGGGGCGGTCGGTGCACATCGGGCTGGCCTCCTTGCTGGCCTATCGCATTGCACGCGCGCGGCCGGCCACGTTCTCGATAGCCGTTAACGACTACGGCTTCGAATTGCTGGCGCCGGAAGCGCTGCCCTGGCGCGAGGCCTTGGACGAGGGTGGAGCATTCACTACCGATCATTTGCTGGAAGACGTGCTGGCCAGCCTGAATGCCAGCGAGCTGTCGCAGCGGCGCTTCCGCGAGATTGCACGCATTGCCGGCTTAATCTTCCAGGGCTATCCGGGACAGCCGAAAAGCAACCGCCAGTTGCAGGCCTCTTCGTCATTGTTTTTTGAAGTCTTTCGCAAGCACGATGCGGGCAACCTTCTGCTGACACAGGCGCAGCGCGAAGTGCTCGAGCAGGAGCTTGAGCTGGGGCGTTTGCGCACCACGCTGCAGGAGCTGCAGCGGCGCCGGCCCAGCTTCCATGAAGTGCGCCGCGCCACGCCGTTCGGCTTCGCCTTGATGGTGGAACGCTTCCGCGAGAAGCTGACAACCGAAAGGCTGTCGGACCGTGTAGCGCGCATGTTGCGAGAACTTGAAAAGGCGGCCGGACCGTGAGCGCTATCGCCACCGAACTCGCGGGCGAGCGCGTGCTGCTGTTGCCGCAGAAGGCCATGTACTGGCCCGCTGCCAGGACCTTGATGGTCGCCGACATCCACTTCGGCAAAGCCGCCAGCTTCCGTGCACTGGGTGTGCCTGTGCCGCGCGGCACCACCAGCGCGAACCTTGCAGCGCTCGAAACGTTGTTAACGACGCACGACACGCAACGCATCGTTTTTCTTGGAGACTTCCTGCACGCGAAGGCCGCGCAGGCGCCGGCAACATTGCAGGCAATGCTAGATTGGCGCAGACGGCATCGCGAACTGGAGTTGCTGCTGGTGCGCGGCAACCATGACTGGCACGCAGGCGACCCGTCCACGCTGCTGGACGTGACGATGGCCGACGAGCCGCATGCCAGTGGCCCTTTCGCCCTGTGCCACCATCCCGACGTGGATTGCGAAGGCTATGTCATTGCTGGCCATGTGCATCCCGTGTTTCACCTACGCACTACGCGCGAGTCGCTGCGGCTGCCTTGCTTTCTGCTTGGCACTACCCGCGCCATCTTGCCAGCCTTTGGCGCCTTTACTGGCGGGCACTCTTTAATTCCAGAAGCCACGGACAGGGTGTACGTGGCGGCCGATGATATGGTTTTCCCAATTGAAAAAAGGTAGGCGATATCCTACATTTGTCGCGCTGAACGTCCTATATTACCTGTACAGTGCTTGCACTAACATGAGTTCTCCCGCGCCTACGGTAAGGGGCGGGGGTCTTTTCCACCGAACCAAGCAGGGGGACGAATCATGGCTTCGAACAATCCAGGCGACAAACGCGGCAACCGGCAGGACAGTCCTGCCGGCAGCAAGCAAAGTGCACGTGGCTTTGCCTCCATGGACCCACAGCGCCAGAGGGAAATTGCTTCCGAAGGCGGCCGCGCAGCCCACCAGAAGGGCACGGCACACGAATTCACTTCCGAGGAAGCACGCCGCGCCGGCAGCATGAGCCACAAGAACGATGGCAACCGCCAGAGCGGTTCGCGTGGCAACGCCAGCCGTACCGAGCAGCAACCCCAGGGCCAGCAGGAAGCCGGCAAGGACTTCCAGCAGGACTACCAGGGCAACAAGCAAGGTGGCGACAAGTATTGAGTTCCATTGAAGTAAGGAGGCCAGCATGGGAAGGCCTGACAAACCCAGTAAGGACACGGAGAACCAGCAAAACTTTGTGCTGGTCGATACAGAGCATCCGGAAATAGCCAACGCCGACGTTCCGGAAGGGCAGATCCGCCGCGCCGACCGACCTTTGCCGGGCAACCGGCAAAGCGCTACGGAGAGCGGTTCGCGGCAGGGCGGCAGTGGCTTGGGCACCGAAGGCGGTGCGCCAGGGCCGGATGCAAGTTCCGGCGTTTGAATAAAAAAAGGCGGGCTGCGAGCCCGCCTTTCTTTTTGCCACGATCCTTAGAACTGGAAGGATGCGGTTGCCTTGGCAATACGCGGGGCACCGATCACGAAGCGTGAGCCGCCGTTGTTCAGGCTGGAGAGGTAGAACTTGTCGAACACGTTGTACACGTTCAGCTGCAGCGAAACGTTCTTCGACAACTGGTAGGCCGCCATGGCATCGACCACGGTATAGGACGGCATCGACGGCATATTGGTCTTGGCCGCGTCGCCGGTCGGATCGACCAGGCGGTACTGGGTACCGGTGTAGCGCGCGCCGCCGCCCAAGCTCAGCTTGTCGTTCAGCTTGTAGTTGGTCCACAGGGTAGCGGTCTTTTTCGGCGACCAGCGGGTTGCCGCGCCCAGGCCATTGTTGCCGGCGCCGGTATTGCTTTCCTTGATCTCGGTGTCCATGAAAGCGACGCCGGCGATCACGCTCCAGGCCTTGGTAACCTGGCCGACGGCGCCAAGCTCCACGCCTTGCACCTGGCGCTTGCCCAACTGGCCCCAGGTGTTGGTCACTTCATCGATCTTGACCGGGATTTCATCCTTGTTGGTGGTGCGATAGAGGGCGGCGGTCAGGGCCAGCTGCTTCTGGATCACGTCCCACTTGGTGCCCAGTTCCACGTTGGTCGTGGTTTGCGGCTTCAGGGCAGCGCTGTTGATGTTGGCGCTGGTGCCCTGGGCCGCCAGCGAAAGGTTGGCGCTGCCCGGCGGGGTCTTCGAGTTGGCATAGGCCAGGTAGATGCTGCCATCGGCTGTTGGCTTGTAGACCAGGCCGGTCTTGTAGCTGCTCAGGTTGCCGGACTTCTCCAGGTGGGCGGCGACCGGCACGGTGCTTGGCGCGGTCACGGTGGCGCTATTGGTCTCCGTGTCGTAGCGCTCGTAGCGCAGGCCTGCGTTCACCAGCCATTGTTCGTTCAGCTTGATGGTGTCGAACAGGTAGGCGCCGACAGTGGTGGTTTCGCCTTTGCTGAAGGCGCCGTTCAGATAAGGAGCGAAGCCGGTCAGCGGATCTTTCGGGTTCGGGTTGTACAGGTTGGCAGCGCTGGCGGTGCCGAGGCCGACGCGGGTCGGGGTGAACTGTTCTTCGTTCAGCAGCTCGAGGCCGGTCGAGATGGTGTGCTGCACGCCGAAGGCCTCGAACTCCGACACGATGTTGGTGGTGTTGGCCAGGATACGGTTTTCCTGCAGCACGCTCTGGCGCGTGCGCGCGACGGTCCAGCTGGCCGGGTTGGCCGGATCCAGCGCCGTAATGGCGTTCACACCGCTCAGGATGCGGTCCATTTTGGATTTGCCATAGCGGGTGGTGTTGGTCAGCTTGGTCTTCGGCGCCAGGTCGTGTTCGATTTTGGCGGTAACCATGTCGGCCTTGACGTCCTCATAGTCGCCGTCCAGGCCGTACCAGTTGTTGCGGCCGACGCGCTGCGCTTTCGCGAGCCATGGATAGGTGCCATTGTAGAAGCCGGCCATGCCCACGCTCGGGATGGCGCCGTCAGGTACGTTGTCCTGGCGGATGTGCTGCGAGTACAGGTAGAGGCGGGTTGGCGTGCCCAGGCCCCAGGCGACGGAAGGCGCGATGCCGTGGCTTTCACGGTCCAGTGCGCGGCTGCCTTTTTGCGAGCCGTCGGAACCCATCAGGTTCAGGCGGAAGGCGCCGCTGCTGCCGAAGGCGCGCTGCACGTCGGCGGTCAGGCGCTTGACGCCGCCCTGGGTGAGGGCGACGGTGCCGGCAACGGCATCCTCGCGTACCGGCGTCTTGGAGACCAGGTTGATATAGCCGGCGGCAGCGCCGCGGCCGATGTCGGCGCCCGCCGGGCCCTTCACCACTTCCACCTGTTCCAGGTTGAAGGCGTCGCGCGAGACGGCGCCCAGGTCGCGGATGCCGTCGACGAAGATCGAGGACTGGGCCGAGAAGCCGCGCATCTGGAAGGTATCGCCGGCACTGGTGTTGCCGTTTTCGCCCAGTTGCAGGGTGATGCCCGGCGTGTTCTGGAGGGCTTCCATCACGGACGCAGCGCCTTGCTCTTGCAGCAATTCCTTCTTGATGACGGTAATGGTTTGCGGGGTGTCCACCAGCGGGGCGGTCAGTTTCGGCGAAGAAGCGCGGTCAGCCTTGTAGGCGACGTCGGCGGCGGCTTCGACCTTGACTTCGGCCATGGTCTTTTCTTGCGCCTGGGCCTGGACGGACAAAGGCAGGCCGATGGCGGCCATGGCGAGCAGGGATTGGTTCAGCAGCGGCTGGGCGGCCAGCGTGTGCTTACGGCTACGGATGGTCAAAATTCTCTCCAGATTTGATGCAGTTGATGTTTTACGGCTGGCTGCATCCATCAAACTGGAGGGTGGCTGGCTGTTGCGGGTATGTAAAGCAATGTAAATGATAACGATTCTCAATTGCATTAGCAAGTCTGGTGCATTATTATCCGGTATTCACTTATGGAAAGTAACCACTTGAGCAGTCCAGAAAACGAGGCAATGCGCCAGGCCAAACGTGCCGTCTGGCTTAAGCTGCTGCACGAATGGCATTGGGTCAGTTCGGCCATGTGCCTGCTCGGCATGTTCCTGTTCGCTATTACCGGCATCACTTTGAACCATGCCAGCCAGATCGAGGCCAAGCCTTCGGTCGTGCGCAAGCAGGCGACGGCGCCGGAAGCCCTGGTGGGCGAACTGCACGCCTTCGCCGAAAAGCACGACGGCGACAAAGCGCCGCTGCCGGAGGCGGGCGAGCGCTGGCTGCGCGATACCTGGTCGCTCAAGGCCGGCGGGCGCGAGGCTGAATGGTCGGTCGACGAGGTCTACCTGCCGCTGCCGAAAGCGGGCGGCGATGCCTGGGTGCGCATCGGCCTGGAGGACGGCGCGGCGGAATTCGAGAACACTGACCGCGGCTGGATCTCCTGGCTCAACGACGTGCACAAAGGCCGCAACACGGGCGCGGCCTGGAACTGGTTCATCGATCTCTTTGCGGCGGCCTGCCTGGTGTTCTGCATTACCGGCCTGCTGATCCTGAAATTCCATGCGGCCAAGCGGCCGTTCACCTGGCCGATGGTGGGCCTGGGTGTCGTTATTCCCTGTGTTATCGCTTTGCTCTACATTCATTAAGGACTTGTGTATGAAACTTCGTTATTCCATCGCCGTCGGCTTGCCGCTGGTGAGCGCGTCCGCGATGGCGGCCGACCTGACGCTGAAATTCGATATTCCGCAATTGAACGTGGCTGAATACCATCGCCCCTATGTGGCGGCCTGGCTGGAGAATGCCGACCAGAAGGTGGTGGCCAACCTGGCCGTGCTGTATGACGTGAAGAAGAAGGACAACGCCGGCACCAAGTGGCTGAAGGATATGCGTCAGTGGTGGCGCAAGGCGGGGCGCGACGTGGAGATGCCGATGGACGGCGTGAGCGGCGCCACCCGCGCACCGGGCGAAGTTTCCCTGGGCTTCCCGGTAGCGAAAGATGCGCTGAACAAGCTCCCTGCCGGCAATTACCAGCTGGTGGTGGAAGCAGCGCGCGAAGCGGGCGGCCGCGAGCTGGTGAGGGTGCCGGTGGCCTGGCCACCGAAATCGGCGCAGTCCTTCTCTGCCAAGGGCAAGGAAGAACTGGGTGAAGTGACCGTGCAAGTCAAACCATAAGGACCCGCCATGAAGTTGAGCAAAACCCTGATCGCGCTGGCACTGGCCGGCGCAGCCTTCAGCGCCCAGGCGCACAAGCCATGGCTGCTGCCTTCGTCATCGCTGGTCGACTCCAAGGAGCCCTGGGTGACCGTGGACGCCGCGATTTCCGAAGGCCTGTTCGATATAGACCACCAGCCCCTGAAGCTCGATGGCATTGCGATTACCGGCCCGGATGGCGCCAAGGTCGACATGCAGAACGCGCTGACCGGCCGCCTGCGTTCTACCTTTGACGTGAAGATGGCCAAGCCGGGCACCTACAAGATCGCGCTGGTGAGCCAGTCGGTGATGGCCAGTTGGAAGGTCAACGGCGAGATGAAGCGCTGGCGCGGTTCCGAGGCGGAGATGGCAGCCAATGTGCCGGCCAATGCGGAAGAACTGAACGTGTCGCGCACTGCGAGCCGCCTGGAGACCTTCGTCAGCGCCAACAAGACGGATGAAGCGGTGTTCAAGCCGACCGGCGTCGGCCTGGAGCTGGTGCCGGTGACGCACCCGAACGACATGCGCGCGGGCGAGGAAGCGAAGTGGAAGTTCCTGCTGGACGGCAAGCCGGCCGCCAACCAGGCCTTCAGCCTGATTCCGGGCGGCGTGCGTTACCGCGGCACGCTGGGCGAGATCCGCCTGTCGACCGATGCCAAGGGGGAGATCAGCTTCAAGATACCGGAAGCGGGCATGTACCTCGTTTCGAGCAGCTGGCCTGCGGCCACCGCGCCTCAACCCGGCCAGCAGCCAGGCCCGCGCCAGATGCCTCCACGCCGCGTAACCTACGCAGCGACGGTGGAAGTACTGCCCCAGTAAGCAAGTGCGCCGGATCCTGTTGCCGCCCACCATCTCCGCCGAGCCAGCGCCGGCGGGGGCGGCCATCGTCGATTTCGGCGGCGCCAGCATGGGTACTACCTGGTCGGCGCGCGTAGCGCTGGCGCCCGGGGCGATGGCCGCCGGCGGGCCATTGCGGGCCGCCAGCCTGCAGGCGGGCTTGCAGGAGCAACTGGACCAGGTGGTGGCGGAGATGAGCCATTGGGAGGCAGCTTCGGACCTGGGACGTTTCAACCGCGCCGGCCCCGGTACCTGGCATACGCTGCCGGGCGATTTTTTTGAAGTGCTGCGTTACGCGCTCGAAGTGGCGCGCGAAACCGGCGGCGCCTGCGACCCCTGCGCCGGCGTGCTGGTCAACCTGTGGGGCTTCGGCCCGACTGGCCGGCATGATGAAGCCGGCTTTGAGCCGCCCAGCGCGCGCGACGTGGCCACCGTGCGCGCGGGCATGGCGGGCCGCGTTGTGGAGCTGGATGTTCCACGCCGGCGCGCCTTCCAGCCCGGCGGCGTGCAGCTCGACTTGTCGGCCGTGGCCAAAGGCTTCAGCGTCGACAAGCTGGCGCAATACCTGGAAGGGCAGGGCTGCCGGCACTACCTGGTGGAAGTCGGCGGCGAGTTGCGTGGCGCCGGCTTCAAGCCCGATGGCCAGCCCTGGTGGGTGGCGCTGGAAGAACCGCAGGCGCCGGGTGCTGGCCGGGCAGGCGAAATCGCCGTCGCGCTGCACGGCCTGGCAGTCGCCACCTCGGGCGACTACCGCAAATATTTCATGCAGGACGCCACCCGGCGCCCGCACACGATCGATCCGCGCAGCGGCATGCCGATCTCCAATGCGCTGGCATCGGTCACGGTGGTACACGAACGCGCCATGGCCGCCGACGCATGGTCCACCGCGCTGACGGTGCTGGGTCCGGAACAAGGCCTGGCGCTGGCCGAACGCAAGGGCCTGGCCGTGCGCTTCATGCTGCGCGAAGGGAATGGACTGCGTGAAATCCTCAGCAGCCGGTTCCAGAAAATGCTTGAAGAAGAATGATCCTGACGAAAGATCCGACCCGCCTCGGCCTGACGGCCGCCATGATTGCCGGCTACGGCATGGTATGCCTGCTGCCCTGGCTGCGCGCGCGCCGCGCCCGTGCTGCAGCGCACGCTGCGCGCGCCGCGGCGGGAGACTCGCCATGGCTGGTGGCCTATGCCAGCCAGACCGGCAATGCCGAACTGCTGGCGCGCCAGACCAGTGAAACCCTGCGCGTGGCAGGCATTACGAACCGCCTGTGCGACTTTGACGAACTCGATGCTGCGACGCTGCAGTCGACGGAGCGCATCCTGTTTCTCACTTCGACCTATGGCGAAGGAGATCCGCCGGATGCGGCAGCGCGCTTTGCGCAGCGCCTGATGGTGCGCAGCGACCTTGCACTGGGCCAGTTGCATTACGCCGTGCTGGCGCTGGGCGACAGCGCTTACAGCAGCTTTTGCGGCTTCGGCCGCGCGCTCGATGCCTGGCTGTCGGCACGCGGCGCGCAGGCGCTGTTCCAGCGCGTTGAAGTGGACCGCAGCGCAGCGCCCGCCATCGCCGCCTGGCGCCAGCAATTGAGCCACCTGGCCGGCACCAGCGATGCGCCGGACTGGGATGCGCCGGACTTCGCTGAATGGCGCCTGGCCGCACGGCGCCAGCTCAATCCCGGCAGCGCCGGCGCGCCGATTTACCATCTCGAACTGGAGCCGATGCCAGGCAATGCCTTGCCAGACTGGCAGTCGGGCGACCTGGTGCAGGTTGCGGCGCCAGCCGATCCCGATCGGCCGCGCGAATATTCAATCGCTTCGATCCCCGCCGACGGCCGCGTGCACTTGCTGGTGCGCCTGCACCGCCATGGCGACGGCAGCCACGGCCTGGCTTCGGGCTGGCTCACGCAGCAAGCTGCAGAGGGCGCCATGGTGCGCCTGCGCCTGCGCGAGCATCGCCGCTTCCGGCTCGAAGCCAATGCCGGGCGCCCATTGATCCTGATCGGTAACGGCAGCGGCATCGCCGGCCTGCGCGGCCACTTGAAGGCGCGCGCCGCCGCAGGCCAGGCGCGCAACTGGCTGCTGTTTGGCGAACGCGATCCGGCGCATGACGCCTTCTACCACGATGAACTGGAAGCCTGGCAGCGCGCCGGCTTGCTGCCGCGCCTGGACCTGGCCTGGTCGCGCGGCCCGGACGGCAAGGAGTACGTGCAGGACCAACTGCTGCGCCACGCCGACACCTTGCGAGCCTGGGTTGGCGAGGGGGCGGCGATCTACGTTTGCGGCAGCCTGGAAGGCATGGCGGCAGGCGTGGATGCCGCCTTGCGCGAAATTTTCAGCGCTGAAGAAATGGTTTCGATATCGGATTCGGGACGCTACCGGCGCGACGTTTACTAAGCAGCAGTGACCGACTGTCGCGTTAAGGCAACGCGTTCGATCCGAAATGGTCAAACTAAATTCTGATTTTATCTTCGTGTTTCGAATTATCTCCGAATATTTCGAATTTGTAACAAGTATGACATCAAATTAATAGATTCTCTCAGCACTGAAAATTGCAGACCTTGCATAATCCCCAACTGACTTTCATTGATGAAGTTAGTTTTGCCTATAAACAAAAGGGGAGTAGGGAATGTTTTTCCAGGAAAAGATTGGCGTGCGCTCCGTGCGCCTGGCCTTGTCGGCGTTGACCGTGTTTGCCGCCGGTGCGGCCCTTGCACAAGAAGCACCGATCCAGCGTGTTGAGATCACCGGTTCCGCCATCAAGCGTATCAACGCCGAAGGCGCACTGCCGGTGCAACGCCTGAATGCAGAGCAAATCGCCAAGTCCGGCGCGGCCAACGTCGCCGACCTGATCCAGGCGCTGCCAGCGATGCAGGGTTTCCAGGTTGCCGCGATCGCGGCGGGTACCAACTCGGGCGGCAACGTCACCGCGTCGATCCACGACATTGGCGCCAGCTACACCCTGGTGCTGTTGAACGGCCGCCGCATCGCGCCGCAAGGCTCCGGCTCCACCATCAACCTGAACGCCATTCCGATGAGCGCGGTTGAGACGGTCGAAATCCTGACCGATGGCGCGTCCGCGCTGTACGGCTCCGATGCGATTGCCGGCGTCATCAACTTCATCCTGAAGAAGAACTACCAAGGCTTCAATATCGAAGCGACCCACAGCCAGCCAACCCAGTCCAGCGCGGGCCGCACCGGCAACTTCAACCTGACCTACGGCATGGGCGACCTCGATGCGGACCGCTACAACGTGCTGCTGTCCTACCGCAAGGACGAGACCAAGCAGGTGCGCGCACTGGACCGCGACTTCGCCGATACCGCCTATGTGCCGTTCAACTGGAATGGCAACAGCTATGTGTACGACCGTACCAGCCCGGCTGCCATTCCCGCCAACGTGTCGGCCACCTTCAAGTCCGGCGCCGCGCCAATCGGCTTCAATCCATACCAGAAGAAGAACGGCCAGTGCGCGCCGATGAACCAGCTGTCGCTGAGCAACACCGCCCTGGTGCAGAACTGCGGCTTCGACTTCGTGCAGACCATCGAGATCGTGCCGGAAAACAGCCGCGACAGCTTCTTCGGCAAGGCAACCGTGAAAGCCACCGACAGCATCAATGTGTTCGTGGAAGCCGCCTATTCGCGCCTGGACCTGACCGCGCGCATCGCGCCGAACACCGCTTCGGTCGCCATCGCCAAGGGCTCGCCGCTGTACAACACCTACGTGCGTCCATACCTCACCGCGGCCCAGGACCTGGACATCAAGAGCGTGACCGCCAGCTACCGTACCTTCGACTGGGGCACCCGCGACAGCGAAACCATCACCACCTCCAAGAACCTGGTGCTGGGCGCCGAAGGCGATATCGGCTCCTGGAGCTTCGGCACCGGCCTGACCTGGTCCAAGAACGCCATCGACGAACGCTATGTTGGCGGCTACGTCAAGAACACCGAATTCCGCGACATGCTGGCCAAGAACCAGTTCGACCCGTTCCTGGGCATTGGCGGCCAGTCGGATGCCACCAAGCAGCTGATCGCCAACTCGGTGTTCAACGGCTCGATCCGCGACGCCTCGACCACCCTGAAGGGCATCGACGCGCACGCTTCGCACGAACTGTTCCAGCTGCCAGCCGGCGCTGCGCAAATCGCGCTGGGCGGCGACTACCGCAACTACCACTACCAGCAGTCCCCGCACGCCACCAGCTCGGACATCTTCGGCTTCAGCGCATCGCCAGCCTACGACATGGAGCGTAACAACTACGGCGTGTTCGGCGAATTGAACATGCCTGTACTGAAGGGCCTGGAGCTGAGCGGCGCGGCACGCTACGACACCTTCGAAGCGGTCAAGAACAACCTGGCTAACCGCGACATGGGCACCAAGGAATCGTCCACCACCTATAAGGTGTCGGCGCGCTGGCAGCCTACCCCGTCGTTCCTGATGCGCGGTTCCTACGGCACCGGCTTCAAGGCGCCTTCCATGCTGGACATCGGCCAGCCGCTGGTAGCGGCCGGTTTCACCTCCAACTCGTGGGATTGCCCGGCCAACCTGAAGGCTGAAAATGCCGATTACTGCCAGGTTGGCAAGCGCCAGTACAACGTGCTGTCCGGCGGCAACGAAAACCTGAAGCCGGAGAAGTCCAAGCAATTCACCGTCGGCTTCCGCTTCGAGCCAACCAGCACCTTCTCGGTACAGGCTGACCTGTGGGACGTGAAGATCCGTGACGCCGTCTCGAGCGTGTCGGAAGCGCTGATCTTCGGCGATCCGGTCAAGTACCGCGAGCTGTTCACCACCTTCGTCGATCCGGGCAACGGCCAGACCTACTGGGCCAAGAAGACCCTGTCGATCAACATCGGCAAGACCCACAACCAGGGCATCGACTGGGAGACCACTTACCGCCACAACTTCGCGTTCGGCAAGCTGACCACCACCCTGAACGGCACCTACCTGATCAAGTCCGACTACACCAAGCCAGGTACGGACAATGACTGGGTCAACAGCATGAACTACTTCGGCGTCAACGACGCCGTGTCGTTCCGCCACATCGTTCGCCTGTCGACCGTGCTGGACACCGGCGCCTTCTCCAACTCGCTGGTGGCCAACTACCGCAACGGCTACACCGATGCCGAAGCGACCAGCCGCAACCTGGGCACCGGCCTGCTGGAAACCTTCCGCGTGCATGTGCCGTCGCACCTGACCTTCGACTGGCAGGGCAAGTGGAAAGTCAACAGCAACCTGGCGCTGCGCGCCGGCGTCAAGAACATCGCCGACCGCAACCCGCCGTTCTCGCTGCGTGCTTCGTCCGGCCACCAGGTTGGCTTCGACCCACGCTACGCAGATCCGCTGGGCCGCACCGTCTACCTGACCGGCAGCTATACCTTCTAAGCGAAGCGTTAGCCGTTAATAAACACCCCGGGTGCCCGCGCACCCGGGGTGTTTTTCTTTTGGTCAAGTATCGATACAATTCAATCAAGTCTGAATACAATTTATTGCAAGCACATCTTTTGCTGAGGCTGCAAGTTCTGGCTGTAATTAATCGATATATATTGAATAAGTTTGAAGTATTGTTGCGTTAAAACTACATTTGCACAGTTTTTTGGCAAATATAATTCCGATTCTTTCACTATCTTGCGAATTTTCCCTGTAACTTTCAGAAATGTAATAGCAGGGCATTAAATTGCCGGTTTGCTCCCCCCATAATCCGCGGTCGGTGAGCAAAATGCAAAAAAGAAACTTTGCTCATTCGAACGTTTTCAGAAACCCGAAGGAGTAAAGAAATGGCATTCCAAGAAAAGATCGGTGCGCGTTCCGTGCGCCTGGCGATGTCCGCCCTGGCCCTGATCGCTACCGGCCACGCTGCCGCACAAGAAGCGCCGATGCAGCGCGTTGAGATCACCGGTTCCGCGATCAAGCGTATCGCCGTCGAAGGTGCACTGCCAGTGCAGCGCCTGTCCGCCGAAACCATCGCCAAGACCGGCGCCGGTACCGTGGCCGACCTGATCCAGGCCCTGCCAGCCATGCAAGGCTTCACCGTTGACGCAGTCGCTGCCGGTTCCAACTCGGGCGGCAACGTGTCCGCCTCGATCCACAATATCGGCGAAGAGTACACCCTGGTGCTGCTGAACGGCCGCCGCGTGGCGCCGCAAGGCTCCGGTTCCGCCGTCAACCTGAACGCCATTCCGATGAGCGCAGTTGAGCGCGTCGAAATCCTGACGGACGGCGCGTCCGCCCTGTACGGTTCGGATGCGATCGCCGGCGTGATCAACTTCATCCTGAAAGACAACGTCAAGGCCACTTCCGTAGAAGCGTCGATGAGCCAGCCGTTCGACAGCAGCGCTGGCCGCCAGAGCTACTTCAACCTGACCTCCGGCTGGACCGACGAAGCAGGCCGCATCAAGCTGGTTGGCTCCTACCGCCACGACGAGCGCAAGGCTGTCAAGGCCACCGAACGCGATTTCGCCAAGACCTCCTACGTGCCATTCACCCACGATGGCCACAACTACGTGATGGACCGTACCAGCTCGTCGGCAATCCCTGCCAACGTGCAGGTGAAGATGAACAAGGCCAGCGGCACCGGCACCGAATCGATCGGCTTCAACCCGTACTACAAGGCTAACGGCAAGTGCGCACCGGTGAACTTCTACCAGGCCGCCAACGACGCCACCACCCAGAACTGCGGCTTCGATTCCGGCACCATGGTTGAAATCGTCCCGGAGAACAAGCGTGACAGCTTCTTCGGCAAGGCAACTTTCAAGCTGACCGACAACATCAACCTGTTCGCTGAAACCGCGCTGTCGCGCCTGGATCTGACTGCCCGTATCGCCGCCAATACTGCGCCGATCAGCGTGGCCAAGGGTTCGGCTTACTACAACGATTACGTCAAGCCATACCTGACCGCCGACCAGGATTCTCGCGTGACTTCGGTCAACGCCCTGTACCGCACCTTCGACTTCGGCAGCCGCGCCAGCAACACCATCACCGATTCGACCCACTTCGTTACTGGCGCAGAAGGCGACATCGGCGCATGGTCGTTCAATACCGGCCTGACCTGGTCCCGCAACAAGCTGGACGAGCGTTATGTTGGCGGCTACGCGCTGAACCAGCCGTTCCGCGACATGATCGCCAACCGCACCATCGACCCGTTCGAGCCAATCGGCAGCACCAAGGCGACCGCGCAGCAACTGTCCGACGCGACCTTTATCGGCTCGATCCGCGAAGCGTCGACCACCCTGAAGGGCATCGACGCACGCGGCTCGCGTGAACTGTTCGACCTGCCAGGCGGCGCCGCGCAGATCGCAGTGGGCGGCGACTTCCGTAACTACCACTACGAGCAGACTCCATCCGAAGCCGCAAGCAACGGTTCGATCTACAACTTCAGCACTCCGGCACGTTACGACATGGAGCGCGACACCTACGGCCTGTTCACCGAAGTGGCAGCTCCAGTGTCGAAGTCCGTCGAAGTGACCGGCGCGGTGCGTTACGACGGCTATTCGGCGATCGACAACGGCCTGACCAACACCAAGATGGGCAAGCGTGAACACGCGACCACCTACAAGGTATCGGCGCGCTGGCAGCCAACCGCTGGCTTCCTGGTACGCGGCTCCTACGGCACCGGCTTCAAGGCACCTTCCATGCTGGACATCGGCCAGCCACTGGTGACCGCCGGCTTCACCGCCAGTTCCTACGCTTGCCCAACCGTCCTGGGCAACGACTCCCTGTGCCAGCCTGGCAAGTCGCAGTACAACGTGTACTCCGGCGGCAATCCGGACCTGAAGCCTGAGAAGTCGAAGCAGTTCACCATCGGCTTCCGTGCAGAACCGACCAATGCCTTCTCCTTCGGTGCCGACCTGTGGGATGTGAAGATGACCGACGCAGTGTCGTCCGTGTCCGAGCAGCTGGCGTTCTCCGACCCAGTCAAGTTCCGTGACCTGTTCACCACCTTCACCCAGCCTGCAACCGGCGCTACCTACTGGGCCCTGAAGTCGCTGTCGATCAACATCGGCAAGACCCACAGCCAAGGCCTGGACTGGGACTTCACCGCGCGCCAGAAGTTCGCCTTCGGTAACCTGACCTCGAACCTGGCAGGTACTTACCTGATCAAGTCCGACTACACCGAGCCAGGCACTTCGGACAAGTGGACCAACGACATGAACTTCTTCGGCACCGACAATAAAGTCGCGTTCCGTCACGTCGTGCGCTGGACCACCACCCTGGAGACCGGCGCGTTCAGCAACACCCTGATCGCCAACTACCGCAACGGCTACACCGATGCGTCGGCGACCGTGCTGAACCTGGACACCAACGTGTCCGAGAAAATCCGCCTGCACGTGCCTTCGCACCTGACCTGGGACTGGCAAGGCAAGTGGACTGTCAACAAACAGTTGGCACTGCGCGCTGGTATCAAGAACCTGCTGGACCGCGATCCACCACTGTCGCTGCGTAACTCTTCGGGCCACCAGGTTGGCTTCGATCCACGCTACGCCGACCCAATGGGCCGCACCTTCTACCTGACCGGCAATTACACCTTCTAATCGCCGCCCTCAGTAGCAAAACGCCCCGTGCGCGCAAGCGCCGGGGCGGTTTTTTTTATTGTGGTTCCAACGCGCGCTGGAGGGTGGTGACGCTGGGGTTGTCGACGAAGATGCAGCGTTTCTGGTGGCGCTTGCAGAAGTCCTTCACGCGCCAGTAGGCGCTGTGGCTGATGCAGGCGGTCTGGCAGATCACGAGGTCGGCCGCGGCCATGCTGGTTTCCAGGCGGGCCACGTTGTCTTCCAGGCCGCCGTCGTGGTGCAGGAATTCGGCGCCGGCTTCCTCGATCACGCTGCGGTAGCCGGCGACGTTGCCGGCGCGGCCGCCGACGCACAGCACGCGTTCGGCCAGCAGGCCGTGCAGGGTGATGCGCTGTGCCGTGGTGCCCGCCCTGGCAGCCGGCCCGCCCGTTGCGGCGGTGGCGGCTGCCGGCATGGCGGGCGATGGTTGCGCGCTGGCTGCGGCAAGCGCGGCGCGTGCTTCGTTCAGCTGGCGTTCCAGCGTGCCTGCTTCGGCGCGGGCGGCGCTGGCCTCGGCGCGCAAGTCGTGCACGCGCTGCTCGGTGTCGGCCAACTGGCGCGCCAGGCGTTCGCGCGTGGCGAGGCCGGGAATGGTGGCATGGAGCTCTTCCAGTTGCTGGCGCAGCGAGGCGAGCACGCTGTCGCGGCCGACCAGCTGCGCGCGCAGCTGCATCAGGGCGGCGGCGTGGGCTTCCTGCTCGGCGTGGCGCTCGGCTTGCCAGGCTGCGCTGCGCTGCTGCAGCCGCGCCAGTTCGCGCTCGAGCGCGGCATTGGATTGCTCGAGCGCTTGCAGGCGGCTGATGTCGGCCCGCGTGGCGGCGCCGGCCTGGTGCTGGATCATGTGCAGGTCGCGGCACATGCGTTCCTGCAGTTCAAGCGTGCAGTGCGGGTGGCTCAGGCCGGCCCAGAACGGGCCCGGAACGTCGCCGCTGGCGACCGCAGCCTCCCACAGCGTTTCCAGTGCCGCGGCGTCGCGGGCGGGGCGGAAGCGCTGGATGACGACGGCGTAGCGGCGTTCCAGTTCCTTCTGGATGGCTTCCGACAGGCGGTTGCGGCTGCTGCATTCGCTGACGGCGCCGACGTGCACTTCATAATCGTCGGCCAGCACCTTGCCGCCGACGGCCTTGGTGACGATCTTGCGCAGCACGCCAAGGGGCAGGCCGACGCCGACCAGCGGGCAGTGGCAGGTGTGAGGCAGGTCCCAGATGCGGCGGCGCCGTGCCGGTTCGCCGGCCGCAGCCTTGGCGGCAGGTGCGTCGTGCTTGTCGCACATGGCGGGCCTCAGGCGGGCAGCGGGGCAGGGCGGGGACGGCCGATCAGGCGCGCCAGGAAGCTGGCGCGTTCCTGTGGAGGACGGGCTTGTTCAACGACCACGGCCCACTGTTCGCACAATTGCTGGCAGGTGGCGCGCAGCACCGGCGCCAGGTCCGGCTGCGCCGACAGCGCTTTCAGGTGGCGTTCGATGACCGATGCCAGCTTGACGCAGCCGCCGTTGTCGGCGGCATTGGCGGTGTAATGCGACATCAGGTGCAGCACGGCGGACAGCATCAGTTCCGGCTGGCGGGCAGCGGCGCTGTGCGTGAAGATCGGGTCGTTGCGGTCGATAGCCATGATTCACTCCAAAAGTTCAGGGGTGGCTGGCTGCCGCGTGTGACGGCTGGCTGGCGATTGGGGAGGGTAAGCCTCAGGCAGTCAGGATCAGCTTGTTCAACTGCGTGATGCGAAGACGGTAGATGCGGCCGGCGTGTTCTATTTCGATTTCGCGCTGGTCTTCCATCAGGCCGGCGGTGGTGTAGCGGCGCAGGGGCTGGGTCGGCTGCTGCGCGGCAGGGGCGGCAGCAGCCTTGGGTTTGGGGGCGTCGATCGTGGCGGAAGTTTGCATTGTTGTTTTTCCTCAGATAAGAATGATTCGCATTTGCATTATGCGCAGGTCGGCAATGCTTGTCAAATAAATTATTGAAGAAAAAAAGAGGCCCGCCGAAGCGGGCCAAAGCTGGGTGAGTAGTACTCTTTACAGTGTCGCCAGCAGCGGCACGGCAGCTTCGCTGGCGGCGGCTTTGGCGCGCGACGGCAGCTTGCTGCGCGTGCGCGATGGCGGCAGGCGACGCAGGGATTTCAGGGCGTCGACGTCCTTGATGCCGATGGTGCGCTGGTCCACGCTGATCAGCCCGATCTCGTTGAAGGCGGACAGGGTGCGGCTGACCGTTTCCAGCGTTAAGCCGAGGTAGCTGCCGATCTCGTGGCGCGTCATGCGCAGGTTGAACAGCTTGCTCGAATAACCCATCTGCGAAAACTTTTCCGACAGCGTGACCAGGAAGCGTGCCACCCGGGCCTCCGCGCTTAACGCGCCCAGCATGCCGATCATGGCTTGCTCGCGCACCAGCTCGCGGCTCATCACGCCGTACATCATGTTCTCCAGCTCCACGTGGGTGCGGCCCAGCGTGGTCAGCTTCTTGAACGGCAGCAGGATCAGGTCGCAGTCCGACAGCGCCACCGCCTCCGAGGCGTAAGTCTTGCTGTGGATGCCGTCCACGCCCATCAGGTCGCCCTTCATCGGGAAGGCCAGCACCTGCTCGTTGCCGAATTCGTCAATCAGCACCGTTTTCATGAAGCCGGAGTTGACCACGTACAGCATGTCGAACGGCTGGCCAATCGTATGCACGCGCTGGCCGGTCTTGAACTGCACATGCTGGAACAGCAGCTCTTCGGAATTGAGCGATACCGGCGGCAAGTGCAGCAGTTCGCACACTTCTTTCAGGTTGGACCACAAACGGCCTTGCCGCTGGCGGCCGGCCTCATGGGACACGGGTTGCGTTGAGAGCATGCTGATCTCCTGGTTCCCAAACGGAATGGTTTCAGTATGCCAACGTGAATGTGGGAAAAATATCAGTGGTTGCTGAATATGCCCGTAGGAGGGTAGACCGGTGGTGTAGGAATTATCCTAAAGGCAATCTTGTCCATCATGCCTTGAACGGGGTCAGTAGCTTGTGCGCCACTGCGTACTGGACCATTTCGGACAGCGAAGCCATGCCCATCTTCTGCATGATGCGGGTCTTGTGGGTGCTGACGGTTTTGACGCTCAAGTGCAGGCCGTTGGCGATCTCGGTGATGGATTTTCCCGACACCAGCAGCGAAAACACTTCGAATTCGCGGTCGGAGAGCTGCTTGTGCAGCAAGGTTTCGGCCGGCTGCATGATGTTCAACGCCAGTTGCTCGGCCACTTCGGTGGAAATGTAGGGGCGGCCGGAGGCCACCTTGCGGATGGCGCCCACCAGCTGGGTGCCGGCGCTTTCCTTGGTCAGGTAGCCCTGGGCGCCGGCGCGGATGGCGCGCACCGCGTATTGCTCTTCCTCGTGCATGGTGAGGATGAGGATGGCCAGCTTGGGCGATTCGCTGCGGATCTGGCGGATCAGGTCGACGCCGCTGCGCCCTGGCATGGACAGGTCGAGCAGCAGCAGGTCGAAGCCGCCCTGGCGGATGTGGGTGAGGACTTCGAAGCCGTCGATGGCTTCGCCTACGATGTCGATGTCGGGAGCCCCGTCAAGAATGCGCTTGAGCCCTTCGCGCATGATGGTGTGGTCGTCGGCAATGACAATTCGAATCATAGTTCCTCAATAGTTAGCAATACTGGTCTTCACGCTCCGGCCCGGCAGGCCGGAGCGCGTGGTAACGCCAGGCCGTTCAGGCCGGGCGCGGGTCTTTGATCAGCCGGTGCACCAGCACCGGGATCTTGGTATGCGACAGCACCTTGTTGGTCACGCTGCCCAGGAGCAGGTGGCCCCAGCCGCTGCGGCCGTGCGAGCCAATGAAGATCAGGTCGCAGCCGCACTGGCTGGCCACTTCCACGATCTTCAGCGCGGCGCTTTCGGCAAAGGCTGTCATGCCTTCCGCCCGCACGCCCTTTTTCGCGCAGGACTCAAGGATAGACTGGACATGCTCATTGCCGGCGCGCTGCATTGCCGCACGGTACTCTTCTTCGCTTGGGTAGCTGGGCGGAATGATCTCCACGTAAATCGGGTACTGGTATTCCGGCGCCACGAACAGGGCCAGCACTTCCGCGCCTAGCTGCTGGGCGAATTCGACCCCGGCGCAGGCGGTCTTGCTGGAAACGGCCGAGCCGTCCGTCGTAATCAGGATTTTCCGATACATATCTCAGCCTCCTTTAACTATTTAAAAGAGCCAGTTCCTGCCTTCATTGTAGCCCCGTTTACCAGTATTGTTCTGCTGTAAAGAGTTGATAATTATCAAGAAACTGTCACGAGCACATCGCAGATGGCGCAAATTCCCGTTATTTCAGGGGCTTGCAGCGTGTATTTCACACCATCCGCAAATACAACAGTACACTTGGAGGGCGATTTGGCTTCACCTAAGAGATTGAACTGAGTGGGCTGCCCCTGTTACACTCGCGTGAGTGCCTTGTTTATTGCCGAGCGTCAAATTTGACAATTTTTTCCCGGCAGCAGGAACTTTTGAAAATTATGGAGAAGCAGGAATTATGACCGACGCCGCTGATGATTTCGATGCATTATTTGAGGAAGTATCTGCGCAACGGGCCAACGCGCCTGCACCTGCTCCAGCGCCTGCCGCGGCCGCTGCGGCATCCGGGTCGGGCGATTCCGATGACTTGGAAAGCCTGTTTGATTCAGTAGCAGCATCGAGCAAGGCGGCAGCCCCGGCCCCGGTCCCGGCCACTGAACCGGCTGCAGTCAGCGGCGACGCGCCGGCCGAAGGCGGCGAGCACGCGGAAGGCATGTTCGAGCGCCTGGGCGGCATCGTGCGCCTGCTGCACGATTCGCTGCGCGAACTGGGCTACGACAAGGCCCTGACCGAAGCGTCCACCCAGATCGTGGACGCGCAGGATCGCCTCGAATACGTGGCCTCGCTGACCGAGCAGGCAGCCAACAAGGTCCTGAATACCCTGGACGACGGCATGCCGGCACAGGAAGTGCTGTCCAAGCAGTCGAAGGAAATGGAAGAGCGCTGGGCGGCCCTGTTTGCGGGCAAGCTGAGCATCGACGAATTCAAAGCCCTGGCCGGCGATTCGCGTGCCTTCGCCGCCAAGGTGTCGGAAGCGACCGAGGCGGAAAAAGCGCGCCTGCTGGAGATCATGATGGCCCAGGACTTCCAGGACATCACCGGCCAGTTGATCAAGAAGGTCGTCGCCATCACCAAGAAGGTCGAATCCGAGCTGGCGCAACTGTTGAAAGACAATGCGCCGGCCGATGTGCGCGAGAAGATTGCGCAGAAAGAGGTGTCGCTGATGTCGGGTCCGTCCGTGCCTTCGGAAGCCCTGAATCAGGACAGCGTCGATGACCTGCTTGCCGACCTGGGGTTCTAATGGACGATATGCTCAAGGAGTTCGTTGTCGAGGCCATGGACCTGGCCGTCAACGTCGAAGAGCACCTGCTGCGCCTCGAACGTGACCCCGACAACAAGGAAACGCTGAACGCAGTTTTCCGCTCGTTCCACACCATCAAGGGTGGCGCGGGCTTCATGAACCTGGGCGCGCTGGTGTCGGCCTGCCACCTGACCGAGAACCTGTTCGACGCGCTGCGCACCGGCGCGGCGCCCGTCACGCCGCTGTCGATCGAAGCTGCGCTGCAGGCGTCCGGCTTCGTGGCCGACCAGTTGACCGACCTGAATAACGGCACAGCGCCGGACCAGCTGGCGCCCATGCCGGCCGACCTGGAAGCGATCCTGAAGGATGCGATCGAGGGCAAGGCCAGCTCCGCCGCGGGCAAGGCCAAGCCGGCTGCAGCGCCGACGCCGGCCGCTGCGGCACCTGCCGCCGCCCCGGCTGCCGCTGCACCGGGCGCTGCCCCTGCCGCCGCGCCATCGGCCGATGGCCTGGACTGGGAAGGCATGTACGAAGCCGTGGTGCCGCCTGGCACCTATGTGCGTCCGGTGGCCGAAGCGCGTGCCGAAGGCGTGGCTGCGGCGCATGCTGCCGCCGAAGGCACCCAGGCTGCGGTGCATGCCCCGGCTCCGGAGGCGAAAGAACGCCCGGCCGGCGAAGCCAAGCCGACCTCCGCGCCGGCCAAGGAAGAATCGATCCGTATCGACGCCGTCAAGCTCGATGCACTGCTGGAAGTGGCCGGCGAATCGGTGCAGGCCGCCAACCAGGCAGCGGTCCTGCTGGAACGCCTGCAGCAATTCAAGTTCGAAGGCCAGGCGGCGACGCTGATGTCGGCCCTGACCGAAACCCTGGAGCGCGCTTCGCGCTATTCCACCGAACTGCAGCGCGCCACCCTGGCGACCCGCATGCAGCCGGTCGGACGCCTGTTCCAGAAGTTCCCGCGCCTGGTGCGCGAGTTGGCGAAGGACCTGGGCAAGGAAGTCGAGCTGACCATCGAAGGCGCGGAAACCGAAGTGGACCGCGTGGTGGTGGACAGCCTGTACGACCCGCTGGTGCACATGCTGCGCAACGCGCTGGACCACGGCGTGGAAGCGCCGGACGCCCGCATGGCCATCGGCAAGCCGCCGAAGGCCTACATCTCGCTGAAGGCATGGCAGGAGGCCAACTCCGTCATGATCGTGCTGCAGGACGACGGCAAGGGCATGGACCCGGTCGCGCTGCGCCGCAAGGCGGCGGAGAAGGGCCTGATCTCGCCGAGCGCCAACCTGTCGGACGACGAGTCCTACCAGCTGGTGTTCCTGCCGGGCTTCTCGACCAAGGAAGTTGCTTCCTCCGTGTCCGGCCGCGGCGTCGGCATGGACGTGGTCAAGACCGCCGTGGAAAAGAACCGCGGCGCGATCCATATCGAATCGGCCCTGGGCAAGGGCACCAAGTTCGCCATCCGCCTGCCGATCGAACTGTCGATCGTGCCGACCATGCTGGTCTCCACCTCCGGCGCGCTGCTGGCGCTGCCGATGGCGGTGGTCGAGCGCGTGGTCGAGCTGCCGGAAGTGTTCATGGAAGTGGGCGGCGCGCCGGTCCTCAAGGACCAGGGCCGTCCATTGCCCGTGCGTTCGCTGGCCGGTGCGCTGGGCTACGAGCCATGCTCGGAGCGCGTGGGCATCGTCATCAACTCGCCGCAGCCGTACATCCTGGCCGTTGCGGCCGTGGACGGCACTGCCGACCTGGTGATTAAACCGATGACCGCGTTGTCGGTGGACGGTATCACCGGCACCGCGCGTTCCGCCGAGGGCGACCTGGTCCTAGTAGTTGGCCTATCGTTCCTGATGGACGGTTGCAGGGGAAGTGTAAGGATGGCGGCGTAAGCCACCTCCAGGAAAAACTGAAATACACAAGCCTGCAGCCTCCCAAAAAGGGGCTGCAGGCTTTTTTTATTTGGCGCCATCGCTCGAAATCTACGTTGAATTGCTCACAAGGCGGAAAACAGCCGGATTTTGCATTGCACAAAATATGGCATAATCAAACGGATCACCTTATTTGGCAGCATCATGAAAACGCTTTACGACAAACTCTGGGAATCCCACGTAGTACGCACCGAGGAAGACGGCACCGCCCTCCTGTACATCGACCGCCACCTGGTACACGAAGTGACCAGCCCGCAGGCTTTCGATGGCCTGCGCAATGCCGGCCGCCAGCCTTGGCGCCTGTCGGCCAACCTGGCCGTGGCCGACCATAACGTTCCGACCACGGATCGTTCGCACGGCATCGAAGACCCGGTCTCGCGCCTGCAGGTGGAAACCCTGGACAAGAACACCAAGTCGGTCGGCATGACCTACTTCAACATGAACGACAAGCGCCAGGGCATCGTGCACGTGATCGGCCCGGAGCAGGGCGCGACGCTGCCGGGCATGACCGTGGTGTGCGGCGACTCGCACACCTCGACCCACGGCGCTTTCGGCGCGCTGGCGCACGGCATCGGCACCTCGGAAGTGGAGCACGTGCTGGCGACCCAGACCCTGCTGGCCAAGAAATCCAGGTCCATGCTGGTGCAGGTGGACGGCGCGCTGCCGGCCGGCGTGACCGCCAAGGACATCGTGCTGGCCGTGATCGGCAAGATCGGCACCGCAGGCGGCACCGGCTATGCGATCGAATTCGCAGGTTCTGCCATTCGCTCGCTGTCGATGGAAGGCCGCATGACCGTCTGTAATATGGCGATCGAAGCGGGCGCCCGAGCCGGCATGGTCGCGGTGGACGAAACCACCATCAATTACGTCAAGGGCCGCCCGTACTCGCCGGTGGGCCCGCAATGGGAGCAGGCGGTCGCTTACTGGCGCACCCTGCATTCCGACCCGGGCGCCAAGCACGACTTCGTCGTGACGCTCGATGCCGCGCAGATCCTGCCGCAGGTGACCTGGGGCACCTCGCCGGAGCAGGTGACGTCGATCGACGGCCGCGTGCCCGACCCGGACCAGGAAAAAGACCCGGTCAAGCGCGACGCCATGGAAAAAGCGCTGGTGTACATGAACCTGACGCCGAATACCCGCATCGAAGACATCCGCATCGACAAGGTGTTCATCGGCTCCTGCACCAACTCGCGCATCGAAGACTTGCGCGCCGCCGCTGCCGTCGTGCGCGGCAAGCAGCGCGCTTCCAACGTGAAGCTGGCGCTGGTAGTGCCGGGTTCGGGCCTGGTGAAAGAGCAGGCCGAGCGCGAAGGGCTGGACGCGATCTTCAAGGCCGCCGGCTTTGAATGGCGCGAGCCGGGCTGCTCGATGTGCCTGGCCATGAACGCCGACCGCCTCGATCCGGGCGAGCGCTGCGCCTCCACTTCGAACCGTAATTTTGAAGGCCGTCAAGGCCAGGGCGGACGCACCCACCTGGTGTCTCCCGCCATGGCGGCGGCTGCCGGTATCGCCGGCCATTTCGTGGATGTTCGATCCATCCGCTAACCTTTGCTTGCTACAGCAGACATCATGAAAAAGCTATTTGCCATCGCCATTGCCATCTCCGCCTTTGCCCTGACCGGTTGCAATACCGTTGCAGGATTCGGCAAGGATATCCAGAAAGTCGGCCAGAAAATGGAAGGCGCCGGCAATAAATAACCGCTGACCGGCGGACCGCGACGGTCCGCCGTCGCCACCCGTTGAGAATCATGGAAAAATTTACCGTCTATGAAGGTTTAGTTGCACCGCTTGACCGCGCCAACGTCGATACCGACGCGATCATCCCTAAACAATTCCTGAAGTCGATCCACCGTACCGGTTTCGGCCCCAACCTGTTTGACGAGTGGCGCTACCTGGACCACGGCGAACCGGGCATGGACAACAGCAAGCGTCCGCTCAATCCGGACTTCGTGCTGAATCAGCCGCGCTACCAGGGCGCATCGATTCTCCTGACCCGCAAGAACTTCGGCTGCGGCTCCTCGCGCGAACACGCGCCGTGGGCGCTCGACCAGTATGGCTTCCGCGCCATCCTGGCGCCGAGCTTTGCGGACATCTTCTTCAACAACTGCTTCAAGAACGGCTTGCTGCCGGTCGTTCTCAGCGAAGCGCAGATCGATCATCTGTTCAATGAAGTCAAGGCTTTCCCGGGTTACCGCCTGGTGGTGGACCTTGAACAGCAGCGTGTCGGCACCAGCAACGGCTCCGTCTCCTATCCCTTCGAGATCGACGCCTTCCGCAAGTACTGCCTGATGAATGGTCTCGACGATATTGGCCTGACCCTGCGCCATGCCGACGAGATCCGTGCGTTCGAAGAGCGCCGCCTTGCCAGCCAGCCCTGGCTGGCGAATGTCATTTAACAGATAAAAAGATCATGAAAATCGCAATCCTGCCGGGCGACGGCATCGGCCCGGAAATCGTCAGCCAGGCCGTCAAGGTCCTGAACGCGCTCGACGAGAAATTTGAAATGGAAACCGCGCCGGTCGGCGGCGCCGGCTACGAGGCCAAAGGCCATCCGCTGCCGGAGGAAACCTTGGCGCTGGCCAAGGCGGCCGACGCCGTGCTGTTCGGCGCTGTCGGTGACTGGAAGTACGACACCCTGGACCGTCCGCTGCGTCCGGAGCAGGCCATCCTCGGCCTGCGCAAGAACCTGGGCCTGTTCGGCAACCTGCGCCCTGCCATCCTGTACCCTGAACTGGCGGGCGCTTCGACGCTGAAGCCGGAAGTGGTGTCGGGCCTGGACATCCTGATCGTGCGCGAACTGACCGGCGACATCTACTTCGGCCAGCCGCGCGGCGTGCGCGAATGCCCGGACGGTCCGTTCAAGGGCCAGCGCGAAGGCTTCGACACCATGCGCTATGCGGAAGGCGAGATCCGCCGCATCGCGCACGTGGCGTTCCAGGCGGCGCAAAAGCGCGGCAAGCGCCTGACCTCCGTCGACAAGGCCAACGTGCTGGAAACTTTCCAGTTCTGGAAGGACATCGTCACCGACGTGCACAAGGAATACCCGGACGTGGCGCTGGACCATATGTACGTCGACAACGCCGCCATGCAGCTGGTGCGCGCGCCGAAGAAATTCGACGTCATCGTCACCGGCAACATGTTCGGCGACATCCTGTCCGACGCCGCGGCCATGCTGACCGGCTCGATCGGCATGCTGCCATCGGCTTCGCTGGACGCCAACAACAAGGGCCTGTACGAACCATCGCACGGCTCGGCTCCCGATATCGCGGGCAAGGGCGTTGCCAACCCGCTGGCCACGATCCTGTCGGCCGCCATGATGCTGCGCTATTCGCTGAACCGCGCGGAGCAGGCCGACCGCATCGAAAACGCAGTCAAGAAGGTGCTGGCCCAGGGCCTGCGCACGCCTGACATCTACGAAGAGGGCACCACCAAGGTGGGCACCGAGCAGATGGGCGACGCAGTCGTAGCGGCACTCTGAGGCACTCTGAAGAATTCACACCCAAAGGAAAGCAAAATGAAACTCGTAGGTCTGGTTGGTTGGCGCGGCATGGTCGGTTCGGTCCTGATGCAGCGCATGCAGGAAGAGGGTGATTTCGCCCACATCGAGCCGGTATTCTTCTCCACTTCGAACACCGGCGGCGCTGCGCCGAAGATGGCGAAGAACGAGACTACCCTGAAAGACGCCACCAACATCGACGAACTGAAACGCTGCGAGATCATCATCTCCTGCCAGGGCGGCGACTACACCACCGAGGTATTCCCGAAGCTGCGCGCAGCGGGCTGGAACGGCTACTGGATCGACGCCGCGTCGACCCTGCGCATGGACAAGGATGCCGTGATCGTGCTCGATCCGGTCAACCTGAACGTGATCAAGGACGCGATGGCCAAGGGCGTGAAGAACTTCATCGGCGGCAACTGCACCGTGTCCTGCATGCTGATGGGCCTGGGCGGCCTGTTCAAGCAAGACCTGGTGGAGTGGATGACCTCCATGACCTACCAGGCGGCTTCCGGCGGCGGCGCCCAGCACATGCGCGAGCTGCTGACCCAGTACGGCACCATCAACGCCTCCGTCAAGCACCTGCTGGACAACCCGGCTTCCGCCATCCTGGAAATCGACAAGCAGGTGCTGGCCACCCAGCACGGCCTGTCGCCGGAAGAAACCAAGCAGTTCGGCGTGCCGCTGGGCGGCAACCTGATCCCGTGGATCGACAAGGACCTGGGCAACGGCCAGTCGAAGGAAGAATGGAAAGGCGGCGCCGAGACCAACAAGATCCTGGGCCGCGGCGAAGGTTTCTCCGCCTCCGCGATCCCGGTCGACGGGCTGTGCGTGCGCATCGGCGCCATGCGCTGCCACAGCCAGGCGCTGACCATCAAGCTGCGCAAGGATGTGCCGCTGGACGAGATCAACGACATCATCGCCAAGGACAACCAGTGGGTGAAGTTCGTGCCGAACACCCGCGAAGCGTCGGTCAAGGAACTGACCCCGGCCGCCATCACCGGCAGCCTGGCGATTCCGGTCGGCCGCGTGCGCAAGATGTCGATGGGCGGCGACTACCTGTCCGCCTTCACCGTCGGCGACCAGCTGCTGTGGGGCGCCGCCGAGCCGCTGCGCCGCATGCTGCGCATCGTATTGGATAAATAAAAAGTTATTAATCAGCTAATACCTACTGAATAATAAACAAGATAAGAAGTATTTTCTAAAAGCCGGATTTCAAAGGAAATTCCGGCTTTTTCTTTGGGCGAAGGAATATTTTCGGCATGAACGAAACAGAATAGTTCCTTTAAAGGAAGAATAGTGGGACAATGCTTGCATGCTCTAAAGCATGATGTTATGTTGAGACCTCTGGAAAAGTAACTTTGTTTCCACGTTAACCATTTTTCGTCGCTCACTATGCCTGTACAAAAACCTTCCAAGGTCGCTTCGTTCGCGTTGAAAACACTGACCGCTGCTGTGCTCAGCGGTGCAGTGCTCGCACCTATTTCCGTCAACGCAGCAGGCCTTGGCAAGCTCACTGTGCTCTCCTCGCTGGGGCAGCCGCTGCGCGCCGAAATCGAATTGACGGCCGTTTCCGCTGAAGAAGCGTCCGAACTGGTGGCCAAGCTGGCCTCGCCGGATGCCTTCCGCGCCGCCAATATCGACTTCAATTCGGCATTGCTCAGCCTGCGCTTCGAGGTCGAAGCCCGTGGCTCGCGCCAATTTATCCGCATCACTTCGTCCCAGCCGATCAACGAGCCTTTCGTTGACATGCTGCTGGAATTGACCTGGACCAATGGTCGCCTGGTGCGCGAATACACCTTCCTGCTCGATCCTGCCGACCTGCGCACGACCAATTCGGCGCAAGTGGCAGCGCAGCGTTCGCGCCCTGCCGCCAAGCCGGCTGCCGCTCCGGCGGCTGCGCCAGCTGCTGCGGCGCCGGCCCCGGCTGCTGCACCAAGCGCAGCGCCGACCGCGCCTGCCGCACCGTCGCGTACACCGGAGCCGGCGGCTGCGCCGCGCGCCGCTGCCGCCCAGGACGGCGCTGCTGCCGACAGCTACCAAGTCAAGAAGGGCGATACGCTGGGCAAGATCGCCGGCCGCCTGAAGCCAGCCGACGTGTCGCTGGACATGATGCTGGTCGCGCTGTACCGCGCCAATCCGGACGCCTTCAACGGTTCCAACATGAACCGCCTGAAGTCCGGCACCATCCTGTCCGTGCCGGATGCCGGCACCGTCAAAGGCACCAGCCAGGGCGAAGCCCACGGCGTGGTGGTGGCGCATGCTGCCGACTTCAACGCCTACCGCTCCAAGCTGGCAGGCCAGGTGGCTGCGGCCACGCCGTCCAAGGAAGCTGAATCCCAGCAGAGCCAGACCGGCAAGATCACTGCCCAGGTCAAGGAGCGCCCGACGCCGGTCACCGAGTCGAAAGACCAGCTGAAACTGTCCAAGGCCGGCGAGGCTTCCAGCAAGCCGGGCAAGACCGGCGCAGTGGAAGACAAGATCGCCAAGGACCGCCAGATGGCCGACGCCAGCGCCCGCGTGAAGGAGCTGGAGAAGAACGTCAACAACCTCGAGAAGCTGATGGAGGTGAAGAACAAGGCTGCCGCCAGCGCGCAAGCGAAGGCCAGCGCTTCTGCACCTGCCCCGGCAGTGGCGCCGGCACCAGCTGCCGCGGCACCGGCGGCCAGCCCGGCCGTCAAGCTGTCCGAGCCTACGCCAGCCCCGGCGCCGGCTGCTACCGCCCCGGCTGCTGCCGCACCTGCCCCAGTGGCCGCGGAAGGCGCCGCTCCGGCCGAGGCCGCACCGGAAAAGCCGGCCAAGCCAAAGCGTACCGTGGTGACGCCGCCGCCTGCGAAAGTCGAGCCGGGCCTGGTCGACATGATCATGGAAAACATCAAGCTGATCGGCGCCGGCGTTGCTGCGCTGCTCGGTATCGCTGCGCTGATGGTGGTACGCCGCCGCAAGGCTGCCGAAGAACTGGCGCTGCCGAATACGGAAGCGGCCAGCGTGCTGGGCGATCCAGGCACCACGGCGCATTCCCTGTTCGCTGAAACCGGCGGCCAGAGCGTGGACACCAGCAACAGCGTGTTCAACTCCAACTTCGCCCCTTCGGCCAGCCAGCTCGACACCAATGAAGTCGATCCAGTGGCGGAAGCCGATGTGTACATCGCTTACGGCCGTGATGCCCAGGCAGAGGAAATCCTGAAGGAAGCGCTGCGCGTCCATCCTGAACGCCACCCGGTGCGCCTGAAGCTGCTGGAAATCTACGCCGGCCGCAAGGATGCCCGTTCCTTCGAAACCCAGGCCAGCGAGCTGTATTCGATGACCAAGGGCGTGGGCGACGAGTGGGCGCAAGCTGCTGCGCTGGGCGTCAGCATCGATCCTGACAATCCGCTGTACGTGAGTGCTGCGCAAGCCAAGGCCGCTGCCGGCATGGGCGGTGCTGCCGCTGCCGCCGGTGCAGCCCCTTTCGTAGCCAGCGAGTCGAATGAGCTCAACGACTTCGCTGCGATGTTTGCTGAGCCCGCTGCACCAGCCAACGCTGCAGCCGATGGCCTGGACCTGGACCTGAGCCAGGACGCCGCGCCTGCTGCCGCCGTCAGCGCGATGGACTTTGACCTGGACCGCGACGCCGGTGCGCTGCCGTCCCTGGCTGAAGAATCCAAGCCAAGCCCGAAAGCTGCCGATAGCAACACCCTGGACTTCGACCTCGGCGGCCTGAGCTTCGACGAGCCTGCCGCTGCGGCGCCGGTTGTTGCCGAAGCAGCGCCGGCACCGGTTCCTGCTGCGGAAGAAGTGCACGACCTGTCCTTCGACCTGGGCCTGGATGCACCGGCTGCCAAGGTGGAAGCGGTGGAAGCTGCTCCAGTGGCTGATGCCATGGCCGATATCGGCATGGACTTCAATCTGGACCTGCCAAGCGAGTCCAAGCCGGCTGCACCTGCCGCCGACCCGCTGGCAGACCTGAGCAGCATGGACTTCTCGCTGCCAGCGGCGAGCGCGCCGGCTGCTGCGCCAGTTGAAGAAGCGCCGCTGTCGGCTGCCGACTTCGCGCTGGACCTGCCAGTGGAAGCCGCTCCTGCCGTCGCTGCGGCGCCGGCGGCAGCCGACTTCGACCTGTCCGGTATCGACCTCGACCTCGGCGGCGTTGGCCAGGCGACGGCCGAAGCGCCGAAGAACGAGGAAGAGATGTCCGCCCTCCATATGGAAATGGACACCAAGCTGGACCTGGCTGTGGCTTACCAGGAAATCGGCGACAAGGAAGGCGCCCGCGAGCTGCTGGATGAAGTGATCCGCGGCGGCAGCGACGACCAGGTCTCCCGTGCTTCGGCAATGCGCGCCCAGCTCGGCTAATCCCTGATTCGCCGTATAATGCCCGGTCACAGATCAATCTGACCGGGCATTTTTTATTTTGAAACGCATTGCATTAGGGGTTCAGTACAACGGCGCCGACTGGCTTGGCTACCAGATCCAGCCGCATGGCCAGACCGTGCAGAACAAGCTGGAGGAAGCCATCGAGCGCTTCGCCTGCGTCAGGCTGGGCACCACCTGCGCCGGCCGCACCGATGCCGGCGTGCACGCCCTGAACCAGGTCGTGCACTTCGACACCGAGCTCGATCGCGCGGAACACGCCTGGGTGCGCGGCATCAATGCCTTCCTGCCCGAATCGATCGGCGTGCGCTGGGCGCGCTACGTGCCGGAAGCGCCGACGCCCGAGCAGGAATTCCATTCGCGCTTCAGCGCCCGTTCCCGTACCTATCATTACCTGCTGTACAACCACCAGGTGCGTTCGCCGCTGCTGGCGGGCCGCGCCGGCTTCACCCACTGGAAGCTGGACGTGGAGCGCATGCGCGAAGCGGTCAAGCCGCTGATCGGCACCCACGACTTCACGGCCTTCCGCGCCTCCATGTGCCAGGCCAAGACGCCGGTCAAGGAAATGCAGATGATCGAGATCGAGCGCCACGGCGACATGATCCTGTTCACCTTGCGCGCCAGCGCCTTCCTGCATCATATGGTGCGCAACCTGGTTGGCTCGCTGGTCTACGTTGGCCAGGGGCGCGAGAATATCGAATGGATGGGCGAGCTGCTGGCTGGGAAGGACCGCACCAAGGCGGCGCCGACCTTCATGCCGGACGGCCTGTACCTGTCCCGGATCGAATACGACGCAAAATGGGGCTTGCCGTACGAGGAGCCCAGCATCCTGCCTGCTTTCTGAGGAAATTCACACATGCCACGCACGCGCATCAAGATCTGCGGCCTGACCCGCGAAGAAGACGTCCAGGCCGCTGTGGCGGCAGGCGCCGATGCAGTGGGTTTTGTGTTTTACGAGAAGAGCCCGCGCTACGTGACGCCGCAACGCGCGGCCGAGCTGATTGCGCTGCTGCCGCCGTTCGTGACGCCGGTCGGCCTGTTCGTTAATCACACGGCGCAGCAGGTGGCCGACACCGTGGCGGTGGCGCCCGTATCACTTTTGCAATTCCATGGCGATGAGACGGCGGAGCAGTGCGCGCAAGCGGCGCGTGCGGCGGGCAGGGCGTTTGTACGGGTCTTCCGCGTCAAACCCGACACAAGCGGCGCTGAGCTGCTAGAATATGAGCGACTTTGCCGCGCATCCAGTGGCTTGTTCTCGGGCCTCCTGCTCGACACCTTCGTGGATGCATATGGCGGCGCAGGAAAGGTTTTCGATTGGTCCCTAATCCCAAAAGATCTCGCGCATCGGGCCGTTTTGAGTGGTGGCTTGAGCGTGCAAAATGTGACTGGCGCAGTGGCCAGCGTTCGCCCTTACGCGGTTGACGTCTCAAGTGGCGTCGAGCGCGCCAAGGGTATCAAAGATGCTCGCCTGATCGCGGAGTTCATTCGCGGCGTGCGGGCAGCAGATGCCACGTTTGAGAAAGATCCGCACCATGAAAACCCCGGTTGATGCGCCTCCAGCGCACCTGTTCCACGCCTCGTCTTACCACTTGCCTGACGCCACCGGCCATTTCGGCCCTTACGGTGGCTCCTTCGTTGCCGAAACCCTGAGCTACGCGCTGGCCGAGCTGCGCGAAGCCTATGACCGCTACAGCAAGGATGAACTGTTCCTTGAAGAGTTCCGCTATGAGCTGAAGCACTTCGTCGGCCGTCCATCGCCTGTGTACCACGCCAAGCGCTGGTCCGACCAACTGGGCGGCGCGCAGATTTTCTTCAAGCGCGAAGACCTGAACCACACCGGCGCGCACAAGATCAACAACGTGATCGGCCAGGCTTTGCTGGCCAAGCGCATGGGCAAGCCGCGCATCATCGCCGAAACGGGCGCCGGCCAGCACGGCGTTGCTACCGCGACCATCTGCGCGCGCTTCGGCCTGGAGTGCGTCGTCTATATGGGCAGCGAGGACGTGAAGCGCCAGGCGCAGAACGTGTATCGCATGAAGCTCCTGGGCGCGACCGTGGTGCCGGTGGAATCCGGCTCCAAGACCCTGAAGGATGCGCTGAACGAGGCGATGCGCGACTGGGTCACCAATATTGAAAACACTTTCTACATCATCGGCACGGTGGCGGGTCCGCATCCGTATCCGATGATGGTGCGCGATTTCCAGTCCGTGATCGGCGAGGAATGCCTGCAGCAGATGCCTGAGATGACCGGGCGCCAGCCGGACTATGTGGTGGCCTGCATCGGCGGCGGCTCGAATGCGATGGGAATTTTCTATCCTTACATCGACCAGGCTGCGACGGCGCTGGTTGGCGTCGAGGCGGCAGGGGAGGGGCTCGATACCGGCAAGCATGCGGCTTCGCTGACGGCCGGCTATCCGGGCGTTTTGCACGGCAATCGTACTTACCTGCTGCAGGACGAGGGCGGTCAGATCATTGAGACGCATTCGGTGTCGGCGGGCCTGGATTATCCGGGCGTGGGGCCGGAGCATTCTTACCTGAAGGATTCGGGACGGGCGCAGTATGTGTCCATCACTGATGACGAGGCGCTGCAGGCTTTCCACGATTGCTGCCATATCGAGGGGATTATTCCTGCGCTGGAGTCTTCGCATGCACTGGCGTATGCGGCCAAGCTGGCGGCGACGCTGCCGAAGGATAAGATCATCCTGGCGAACCTGTCGGGCCGGGGGGACAAGGATATGCATACCGTTGCGCAGCGCGCGGGGTTGCAGTTCTAAAACCGGTAAACCGGTGCCTGACCCGCAGGGTCGGGCACCCGGCCAACGACCGCCGCGTACCAGTGTCTGACCCCGTGGGTCAGACACTGCCTTACCGGTTTGAAAGGAAAAAACATGACTCGTATCGAACAAACCTTCGCCACCCTGAAAGCGCAAAACAAGAAAGCCCTGGTCACCTTCATCACCGCAGGCGACCCGCAACCCGGCAAAACCGTGGAACTGATGCACGCCCTGGTCGAGGGCGGCGCCGACATCCTCGAACTGGGCATCCCATTCTCCGACCCGATGGCCGAAGGCCCGGTGATCCAGCGCGCCTGCGAGCGTGCGCTGGCCAACGGCGTCGGCATCCGCGACTGCTTCGACTTCGTGCGCGAATTCCGCAAAACCAACACGACCACACCGGTAGTCCTGATGGGCTATGCCAACCCGATCGAACGCCTCGGCGCCGATGCCTACATCGACGCCAGCCGCGCCGCCGGTGCCGACGGCGCGATCGTGGTCGACTATCCACCGGAAGAATGCGAGGAATTCGCCGCCAAGATGCGCGCAGCCGGCCAGGACCTGATTTTCCTGCTCGCCCCCACCTCGACCGAACAACGCGTGCAGCAAGTGGCGCGCGTCGGCAGCGGTTTCACGTACTATGTGTCGCTGAAAGGCGTCACCGGCGCCGGCCATATCGACACCGAAGACGTGGCGCGCCGGCTGGACATGATCCGCAAGCACGTCCAGCTGCCGCTAGGTGTCGGTTTCGGCATCCGCGACGGCGCCACCGCCAAGGCCGTGGCCTCTGTGGCCGATGCGGTGGTGATCGGCAGCCGCATCATCCAGGAAATCGAGGCGGCCGGCCCGGAAAACGCTGCAAAATCAGTACGATCGTTCGTTTCCGGCATTCGTCAGGCACTCGACGAAAACCGTTGATTTGAGGGCAATATTCTGCCTGTTTTGTTCGACAGGACAGGCAGAACCGGCTACACTTCCGGCCTAAGTTAGTGCAAGAGGAGAAATTTATGAGCTGGTTGGAAAAATTGCTGCCACCGCGCATCCAGCGCTCGGAAGCTGCCGCTCGCAAGACAATGCCTGAAGGCCTGTGGGTGAAATGCCCATCCTGCGAGGCAGTCCTGTACCGTACCGACCTCGAGTCGAACCTGCACGTCTGCCCCAAGTGCGACCACCACATGCGTATCCGCGCCCGCGAGCGCCTGGACGCACTGCTGGACGCCGGCGGCCGTTACGAAATCGGCCAGGAAACCCTGCCGGTCGACACGCTGAAGTTCAAGGACAGCAAGAAATACCCTGATCGCCTGAAGCAGGCAATGGAAGCCACCGGCGAAACCGATGCCCTGATCGCGATGGGCGGCTCGATCATGAGCCTGCCGGTTGTCGTGGCTTGCTTCGAATTCGAATTCATGGGCGGCTCCATGGGTTCCGTGGTTGGCGAACGTTTCGCCCGCGCGGCCCAGGTGGCGCTGGAACAGAAAGTGCCATTCATCTGCGTGACCGCCACCGGCGGCGCGCGTATGCAGGAAGGCTTGCTGTCGCTGATGCAGATGGCAAAAACCACTGCCATGCTGACCAAACTGGCCGAGAAGAAGCTGCCGTTCATCTCCGTGCTGACCGACCCGACCATGGGCGGCGTGTCCGCATCGTTCGCCTTCATGGGCGACGTGGTGATGGCCGAGCCGAAGGCGCTGATCGGTTTTGCCGGTCCGCGCGTGATCGAAAACACCGTGCGTGAAAAGCTGCCGGAAGGCTTCCAGCGTTCCGAGTTCCTGCTGACCAAGGGCGCGATCGACATGATCGTGGACCGCCGCCAGATGCGCGAAGAAATCGCACGCCTGCTGGCGCTGATGCAGAACCAGGCCGCCGAAGTGCTGGCCTAAGCTTTACGTTTCACCCGGCGCGCGCAGCCTCCTGCGCTGCGCGCCCAAAAATCCCTCCCTGGCGATAATGTCCAATCTCCCGAATACCCTCCCTGAATGGCTTGCGCTGATCGAGTCGCGCCATGCCGAAACCGTCATCAACATGGGCCTGGACCGCGTGCGCGCCGTCAAGGAGCGCATGGCGCTTGCCTTCAAGTGCCCGGTCATCATGGTGGCCGGCACCAACGGCAAGGGTTCGACCTGCGCCATGCTGGAATCGATCCTGTTGCAGGGCGGTTACCGTGTTGGCCTGTACATCAAGCCGCACTTCCTGCACTTCAATGAGCGTGCGCGCCTGAACGGCGACATGGCCAGCGATGAGCAACTGGTGGAAAGCTTCAATTTCGTGGAACGGGCGCGCGGCGATATTTCGCTGACCTATTTCGAGTTCACCACGCTGGCCATCATGCACCTGATGTCGCAGGCGACGCTGGATGTGGTGATCCTTGAAGTTGGCCTGGGCGGCCGCCTGGATGCGGTCAATGTGATCGACGCCGACGTATCGATCGTGACCAGCGTCGATATCGACCACGTCGATTACCTGGGCGGCACGCGTGAACAGATCGGCTTTGAAAAGGCGGGCATTTTCCGCACCGGCAAAGCCGCCATCTGCAGCGACCCGGTGCCGCCGCAGTCCCTGATCGACCACGCCATGGAAATCGGCGCCGACCTCTGGCTGATGGGCCGCGATTTCAATTATGCGGGCGACAAGCAGCAGTGGAATTACGGCGGCCGTTCGCAGCGCCGCAATTCGCTGGCGTATCCCGGCCTGCGCGGCGCCAACCAGCTGCTGAACGCCTGCGCGGCGCTGGCGGCACTGGAAGCGCTGAAGATGGAACTGCCGGTTGGCGCGCAGGAAGTGCGTACCGGCCTGGTGATGGTGGAGCTGCCGGGCCGTTTCCAGGTACTGCCGGGCCGCCCGACCGTGATCTACGACGTGGCGCACAATCCGCACGCTGCGGCGGCGCTGGCGCAAAACGTTGGCAATATGGGTTTCAGCCCGTACACCTTCGCAGTGTTCGGTTCGATGCACGACAAGGATATCGACGGCGTGATCAAGGCCATGGCGCCATGCGTCGACCATTGGTGTCTTACCAATTTGCCATCGCCGCGCGCGGCGACCGCTTCCGAACTGGCCGCCAAAGTGCAGTCAATTGAAGCAAACATGGGCGAAAAAACCGTCAATATTTTCGATGAACCAGGCCAGGCATTCGCAAATGCGATGAGCAGGGCGGGCGAGAATGATAGAATTGTGGTCTTTGGATCATTCCTGACTGTCGCCGGCGTTATGGCGGCGAAAAAATCCTCACTCCACTGAGAAAATTCCGCATGGGCTTGTTATCGAAATTTGGCAAAAACAAGCAAGATGCCGCTGGTGAAGACAGCGGTTACTACCGCGCACAGGACGACAGGGCCCTGGACGAGAAGGCCCGTTCCAAGCGCGCATCGAGCGCTGGCGCCGACGCGGCGCCGCGCCGCAATAGCAGCAAAAATACCCCAGACCCTGTACTGCCCGAGAAGAAGCGCGCCCGCCGCCGCCTGGTAGGCGCGATCGCGCTGGCGCTGGCCGTTGCCATCGGCCTGCCGATGCTGCTCGATTCGGAGCCGAAATCGTCGGTGTCCGATATCGCCATCAATATGCCCTCCAAGGACAAGCCGGGCGAGCCGCTGAATGGCGGCCCGGCTGTGGCGCCGACGCCTGCGCTGGAACAGCAGGCCACCCCTGCGCAAACGCCGGCGGCCAACAAGCCGGCTGCCGCGACACCTTCCTCGCGCACTGTGGCCCCAGTCGCCGCGGCTGGAGCATCGCTGGATAAAGGTGAAGAAATTGTCCACGTGCCGACCAAGCCGGCCGTGACCGAAACTGCGAAGCCGCCAAAAGCGGCGGAACCGAAAGCGACCGAGCCGAAAGTCGCCAAGGCCGAGGTGAAGCATCCCGAACCGAAGCCGGAACCCAAGAAACCGGAGCCTAAACCGGAAGCCAAGCCTGCCCATACTGACGATGCGCGCGCGATGGCCATCCTGGAAGGCAAGCCGACCGAAGCAGCGCCTGCAAGCAAATATGTGGTCAAGGTCGCCGCCTTCGCCACCAAAGACAAAGTGGACGAGCTTCAGCGCAAGCTGGGCGAAGCCGGCATCAAGTCCTATGCGCAGAAAGTCAACACCGCCAATGGCGAATTGACCAGCGTGCGAATCGGCCCCTTCCCGAACAAGGAAGAAGCCGAGAAGGCCAAAGCCAAGCTGGGCAAACTGGGCCTGAGCGGCAACGTGACCCCGGCCTGACAGTACGATTCGAGGCTGCGCTGACGTGACGATTTTCGATTACCTGGTTATTTTCGTGCTGATCGCATCCATCGTCATTAGTACCATGCGTGGCCTGGTCAAAGAGGTTTTATCCCTGGCCGGCTGGATCGTCGCCTTCGTGGTCGCCAACGCCTATGGCCCGTGGCTGGCAGCCATGCTGCCGGAATCGCTGCCAGGCGAGGTTGTGCGCCTGATCGTTGCCTTCATTGCACTGTTTATCGGAGTGCTCATCCTCATGGCCCTGTTGACCATGGCAATCAATGCGCTGATTGAAGCGGGCGGCCTGACTTTCGCCGATCGCGGCCTGGGAGCCCTGTTTGGGCTCGGCCGCGGCATTGTGATTGTGCTGGTTGGCGTCATATTGTGTGGGATGACCTCCATGCCCAAGCAGGATTTCTGGAAGAGCGCGCTGTTGAGTCCCCTGGCGGAATCCGGCGTGCGTACCGTGAAACCATTCCTGCCCGCCGCGATGGCGGAGCATGTCCATTTTTAGAATTCTTTAAATCCGCAGCACCAAGTTTAGGAGCACACCATGTGTGGCATCGTCGGCGTCGTATCCCACCAACCAGTCAACCAGATGCTGTATGACGCGCTGCTGCTGTTGCAGCACCGCGGCCAGGATGCGGCAGGCATCGCAACCAACCAGAGCAACACGTTCTCCATGCACAAGGCCAACGGCCTGGTGCGCGACGTGTTCCGCACCCGTAATATGCGTTCGCTGAACGGCAATTCCGGTATCGGCCACTGCCGCTACCCGACCGCCGGCTCTTCCAGCGAAGAAGAAGCGCAGCCGTTCTACGTCAACGCGCCGTTCGGCATCACCCTGGCGCACAACGGCAACCTGACCAACTGGGAACAGCTCAAGGACGAGATGTTCAAGAACGACCGCCGCCACATCAACACCGATTCCGATTCGGAAGTGCTGTTGAATGTGCTGGCGCACGAGATCCAGAAAGCCTCCACCGACGTCACCCTGACTCCGGCCAACATCTTCCAGGCCGTGACGGTGCTGATCAAGCGCGTGCGCGGCGGCTATGCAGCGGTGGCGCAGATTGCAGGCAGCGGCATGCTGGCCTTCCGCGACCCGTTCGGCATTCGCCCGCTGTGCCTGGGCGTCAACGAAACGGCCGAAGGCACCGAATACATGGTGGCCTCCGAATCCGTGGCGCTGGAAGGCATGGGCTTCCGCTTCGTACGCGACGTGCTGCCGGGCGAAGCGATCTTCATCGACATGGACAACAAGCTGCACGCGCAGATCTGCGCCGATGCGCCGAAGCTGAATCCATGCGTATTCGAATACGTGTACCTGGCGCGTCCCGACTCGGTGATCGACGGCGCCTCCGTGTACAACACCCGCCTGAAAATGGGCGAATACCTGGCCGACAAGATCAAGCGCGAGGGCCTGGCGGAAGGCATCGACGTCGTGATGCCGATTCCCGACTCCTCGCGTCCCGCCGCCATCCAGCTGGCGATGCGCCTGGGCGTGGACTACCGCGAAGGCTTCATCAAGAACCGCTACATCGGCCGTACCTTCATCATGCCGGGCCAGGCGATGCGCAAGAAATCCGTGCGCCAGAAGCTGAACGCCATCGGCGACGAATTCAAGGACAAGGTCGTGCTGCTGGTGGACGACTCCATCGTGCGCGGCACCACCTCGCGCGAGATCGTGCAAATGGCGCGCGAAGCCGGCGCCAAGAAAGTGATCTTCGCCTCCGCCGCGCCGCCAGTGCTGTACCCGAACGTGTACGGCATCGACATGCCGACGCGCGACGAGCTGATCGCCCACGGCCGCACGCTGGATGAGATCTGCAAGGAAATCACCGCCGATGCGCTGGTTTACCAGGACCTGGAAGACCTGAAGAAGTCCATCGCCGACGTGAATCCTGCGCTGACCGAATTCGAAGCTTCCTGCTTCGACGGCAAGTACATCACCGGCGACGTATCGGCCGAGTACCTGGACCGCATCGAACAGGCGCGCGTGAACCCAAAGAAGGCGAAGGTCGCGGAAGACGCGGCGCGCACGCAACTGAACCTGAACACTGCTACGACGGAATCCTGATGAAGAACTACGGCTTCACGACCACCATCCTGCACAACGACCGCCAGAAAGGCATCGAGCACGGCTCGCTGCACAAGCCGATCCATACTTCGGTGACTTTCGGCTACGCCGACGCGCGCCAGTTGGCATCGGTATTCCAGGGCAAGGAGCCAGGCTTTCGCTATGGCCGCCAGGGTAACCCGACGGTTGCCGCGCTGGAGGACAAGGTCAGCAAGATGGAGCAGGGCGTGGGCACGATCTGCTTCGCCACGGGCATGGGCGCCATCGGCGCCGTGTTCCAGGCGCTGCTGCGTGCCGGCGACCACGTCGTGTCGTCGTCGTTCCTGTTCGGGAATACCAATTCCCTGTGGCAGACGGTGGCGGGGCAGGGCGTGGGGGTGGACTTTGTCGACGCCACCGACGTGGCCAATGTGGCCGCGGCGCTGAAGCCTGAAACGCGCATGGTGTTCGTCGAGACCATCGCCAACCCGCGCACCCAGATCGCCGACTTGAAACGCATCGGCGAATTGTGTGCGGAGCGCGGCATCCTGTACATCGTCGACAACACGATGACGTCGCCCTACCTGTTCCGCCCGAAAGACGTGGGCGCGGGGCTGGTGGTGAATGCTTTGACCAAGTCGATTGGCGGCCATGGCAATGCCCTGGGCGGCGCATTAACCGATACCGGCGCCTACGACTGGACCAGGTTCCCGAATATCTTCGAGAACTACAAGAAGAACCCTGCGGTGCAGTGGGGCCTGGTGCAGATCCGCGCCAAGGCGCTGCGCGATTTCGGCGCCTCGCTGGCGCCGGAAGCGGCACACCATATCGCCGTCGGCGCCGAAACGCTGGCGCTGCGCATGGACCGTACCTCTGCCAATGCGCGCGCGCTGGCTGAAATGCTGGAAGCCGACGAGCGCGTGGCAGCCGTGTACTATCCCGGCCTGAAATCGCACCCGCAGCATGGCATTGCAGCGGAGCTGTTCAAGGACTTCGGTTCGTTGCTGAGCTTTGAGCTGAAGGATGGCATTGACTGCTTCGATTACCTGAACAAGCTGAAGCTGGCGATTCCAACTTCCAACCTGGGCGACACGCGTACCCTGGTGATTCCCGTCTCGCACACCATCTTCTACGAGATGGGTCCCGAGCGCCGCGCTTCGATGGGCATTGCCGACAGCCTGATCCGCGTCTCCGTCGGCATCGAAGACACCGCCGACCTGATCGCCGACTTCAAGAACGCATTGGATTGATATAGTTCAGCCCGTGTCAACCTTGGGGTCAGGCTCTTTGGTTGACACGAGCACAGCTATGCCACGGTAGAGCCCGTGTCAACTTGGGAGCCTGACCCCAAGGTTGACACGGGCTCTGCTGTTTCAGTAAGGGACGCCGAAGATGGCGCTGAAGCGGGCCTTTTGTTCGGTTGTCGCGGCGGGATCGCGCAGCAGGTAGGTTTCCAGCATGCCGAACTGCTCGAGGCGCAGGCCGATGTCCCTGAACAGCGGGCCAAGGTCGGGCGCCTTGCTGGTGGCCACGATGTTGTTCAGCAGCGGGTCGAGGTCGACGCCGCTGATCGCCTTGCCGATGCGGACGATGTCGGCCTGGTCGTACGTCTTGCCTTTGTGCCCGAATTCCCTGTACATCTCGTTGAGCAGCGTGTCGAGACTGACCTTGCCTTTCGTGGCCTTGCGCAGTTCGACGTCCATCGCCAGTCCGGCTATCGTGCCGCCGCCGTAGACCAGCAGCCAGTTGCGGTGCTTGTCCTTTACGGCTTCGCGCACGGTCACCGTCAGGCCTTGCACATTGCGCGCGACGTTCTGGCCGCGTGCAAGATTCTCAAGTTGCTGGATCAGCATGCTACGGTCCATCAGCTTGTTGCGCGCCATGGTGATCACGGTCACATAATCGTTCACGCCTTCCTTGAACCATTCTTCGCTCTCGTTCTTCGGTACCAGCGAGTGGCCGTCCCAGAAGTGGGCCAGTTCGTGCGCCATCACCTTGCCCCAGATCGGGCGTGCGACTTCGCTGCCATCGTCTTTCAGGTATTGGCTGAAAGAGCCGGCAAATGCGCCGCCGTCGCCGGTGTCGCCCTGGTTGATGACGATCAGGAAGCGGTCGGCGACGGGGCCACGGCCGTACAGCTTCTGGTAGCTGTTCATCTGTTTGTCGATCATGGAGATGAAGGCGTCGCGGCGCTTCCAGTATTGCTTGCCCATCACCAGCGTCATTTCCACGCCGCCGGCCTTGAAGGTTTCCGAGTGCGCCGTGCCGAAGAAGAACGCGTTGTTCACCAGTTCGCGCCGTGTTTCGACCAGGAAGACACCGGGCTTTCCGGCGCTGCGCCAGGGGGTGTTCGCTTTCCATCCAGTCGGCAGGTCGAAGGTGACTTCGGTTTGCCCGAGCATTTTCTCGCCGGGGACGATGAACAGGGGATAGCCGACCGACATCAGGCCTTCATCCGTGTGGTAAGACACCTCCTCATTCCCGCCTGGCCATTGGTATTTGTCGTGCTCCAGGCGGATGTCGTAGGACAGGCGTAGGCGGCGGTCGCCGGCCACCTCGTATTCGCCTTCGCCCTTGTCGGCCAGTGCGACGGCATTGCCGGCCATATCGTGTACCTGCAGTTTCTCGATCAGGTCGGCCTGGCCGTTCTTGAGCTGCGGGATCGGCATGCAATTGAACAGCGCCAGTTCGCGGCCTTCGACCCAGACATCGGCTTCGACGTGGGCGCGTCTGGCATCCTTGTCGATGCTGAGGCGGTAGTGGTTGGACTGGTTATCGAAGGCGAACGCGGATTGCGTTGCCAGCATCGCGGCTGCGATGCAGAAAGGCTTGAACATCAAATCTCCCCGGTTGTGGTGTGTTTTTTGTGACTGTAAGTTAGCGCAGCCACCCGGGGAGCGTGGCTGCGACGAACTGCAGGATTGGCGGAACAGGCTGCAGGCCTAGCGTAGCGCTTTTTCCACAACCGCTTTCATGGCCGGCATGGCGCAGCGCAGGGCTGCGTGGCCGCAGTCGGTGTCGAGCACGGTGGCTTCTTCCTTACGCAGCTTGGCGAAGGCGATTGCCGGTGCGGGATTCACCAGGTGGTCTTGCGCGGCGTTGATCGGGACCAGGCGCGCCTTGATGCGAGGAGCCTCGTCTTCCAGCTTGCCGCCTCGGGCAATATCGTGGCCGAGCACGGCGCGGATCTGCCACAGGGAGTTGTTGGCGTCCGTACCGTCAGGATCGGAGGCCTGGCTCTCGCGGAAGAATTTTTCGAAGTCCTTCGGCGCGGTGCGCGCGCTGCGGTGAGCCGGGCTGTCGAAGTTCATGGCGAACAGCAGGTTATACATTGGCAGCGGTGGGTTCTTTGCATAACGGCCACCCGCATATGCCGGTTCGTCGAGCACCGACTTTTCCACGATGCGCAGGAACAGCATGTCGGACGAAGTCAGTCGCGGCGTGCCTGCGATGGGGATGGCAACGTCCATGAAGCCCGGGTAGCTGGCGGCCCATTGGAAAGCCTGCATGCCGCCCATTGAATAGCCCATTACGGCATGCACATGCTTGATGCCCAGCTTTTCAGTCAGCAGCTTGTATTGGCTGGCGACCATGTCGCGTACCGAGAATTGCGGAAAGGATGGGCCGGGCTGGGTCTTGCTGTTGGAAGGGGAGCAGGATACGCCATTACCCAGCGCGTCGACCACAACCACGTACCATGGCGCGGGATCAAACAGGGCGCCGCTTTGCAGCATACCGGCCGCATCGCGGCTGGTGCCGGTATGCCAGGTCGTAAACAGGATAACGTTGGATTTGTCGGCATTCATGGTGCCGAACGTGCGGTAACCGATCGAACAGTCGCTGATGGTGGCTTTGTTTTCAAGCTGCAGGTCGCCCATATTCGCGAACTGCTGCTGCGGGGCGGCTGCGTATGCGGTCGAAATGGACAGTGCCAAGGCGCACAGGATCGAGCTGATACGGCGGACGTGCATGTGATCTCCTCTTGTTTTCGATGCAAGAAGGATAACTCGAGCGGGGGGCGTCGTGGCATCCGGGTGCGACAGGATGCAGGAATCGGGGAGCAGGCGGACTTAAAACGGCGTAATGCCGGGCACGCTGCTGGGAGCGGGCAGCAGTGCAGGGCGCGGATGCGGCCTGCACTGCCTGGACATCAGTGCCAGGTCCGCATCAGGCCAACGGCCAGGCCTTCCAGGGCGAAGTCGTCTTCCTCGGTCACGGTGATGACCTTGAAGTCCGGGTTTTCCGGAAGCAGCTCGATCTTGCTGCCGGTCTTGCGGTAAGTCTTGACCGTGACGTCGTTGCCGATGCGGGCTACCACGACCTGGCCGTTGCGGGCGCTGTCGGTCTTTTTCACGGCCAGCAGGTCGCCGTCCATGATGCCGATGTCGCGCATCGATTCGCCGCGCACTTTCAGCAGGAAGTCCGGCTTGGCCGAGAACAGGTTGGGGTCGACGCTGTACGTGGTCTCCAGGTTTTCTTGCGCCAGGATGGGCGAGCCGGCGGCAACGCGGCCGATCAACGGCAGCGAAACCAGCATGCCGGCAGGGACGGCCGGCATGTCGTCGAATTCGACATTGGCGCGCGCAGCCGGACGCGGCGCCGCGGCGCCAGTTGCCGGGCCGCCGAAGTTGCCGGTCAGGCGAATGCCGCGCGAAGTGCCTGCGGTAATTTCGATGGCGCCCTTGCGCTGCAGGGCTTTCAGGTGTTCTTCTGCAGCGTTGGCGGATTTGAAGCCCAGTTCCGCCGCGATTTCTGCGCGGGTAGGCGGGAAGCCGGTGCTGTCGATCGCATCCTTGATCAGGTTGAGGATCTGTTCTTGTCGTGCTGTGAGCTTGATCATGGCGCTATGGTGAACTGTGGATATAGACAGTCTGTATTTTTGTACAGTATGAAAGGAATTGCAAGCAAATTTGTTGCAATGACAGAAAATATTCGGCTTAATAATGTTTCGACAACCATTGGAGGGCAGGATGGGACGGTTTGCTTTCTTGCTGGCGGCGGGGATTTCCTTGTTTGGTGCCGTGATCCATTTCGCGGCGCCTTGGCTGGGGCCGGAGTGGTATGCCTTCTTGCAGGCGCCTCCGAAAGTGCTTGCCTCTGCCCGGGCCGGGACGTGGTTCGCGCCGGCTGGTGCGGTAGTCATTGGGGCCTTGATGTTTATCTGCTGTCTGTATGCACTGGCCGGCGCCGGGCGCTTGCGCTGGCTGCCATTCGCACAAATGGCGCAGGGCACGATTGCAGCGATCTGCCTGCTGCGCGGGCTGCTTGTAGTGCCTTACCTGTACAAGTTCCCTGATCGTGTGTGGACGTTTGATGTGGTCGCCTCCCTGGTCTGGCTGGCGGCCGGGCTCGGGTTCCTCGCCGGGATTTTGCAATCGCCTAAGGCCACGCAGCCTGCCTTGGTGGCGAAGGGTGAGGCCTCAGGCGATTAAGCCGGAGACAACCAGCGCGTCATCCAGCGTTCTTACCCGGAGTAGTGCAAGGGCCAGTTGTTCAAGCTGCTCCTCAGTTGCTTCCCCGAGCGCGTTTATAGCCGAGGCAGGGAGACTACCAAATCGGGTGGCGAGTTGCTGCTCGACCAGCGCAGCGAGGCTGTTGCGAGCCTCGCAGAACGCTTCCGTCCGTCCCTTCATGCGCCCGCGCTTGTCCGTCAATTCCCAAAATGCGTAAGCGAAACTGTTCTTGTCTGCATGCTTATTTGCGTCGTATAGCTCATAAATGTCCATGCTTGCCTCCTTTTGCCATTTCCACGGCGTTGGCATCATCAGGTCTAGGATCTGACCCAAGTCCGAAAGTTCCTGCACATTCCTGTTTCCCGCGAATAGCTGGCGTAGCATGCGCAATTTGGCAGCATGTCGCCGTTCGCTGGAGTTCCTGGTCTGCAGGGCGAGCAGGTGTGTTGCGGCGGCGAACGCGGCCGGGTTCCTGCTTGTTGTCAGCTCGCCAAGCCGACTGCGGAAGTCCAGCAGCTTGACCGTTTGGAAGCGGACCGTCATGCCGCAGCCGTCGCGTTCATCCCGGTAGATGTCGGGCCGCCAGCGCAGGCCCGCGTCGGCTAGAAGCGCGATGCTGATTACCGGCACGGCGAAACGATCGTGCAGGCGGCTGTGGTAAATCGCCATGCGCCTGGCAAAATCCTCGTCGCGGCAGCACTGGATTTCGACGTGAAGGCAGGCCAGGCTGCCATCCAGAAGCGTGACCAGGAGCAGGATGTCGGGATGCCGGGTGGCACTACGGCTGTCCGACGCAGGCGGTACAAGTTCGTGGTCGGGGAGGCAATATTGCTGGTTCCAGTCAACCTTGGCTGCGAGATCCGGCGCGAACAGCCGTAGGAAGGCTTCGGGATGGTTCCCGGCAAGCAGCTTCCAGGCGGCATCGAACTGGTCCATGGCCCAGCATGCCAGCCCAGCGGGCAGGGGGCTTTGCGCGCCATCAGTAAACCTTGAGCCGGCCGGCAAAGTCTGCTATGCTTGCGGGCTTACCTCTTCCCACACCCGTCTTGACGCCGGGGTGGGCTATATTCACAGTCCTTAAGGGAGTTATTAATGCGTCACTACGAAATCGTATTTATCGTCCACCCGGACCAAAGCGAGCAAGTGCCCGCGATGATCGAACGTTACAAGACCAGCGTGACCTCGCGCGGCGGTAACGTGCACCGTGTTGAAGATTGGGGCCGCCGTCAAATGGCTTACTCGATCCAGAAACTGGCCAAGGCACACTACATCTGCCTGAACATCGAATGCGACAACGAGACCCTGGTTGAGCTGGAAACCGCATTCAAATTCAATGATGCCGTGCTGCGTCACCTGACCGTCAAGATGAAGAAAGCGGAAACCGCTCCTTCGCCAATGATGAAGTCGGTTCAGCGTGAAGACGCGGCCAAGAGCCATCGCGCCGAAGCCCCAGCAGCTCCTGCAGCGGCCTAATTCCTGACAGGAGACGGTCTGTACAACCAGCTCCGGGTTACCGCCCTGATCGCCGAACGGGATGAAATTCGTTACACCCCGGCCGGCCTGCCGATTGTGAATGCAAGCTTGCAGCACAGTTCGCAGCAGACAGAGGCTGGCATTGCCCGACTGACCGAGTTTGAAGTCCCTGCCGTTGCGGCAGGCGAGTTGTCAAGACGATTCAGTCAGGCGCCCCTTGGAGGCTTGTACGAGTTCACCGGTTTCCTGGCCAAGAAGAACCGCAATAGCAGAACCCTGGTGTTTCACATCATTGATTTTCGTGCTGTTTAAACAGCGCAATTTTTAAATACAGGAGCCTAAAATGGCATTCGGTAAAAAGTTCGACAAAAACAAGCTCAAGCTGAAAGAAAAGCGCAAGCAACAAAACCCACTGTTCAAGCGCAAGAAGTTCTGCCGCTTCACCGCCGCTGGCGTTGAGCAAGTGGACTACAAAGACGTAGACACCCTGAAAGATTTCATCCAGGAAAACGGCAAGATCATGCCAGCACGCCTGACCGGCACCAAGGCGCACTACCAGCGTCAAGTTGACACCGCGATCAAGCGCGCCCGCTACCTGGCCCTGCTGCCATACACCGATCTGCACCACGCTTAATTAGCGATCAGATCAGAGATCCTGGAGAATTAATATGCAAATCATCCTGCTGGAAAAAGTTGTTAACGTCGGCAACCTGGGCGACGTGGTGAAAGTGAAAGACGGCTACGCCCGTAACTTCCTGATCCCTCAGAAACTGGCACGCCGCGCTACCGCTGCTGCTGTTGCTGAATTCGAAGCCAAGCGCGCCGAACTGGAAAAAGCTGCTGCCGCCAAGCTGGCCGCTGCCCAAGCCCAAGGCGAGAAGCTGAACGGCATGACCGTGACCGTTTCGCAGAAAGCCGGCGTTGACGGCCGTCTGTTCGGTTCCGTGACCAACTTCGACATCGCTGAAGCCTTGACCAAAGCCGGCTTCGCAGTGGAAAAGTCCGCTGTGCGCCTGCCAACCGGTCCTCTGAAGACCACCGGCGAGTTCCCAGTGGCTGTTGCCCTGCACACCGACGTGGTCGCAGAAGTGACCGTGGCTGTTGTTGGCGAAGCTGCTTAATCAGCGTCGTAAATACAGCAAAAAAGCCGGGTTCGCCCGGCTTTTTTTATTTTCAGGGATTATTACGGCGTTGCCGAAGCAGGTATAATGCGCGCCATGAACGCCGCACCCCAGTCCGACCCACAAGTCGATTCCCTCCGCATCCCGCCGCACTCGATCGAGGCAGAGCAATCTGTCATCGGTGGTTTGTTGCGTGACAACGCGGCGTGGGACCGTATTGCGGACTTCATGAATGCGGAAGACTTCTATCGCTACGACCACCGCATCATCTTCGAGCAGATGGTTCGCCTGATTAACTCGGGCAAGCCGGCCGACGTGGTGACCGTGTTCGAGGCCCTGAGCATGCTGGGCAAGGCGGAAGAGGTGGGCGGCATGGCCTACCTGAACGCCATGGCACAGAACACCCCTTCGGCCGCGAATATCCGCCGCTATGCGGAAATCGTGCGTGACCGCGGAGTGCTGCGCAAGCTGATTACCGTGGCCGACGAAGTGTCGGGCAACGCCTTCAGCCCGCAGGGCAAGGACGTGAAGCAGATCCTGGACGAGGCGGAAGCGAAGATTTTCGCCATCGCCGAAGCCGGTTCGCGCGGCGCCGCCGGCTGGCTGCCGGTGCAGCCGCTGCTGACCCAGGTGGTGGAGCGTATCGACGAACTGTATTCGCGCGATTCCAGCTCCGAGATCACCGGCGTGCCGACCGGCTGGACCGACCTGGATAAAATGACATCGGGGCTGCAGCCGGGCGATATGGTCGTCGTGGCCGGCCGTCCTTCCATGGGCAAGACCGCCTTCTCCATGAACATCGCCGAAAACGTGGCGGTGGAAGCCGGCCTGCCGGTCGCCGTGTTCTCGATGGAGATGGGGGGCGTGCAGCTGGCGATGCGTATGCTCGGTTCCGTCGGCCTGCTGGACCAGCACCGCCTGCGTACCGGCAAACTGATCGACGAGGATTGGCCGCGCCTGACGCACGCCATCCAGAAAATGAATGAAGCCCAGGTCTACATTGACGAGACCCCGGCACTGAACCCGATCGAGATGCGCGCCCGTGCGCGCCGCCTGGCCCGCCAATGCGGCAAGCTGGGCCTGATCGTGGTCGACTACCTGCAACTGATGCAGGGCAGCCAGCCGGGCGACAACCGCTCGGCCGAGATCTCCGAGATCTCGCGTTCCCTGAAGGGCCTGGCCAAAGAGCTGCATTGCCCCGTCATTGCGCTTTCCCAGCTGAACCGCTCGCTGGAACAACGTCCCAATAAACGTCCCGTCATGTCCGACCTGCGCGAATCCGGCGCTATCGAGCAGGACGCGGACGTGATCATTTTCCTGTATCGCGACGAGGTCTATAACCCGGACTCGCCGGATAAAGGTACCGCCGAGATCATTATCGGCAAGCAGCGTAACGGTCCAATCGGTGCGGTGCGCCTGACCTGGATCGGTGCGTACACCAAGTTTGGCAATTACACCGGTAACCTGTCGATCTACCAAGGCGACTGATTACCAGGCGGGCCACGCTGGGTGGCCATGCTGCAGTATCTACGAATCAACCAACGGAGAACAAAAATGTTTGGACGCTTGATGCCCTCGGAGGGCAAATTCTTTGACATGTTTAACCAGCATGCCGAACTTTGCGTGAAGGGCGCCAAAGAGATGCTGGGCCTGATGGCCAATTTCGACGACCTGGAAAACCGTGTCCATGCCATCGAAAGCATCGAAAAACAGGCTGACAAGATCACCTACCAGGCGGTAGACCTGCTGCACAAAACCTTCATCACCCCGCTGGACCGCGACGACATCCACAAGCTGATCACCAAGATGGACGACATCCTGGACCTGATGGAAGACGCCGCCCAGACTGTGTCGCTGTACGACCTTCACTCCGTGACCCCGGAAGCCAAGCGCCTGGCCGAACTGGTCCTGGCTTGCACCGAAAAGGTCAAGGATGCGGTGGCCCTGCTGTCGAACATGGACAATGCCTCCAAGATCGTCGGCATCTGCGAAGAGATCGACCGCCTGGAATCGGACGCCGACCACGTGATGCGCGCCGCCATGTCCAAGCTGTTCCGCGACGAGCCGGACGTGCGCAACCTGATCAAGATGAAGGCTATCTACGAGATCCTGGAAACCGTCACCGACCGCTGCGAAGATGTTGCCAACATCATCGAAGGCATCATCGTCGAAAACGCATAATTAAAAAGATCATTTCATGAGCAACCTCGAAATTAGCATCTGGGCGCTGGGGGCATTGGTCTTCCTCGCACTGGTGTTCGACTTCATGAACGGCTTCCACGACGCCGCGAATGCGATCGCCACGGTGGTATCCACCGGCGTGCTGAAACCGCAGACCGCCGTGATGATGGCTGCCTTCTTCAACTTCATTGCCATTTTCGTGGTCGGCCTGAAAGTGGCGACCACCATCGGCAAGGGAACCATCGAACCCTCGGTGATCGACCATTACGTGATCTTCGGCGCGCTGATAGGGGCGATCGTCTGGAACGTGATCACCTGGTATTACGGCATTCCTTCCTCGTCCTCGCACGCCCTGATCGGCGGCCTGGTGGGTGCAGCGGTGGCCAAGTCCGGTACCGGCGCGCTGATCTCCGGCGGCCTGATCAAGACCGTGGTGTTCATCGTCGTGGCGCCGCTGCTGGGCTTTGTGCTTGGCTCGCTGATCATGCTGATCGTGTCGTGGGTCTTTGTGAAATCGACCCCGCGCAAGGTGGACGGTTGGTTCCGCCGCCTGCAGCTGCTGTCCGCAGCCGGTTACTCGCTGGGCCACGGCGGCAACGACGCGCAGAAAACCATGGGCATCATCTGGATGCTGCTGATCGCTTCCGGCCACGTGGCCGCCGGCGACGCGGCGCCGCCGGTGTGGGTCATCGTGGCCTGCTACGGCGCGATCTCGTTTGGCACGCTGTTTGGCGGCTGGCGTATCGTCAAGACCATGGGCCAGAAGATCACCAAGCTGAAACCGGTGGGCGGCTTCTGCGCCGAAACCGGCGGTGCGATCACCCTGCTGATGGCATCCTTCTGGGGCGTGCCGGTTTCCACTACCCATACCATCACCGGCGCGATCGTCGGCGTGGGTTCGGCGCAGAAGATGTCGGCCGTGCGCTGGGGCGTGGCGGGCAATATCGTATGGGCCTGGATCTTTACCATCCCTGCTTCCGCCTTCGTTGCGGCGGTGGCGTGGTGGGTCGGCAAGCACATCATGTAATTCCCGAAGGGGCGCTGCGGCGCCCCTTTATTTTGCTTACAAGTTCTCAAATTTGGGATATATTCCCATTTATGGGAAATTCATTCGAAGACCGCCTGGTGCGGCGCCTGGCCGGATTGCGCGAAGAGCGCGCGCTGCCGCTGGAAGAACTGGCCACGCAAAGCGGCATCAGCCGCGCCACCCTGTCGCGCCTGGAGCGCGGCGAAACGAGCCCGACCGCTGAAATGCTGGGCAAGCTGTGCGCTGTTTATGGCATGCCGATGTCGCGCCTGATCGCCGAAGTTGAGCAGGCGCCGGTACAGTTGATCCGGCGCGGCGAGCAGGCCGAGTGGCACGACCCGGCGACCGGCTTCGTGCGCCGCATGGTGTCGCCGCCGGCACGCGGCTTCAAGGCGGAGATGATCGAAGGACGGCTGCCACCCGGCGCCGTGATCGACTACGCGCAAGCGCCGATGCGCGGCCTGGAGCAGCATATGTGGATGCTGTCCGGCGTGCTGGATTACACCATCGACGGCAACACGCACCGGCTGCAGCCGGGCGACTGCCTGCGCTTCCACCTGCATGGTGCGACGCGCTTTTCCTGTCCCGGCCCCGACGCGGCCCATTACCTGATTGCGATATGCGAACCATAGAAGAACTGGATGGCGCCGGACTGCTGGCGCATGCCGATCAACTGGCGGAAGTATTGCGCGCGTGCGTGCTGGCCGGCGCCAGTGTCGGCTTCGAACTGCCATGCCCGCATGAGGAGGCGCGCGCATTCTGGCTGGGGCTGCATGGAGCGGTGGAGCGCGGCGAGCGCCGCCTGTTCGCCGTGCGCGCCGGCGATGGCCGGATTGACGGCACCCTGCAACTGGCACTGGCCGGCATGCCGAACAGCCGACACCGCGCAGAACTGTCCAAGATGCTGGTGCACCCGCGCGCGCGCCGCCAGGGCATGGCGCAGGCACTGATCCTGCATGCGGAAGCCGCGGCGCGCTCACTGGGGCGAACGCTGCTGGTGCTTGACACTTGCACTGGCGAGCCGGCCGAACGCATGTACCTGAAACTGGGCTATGAACGCTGCGGCGAGATTCCGCAATTCGCCACCATGCCCGATGGCCGGCTGGGCGCGACCACCTTCATGTACAAGCTGCTTTAAGCCGGGTCGTGGCAGCAGACGCCGAGTTTGTTGCCGTCCGGGTCGCGGAAGTAGGCGCCGTAGTAATGGGCATGGTAGTGCGGACGCAGGCCGGGCGGGCCTTCGCAACTTCCGCCGCTGGCAAGAGCCGCAGCGTGCGCAGCATCGACTGCGGCGCGCGACGGTGCGAGCAAGGCCGTCATCGGGCCGTTGCCCGGATTGGCGGGGGCGCCGTCATAAGGGCGGCCGATGATGAAGAGCGGCCGGCCGCCGCCTGCGGGCTGCCAGGCGGCCCAGGGCTTGCTGTCGTCGCAGAAGCGCTGGGCGTGGCCGAGCGCCGCCATCACGGCTGCGTGGAAACGGTAAGCGGCAGCAAAGTCGCTGATTCCGATGAAGACGTGCGAAATCATAACGCGCCCCGCACGGCTTTCACGTCGGTCACGCCGGCGAGTATCTTATCGATGCCATCCATTTTCAAGGTCCGCAGGCCTTCGGCCAGCGCGGCGTTGCGCAGCTGAGGCGCTGAGGCGCGCTCCCGTACCAGATGGCGTACGCGTTCCCCCGGCACCAATAGTTCATGCAGGCCGATGCGGCCTTTATAGCCTTTGCTGCATTCCTTGCAGCCAACGGGGCGGTACAAGGTGAACCCGCCACGCGCATCGCCGTGGCGCTCACGCCAGCCGTTAACGATGCGCAGTTGGGCGGCGCGTGGATCGGCACGCCAGGCCTCGGTCTTTTGCAATTCCTCGCTGTACTCGGCCAGCAGCAATTCCAGTTCCGCTTCGCCAGGCTGGTAAGCCAGCTTGCAGTGTTCGCACAGGCGCTTGGCCAGGCGCAGGGCCAGCACGCCCAGCAGGGCATCGGCCATGGCAAAGCGCTCGTTGCCCATTTCGTGCAGGCGCGCGATGGTTTCGGTGCTGCTGGCGGTGGGCATGGCGCCCAGCACCATGCGGCCGTTCAGTGCCGCTTCAATGGCCATGGCGGCCGTATCGCTGTCGCGCATATCGCCGATGGCGACCAGGTCGGGATCGGCGTGCAGCACGGCGCGCAAGGCCGCCGCAAAGTCGGTGCCCGTTTCGCGCTGCACCGGAACCTGGCGTGCACCCGGCTGCGTGATTTCCACCGGCTCCTCGATGGTCCAGACCTTGGCGTCGGGACGTTCGAGCCGCAGCAGCAGCGAGTGCAGGGCGGCGGTGCGGCCGGAGCCGGCCGGTCCGCACAGCAGGAACAAGCCGTGCGTGGTGTCGATGGCGGCGCGCAGCCTGTCCTGCGTGGCGGCGACCATGCCCAGGCGTTCCAGCGGCATCGGGGCGCCGCTGCTAAGCAGGTGCAGCACCACGTCCTCCATGCCGCCGGCCGATGGAATGAAGCTGGCGCGCAGTTCGACATCGAACTGGCTGAATTCCCTGAACAGCAGCTTGCCTTCGACCGGATGGCCCGCAACGGTGGTGGGCAGGCCGCACATGGTTTTCAGGCGCGCGACCAGGGCAGCGTGCATATCCAGCGCGGCCTCGGCGTAAGGCAGCAGGGCGCCGTCGCGGCGCAGGCGCAGCACCATGATGCCGCGTGCGGCGTGCGGTTCGATATGGATGTCGGAAGCATCGAGGCGGCATGCCTCGGTAATGATCTTTTCGGCCAGGGCGGCGGCCGCATCGGCGTCGGCGGCGTTGTGTGCGCCGGCGTGCCGGCCGGCGGCGGAGGTCAAGGCGAAACGCGGCGACTGGCGTGCCGCCAGTGCCACGGCAAGCGTTTCGCACAACGCCTGCAGGCATTCGACCTGCATCGCGCTGAATCGCTCGCCATTGCGCGGGTTCATGAGCTGCACTACCCCCAGCAGTTCCTTGCCCTGGGCATCCGCGACCGGCGCGGCCAGCACCTGGCGCGTGCGGTAGCCGGTGCGCTGGTCTGCGCCTTGCTGGAATTGCAGTTCGGGCGAGATAGCGCGCAATTGGGAGGAGTCGTACACGTCGTCGATATTCACCAACTGCTGCGTCAACGCGACGTAGCCGGCAATGCTGCCCGGTGTGGCGGCGACGCGCGACTCGCGCGACACCAGGTAATCCTTTTCCTGGTCCATCACGAACAGCAGGCAGCGGTCGCAGTCGAACAGGTGGCAGAGGTCGGCCGGCACGCTGTTCATCAGCGCTTCGAGGCTGCGCGCAGCATGCACGCGGGTGCTGACGGCATGCAGCTTACGGTAGAGCTGCAATGGTTCGGAATCGCTCACGACACATCCCTTTTTACTTGTCTATTTTCCAATTTTGTCAATGATAGGCCAAATTCGCAACACTCAACTGTGCGGCCGCGCGCAGGCGTAAAATAAAACTGTCAATTGGATCTTCTCGTCCTAAACTAAGAGTAACAACAGTTGCTCGTTAGCTAGGCAAGATGATTGCCGGGAGAACGAAAATGATTAGCCCCGCGCCTCGTCTGGTGGGTGTGGCCGCCCTGGCCATAGCCTGTGGAAATCTTGCAGCCGATCCTATGCGGCCCGAGCGAGAGCGCGAACGAGCGCCGGCTGCCATCTTTGACCTGAGCGCCAGCCAATCGAAGCTTTCCGACTGGCCCGGCAATCCCAACAACAATAATGTCACGGTGCGCCTGGCAGCGACCATGACGAAATCGCTGGAACGCGACTGGATGGTGCGGGCCAGCGTGAATACCCAGTACAACTCCGGCGACCTGACCTTGCAGGACGCGCTGGCGCCTCCTGCCTTCACCTCGCTGCGCATGATGCGGGACCGCGACGTGGTGCGCGATGGCGGCATTGGCAGTAACCTTGAACTGTACTCGCCGAATATGTGCGCGTCCTTCCTGCGCAAGTGCCGGGCCCTGATGTTCTATGACCGCAATTACATCCGCTACAACCGCAATTACGCAGGGCAGCTGCGCAGCGGCCGGATCGGTAGCGTTGGCGTGGGGGTGCGCATGCAGATGGGCAAGCGTTCCAGCATGCAGTTCGATTACGGCCGGGTAGTGCGCTCCGACCAGATGCCGGATGATGCGCGCAACCGGCTGACGCTGCGCATGGGTTATGCCTGGTAAATAAATCGCAAAAAAAGCCTTGACCTTCCCATCATGGGATACTTGATACTGGTCGCCAGAGCATAGGCGAGGAGTATCCCATGAGTCAGTTCCAGCAAACCGTCCGTATTGAAGGCATGAGTTGCGCATCCTGCGTGCGCCGCGTCGAAAAGGCGTTGGCGACCGTCCCGGGCGTGGCGCATGCCGCCGTCAACCTGGCCACCGAGACTGCGCGCGTCGACTCCGATTCGCCGGTGGCCTTCGCCGCCCTGCAGCAGGCCATCGGCAAGGCGGGCTATGCCGCCAGCGAACTGGCCGCGCCAGCCTCCGATTCCGCGCCGCGTATTCCTGAAGGGCTGGCCGTCATCCTTTCCGCAGTGCTTTCCGTGCCGCTGGTGGTACCGATGGTCGCGGAGTGGTTCGGCGCGCACGTGATGCTGCCGGTATGGCTGCAATGGCTGCTGGCGTCGCCGGTGCAATTCGTGTTCGGGGCGCGCTTCTATCGCGCCGGCTGGAAAGCATTGAAGGCGCGCGCCGGCAATATGGACTTGCTGGTGGCGCTGGGCACGTCGGCGGCGTACGGCTTGAGCGTCTACCTGGCGCTGGCGCGCGGGCAGGGCATGCACCTCTATTTCGAAGCGTCGGCGGTGGTGCTGACCCTGGTCTTGCTGGGCAAATGGCTGGAAGCGCGGGCCAAGCGGCAAACCGCCTCCGCCATCCGCGCGTTGCAGGACCTGCGGCCGGTGACAGCGCGCGTGCGGCGCGAAGGCGAGTCGGATGCCGACTTGCCGATCGAACAGGTGCAAGTGGGCGACATCGTGGTGATCCGCGCCGGCGAACGCGTGGCGGTGGATGGCGAAGTGGTCGATGGCGCCAGCCACGTCGATGAGTCGTTGATCACCGGCGAGAGCCTGCCGGTCGCCAAACACGTTGGCGACCATGTCACCGGCGGCGCAATCAATGGCGAGGGCTTGCTGCTGGTGCGTACCGGTGCAACAGGGGCGGAAACCATGCTGTCGCGGATCATCCGCCTGGTGGAAGACGCGCAATCGGCCAAGGCGCCGGTACAAAAGCTGGTCGACAAGGTGGCTGCGGTGTTCGTGCCGGTGGTGCTGGTGCTGGCCTTGCTGACGCTGGCCGGGTGGTGGCTGGCTAGCGGGAATGTCGAGCAGGCAGTGATCAATGCCGTGGTAGTGATGGTGATTGCGTGCCCATGTGCGCTCGGCCTGGCCACGCCGGCTGCGATCATGGCCGGCACCGGCGTCGCGGCGCGGCATGGCATCCTGATCAAGGATGCCGAGGCACTGGAGATGGCGCGCCAGGTTGATACCGTGGTGTTCGACAAGACCGGCACGCTCACGCAAGGCAAGCCGGTACTGGCGCAATTGCTGCCGCATGGCGTGCCAGCCGGCCGCGCGCTGCAGCTGTCAGCGGCCATCCAGCGCGGCAGCGAACACTCGCTCGCCCGCGCCGTCCTGGAGGCGGAAGTTGCATCGGGCGAGGCGTTGCCATCGCTCACGGCCAATGCGGTCAGCACGCTGCCCGGCCGCGGCCTGGCGGCGACAGTCGACGGCCTGGCGCTGATTTTGGGCAGCGGACGCCTGATGGCGGAGCGCGGCGTGGACCTGTCGCCGTTGCAGCTGCGCGCCTCGGAGCTGGAAGGGACCGGCCATACGATTTCCTGGCTGGCCGATGCCGGCAACAAGCAGCTGCTTGGCTTGCTCGCTTTTGCCGACCAGCCAAAACAGGATGCCCGCGCCGCGGTGGAGCGCCTGCACGCCCGCGGTATCGCCACCGTGATGCTGACCGGCGATAACCAGGGCAGCGCGCAGGCGGTGGCGCAAGCACTCGGCATCGGCAGCGTGGAAGCGAACCTCCTGCCGGCCGACAAGACCACCGTCATTGCGCGGCTGAAGGCGGAAGGCAAGCGCGTTGCCATGGTCGGCGATGGCATCAACGACGCGCCTGCGCTGGCCGCAGCGCACGTCGGCATTGCGATGGCGACCGGCACCGACGTCGCCATGAATGCAGCCGGCATCACGCTGATGCGCGGCGAGCCGTTGCTAGTGGCGGACGCCATCGACATCTCGCACCGCACTTTCAGCAAGATCCGCCAGAACCTGTTCTGGGCCTTCATCTACAATGTGGCGGGGATTCCGCTGGCGGCGCTTGGCATGCTGAATCCCCTGCTGGCCGGCGCCGCGATGGCATTCAGCTCGGTCAGCGTGATCAGCAACGCCTTGCTGCTGCGCCGCTGGCAGCCTTCAAAGGAGTAAGCAATGAATATCGGACAAGCCGCAGCAGCATCCGGCGTCAGCGCCAAAATGATCCGCTACTACGAAAGCATCGGCCTGGTGCGCGAGACTGCCCGCACCGAGAGCGGCTACCGGATCTACGGCGAGAATGACCTGCATACGCTGCGCTTCATCAAGCGCGCCCGCAACCTGGGTTTTTCGCTGGAACAGATCGGCGACCTGTTGTCGCTATGGCAGGACACGGGCCGCGCCAGTTCAGACGTGAAGACCATCGCGATGAGCCATGTGGATGAACTGAACCAGCGCATCGTGGAGCTGACCGAAATGCGCGACACGCTTGCCAGCCTGGCCAAGACCTGTCACGGCGACGACCGGCCGGATTGCCCGATCCTGCAAACGCTGGGATCAGCGCAGGAACATGTACACGGTGAGCACTGCGCCCACGATCACGACAAAGATGCGCATCAACTGCGGGGGAAGGCGATAGATCAGCCACGAGCCCAGAAGTCCGCCCGCAATACCACCCGCGCATAAGGCCAGGGCAGCGGCCCAGCTGATCATGCCGGAGAATGCAAAGATCAGCGTGGCGGAGGCATTCATCGCCATCGCCAGCATGTTCTTGGTCGCCGTTGCGGCGCGAATTTGCTGGCCGGCGATAGTCAGCGCTGCCAGCATCAGGAAGCCGATGCCGCCGCCGAAGTAGCCGCCGTAGATCGCAATGCAGGACTGGATCACGGCCAGCATCCACTTGGGCATGCTGGCGGTGGCCTGCATCGGTTGGCGGCGGAACGCACCCCAGGCGAACATGGTGGTGGCGAACAGCACCAGCCAGGGTACCAGCTTGGCGAAGAAGGTCGGCGGCGTAATCCACAACAGGATGGCGCCAAAAATGCCGCCAATAATGCTGATCGTGAAAAGCTGCGGGAAGGTCAGGCCGCTGACGCCTTCCGCGAACTTGCGGCCGGCGATGGCGGATGTCGCCTGGCTGGGAAACATGGCGACCGTGGAGGTCATGTTCGCAGCAACCGGGTTCAGGCCGGCCAGCAACAGGGCAGGGAAGGTGATGAAAGAGCCGCCGCCAGCCAACGCATTCTGCGTGCCGGCGAAAAGTCCTGCTGCGGCGAGCAGTAAGATGGTGTGGAGTTCGGGCATCAGGCCATTATAGCCAAGGTGCCCGAGTCTTGCCCGAGCTCAGGCGGCGCGGCGTGGGGCGCGCTTGGCGGCGATGGTTTCGGCCAGGACGCCGGTGGCGTGTTCGGCGTCCGCGATGGAGCGCAGCAGGCGCTCGTCGCCAAATTCGTCATATTCAATGGCCGCGCCGCAGGCATCGGTCACGCCCAGGTAGCGGAATACGCTGCGCACCGACGCTTCGACATGGTTGATGCCCTCCAGCCGCTGGCCTGGATCGTAGCCATAGTCGCCGCGCGAGGACAAGATCACGAGCTGTTTGCCCGCATCCGCCAGCAGCGGCCAATACGGCTCCCCGGGGCGCGAGCGGTCGAAGCCAAAAGTGCGCCCAACGCGGACGATGTTGTCGATCCATGCCTTGAACTGCGCTGGCGGGCCGAAGTTATACATCGGCACTCCGGCGACGATGATGTCGGCTGCCAGCACTTCATCTACCAGCGCATCGCTTTGCGCCAGGGCTTCCACCATCCACGATTCGCGCGCTTCGGGCGGCGTAAATGCGGCATGCACCCAGCCACCGGTTACCGGCGATGGCGGCTCCGCGCCGACATCGCGATAGATGACTTTTGCTCTGCTATCGAGCTGGAGGTAGCGCTCGATGAAACGGGCCGTCAGGCGGCGCGTATGCGAGCCATGTGCCTGTTCCCCGGATCGGCCGGGCCGGGCGCTTGAATCAATATGCAGGATGCTGGTCATTTGTGCTCTCCGTTAAGTTGGGATGGCCATACTTTGCGCCGGCGGGCAGACAGTGACAAACGATTAATTTTCAGCGGATGGATGAACTGAATTCATGTATAGTCATCAACATGAAACGCCGCCTGCCATCCCTGTCCGCCCTGCGCAGCTTCGAGGCCGCCGCGCGGCTGCAAAGCTTCAAGCTCGCTGCCGAGGAGCTGTCGGTCAGCGCTACTTCGATCAGCCACCAGGTGCGTGCGCTGGAGGAGACGCTGGAAGTGCGCCTGTTCCTGCGCAAGACCCGCGCCGTCGAGCTGACGCCGGAGGGCCGCATCCTGCTGCAGGCGACCGGCAACGGCTTTGACGCCATCGCTGCCGGCGTCGAGCGGCTGCGGCAAGAGCAGCGCCGTACGGTCACCTTGTCGACCACGCCGTCCTTCGCGGCGCGCTGGCTGGTCCCGCGGCTCGCCTCCTTCAACTTGGACCATCCCGGCATCGCCCTTAACGTCCAGGCCAGCAACAAGCCGGTCGACCTGGCTGGCGGTGCGGCGGACCTGGCAGTACGTGGCGGCAGCGGGCATTTCGCAGGCCTGCACGCGGAGCGACTGATGCGGGCGGGCTTTGCTCCGGTTGCCAGCCCGCGCCTGAAGTTGCGCAAGGCGAGCGATGTGGCACGCCATCCGTTGATTCACTTCGACTGGCAGCGCGGCTTCAAAGGTGCCTTGACGTGGGATAAGTGGGCAAACGCAGCCGGGGTGGCGCTGGACGTGACGGCCGGCGCGCGTTTTTCGGAGGAATCGCACGCTGTGCAGGCGGCGATTGCAGGGCAGGGCGTGGTGCTGACCGCCTTGCCGCTGGTGCGCGAAGAAATCAGCATGGGACTGCTGGAAGCGCCGGTCGGACCGGTGCTCGGCGGATTCGACTTTTATGTTGTTCGGCCTGAAGGCGACGATCCGCGCGAAGAGGTGCGCGCCGTCGAAGCATGGCTGCTGGCACAGGAGGAGCAATGATGGAGCCTTACAAGCTTTACTACTGGCCGACGATCCAGGGCCGGGGAGAATTCGTGCGGCTGGCGCTGGAGGAGGCTGACGTTCCTTACATCGATGTGGCGCGCGGCAAAGGCGGAATGAAGGCGATGACCGAATTGATCGCGGGCGGCAGCGACCCGCGTGCCGCTTTCGCGCCGCCGATATTGCAGGCCGGTGAACTCATGATCGGACAGACGGCGAACATCCTGATGTTCCTCGGAGCGCGGCACAAACTGGCGCCGCGCTCGGAAGCGGGACGGCTACGGTGCAACCAGTTGCAGCTCACCATTGCGGACATCGTCGGCGAGGCGCACGACACGCATCACCCGATCTCGGTGAATATGTATTACGAAGAGCAGGCGCGGGAATCGAAGGCGCGGGCGCGCGATTTTGCAATCGAGCGCATTCCGAAGTACCTGGACTATTTTGAAACCGTGTTGCGGGTCAACCAGGCGCGCGGCGGATGGATTGTCGGTTCGCGCCTGAGCTATGTCGACCTGTCGCTGTTCCAGTTGCTGGACGGCTTGCGCTATGCCTTCCCGAAAGCGATGGCTGCGTACGAAGGGCGTTGGCCCGGCCTGCAGCGGCTGGCCGGGCGGGTGGCGGCGCGGCCAAGGGTCGCCGCCTACCTGGCGTCCAAACGCCGCCTCGCCAACAACGAGGACGACGTATTCCGGCATTACCCGGAACTGGAGCAGGGCGTTCGCCTTAAACCGCGCGGGTGACGGGGTAGCCGGCATCCACGATGGCTGCCTTGATCGGATCCAGCGCCGAAGCCGAGTTGACCTTGACGTGCTTGCCCTTCAGGTCCACCTCGACAAAGGCGGCCGGGTCAACGGTGTGCACGGCTTCCGTCACTGCCGAGACGCAATGGCCACAGGTCATGTTTTCTACAGTCAGTTCATACATTTGGAGTTCCTTTCGTCATATGGGTAAACGTACTTTAGTCCTTCCCACCATTGTAAGGTCAAGCATCCTTGCACTCCTTTTATTGCAAGGCTGCTCCGCTAAGTACGCTCCGGCTCCTGGATCGGCAGGAACTGTGGGGGAGGCGAAGATGGTCGGCCCGGCGGCGTCCTCGCCGGAAGGCTTGCCGACCGAAGTGCAACGCGGCAAGTACCTCGCCTATGAACACTCGGTCACCGTCGACTCGCCCGAGGGCGGCGTCAAGCCCCTGCTCGATAAACTGGTCGCGGCCTGCCAGGCGGACGTCGCGAACCAGTGCACGCTGCTGGCATCCGGTGTGGAAGGCGGCAGGGAGTCGAGCGCCCATATCCGTGTTCGCGTGAAGCGTCCCGGCATCGAGAAACTGATTTCACTGGCGTCAACAGGAGGCGAAGTCGCGTCGCGCAATACGTCGGCGGAAGACCTGGAAGGCCCGATCCGCGACAACGCCAAGCGCCTCGATATGCTGCGCTCCTATCGTGAGAAGCTGCTGGCGCTGGAGGGCAAAGTAGGCAACAACGCCGAAGCCCTGATCAAGCTGTCGCAGGAACTGGCGACGGTGCAAAGCGAACTCGAATCCGCAACCGGCGTGGAAGCGCGCCTGATGGAACGGGTTAATATGGACCTGCTGAACATTTCGATCCAGTCTCGTACCCAGCGTGGCTTCTGGTCGCCGGTCAAGCGCGCCTCCAGCGATTTTGGCAGCAACCTGTCAGAAGGCATCGCCAGTGCGATCACTGGCCTGGCTTACCTGCTGCCCTGGTCACTGATTCTGTTTGCGGCGGGCTTCGTGGTGCGCAGGATCTGGAGGAGGATGCGCCGGAAATGACGAAGCAGTCCATTGTCCACATCGCCCTCGTCGTACGCGACTATGACGAGGCGATCGATTTCTACGTCAACACACTGGGCTTCGAACTGCTCGACGACACTTACCAGCCGGAGCAGGACAAGCGCTGGGTAGTGGTGGCGCCACCGGGCGGCAGTGGAACAACCATCCTGCTGGCGCGCGCATCCAAGCCGGAGCAGGAGTCTTTTGTAGGCAACCAGGCAGGCGGCCGCGTGTTCCTGTTCCTGAATACCGACGACTTCTGGCGCGACTTTGAGCGGCTAAAGGCGAAGGGGGTAAAAATCGTGCGCGAGCCGAAGCAGCAGGACTATGGCATGGTTGCCGTCTTCGCAGACTTGTACGGCAACCTGTGGGACTTGCTGCAGTTGAACGAAGACCATCCGGTCGCGCGGCGCGGAAAATAAAAAGCCCCGCACTTGGCGGGGCTTGTGGACTGCGGGCGGCGATGCTTACAGCACGTCGCTCGCGTGGTCTGCCAGGCGGGAACGTTCGCCGCGGGCCAGCGTTACGTGGCCGCTGTGTGCCCAGCCCTTGAAGCGGTCGACCACGTAGGTCAGGCCGGACGAGCCTTCGGTCAGGTAAGGCGTGTCGATCTGCGCGATGTTACCCAGGCACAGGATCTTGGTGCCAGGGCCGGCGCGCGTCACCAGGGTCTTCATCTGCTTCGGCGTCAGGTTCTGCGCCTCGTCGATGATCAGGAACTTGTTGACGAAGGTACGGCCACGCATGAAGTTCAGCGACTTGATCTTGATGCGCGAGCGGATCAGGTCCTGCGTCGCCGCACGGCCCCATTCGCCGCCTTCGCCGTCGGACTTGTTCAGCACTTCCAGGTTGTCGTCGAAGGCGCCCATCCACGGACCCATCTTCTCTTCCTCTGTACCCGGCAGGAAGCCGATATCTTCGCCCACCGGCACCGTAACGCGGGTGACGATGATCTCGTTATACAGCTTGGTCTCCAGCACCTGCGCCAAACCAGCGGCCAGCGCGAGCAGGGTCTTGCCGGTACCGGCCTGGCCCAGCAGGGTGATGAAGTCGCACTCCGGGTTCATCAACAGGTTCAGCGCGAAGTTCTGCTCGCGGTTGCGGGCAGTGACGCCCCATACGCTGTTCTTGTTGTGCGAGTAGTCGCGCAGGGTTTGCAGCACGGCGGTCTTGCCGTTGATCTGCTTCACTTGCGCGTAGAACGGCGACTCGCCGTTGTTCGGTTCCAGGAACACGAACTGGTTCACCAGCAGGGAAGGGATGAACGGGCCGGTCACGCGGTAGAAAGTGCTCGATTGGCCGTGCTTGTTTTCCTGCCAGGACTCCATGTCCTTGCCATGCTTGTTCCAGAAGTCATCCGGCAGCTGGACGATGCCCGAGTACAGCAGGTCGGTGTCCTCCAGCACGTGGTCGTTGAAGTAGTCTTCCGCCGGCAGGCCCAGTGCACGCGCCTTGATGCGCATATTGATGTCTTTCGACACCAGCACCACGGCGCGGCCAGGCTGCTCCGCTTCCAGCGAACGCACCACGGCCAGGATCTGGTTGTCGGCCTTGCCTTGCGGCAGGCCTTCGGGCAAATCGGCTACCTGCACCTTGGTCTGGAAGTACAGGTGGCCCTTGGCATCCTTGTTACCCAGCTTGTTCAGCGGGATGCCGGTTTCCATGTCGTCGTCGTCGGTGTTGCTGACCAGGGCATCGAGCGTACGCGATACCTGGCGCGCATTGCGGGCGACTTCGGACATGCCTTTCTTGTGGTTGTCCAGTTCTTCCAGCGTCATCATCGGCAGGAAGACATCGTGTTCTTCAAAGCGGAACAGCGAAGACGGGTCGTGCATCAGCACGTTGGTGTCGAGCACGAACAGCTTGGTGCTGCCCACCACGTCGGCCTTGCGGCTGATGGCGGACTTGAGCACCACTTCGTGGGCTTTGTGTTTGGCCGGATGCGGGGCGTCGGCCTTGATCGGTGTGACCTTGGAGCGGGCCTGCGGTGCGGCCTTGGTGCGTGGCGGGGCCGGCACGTCGTCCGGCAGCTTGACGGCCTTCAGTGCAGGCGTCTTCTTTGCTGCGGTCTTTTTCGCAACTGGTTCTTTTACTGCTTTGGCAGCAGTTTTAGTCGCCGCTTTCTTCGGCGCTGGTGCTGCCTTTTCTTCAGTAGGGAAGGGAACCGGATTTGCTCCGCTAGCCTTCGGGTAGTCTTTAGCCAGCAGCAGGGTGGCTGGCTTGCTAGGCAGTTTTGGCAGTGGCATCAGGATCTCAATCTAAAAAAGATGCATCCACGCGAGGGCGAGTGCCCGGCATGGACGAACTGTGGGGTGGTTCGGAAAAACTAAAGGATGCCTGGCGGGCGTCTGCGTCGCCCGAAAGCCGGTGGGCATGCCACCGGGGACAGTGGGTGGAAGGACTTACTCGACTCAAAATCTGGCTGACACGTTCAAATGTAAAGCTCCCGTTGAGCTAACACATTCGCGGCGAGGGCCTTGCCATCAGCCCAGGTTTGCCACGAATTCCAGCACTTCATCGACGTGACCTGGTACTTTCACGCCTCTCCATTCTTTCACCAATCGGCCTTTTGCGTCAATCACAAACGTGCTTCGCTCGACGCCGCGTACATCTTTACCGTACATTTTTTTCATCTTCATGACATTGAAGGCCAGGCATACCGCCTCGTCCGGATCGGAGATCAGTTCGAATGGCAGGCCCAGTTTCGCCTTGAAGTTTTCGTGCGAGCGCAGCGAATCGCGGCTGATGCCATAAATTTCAGCACCTGCGGCGGTGAATTTGTCGTGCAGGTCGCGGAAGGCCATGTTCTCGGTGGTGCAGCCAGGGGTGTTGTCCTTGGGGTAGAAGAACAGCACGGTGGCTTTGGCCGGGCGGCCGGAGAGCTGGAAGGTCTGGCCGCTGGTCATGGCGGCGCTGAAGTCGGGGATGGTTTGGCTCATGCGCGTTTATATGGGGGCAAGGTGTTATTTTTCAATGATCAGTGCCAGCAGGGCTTTGCGGCCTTCGCCCATCAGGATGTTGTAGGTGCGGCAGGCGGCATTGGTGTCCATGCATTCGACGCCGATCTGCTTCGAGATCAGCGGCGCGGCCAGGCGCGGGTGGACGAAGCGCTGGCGCTCGCCGGTGCCGAGGATGACCACGTCGGGCTGTTCGGCGAGCAGTTGCTCGAAGTGTTCGACTGCCAGTTCCTCGAACTTTGCCACTGGCCAGGGGCGCGGGGCGCTTTCCGGCAGGACCAGCAGGCTGTAGTCGAAAGGCTTGCCGTTGATCTCGACTCCACCCTCGAAGTAGCCGGAAACGGTTTGGTACTGGCCGGTGGTGCTGGAGTGGAGTTTCATAACGCTTAGCTATATTTAAATGCAATAGAGATCTTATTGTAACGTTTTGCGCATATCTATGGTTGATTAAACCAATTTAATTCGGCAGAATGGGTATTTTCGCATTGCAGCAATTACACGTAAGGGATTGATTTTGCGTCCGGTTCAGAAATCCAATAAGCTCAACGAGATTTGTTACGAAATCCGCGGCCCAGTGCCGGAGAAGGCCCGCTTGATGGAGGAAGAGGGCCATAAGATCATCAAGCTGAACATCGGCAATATGCAGCCGTTCGGCTTCGATCCGCCCGACGAGATTGTCCACGACATGATCGTGAACCTGCCCAATGCGGCGGGTTATACCGATTCCAAAGGCCTGTTCGCCCCGCGCAAGGCGGTGATGCACTACACCCAGCAGAAAAAAGTCGCCAATGTCACCATGGACGACATCTACCTGGGCAACGGCGCGTCCGAGCTGATCGTGATGTCGATGAACGCGCTGCTGAACAACGGAGACGAGGTGCTGGTGCCGGCGCCGGACTATCCGCTGTGGACCGCGGCGGTCAGCCTGTCCGGCGGCAAACCGGTGCACTATGTCTGCGACGAGCAGCAGGACTGGTATCCGGACATCGACGACATGCGCAAGAAGATTACGCCGAACACCAAGGCGATCGTCGTCATCAACCCGAACAACCCGACCGGCGCCCTGTACCCGGACGAAGTACTGCTGCAGATTATCGAACTGGCGCGCCAGCACCAGCTGATCATCTACGCCGACGAAATTTACGACAAGGTGCTGTATGACGGCGTCACCCATACCTCGATCGCCGCGCTGTGCGACGACGTGTTCTGTGTGACCTTCAACGGCCTGTCCAAGAGCTACCGTTCCTGCGGCTACCGCGCCGGCTGGATGGTGCTCTCGGGCGAAAACAAGAAATATGCGAAGGATTACATCTGGGGCCTGAACATGCTGGCCTCGATGCGCCTTTGCGCCAATGCGCCGGGCCAGTTTGCGATCCAGACTGCGCTCGGCGGCTACCAGAGCATCAACGACCTGGTGGCTCCCGGCGGGCGCCTGCTCAAGCAGCGCGACCTGGCATACAAGCTGTTGTCCGATATTCCGGGTGTCAGCGTGGTCAAGCCAAAAGCTGCACTCTATATGTTCCCCCGCCTCGATCCGAAGATCTACCCGATCGCGGACGACCAGCAATTCGCTTACGAACTGCTGGAAGAAACCAAGGTCCTTATCGTGCAGGGCACGGGCTTCAACTGGCATAGCCCGGACCACTTCCGCGTGGTCTTCCTGCCGAACTCGGACGACATGGAAGATGCATTCGGCCGTATCGCGCGCTTCATGGAAGGCTACCGAAAACGGCACGGGCACAGCTAACAACACCAGGGAATTTGAAAGATGAAATCGATTAAAGTAGGTTTGCTGGGCGTCGGCAACGTAGGCGCCGGAACGTTCAGTGTATTGCGACGCAACCAGGAAGAGATCCGCCGCCGCGCCGGCCGCGGCATTGAGATTGTGGCCGTATCGGCCCGCAACCTGGAGCGCGCAAGAGAGCGCACCGAAGGCCAATGCAAAGTCGTGGCAGACCCGTTCGCGATCGTCAACGATCCGGAAATCGATATCGTCGTGGAGCTGATTGGCGGCTATGACACCGCCAAGGAACTGGTGATGCAGGCCATCGCCAACGGCAAGCATGTGGTCACCGCCAACAAGGCGCTGCTGGCCATGCATGGCACCGAGATCTTCGCCGCGGCCCAGGCCAAGGGCGTGATGGTGGCCTTCGAGGCTGCGGTTGCAGGCGGCATCCCGATCATCAAGGCGCTGCGTGAAGGCCTGACCGCCAACCGCATCGAATGGATCGCCGGCATCATCAACGGCACCACCAACTTCATCCTGTCCGAGATGCGCGACAAGGGCCTGGACTTCGACACCGTGCTGAAGGAAGCGCAGCGCCTGGGTTACGCCGAAGCCGATCCGACCTTCGACATCGAAGGCGTGGACGCAGCGCACAAGGCGACCATCCTCTCCGCAATTGCCTTCGGCATTCCGGTGCAGTTCGACAAGGCGCATATTGAAGGCATTACCAAGCTGCAGGCGATCGACATCAAGTACGCCGAGCAACTGGGCTACCGCATCAAGCTGCTGGGCATCGCGCGCCGTGCGCAGGTGAACGGCGGCGAAGGCATCGAGCTGCGCGTGCACCCGACCCTGATCCCGGCCAAACGCCTGATCGCCAATGTGGAAGGCGCGATGAATGCCGTGCTGGTGCAGGGCGACGCGATTGGCGCCACCATGTACTACGGCAAAGGCGCCGGCCCTGAGCCGACCGCATCGGCCGTGATTGCCGACCTGGTCGACATCACCCGCCTGGCGACTGCCGATCCCGAGCACCGCGTGCCGCACCTGGCCTTCCAGCCGAACGCGATGACCGACATCAAGATCCTGCCGATGTCCGAGATCACCACCAGCTACTACCTGCGCATGACGGTGGCCGACCGTCCGGGCGTGCTGGCGGAACTGACCCGCATCCTGGCCGACGCCACCATCTCCATTGACGCCATGATGCAGAAGGAACCGGCGGAGGGCGAGACCCACACCGACATCATCCTGCTGACGCACCAGACGCAGGAGAAAAATGTGGTGGCAGCGATCGAGAAGATCGAAAAGCTGTCCAGCATCGTGGGCAACGTCACCAAGATCCGCCTCGAGAACCTCGCGTAAGCGACGCACCAAAAAAAGCGGGCGACCATGGGTCGCCCGATAAGGGAGGTACTACTGCAGCAAAGGCTTATTTGCCAGCGACAGTCAGCTCACTCTTCACTTCCTTCACTCCCGCCACTGCGGATGCCGCCTGAATCGCTTTGGCGCCGGCGTCGGAGCTCGACACCGTGCCGCTCAGGACCACGACGCCCTGGTTGGCGGATACGATGATCTCTTTCTGGTCCGACAGGGCCGCCTTGACCTTGGCCTGCAGCGTGGAATCGGCGGTGGCTACAGCGGCGCCGGCCATGGCGCCTTCTTGCTGCGCGTGGGCGGACAGCGAGGCGAGGGCGAATGCTGCTGCGGCGAACAGGCCTGCGATCAGTTTGGATTCCTTCATGGTCTATCTCTCCATTTTTAAGTTGGCAATCAACGCATGTGCGTTGTCCTTGGTATTGCAAGGCGCGTGCCATGTAGAGAAATCAATGACTTAGCTGTGCGGCAACATGAAGTTTGTCGCCGCACGGCGACAGGGTTCGGCCCGCCAGGCGCAAAGCCTTGATTTGACGGGCTTTATGCCTGTCGCCCTTCGGCGACAGGGTCATTGCGGAACTGCGCGGCGTTCAACTCGTGCTTTTGCAACAGGCGATAGAACTCGGTGCGGTTGCGTTCCGCCAGGCGCGCGGCGTCTGCCACATTGCCGTCGGTGAGCTTGAGGAGCTGCACCAGGTAGTTGCGCTCGAAGCGCTGCTTGGCCTCCGTGTAGCTGAGCACTTCCAGCGAGGGCACGCGCAACGCGCGCTGCACGAGCGATAGCGGCACCAGCGGGGCGGTAGCCAGGGCGCAGGCATGTTCCACCACGTTATAGAGCTGCCGTACGTTGCCGGGCCAGGAGGCGCGCGACAGGGCTTCCAACGCTTCCGGTGCAAAGCCGTTGACGGTCTTGCCGTATTTGTCGGCCAGCATTTGCAGGAAGCGCGTGGCCAGCAGGCCGATGTCTTCGCGCCGTTCCGCCAGCGACGGCAGGGTGAGCGTGATGACGTTCAGGCGGTAGTAAAGGTCTTCGCGGAACTGGCCTTCCAGCATGGCCGCTTCCAGGTCGCGGTGGGTGGCCGACAGCACGCGCACGTTGACCGGGCGGCCGTTGTCGGAGCCGACCTGGCGCACGACGCGTTCCTGCAGCACGCGCAGCAGCTTCACTTGCAGCAGCAGCGGCATATCGCCGATCTCGTCGAGGAACAGCGTGCCGCCATCGGCCGCCTGCAGCAGGCCTTCGCGGCTGGCGACGGCGCCGGTGAAGGCGCCTTTCACGTGGCCAAAGAGCTCGGATTCCAGCAGTTGCTCGGGAATCGCGCCGCAATTCACCGCGATGAAAGGCGCGGCGGAGCGGCGGCTGGCGCGGTGGATGGCGCGCGCCAGCAATTCCTTGCCGGTGCCGCTTTCGCCGCGTATCAATACGCTGGCGTCGGAGGCTGCAACCAGTTGCGCCTCATGCAGCACTTCCTCCATGGCGCGGCTGCGGCTGATGATGTCGGCGCGCCATGCGCCGTTGCCGGCCTCCCGTGCGGCTTCCGGCGCGGCCACGCTCAGGGCCTGGCCGATGCGATCCAGCAGTACTTTTGCGTCGAAAGGCTTGGTCAGGTAGGCGTAGGCGCCAAGTGAAGTGGCTTCGACCGCATCGGGAATGGTGCCGTGGGCGGTGAGCAGGATCACGGGCAGCGCCGGATGCTGGTTGCGGATCTGCTGGAACAGGGACATGCCGTCGCGTTCGGGCAGGCGCACGTCGCTGATCACCAGCGATGGCAGGGCGATCGACAGGTTGGCCAGCGCGGCTTCGGCGCTGCCGACGGCGGTGACCTGGTAGCCGTTGGCGCTCAGGCGCATGGACAGCAGGCGCAGGAGGTCGTCGTCGTCGTCGACCAGTAGCAGGCGGGGGGAAATTGGTGCATTCATTTACTGGCTCTCGCAGGCAGGCCGCGCTCGATCTCTTTCAGCGCTTCCAGGGTTTCAGTCAATTGCTCGTTCTTGCGCTGGTTGTCCTTCAACTGCGCGCGCAGGCGGTCGCCGTCGTCGACCAGGCGGCGCGTATCCGCGCACTGGGCGGAGAGGAGCTGCGCCAGTTGCCGCAAGCCTTGCGCTTCCGGTTCCGGCGCGGTGGCCACGACGTCGAACTGAGCTTGCGCCTTAGCCAGGTCCCCGCTGCCGCGCGTGAGCGACAGCACCATGGCCGATTGCAGCAGCACTCTGGGTGTCTTCTGCTGCAGCGACAGGCTGCTCAATTCCTTCAGCAGTTCGCCTTGTGTCATGCGCCGCAGCGACTGGTGATAGGCCAGCAGCGGCGCCACCTCGTCCTGCGGCGCCACCAGCAGCGTCAATGGCGCCGGGGCTGGCGGCGGCGGCAAGGGCGGCAGGGGTGGTGCCATGGGCTGTTGCTGCGCGCAGGCTGCGAGCATGAGGAGCAGCAGCAAGGGGAACGTTCTAATATTCATAGGGCAATTCGATCCGGAAATGGGCGCCGGTGCTGGCCGGCAGCAATTGCAGGGAACCAGCGTGTGCGCTGATGTACTCGAACACGATGGACAAGCCGACGCCGTTGCCGCGCCGCGCGCCGGGCGGCTGGCGCTGCCCCTGGTAGAAGGGTTCGAAAATATGGGCTGCATCTTCCGCCGCCACGCCCGGCCCCTGGTCGATGCAGTCGATGGCCAAGGTGCCGGCCTGCTCGCCGACGATAAAGCGTACTTTGCCGCCTTCGGGGCTGTAGCGCACGGCGTTCGTCAACAGGTTGCTGGTGGCGATGGCCAGCTTGCCGGGATCGACGGATATGGTGGGCGCGCTGCCTTCGACCGATACGTCGAGGTGGCGGGCCTGCCATTGCAGGCGCTGGGCGTCGACCGTATCGCGCAGCAGGGCGGCGATGTCGGTGGGCTGGCGCTGCAGGTGCTGGGCGGCGAAAGTGGCGGTGTTATAGCGCAACAGGTCTTCGATCTGGTTCTGCAGCGAGGCGGTGTTCTGGCGCAGGATGCCTGCCACCTCGCGCTGGTTTGGCGTCAATGTGCCGGCCACTTCATCTTCCAGCAGGGCCACGCCTTCCACCAGCGCGGCCAGCGGGGTTTTCAGCTCGTGCGATATGTGGCGCAGGAAGCGTGATTTGTCGGCCTCCAGGCTGGCCAGGCGCTGGCGCAGCCAGTTGAGCTGCTGGCCGAGGCGGCGCAAGTCGTCGGGTCCTTCGACTTCAATTGGCTGGTCGTAGCGGTTGCCGCCCAGCCGGTCGATGGCGCCTTCGATTTGCGCCAGCGGGCGCGACAGCCACATGCCGCAGCCGAGGGCCAGGGCTGCGGCCAGGCTGATGGAGGCCAGCAGTTGCCCGGCCAGGACGCTGCGACGGTGTTCCAGTTCGAGCAGGATGCGCTGGTTGCGCTGGTCGACTTCGCGTTTGACTTCATCCGCCAGTTCCTCGTTGATCGGTCCGAGCCCGGCCAGCGCGGTGTTCAGCATTTTCTGGCGCTGCGCGCGTTTGGCGTTCGGCGCCTCCAGTGCGCGCCAGGCTTGCTCGCCCTGGTCGCGCCAGGCGGCGAAACTGGCTTTGGGGACGGAGGGCAGGCCGGCAGACAGCGCCGACAGCGCATCTTCGCCATCGCGCCAGGCGGCGGCGTAGCGGTCGCGGAAGGCTGGGTCGTCCAGCACCAGGAACTGGCGCGCGCTGCGTTCCATTGCCACGCTGCGTTCGGCAAGGCGTTGCACGTTCGCGGTCAGTATGACGGCGTCCTGGCCGACTTCACGGCTTTCCGCGGCGAGGCGGTCCAGCGTGAACAGGGCCTGGATCGAGGTGGCGCTGAGCAGCAGGGCGATCAGCAGGAAAACGCCCAGTAGTAATTGGCGGAAAGAAAGCTTGATGAACATAGAGCATGCGCCGGCAACCACATGGTTAACCGGCGCATGATAGGGGAATTTGCTTTACTGCCGCGTTCTATTGCTTACTGGTCGAGCTGCCAGGCGTATTGCATGCGGGCCCACGATTCCTGCGCCACGCCATCGATGGTGCCAGGCTTGAAGGCGCACATCGAAAGGCCTTGCAGCGCTGCGCGGTCCAGGTCGCGATGGCCGCTGGTGCGCTCCACTTTGGCGCTGGCGACGCGACCATCTTTGCCGATCAGGAAAGCCAGGGTGACCGTGCCTTCGTCGCCATTGCGCAGGGCTGCTGCCGGATAGGCTGGCTTGGCGCAGCTTGCTGCGTCGATCACGGCGGCCACGTTCACCGGCTGATGGCGCACAGGTTCGACGATTTCGCGGCTAGGACCTGGACCCGGTGGACCTGGATCGATGTGCTCTCGAGGTTTTTCCGGCGTAACGGTGGTGATCGTCGGTTCGGTCGGCCAATTTTCAATGACTGGCACGGGCGGAATGAACACCGGCAGTTGCGTCATTGCGGGTTCCGGCACATTGGCCGGCTCGAGTTTAGGTTCCGGTGGCAGCGGTTTCACCTCGATCGGTTCGGGGCCGGTGGCACGCGTGATCCACACGGTCGAATGCTTCAAGGCGAAGCCGGCGGCAACAAGGTGCAAGACAGCGACAAAAGCCAGGCCGGAGTAGTTCTTGCGGGAGGTGTCGAAGTTCATGGAAATGCTCCTTTCTTCTTGTTGGTAGGCTGAATTGCCAGTCCATGGCAAGATATTCTTCTATCTCATGGAAATAGGCAAGCAATTTTTATTGCTATGTCTTGGCGTGGTATCCTTCCATCATCTAGAAACGGGGAATGCTATGAATAAGATCAGAGTACTGCTGGCTGACGATCATCCTGTGGTGATGGGCGGATTTGCGATGGCGCTGGCTGGTTTCGGGGTGGAAGTCGTCGGCCAGGCAAAGACGCCGGCCGAGGCGGTCGAGGCCTTCCAGGCCCTGGTACCCGACGTTGCTATCCTTGATATGCGCTTCGGCGAGCAAATGACGGGACTGGACGTGGCGCGCCAGATACTGGCCATGGCGCCCAAGGCGCACATCATCTTCCTGACCCAGTTCGACCAGGACGCGCTGGTCAAGGAGGCCTACCGCATTGGCGCGCGGGCGCTGGTCACGAAGGACTGTGATCCGGCCGAACTTTTCACCGCCGTGCAGCGCGCTGCGCAGGGCGAGTTGTATTTCATGCCCGCCATCGCGGAACGGCTGGCCAGCCTCTCGGTGCTGGGCGAGCAATCGCCGCAGGCGCTGCTCGATGAGCGCTCGCTGGAAATCTTCAAGCTGATGGCGGAAGGCCTGACCAACGCGGAAATCGCCGAAAAGCTGGGCGTCTCCAGCAAGACGATCAGCAACTCCAGCCAGGCCATCAAGGACAAGCTGGGCGTTGAACGCGCGGCCGACATCACCCGCCTGGCGGTGCGCCACGGCGTGCTGCAAGCCTGATGCGGGCCAAATGGCGCGTCGGCACCCGTGGGCGGCTGCTGGCGATTACCCTGTTGCCGGTGCTGGCTTTATTTGTCACGCTTACCTGGTACAACTTCCAGTCGCGCCAAACCGAGGTGCATGCCGAACTGGCGGAGCGCGGCCAGTTGCTGGCCAGCGCGCTGGTGGCCAGCAGTGAAATCAGCCTGGTGCACGGGCAGTTCGACGAGTTGCGCGCGACGATCAACGGCATGCTGCAGACCGACAGCGCGATTCATCGGGTGACCCTGCTCGACGCGGACCGCAAGCCCTTGCTGGACGTGACGGCGCGCGGTGACGCGGTACCCGAGGCGCGTTATTACGAATCGGCGGTCCATAAGCGCTTGCTGTACGTGACTGGCGGCGGAAACCGCAATGTCGGAACCATGGGCTATGTGCAGGTCCGCATGTCGCCGAGCGCCATGCTGCGCAAGGCGCGCTCGCGCTTCCAGCTCGAACTTGGAGTGGCGCTGGCGGGATTGCTGGTATGCGCCGGATTGGCATGGCAGATGACCAGCGGGTTTGCCGCGTCGCTGCAAGCTTCCATGCAGGCGGTGCGCGCGGCCGATGCGGAAAAGCGCCGCCTGTTGCAGCGGGTGACTACGGCAGTGGAGGACGAGCGCAAGGCGATCGCGCTGGAGATCCACGATGAATTGAACGCGACGCTGATCGCGGTGCGGCTGGAGGCGCAGCAGATCGCGGGACTGGCGGGCACGCTGCCGCCGGCTGACGCGACGGCGCAGATTCGCGACAAGGCGCAGGCGATCACCAAGCTGGCGCTGGGCTTGTACAACAGTGGCAGGACTCTGGTGCGCCGCTTGCGCCCGGAAATGCTGGACATGCTTGGCCTGCAAGGCGCACTGGAGGAAATGGTGCGGCAGGTCGGCAGCAGTCATCCCACCTGCCGCTTCACGCTGCATACCGAGGGTGACTTCGGCGGGCTCGATGGCGATGCCGCGATCTCGGCTTACCGGATCATACAGGAAGCGCTTTCGAATATTGTGAAGCACTCGCGTGCCAGCGCAGCGAGCGTGGACGTTGTACGGCAAGGCGAGGCGTTGCAGATCGCCGTGGCCGATGACGGCATCGGCTTCGATCCGGCGCGCACCGCTGCCGGCGTTGGCCTGGCCGGCATGCGTGAGCGAGTCCAGGCGCTGGGCGGCAGCTTCGCGATGGATTGCTCGTCGGGCACGCGGATTGCGATTACGCTGCCGGTGGAGGCATGGCGCGCGGGAACCTGACGCGCACCAGCAAACCGCGCCCACCAGCGCCCTGGTCGAGCTCAAGCTCGGCGCGATGCAGGACGGCGATGTCGCGCACAATGGCGAGGCCCAGGCCTGAGCCGCCCGGATTGGCCTGCATGGTCGACGCGGCGCGGTAGAAGGGCGAGAAGACGCGGTCTCGATCTTCCGGCGGAATGCCTGGTCCGCTGTCTTCCACTTCCAGAACGACCTGCGTTTCACCTGGCTGCACGCGCAACACCACGCTGCCGCCTCGCGGCGTGTAGTGCAGGGCGTTGTCGACCAGGTTCGACACCAGCTCGTGCAAAAGCAGGGCCTGGCCATTGATGCTCGCCTCGCCGTCACCTTCCAGCGAAAGGTCGATGCCGCGGTTCACGGCGGTGAGAGCCAGTTCCAGTGCCACTTGCTGCACCGTCTCGCGCAATGGCACGGGTACCGGCTCGCGATTTTCGCTATGTTCAATGCGTGCCAGCATCAGCAGGCGGTTGGCCAGGTGCACCGTAGAGTCGGTGGTGGCAGCCATGCTGGCCACCACATTACGCAGTTCCGGCGATGCTGTCGAAGCGCACTCCAGTTCGCGCTGCGCCAGTTCTGCCTGGGTCTTGAGCACTGTCAGCGGCGTGCGCAGCTGGTGGGATGCATCGGCAATGAAGCGGCGCTGGCTGGCAATCAGGCCGGCGATGCGCGTCGTGGACGCATTCATGGCCTGCACCAGCGGCCGCACCTCCTTGTGCACCAATGCCGGGTCAAGGTCGGACAGGTCGGACACGTCGCGCGATTCCACCTCGTGCTTCAACTGCATCAATGGCCGCAACACCAGCTTGACCGCAAACCACACCAGCAAGCCTGCCAGCAAGACTACGCTGGACTGCCATGCAATGGTGTCGTACAGGATTTTCAGCGTCAGGCCCTTGCGCGCGTCGAGCGTTTCGCCCACCTGGATCAGCGCGATGCCGCGCATATTGTCGTCATACACCGGCTGCAGCAGGGCCGCGATGCGGATCGGCTGGCCGTTGTAGTTGGCATGGTAAAAACGCACCAGGGCAGGGTAGTTCTCCGAGCGCGGCACATTGGCTGGCACTTTCGGCAGGTCGTCGTAGCCGGACACCGTTTCGCCATTGATGCCGGTGACTTTGTAATAGATGCGGCCCAGCGTATCGGTCTCAAAGCTGTCCAGCGCAACGTAAGGCACGTCGGCCACCACCTTGCCGCCTTCGACCGATACGCGTTCCGCCAGCGCGCGGGTGGACGCCAGCAGCGAGCGGTCGTAGGCCATGTCGGCCGCGTCCACTGCGTTGTAGTAGACAGAGATGGTGTTGATGATTTCCAGCAGGACCAATGGCAGCAACAGCCAGCGCAACAACTGGCCGCGCAGGCTGCCCATGGCGAGCATGGCTTTCATCAGGCTTTCGCTTCGGCCGGCTGCAGCAGGTAGCCGATGCCGCGCAGTGTAGTGATGGCCGCGGCGCCGGGCTCCTTGCGGTCAAGCTTCTTGCGCACGCGGTGGATATACAGTTCGATGGCGTCGAGGTTGGCGTCGTCTGCCAGCGAAAAGACCTGGTCGAACAGTTTTTCTTTTGCCACCGGCTTGCCGCCCTTGGTGATCAAGGCTTCCAGCACGGCGTGCTCGCGCGGCGTGAGCTGCAGGTTCTCGCCGAAATAGGAAAACATGCGGCTGACGGTATCGAAGCGCAGCGCACCGCATTCGTACACCAGCGACTCATTGCCTGCGCTGCGGCGCAGCAAGGCTTTGACGCGTGCTTCCAGTTCGGCCAGTTCGAAAGGTTTGGCGAGGTAATCGTCGGCGCCCAGGTTCAATCCCTGGACCCGGTCTTCCAGCCCGCCGCGCGCGGTCAGGATCAGCACGGGCGTCTTGCCGCCGCGTGCGCGCAGGCGTTTCAATACTTCCAGTCCGTCCATGCGGGGCAGGGTCAGGTCAAGGATCACCAGGCCGTAGTCCTGGGTCAGTAGCAGGGAGTCGGCGTCGGCGCCGTTATCGGCGCATTCGACTGAAAGGTTGGCGTCGCGCAGGGCTTTGGAAAGCCAGTGTTGTAATTCGGTGTGGTCTTCCACTAACAGTATTCGCATGGCATTTGCCTGAAAGGCGTTTGAAAGGTTGGCGATTTTATAGTTGAACCGTGCCAGAGCGAGGCATGACTGAAATAACTATAAACCCAGGAGACTGATTGTGAAAAGAACTTCGATGGCAGCGGCCGTCGCGATGATGTTTGCCGCCTATACTTCCGCCCACGCCCAATCCAATGTGCAGGTCTACGGCTTGCTCGACATGGGTGTCGACATCACCAATAATGCGCAGGCCGGCGGCGGCAGCGTTACCCACGTCAGCTCCGGCGGCATGAATACTTCGCGCTGGGGCATCAAAGGCAGCGAAGACCTGGGCGGCGGCCTGAAAGCCGTGTACCAGCTGGAAAGCGGCATCCTGATGGATACCGGCGCACAGGACGGCAACCTGTTCAAGCGCCAGGCCAACGTCGGCCTGGAAGGCAGCTGGGGCCGCGTGGTGCTGGGCCGCTCGTTCACCAGCGTGTACGACACCGTGATCAAGTTCGACCCGATGGGCTTTGCGCCTTACTACTCCTGGGCGACCGGCGGCAGCGCCACCCTGCCAAGCAAGTACGGCATGACCACCGGCTTCGATAACCTGATCAAATACTCCGGCAAGACCGGCGACTGGAACTACGGCTTCAGCTACGGCATGGGCGAGCAGCAGGGCGCGGGCGCCAGCTCGGCCGACAGCGCCAAGTATGCAGGCGCGGTCAGCTACCAGTCCGAGTCGCTGGGCGCGATGTTCACCGCGGAGCGCATCAACGGCAACAACGTGGTCGCCACCGGCAACCGTGACGAGACCACCGCCTACCACCTGGGCGGCTACTACGCCACGGGCGATTTCAAGTTCTGGCTCGGCGGCCGGACCTACAAGCTGGTGTCGGGCAAAGCGGCTACGGCTGATGTAAAAGGCAACACCCTGTGGGCTGGCGTGGCATACAAGCCGCAGCCGAACGTCACCATCACCGGTGCGGTCTACCACATCGACCAGCGCAACCTGGCAGCCGGCAAGGACGCCGATCCGACCATGTATGTGCTGCGCTACCGCTACGCGGCGTCCAAGCGCACCGACTTGTATGCAACTGTCGGTTACACCAAAGGCAAGCATGACCAGCTGGTCGGCCTGTCGCGCGACGACGCCGGTTTCGGCGACAGCCAGCACGGCGTAATGGTTGGCATCCAGCACCGCTTCTGATAATAATGAAGCCATGAAGATCCTGTTTTCCATCTTCGCTGCTGTCCTGCTCATGGCAGGGCAGGCGCAGGCCGCAGAATGCATCGTGCCGTCCAAGCCGGGCGGTGCGATGGACCTGACCTGCAAGCTGGCCCAGAAGGGCCTGGCGACGGTGCCGGGCGGCCAGCCCATGAAGCTGGTGTATCGCCCGGGCGGGATCGGTGCCGTGGCATGGCACTCGCTGGTATCGCAGCGCCGCGCCGAACCGAATACCCTGGTGGCGTTTTCCGGCGGTTCGCTGCTGAATCTCGCGCAAGGCAAGTTCGGCAAGGCGACGGCAGACGATGTGCGCTGGGTGGCGGCGCTTGGCGCGGACTACGGCATGATCGCCGTGCGCTCCGATTCGCCCTACAAGACGCTGGCTGACCTGGTGGCGGCGCTCAAGCGCAATCCTTCCAAGGTGCTGATCGGCGTCAGCGGCACTATCGGCAGCCAGGACTGGCTGAAGGTAGCGCTGCTGGTGCGCCAGGCCGGCCTGGACCCGAAAGTGCTGCGTTTCGTGGCGCTGGAAGGGGGCGGCGAGTCCTTCACCGCGATGCAGGCGAATTACGTGCAGGTGGTGTCAGGCGATGCTTCCGAAGCCAACCTGGTCGGCAATTCGATCCGCGTGCTGGCCGTGATGTCGGAGGAGCGCTTGCCAGGCAAGCTGGCTGCGGTGCCGACGGCGCGCGAGCAAGGCTACGACCTGGTCTGGCCGGTGATTCGCGGCGTGTGGATGGGCCCCCAGGTGGCCGATGCCGACTACCAGCAATGGGTGAAAACCTTCGAGCACCTCATGGCGACGCCGGAGTTCGCGAAGCTGCGAACGGAAGCGGGACTATATCCCTTCAGCCTGACAGGACAGGCACTCAACGAGTACGTGCATAAGGCCGTGGACGATTACGGCAAACGCGCCAGCCATCTAGGCCTGGTGCGCTGAAACATCCCTCAAAATTCTAGGAGACACAAATGATCAAGACGACCCTGGTGGCCGCCGCGGGCCTGTTCGCGTGCACCGCATTCGCACAATCGCCAGCCGGCTATCCTGCCGATTACCAGAAAGTGATCGATGCGGCGAAAAAAGAGGGCAAGCTGGTGGTGTATGGCGCTACCGACAGCAAGGCTGCCCAGCCTTTGATCCGCGACTTCAATGCCCTGTACCCTGGGATCACCGTCGAGTACAACGACATGAATTCGACCGAGGTGTATAACCGCTTCATCTCCGAGATGGCAGCCGGCGGCAACACCGCCGACGTGATGTGGTCCTCCGCCATGGACCTGCAAATGCGCCTGGCCTCCGACGGCTACGCGCTGAAATACAAATCGGTGGAAGCGTCCAAGATTCCCGGCTGGGCGGTGTGGGACGACCAGGCTTACGGCACGACCTTCGAGCCGGCCGCCATCGTCTACAACAAGCGCCTGGTCGACGCCAAGGAAGTTCCGCAGACCCACGCCGACTTCGTGAAGCTGATCCAGCAGCCGAAGTTCAAGGACAAGGTCACCACCTACGACATCGAGAAATCGGGCGTCGGCTTCATGTTCATGAGCCAGGATGCCAAGGAATATCCGAAATTCCTGGAACTGGAAAATGCTTTCGGCGAGGCCAAGGTGCGCGTGCAGTCTTCCACCGGCACCATGATGGAGCGCATCTCTTCCGGCGAAAACCTGATCGGCTACAACGTGCTGGGCTCCTACGCCCTGGTGCGCGCCAAGACCGATCCTTCGATCGGCGTTCAACTGCCGAAGGACTACACCCTGGTGATGTCGCGCGTGATGTTCATCAACAAGGGCGCGAAGAACGTCAACGCCGCCAAGCTGTGGCTGGACTACACCCTGTCGCACCGCGGCCAGACCATCATCGCCAACGAATCCAAGCTGTTCGCCATCCGCGCCGACGTGACCGGTGAAACCACCTCGTCCGACCTGGTCAAGCAGATTGGCCAGGACAAGATCAAACCGGTGCCGGTGCACCCAATCCTGCTGCAGTTCCTCGGCCCGCAGAAACGCATGGCCTTCCTGAAGCAGTGGAAAGAAACCGCCGGCAAGAAATAAGGAGCCGAGAATGACTACCGCGACTTTGCAGGGAACAGGGCGTGCCGGTATCAACTGGCCGCGCGGGATTGTGGCAGCGCTGACTTGCACCGCCATCTTCCTGCCGCTGTTCCTGATCTTTTACCAGAGCTTCCTGTCGGCGCCGTTTTTCATGCCCGGCAAGGAAGTAGGACTGGATGCCTTCCGTTTCATCTTCGATGATCCGGACTTTGCCGTGGCATTCAAGAATGGCTTGCTGCTGGCGGCCGGCCTGGCTGCCATTGCCGTGCCTTTGGGCGGTATGCTGGCTTTCCTGATGGTGCGTACCGACCTGCCGGGTCGCGGCTGGATTTCCCCGCTGCTGCTGGTGCCGATCTTCGTCTCGCCAATGGTGATGGGCTTCGGCTATGTGGTGTCGATGGGACCTGTAGGTTTCTACTCCACCTGGGTGAAGGACCTGATCGGCTTCATTCCCTGGAATGTGTATTCCTTCACCAGCATTGTGATCATCGCCGGCCTGACCCACGTACCGCACGTCTACCTGTATGCATCGTCGGCGCTGAAGAGCCTCGGTTCGGACGTGGAGGAAGCGGCACGTGTGGCCGGAGCCTCGCCGCTGCAGGTGATGTTCAACGTGTCGCTGCCGATGATCATGCCGGCGCTGGCCTATGCGGGCGTGCTGGTATTCTTCCTCGGCTTCGAGGTGTTCGGCCTGGTGCTGGTGCTGGGCGACCCGGAAGGCCACCTGGTGTTGCCGACCTACCTGTATAAACTGACCAACAAGCTGGGTACGCCGTCCTACCACCTGATGGCTGCCGTGGCAGTTTGCCTGGTGGCGGTGACCATGCCGCTGGTGATGATCCAGCGCTGGCTGCTGAAATCGGCCAACAAATACGTGTCGATCAAGGGCAAGGGTGCGCGCAGCAAGGCGCTGCCGCTGGGGCGCTGGAAGTGGCTGGCGTTTGCACTGCTGGGCGCATGGCTGCTGTTCACCATTGTGATGCCGCTGTCCGGCATTGCGCTGCGCTCCTTCGTGCAGTACTGGGGCGAGGGCGTGAAGCTGGCCGACGTCCTGACGCTGCAGCACTTCCGCGACATCTTTGAACAGCATGCGCTGATCCGCGGCATCATCAACACGGTCCTGATCGGCGTGATCGGCGGCGGGCTGGCGATCTTCTGCTACAGCTTTATCGCGCTGGCCATGCACCGCAAGCCGGACCTGCTGACCCGTGTGCTCGATTACAGCGTGCTGGTGCCGCGTGCGGTGCCTGGCCTGCTGGCTGGCCTGGCTTTCCTGTGGGTGTTCCTGTTCGTGCCGAGCTGGCTGGATGGCATGCTGAAGGGTTCCGACAACGGCCTGGCGGTCTGGCTGGTGGAAAACGCGATTCCTGCACTGCGCAGCCTGCGCACCACCATCTTCGCGGTGTGGCTGGCCTACTCGGTGGTGTGGATGGCCTACGGCATGCGCCTGATTTCGACCGCGCTGCTGCAGGTCGGCCCTGAACTGGAAGAGGCGGCGCGCGCAGTCGGCGCCCGCCGCGGCCAGGTGACCCGTGACGTGACCCTGCCGCTGATCAAATACGGCTTGCTGGGCGCGTGGCTGATGATTTTCCTGATCTTCGAACGCGAGTATTCGACAGGCGTGTACCTGCTGTCGCCGGGTACCGAAGTGATTGGCGCGCTGATCGTGTCGCTGTGGGCGGGTGGTTCGACCGACCTGGTGGCGGCACTGTCCTTCATCAACATCACCCTGGTCGGCATCGGCCTGGGCATCGCGCTGCGCTTCGGCGTCAAGCTGCATAACTGAGACATAGATCATGAAACGAGACCTGAAAATGAACGAACTGTCCGTCGAAGACCTGCACCTGGACTACGGCACCGGCGCCCACGCCAACCCGATCCTGAAGGGCGTGTCGATGCACCTGCAAAAGGGCGAAGTGGTGGCGCTGCTGGGCCCTTCGGGCAGCGGCAAGACCACGCTGCTGCGCGCCGTGGCCGGCCTGGAAAGCCCGCGCCTGGGCTCCATCGACATCGGCGACCGCCGCGTGTTCGACGGCAGCAAGGGCTTTGAAATGCCGGCCGAACAGCGCAACCTGGGCCTGGTGTTCCAGTCCTATGCGCTGTGGCCGCACAAGACTGTGGCGGAAAACGTGGCCTACGGCTTGAAGCTGCGCAAGATGAACAAGGAAGAAATCGGCCGCCGCGTGACCGAGGTCTTGAAGCAGCTGGGCCTGGGTCACCTGGGCGAGCGCTTTCCGCACCAGTTGTCGGGCGGCCAGCAGCAGCGCGTGGCAATTGCCCGTGCGCTGGTGTACAACCCGCCGGTGATTTTGCTGGACGAGCCGTTGTCCAACCTGGATGCAAAGCTGCGCGAAGAGGCGCGTGCCTTCCTGCGCGAACTGATCGTTCGCCTTGGCCTGTCGGCGCTGATGGTGACGCACGACCAGGACGAGGCAATGGCGATTTCCGATCGCATCCTGCTGCTTAACAACGGCAAGATCGAACAGCAGGGCACCCCGCAGTCGATGTACGAAACGCCTGAAACCCTGTTCACGGCCGAATTCATGGGTAGTAACAACCGCCTGCCTGGCACGCTGGTTTCGCGCGATGGCGACAATGTCGTGATCGACGTTGCCGGCACGAAGCTGCAAGCGACTGCACGCGGCAAGGGCGGCGACTCGGTTGCTCCGCTGATCCGCGTTGAAGAGGTGCGCGTGAGCAGTAGCCAGGTAGAGAACTCGCTGCAGCTTGCCCTGGTCACCTGCATGTACCTCGGCGACCGCTGGGAATGCCTGTTCAAGCGCGGCGACATCAGCGTGCGCGCCCACTCCAAATACCGCCTGCAGGATGGCCAGTACTGGCTGCAACTGCCGGCCGACAAGCTGTGGGTCTTCTGACCCGCCACCGTTGCTTCCTCCAAGCTTTGGCGGCCGGCTTGCTGGCCGCTTTTTTTTGCAGGTGGCTTGATACCCCGCTGCCCTGGCTGATCGGGCCATTGTTTGCCAGCGCGGCGCTGCGCATCGCCGGCGTCGACCTGTGCTGCCCTGTCGCTGCCCGTGCGGCGGGGCAGTGGGCGATCGGCACGGTGCTTGGGCTGTATTTCACGCCAGCCGTGCTGGCGGTGGTGATGGCGCGCGCTGGCTATATCGCCGGGGCGGTGGCATTTGCCCTGGCGCTGGGATGCCTGTGTGCCTGGCTGCTCAAGCGGATGGCGGACGTCAGCGCTGCCACTGCATTTTTCTCCATGGCGCTTGGCGGCGCCTCCGAGATGGCGGTGCAGGGGGAACGGCATGGCGCGGTGGCGCAGCATGTAGCTGCGGCGCAGGGCGTGCGGCTGATGTTCGTGGTCAGTTTCCTGCCGTTTGTGCTGCGCTACTGGAGCGCGCATGGCATGCCGCCACTGGCATCCCACGCTGCCGTCGCGCCGGCGCTTGCCGCGCTGCCGCCAGGTGTCGTGGACGCGTTGCTGGGGTTCGGCCTGCTCGCAGCAGTCACCTGCGCAGCTGGCTGGCTGCTGTGGAGGTGCGGCGTGCCGAATGCCTGGGTGCTGGGACCCTTGCTGGCCGCGGGGCTGCTGGCGGCGGCGCAAGTGCCCGTTGGCGGCGTGCCCGAATGGATGGTGCGCACCGGCCAGCTTTGCATCGGCCTGTCGCTTGGTACGCGCTTCACGCCGGGATTCCTCCATACAGCGCCGCGCTTCATGGCCGCGGTGGCCGCCTGCACCGGCGCCGCGCTGGGATTGGCGGCGTTGTTCGGACTCGCGCTGGCGAAGTTCGGAGCACTGCACCCCGCAACGGCCATGTTGGCGACTTCCCCGGGCGGGATCGCCGAAATGGCGCTGACCGCACGCGCGCTGCATGTCGAAGTGCCGGTGGTGACGGCCTTCCATGTATGCCGGATGGTGGTGCTAGTATTAGCCGTCGGCCCGGCTTATCGACGCCTGGTACGCATGTGAGGCTACTGCCGAGAAGTATTAAATTGCGATACTTTGACGAGCCGGGTTGAGAGCTTGCGCAATGTGCTGTATGTTGTCGATATTTTCACTATTCCCGTGACGCAACATGAGCCATCCCAGCCAGTTTGACCTCCTGAAACAGCGCCGTTTTGCGCCGTTCTTCTGGACGCAATTCCTCGGCGCTTTTAACGACAACCTGTTCAAGACCGCCCTGGTGGTAGCACTGGCATTTGAAGCCAAAGACTGGACCACCCTGGATCCATCGCTGATCACCAACCTGGTGCCCGGCCTGTTCATCCTGCCATATGTGCTGTTCTCGGCCACCTCCGGCCAGATCGCCGAGAAAGTGGAGAAGGGCAAGCTGGCGCGCTTCATCAAATGGCTGGAGATCGGCATCATGGGCGTGGCGGCCGTCGGCTGGTTCACGCACACGCTCTCCCTGCTGATGATCGCGATCTTCGGCATGGGCATGCACTCGACCCTGTTCGGCCCTGTCAAATATGCCTACATGCCGCAGCACCTGAAGCCGGAAGAACTCACCGGCGGCAACGGCATCGTTGAAATGGGCACTTTTGTAGGCATCCTGCTTGGCCAGGTGTTCGGTGCGATCATCGTCAATCACAAGCCGGATGGCATCACCTGGCTGGCGGCGGCCACGGTGTTCTTTGCGGTGGCGGGCCTGGTTACCGCACATGGCATCCCGAAAACGCCGGCGCCGCAGCCTGACCTGAAAGTGAACTGGAATCCGCTCACCGAATCGATCCGCAACCTGCGCTTCTCGTCCGGCAACCGCTCCGTCTTTCTTTCCATGCTGGGCAATTCCTGGTTCTGGTTCTACGGCGCCATCGTACTGGCCCAGTTCCCGGTATATGCCAAGGAGTACCTGAAAGGCGACAACAGCGTGTTTGTGCTGCTGCTGACAATGTTCTCGCTGGGTATCGGCGCCGGTTCGCTGCTATGCGAAAAACTCTCCGGCCGCAAAGTGGAAATCGGCCTGGTTCCATTTGGTTCCATCGGCCTGTCGGTATTCGGCATCGACCTGTACCTGGCGAGCCAGGGCTACAGCGCTCCCGGTGAGGTGAATGCTTATGCCATGGCGATGCTGCCCGGCGCCTGGCGCATCATCTTGGACGTCGTAATGATCGGCGTGTTCGGCGGCTTCTTCATCGTCCCGCTGTTCGCACTGATCCAGTTGCGTGCCGACCCGCAGCACTTGTCGCGCACTATCGCCGGCATGAACATCCTGAACGCGCTGTTCATGGTCGTGGCAACCGGCGTGGCGATCCTGCTGCTTGGCCAGGGCTTCACGATTCCGCAAGTGTTCCTGGCCACGGCCATCATGAATGCCATTGTGGCGGCGTACATCTTCTCGCTGGTGCCTGAGTTCCTGATGCGCTTCCTGGCGTGGCTGCTGATTCATACCGTTCACAATGTGAAGACCATCGATGCCGACCGGATTCCGGAAGAGGGCGGCGCCGTGCTGGTGTGCAACCACGTCAGCTACGTCGATGCGATCGTCATCGTGGCGGCCAGCCCGCGCCCGATCCGCTTCGTGATGGACCACAGGATCTTCAAGACGCCATTCTTCGGCTGGATCTTCCGCACCGCCAAGGCGATCCCGATTGCACCGGCCAAGGAAGACCCGTGGCTGATGGAGAAAGCCTTCGTCGATATCGCCCAGGCACTGCATGAAGGCGAGCTGGTTTGCATTTTCCCGGAGGGTAAGCTGACCAGCACAGGCGAGATGAATGAGTTCAAGGGCGGCATCAGCAAGATCATCGAACGCACCAAAGTGCCGGTCATCCCGATGGCGCTGCGCGGCCTGTGGGGCCACCTGCTTAGCCGCAGCAAGGACGGCTTGCTGGAGCGCGCTTTCCGCAAGGGCTTCCGCTCGCAGCTCTCCCTGGCTGTCGGCCAGCCGGTTGAACCGCACGAAGTAAGCCCAGAAATGCTGTACCGCCAGGTAGCAGAACTGCGCGGTGACTGGAAGTAGAAAAATGTAGTCATTGGTCTAAGCGGGCTACATACCTCTACATACAAAGGCGCCATCCCGGCGCCTTTGCTCCTTTTTACAATTGGTTTTCCAAAAACTATTGTGAGAAGGGCAGTCAATGAAAACAATCCTGAAAACCGGCGTCTCCGTTGCCATGCTGTCCGTGCTGGCTGCTTGCGGTGGCGGCAGCGAGAATGACAAAGGTCCCAAGCAGGTTTCGGCGGTGGTGGACTTTGACAAGGACGGCATTACTGGCTGGACCGGCAGCTCTTCCGACTACACGCCGGAGACCGCACCGACCAACGTCGTCTTTGAGCAGCGCACGCTGCCTGCACCTCTGACTGGCAAGGGCTACCTGGTGGGCGGCACCAATCGCAGCGACGATTTGTTCCTGTTCGTGAAGAAGCAGTTCTTCGGACTGGAAAAGAACACCACCTACAACATCAACTTCTCCCTCAAATTTGCCAGCAACGCGCAAACAGGCTGCATGGGCGTGGGCGGTGCGCCGGGTGAAGCAGTATGGGTCTATGCGGGCGCCACGGCCACTGAGCCCAAGGCAGTCACCGTCAATAACGCAATTCGCATGAACATCGATCGCGGCAACCAGGCGGAAGGCGGCAAGGAAGCGCAGGTGATCGGCAATATCGCAAACGGCCAGGCTTGCGGCACTGCGGTGTCTTATGTCAGCAAGACATTGAAGAATGAGAAGACGCAGAAGGTGACCACCGATGCAAATGGCGCGGTGTGGATCATCCTGGGCATCGATTCCGGCTTTGAAGCGTATTCGCAGGTATTCCTGCAGAACATCCAGCTCGACGCGACTCCGGCGACGCTGTAATCGCCACCGTGTTGACCTTCAGGCAAATTTGACCTACTGTGTCGGCGGGGCGGAACCGCCAAGCCGGCCTGTCTTTGCTTCGTGCAGGGACAGCCTCTGCGGGGTTACCCCGCGGGATGTTTGATGTTCTGCATTTCGCCGCATGAGCCAGATTGCGCTTCCGCGCATAGGCCGCTCACGCATCACGAGACTCGTTGACGGCTCTCCGCTCCTCTCAATTCATGGATATCGAAAAACTCACCGCGCTGGCGCTTGCCGACACAATGCTGGCAACGGACGGCAGCCCGGAAAACCTGATCGCTGCGTGCAACCGCGTGTTCGACGCAATGCTGCCGTGGGCGCCCGGCGTGTGCATGGCGCTCGTCTTGCGGACCGGCGAGAACTTCCATTACTTCACCCGGCATGAGCTGGCGGACATCCTTCTCGAACTTCTTGGCCGCGGACATGACGACCTTGATGAAGATGAGGAAGACGACGATGAAGCCGGAGATGTGCAGCCGTTCATCGAGCTGCCGGCAGTGCGGCGCTATTGCATCGACCAGCCCATACGCCCACCAAAGCCGGCATGGCTGGCCGAACTTGCGCTGCCGGAGCTGCTCACCGTTGGTGATCTGGCCGCCTGGCTGAACGAGCCTGTCGGTGCGCTGCGCTGGTTCGCGGACCAGTGGCGTATCGCGCGTGACGAGGAGTCTCGCCTCCAGCATTACCATTATCGCTGGGTCCCGAAGCGCAGCGGCGGCCTGCGCCTGATCGAAATTCCCAAAGAGCGGCTGCGCCGCATCCAGCAAAAGATCTTGCGCCAGATCCTGGACCTGGTGCCGCCGCATCCGTCCGCACATGGCTTCCGGCGCGGGCACTCCTGCGTTACGCATGCCGCGGCCCATGCTGGCCAGCATGCGGTCATCCGCATGGACTTGAAAGATTTCTTCCCCAGCATCCAGCATTCGCGCATCCAGGCATTGTTTGAAAAGCTCGGCTATCCCGTGAGCGTCGCAGGAACGCTTGCGCGCATTTGCGTCAATCGTACGCCGCACGGCTTGTTCCGCGACAAGCAGACCGGCGGCTCACTGGCATGGTCCGAGCGGCAGGCCTTGAAATCGCCGCACCTGCCGCAGGGTTCACCATGCTCGCCAGCCCTGGCTAACCTTTGTGCGTACCGGCTCGACATTCGGCTTGAATCGTTGGCGCGTTCGCTAGGCGCTTCGTATAGCCGATACGCGGACGACCTGGCCTTTTCCGGCGGGGACGAATTTGCGCGGGCAGCGGAGCGCTTTCATATCCAGGTTGCCGCGATTGCACTGGAAGAGGGCTTTCGTGTGAACACGGGCAAAACCCGCCTGATGCGCGACGGGACGCGGCAGCAAGTGACGGGCATCGTGGTCAACGCGCACCCGAACATCGCCCGCGATGAGTACGACAAGCTCAAGGCGACGCTGACCAATTGCGTGCGCCATGGCCCTGAATCCCAGAACCGGGAGAATCATCCAAACTTCCAGGCCTACCTGGCTGGACGGATTTCTTACGTGGCGATGGTGAATTCGGAACGTGCCGCCAAGTTGCGGCGGTTAATGGCGAATATAGTCTGGCCAACTTGATTACAATATTCGATTCTTTTTACCGTAATCGATGTAATTCATGCACATTTGGGTAGATGCGGACGCTTGTCCCGCCGTGATCAAGGACATCCTTTTCCGGCTCGCGGATCGAGCTCAGATCAATGTCACGCTGGTGGCCAACCAGTTAATCCGTGTACCGGGCTCCCGGTTCATCCGCGCGCTGCAAGTTCCGGCGGGCGCGGATGCGGCAGATGCGGAAATCGTTGAGCGTGTGAGCGCTGGCGATATTGTCGTCACCGCCGATATTCCGCTGGCCGCGCAAGTGCTGGAAAAGGGCGGCCTTCCGCTCAATCCACGCGGCGAGTGGTATACCAGGGACACTATCGCGCAGCAGCTGACGATGCGGTCCTTTATGGAAGAATTGCGTGGCGCCGGTGTCGACACCGGTGGACCAGCCGCCTTCAGCCAAGGCGACCGACAGAATTTTGCCAATGCGCTTGATCGCGAATTAGCGCGCAGAAGGCAAATCCGTCCTGCCTAAGGTCCGTTCCAGTGCCGTGCGAAGCGGAACGGGAGGTTTCCCGGGCAGTTTTTCCACATACGACTTGTCGCGGAATACGTTCCAGCCACTTACGTCGGTCTGCGGATCAATGTCTTTCAAGTTGCGCCCGTAACGCAGTTCGCCGCGCGAAGTCTCGCCATCCTCGCTTGTCATCGAATAGACGACCTGGAGGCCGCGGCGTTGCAATGTCCCATAAAATTTTGGTGCCTGGGCGCCATGCTTGCCGGTAGCAGGCTGGTCGTCCTGGTTAAAACCAATGGTTACTCCATCCGGGATTGCGCAAGGTCTCGGTAAGCGGGGCCAGTCTCCGCGCGCCATAGGCGGCTCAACGATCATCGAGATTTCGGAAAACTGGTCTGGGCCAAGTTTGTCGCCACCATAGGTCAATTGCACAGAGGCGCCGTTTGCAGCGCCCAGTACTTTGATCATTCCGGCTTGATTGCTGTCCAGCGTCAGGTGGAGCACTGAAGCGTTGGCAAAAGAAGTGAATTCCGCCTGTGCAAAATGGCCATCTTTCTCGCCAATGCGCTTGGCGTAGATGGCGTCTGTCCATTTGAACTCCTGCAGGCAGGGATCCTGGGCATATGCCGGAGAGGCCGCGAGCAAGCCTGCAACGAGTAAAGGACGTGTGCAACTTGCGTTGGCAAGTCTCATTGCGCGTCGAGGCCCTTGGTAATGACTTCGGCAACGAGAGCATTCATGTCGAGCCCACGTTCGGCGGCCAGGGTTTGCAGGCGCTTTACCAAATCCCCATTCAGCTTGACCGCAAACGGCACCAGGCCCAGTGCCTGATCGCGCTTGCGCTGTTCGCGTTTGTCGACGGCGGGACTGGCGGATGGGCCAAACGAAGCGACGCCCGGCGCTGCCATCTTGCCCATCAGTTTTTTCGCGTCGTACTTTGCCAGGTCAGTTTTCTTCAATTCGTTCTCCAGTTCAAAGACGCCATTCTACGCGTTCGGCTGAGTCGTACTATTCAACGATGCCGACAGCTATGTGTGAGGTTCCGACAGCGGGCCGGCAGTTTCGTGACGGCCCGCGACGAGGTTACTCTTTCCCTGTTACTCCGGTCAGTTCACCGGCCTTGATGGCGCTCATCAGGCCCAGCAGGGTGTTGAAGGCGTTGTTGTCGCCGCCGCCCATCTGGATCTGCGGGACCAGCGGAACTTTCGAGGCTTCGAACGCTTCCGCCAGGCGCAGCATCACAGTCTGCATCAGCTGCTTGTCGGCGCCTTCGCCTTGCATGGCTTCCGATTTGGCCTGGATCGCTGCAGCCTCCGCTTCACCCACCGAGCGGATTGCAGAAGCGCGGCCTGAACCTTCCATCTCCTGCTTGAAGCGTTCGGCCTGCGCCAGTGCTTCGATTTCCTGGCGGCGCTTCTCGGCAGCCTTGACGTTCGCGGCGCCCTGGTTCTCCTTGATCGAGATGTCCACCAGCGATCCGGTCAGCTCTTTCTGCTTGGCGGCGCGCTGTTCGGCTTCATTCAGTTCGCGCTCCTTGTCGGCGGCGATCTGTTTCTGCGCGAAGGTCTCAACCTGCTCGCGGGCGATCTGGCGGTCGCGAAGCTGGGCCATGATGTTCTCGATCTTGTTGTCGCCTTGCTGCGGCTTGGGCGTACCGATCAGGACCTCCTGAAATTCCAGCGAATAGGCCTGGAAGCGCTGTTTCATATCCTCCGACGCGTTGTGTTGCAACTCGCTGCGCGACTGGATCAGCTCAATGAAGGTCTTGGTCTGCGAGACGTTCTTGAAGTACGAGGACACCATCGGGTCCAGCGTCTGCTCCACCAGTTGCGCCATGTTGCCGAAACGCTGCACCACCATCGGCGCCTTGCGGTAGTCGATATGCACCACCACCGACAGTGGAAGCTGCGGTTCGAAAGCATCTTTGGTGATCAGCGTGATTTCGCGCAGGTTCTTGTCGAAGCTGGAGCCGCTTTCGCCCGACTTCCACATCAGCACAAAATTCGTGGTCGGCACCAGTTCGATCTTGCCGGCATAGGTGTTGAAGGCGTACTTGCCCGGCATGAGCGGATCGCGCCAAACGCCGCGGCAGCCGCTTTCCACCAGCTCGCCGTGCGAGTACTCGATGCCGGACAAGTCAGGACCTTTGCGGCCGGTGTACGACACCACCACGCCGACAAAGCCGACCGGGATCACGGTCTTCTTGATGAACTCCACCGTTGCGAACAGCCTATTGATGAAGTAGGTGCCTTCCACCAGCACGCGTTCCTGGCGGCCACGGCGCCCGCCGGCGGCGATGAACTTCTCGGGTTCCTGGTAAGAGTTGTGGGTATCGCCCACGTCCGGCGCCAGCAGTTCATCCTTCAGCAGGCCAGGGCCGTCCTGCACCGTCACCACGGCCAGTTGGTCCGAATCGTGCGAACCGGTGGTTTCCTTGATCACGACGGGCGTGAAGCCATTGCGGTCGTCGAGCAGGCCGCGCATTTGCTCGTAGTAGATCTTTTCCTTGGCGTCGAGCGACATCGAATACGTCGCTTCGCCGGTCATTACCACGAACAGGGCAGGGTTGATGATGTGGGTACCTTCGCGCAGGATCTTGCGCTGCGGGCCTTTCTGGCCGCCGTTACCGAGGAAGGCGCGCACGTCTCGGAAGTCGTCGATACCGGAGTTGTCGGCCAGCGTCTGTCCGGCGGGCAGGTCGATGCCGTCGCGCGCGAAGACGTAGCCGATCGTGCCCTGGGTGACAGACACCATTGGATGAATGTGAACGCGGTACTGGAACGGCGCGAAGAAGTGGAAACCGCCTCGGCGGAGTTCAGGCTGCAGGCCTGCTTCTCCATTCAGCGCGAGCAGTCCGCTTTGCACGGAGCCGGACGGGCTCCAGAGTTTTTCAACGACCCCGATGCGGTCGTTCGGGATGTACTTGATGACACCGGAAACCAACAACAACAGCAATGCAGTAAGCAGGATGGCTGCTACTACGATGAGGCCAAACAGCTGGCTTGACATACATACCTTTCGGCTGTGGATAAAGCTGGAAATACGGATGCGTCACGGCGACGCGTGAAGGCGCGCGAGAAGTCAGCGTCGCGGCGGAGCCGTGAAGGACAAAGGGGCAGAGAAGTTGGCATAAGCCAGCGGGAGGAACTGCGGTTGCGCGTTAAGCGCTGGTGACACGAGGTCGGACACGATTTTTTGTTATTGCTCTTCAATGAGTGCTTGAAATTATTCTGGCATATCTTGATAAAAATAAAAGATGCTGCACTGCGATTAGAACGACCCCTCTAGACCCTACGTAGAATTACTGACCTTGTAGTCAGATCTTCAAACCGTGTTAGAATGATCGTTCATTCTAAGTCTTTCGGGAAAAAAGATGAAAAACATTCAAAAGAATTTCATGCTGCTGGGTGCCGCTGCTGCGGTAGCCGCACTGGTCGCCGGATGCGGCGGCAAACAGGCTGGTCCTGCCCAAGGTGGCGCCCAGCAGGCGCCGGAAGTCGCCGTTTTCACCGTGGCGACGCAAGCGCTGGCCATGAGCACCGAGCTTCCAGGCCGCACGGCTGCTTACCAGGTTGCCGAAGTGCGCCCGCAGGTGGGTGGGCTGATCCAGAAACGCCTGTTTACTGAAGGCGCAGACGTGAAGGCCGGCGTCCAGCTTTACCAGATCGATGCTGCGACCTACGAGGCCACATTCAATTCCGCCAAGGCGAACCTGGCGAAGGCCAAGGCCAACCTGGCTGCCGCCGCGCCGAAAGTCGCCCGCTACAAAGAGCTGGTAGCGATCGAAGGCGTAAGCCGCCAGGATTACGACGATGCCGTCGCCGCACACGAACAGGCCAAGGCCGAAGTGGAAGCCGCGCAAGCCGCAGTCGATTCGGCGCGCATCAATGTCGAATACACCAAAGTGGCATCGCCGATCTCGGGCCGCATCAGCCGTTCGAACGTGACACCGGGCGCGCTGGTGACCGCGGGCCAGGCCACTGCATTGACCACCGTGCAGCAACTGGACCCGATCTACGTCGACGTCACGCAGTCCAGCGAAGAGTTGCTGCGCCTGAAGCGCGAAATGGATAGCGGCGCGCTCAAGAAGGCCAACGGCCAGGCCGCGGTGACGCTGCTGCTGGCCGATGGCAGCAAGTACGCGTTGCCCGGCAAGCTGCAGTTCTCCGACGTGAGCGTCGATCCGGGCACCGGCAACGTGACCCTGCGCGCATTGTTCCCGAACCCGAAGCATGACCTGCTGCCGGGCATGTTCGTGCGCGCCGTGCTGGAAACGGGCGTCAGCGAGCAAGCCATCGCCGTGCCGCAGATGGGCGTGACCCGCAACCCGAAAGGCGAGGCGACGGCCCTGGTGCTGAACAAGGAAGGCAAGGTTGAACAGCGCGTGCTGCAAACCGGCGGCACCATCGGCGACAAGTGGCTGGTGAAGTCCGGCCTGGTGGCCGGCGACCGCGTCATCGTTGAAGGCCTGCAGAAAGTGAAGCCTGGCACGCCGGCCGTGGTGGCAAAGAACTCCACCGGCACAGCTACCACGGCGGCTACGGACAAGCCAGCCGTCGCTGCGCGCTAAGCGGAGGTTTTCATTATGTCTCGTTTCTTTATCGACCGGCCCATTTTCGCCTGGGTACTCGCCATCGTCGTGATGCTGGCGGGTGTGATGGCGATCAAAGGCCTGCCAATCGCGCAGTATCCAAGCATTGCGCCGCCATCGATTTCGATCACCGGTTCCTATCCGGGCGCATCGGCCAAGACAGTCGAAGACGCCGTGACCCAGGTCATCGAACAGAAGATGAAGGGTATCGACGGCCTGCGCTACATGTCGTCGAACAGCGATTCGACCGGCGGCATCAATATCACGCTGACTTTCAACAGCGGCACCAATCCGGACATCGCCCAGGTGCAGGTACAGAACAAGCTGCAGCTGGCGACTCCGCTGCTGCCTAGCGCTGTCACCCAGCAGGGCCTGGTGGTGTCGAAAGCGACCCGCAACTTCATGATGGTGCTGGGCTTCATTTCCGAAGACGGCAAGATGAAGAATTCCGACCTGGGTGACTATGTGGCTGCCAACGTGATCGATCCCCTGAGCCGCGTGCAGGGCGTGGGCGACGTGACGCTGTTCGGTTCCCAGTACGCGATGCGCATCTGGCTCGACCCGCAAAAGCTGCAGGGCTTCCAGCTGACTCCAGCCGACGTGACAGCCGCCATCCAGGCGCAGAACGCCGAAGTATCCGCCGGTGAACTGGGCGGCGCGCCAGCCGTGCCGGACCAGCAGTTGAACGCCACTGTAACGGCCCAGAGCCGTTTGCAAACGCCGGAGCAATTCGGCGCCATCCTGTTGAAGACCACGGCCAGCGGCGCCACCGTGCACCTGCGCGACGTGGCTCGCATTGAGCTGGGCAACGAAAACTACAACACCGTGGCGCGCTACAACGGCGCACCTGCGGTGGGCGTGGCGATCAAGCTGGCCACCGGCGCCAATGCGCTGGATACCGCCGACCTGGTGAAGAAGAAGATCGAAGTCATGGGCAAGCAGTTCCCGCAAGGGATGAAGGCCGTGGTGGCATTCGACACCACGCCTTTCGTCAAGCTGTCCATCGAAGAAGTGGTCAAGACCCTGGTGGAAGCGGTGATCCTGGTGTTCATCGTGATGTACCTGTTCCTGCAGAATTTCCGCGCCACCCTGATCCCTACGCTGGCCGTTCCGGTCGTGCTGCTGGGTACCTTTGCCGTGCTGTTCTCGCTGGGCTATTCGATCAACACCCTGACCATGTTCGCCATGGTACTGGCAATCGGCCTGCTGGTGGACGATGCCATCGTGGTGGTGGAGAACGTCGAGCGCGTGATGACGGAGGAGGGCTTGTCGCCGAAAGAAGCGACCAGGAAATCGATGGGCCAGATCTCAGGCGCACTGGTTGGTATCGCCATGGTGCTGTCGGCGGTGTTCGTGCCGATGGCCTTCTTCAGCGGCTCGACCGGCGTGATCTACCGCCAGTTCTCGGTGACCATCGTTTCCGCCATGGTGCTGTCGGTGCTGGTAGCAATGGTGTTCACGCCTGCGCTGTGCGCAACCTTCCTGAAGCCCGGCGCACACGTGTCGGAAAAAGGCTTCTTCGGCTGGTTCAACCGCAGCTTCGACCGCAGCAGCACGAAGTACCAGGGCTGGGTCGGCAAGATGATCACCCGCAGCGGCCGTTCGCTGGTGGTGTACGGCGCGCTGCTGGCCGTGCTGGCGGTGTCCTTCATGCGCCTGCCGACTTCCTTCCTGCCGGAAGAAGACCAGGGCATCCTGTTCTCGATGGTGCAACTGCCAACCGGCGCCACCCAGCAACGCACCCTGAAAGTGCTGGAAAAGCTGGAGCATCATTTCATGGAAGACGAAAAAGCTTCCGTGGCTTCCGTGTTCACGGTGGCAGGCTTCTCGTTTGCCGGTAACGGCCAGAATGCCGGCCTGGCCTTCGTGCGGCTGAAAGACTGGTCGGAGCGCAAGAGCCCGGACCTGAGCGTGAAAGCAGTGGCTGGCCGCGCCATGGGCGCGTTCTCGCAGATCCGCGAAGCGATGGTGTTTGCCTTTGCCCCGCCAGCCGTGATGGAACTGGGCAATGCCAGCGGCTTCGACCTGCAACTGCAAGACCAGGGCGGCCTTGGACACGAAGCATTGATGGCTGCGCGTAACCAGTTGCTCGGCATGGCGGCGAAGAACCCGCTGCTGATGGCAGTGCGTCCGAACGGCCAGGAAGATACGCCGCAATTCAAGCTCGATATCGACCAGCAGAAAGCCACTGCGCTGGGCCTGACCGTGGCCGACGTGAACAAGGTGCTGAGCGTAGGCTGGGGCTCGTCGTACGTGAACGATTTCGTCGACCGTGGCCGCGTCAAGCGCGTCTACCTGCAAGGCTCGCCGGAATCGCGCATGGCGCCGGAAGACCTGAACAAGTGGTTCGTGCGCAATGCACAAGGCGAAATGGTGCCGTTCTCCGCCTTTGCTACCGGCCGCTGGATTTACGCTTCGCCGCGCCTGGAACGCTATAACGGCGTGTCGTCGATGAACGTGCAGGGCATGCCTGCGCCTGGCGTGAGCTCCGGCGTGGCGATGGCTGAAATGGAAAAGCTCGTGGCGCAGCTGCCGGCTGGTATCGGCTTCGAGTGGACCGGCTTGTCGGTCGAGGAGCGCGATTCCGGCTCCCAGACCACGGTGCTGTACACCATCTCCGTGCTGATCGTGTTCCTGTGCCTGGCCGCGCTGTATGAAAGCTGGTCGGTGCCGTTCTCGGTGCTGCTGGTGGTGCCGCTCGGCGTGATCGGTACCGTGCTGGCGACCTGGGGCTTCCACCTGTCGAACGACGTATATTTCCAGGTTGGCTTGCTGACCGTAGTCGGCCTGTCGGCGAAGAATGCGATCCTGATCGTGGAATTTGCCAAGGAGCTGCAAGAGAAGGGCATCGAACTGCGTGAAGCCACGCTGCAGGCGGTCAAGCTGCGCCTGCGCCCGATCCTGATGACGTCCATCGCCTTCGGCCTCGGCGTGCTGCCTCTGGCCATTTCGAGCGGCGCCGGCTCCGGCAGCCAGAACGCCATCGGCGTGGGCGTGCTGGGCGGCATGCTGACGGCTACTTTCCTCGGCATCTTCTTCGTGCCGGTGTTCTTCGTGGTGGTGCGCGCATGGGTAGGCCGCAAGGCTTCCGCCGCACCGGCCACCCTCGCTTCGGAGGCACATTGATATGAACAAGACCATACTTACCCTTGCAACGGCGGCCTTGCTGGCCGGCTGCAGCCTGGCGCCGACTTACCAGCGCCCGGATTCGCCCGTGGCTGCTGCCTGGCCGCAGGGCGAGGCCTACAAGCCAGCCAACACCGCGGCCGACGCCAAGCCGGCCAGCGAAATCGCCTGGCAGGACTTCATCGGCGACCAGCAACTGCGCGAAGTCGTGGAGCTGGCGCTGAAGAATAATCGCGATCTGCGCGTGTCGGCGCTGAACATTGAAAAGGCGAGGGCGCAGTACGGCATCGACCGTTCCGCCCAACTGCCCAAGGTGAATGCGCAGGTAGGCCAGAGCGCCTCCCGTGCACCGGGTGGCGACATCAGCCGCCAATACACCGGCGGCCTGGCAATTCCAGCCTATGAGCTGGACCTGTTCGGCAAACTGCGCAACACATCGGAAGCGGGCCTGCAAGCCTACCTCGGCACGCAGGAAGCGCAACGCGCCCAGCGCCTTAGCCTGGTGGCCGAAGTGGCCAGCACCTGGCTAGGCCTGGCTGCCGACAAGGAACGTCTGCTGTTGGCGCAGGACACGCTGAAAAGCCAGCAGATCACCTATGAGCTGAGCAAGCGCCGCTTCGAATCGGGCGCCACTTCGGGCCTCGATATGTACGAAGCACAAACCAGTGTCGAAGCCGCGCGCAACGACATGGCCCTGTATACCGCCCAGGTAGCGGCCGGCGAAAACGCGCTGGCCCTGCTGGTCGGTACCCAAGTGCCGGCAAGCCTTCTGCCGCAAGCCTTGCCGACCGCGGTGACCACGCTGGCCGACCTGCCGGAAGGCGTTCCGTCTTCCGTGCTGCTGCAGCGTCCCGACGTGCTGGAAGCGGAAGCCTCGCTGAAAGCCGCCAACGCCAATATCGGTGTCGCGCGTGCCGCCTTCTTCCCGAGCATTACGCTGACCGGGACTGCTGGCAGCGCAAGCAGCAGCCTGGGCAACCTGTTCAAGGCCGGCACCGGCGCCTGGACCTTCCTGCCGCAACTGACGCTGCCCCTGTTCGACGGCGGCGCCAACAAGGCAAGGCTGGATATTGCCAAGGCGGACAACGGCATCGCCGTGGCGCGCTATGAAAAGGCGATCCAGTCGGCCTTCCGTGAAGTGGCTGATGCGCTGGCACAGCGCGGCACGCTGGATGAACGGGTGGAATCGCAGACTGCGCTGACCGAAGCGGCGAGCCGCAGCTACCGCATTCACGAGGCGCGCTACCAGAAAGGGGCGGAGTCTTACCTGAATGCCCTGGTGTCGCAGCGTGCCCTGTACGCGGCACAGCAAAGCCTGATCAGCGTGCGCCTGGCGAAGGCGACCAACCAGGTCACCTTGTACAAGGTGCTTGGAGGCTGGGCCTAATCAATGCCTGCCGGCGGCATCCACTCCATGATGTTGTAGATGCCGTCTGCCGCCAATATCTCGAATCCGCAGCGCAGCAGCAGGCGCTGTGCCGGGCTGCCCAGCACCACGTTCAGGCGTACGGGCAGGCGCAGGCGTTCGCCCTGGGCCTGCAGACTGCGCAGCAGGCCTAGCCCGATGCCGCGGTTGCGGTATTCGGGCAGCAGGCAGATGTCGAGAATGCGCAGTTCGTCCGGCCCGTAATCGACGTACAGGCGCCCGATCGGGCGTTCGCGATCCATGATCACGGCCAGGTCGGCATTCGGATATTGGGTTTCGTACCAGGTTTGCTGCGCCTTGAACTGCAGGCCTTGCAGCAGGGTTTCGGTGGCGAGGTCACAGCCCCCCATTCGGACTTCGGCGCTGCGCGTGCTGGAATAAAGGTGCTGCATGAACGCCAGGTCGCCCGCTTCGGCGGGCCGCATCTCAATCGAGCGAGAGGTACGGGAGGGCATATCACTCTTTCCTTTAAGAATGAAGTAACTGCTTCTCCATCATAGCACGTTGTAATTTGACAAAGTTCATTCCCTTGGCCATTGTTACGCCTTATGACTGAAAAACGCCACATCGACCCAGAGCGCGCCGCCAACCGCCGCCGCCAGGTACTGGACGCCGCCGCCACCTGTTTCCGCCGCAGCGGATTCCACGGGGCCAGCATGTCCGAGATTTCCAAAGCGGCCGGCATGAGCGCCGGCCATATCTATAACTATTTCGCCAGCAAAGACGCCATCATTGCCGCTTTCGTTGAAGAAAACGAAACTCGGGTGATGGGCATCATCAGCGACATCGGCAGCCAGCCGGACCCCCTGCAGGCCATCATCGACGACGTGGACCAGAGCATCCGCGACAACCTCGACCCCGACTACTGGGCGTTGCCGCTGGAAATCGCCGCCGAAAGTGCGCGCAACCCTGCCATCGCCGCCTTGAGCCAGGGAGCGGACCGCCGCATGTGCGAGCGCTTCCTGGCCATGCTCAAAGCCGGCCGCGCAAAGCATGGCCTGGCTGCCGACGACGCCACCGTCGAAGGCCGCATGCAGGCCGTGATCTGCCTGTACCAGGGCTTGCAGCTGCGCGTGCTGAATTATCCCGAGTTGCCGGTCCCCGAGCTGGTAGCATCGTTCCGCGTCGCCTTGCGCGCGCTCCTTTTCACCTGAGGATTCAAGCAATGGCCAATTACATCTTCCCGCCGCACCAGGTTGCGGCGCTTCATATCGCCGGTTCCGACGAGCGCTTCCCAGTGCGCCGCGTCTACTGCGTGGGCCGCAATTACGCCGGCCACGCGCGCGAAATGGGCTCCGACCCGGACCGCGAGCCGCCGTTCTTTTTCTGCAAGCCCGGTGACGCAGCGGCCGTGGTGCCGGTGGCGCCGGGCGCGGTGGCCGAACTGCCATACCCGCCGCAGACCAGCAATTACCACTACGAGTGCGAACTGGTGGTGGCCATCGGCGCCGGCGGCAGCGATATCTCCGTAGCCGAGGCGCCGAAGCACATCTTCGGCTACGCCATTGGCCTGGACATGACGCGCCGCGACCTGCAGGGGAAGATGAAAGACGCCGGCCGTCCATGGGAAATCGGCAAGGCCTTCGACTACTCCGCGCCGGTTGGCGAGCTGCGCCGAGCAACTGATGCCGCGGGCGTCGAAAGCGCCGCCATCGCGCTGGCGCTGGACGGCACGGTCAAGCAGTCCAGCAGCACCGGCCACATGATCTGGTCCGTCGCCGAAACCATCGCCAACCTGTCGACGCTCTTCCGCCTCGAACCCGGCGACCTGATTTTCACCGGCACCCCGGAAGGCGTCGGCGCCGTTACGCGCGGCCAATCCCTCACCGGCAGCATCGAAGGCCTTTCCAGCCTGTCGGTCAAGTTCATCTAAGCCGAGAAACCTGAGTAGTCGGGGTCAGACCCTTGGGCCTGACCCGGTTTACCGGTTTTGAATTTCGCTGGCAATCGCCCGCAATCCCTCCAGCGCCCCCGCCGCAATTCCCACATCCCCGGAACTTCCAACCGCAAACTCTCGCGGATTAATCCGCACCATCCGCCCGCCCCGCTGCACCACGCTATGGCCAAAGTGCCGCACCGACGGAATCGCCGTCCCAGCTCCCAGCTCAATCACCAGCGGCCGACGCACCTTGTCCAGCCACTCCTCCAACCGCGCCGCCTGCAACTCGCTTCGGCCTTCAATCCACCCCCAATCGCCAAACATCAGAATATTCGGCCGCGCCAGCCCGCCGCACTCTGGGCAGCGCGGCGCCTGGTTCCGCAAGCGGCATGCGTCCGAATCCACGTCAGGCGCAAAATCATCCGCCGCCCAGATCTTGCCGCAGCAAGGCTCCAGGCATTGCAGATGATGAATCGAACCATGGCATTCATAAATGGCACGCGGATCAAAGCCCGCCTTCTGGAACTGGCCATCCACATTACTGGTGAAGACAAAGCGTCCATGCTCCACCCCCTCTCCCCACGCCTTCAGCAGCGCGAATCCTTCATGCGGCACGGTCTCGCGATAAAGCTTCAGGCGATGGCCATAGAAGCCCCAGGCCAGGGCCGGGTCTTCGTGGAAAGTGCGCGGCGAGGCCACGCTGGTGAACTCCATCCGCGCGCGGCCCAGGGCAGGGTAAGCCTTCCAGAATCCCTCATTGCCGCGAAAATCCGGCAAACCCGAGTCCACGCCAATGCCGGCGCCGGCCGCGATGACCAGTCCATCGGCTTGTACAATGAGTTCGGCCGCCCGCGCGGCCAGCTGTGGTTCGATCATGATTCGTATAGTTTGAGGTAACTTTGACAAAACCACAAATTGCTCTGATATAATCTGAAGCTCGAGTCGGGGCGTAGCGCAGCCTGGTAGCGTACTTGCATGGGGTGCAAGGGGTCGGAAGTTCGAATCTTCTCGCCCCGACCAATAGAATCAAGGATTTAGGCCAACCACTATGGTTGGCCTTTTTCATATCCGCGATTGCCTACGGCCCTCCGACTTTGGCCTCGCCCCCTTTCTTGGCATCGTAGCTGACTCTCACGCGCGTAACCGATAACCGCAGCCTTTTTTCGGCCATGGAGCGCGACATGCCGTAACTCTTTTTAGGGATGCGGAAACAGGTTCGTTTTGTGAGAATTGGCCCGTTTGCTCGTGCATCTAACGTTCGGGCATTCGACACCGAAACAAACTAACGAACATGGGAGCATGATGAGTAAACCCCTCGAGAAAACAATCGCCAATCACGGCGTTGCCTGGGAAGGCATCTATGGCTACTGCCAGGCCGTCAAAGTAAAAGACGTGATATATGTGTCGGGCCAACTCGGTCATGACAGCCAGGGCGTTCTGGTTGCACCGGCAACGCTTGATGCCAGCGGAAAGCCAACCGATTTCTCCGGCATGGAGCAGCAGATGCGGCAGACCTACCTGAACGCAATCACTCTGCTGGCCGAATTCGGCGCTACGCTGGACAACGTCGTTGAAGAGACGCTCTATGTTCTGGATGTCGATGCTGCGTTCGAGGTGGCGGGAAAGGTGCGGAAAGAGATGTATGGAGTCGATCGCCCGCAATGCGCGAGCAATCTCATTGGCGTCAGCCGCCTTGCATTTCCCCCGCAACTGATTGAGATAACTTTCCGCGCGGTTCTCACCGATGGCGCCGACGTTTAGGCAGCTTTTTGGGTTCCGGTGTCGATTTCCTTATTGCTGATCCGTCGTACGAATAGATGCGCACCCTGAGCGCATTCGAACCGTACGGAGGACAGAATGAGGAAAATTATCGCCGCATTGCAAGTCTCGCTGGATGGCTTTATCGAAGGGGAGGACGTTCAACTCGACTGGGTTGACAGTTGGGGCGACTGTTTTGACCTGGCGCCGCGCATCGATGCCTGCCTGCTGGGCGCTCGCATGTACTCGGCATACGAAGGCTACTGGTCAGCCATTCAAGCCGATCCGCTAGCTGTTCTCGAGAACACCGGACGTCTGCCTGCCCCCGGCGAGATCGAGTACGCAAATTTCGCCGCGCGAACTCCGCATTACGTGCTGTCGACGAGTCTGGATAGGGTGGGATGGGCCCACACTACCATCCTGAAAGACCTCGACCAGGTGCGTGCATTGAAGCAGGCGCCCGGAAAGGCCATCCACGCGGTGGGCGGTGCGTCGCTGGTTTCGAATTTGCTGAAAGCCGGCTTGCTGGATGAGATCCAGCTGGTCGTTCATCCGGTGCTGCTGGGCGCTGGAAAACCCTTGTTCGATCAACTGCCTGAACGGCATTGGCTGCGCGCAAACGGGGTCACGCAACTGCCGGCCGGGCGCGTCAAGCTTGGTTACCTGTGTAGCTGACCTAAAAGAAAATGGGTGCTGCGCACCCGGGAAATTGGGTGCCAGTACCAATTCATCCTTCTCCTCGCTTTCCTAAAGTGCACTCCATGCAGCGTGCCATTGCAATGCTGCAGAACACTTGAGCGAGGAACACCATGAGCAAGCAATTCCAGGATTCAGCGAAACAGGTCACCATCCAGGTTTCAACGGGCGAACGTCCGGATTTCAAACTGCCGCTTGCGGCCTATGTGTACGACAAGCGCGGACAAGAGATGCAACGTATCGAGATCCGCGACGGCAAGTTCGAACTGCCCATGCCTCCCCGGGGCATGGGCACTTCCCGGGTGCTCATCGCGCCCGTGAGCGAACGTATCGATGCGGCCAAGCCCGGCGCCGATCGGCTAAAGCGCATGGGCGCGTACGAGCCGGTATTGCACCGTGAACGCGACTTCGCACGCATCGAAATCCCGGGCGCCATCATTGACTGGTGGCCGTTCTGCTTTTGCTGGGTGCATGGGAAAGTCGTGCGCCAGTCCGACAACCGGGCGGTCTGCAATGCGCGCGTCCATATCTGCGAAGTTGACCGGATTCCGCTTTGGATCCTGAAGCTGCCGGATCCCGACATATTCCGCCTGCGCGACGACCTGATCAAAGTGCTGGAGCGGCCTCCGATTCCGCTCCCTGGCCCCGGACCGCGCCGAGCGGCCTTGCGCTTCGATCCACAGCCCGATCCGCCTTCGCCTGTCGACATGCCTTTCGAACTGTCCCGCCACCTGCGCAGCAGTTCTGCGGAGCTGTTGCGCAACGTGATGGCCGAGAACTGGAAGCTGCTGGTGCAATGGTTCTGCCATTGGCCGCACTGGTGGTGGCTGTTCCGCTGCGATGAGATGGCGGTGGTCATGACCGATGAATTTGGCAACTTCGAAACCACGCTGTTCTATCGCTGCGGCGGCGACCATCCTGACCTATATTTCTGGGTCGAGTATGACTTTGGCAACGGCTTCGAAGTGATCTATCACCCGTCGAAGTACTGCCACACCTACTGGAATTACCAGTGCGGCAGCGAAGTCACCATCCGCATCACCGATCCGCGCGTGCCGGGCTGCGATGAGGAACCGGACCTGCCTGGATGCCAGGTTGTCGTGCTGTCGATCGGTAACGGCGTTGCCGTGCGCGAGGTCCAGACTGCCGGCGTGGAAGGCCTGACCAACGACGGCAGGCCATTCGGCGGCACCCTGGAGCCGCGCGTCGATTTCAGCCGCACCGAACTGATTTCCACGAAGGGTGTCCCGTACTACCGCTGGTCGTACCGGCGCCTGAGTGGAACCGACGGGGTCTCCGGCATGATCGCTCCGGGTTCGGAGCCGCTGCTGGCCGCACCCAAGGCCATGGCTGCCGACGTGTATCGCCATTACAAGACCGGTACCAGTTATTCTTCGGAACTGATGGGGCCAATGCCGACAACCGGGCCGAGCCCGGCACCGTTGCCCAACCTGTTCCGCATTCGCCCGCCGGTGTCGCCATCGGGCGACGAGTGGATCGTCCTGAATGAGCACGTCGACCTGGCGACGGCATACTTCCAGACGGACGGCCTGGCCGGAACCCCAAGCGGCACTCCGCCGTCCGACGACATGGCCGCAGGCCGCTATGAGATGCGGCTAGAACTGTTCGATGCTGCAGGTACGCTGGTGAATTGGACCGCGAAAGGCATTGACCTGCGCATTACCGATGCCGACGCGCCGTTCGGCTTCGGCACGGTAGACACGGTGCCTGCACCCGTCTATAACCGCATCCTGTCGCCGGGCGGTGACACGATGGGCTTCCGCATGGTGGTCAGGGTTGACAATAATCGCTGCCAGGCGGAAGTGCATCCGGTCGGAGGCAGCGTCTCGCCCGACCCGCTGTGCGGTTTCCACAACTACAGCGATCCGGGCGACACAGCGCTGCTCTCGTTCACTGCGCGCCATCCGAACAACTTTGCCACCTATTCGTTCAGGACGGCTCGCGGTGCAGGCCCGGACTTGGCAGTAGCCAGCACCAGCGGTACGGTGGGCGATATGGGAAGCAACGGCTTTGTGCCGGCTGGCGCCTTCCAGTATGCCAAGCCGGTGGTTGTTTCCAGTCTGCTGGAAGCATGTCCGAATGCGGCGTTCTCCGAGCTGCTTTACGTGAGCGCGACGGCGACCAATGGTTACGGGGAGCTGGATGCCTACGACCAGGGTGACCACGCCGCATTCGCGTTGGCTATGCCTTGCCCGGCTTGCCATTGATGGAAGGGGAGGCGGGCGCAATCCTTTGCCAGGAGCAGGCCCGAATTACTCGATGCGTTGCGCCTCCCCCAGTTTTGCGATTGTCCGTAGCCACATCTCCTCCAGCTGGTCCTCGAATTCCTGTTCGAGTTTCTCGACCTGCTCGCAAGCATTCTCGCCCACCGTTGCGTAAGGATCGCCGTCGGGATTTGCAGTCCACCAGTTGCTGTCCGGAGCCGTAGCCAGCAGCGGTGCCGCAAGTTTGCACAAGCTCTCAATCATCTCGCTCAACGCTGGATCGAACTTCCCCAGCACCGCCCTGGTATGCGCGATCTCCAGTCCAGTGAAGTTATATGGTACCGAGAGCATTCCGTCCCAGGCTACCGCTCCCTGCAAAAACCAGACGGTCTGGAAGTAATCCAGTGCGTCATACAGTTGTTGAAGTTCATGCGGCAGCGCGCGGCCGTCCCGGTGTTCGTGAATGCGTATCCTTTCATACCCAACTACAGCCTCAATCGCATCTTGCAGTTCGTTGAGATTGTCCAGCGAAAGGGTATCACTGCGGGGGAGCGTCTGCTGCAAGGTCAGGAGAATGTCGATCAGGTTTTGTTGGATCATGAATCGTCCACACAATGCGATGCGTACAAGTCGAAGGTCGAGGTGAGTTTGCTGCGAGTGCCGGTGAAAGGACCGGTAGGGACGAGCTGATAGACCCGAATGCTGGAGCCCAGCCTCCGGGTCCAGCCCGAATTAGCGGCCCTGGCCGTTAATCGTGGCCTGGTTCTGTACCTGGCGCTCCAGCTCGTCTTTATCAATGATGCGCGTGCCGGCATGGGCGGTATTGCTAGCCTTGCGCGGGATGCGCGAACCGGTCATCAACACCGCTTCTTCCTTGAAGCCTGCATCAGCCGTTTCCTGTTTCGGCATGTCTGCGCAACCGGACATGAGTGCCGCACACACCGCAGCAAAAATCAGTTTCTTCATACTTATTCCTGTCTTGTGGATTTTGGAGAACCCGAAGCGTTAACGCTCAAGGTGCGTCCGCCAATCTAGCATGTCATTTGTCACATATTTGTATTTTTTAATAATATTTGTGTTTGTGACAATCGGTGATCTTCTTGCCAGAAATGGAATGCTATATTCGCGACCGAAATTTTTTTCTTGCTTGATGTCGATTTGAAGAAAGCTGGCGCGTCATAGGTTTACAAACCACCCTGTTAATCCCTTTTGAGAGGCCAACATGAACAAGCAAATCTTCGTCAACCTGCCGGTCAAGAACCTGGAAAAGTCGAAGGCATTCTTTGCCGCCCTGGGCTACACCTTCAACCCGCAGTTCACTGACGAAAACGCCGCCAGCATGGTGATCCACGACGGCAGCATTTACGCGATGCTGCTGGTCGAGGACTTCTTCCGGACTTTCACCGCGAAGCCGATCGCCAATGCCAAAGAGGCGACCGAAGTGCTGGTATGCCTGTCCTGCGAAAGCCGCAATGAGGTCGACGACCTGGTGCGCAAAGCCGTTGCGGCAGGGGGCAAGACGCCGCGCGAGCCGAAAGACTATGGATTCATGTACGCGCACGGATTCGAAGACCTGGACGGCCATATCTGGGAGCTGGTCTACATGGCCGAACAACCCCAGCAGTAATACTTTTGGTTGTTGTGACAATCGAATAGAATCCCGGCAAATTTCGTCACTAAACTGATTAGTAGAAGAGTTTGCCGGAGGTTATCGTGTTGTCCTCATGGGTACGCTGGTTATTGATTGGAACTGTGGGGCTGGGGGTATCGCTGTATGCCATGGATACCGTGCGCTTGGCCTCGACGTTGCCGGTACCGCCGCCGGCGCAGGCCAAGGCACCGCAGCAGGACAAGAAGAAGCCCGCCAATGCCATCGCCAAGGCGTCCCAGATGGACAAGGTGGCGGATGCGCTGGCCGGCAACTGATTCCAAAAGCGTCGCCATTTTTGCAAATGGCGGGCGCAAATTTCATCGAGTGTTAATAGAAATGTTGCCATAGGGTAAGTTACTATTCGACCGCGCGCGGCGTCCTGCCCGCAACAACGTTCGAAAGTAACCATGACCAGGCAACCTAAAGGCATCTCCCTTCCCCGCAGGACTTTTTGTACCGGCTCGCTTAGCCTGGCAGCGCTCGGTCCATTCGCGCTCAGCGCTTGCAATGCCGGTGGCGACTCATCCAGTCCGTCGAACGCAACGCCCGCTGAATCCGTGCAACCCGCGCCCCCTGCTGCAGTTGCGCCGCCGGCCCAACCCACGCCAGCCGCCGAACCGGCCCAGCCGGTGCCGCCTGCCGATTCGGGCCAAACGACGCAACCGGTATCGGGCCGCATCTTCGTACACCCTGGCCTGCTGCACACGGAAGCTGATTTCATCCGCATGCGCGACAAGGTGAAAGCGGGAGCGCAGCCCTGGCTCGACGGCTGGAATGCACTGCTCGGCACTGGCCGCTCGCACTTGAATAACAGCCCGCGCCCGTTGCAGACCGTGATCCGCGGCGGCACCGACAGCAATTTCGCCCAGATGTATATCGACATCGCGCGCACATACCAGTTGGCGGTACGCTGGAAGGTTTCCGAGGACAAGGCGTACGCCGACAAGGCCGTCGAGTTCCTCAACGCCTGGTCGTCCACCCTGACCACCATCACAGGCAATGCCGATCGCTTCCTCGCTGCCGGCATTTATGGCTTCCAGTTCGCCAACGCCGCTGAAATCATGCGTACTTACCCGGGCTGGGCCGCGGCTGACCTGAAGCGCTTCCAGGACATGATGCTGAATGTGTTCTACCCGCTCAGCCATCAGTTCCTGACGGGACATAATGGCTCGGACATCACCAATTACTGGGCCAACTGGGACCAGTGCAACCTGGCGGCCATCCTGGCCATCGGCGTGCTGTGCGACCGCGAAGACCTGTACAACGAAGCGGTTTCCTATTACAAAACCGGTCGCGGCAATGGCGCCTCGAGCCAGGCCGTTCCCTTTATCCATCCAGGTTACCTTGGCCAATGGCAGGAAAGCTCGCGCGACCAGGGCCATTGCACGCTCGGCATCGGGCTGGCCGGCGTGTTCTGCGAAATGGCCTGGAACCAGGGCGACGACTTTTACGGCTACGACAATAACCGCTTCCTGGCGGGCGCCGAGTACGTGGCCAAATCCAACCTGAACGACGCGAGCGGCAATCCGTATTACACGTCGATGCCGTTCGATACCTATATCAACCGGCAAGGTACCGGCACGGGCATTTCTCCGGCCGGACTGCCAAGCATCCGCCCGGTTTGGGAAATGATCTACAACCACTACGTCAACCGGCGTGGGGTGGCGGCGCCGTTCACCGCGCAGATGGCGGCCAGGGTGCGCGCCGAGGGAGATGGCAACAACGGCGACCAGCTTGGCGTCGGCACGCTCACGTTCACTCGCGATGCCAAGGCCGCAGGCGGGGCGCCAAGCGGCCTGACGGCACGCCTGGTCGGTGGCAAGGTCGAGCTGTCCTGGTGGGGCGCTGCTGGCGCCACCAGCTATAACGTGTTGCGCGCGACCACCCCTGGCGGGCCCTATGCGACGGTCGCCAGTGGCATTTCCGGCCTGCTTACCTATACCGACAGCGGCATGGCGCCAAGCACCTACTATTACGCGGTCACCGCGCAGTCGCCGGCCGGTACCAGCGCGAAGTCCAACGAAGCTAAGGTAATTACCGCCGTCTCGCCACATGTACTGCTGGGTTTCAACGAGGTGCAAGGCACGACCGCGCAGGATACCAGCGGCAATGGCCGTCATGCGAGCTTGCCAAACGGCGGCCAGTGGGTGGTGGGTAAGAAGGGCAATGCCGTCGCGCTTGATGGCGTCGACGACTACGTCGCGCTGCCGGTGGCACTGATGGATGGCCTGGCCGACTTCTCCATTGCAGCCTGGGTATTCTGGGATGGCGGCCGTACCTGGACGCGCATTTTCGACTTCGGCTCCGGCACGACGCAATACATGTTCCTGACGCCCCAAGCCGGCGGTGGCGGCCTGCGCTTTACCATCAACCTCACCAACGGCTGGGGCGACCAGTCGCTGTCCTCGGCGACGCTGCCGGCCGGACAATGGGTGCACGTCGCAGTGACCCTGTCGGGTACCACCGGCACTTTGTACGTGAACGGCAGCGCGGTGGCCACCAATAGCCAGATGACCCATGCGCCGTTCCGCATGCGTTCCGGTACGCAGAACTGGCTGGGCCGCTCGCAGTATTCCGCTGATCCTTATTTCAACGGGAAGATCGACGATTTCCGGATCTATAATGGCGCTCTCAGCGCAGCGGAGGTCGCCGCGCTGGCCAGCTAGGAGCGTAGGCAATGCGTATCGCAGTGATGTCGGACATCCATGGGAACTTGTGGGCTCTCGATGCAGTACTGGCCGACATCGCGCGTCGTGATGTCGAAGTGACGGTGAACCTGGGCGACATCCTGTCCGGCCCCTTGCTGCCGGCGGAAACGGCAGAACGCCTGATGGCGCTGGACCTGCCTACCATTCGCGGCAACCACGAGCGCCAGGTGCTGAAGCATGATCCGGCCCGCATGGGCGCTTCCGACCGGTGGGCGCACGAGCACATTGCGCCTGCCCATCGCAAATGGATCGCAGCGCTGCCCGCAACCATGCGCTTGCACGAAGATGTGCTGATGGTGCACGGCACGCCCGGTTCGGACCAGGTGTACTGGATGGAGTCTGTCGACCAGGCAGGGCAGCGCGCAGCAACTTATGCCGAAGTGCTGGAGCGGGCAAGCGATGCGCAGGCCTCGCTGATCCTGTGCGGGCATACCCACGTACCGCGTTCGGTGCTGCTGGACGACGGGCGCCTGATCGTGAATCCGGGCAGCGTTGGCTTGCAGGCTTACGACGATGACTTGCCTTATCCGCACAAGGCCGAAAACGGTTCGCCGCACGCGCGTTATGCGATTGTCGAGCGTACCGCCGGTGGTTGGGCGGTCGAGCAATATGCGGTTGCTTACGACTGGAACGCGGCGGCGGAAGTCGCGCAACGCCACGGGCGGCCAGACTGGGCGACCGCCCTTCGCACGGGGCGGATGGGCTAGCCGGGCCGGTGGCTGACTTCGATGAGGATGCCGCCGGGAGCCCGGCACCAGAAAGCCAGGCAGCCATAGCTCACCGCCGGGGCAGGCGGCATTGGCAGGCCGGCATCGGATAGCCGCTGGTAGACGGCGTGCACCGCTTCGTCGGAGGCTTGTAGGAAGCCGATATGGAAGCTGGCCGGATATTCGACATTTTCCGCCTGTTGCAGGATGAGGGCGAAGCCGTCTTCGGCACGCAGGATGGCCATGCCTTCGGCAGGCGCGCGCACCCGCGTAAAGCCAAAACCGCGCTGGAAATAGTCGGCTGCCGCTTCCAGGTCCGTCACGGGCAAATCAATATGGTTAAGCTTCATTGTTGATCTCCGGTATTAGTGGCATATTTCTATCCTAAGCCGGAAAAGTCCAGGAGAGCGGAATGTCGAAACGTGTACTGTGCGCTACCCTTGCGTTGCCTTTGTGCTGCGCGGCGGCCGAACCCGATAGCTGGATCACCACCGACCGTCCCGACTTTGTCGATGCGCCGGAAGTGGTGGGCAAAGGGCGCATACAGCTGGAAACCGGCATCCTGCAGTCGAAAGAGGCGCGCAGCATACCCACGCTGCTGCGCGTGGGCGTAACCGATGACCTCGAGCTGCGCCTGGAGTCGGACGGCCGCCTGATCGACCGCAGCGATCCTGCCCGCGCTCGCGGCTGGGGCGACGCCGCGGCAAGCTTCAAATGGCAGCTACGCGATGGAGCGGCAGGCGCCCCTTCGGTCGGCCTGATCGTGCAGGCCGATTTTGCCACGGGCTCGAGCGGCTTCAAGGGCAATGGCACGCGGCCGTCATTTCGAGTGCCGATCGAATGGGAACTGCCGCATGACCTGGAATTGGGCGTCATGCCAGGCTACTACCTCGATCGCGATGAATTCGGCCGCCATGTCTCCACCGGGCAGTTCGGCGTAACGCTGGCAAAAAACCTGGGCGAACGCGCCTACACCTTCGTTGAAGTGGCTACGCCGCGCATTGCCCGAGCGCGCGACGGCGGTACTACTGCCAGCTTCGACTTCGGCGGCGGCTATTCGCTCACGCGCGACCTGCACGTCGATGCCGGCGTCATGCTCGGCCTGAACCGGCGCACGCCGGACCTGGCGTTCACCGTTGGCCTGTCGGTGCGCCTGTGAAGAAGGGCATGCCGGGACAGGTCGTGCTGGTGCTGCAGGGCGGCGGTGCGCTGGGCGCCTACCAGCTTGGTGTCTACCAGGCCATGCATGAAGCAGGCGTGGAACCGGATTGGGTGATCGGCACCTCGATCGGTGCGCTGAATGGCGCCATCATCGCCGGCAATCCGCCCGAACAGCGCCTGCCGCGCCTGCGCGCATTCTGGGAAGCGATGGAGCGTCACGATATATTCGGCAGCCTGCCGCCGGCGTTTGCCAATGCGCTCACGCTGGCGCAGGGCATACCAGCCTTCTTTGATCCCAACCCGCTCGCGTGGTGGAATCCTGCCGCGCCGCTGGGTGTGGAGAACGCATCGTTTTATCGCACCAACGCGCTGCGCAATACCCTGGACGGGCTGGTGGACCTGGACTACCTGAACGAGCGCCACACGCGCTTGACCGTAGGGGCGGTCAATGCCCGCAACGGCGTGATGCGCTACTTCGACACACGCAAGGAAGCGCTGGACCTGTCGCATGTGATCGCATCTGGAGCTATCCCACCGGCATTCCCGGCGGTGCGTGTCGGCAGCGAGCCGTATTGGGATGGCGGCATCTACTCCAACACGCCGATCGAGGCGGTGCTCGATGACGAACCGCGTCGCGACTCGGTGATTTTCTCGGTCCAGGTGTGGAACCCGGACGGCAGCGAACCGCAAAGCGTGCTGGACGTGCTGGAGAAGCACAAGGAAATCCAGTACGCCAGCCGCGCCAGCCATATCGAGCAGCAGCGCAAGCTGCACCGCCTGCGGCGCGTGATCCGCGAACTGGCGATGAAGCTTCCGGAAGACGTGCGCGCCACGCCGGAAGTGCGCGAGCTGGCGCTGTGGGGCTGCGGCACTTCCATGCACGTGGTGCTGCTGAAGGCGCCGCACCTGAGCTGCGAGGACCATACCAAAGACATCGACTTCTCGAGCGCCGGCATCAGCCAGCGCTGGCAGGCCGGCTACGCGGATGCGCAGCGGGCTTTCAAGGCAAGGCCGTGGGCCGCAGGAGCGGACACCTTTGAGGGGATTGCTATCCATGAACAATTTTAACTATCGAATTCATAGGATTAATCAAATTTATTAATTGCTCGTGTCTCTTTAGAATGATTTCACCGATCACATGAAGGAGCCAGTAAATGAGCCAGACCCCTATCACCACCGCATCCGGCATTCCAGTCGTCGATAACCAGAACTCCCTGACTGCCGGCCCGCGTGGCCCCGTCCTGCTGCAGGACTTCCACCTGATTGAAAAGCTCCAGCATTTCAACCGCGAGCGCATACCTGAGCGCGTGGTGCACGCCAAGGGCTCCGGCGCCTACGGCACCTTCACCGTCACCCACGACATCAGCAAGTACACCAAGGCCAAGCTGTTCGCGGCCGTTGGCAAGCAGACCGAAACCTTTGTGCGCTTCTCTACCGTCGGCGGCGAGCGAGGCAGCGCCGATACCGAGCGCGATCCGCGCGGCTTTGCCGTGCGCTTCTACACCGAGGAAGGCAACTGGGACCTGGTCGGCAACAACACCCCGATGTTCTTCATCAAGGACGGCATCAAGTTCCCCGACTTCATCCATACCCAGAAGCGCGACCCGCAAACCAACCTGAAATCGCCGACCATGATGTTCGACTTCTGGAGCAAGACGCCGGAATCGCTGCACCAGGTCACCATGCTGTTCAGCGACCGCGGCACGCCGGACGGCTATCGCCATATGGACGGTTTCGGCAGCCATACCTTCAGCCTGATCAACGCTGCCGGCGAGCGCGTTTATGTGAAATGGCACCTCAAGACCAAGCAGGGGATAAAAAACCTGAGCGCGGCCGAGGCGACTCGCCTGGCTGGCGCCGATCCCGATCATGCGCAGCGCGACCTGTATAACGCCATCGCTTCGGGTGATTTCCCGCAGTGGGAAGTGAAGGTGCAGGTGGCGACCGACCAGCAACTGGCGGCGTGGGAACAGCGTACCGGCTGGAATCCGTTCGACCTGACCAAGGTGTGGCCGCATGCGGACTTCCCGCTGATTCCCGTCGGCGTGCTGGAGCTGAACCGCAATCCGGTCAACTACCATGCGGAAGTGGAGCAGGCGGCGCTGTCGCCGGCCAATGTGGTACCCGGCATGGGCTACTCGCCCGACAAGATGCTGCAGGCGCGCCTGTTCGCTTACCACGACGCGCAGTTATACCGCGTTGGCACCAATCACCAGCACCTGCCGGTGAATGCGCCGCGCTGTCCGTTCCATAACCAGCAGCGCGATGGCGCGATGGCGAACGGCTTTGGCGGGGCGGAGCAAAACTATGCGCCCGTGGAAGCGGCGGGCACTAATCCGCAGGGCATGGGGCACGGCGAACCGGCGCTGGCGCTGAGCGGCGGGGCAGGGCGCTACGATGGGCGCGGCAAGGAGGACGATTACACCCAGGCGGGCAACCTGTTCCGTTTGTTGCCAGAACAGGAGAAGCAGAACCTGTTTGACAATATTGCCGGGCCGTTGAGCCAGGTCAGCGATGAGATCATCCAGCGGCAGCTCGGCCATTTCGACAAGGCTGATGCCGCGTATGGGGCCGGCGTGCGGGCGGCGTTGAAGGTGCGTGGGCGTAACGTCGATTAGAAACCGGAACACCAGTGTCTGACCCACGGGGTCAGACACTTAGCCGGCGGCCGTCGCGTATCGATGTCTGACCCTGTGGGTCAGACATCGGGTTACCGGTTTTGATGTGTACAATATCGGTTCCGATCAACCCAAGCCTCTGAACGGGACCGTAATGACCATCAAAATCAGCCAGAATTTCGACTCTGGCGCCATCGAAGTAGTCCGCGCCGACAACGCCGCGAACATCGAACTGAAACTCCGCAAGGACAACGCCGCCGACATCCACCAGTGGTTCCACTTCCGCCTGCAAGGCGCGCGTGGTGAAGCGGTGACGATGAAGTTCCTGAACGCCGGCGACGCCACCTACGCCAAAGGCTTCGAAGACTACAACGCTGCAGCCAGCTACGATGGCGAGAACTGGTTCCGCGTCCCGACCTCGTTCGATGGCCAGGTCATGACCATCAAGCACACGCCGCACAACGACAGCGTCTACTACGCATACTTCGAGCCATATTCGTGGGAACGCCACCTGCGCCTGCTGGGCGAAGTGGCAGAGAACCCGATCGCGCGCGTGCTCGATATCGGCTCCACCATCGACGGCCGCGACATGAACCTGGTTGTCATCGGCGAGCCGGAAGCTGAAAAGAAAATCTGGTTCATCGCCCGCCAGCACCCAGGCGAATCGATGGCCGAATGGTTCACCGAAGGCCTGATCGATTCCCTGCTGGACGACGCCAACCCGATCGCGCGCAAGCTGCTGCAGCGCTGCTGCTTCTACATCGTTCCGAACATGAATCCGGACGGTTCGATCCGCGGCAACTTGCGTACCAACGCAGCCGGCGCCAACCTGAACCGCGAATGGATGACGCCATCGCTGGAGCGCTCGCCGGAAGTGCTGTGCGTGAAAGAAAAGATCCACGAAACCGGCGTCGACATGTTCTTCGACATTCACGGCGATGAAGCGCTGCCTTACAACTTCGTGGCCGGTAACGAAATGCTGGAGAACTTCACGCCGGAGCAGATGGCGCGCCAGAAGAACTTCATCAACCGCTACAAGGATGCTTCGCCGGACTTCCAGGATGCCGTGGGCTATGCGCCTTCCAAGTACAAGGAAGACATGCTGACCTTGGCCTCCAAGTACATCGGTCACCACTTCAAGGTGCTGTCGCTGACGCTTGAAATGCCGTTCAAGGACAACGCCGACCTGCCGGTTCCGACCGTGGGCTGGAACGGCGCCCGCAGTGCGGCACTGGGCGCTGCGATCCTGCAGCCGATCCTGCTGTCGCTGGACGAGTAAGCAGATGGGCGTCGAGATCGAACGCAAGTTCCGGGTGAAGGGCGATGGCTGGCGTACGCAAGGCGAGCCGGTGCTGCTGCGCCAGGGCTATTTGTCCTCGCACGCCGAGCGCACCGTGCGCGTGCGGATCGAGGGTGAGCGGGCGGTCTTGACGATCAAGAGCAAGAACGTGGGCGCGGCGCGCGGCGAATGGGAGTATCCCGTTCCTGTCGCCGACGCCGCCGAACTGCTGGACCGGCTGTGCGAACGGCCGCTGATCGAGAAGTACCGCCGCCGTATCCCTTACGGCGCCTTCGTTTGGGAAGTGGACGAGTTCCTCGGCGAGAATGCCGGCCTCGTCGTCGCCGAGATCGAATTGCCGGCAGAGGACGCCCAGTTCGATAAGCCGGACTGGGCAGGCGAGGACGTCACACACGATTTGCGCTACCTCAATTCCAACCTGATTAAGCAGCCGTATTCCACTTGGAAGTGATATGGGTCCGGCGTATGCTGGATGCATGGGCATCGAAAACGAATTTATCGAATTCAAGGCGCGGGTCGAGGCGATCTTGCCGACTTTGGCAACCAAAGCGGACCTCGAAGCGATGCGCGCAGAATTTACGCGTTGGATGCTGGGAACGGTGGTTGGCTTGTTCCTGAGCTTCTCTGGCTTGGTCGTCGCGCTAACGCGCACTCCAAGTGCCGCACCGGCACCACCGCCTGCGCGAACTGCGGCATGTCAGCCGTGTCCGGTACCGCAACCGGCGGCGCCCCAAGAAAAAAGCCCGCGTTGACAGCGGGCTTTTTGCATTAATGGAAGTGCTCGGTGCCGGTGGCGGCGTCTTCCGGCATTTCCGCGTGGACCAACTCGCCTGACGGATCGGCGAAGAGGGGAGCGCCGCAGTCATCGCAATATTCCGCGACATACTTCTCGCCCAGCTTCTTCACTTGGGACACGCCGGCGGCATTCAGGTGCTCGACGATTTCCTCGACCGGTGTGCGCGGCTTGAGCAGTTCGGCCATGCTGCCGGACAGGCCTTCGGCCGGCGTGCCTTCCTCGTCTTCCTGGCCGTACAGCGGCCATACCACGCCGTACATCACATCGCTGTCGGAACGGCGGGTGAAAGCGACGCGGTATTCGTCTACCTGGCCATCTGGCGCGGACTCATCGCCGAAACCGGCGATCACGGCGCGCAGGTCGGACGGCTCGCAAGCCAGCGAGTGCGTCAGGTAATGCACGGCGGCGCGGATCGAGACCGGGCGAATCAGCTTGTCGGCTTCGCGGCAGCCGGTGTAATAGGCTTCGGGCAACAGCAACTCGATGCCGCAGCCAGGCAGCAGGCGCGCCACGGTCGGCGTGGCTTGCGTGGTCCATGCGGCCAACGCATCGCGGCGTGCTTCGGCCTGGGCTGCATGGTGCGCAGGCATCTGCCAGCGGAACATCGGACCATTGTGCGGCGCCACCACGGCCACCATCAGGTAGCGGGTATCTGCCAGGAAGGGCGCGGTTTCGGCTTGTTTGGCATCGGACTTGACGGCCTGGCCTTTCAGCGCAGCCTGCGCCAGCTTGTGCACCTTCGAATAGGCCTCGGCGTGGGTGCGCGGCAGCTGGTCGATCGAGTACAGGGTGGACGACATCGCCATATGGGTGCCATCGGCCAGCAGGTGGGCGGAGAAATGCGCCGACAGGGTATTCAGGATGTCGGCCGGAATCTGGCCCGAGGCGATCGAGAAGCGGGTCCAGGCCAGCACCGGAGCGGCTACCAGCAGGATGTCGTATTCGCGCGATTCGCCGTCGACTTCCACCACGATGGAGTCGGATTCGCTGACTGCTTCCACGCTGTCCATCAGGATGTCGTAGGCAGGCAAGTCCATGCTGAACAGCGAGTTCAGTGCCGAGTCGACAGTATCCTGATGTCCTGTGCGCAGCAATTTGTGCAGTTGGGCATCCAGCACCCGTTCCCAGTTACGCTCTTCAATGCGGCTGGCGGCCTGGCCCAGGGCTTGGGCGAGGGAGATAAGGCGCTGGCTGTCGGCAGATAATTTATGGGTTGAATCTTTGGATGGGCGACGCATAGCGCTTTTCTTAGTGAAAAAGGAAACCTTGGTACCCTTATTGTAGTGGATTCGGCAAGACTTCGCGGCAAATGAGCGCAGCAATAATAAATGCGGAGGTAAAAAAGGGGACGTAACCAATTAAAAATTGGTTACGTCCCCTTTTTGAAAAAAAACGCCACCCGGAGGTGGCGTTTTGCGTTCGGCGAGGCCGGATTAAGCAGCCAGCAGCTGGCGCAGCACGAATGGCAGGATGCCGCCGTGCTTGTAGTAGTCCACTTCGATCGGGGTGTCGATGCGCAGCAGCACTTGCACTTCCTTGCTCGAGCCGTCGGCGCGGTGGATCACCAGGGTGGCTTGCTGTTGAGGCTTGATCTCGCCTTCCAGGCCCTTCAGGTCGTAGGTTTCGCCCTTGCCGGTGATGCCCAGCGATTCAACGGAGTCGTTGCCGATGAATTGCAGCGGCAGCACGCCCATGCCCACCAGGTTGGAGCGGTGGATACGCTCGAAGGAACGGCAGATCACGGCCTTCACGCCCAGCAGCTGGGTGCCCTTGGCTGCCCAGTCACGGGAGGAGCCGGTACCGTATTCTTCGCCGCCGAAGATCATGGTCGGGGTGCCTTCTTCTACGTAGCGCATTGCTGCGTCGTAGATCGACAGTTGTTCGCCCGATGGCTGGTGCAGGGTGATGCCGCCTTCAACCGCGGAACCGTCGGCCTTCGGAGGGATCATCTTGTTCTTGATACGCACGTTGGCGAAGGTGCCGCGCATCATGATCTCGTGGTTGCCGCGGCGCGAGCCGTAGGAGTTGAAGTCGGCCTTCATCACGCCGTTTTCCTTCAGCCATTTGCCTGCCGGGCCGTCTTCCTTGATCGAGCCTGCCGGCGAGATGTGGTCGGTGGTGATGGAGTCACCGAACACGCCCAGTGCGCGCGCGCCCTTGATGCCGGCTTCCGCTGCCTTCGGCTTCATCTCGAAGCCGTCGAAGAATGGCGGCTCGGCGATGTAGGTCGAATCAGGCCAGTTGTACACTTGGCCTTCGGTCGACGATACGGCTTCCCACAGCTTGCCTGGGTTGCCTTTGACGTCGGCGTAGTTGGACTTGAAGACCTTGGAGTTCATCGCGAACTTCATCAGGGCGGCGATCTCTTTCGAGGTCGGCCAGATGTCGCCCAGGTACACGTCCTTGCCATCCTTGCCCTGGCCGACCGGTTCGGTCATCAGGTCGCGGGTCACGTTGCCGGCGATCGCGTAAGCGACAACCAGCGGTGGCGATGCCAGGAAGTTGGAGCGGATGTTCGGGTGGATACGCGCTTCAAAGTTACGGTTACCGGACAGCACGGCAGCAGCAACGATGTCGTTGCCGGTGATGGTGGCGTTCAGCTCAGGGGTCAGGTCGCCAGCGTTACCGATGCAGGTGGTGCAGCCGTAAGCGGTCACGCCGAAGCCCAGTTTTTCCAGGTATGGCAGCAGGCCGGCGGCGGTCAGGTACTCGGTCACGACGCGCGAGCCAGGAGCCAGGGAGGACTTGATGTGCGGAGCAACGGTCAGGCCGGCTTCCACAGCTTTCTTCGCCAGCAGGCCAGCAGCCAGCAGCACGCTCGGGTTCGAGGTGTTGGTGCAGGAGGTGATGGCGGCGATCAGGACGTCGCCGTTCTTCACGTTCACGCCATTGCTGGTGGTGTAAGTCTTGGTCAGGTCGTCGGCCTTCTTGTTGAAGCCGTTCTCGGTGGTTGGCTTGGAGAACAGTTCGGTGAAGGTGGACTTGACGTTGCCGATTTCGATACGGTCTTGCGGACGCTTAGGACCGGCCAGTGACGGTGCAACGGTGGACAGGTCCAGGTGCAGTTCACGGGTGTAGTCGATTTCGCCTTTCTTAGGCACGCCGTACATGCCCTGTGCCTTGAAGTAGGACTGGAATGCAGCGATTTCTTCCTTGGTGCGGCCGGTGCCTTCGAAGTATTCGATGGTGGCGTCGTCGACCGGGAAGAAGCCCATGGTCGCGCCGTATTCAGGCGCCATGTTGGCGATGGTTGCGCGGTCGGTCACGGACAGGGATTCGGTGCCTTCGCCGAAGAACTCGACGAACTTGCCCACGACTTTTTCCTTACGCAGCATTTCGGTGATGGTCAGCACAAGGTCGGTTGCCGTGCAGCCTTCGCGCAGCGCGCCGGTCAGGTTGACGCCGATCACGTCCGGGGTCAGGAAGTACACTGGCTGGCCCAGCATGCCGGCTTCCGCCTCGATGCCGCCCACGCCCCAGCCGACCACGCCGATGCCGTTGATCATGGTGGTGTGGGAATCGGTGCCTACCAGCGAGTCAGGGTAGTACACGCCGGATGCATTGTGCACGCCGCGTGCCAGGTATTCCAGGTTCACCTGGTGGACAATGCCGAAGCCTGGAGGAACCACGCCGAAGGTGTCGAAGGCTTGCATGCCCCACTTCATGAACTGGTAGCGCTCGTTGTTGCGCGAGAATTCCAGCTTCATGTTCAGGTCCAGGGCCTTAGGCTCGCGGAAGTGGTCGATGGTGACCGAGTGGTCGACCACCAGGTCAACCGGGACCAGCGGTTCGATCTTCTTAGGGTTGACGCCCATTTTGGAGGCGACGTTACGCATTGCAGCCAGGTCGGCCAGCAGCGGAACGCCGGTGAAGTCCTGCAGCACAACGCGGGCTACGACGAATGGGATTTCGTCGGTGCGGGCAGCGGTGGCGCCCCAGTTAGCCAACTGCTTGACGTGCTCTTCGGTCACTTTCTTACCGTCGCAGTTACGCAGAACGGATTCCAGTACGACGCGAATCGATACCGGCAGGCGGGAAATCTTGGCGCCCAGTTCCTTTTCCAGGGCTGGCAGGGAGTAGAACTTACCCTTCTTTGCCCCGATCGGGAAATCCTTAAGCGTATTCAGTGTGTTGCGGGACATGTCCTCTCCTTATTGATTAAAGTCCGAGCGCTTGATCAGATGTCTTGCATTCGTTCGCCAGTTGGCGGTTCACCTTGGAATCCAGCAGCATGCCCTTGGCAGGGATGCCGATCCAGATCAGGCCTGCAATCTTGTTCTCGAAGCGTTGCGCACCGGTGGAGGTGGCTTCGCGAGTCAGGCGGTGCAGGCGGTTCTTCCAGCGCATGACGATGCTGTTGCCATCGTCGGCGTTGCTGTAAATGGTGATCTTGTTGCCCAGTTCGCAGGCGTAGTTGGTGGCCGTCTGCCCCTTCACGCTCGATTCCGGCTCGCCTTGGGTGGCGGCTGGTTTGGCGGCTTTCTTGGGGGCTGCGTGTGCGGAAGGGGCGGCGATGGCGAGGGCCATGGCGCAGGCGGTGATCAGTTTCATAAACGACATTATTGGGCTCCTTTTGATTCGGCCGCCCCGACTAGGGCGGCAACGGAGTCCGGCAGCGGCAGGCCTGCGAGCTTGGCTCGCTGCAGAACCGTCCAATAATAGCGATAGCTCGCGCGGTCATGCAAGCGACCATGCTGGTTAATCGGGCCCCACTGTACCTTCTCTGCCTCATGCAGGATGGTTGCAGCCTCATTGACTTCGGATGCACGTGGGGTGAATGCTTTTATGACAGGTTTTATCTGGCTCGGGTGGATGCTCCACATGCGGGTGAAGCCGAATTCCGCGGCTGCGCGCTGGGCATCGGTGGCCACCACGGCCGAATCCTTGATTTCGGTGGTCACGTTATGCGACGGCACCTTGCCGTGCGCGTGGCAGGCGGCGGCGATTTCCAGCTTGGCGCGCACCACCAGCGGGTGGGTGAACTGGCCCGGCGTGCGCATGGCGCTGCCCGGCACGGCGCCGTAGTGGGCCGAGACGAAATCCATGATGCCGAAGGACAGGCACTCGACCTGGGGCAGGGCGGCGATTTCGTGCACGTCGCGCAGTGCGCCGTGGGTCTCGATCAGCACGTGCACCGGCACTGGTGTCGTGCGGCCCGACTTGGCGGCATGCTTGTTCACCAGGTCGATGGCGCGCGAGACTTCCTGCACGCTTTCCGGCTTGGGGATTACGATGTAGGCAAGCTTGTGGCCCGCTTCGGTGCAGATGATTTCGACGTCGCGCTCGAAGAACGGGCTGTTCACGTCGTGCACGCGGGCGCCGATGCGGTTGAAGGCATTGGCTTCGTCCAGCAGCAGCAGGGCGACCAGCTTGGCGTGGGATTCTTCGTTGCCGGCGGCGGCGCCGTCCTCGCAATCGAAGGTGATATCGAACAGGGGACCAAGCTCTTGTTGCAGGGCCATGGATTTGCGCATCAGCTTTTCACTGCCGGCGTAGTGGTCGCAGGCAGGGAGCAGCAGCGGCTGGCGTGTGCCCTGGAATAAAACCTCGGATGGATGCATTGGTGCGTTAGATGAAACAGCAGCCGCGCTGCCATCGGCAGCGCGGCGGGTACGGCGGATCGGTGGTTTAACCGGTTCCACTGTCAAAAACGATTATGGCAGCAGGTGCTTCACGCCTTCACGCTCTTCGGTCAGTTCCTTCAGCGTGATGTTGATGCGCTCTTGCGAGAACTCGTCGATTGCCAGGCCTTGCACAATCTTGTATTCGCCGTTTTCGCAGGTCACTGGGAAGCCGAACATGGTGCCTTCAGGGATGCCGTAGGAACCGTCGGATGGAATGCCCATGGTGGTCCACTTGCCGTTGGTGCCCAGCACCCAGTCATGCACGTGGTCGATCGCAGCGTTGGCTGCGGAAGCTGCGGAAGACAGGCCGCGTGCTTCGATGATCGCTGCGCCGCGCTTGCCCACGGTTGGCAGGAACACGTTGGCGTTCCATTCCTGGTCGTTGATCATGTCTTTTACCGAAGCGCCGTCGATGGTGGCGAAGCGGTAGTCGGCGTACATGGTTGGGGAGTGGTTGCCCCATACGCACAGCTTTTCGATGTCCTTGACAGCCTTGCCGGTCTTGGCAGCGACTTGCGACAGGGCGCGGTTGTGGTCCAGGCGCAGCATGGCGGTGAAGTTCTTCGCTGGCAGGGAAGGAGCGGACTTCATGGCGATGTAGGCGTTGGTGTTGGCTGGGTTGCCGACCACCAGGACTTTAACGTTGCGGGAAGCGACGGCGTCCAGCGCCTTGCCTTGCACGGTGAAGATCTGTGCGTTGGCTTCCAGCAGGTCTTTACGCTCCATGCCTGGGCCGCGAGGACGGGCGCCAACCAGCAGGGCCACGTCGGCGTCCTTGAAGGCGGTCATCGGGTCGGAGTGGGCGGTCATGCCGGCCAGCAGAGGGAACGCGCAGTCGTCGATTTCCATCATCACGCCTTTCAGCGCTTTCTGGGCCTTCTCGTCAGGGATTTCCAGCAGTTGCAGGATGACAGGCTGGTCTTTGCCCAGCATGTCGCCGTTGGCGATACGGAACAGCAGGGAATAGCCGATCTGGCCGGCGGCGCCGGTAACGGCAACACGCATTGGGGTTTTAGCCATGGTGAATCTCCAAAGTGGACGTGAAAACGGTGTAAGCTCGTAATGATACGACAATTCGGGCGAGTGTAGGCTCCTGTCGACTGCCTGTCAATCCTATCTTATGTCTTATATAAGACATATAAGTTATAGGATTTTTCTGGACGCGAGGGGTTGGATGTGGTGGAATAGCGGGCTATGAATCCCGTCACGCCCAACCAGACCACTTCTGACGCCCCAGGCGCGGCCGGCGCTCCGTCCCCGACTTTCTCTCCCCTGTACCAGCAGATCAAGGGCCTGATCACGCAGAGCCTGCAGTCCGGCGAATGGAAGCCGGGCGAAATGATCCCCAGCGAAGTTGAATTGGCCAACCGTTTCAAGGTCAGCCAGGGCACTGTGCGCAAGGCGATCGATGAACTGGCGGCGGAAAACCTGGTCGTGCGCCGCCAGGGCAAGGGTACCTTCGTCTCCACCCACCACGAGGCGCGCGCGCATTTCCGCTTTTTGCGCCTGGTGCCGGACGAAGGTGTGCCGCATTATCCGGAATCCCGGTTTATTGAAGTCAAGCGCCTGCGCGCCCCGGCCGAAGTGGCGCGCCTGCTCGACCTGAAGTCGGGCGACGCAGTGGTCTACATCAAGCGCGTGCAAAGCTTCGACAACGTGCCCACCATCGTGGAAGAACTGTGGTTGCCCGGCCTGATTTTCAAAGGCCTGACGGCGGAACGCCTGAACGAGTACAAGGGCCCGATGTACGGCCTGTTCGAATCCGAATTCGGCACCCGCATGATCCGTGCGGAAGAGAAGATCCGTGCCGTTTGCGCGGAGGGGGGCGACGCCGAGTTGCTGAAAATTGCGGCAGGCACGCCGCTGCTGTGCGCCGAGCGCGTTTCCTTCACTTATGGCGACAAACCGGTCGAGTTGCGCCGCGGTTTGTACTTAACGGAGCGCCATCATTATCAAAATGATCTCAGTTAGGGTGCGCTGCAATAATATTTTGGTGATATGTAACAATACATATTGGTTGTAAGGGCAAAAATAGGCGAAAATCGTAGCTTCGCCAAGTTTGGCAAAACACTTTGTAATAAAGCATAGGGAGGTTGTATATGACTGAAGCCGTGCGGGAAGCACCGAAAAAAGAGCGGCCAGAATTCCGTAACATCCACGTTACGGACATCATGAAGTACCGACTGCCGATGGCCGGCATCGTCTCCATCCTGCACCGCATCAGCGGCGCACTGATGTTCCTGCTGTTGCCATTCGTGCTGTACCTGCTGCAGGAATCGCTGCGCTCCGAGTACACCTTCGCCAACTTCATGATCATTGCCTCCCACCCGATCGCGAAGCTGGTCATGCTGGCCCTGGTCTGGGGCTATACCCAGCACTTCTGCGCCGGCGTACGCCACCTGATCATGGATACCCACGTCGGCCTGGACAAGGATTCCGCGCGCAAGTCCGCCACCGTGGTGGTTGTGATCACCGTCATCGTGACCGCGCTGGTTGCACTGAAATTGTTTGGAGTGTTCTAAATGGCTAACAATAACATCGGCCCAAAACGCCTGGTTGTCGGCGCCCACTACGGCGTCAAGGATTGGCTGGTCCAGCGTGTGACCGCTGTCCTGATGGTGGTGTACACCGCCGTCCTGTTCTTCATGATTTTCACCTCGTCGACGCCGTCGTACGAAGGCTGGGCGGCCCTGTTCGCCAAGCAGTGGTTCAAGCTGTTCAGCGCCGTGACCCTGCTGGCCCTGTTCTACCACGCCTGGGTTGGCGTGCGTGACATCTGGATGGACTACATCAAGCCGGTCGGCCTGCGCCTGTTCCTGCAAATCGCTACCATTGGCTGGCTGATCGCCTGCGCCGCCTGGTCGCTGCAAATTCTGTGGAGTGTGTAAATCGTGGCAGCTATCAAATCTGCAATCCCTACCCGCCGCTTTGACGCGGTGATTGTTGGCGCCGGCGGTTCCGGCATGCGCGCCTCCCTGCAACTGGCGGAAGCCGGCCTGAACGTGGCCGTGCTGTCCAAGGTGTTCCCAACCCGCTCCCACACCGTGGCAGCGCAGGGCGGCATCGGCGCCTCGCTGGGCAATATGTCGGAAGACAACTGGTACTGGCATATGTTCGACACCGTCAAAGGTGGCGACTACCTGGGCGACCAGGATGCAATCGAATTCATGTGCCGCGAAGCACCGAAAGTCGTCTACGAGCTGGAACACTTCGGTATGCCTTTCGACCGTAACCCTGACGGCACCATTTACCAGCGTCCGTTCGGCGGCCACACCGCAAACCTGGGCGAGAAGCCAGTGCAGCGCGCTTGCGCCGCGGCTGACCGTACCGGCCACGCACTGCTGCACACCCTGTACCAGCGCAACGTGCGCGCCCGCACCCACTTCTTCGTTGAGTGGATGGCCCTGGACCTGGTGCGCGATGCCGACGGCGACGTCGTTGGCGTGGTTGCACTGGAAATGGAAACCGGCGAAGTCATGATCCTGGAAGCGAAGACCACCATCTTCGCAACCGGCGGCGCAGGCCGTATCTTCGCAGCATCGACCAACGCCTTCATCAACACCGGCGACGGCATGGGCATGGCGGCACGCGCCGGCCTGCCGCTGCAGGACATGGAATTCTGGCAGTTCCACCCGACCGGCGTGTCCGGCGCGGGCGTGCTGATCACCGAAGGCGTGCGCGGCGAAGGCGGCATCCTGATCAACTCGAACGGCGAACGCTTCATGGAGCGCTACGCTCCGACCCTGAAAGACCTGGCGCCGCGCGACTTCGTATCCCGCTCCATGGACCAGGAAATCAAGGAAGGCCGCGGCTGCGGTCCTAACAAAGACCACGTGCTGCTGGACCTGCGCCACATCGGCTCCGAGACCATCCAGAAGCGCCTGCCATCCATCCTGGAAATCGGCCACAAGTTCGCCAACGTCGACGCGACCAAGGAACCGATCCCTGTCGTGCCGACCATCCACTACCAGATGGGCGGTATCCCGACCAATATCCACGGCCAGGTGGTCGTGCCTGCCGGCGACGGCAGCCAGAAAGTCGTGAACGGCCTGTACGCCATCGGCGAGTGCGCCTGCGTCTCCGTGCACGGCGCAAACCGCCTGGGCACCAACTCCCTGCTGGACCTGGTGGTGTTCGGCCGCGCAGCCGGCAACCACGTGGTGGCGCAGAACCTGAAGCAGAAGGAAAACAAGCCGCTGCCGAAGGACGCCGCCGACTTCGCAATGAACCGCCTGAACAAGCTGGAAACCTCCACCGGTTCCGAGCGCGTGCAGGACGTCGCCAACGACATCCGCGCCAGCATGCAGAAATACTGCGGCGTGTTCCGTACCGACGAGATGCTGGCCAAGGGCGTGGAAGCGATCATGCAGCTGGATGAGCGCCGCAAGCACGTCTCCTTCAAGGACAAGTCCAAGGTGTTCAACACCGCCCGCGTGGAAGCGCTGGAACTGGACAACCTGATCGAAACCGCAAAAGCGACCATCGTGTCGGCCAACGCGCGCAAGGAATCGCGCGGTGCACACGCACAGGACGACCATCCGAAGCGCGACGACGAAAACTGGATGAAGCACACCCTGTGGTTCTCCGAGGGCAACCGCCTGGAATACAAGGCAGTCGTCACCAAGCCGCTGACGGTCGAAACCTTCAAGCCAAAAGCACGTACTTTCTAAGCAAGGGCCTCACAACATGGCACGCACTCTCAAATTCAAGATTTACCGTTACGATCCGGACAAGGACGCCAAGCCGTACATGCAAGACCTGACGGTCGAGCTGAAAGACACCGACAAGATGCTGCTCGACGCACTGCAGCGCATCAAGTCCGACGTGGATGATTCGCTGTCGCTGCGCCGCTCCTGCCGCGAAGGCGTGTGCGGTTCCGACGCGATGAACATCAACGGCAAGAACGGCCTGGCCTGCACTACCAACCTGAACGAGCTGACCGAGCCAATCACGCTGCGTCCGCTGCCAGGCCTGCCGGTGGTGCGCGACCTGATCGTCGACATGACCCAGTTCTTCAAACAATACCACTCGATCAAGCCGTTCCTGATCAACGACTCGATCCCTCCGGAGAAAGAGCGCCTGCAGTCGCCTGCGGAACGCGAAGAACTGGACGGCCTGTACGAGTGCATCCTGTGCGCCTGCTGCTCGACTTCCTGCCCATCGTTCTGGTGGAACCCGGACAAGTTCGTCGGCCCAGCCGGCCTGCTGCAAGCCTACCGCTTTATCGCCGACTCGCGCGACGAAGCCACCGGCCAGCGCCTGGATAACTTGGAAGACCCATATCGTCTGTTCCGCTGCCACTCGATCATGAACTGCGTCGATGTGTGCCCGAAAGGCCTGAATCCGAACAAGGCAATCGGCAAGATCAAGGAACTGATGGTTCGCCGCGCGATTTAATTAAAAAATGGCGGAACTCGAAAAACGAGCGCACCAGGCTGATCCGACCAACCGTGCGCGCCTACGCTGGCGCGCACGCCGGGGCCTGTTGGAAAACGACATTATCCTGACTCGTTTCCTTGATGCGCACGAGGCTGAATTGACCGACGAAGAAGTGGACGCGTTCACGCGGCTCCTCGATTTGTCGGACAATGCACTGATGGATCTGGTCTTGGCCCGTAAGGAGCCGGAAGGCGAAATAGACCTGCCGCATGTACATGCGTTACTGGCACGCCTGCGCCAAGCCTGAGTTTAAGTTTTTTTATTTGCTGCATCTCTCCCAAAGGAAGAGTCCATGAACATCTCTGATACCAAAGCAACGCTATCGTTCTCCGACGGCAGCCCATCGGTTGAAATGCCGATCTACAAGGGCACCGTGGGCCCGGACGTCATCGACATCCGCAAGCTGTACGGCGCCACCGGCAAATTCACCTACGACCCAGGCTTCATGTCCACCGCGTCGTGCAATTCCTCGATCACCTACATCGACGGTGACAAGGGCGAGCTGCAGTATCGCGGCTACCCGATCGAGCAACTGGCCGTGAACGCCGACTTCATGGAAACCTGCTACCTGCTGCTGAACGGCGAACTGCCGAACGCAGTGGATAAGAAGCAATTCGTCGACACCGTGACCAAGCACACCATGGTGCACGAGCAGATGCAATTCTTCTTCCGCGGCTTCCGCCGCGATGCGCACCCGATGTCGGTACTGGTTGGTACCGTCGGCGCGCTGGCATCGTTCTACCACGATTCGCTGGACATCAACGATGCCAAGCAGCGTGAAATCTCGGCTATCCGCCTGATCGCCAAGCTGCCGACCCTGGTCGCCATGGCATACAAGTACTCGATCGGCCAGCCGTTCGTCTACCCACGCAACGACCTGTCGTACTCCGCCAACTTCATGCGCATGATGTTCGGCAACCCATGCGAAGAGTACAAGGTCAACGAAGTGCTGGTGCGCGCCCTGGACCGCATCCTGATCCTGCACGCAGACCACGAGCAGAATGCATCGACCTCGACCGTTCGCCTGGCCGGTTCGTCCGGCGCCAACCCGTTCGCATGTATCGCTGCCGGTATCGCTTGCCTGTGGGGCCCTGCCCACGGCGGCGCTAACGAAGCTGCACTGAACATGCTGAAGGAAATCGGCACCGTCGACAACATCCCAGCGTTCATCGCCCAGGTAAAAGACAAGAACTCCGGCGTCAAGCTGATGGGCTTCGGTCACCGCGTGTACAAGAACTTCGACCCACGTGCGAAGCTGATGCGCGAAACCTGCCACGAAGTGCTGAACGAACTGGGCCTGCAAGACGACCCACTGTTCAAGCTGGCCATGGAACTGGAAAAGATTGCGCTGAACGACGAGTACTTCGTTTCCCGCAAGCTGTACCCGAACGTGGACTTCTACTCCGGCATCGTGCAGTCGGCCCTGGGCATCCCAGTGTCCCTGTTCACCGGTATCTTCGCCATGGCCCGTACCATCGGCTGGATCGCCCAGTGGAACGAAATGATCGCCGACCCAGAGCAGAAGATCGGCCGCCCACGCCAGCTGTTCGTCGGCTCGGCAGTGCGCGACGTGCCTCCGCTGAAAGACCGCAAGTAATCCTTGCAGCCTTCCCGGCAATAAGAAAAGCGAGCTTCGGCTCGCTTTTTTTTCGCCTGTCCTTGAGCCATTCGGTCACGCGGGATCGGCGGACAAGTTGGTCGAAATTAATTTGCGGAATCGGGAACAAAAGGCGATCTTGCATATCGAAATCCAAGGAGCCTGCGGCCGGTCGATGAGGCGCCGGATGTTTTCGTATTTTGTCCGGATCTGCGCGCTAAAAGGATTGCCAGTAATCAGTATGTTGTTAACTCCACGAGGAAGGCAATCTGTGTTAATTTGCAGCGAAAACTGACCCACTTTGCCGCATAAATTGCAAACGAATCTGACCCACGTATAAGACACAATCCTGCTCTCGACATTGAGCGGGGAATTGGAGTGATCGACGTGGCATTACTA
>Ga0209257_1000103_pt1 | contig 245859 bp, 175 predicted proteins | sample AraplaCvi_mCL_r2_FD_184277 | JGI IMG/M metagenome (GOLD analysis project Ga0209257, IMG submission 184277) | Arabidopsis root microbial communities from North Carolina, USA - plate scrape MF_Cvi_mCL_r2 (SPAdes) (version 2) | ecosystem: Host-associated > Plants > Roots > Endosphere | place... | reverse complement strand
CCCGGCCGCCCGGCCGGCAAGTGATGTTCAAGATTCCCTTTCTCGACCTGCCGCCCCTGCGTGGCGCTGCCGGCACGGTGCGCCTGCCCGGCTCCAAGAGCATCTCCAACCGCGTGCTGCTGCTGGCCGCGCTGAGCGAAGGCCGCACGATCGTGCGGGACCTGCTGGACTCCGACGACACGGCCGTCATGCTGGACGCACTGCGAGCCCTGGGCTGCGGCGTCTGGCGCGAGGGCGACGCGGTCGTCATCGACGGCCTGGGCGGCACCTTGCGCGCCAGGGAAGCCAAGCTGTTCCTGGGTAACGCAGGCACCGCGATGCGGCCGCTGACGGCCGCCCTCGCCCTGCTCGCGGCAACCCAGGGCGGCAGCTTCGAAGTCTCCGGCGTCCCGCGCATGCACGAGCGCCCCATCGGCGACCTCGTGGACGCGCTGCGCGGCCTGGGCTGCGCCATCGACGACCTGGGCAACGCCGGCTACCCGCCGCTGCGCCTGCGCGGCCCGTCCACCCTGGCGCTGGACACCCCCGTGCGCGTGCGCGGCGATGTGTCCAGCCAGTTCCTGACCGCTCTGCTGCTGGCCCTGCCGCTGGTGGCCGAGCAAGATGTGCGCATCGAGGTCATCGGCGAGCTGATCTCCAAGCCCTACATCGAGATCACGCTGGCGCTGCTTGCGCGCTTCGGCATCGCCGTGAAGCGCGAGGGCTGGGAGGCCTTTGTGATCCCGGCCGGCAGCCGCTACCGCTCGCCCGGCGAGGTCTTCGTCGAGGGCGATGCCTCGTCCGCGTCCTATTTCGTGGGCCTGGGCGCCATCGCGGCGGCCGATGCCCCCATCCGCATCGAAGGCGTGGGCAGTGAATCCCTGCAGGGCGACGTACGCTTCATCGAAGCCGCGGCCGCCATGGGCGCCGTCGTCGAGGCCGGCCCCAACTGGCTGGAAGTGCGCCGCGGCGCCTGGCCGCTCAAGGGCCTGACGCTGGACTGCAACCACATCCCCGACGCCGCCATGACACTGACCGTCATGGCCCTGTATGCCGACGGCCCGACGACGCTGACCAACATCGCGAGCTGGCGCGTCAAGGAGACCGACCGCATCGCCGCCATGGCGACCGAGCTGCGCAAGCTGGGCGCGACCGTGGAGGAAGGCCCGGACTGGATACGTGTGCAGCCGCTGCACGATTGGCAGGCCGCCGCCATCCACACCTACGACGACCACCGCGTCGCGATGTGCTTCTCGCTGGCCGCTTTCAACGGCCTGGTCACCGAAAATGCCGTGCCGGTGCGCATCCTGGAACCGCACTGCGTCGCCAAAACCTTCCCGGACTACTTCGAGACGCTGTTCGGCGTCGTGACGGCCAACCCGGCCGACATCCCCGTCATCACCATCGACGGCCCCACCGCCTCCGGCAAGGGCACGCTGGCGGATGAGGCGGCCAAGGCGCTGGGCTACGGCGCGCTGGATTCGGGCGCCTTGTACCGCGTCACAGGCCTGGCCGCACGCCGCGCCGGCCTGGACCTGGACGATGGCGAAGCCGTCGCCGCCATCGTGCCGACACTGAAGCTGTCCTTCCGCAACGGCCAGGTCTTCCTGGGCCAGGAAGACGTCAGCGCCCGGCTGCGCGCCGAGGCGACCGGCCTGCTGGCCTCCCAGGTGGCCGTCCACGGTGCCGTGCGCAAGGCCCTGCACCAGTTGCAACTGGACTTTCGCCGCCTGCCGGGCCTCGTCGCCGACGGCCGGGACATGGGAACCGCCATCTTCCCGTACGCCGGCCTCAAAGTCTTCCTGACCGCCAGCGCCGCCACGCGGGCCGAGCGGCGGTATAAGCAGTTGATTTCCAAAGGAATTTCCGCTAATATCGAGAGCTTGCGCGAAGATTTGGAGGCGCGGGACGAGAGGGATAAGAACCGCTCGGCCTCGCCACTGGAACCCGCGCAGGACGCGCTGCTGCTGGACAACTCCAACTTGAGCATCGAGGAATCGGTGACTCAGGTGCTGGACTGGTGGCAACAGCGCCGGCCGTTCTGACGTTGGCATCCCATTCGGGTATGTCGATTGCCGGAACGGTCCAGGCCTGAGAAGCCAGGGCCCGCCGGCCTCCATCGGACGCCAGTCCGGTTGGCAGAGAAACGCAAGTTCCTCGTGACCAGCGGTACTCAACAACTTAACCCGCAGGTTCGCCTGCACCGCAGCGCCGCACCAGCGGCGCATCAGGATCAATCAACATGTCCCAAACCCAAACCGCCGCTTCCGGCATGGAATCCTTTGCCGCAATGTTCGAGGAGTCGCTGCAGCGCTCCGACATGCGCGCTGGCGAAGTGATCTCTGCCGAGGTCGTCCGCGTCGAGCACAACTTCGTCGTCGTCAACGCCGGCCTGAAGTCCGAGGCCTATGTGCCCATCGACGAATTCAAGAACGACCAAGGCGAACTGGAAGTCCAGGTCGGCGACTTCGTCTCCGTCGCCATCGACGCCATCGAAAACGGCTACGGCGACACCATCCTGTCGCGCGACAAGGCCAAGCGCCTGGCCTCGTGGCTGAGCCTGGAAACGGCCCTGGAGTCTGGCGACTTCGTGACCGGCACCGTCTCCGGCAAGGTCAAGGGCGGCCTGACCGTCCTCGTGAACGGCATCCGCGCCTTCCTGCCCGGCTCGCTGCTGGACACCCGCCCGGTGAAGGACATGAGCCCGTTCGAGGGCAAGACCATGGAATTCAAGGTCATCAAGCTCGACCGCAAGCGCAACAACGTTGTGCTGTCGCGTCGTGCCGTGGTCGAAGCCTCCATGGGTGAAGAGCGCGCCAAGCTGCTGGAAACGCTGTCGGAAGGCGCGATCGTCCAGGGCGTGGTCAAGAACATCACCGAATACGGTGCGTTCGTGGACCTCGGCGGCATCGACGGCCTGCTGCACATCACCGACATGGCATGGCGCCGTGTCCGCCACCCGAGCGAAGTCGTTCAGGTCGGCCAGGAACTGACCGCCAAGGTCCTGAAGTTCGACGCCGAGAAGAACCGCGTCTCGCTGGGCATCAAGCAACTGGGCGACGACCCCTGGTTCGGCGTGGCCCGCCGCTACCCGACCGGCACCCGCCTGTTCGGCAAGGTCACGAACATCGCCGACTACGGCGCGTTCGTCGAGATCGAGCCGGGCATCGAAGGCCTGGTGCACGTCTCCGAAATGGACTGGACCAACAAGAACATCGCCCCCAGCAAGCTGGTCTCGCTGGGCGACGAAGTCGAAGTCATGGTCCTGGAAATCGACGAAGACAAGCGCCGCATCAGCCTGGGCATGAAGCAGTGCAAGGCCAACCCGTGGGAAGAGTTCGCCGAGAACGTCAAGCGCGGCGACAAGGTCAAGGGTCCGGTCAAGTCCATCACCGACTTCGGCGTATTCGTGGGCCTGGCCCAGGGCATCGACGGCCTGGTGCACCTGTCCGACCTGAGCTGGAACGAGCCGGGCGAGACCGCCGTGCGCAACTTCAAGAAGGGCCAGGAAGTCGAAGCCGTCGTGCTGGCTGTGGACGTCGAGCGCGAGCGCATCTCGCTGGGCATCAAGCAGCTGGACAGCGACCCCTTCACGTCCTACACCTCGATCAATGATCGTGGCATGTCCGTCACCGGCAAGGTCAAGACCGTCGACCCGCGCGGCGCCGAGATCGAACTGGCTACCGACGTCATGGGCTACCTGCGCGCTTCGGAAATCTCCCGCGATCGCGTGGAAGACGCCCGCAACGTGCTGAAGGAAGGCGACGAAGTCACGACGATCATCGTCAACATCGACCGCAAGACCCGCAACATCCAGCTGTCGATCAAGGCCAAGGACAACGTCGACCAGCAAGAAGCCATGCAACGCCTGAGCCAGTCGAACGAGCGTGAAAACGCCGGCACGACCAGCCTGGGTGCCCTGCTGCGCGCCAAGCTGGACAACCAGGGCAACTGATCCCTGCTTTGATGCCCGGCCTCTCCTGAGGCCGGGTATGCTCTACAACAGGCTCGCCGGCCTCGCCAGCGAGCCTGTTTCACTTCTCAAGACCGATAAAAGCCGCTCTGCCATGACCCGCTCCGACCTCGTCGCCGTGCTCGCCGAACGATTTGGCCAATTGACCCAGCGCGACACCGAGTTCGCGGTCAAGACCATCCTCGACGCCATGAGCGACGCCCTGGCGCGCGGCCACCGCATCGAGATCCGCGGCTTCGGCAGCTTCTCCATCAGCCGCCGCCCGCCCCGCGTGGGCCGCAATCCGCGCAGCGGCGAGCAGGTCATGATCCCCGAGAAGCTGGCCCCCCACTTCAAGCCCGGCAAGGCCTTGCGCGAAGCCGTGGACAAGCACCTCCCCGTCGCAGACGCCTGAGCCAGAATCCGGGGTCATGCGCACCCTCGTCTGGCTCCTGCGAGCCCTGCTCTTCTTCACGCTGTTCGCGTTTGCGCTGAACAACAGCCACGAAGCCGTCGTGCGCTGGTTCTTCGGCCACGAATGGCGTGCACCCCAAGTCATCATCGTGTTGCTGGCCTTTGGCCTGGGCGCCGCCTTCGGCGTGCTGGCCATGGTGCCCGCCTGGTGGCGCCACCGCCGCGCCGCACAGCGCGCCGAGCCCCTGCCTGGCGCGCCTGCCCCGGCGCCCGAGGCGCCCGCGACCCCTTACGCTGCCCACCAAGATGGAGTTTGATCCGCGCTGGCTGCTCTTCGTCCTGCCCGTCGTCTTCGTGCTGGGCTGGCTGGCCTCCAAGCTCGACTCGCGCCAATGGAAGCTGGAGCAGCGTGAATCGCCCAAGGCCTATTTCAAGGGCCTGAACCTGTTGCTCAACGAGCAGCAGGACAAAGCCATCGACGCCTTCATCGAGGCCGTCCAGAACGACCCTGACACGTCGGAACTGCACTTCGCGCTGGGCAGCCTGTTCCGCCGCCGGGGCGAGACTGAGCGTGCCGTGCGCGTGCACGAGCACCTGCTGCGCCGCGGCGACCTGCCCAAGACCGACCGCGACCGCGCCCAGCACGAACTGGCCCAGGACTTCTTCAAGGCCGGTCTCTTCGACCGCGCCGAGGCCGCCTATGCCGAACTGCGCGGCACGGCTTTCGAGCGCGAGGCAAGACTGGCGCTGCTGTCGCTGTACGAACGCTCGCGCGACTGGGCCAAGGCCGCCGAAGTTGCTGCCGAGCTGGAGGCCGCAGGCACGGGCTCTTTCTCCAGCCGCATCGCGCATTACCTGTGCGAGCAAGCCCTCGTCGCACAAGCGCAAGGCCACGCCGACCTCGCCCATGAACTGCTGGGGCAGGCGCAACGCCGCGCCCCCGAGTCCGCCCGTGCCTATGTGCTGCAAGGCCAGATGCTGGTGAAGGCCGGCAACGCCGAAGCGGCGCTGGCCGCCTTCACCAAGCTGCTTGCGGCCAGCCCGCCTGCCTTCAACCTCGTCGCGGCTGACTGCGCCGCCGCCGCCAAGGCCCTGGGCCAGCCCGAACGAGCCATCGCAATGATCAGCGAGCAATACCAGCGCTCGCCCAGCATGCACCTGCTGCGTGCGCTCTCCAGCCTGCAACCAGGACCGCAGCGCGAGCGCCTGGCCGCCCATCTGCGTGAGCAACCCGCGCTATCCGCCGCCACGGAGTTGCTCAAGCTCAATGCGGGCGCGCTGCCGGTCGACGAAGCTACGCCCATGATCCAGACACTGGAAAAGGCCGCCAAGCCGCTGCAACGCTACCGCTGTGCCGCCTGCGGCTTCGAGGCCGCCCACTATTTCTGGCAATGTCCTGCCTGCCTGAACTGGGACAGCTACCCGCCACAACCCGTCGAGGAACTCTCCTGATGACGTCAGCCCCTAGCCCGGCCCTGCGCCGGCTGAACGCCGGCAGACCCAGTCGGTCCCCCGAGGGGACGGCGATGCTTGCGGCATCGAGCCGCAAGCACATCGCCAGCGCGGGCCGGCTAGGGAGCGGCCCGGCGCTCGGCCCGCAAATACACATGGAACAACCCAAATGAGCAGCGCCGGCGAAGACCGCTTCATCATCTGCATGAAGTGGGGCACCAAGTACGGCCCCGAATACGTCAACCGCCTGTACGGCATGGCCGCGCGCCATCTGCGCGGCCCGTTCCGCTTCGTCTGCTTCACCGACGACACCAAGGGCATTCGCTCCGAGGTCGAATGCCTGCCGCTGCCGGAGACGCAGGCCCAAAAGGGCAAGCGCGATGGCGGCTGGAAGAAGCTGGGCACCTACCAGGCCGATCTGTTCGGACTGAAGGGCACGGCCCTGTTCCTGGACCTGGACGTCGTCATCGTGGGCGACCTGACGGACTTCTTCGAGGTGCCCGGGGACTTCCTCATCATCAAGGACTGGAAGCGCCCCTGGCGCGTCACCGGCAACTCCTCGGTCTATCGCTTTCGCATCGGCGCCCATGCCGACGTGCTGGCCCACTTCATCGCTCACCAGGACGAGGTGCGCGCCAAGTACCGCAACGAGCAGGAATATCTCAGCCACTTCCTGGCCGACCAGGGCAAGCTGGGCTACTGGCCCAAGGACTGGTGCGCCAGCTACAAGTACCACTGCCTGCCCATGTGGCCCACGAGCTACTGGCGTGACCCCTTCATCCCCCAAGGCGCCCGCGTGCTGGTCTTCCACGGTGTCATGAACCCACCCGACGCGCTGGAGGGCCGCTCGCAAGGCAACTGGCGCCATGCCCGCCCCGCGAAGTGGATCGCTGACCATTGGAAAGAATGAGCCCCCGGGCATGGACAACCGCATCGTCACTGTCGACAGCCGCGACTGGAGCTCACCCAAGGCTGGCCTCGTGCCCGACCTGGAAGCCGGCCGGGTGCTCTTTTTCCCCGAGTTGCGCTTCGAGCTGACGCCGGACGAGGCCAAGCTGCTGCGCCCCGACGTGCGCGACGAGAAGTCCCGCAACATCAGCCTGCGCAACGACGGCGTGCTGGCCGGCGCTTCCGTGCAAGGCGAGGAGCAGGCCCGGCTTGCGGCCATGATCGGTCGATTCCGCACCCAGGCCTGCGCCCTCATCGACGCCATCGCGCCGGCCTACAAGGCCTCGCTGCGCCTCGCGCCGACCAGCTACCGCCCCATGCAGGTGGAGTCACGCGTGCAATCCTGGCGCGCCGACGATCGCCGCCTGCATGTCGACGCCTTCCCGTCCCGCCCCAACCGCGGCGAGCGCATCCTGCGAGTGTTCACCAACCTGAACCCGAGCGGCGAGCCGCGCGTCTGGCGCGTGGGCGAGGCCTTCGAGGACATCGCCCGCCGCTTCGTGCCGCGCGCCAAGCCCTATGTGGCCTGGCAGGCCAAGGCCTTGAAGGCGCTGCACGTCACCAAGTCGCTGCGCACCGAGTACGACCATCTGATGCTGCAACTGCACGACGGCATGAAGGGCGACCTGGACTACCAGAGCACCAGCCCGCAAGTCGAGATGCCCTTCCCGCCCGGGTCGACCTGGGTCTGCTACTCCGACCAGACCTCCCACGCCGTCATGTCCGGCCAGTTCATGATGGAGCAGACCCTGCACCTGCCCGCCGAAGCCCAGGTGGACCCGACGGCCAGCCCGCTGGCCATCCTCGAGCGTCAGCTCGGCCACAAGCTGACCTGATGACCTGGCTGCTCGGTGGCTTGCTGGGGCTTGTCGGCGCCCTGCTGGCGCGCGAGATCACCACCATCCTGACCGCCCAGGTGCCGGGCGAGGTGCACGAGGTTGAGGTCGGCGCCCAGGCGCCAGCCTGCAACGGAGAGATCCCCAAGATCATCTGGACCTACTGGCAGCTCGCACCCGCACCGGCCTTCATTCAGGCCTGCCTGGCCAACTGGCGACGCTTTGCACCCGACCATGAGCTGCGACTGCTGGACCGCGCCAGCGTCTCGCAATGGCTGCCCGCGCTGCGCGCCGATTTCGACGCCCTGCCCGCCTACCGCCAGGCCGACTGGCTGCGCATCCACCTGCTGGCCCGCCACGGCGGCATCTGGATGGATGCGTCGACGCTGCTGAGCCGGAACCTGGACTGGCTGCACGAGGCGCGGGCCCGCCATGCGGCGGAATACGTCGGCTTCTACATAGCCCGCTATTCCACGCGGCCCGAGCTGCCCATCGTCGAGAACTGGTTCATGGCCTCGGTGCCGGGCGGCGGCTTTGCAACGGCCCTGGCCGCGGACTTCGATCGCGCGCTGGACGAAGGTGCTGAAGTCCTGCTGCAGCGCCTGCACGCGCAAGGTCGTCACTTACGGGTCGTGCAGGCCCTGACGGAGGATTTCCAGCGCTATCTGCTGATGCATGTCGCCGCCGCAGAGCTGCTCGACCGTGAACCGCAAGCCCATCGTCTGGCGCTGCTGCGGGCCGAGGATGGCCCGTTTGCCTGGCTGGCCGGCGTCGGGTGGCGCAAGCGCCACCTCTATGCCCGGCTGGCGCTGACGCCCTGCCCCACCGGCGTGCCAGCCCTCATCAAGCTGCGCGGCGGTGACCGCCAAGTGACTGAGCGAAATTGGCTCAAGGGCCGCGTCTTCGCGTCCAGCGCGCTGGCGCGCCTGCTTGGCCCTGCGCCGTGACGCCCTGGCTCAGCCTGCTGTTCCCGATGTACCGGGTGGAGCCCTGGCTGCCGGCCTGCCTGGCCTCGCTGCTGCCCCAACTCGATGACGGCGTCGAGCTGGTCTTCGTCGACGACGCCTCGCCCGACGGCTCGGCCGCCATCATCGAAGGCCTGAACGACCCGCGCGTGCGCCTCGTGCGCCAGCCGGCCAATGCCGGCGTCAGTGTGGCGCGCAACCGCCTGCTGGATGAGGCACGGGGCGACTACCTGTGGTTCATCGACCCCGACGACCTCGTCGAGCCCGGCGTCGTGCCACGGCTCAAGGCCTTGCTCGCCGAGCACAACCCCGACCTGCTGACCTGCGACTTCCGTGTCTTTGACGACGGCCCATCCACCGAATCCATCAAGCCACGCCACCGCCACATCGCCAGCTTCGATGGCCCCGGCGGCGTGCTGATGAATGATGTGGACCTGCGCCTGCGCGGACTCTTCGTGCATGGCCAGTTCCACCCCTGGAGCAAGATCGTGCGCCGCGCCTGCTGGCCCACCGGGCTACGCTTTGCCGAAGGCCGGGTCTTCGAGGACATGGCGGTCTACCCGCGCCTGGCGCTGCACACGCCGCGGCACCTGCATGTGGCGGAGGTCTGGGTGGCCTACCGCCAGCGCGGCGGCAGCCTGCTGGCGGCGCTGGACGCGCGGCGGCTGGACGACTGGACGTGGTCGCTGGACGGCTACGCCGCCGAGCTGCCGCCGCTCAAGGACGACACGCGCTTCGAGATCGCCCACTTCTGTGCTCGCACGCTGTTGCGAGCCAAGCGCCGCCGCCTGCAAGTGGGCGGCGAGGCCTTGGAAGGCCTGGCGCTGGATGCCGAGCGCTTCGACCGCAGCTCGCCGCTGTCCCGGCGTGAACTGCTGGCGGCCTACTTCAGGCGTGGGCGATGGCTGCGCGGCCTGCAGTGGTGGCGCAGTCTTTGACCAGGTTCTCGTAGCGCTGGCGCATCAGCGCGAGGCCGTGCTCGGCGAGCGCCTTTTCGCGCGCCGCAGCGCCGAGGCGGGCCGCCTGGGCGGGATCGTTCAGCAGCCGCGCTATGGCGCTGGCCAGTGCCTGGGCGTCACCTTCGGGCACCAGCAGGCCGGTCACGCCGTCCTCGATGACGCCGCTCACGCCCACGACGTCCGAGGCGATGCAGGCGCAGCCGGCGGCCATGCCCTCCACCAAGGCCAGCGGCATTCCCTCGTAATGCGTTGCGAGCACGCAGATGGCCTGGGACATCAGCAGGCCCGGCATGTCGCCGTGGTGGCCGAGAAATTGCACCTGCTCGCCCAGGTCCAGCGTCGCCGCCAGACGCTGGGCACGCGCCTTCAACCGCGCAACACCTGCTCCGGCCAGCCGCAACACGGGCTTCAAGCCGGTCTGGTCGCGCAGCAAGGCCATGGCACGGATCAGCGTCTCATGGTCCTTCTGCCGCGCAAAGCGGGCTGACATGACAAGGCCGGCCTCACGCTCGACCGGCGGCGACGGGAAGCGCCCGAGGTCGATGCCGTTGGGAATGGCAATGGTCTTCTCGGCCGGCAGCCCCTGCGCCAGCAGGCTTTGCCGCACCCCCTCGGAGACGCCCACCAGGGCAGCGGAACGCTGTGCGAGCCGCCTAGACTGCCAGCGGCTCCACGGCGTGTAGCGCTCGCGCGAGTTGTGCTCCACCTGGATCAGCACGGGCACGCCGGCACGCACGCCGGCATGCCGCCCGATCAGGTGCTCGGGAAAGCCATGCGCCAGCAGGGCCACGGGCTTCAGGTCGCGCAGCAGCGTTGTGACCTCGGCAATGGTCACGAGATGCGACCAGCCCGACACCAGGTGCACCCGCAGGCCCTTCAGTCGCAAGGCATCCACGCGCGCCATGGGTGTGTGGCGTTTCAGCCGCAGCACGAGGATGGGTTCGAATGGCCCGCCGCGCATGGCGTCCAGGCACAGGTCCACGGCGACCTGGGTGGCGCCCGAAAACCCGCCAGTCACGAAATGCACGACCCGGGGGCGGTCGCTCGGCAGGGAAGCGTCTGGCATGGGCGCGGAGTGTAGGAGAGACAATCGCGCCCCATGTCTCAAGACTCCAACGCCGGCGTGCTGCGGCGCCTCTATCCCTTCCTCTACCCGCATCGCTGGGGCGCGGTGCTGACCGTGCTGGCCTACATCGGCGCCGCGGCCACCGAACCCTGGCTGCCCAAGCTGATCGGCTATGCCTTCGGCGAGGGCTTCAAGCAGAACGCGTTTCCGCTCTACATGGTGCCGGTCGTGCTGATCGGCTTGTACCTGGTGCGCGGCATCTTCGGCTTCGCCGGCCAGTATTTGTTCAACTGGACCGTCACGCGCACGGTGGTGGACTTCCGCACGGCCCTGGTCAACGCGCTGCTGCGGCTGGACGCCCAGGTCTACACGCGCGTTCAACCGGGCACGGCAGTCAGCAAGATCGTCAACGATCCGCAGCAGATGCTGCAGCTCTTCGGCGACGTGGGCCTGAGCCTGCTGCGTGACGGCCTGCCGGCGATTGCCATGCTGGGCTACCTGTTCTACCTGAACTGGCAGCTGACGCTGCTGAGCCTGATTGTCACGCCGCTGATGGCCGTCGTCATGCGCAAGGTCAACCAGCGCATCCGCCTGATGGCCACGCGCTCGTACGACTCGCAGCTCGTGCTGGTCAACAAGGTGGATGACCTCGCGCGCGCCTGGCGCGTGGTGCGCCAGTTCGGCGCGGCAGACTATGAGCGCGAGCGCTTCGAGGCCGTGTCGCAGGAGGTCAGGCGCAACACCTTGAAGACGGTGACGGCCGGCGCGCTGGCGCAGCCGGTGTCGCAACTCGTGGCGGCCGTGGGCCTGTCTTTCATCATCTGCCTGGCGCTGTGGCAGGCGCGCGCCACCGGCACCGGTGTGCAGGCCTTCGCCGAGTTCGTCGCGGCCCTGCTGCTGCTGACTTCGCGCATGCGCCATCTCTCCGACCTCGCCGCGCCGATGACGCGCGCCGCCGTCATCGCACGGGGCTGCTTCGAGCTGATGGACTCGCCCCAAGAGGCCGACCCCGGCAGCCGAGAACTCAGCGGCCCGGCGCATGGCGACCTGGCCATGGAGGATGTGCGGCTGACCTACCCCGGTGCCAACCAGCCTGCGCTGGACGGCCTGAGCCTGGCCTTCCCTGCCGGCCGCACGACGGCGCTCGTGGGCGCCTCGGGTGCGGGCAAGAGTTCCATCATCCATCTGTTGCTGGGCTTCGGCCGGCCTGACGCGGGCCGCATCAGCGTCGATGGCGTCGACATCGACACGCTGACGCGCTCCAGCCTGCGCCGCCAGTTCGCCGTCGTATCGCAGGACATCGTGCTGTTCGACGACTCGGTCGCCAACAACATCGCCTACGCCCAGCCGCGCGACGAGGCGCGGCTTGAAGCCGCGCTGCGCGCCGCTCACCTGTGGGACTTCGTGCAGACGCTGCCCGAGGGCGTCGAGACCGTCGTCGGCGCCAACGGCAGCAAGCTCTCCGGCGGCCAGCGCCAGCGCCTGGCGATCGCTCGGGCCTTGTACAAGGAAGCGCCGATCTGGATCTTCGACGAGGCCACGTCGGCGCTGGACACCGAGAGCGAGCGCGCCGTGCAGCAGGCGCTGGCCGCCTGGACGGGCCGCAAGACGCTGATCGTCATCGCCCACCGCCTCTCCACCATCCGCGACGCCGACGCCATCCACGTGCTGGGTGCCGGCAAGCTCGTCGAGACCGGCACGCATGCCGAACTCCTCGCGCGCGACGGTGCCTACGCGGCCATGGTGCGTGCCCAGGCAGGCGAAGTCTGAAGTGACGCTGCCCCTCGTCCGGTCTTGCCCCGCTGAACGCGGGCGAGCCCAGCCGGTCCCCCGAGGGGACGGCGATGCTTGCGGCATCGAGCCGCAAGCACATCGCCAGATGGGCCGGCTCGGGAGCGGCCCAGCGCTCGGCCCGGAATACCCCGGTTTCGTGCGGCCTGGGTGCCGCGAATGCAGGATGGGAAGCTGAGATGAGGCGGCGTGCCTGGCTGCTGCTGTGGGTGGCGCTGCCGGCCCTGGCTGAGACTGAGATCGACGCGAACACCGGGAGCCGGGCGCAGCTCGAATCGCTGCCTGGTCTGGGCCCGGCCCTCGTACAACGCCTGCTGGCCGCCCGGCCTTTCCAGGACTGGACCGACCTGATGCGCCGCGTGCCCGGCGTCAAGGCGGCGACGGCACGCAAGCTGTCCGCCGCAGGGTTGCGCGTGGCCGGCCAGCCCTTCGAGTCAGCAGCCAGCAGCGAACCCGGCGGATCGGCTCCGGCGCAGTGACGCCGGGTCGATCTGCGGCGCCCGCGCCGGCCAGCCGAAGAAGCGCTGCACCTCCGTGCGCTTGGCCAGCGTGTCGCTCATGCCCAGGTTGATCAGCTCGCCCACGAAGCTGGGCTCGAACAGCAGGTAGCTGACCAGGGCCGAGCCGCTCATCGTCTTGCCCTTGCCGCTGACACCGAAGGCCCTCAGCATGGCCCGCACCGAGGGCGGCAGGCTGGCCTGGTGCTCGCTGGCCAGGTCGTCCAGGCGACGGCTGGGGGCGATGACCAGCAATTCGATGGGCCGCAGCGCGGTCGCCGCGCGGCTTTCACGCGGCAGCAGGGCCAGCGTGCGGTTGATGCGGCGCAGCCGCTCCACGTCCACGGCCAGCGCGTCCAGGAAGATGTTGGACAGCGCATGGCCGGCAATCGTGGCCATGCTGGGGTGGGCTTCACTCGCCTGCAGGCGCCGGCCCTCGGGTTCCTTCATGCGGCCGGCGCCGATGACGAGCACGCGCTCGGCGCCCAGGTGCACGGCCGGCGAGATCGGCGCGCTCTGCCGCATGGAGCCATCGCCGAACCACTCGGCCGCGCCTTCGAAATCCAGCGGCTCGGCCGGGAAGATGAAGGGAATGGCCGACGAGGCCATCAGGTGGCCCAGCGTCAGCTGGGTCTGCACGGCCATGCGCTGCTCGCGCAGCCAGGGCACGATGTGGTGGTGGGTCTGGAAGAAGGTGACGTGCTGGCCCGAGCTGTAGCTGGAGCCGGTCAGCGCCAACGCCCGCAGGTGCCCGCCGTCCAGCATGGACTCGATGCGGCCCATGGTGAGGTAGCGGCTCAGCAGCTCACGCAGTGGCGAGTTGTCCAGCAGGCTGCGCGGGCGACTGCGCGTCCAGCGGGCGATGGCCCAGCCCAGGCTCAGCATGCTCAGCCAGCGGGCACCGCTCTTGACGGCCTGGAAGGCGTCGGCGCGGTAGATGTTCTCGACATGCAGGCCTTGCCACAGGTGCAGCAGGCCGTCGACGGCGCCATCGAAGTCATCGGCATGGCAGGCCAGCGTGGAAGCGTTGATCGCGCCGGCCGACGTGCCGCTGATGATGGGGAAGGGGTTGGCCTGCGTCTGGCCGGCGTCGCGGCGCAGTTGCGCGATGGCGGCCAGCACGCCGACCTGATAGGCCGCACGCGCCCCGCCACCGGTCAGGATCAGGCCCGTGACCGGCTGCTGGCGGATCAGCCCGGCAACGGGCTTGGGTACGGCTTGCAGCATCGAGGCGAAATCATCGCCGAAATGCACCCCTCGCCAGGGGCGAACTACCCCTCAAACCGGCTAGTTCTCGTAGATCACTTCCGCAACATTGCCTAGCTTGGCCATGGCCTCGTCGGCTGGCCAGAAGCGGCTGGCCTCGCCCAGTTCCACCAGCCAGCGCGCCCCGACCTGCTCGCCCTTGGGCTCGGCGTGGACGGCCACACGCACCGGCAGGCCCAGGCTGCGGGTCTGGCCCTCTTCGGTCTGGAGCTGGCGCGGCGGGAAGCGCTGCACCAGTTCCTTGAGCAAACCGGCCGCCCCCGCACTGCCCAGCAGCACGTGCCGCCCGAACTTGGCCCGCGCCGCGGCCAGGCTCCAGACCGCCTGCACGTTCATGCGCAGGCCGCCGGTGAAGCGGTCGTTCTGCACCTTGCCCTGGGCAATGACGAGTTCGTCCTCGGCCAGCAACTCCTTGTTGGCGTTCAGCAACTCCTCATTGGCCACCGCCTCGATGGCGTCGCTCTTGTCGTCGAGCTTGAAGATCGCCACCCGGCCGCGTTGGCCGTTGATGACGCGCATGCCGCTGATGATGCCGGCCACCAGCGTGGGCTCGCGGCTGTCCGCCAGGTCGGCGATCTGGCGCTTGACGATTCGGCGCACCTCGGCGCCGCTCTGGTCGAACAGGTGGCCCGACAGGTAGAAGCCGATGGCCGTCTTCTCGAGAGACAGCCGCTCCTTGATGCTCCACTGGGCCGCATCGACGAGGTCGGGCTCGGCCGTGGACGAGGCGTGGGAGTCGCCGAAGTCAAAGAGGCCGCCCTGGTCGGCGTTGGCCTCGGTCGTCTCGGCGTGCGTGTAGCCGCGCGCGACGCTGGCCAGCAGCTTGGAGCGCTCGGGATTGATGGAATCGAAGGCACCGGCCTTGATGAGGGCCTCGACGACGCGCTTGTTGACCGCCTTGCGGTCCACGCGCAGGCAGAAGTCGTAAAAGCTCAGGAAGGGGCCGCCCGCCTCGCGCGCCGCGATGATGGCCTCGATGGCGCCACGGCCCGTGCCCTTGACGGCGCCCAGGCCGTAGTTGACCAACCGGCTGTTGATGGGCTCGAAGCGGTAGACACCCTTGTTGACGCAGGGTGCCTGGAACTCGATGCCGAAAATCTTGGCGTCGTTCAGGAGCACCTTCAGCTTGTCGGTGTCATCCATTTCGATGGTCATGTTCGCGGCGTAGAACTCGGCCGTGTAATGCGTCTTCAGCCAGGCCGTGTGATAGCTCAGCAGCGCATAGGCGGCAGCGTGCGACTTGTTGAAGCCGTAGCCCGCGAACTTCTCCATCAGGTCGAAGACCTCGTCGGCCTTGGCCTGATCGATGCCCTTCTCCGCCGCCCCCTTGCGGAAGATCTCGCGGTGCATGGCCATTTCCTCGGCCTTCTTCTTGCCCATCGCCCGGCGCAGCATGTCGGCGCCGCCGAGGCTGTAGCCGCCCAGCACCTGGGCGGCCTGCATCACCTGCTCCTGGTAGACGAAGACGCCGTAGGTCTCCTCCAGCACCTGCCCAAGCAGCGGGTGCGGGTACTCGATGGCCTCCTTGCCGTGCTTGCGCGCGACGAAGGACGGGATCAGGTCCATGGGGCCCGGGCGGTACAGCGACACCAGGGCGATCAAGTCCTCGAAGCGCGAGGGCTTGGCGTCCTTCAGCAGGCGCTGCATGCCCGGGGATTCAAACTGGAACACGCTCTCCGAGTAGCCGTCGCCGAAGAGCTTGAATACCTTGCGATCGTCCAGCGCCACGTTGGCCCAGTCGAAGCCTTGGCGGTCGGCATGGCGCGCGACGATGAAGTCCTTGGCCAGCTCGAGGATGGTCAGCGTCGCGAGACCTAGGAAGTCGAACTTCACAAGGCCGATGGCCTCCACGTCGTCCTTGTCGAACTGGCTGACGGCGCTGGTGGAGCCGGGCTGCTGGTACTGGGGGCAGAAGTCAGTGATCTTGCCGGGCGCGATCAGCACGCCGCCGGCGTGCATGCCGATGGAGCGGACCGTGCCTTCGACACGGGCCGCCATCTCCAAGAGGCCTGCCACTTCTTCGTCCGCCTGCTCGCGCTCCTCGATCTCCGGCGACTCATGGCGGGCATAGACCATCTTGGCCTTGTCCGGGTCGAAGTTGGGCGGCAGCTTGGCCAGCGTGACCGTCTTGCCCGGCGGGGCCGGCACCAGCTTGGCAATCGAGTCCACATGGCCGAAGCCCATGCCCAGCACGCGGCCGATGTCGCGCAGCGCGCCCTTGGCCGCCATGGTGCCGAAGGTCGCAATCTGGCTCACCGCCGGGCGCCCGTACTTGTCCTTCACGTACTCGATGACGCGGTCGCGGTTGCCCTGGCAGAAGTCGATGTCGAAGTCGGGCATGGACACCCGCTCCGGGTTCAGGAAGCGCTCGAACAGCAGGTTATAGCGCAGCGGGTCCAGGTCCGTGATGAGCAGCGCATAGGCCACCAGCGAACCGGCACCCGAGCCCCGGCCGGGGCCGACCGGGCAGCCGTTTTCCTTGGCCCAGCGGATGAAGTCCGACACGATGAGGAAGTAGCCCGGGAAGCCCATCTTGATGATGGTGTTCAGCTCGAACTCCAGCCGCTCCACATAGCGCGGTCGTTCCTTTTCGCGTTCGGCCTCGTTCGGGAACAGGTGCACCAGCCGGTCCTTGAGGCCGTCGTGGCTCAACTCCCGGAAATACTGCTCCATGGGCATGGGCGTGCCATCTTCCAGCAGCGGCGTCGGGAAGTTGGGCAACTGCGGCTTGCCCAGCACCAGCGTCAATGAACAGCGGCGCGCGATCTCTACCGTGTTTTGGATGGCGCTCGGCACGTCGGCGAAGAGCTGGCGCATCTCCGCCTGGGTCTTGAAGTACTGGCTGGGCAGGAAGCGCTTGATGCGCTTGGGGTTGGCCAGCGTCTCGCCCTCGGCCACGCACACGCGCGCCTCATGGGCCTCGAAATCGTCTTCGCCCAGGAACTGGATGGGATGCGTCGCAACCACCGGCAGGCCCAGCTCCGCCGCCAGCGGCACGCTGGCCTGCACCAGCGCCTCCTGGCCGGGCAGACCGGCACGCTGCAGTTCGATGTAGAAGCGCCCCGGGAACAGCTCGGCGCAGCGCAGGGCGGCCTCGCGGGCGCGTGCCTTGTCACCCTGCAGCAGCGCCATGCCCACGGCGCCGTGCTGCGCACCGGACAGGCAGATCAGCCCGCCGCCGAGCTCCTGCAGCCATTCCCACTTGAGGCAGGCCTGGTTGCGCTGCACGTTGTCAATCCAGGCGCGCGACAGCAGTTCGCTGAGGTTCAGGTAGCCCTCGCGGTTCTGCACCAGCAGCAGCACGCGCGAGGGCGGCTTGTCGGTCGCGTCGGTCTCCAGCCAGCAGTCGGCCCCGAGAATGGGCTGCACGCCCTTCTTGCGTGCCGCGCTGTAGAACTTGATGCCGCCGAACAGGTTGGCCAGGTCCGTGATGGCGGCGGCCACCTGCCCGTCCTTGGCCGCGGCATCGGCGGCGTCATCGGTTCTCAGCGTGCCGTCCACGACCGAGAACTCGGTGTGCATGCGCAGGTGGACGAAGGGCAGATCGGTATCAGGGGAGACGGGCATGCGGCATTGTAGGAAGGCGGCTAAGCTGCCCCGCCATGAAACACACCCTCACCCTTCTTGCCCTGGCTCTGAGCCTTGGGGTCCAGGCGGCGCCCAAGCCCGCGAAAACCGCCAAGCCGGCCAAGTCCGCCGCGGACGTGCTCAAGGAAAGCCCGGCCGCCGACTGGCGTGGGCTGGACCCTGACAACACGCTGTTGATGGAGCTGGCCTCGGGCCAGGTCGTCATCGAACTCGCCCCGCGCTTTGCGCCCGCCCACGTCGCCAACATCCGCGCCCTGGCCCATGGCGGCTACTGGGACGGCCTGGCCATCCTGCGCGTGCAGGACAACTTCGTGACCCAATGGGGCGACCCCGACGGCGAGGACGCCGCCAAGGCCAAGCCCCTGCCGGCGGGCGTGAGCATGAAGCTGCCTGCCGAGTTCTCGGTGCCTGCGGACCGCATCGGCAAGCAGGCCGGTTTCACCAAGCTGCCCGATGCCGACGGCTGGGCACCGCGCACGGGCTTTGCCGAAGGCTTCCCGGTCGCGGCCGACCCCAAGACCGGCAAGGCGTGGCTGGCCCACTGCTATGGCACCGTAGGCGCCGGCCGCGGCGACGCGGTGGATTCGAGCAACGGCACCGAGCTTTACGTCGTCATCGGCCATGCGCCGCGTGGGCTGGACCTGAACATCACCGTCGTGGGCCGCGTGCTCAAGGGCATGGAGTTGCTGTCCGGCTTGCCTCGCGGCGGCGCAGCCATGGGCTTCTATGACAAGCCCGAGCAGCGCACCGGCATCCAGCGCGTGCGTCTGCTGGCCGACGTGCCGGCCGCCGAACGCCCGGCCTTGCAGGTGCTGAGGACCGATTCGAACACCTGGCAGCAGTTGCTGAACGCACGGCGCTACCGCGGCGGCTGGTACGTCCACAGCCCGGAACACACCGACATCTGCAGCTCAGGCGTGCCGACGCGCCCCGCGCCGTAGCCTTCAGCCCGCGCCCAACATCACCGCCACGCGGTAAGTGATGAACGAGGCCAGGTAGGCCAGCCCGAACAGGTAGCCGGCCATGATGAGCGGCAGCTTGATGCTGCCGGTCTCGCGCTTTACGGCGGCCAGCGTCGCGATGCACTGCGGCGCGAACACGTACCAGGCCAGCAGCGACAGCGCCGTGGCGAGGCTCCAGCTCTGCGCGATCAGCGGCGACAGCGCCTGGGCGGCCTCGTCGCCCGTGGCTGACAGCGCATAGACCGTGCCCAGCGCGCTGATCGCCACCTCGCGGGCTGCCAGACCCGGCACCAGGGCCAGGCTGATCTGCCAGTTGAAGCCTATGGGCGCGAAGATCTTGGCCAGGCCCGCGCCCAGCCATCCCGCCACGCTGTACTGGATGGGCGCGCCCGTGGCGCCCTCCGGCGGCGCGGGGAAGCTGGCCAGCACCCACAGCGCAATGGTCAGCACGAGGATGATGCCGCCCACGCGCTTGACGAAGATCGTCGCGCGCTGCCACAGGCCGATGGCGATGGAGCGCGGATGCGGCCAGTGGTAGGCCGGCAGCTCCATCATCAGCGGGCGCACAAGGCGGCCAGTGCTGGTGAAACGCTTCAGGACCCAAGCCACGGCCAGCGCGCCGAGGATGCCGGCGAAATAGAGACCAAACAGCACCAGGCCTTGCTGCTCGAAGCCCCAGATCTGCTTCTGCGGCACGAAGGCGCCGATCAGCAGCGCATAGACCGGCAGCCGCGCCGAGCAGGTCATCAGCGGCGCGATCATGATGGTCACGAGGCGGTCGCGCGGATTGGAGATGGAGCGCGTCGCCATGATGCCGGGGATGGCGCAGGCAAAGCTCGACAGCAGCGGGATGAAGCTGCGCCCGGACAGGCCCACGCTGCCCATCAGCCGGTCCAGCAGCAGCGCGGCGCGCGGCAGGTAGCCCGACTCCTCCAGCACGAGGATGAAGAAGAACAGGATCAGGATCTGTGGCAGGAAGGCCAGCACGCTGCCGGCGCCCGCGATGATGCCGTCCACGATGAGGCTGCGCAGCCAGCCCTCGGGCAGCACATTGCCCACCTGAGCACCGCCCCAGGCCATGCCAGCCTCGATCAAGTCCTTGGGCGGCTCGGCCCAGGTGAACACCGCCTGGAACAGCAGGAAAAGCAGCACCGCCAGGATGACGGAGCCGGCCACCGGGTGAAGCAGCACCTGGTCCACACGGTCGCTGGGCAGTTGGGGCAGTTCCTCGTCGAGGTCCAGCGAGCGCAGCAGCGCCTTGACCGTTTCGTGGTCGTCGGTATGGGGCTGGGAGGCCGCGATCTCTGCGTTGTTCCAGACCTCCGGGTCGTCCAGCACGGCGCGCAGTTGGTCAATGCCCTCGCCCTTGATCGCCACGGTGCTGACGACCGGCAGGCTCAGCGCCTTGCTCAACGCTGCGGGGTCGATGACGAGGCCGCGCTTGGCAGCCAGGTCGGCCATGTTCAGCGCGACCACCACGGGCAGCCCCATGCGACGCACGGCCAGCAACAGGCGCAGGTTGCGGCGCAGGTTGGTGGCGTCGAGCACGCAGATGACGAGGTCGGGCTTCTTCTCGCCACGGGCGCGGCCGGCCAGCACGTCGACGGTCACGCGCTCGTCGGGCGAGCGCGGATGCAGGCTGTAGGTGCCCGGCAGGTCCAGCAAGCGCAACACCTTGCCGGCAGCGGTGGCGAGGCGCCCTTCCTTGCGCTCGACGGTGACGCCAGCGTAGTTGGCGACCTTCTGGTGGCTGCCGGTCAGGCCGTTGAACAGCGCCGTCTTGCCGCAGTTGGGGTTGCCGACGAGCGCCGCCAACTTGCCCCCGCGGTGCACATGGACGACGGCTTCAGTCATGGCGCGCTGTCATTGCGAGTCGTGACGGCGATGCATTCGGCTTCGGCATGGCGCAGCGCAAAGGTCGACTGCCCGATGCGCACCACCAGGTTGCCGGTGCGCTGGGCGCCGCGGCGCAGGATGCGCACCGCCTCGCCGGGCAAAAAGCCCAGGTCGGCCAGCCAGAAGGCCCATTCCGGCGAATGCTCGGGCGCGCTGACCTGTTGAACGGTCAGCGCCTGCCCGGCAGGGGCGGCGGCAAGGCTGGACGGCAGCGGCACGGACATGTCGGCGCACTCGACGGGCGAGTTGTTTCGATGAGAATGATTCTCATTGTATTCCAGCCCACCCTGTCCCGTCCCTGTCCAAGGGCATTGGCTTCAGCGTGGATTGAGCCGGTCCAGCAATTGGTCGCAGGCCTTCAGTGCCTTGGCGAAATCCAGCCTCGCCACGGCTGTGGACAACGCCGCGAACTCCGGCCCCAACTCGTCGCCATGAGCCGCAGCAACCTGCTCGCAGGCCGTCACGGACCGCATGTTGCGCTCCACCAGCAGCGTGCGCAGCCGCCGCAGCCCCTCCAGCGCGCCGCCGGGAGCGGGTTCGACCGGGGCCGGCTTCGCGGCAGGCGCATCCTGCGCCAGCGCGACGAGGCTTTCGTTGAGCAAGCCCTGCAGGGCGTCCGCATCGACACCGTCAATATGGCCAGCGTCGCGCAGCAGCCGCTCCTGTTGACCGGCCAGCGAGGCCAACGCGCTCGCACCGACCGCCCCAGCCAGGCCGCGCAGCGTATGCAAGGCGCGCGCCGCATCGGCCGTGCTGCGCTGATCCAGATGGCGGCGCAGCGCGTCCATTTCCAGCGGCGCATCGTGGGCGAAGGACCGGGTCAGGCGCTCATAGAGCGCCAGCCGTCCACCCAGCCGTTGCAGCGCAGCATCGCGTTCCAGCAGCGGCACCTGGGCTGGCTTCACGTCAGCGGCCACCGTGGCGACCGCCTCGACATGGCCCACATGGCGGCGCAGGCAAGCGACGAGCTGCTCCAGGTCAACCGGCTTGGCAATGTGGTCGCGCATGCCGGCGGCCAGGCAGGCCTGCCGGTCCGAGTCCATCGCATTGGCGGTCATCGCGATGATGAGGGCATCGGGGCGGCGCGCCAGGATGCGCTGCGTGGCCTCGAAGCCGTCGATGTCCGGCATCTGCAGGTCCATCAGGATGGCGTCGAAGGCAGGCTCCGCCACCAGGGCCAGGTGAGCTCCTTCCACGCCGCCGCCGGCCAGCGTGACGACGGCGCCCTCGCCTTCCAGCAGCTCCTGCGCGACTTGCTGGTTGAAGCCGTTGTCCTCGACGATGAGCAGCCTCATGCCCTTGAGCCGCGGCTCGCCGGCATCAGCCCGACGCAATGGCGCGGGATGCCCGCGCGTCGCTTCCGCAACCGCGTCGTGCAGCATCGAGGCCGTCACCGGCTTGACGAGGTAGCCGCCCAGGCTCTGGATCTCCTGCTCGCTGCGCTCGGCCAGCAGGTCGCGGCCATGAGCCGTGACCATGATGATCACGGGCGCATCGGACTCGTGGCTGTCGCGGATACGGCGCGACGTCTCCCAGCCATCCAGCCCCGGCATGCGCCAGTCCATCAGGATGAGCTCGTAGTGCGGCTCGCCGTGCTCGGCGGCCTCGTGCACGAGGGCCAGTGCCTGCTCGCCGCTGGCGGCCATGTCGCAGTCCCAGCCCAGGCTCTCACCTATGCCTTGGAGCACTTCGCGCGCCATCGGGTTGTCGTCGACGATGAGGACCTTGAGCCCGGGCCGCACCGGTTCCAGTGGGTCGGCCTCGGCCGGCGCGGCGGCCATGCCAATCTCGAAATGGAAGCGGCTGCCCTCACCCAGGCGGCTGTCCACGCGCAGTTCACCGCCCATCAGCGCGACGAGCCGGCGACTGATCGCCAAGCCCAGGCCCGTGCCGCCGTAGCGCCGTGACGTGGACTGCTCGGCCTGGCTGAAGCCCTCGAAGATGTGCGCGAGCTTCTCCGACGGGATACCGATGCCGGTGTCGCTGACCTCGAAGCGGATGCGCGCCTGGCCGCCCTCCTCGCGCAGCAGCGTCAACGCGAGCACGACCTCGCCGCGCTCGGTGAACTTCAGCGCATTGCCGGCCAGGTTGAGCAGCACCTGGCGCAGCCGCGTCGCATCGCCCACCAGCGCGGGCGGCAGACGTGGGTCCAGGCGGAACAGCACCTCGATGTCCTTGCTGCCGACGTTGGCCGACAGGATGACCGCCAGCTCGCGCATGAAGTCGCTGAGCTCGAAGCGGTGCGGGTCCAGCTCCATCTTGCCGGCCTCGACCTTGGAAAAGTCCAGCACGTCGTTGATGACGGCCAGCAGCGCCTGGGCCGCCGTGCGGGCCTTGCTGGCGTAGTCGAGCTGGCGCGGCGTCAACTCGGTGCGCAGCAGCAGGTTGAGCATGCCTAGAGCGCCGCTCATGGGCGTGCGGATCTCGTGGCTCATGTTGGCCAGGAAGTCGCTCTTGGCCTGGCTGGCCGCCTCGGCCACCACGCGGGCGCGCACCAGCTCGACCTCGGCGCGGTGGCGCTCGGTCACGTCGATGAGCATCTGCACCACGTTGACGAGGCGTCCGCGCCGGTCGCGGATCGCGCTGGCGCTGCCATCGGCGAACAGCTCGCCGCCGCCAGGCAGTGCAAAACCGCGTTCGAAGCGCACGTGCTCCAATCGCCCGGTGGCCAGGCGCGTGAGCTCGCCACCGAGCACCCGGCCAGGTCGGAAGTCCGGCAGGTCGGCCAGCTTGGCGCCGCGCAACTCCTCGGCCTCGCGGCACAGCATGGCCGTCAACGCGGTGTTCACGTCCAGGATGAGGCCGTGTGCATCGCACAGCGCAATGCCAACCTGTGCCCGCTCGAAGACGCCGCGAAAACGCTGCTCGCTGTCGTTCAGCGCTCGCGTGCGCTGCTCCACGCGAGCTTCCAGCAACTGCTTCTCGACGACGAGTTGCTCGGTCATGCGGTTGAAGCTGCGCGCCAGCTCACGCAGCTCGCTGAAGCCACAGACCGGGGCGCGCTCGTCCAGATTGCCGTCAGCAATGCGCGCGACGGCGTGGTTCAGCAACTGCACCGGCTCGACGAGGCGCCGCCCGATCAGCAATGCCAGGCCCAGCGCCAGCAGTAGCGCCAGGCCGAGGGCGACCAACAGGCGATCACGCAGGGTGCGTGCCGGCGCATAGGCCTCGGCCGCGTCGATGTTGACGGCAATGCCCCAGTCCAGCGCCGGCAGGTGGCGCCAGGACGCGATGACTTCGACGCCGGCGTAGTCGTTCGTCAGGCCGCTGCCGCTTTCGCCGCGCAGGCCGCGCAGCGCCGGCGGGGCGTTGGGCGCGTTCATGTCCAGCCGGGCCGCCCGCGTCGCCGCCGATGCGCGCTTGAGGTCGTTGACGAAGACGGCCTTGTCGCCGTCCCGCTGTACCAGGACGGTCTCGCCAGTCAGTGCGAGGCCGGATCGTTCGGTCGCGACGCGCAGCAGTCGATCGAGGTCGAGCTGCAGCACGACGCTGCCGAGCACGCGGTCGCCGTCGACGACCGGGTGGGCGAGGAAAAGCGTCGCCGGCCCTTCGCCGCGCAGGCGCAGTGCCGAAGTCAGTTGCGGGTCGAGCTGGCCGATCGCGCGGCGGTGCAGCGCCAGCAGCTCGCTGCCTTCGAAGGCGCCGCCGTCCAGGCGTGCCAGCTCGGGGCTGGAGCCGGCCGGCGTCTTCATCGCGAAGCTGATGCGGCCGTCGGGCTGCACCAGCAGCAGATTGAGGTATTTACCGCTGTCGTAGAGCCGCTCGAAGAAGGCCCGGCTGCCCGCGGACACGCGCGTCGCGACCGCATCGTTGCGCTGGGCCAGCAGTTCGCGCGCATCGGTGGACTGGGACACGAGGCGGCCGTCGACCTCGACCTCGTTCAAGTATTCGTTGATCTCGTGGACTTTCTTGCGCGAGATCGCAACCAGGCCCTCGGTCACGGTCTCATGCAGGCTTCGCTCGAAGCTGGCAAGCTGCCACAGCCCCACCACGCCCAGCGGCAGCATGGACAGCAGCATGAAGCCTAGCAGCAGCGCCGGCCCGATGCGCAAGGCCGGGCGCGTGGACTCCGCAGCGGCAACGTTCGCGATCAAGGCTTTGCCCCCGCGTGCGGCACCACCGCCATCCAGTGCTCGGTCGAGCGGAAGATGGGCCAGGGCTCTGGCCTGATGTAACGCGGCAACAGAAAGACCTCGTTGAGCTGTCCGTCGGGCTGGACCTGCGCAATGCGCAACTGGCGCCAGAGGTGCCGGGTCTGGCCGTCCACGGCCGCGAACCCCTGCGGGCTGGCAACCGCCTGCTGCAGCACGTTGGCGTTGACCGCATCGACCTGCGTGCCGCCAACCTCGCGCACGGCGGCAGCCCAGAGCTGTACGGCCACGTAGGCCGACACGGCCGGGTCGCTGGCCTGGACGGCCTCGCCCTGGCTCTGCTTGAGCCGCACAAGGAAGGCCTCGTTGGCCGCCCCGGGCATGGATTGCAGATAGCTCCAGGCCGTGAAGTGGCGGTCCAGCCGGCCGCCTCCGAAGGCGCGCATCTCGGGCTCGGCGGCGCGGAAGGACAGCAGCGGCTGGTCGGTCAGCGCATTCGCCACCAGGGCGTCGAAGAAGGCGCCATTGCTGTCGCCGCTGACGGTGCTGAGCACGACGTCAGGCTGCAGCTTTTGCAGGTCGGCGATCACCGGCGACATGTCCGTGCCGCCCAACGGCACAAACCGTTCGCCCAGCACCTGGCCGCCACCCAGCAGGATGAAGTCGCGCAGCACCGCATGCACCCGGCGCTGATAGACGCCATCGGTGCCCACCAGGTAGATGCGCCGCCCGAAGCCGTGCATGGCCCAGTCCGTGGCCGGCAGCACCTGCTGGTTGGGCGTGGGGCCGGTGTAGATGATGTGCGGCGATTGCTCCATGCCCTCGTAGGCCAGCGGGTAGAAGAGCAGGTGGCGGCGCGACTCGACGACCGGCTTCACGGCCTGTCGGCACGCGGACGACCAGCAGCCGAACAGCGCCACGGCCTGTTCGTTGGCGATGAGGCGCTCGGCCGCGACAGCAGCGGCGCGCGGGTCGGAGCGGGTGTCTTCGATCTTCAGCTCGACCTGCCGACCCAGCAAACCGCCGTCGCGGTTGATCTCGTCGACGGCCAGCTTGACCGCCCCCACCAGCGGCGCTTCGCTCGTCGCCATCGGGCCGCTCAACGCCTGCAGCAATCCGATGACGATGGGGCCGCGGGCGGCCCCGGCTGCTGGCCGCTGTGCGACGTAGACGCCCAGGGCCAGGGCCAACAGGAGGATCAGGCCGCCCAGCAGCGCCAGGCGTGTCCGGGACGGCTCCACGGCCTCAGCCCGTGGCGCGCCGCGCCTCGGGAGAAATCATCGGCAGCGTCAGCCTCACCGTCGTGCCGACGCCGGGCGTGGATTCCACCTGGATCTGCCCGCCCAGGGCGAAGGTCACGAGATTGCGCACGATGTACAGCCCCGGCTCGCTGCGGTTGGGGCCGAAGCGCGTCGAGAAGAAAGGGTCGAACACGCGGCCCAGCATGCCTGGCGGAATGCCCACGCCGTGATCCTGCACGGTGATGGTGAGTTGGTCGGTCCCTAGCGGTCGCAGCCGGATGTGGACCTCGCCGCCCGCTTCGCGGTAGGCATGTTTGACGGCGTTCTGGATCAGCGTCGTCAGCACCTTGGCCAAGGCGCCGCGGAAGCTCAGCAGATGCAGGTCGTCGCCCGCGTCGAGCTCGCAATGCACCTGGTGGGCCTCCAATGCCGGGGCCAGGCCGACGACGACCTCATGCACCAGCTCCAGCAGCGAGAAGCTGCGCCGCTGGTCGCCGAAGTTGTCGGCCGTGGACTGCAGGAAGGAGTCGACGATGGACAGCGTGCGCTGCAGGTTGGACAGCACCAGGCCCACGCTCTCCTCGCTGACGCGCACATGCTTTTCGAGATCGCTGCGTTTGAGGTGGCCGGACTGAGACAGGCCGCGCAGATGCGTCAGGTCGTCCTGCAGCGTGCAGGCCGAGATCAGCGCATTGCCCAGTGGCGAACTCAGCTCCTGCGCAATGCCCGCGATGGTGCGCCCCACCGAGGCCAGCTTGTCACGCTGGAAGAGCTCGATCTGCGAGCGTGCAAAGCTCTCCGAGGCGAGTTTGAGCGCGAGCTGCGTGCGCACCCGCGCCTTCACGACCACGTCGACGAAAGGCTTGGGGATGTAGTCGACCGCACCATGGGCAAAGCCCTCGGCCTCATCGGCCGAGCCGCCCTGCACGGTCACGAAAATGACCGGGATGCCGCGCGTGCGCGGGTCGGCCTTCAGGCGGTCGCACACCTCGTAGCCGCTCATCTCGGGCATCAGCACGTCGAGCAGGATCAGGTCGGGCAATTGCTGGGCGCAGAAAGACAGCGCCTCGGCACCGCTGGTGGCCATCGACACCTCGCATTCATCCACCAGCAGCTGATAGAGCGCGTGGATGTTGCTCGGTTGGTCGTCGACAACGAGGATCAGCGGCATGACCGACTCAGGATAACCGCAGCCTGTGGCCTCTTGCCAGAGGCTGGCCCGGTGCTTTCCCCAGGACATAGGTGTGGATTCCGTCGCACATTCGCGGTACTTCGCCCACCCATAATCAGCCAGCACCACTCGACCGCACATGCCCCAGCGCCCTCTCACGCTCGGACTCCTCTGGCTTGCCATGGCGGCGCTGCTGGCGCTTGCCGCCCTGCTGTGGAGCCTGCGCGGCGCAGGCGGCGCGGCCATAGACGCCGCGCTCGTGATCAACGTGCTGTTGCTGCCGCTGCCGCCGCTGTGCATGTTCGCGCTGCGCCGCGGGGTCGACGACGCCGCCGCGCACAAGTCAGCGACCGAAGCCAAGGCGCGATTCCTCGCGCAGATCAGCCACGAGATCCGCACGCCCATGAACACCATCATGGGCATGACGCAGCTCGCGCTGCAGACCCCCCTCAATCCCGAGCAGCGCGACCTGTTGACCAAGGCCGACACCGCTTCGCGCACGCTGCTGACCCTCATCAACGACGTGCTGGACGTGTCCAAGATCGAGGCCGGCCACATGGAGATCGAGTCGCTGCCGCTGCGGCTGGAGGATGTTGTCGCCCAGGCCATCGAGCTGGTGAGACCGCTGCATATCAACCCGGCCGTGGCGCTGATCTGCGATTGGGGCGACGCCAGCCTGCTTGGCGCGCGCGGCCAGTTGCGCGGTGACGCGTTGCGCCTGCAGCAGGTGCTCGTCAAGCTGTTGGGCAATGCGCTCAAGTTCACCCCGACCGGGCATGTGCGGCTGCGGCTGGCGGCGCGCCCGAGCGACGAGAAGGGGCGCGTGCCGTTGACGATCACCGTGCAGGACAGCGGTATCGGCATGAGCGCGGAGCAGCTCGCCAGCCTGTTTCGCGAAGGATTCAGGCCGGGCGACGAGCCCCTCCCGGGGCGCCGCGGCGGCACTGGCCTGGGCCTGACGATCACACGCCGCCTCGTCGAGCTGATGGGCGGCACCCTGGACGTGCAGAGTCAGCCCGGCCGCGGCAGCAGCTTCGAGATTCGCCTCTCCCTGCCACAGGACTCCGGCCGCGCACCGCCCACGTCGCTCAAGCCTCAGCGCGTGCTGCTGGCCAAGAGCCGGGCAGAGAGCCGGGAAGCCACGCTGGCCCTGCTGCAGCACCTGGGCCTCGGTGCCGGGTTGACCGCAACTGCCGACGCCGCGAACACGTTGAGCCAGCTGGCCGAGGCGCGCCAGCAGGGCCAAGCCTTCGACTGGCTGCTGATGGACTGGCGGCTGCCCGGCCCCGGCACCACGGGTGCCGAGCTGCTGGCACAGTTGCGCCGCGAGCACCCGGCGCTGCGCATCGCCGTGCTGGCACCGCCAGGGCTGGACGAGGTGCCGGGCCAGGCCCGCGCCTTCGGGGCCCGCGCGCTGTGCCTGAAGCCGCTGTTGCCCGGCGAACTGCGGCGCCTGTTCAACGACCTCCCGTCGGACCGGCCGGCCAGCGCCGATACCCAGTCCCTTGCTGGCCTGCGCGTGCTGCTCGTCGAGGACCATCCCATCAACCAGGAGATCGCCCTGCGACTGTTGAACAGCCGCGGCGCCCAGGTGGAGGTGGCTGGCAATGGCCAGGAAGGCCTGGACAAGCTGCAGGCCCTGGGCCCGGACGCCTTCGATCTGGTGCTGATGGACCTGCAGATGCCCGTGCTCGACGGCATCACCGCGACGCGCCGGCTGCGCGAGCTGCCCGGCTTCGAGGCGCTGCCCGTGCTCGCGATGACGGCACACGCGCTGGCCGAAGAGCGTGCCCAGTGCATGGCCGCCGGCATGCAAGGCCATATCGCCAAGCCGCTGGACGTGGCCCACCTTGTGCGTGAGCTGCAGCGCTATCGGCCGCGCGACACGCCCCGTCCAGCACCCATCAGCCAGCCGGTGCTCGACCTCGAAACCGGCCTGCGCCAGTTCGACGGCCAGTCCGCGCTCTACCGCCGCACCCTGCAAGGCTTCACGGACCAATACGCCCCCGGCCTCGCCCACTGGTCCGGCTGGCTGGCCAACGGGGAATGGACGGAGCTGCGGCGCGCCGCGCACACGCTGCAAGGCCTGGCGGCCACGCTGGGGGCGCAGCCGCTGCATCAGGTCGCATTGGCGCTGGAACGCTGTGCCGCCGCTGCCGACGCCGGCGGTGCGGGCACGCACCTGGGCCGCGTCGAGGCTGCGCTGGCTTTACTGCAGGCCGAAATCGCCGCCGTGCTGGTGCGTGACTGGGGCCAGGCCAGCGCGCCGCGCCAGCCCGGCCCGGGCGACCTTGGGGAACTGCGCCAGTTGCTGGCGCAGAGCGACAGCCGGGCGCTGGACTGGTGGCAAGCGCATGGAGCGCACAGCGGCCTGAGCGCCGACACGCGGCACCGGCTTGACGAGGCGCTGGCCGCGCTGGACTTCGATACCGCCGCCGGTGTGCTGAAGGACGCGGCTTGAGGGGGCCGATGGTCGCCGTCCTCGGGCCGGTCGGCACGCGCTGGCTGTTTACTGTCATCGTCGCGTCGGCGCTGTTCGCCTGGGGCAGCGAGGCAGCGCTGGGCGTCATCGAACCCAGCGACCGCATCGCCTACCCCGTGATCGCCAGCGCCTTCGCCGCGCTGGCGCTGCTGGTGTGGCGCGCACCGGGCCACCTGTGGCTGTGGCAGCGCAGCGGCGTCACGCTGCTGGCCTTGTACTTCGGCGTCAGCACGCTGGCCTTCTCTCTACGGCCCGACCCCGGCCCCAGCCTCTACACCATGGGCAGCATCGCCTGCTGGTCCATGGGCGGCTATTTGATGCTGTTCACGACCTGGCGGGCCCGCGAAGCGCTGCTGATCTCGCTGTGCCTGCTGGCCGCGGTGCTGATGCCGCCGACGCTGCTGCGCTTCTACGGCACGCCGCCGGCGTGGCTGTACGAGGGCTGGCCCCTGATGGCCAACCTGACCCTGTGCCAGTTCATGTTCTGCGTTGCGCTGTGGGGGTTGTCGCGCCAAATGGCCCGTCTGGCCCAGCTCATCCCCGCGACTGGTACCGTCGTGACGGCCGACGACCTCATCGCCGCACGGTTGGCGGAACTGGAGCGCTCGCGCGCTGCCGCCGAAGCCGCCTCGCGCGCCAAATCCGACTTCCTTGCCAACATCGGCCACGAGATCCGCACGCCGATGAACACGGTGCTGGGCCTGACGCACCTGCTGCTGCAGGGGCGGTTGCCGGCCGAACAGCGCAGGCAGTTGCAGGAGGTCTCCAAGGCAGGTGAATCGCTGGTCAGGCTCATCGATGGCCTGCTGGACTACGCCGACCTGGATGCGGGCCGCATGCAGCTTGCCGCCGAACCGCTGCGACTGGAGCAGTTGTTGGCCAGCGCTTTCGACGCCGTGCGGCTGGCTGCCCAGGCCAGGCAAATCGAGCTGCTGTGCGACATCGCCTCCCCTGAGCTGCTCGACACAAAAGGTGCACGGCTCGGTGACGCCGTGCGCCTGACGCAGCTCATCACTGAACTGTTGGTCAACGCGGTGAAGTTCACTTCGGCCGGCCAGGTCCGCTTGAGCGCCGCGCTGCGCGAGGACGGCGGCTGGCGGCTGCGCGTGCGCGACAGTGGCGTCGGCATGCTGCCCGAGCAGTTGGCGCACCTGTTCACGCCCTTCGCGCAGGGCGAGGCGGGTTCGACGCGGCGTTTCGGCGGCACAGGCCTGGGGCTTGCCGTCTGCCGGGCCCTTGCGGAACGCATGGGCGGCACGCTGACCGCACAAAGCGCTCCCGGCCGCGGCAGCGAATTCGAGTTGAACCTGCCGGCCGCACCCTGCCCTGAACTGGGCTCCTTGCCCGTGCCGCAGGCGCGCAGCGTGCTGATCGTGCAAGCCACCCACAGCGCGGGCCACGAGATGTTGCTCGCCCAGTTGAAGATGCTTGCGCCGGGCGCTCGCTTCGACGTGCTGGCCCAAGGCCAGCAGGCCATCGCCCGCCTCGCCACCGTGCCAGCGAGCCAGCCCTATGACCTGCTGCTCATCGACTGGGTGCTGCCCGACATGGAAGGCAGCGACCTGCTCGCGCGCCTGGCCAAGGCGGGCCCGCCGCGCGCGCGCCGCACCGTGTTGCTGAGCGCCTTCGACACGCCGGTGCTGCGCGAACGCGCGCTGCGCCTGGGCGCCGAGACGCTGTGTGCCAAGCCGGTGCTGCCACACATGCTGCGCCGCCTGCTCGACCTGGACAGGCCGCTGCCCGTCGACTTGCCGCTGCCCGACGTCGTCGACCCCACCGCCCCAGGCACCGACCCGGCGACGCTGATCAGCGCCTTCGACACGCTGCTGGGCGAAGCCGACAGCAATGCGCTGACGCTGTGGGAGCAGCACGAGTCCGCCTTCATCGACATGCTGCCGGCCCCGCAGGCCAAGGCGCTGGCGGGTGCGATGCAGCGTTTCGATTTCGATGAGGCCCAGGCCGCCTTGCGCGGCGAGGTCAGGGAGGCCAGGAAGCCATGACGATGCTGCCTCCCGAACTCACCGCCACACCGCAGGCCACGGTCCTGGTCGTCGACGACACGCCCGCCAATCTGACGCTGCTGGCCCAGGTCCTCAAGCCCGAGTACCGCGTTCAGCTCGCCGTCAGCGGCGCCAAGGCGCTGGAGATCTGCCGCCGCCAGGCACCCGACCTCGTCGTGCTCGACGTGATGATGCCGGAGCTGGACGGCTACGAGGTCTGCCGCCAGCTCAAGGCCGACCCGGTGACGCGCCGCGTGCCGGTCATCTTCCTGACCGCACTGACGCGGCCCGAGGACGAAAGTGCCGGCTTTGCGGCCGGCGGCGCCGACTTCATCCACAAGCCCTTCAATCCCGAGACGGTGCTGGCCCGCGTGCGCGCCCACCTGCAGCTCAAGCTGGCCGAAGACCGGCTGCTGAGCCACAACGCCCAGCTCAGTGGCGAGCTGGAGGCGCGCCGCCGCGAGGTCGAGCGGCTGCGCGACACCACCCTCTTCGTCATGGTGGGCCTGGCCGAGTTCCGCGATGCCGACACCGGCAATCACATCCAGCGCACGCAGGAATACGTGCGCACGCTGGCACGCTGGATCGCGGCCCAGCCTGACGGCCCGGTCGACCTGACCGAATTCGCCATCGACGAGCTGGCCAAGGCAGCACCCCTGCACGACATCGGCAAGGTTGCCATTCCCGACGGCATCCTGCTCAAGCCCGGCAGGCTGTCGCCCGACGAATGGCGGGTCATGAAGACCCACGCCGAGCATGGCGCCGACCTGCTGCAGCGCGCCATCGACAAGCTGGGCGACGACGCCGGCCTGATGTTGACCAACGGCAAGCAGATCGCCCGCCACCACCATGAGAAATGGGACGGCAGTGGCTATCCGGACGGCCTGGCCGGCGAGGCCATCCCGCTGTCGGCCCGGCTGATGGCCGTGGCCGACGTCTACGACGCGCTGATCAGCGTGCGCCCCTACAAGAAGGCCATGACCCACGACGAGGCGTTGGCCTTCATACGCGGCGGCAGCGGCAGTCATTTCGACCCGCGCGTCGTGGACGCACTCAACGCCTGCCTGGATGAGGTCCGGGCCATTGCGTCGCGATGGGCTGACTGAGGGGCGGACTGATAATCCGCCCCCTCATGCAGTCCGGTCCCATTCTCAACATCTCCTGTTACCTGTTCGTCTCGCTGTCCGACACGGCAGCGCTGTGCGAGCGCCTGCACGGCCGCGCCGAGGCACTCGGCCTCAAGGGCACCGTGCTGCTGGCCGAGGAAGGCATCAACCTGTTCCTGGCCGGTACGGCCGAGGCGGTGCGCGCCTGGGTGGCCGAACTGCGCGCCGACCCGCGCTTCGCCGAGCTGACGCCCAAGGAGAGCTGGAGCGAAACCCAGCCCTTCCAGCGCCTGAAGGTCAAGGTCAAGGGCGAGATCATCCGCATGAACCACCCCACGATCCGCCCAGACCAGGCGCCGCGTGCACCGGCCCTGGCACCCGCCACCCTCGTGCGCTGGCTGGAGCAAGGCCACGACGACGCCGGCCGCGAGGTGGTCATGCTGGACACCCGCAACGGCTTCGAGGTTGACCATGGCGGCTTCGACGGCGCCATCGACTGGCGGCTGAACAAGTTCAGCGACTTCCCCGAAGCGCTGGCCGCGCACCGGGACGAATTGGTGGGCAAGACCATCGTCAGCTATTGCACCGGTGGCATCCGCTGCGAAAAGGCGGCCATGGTGCTGGCCGAACAGGGCCTGACAGCGTGGCAACTGGACGGCGGCATCCTCAAATACTTCGAGGACACAGGCGGCCCGCACTACCACGGCAGTTGCTTCGTCTTCGATGAGCGCGAAGCGCTGGCCCCCGACCTGAGCCCGGCATCGTGAGAGGCAGGCTGGGTGAATTCGCGCTTAAGGCCCTCGGCATCCTGCTGATGCTGGCGGCGCTGGGCTTTGCCGTCAGCAAGGCACCGGACCGCTCGCTGGAAAGCCTGGTGCCGCGCTGGGCGCCGCCGCCGTCGGACTTCCTGGAGCTGGATGGCCTGCTCGTCCACTACCGCGACCAGGGCCCCAGCGGCGACCCGCTGCCCATCGTGCTGATCCACGGCACCAGCGCCAGCCTGCACACCTGGGAGGGCTGGGCGACCGAGCTCAGCGCCACGCGCCGCGTCATCAGCTTCGACCTGCCCGGCTTCGGGCTGACCGGCCCGAACGCCGAGGGCGACTACAGCGACGCCCGCTACGTCGCCTTCGTGCGCAACCTGCTGGCCCGCCTGGGCGTGGGCCGCGCCATCATTGGCGGCAATTCGCTGGGCGGCGAGATCGCCTGGCAGGTCGCGCTGGCCGAGCCGGCACGCGTGGCCGGCCTCGTCCTCGTCGACGCCGGTGGCTACAAGTTCGAGCCCGAGTCCTTGCCCATCGGCTTTCGCATCGCCCGCATCCCGGTGCTGCGCGAGGGCATGCGCTGGGTGCTGCCAAGGCGCGCCATCGAGGACAGCGTGCTCAACGTCTATGGCGACACCAGCCGCGTCACCGCCGCGCTGGTGGACCGCTATTACGAACTGACGTTGCGCGAAGGCAACCGTGTTGCGCTGATGCAGCGCATGGACCAGCTCGCGCCCGGCCCTGTCGAGCGCCTGCCCGAGATCCAGGTTCCCACCCTCATCCTCTGGGGCGGCAAGGACCGCCTGATCCCGCCACCCTGGGGCCAGGAATTCAAAAAAGCCATCCCCAACAGCCGATTGGTGGTTTTCCCGACCCTAGGCCATGTGCCTCAGGAGGAGGACCCGGCTGCTACCCTTGCGGCCTTGCGCGACTGGCTGCCCCAGGTCGCCCGCTGAACCCGTCACCCGTGAGAGGTCCGACATGAAGAAACGTACCCTGTTCGCCCTGGCCTTGCTGGCCGCCGCCTCGCTGGCCCAGGCCCAGGCGCCCGAGTGGAAGAAGCTTCGCATCGGCGTCGAAGGCGCCTACCCTCCGTTCTCCGAAATCGGCCCGGACGGCAAGCTCAAGGGCTTCGAGATCGAACTGGTGCTGGCCTATTGCGCCGAGATGAAAGCCCAGTGCACGCTGGTGCAGCAGGACTTCGACGGCCTCATCCCCGCGCTGCAGTCGCGCAAGGTTGACGCCATCTTCGCCAGCGTCTCCATCACCGAGGAACGCCAGAAGGTCATCGCCTTCTCCAAGCCCTACTACAACACCCCCGCACGCCTGGTCGCCAAGGCCGGCGTGAAGCTGGACCCCACGGCCACCGGCCTCAAGGGCAAGAAGATCGGCGTGCAGCGCGGCACGACGCACGAGACCTATGCCGCCGCCACCTTCAAGCAAAGCGAGATCGTGCGCTACGGCAGCCAGGACCAGGTCTTCCTGGACCTGAAGTCCGGCCGCATCGACGCGACGCTGATGGACACGCCGGCGGCCGACTTCGGCTTCCTGAAGAAGCCCGAAGGCAAGGGTTTCGCCTTCTCGGGGCCCACCATCCTTGACGAGAAGGTCTTTGGCGTTGGCACCGGTGTGGGCATGCGCAAGGCCGACGAAGCCACGCTGGGCAAGAAGTTCAACGCCGCCATCGACGCCGTCCAGGCCAACGGCACGTTCAAGAAGCTGGCCGACAAGTACTTCGACTACGACATCGCACCGCGCACCAAGCAGTGATGCGACGTCGCTCCGCCCTGGCCGCTGTCGCCCTGACTGCGCTGGCAGCGCATGCGCAGGCACCGCAACGCCTGCGCGTCGGCTTCGCCGTCGGGTACGCGCCGTTCAGCGAGGTCGGCAGCGACGGCCAGCTCAAGGGCTTCGAAATCGACCTGGCGCAGGCCTTGTGCGCGCGCATGGGCATGCAATGCGTGCCCGTCATCCTCGATTTCGACGGCCTGATTCCGGCGCTGCAGTCGCGCAAGATCGACGCCATCGTCGCCTCGATGTCGATCACGCCGGAGCGCCAGCGGATCATCGCCTTTTCATCGCCCTACTACTTCTCGCCGGCGCGCATGGTCATGCGCAGCGATGCCAAGCTCGAGGTCAACCCGGCCGGCATGAAGGGCAAGCGCATCGGTGTGGAGCGCGGCACCATCCACGAGCGCTTCCTGGCCGAAGTGTTCAAGGACAGCCAGGTGGTGCGCTATGCGACGCAGGACCAGGTCTTCCTCGACCTCAAGTCCGGCCGCCTCGACGCCACGCTGGCCGATGCCGTCATCGCCCAGTTCGGCTTCCTGAACCACAGCGACGGCCGCGGCTTCGAGTTCGCCGGCCCCGATTTCGGCCGCGACGAGCACTACTACGGCAAGGGCATAGGCATCGGGCTGCGCAAGGCCGAGGCGCCGGTACTGGGCAAGAGGCTTGACGAAGCGCTTGCTGCCCTGCGCGGCAGCGGCGCACTCAAAAGTCTGAACGACCGCTACTTCAGTTTCGACCTCGTCACCCCGTCACGCTGACGCTTTTCTCTTTCCCATGTTGCTGCACGGATTCCTTCCCAGCCTCTTCGAGGGCGCCGCAGTCACGCTGGCCGTGGCCCTGTCCTCGCTGGCTGTCGCCGCCCTGCTCGGCCTGGTCGGCGCGCTGGCCAAGCTGTCGCGCTCGCGGGTCGCGCGAGGCCTGGCCGGCATCTACACCACGCTGATCCGCGGCGTGCCCGACCTGGTGCTGATGCTGCTCGTGTTCTACGGCGGCCAGCTCGCCGTCAACACCGTCGCGCCCATACTGGGCCACGAGGACTACATCGACATCGACCCCTTCGTCGCCGGCGTGCTGACCATTGGCTTCATCTTCGGCGCCTACCTGACCGAGGCCTTCCGCGGCGCCTTCCTCGCCGTGCCGCCGGGCCAGCGCGAGGCAGGCCTGGCCTTTGGCATGAGCCCACGCCAGGTGCTGTGGCGCATCACGCTGCCGCAGATGCTGCGCCACGCGCTGCCGGGCCTGTCCAACAACTGGCTGGTGCTGATCAAGAGCACGGCCATCGTGTCGGTCATCGGCCTGTCGGACCTGATGACACGCGGCCAGCAGGCCGCCGGCACCACGCGGGAGCCCTTCAGCTTCTACCTGGCCGTCGGCCTGATCTACCTCCTCTTCACCAGCCTGTCCGAGCTGGGCTTCAGCTGGGCCAGCAAGCACCTGGCCATCGGCGTGAAGGAGGGTCGACTGTGAGCCCCGCACGGCCGCCCGAAGGGGCTCATCCCCGCTTGGCGGGGCGGCGCGCAGCGCCTGGGGTGCACCAATGAACTTTGAAGCCATTGGCGAGAACTTCCCGCTCTACCTGTCGGGCCTGCTTGTCACGCTGAAGCTGCTGGCGCTGTCGCTCGCCTGCGGCCTGCTGCTGGCGCTGCCGCTGGCGGTCGTGCGCACGGTCTCCAGGGGCTGGGCCTCGCGCGCGGTCTGGGTCTACACCTACACCTTCCGCGGCACACCCATGCTGGTGCAGCTCTTCCTGTGCTACTACGGCCTGGCGCAGTTCGAGTCGGTGCGCGAGAGCTGGGCCTGGCCCTGGCTGTCGTCGGCCTCCTTCTGCGCCTGGCTGACCTTCTCGCTGAACACCGCCGCCTACACGACCGAGATCATCGCTGGCAGCATCCGCGCGCTGCCGGCCGGCGAGATCGAAGCGGCCAAGGCGCTGGGCATGACCCGCGGCCTGCTGTTGCGCCGTATCGTGCTGCCGGCTGCCATGCGACGCGCCCTGCCCGCCTATGGCAACGAGGCCATCTTCATGCTGCACGGCACGTCGCTTGCCAGCGTCGTGACGCTGCTGGACGTGACCGGCGCCGCCCGCCAGGTCAATTCCAAGTACTACCTTCCCTTCGAAGCCTTCATCACGGCCGGCGCCTTCTACTTCGTGCTCACGCTGGGCCTTGTGGGCCTGTTCCGCTGGGCCGAGGGCCGCTGGCTCAAGCCCATGATGAGCCGCTAGAGACCCATTTCCATGCAAGTCGTTCGACATCCCCTGATCTCGCCCGCCCCAGGCACCCAGCGCGAGTTGGTCTCCCTTCACTACGGCCAGCCTGGCGGCCAGAAGGCCTACATCCAGGCCTCGCTGCATGGCGACGAACTGCCAGGCATGCTGGTGGCCCACCATCTGCGTCTGCAGCTTGACGCACTGGAAGCCGCCGGCCAGATCACGGGCGAGATCGTCCTCGTGCCCATGGCCAACCCCATAGGCCTGAGCCAGTTTCTGCTGCACGGCCACCTGGGCCGCTTTGAGCTGACCACGGGCGAGAACTTCAACCGCCACTACCCCGACCAGATCGATGCCGTCGCCAAGGCCGTCGAGTCCCAGCTCGGCACTGACGCGGTGGCCAATGTCGCCATCCTGCGCCGAGCGCTGAAGGCGGCCGTGCAGGCCGCGCCGGTCGACACCGAGCTGCAGTCGCAGCGCCGCACGCTGATGGCCTTGTCCTGCGATGCCGACATCGTGCTGGACCTGCATTGCGATGCCCAGGCGCTGATGCACCTCTACACCGAGACGCCCTGCTGGCCCGACTGCGAGCCGCTGGCGCGCTTCCTGCGCTCGCGCCTGACGCTGCTGGCCCAGGACTCGGGCGACAACCCCTTCGACGAAGCCTGCTCCCAGGTCTGGTGGAAGTGGGACAAGCATTTCGGTGGCCGCTTCCCCATCCCCCAGGCCTGCCTGTCAGTCACCGTCGAGCTGCGTGGCGCCACCGACGTGACGCATGAGCTGGCAGCCGGCGACGCGAAGAACATCGTCGACTTCCTGCGGTGGCGCGGCCTCGTCGCTGGCGACAAGCCGGCCCTACCCGACGCCGTTGGCGATGCACGCCCGCTGGCCGGCAGCATGCCCATCAAGTCGCCCGTGGCCGGCGTGTTGACCTTTGTGAAGGAGGTCGGCGGCGAAGTCCGCGAAGGCGAGGTGCTGGCCCATGTCATCGACCCCATCACGGCCCAGGTCACCGAGCTGAAGAGCCCCGTCGACGGCCTGTTCTTCGCGCGCGACTTCCTGCGCTTCGCCAACGCGGGCATGCGAGTCGCCAAGGTCGCGGGCCGCGAAGCCTTGCGCACCGGGAAGTTGCTGGGCGCATGACCGATATGACCATTCAGCTCCAAGCCACCAACATCCACAAACGCTTCGGCGAGCGCGAGGTGCTCAAGGGCATCTCGTTCAGCGCGCGCAAGGGTGACGTCGTCACGCTGATCGGCTCCTCGGGCTCGGGCAAGAGCACTTTCCTGCGCTGCCTGAACCTGCTGGAGCAGCCGCACGAGGGCGAGATGAGCCTCGGCGGCGAGGCCCTGAAGCTGGTGCGCGACCGCGACGGCAGCCTGAGGGCGGCCGACGCCCATCAACTGCAGCGCTGGCGTGCCCGGCTCGCCATGGTGTTCCAGAACTTCAACCTCTGGGCCCACATGACCGTGCTGGAGAACATCATCGAGGCGCCGGTGCATGTGCTGGGCAAGCCCAAGGCCGAGGCCGTCGAGCGCGCCCAGGCGCTGCTCGCGCGCGTGGGCGTTTCGCACCGGGCCAACGTGTACCCGGCACAGCTGTCAGGCGGCGAGCAGCAGCGCGTGGCCATCGCCCGTGCGCTGGCCGTGGACCCCGAGGTCATGCTGTTCGACGAGCCGACCTCGGCGCTGGACCCCGAACTCGTTGGCGAAGTGCTCAAGGTCATGCGCGACCTCGCAGCCGAGGGCCGCACCATGATCGTCGTCACGCACGAGATGGGTTTTGCGCGCGAGGTGTCCAACCATTGCCTGTTCCTGCACCAGGGGCGTGTGGAAGAGCAAGGCAACCCCAAGGAGATGCTGTTGCGGCCGCAATGTGAGCGGCTGCAGCAGTTCCTCAGCGGGGGGCTGAAGTAAGGCGGCGGCCATGCCGCCCACCCTGGCCCGCTGGGTCTGGCGCGCACTGGCGCTGCTGAGCCTGACGCTCGCCGCCATCGGCATCGTGCTGCCCATCCTGCCGACGGTGCCCTTCCTGCTGCTGGCGGCCTGGGCCGCGGGCAAGGGCTGGCCGGCACTGGAGGCCTGGCTGCTCAACCATGCGCAGTTTGGCCCCAGCATCCGCAGCTGGCGGGAGCGCGGCGCCGTGCCGCGCCGTGCCAAATGGGCGGCCAGCCTGATGATGGGGGCCAGCGCCGTCATGCTGGCACTGACGCCTTTTCACCTCGGCATCAAGATCGCGGTCCCAGCCGTGATGGCCGCGGTCGCCATCTGGCTTTGGATGCGCCCCGAGAACTAAGCCGGCAAGAGACCGCGGTCCTTGAGCATGGGCTCCACGACCGGATCGCGCCCGCGGAAGGCACGGAAAGCCTCGCCCGGCTCACGGCTGTTGCCGGCCGAGTAGATGCATTCGCGCAGGCGCGCGGCCACCGCCGTGTCGAAAACGTCGCCCGCTTCGACGAACGCGTCGAAGGCGTCGCAGTCCAGCACCTCGGCCCACAGGTAGACGTAGTAGCCCGCCGCATAGCCGGCACTGCTGAATAGGTGCTGGAAGTGCGTCAGCCGGTGGTTCATGCCTACCTCCGCGGGCAGGCTCCACTTCTGCAGCGTGTCGCGCTCGAAGGCGACGACGTCGGCAGGCGGCGTTGGCAGCGCATGGGCTGCCATGTCGACGATGGCGCTGGCCGTGTAGCGCAGCGTCTCGTAGCCCTGGCCGAACTGGCGCGCGGCCTGCAGCTTGGCGAGCAATGCATCGGGCAGCGGCTCGTCGGTCTGCCAGTGGCGGGCGAACTTCTTCAACACCTGGGGTTCGGCCATCCAGTGCTCGTAGAGCTGTGACGGCAGCTCGACAAAGTCGCGCAGCACCTGGGTGCCGGCCAGGCGCTCGTGCTCCACGCTGGACAGCAGGCCGTGCAGGCCGTGGCCGAACTCGTGGAACAGCGTGCGCACGTCGTCGAAGCTCAAAAGCGTCGGCTCGCCGGCCGCACCGCGGGCGAAGTTGTTGTTGTTCAGGATGATGGGCGTGCTGCCCAGCGCGCGGCTCTGGTTGCGCAGTGCGTTCATCCAGGCACCGCTGCGCTTCGTGGGCCGCGCGAAGTTGTCCTGCAGGAACAGGCCGCGCAAGGCGCCGTCGGCATCGAAGACCTCGTAGGCGCGCACATCCGCGTGGTAGCCGGCGATGTCGGGCCTGGCCTTGAACTGCAGGCCGAACAGGCGGCTCGCGCAGTCGAACATCGCGGCCACCATGCGATCCAGCGCAAAGTACGGCTTGACCTCGGCCTCGTCCAGCTCGAAACGGGCACGCTTGGCCTGCTCGGCGTAGAAACGCCAGTCCCAGGGTTCCAGCGCATGCGTGGCTCCGGCGGCGGCCATGGCGCCCTGCACGGCCTCGCGTTCGCGGGCCTGCGCGGCCAGCGCCGGGTGCCAGACGCGCTCCAGCAGGCCCATCACGGCGGCCTGATTGCGCGCCATGGTGTCCTCCAGCGCGTAGTCGGCGTAGGAGACGTGGCCATGCAGGCGGGCCTGTTCGGCGCGCAACTCCAGGATCTCGCGGCAGATCTCGCGATTGTCGGTGGCGCCAGTGTCGTCACCCCGGCCCACCCAGGCGCCCCAGGCCTGCTCGCGCAGGTCACGCCGCGCACTGAAGGCCAGGAAGGGCACGATCAGCGAGCGCGACAACGTGATGACGTGAACGCCCTCGCCCAGACTGCGGTCCAGGGCGGCCTGGCGAGCCGCCGCGCGCACGAAGGCCGGCAGGCCGGCGAGCTCCGCCTCGGTTGTCAGGCGCAGCTGGTAGCTGCTCTCGGCGCCGAGCACGTTCTGTGCAAAGCGCGTGTTCAGCTCGGCCAGGCGGGCCATGACGGCGGCATAGCGCGCCCGGGCTTCAGGAGCGAGGCGCGCGCCGGCGCGCAGGAAGTCGAGGTGCACACGCTCCAGCAGGCGCTTCTGTTCGGCCGACAGGCCCAGGCGTTCGCGCTGCTCGAACAACGCCTCGACGCGGGCGAACAAGCCCTGGTGCATGTAGACGGCGCTGTTGTGCTCGGCCAGCGGTGCGGCCAACGCGCGCTGCACCGCCTGCAGCTCGGGCGACGTGGCTGACGCGGTCAAGGTGTAGAACACGTGTTCGAGCCGGGTCAGGCGGCGGCCGCTGGCGTCGAAGGCCGCGACGGTGTTGGCAAAGCTCGGCGCCTCGGCCTGGGCGGCGATCGCGTCGATCTCGGCGCGGTGCTCGGCCAGCGCGGCGTCAAAGGCGGGTTGAAAATGCGCCGGCGCGAGGTCGGCAAAGGGCGGCAGACCGTGGGGGCCGGTCCAGTCCTGCAGCAGCGGGTTGCTCATGGGGAATCCTCGAAGGACAAACGGGCCGCTTCCTGCGTGGAAGCGGCCCGTCCTGATTCAGTCAAACTTCAATCAACCGCAGGGATCACTTGCCCGCGGCGGCCTTTTCCTTGCGAATGGCCTTTTCGTCATTCTCATCGTAGGCCTTGTTCTCGCACTCGGCCTTGTACTTGTCCTTGGCGTCGAAAAAGGCCTCCGTACGGGGCTCCAACGGCTTGAATCGTGCGTCATGGGCGTCGAGACGCTCGCCAAAAGCCTTGCGCTTCTCCCTGAAGGCGTTGAACGTCGCGTTTCTTGCATCGGCCGCAGCGCCAAACGCATCGGCTCGCGCCTTGTAGGCGTCGCTGCGTTCCTTGAACTCTTCCTTGGACATCTTCGGAGCGCTTGCTGCAGTGTCCGCGTTCATTTTCATGATCGCGTCGCGTTCGGCCACCAGCTCGGCGTCTTTCTTGACGATTGCGGCCTCTTCGGCGTCGAGCGCTGCCTTCTCGGCCTTCAGCTTGTCCACGCTCGCCTTGTAGGCCTCTTGCTCAACCTTGATGGCAGCCGCTTCCTTGTTGTTGGCGTCCTGCGCGTCGATGCAGGCGCGCAGTTCGTCGCGCGACATCAGCTTGGCCTTGGGTTTCTCCACGACCGGGTTGGCGACCTTGTTGTTCTTGGGATCGACCTTGGCCTTGGGGTTGTTGACGACCTGCGCCTGAGCGGAGACGGCGAAAACCAGGGCCAGCGGGAGAAGGATGCGTTTCATGTCTAGCGCGCAACGCAGGGTTGCGAAAGTTCAAAGCGGAAGGCGAAATGATGCCACGAGCCTTCGCCCCGATAATCCCGGGCTGCCTTTCCTTAGCTCTTCGTTACCAAACCTGCATGGCGCTCAAAGCCACCATCCACAAAGCCCAGCTCCAGATCTCCGACATGGACCGCCATGTCTATGGCGAGCACAACCTGACCATCGCGCGCCACCCGAGCGAAACCGACGAGCGCATGATGATCCGCGTGCTGGCCTATGCGCTGAACGTGCCGGCGGACGAAATGCGCGGCCGCCTCGAGCTCACCAAGGGGCTGTCGGACGTGGACGAGCCCGAGCTCTGGCATCTCGACCTGACCGGCGACATCGTGCACTGGATAGACCTGGGCCAGCCGGACGAGCGCCGCCTCATGAAGGCCCACGGCCGCAGCGAGCGGGTCAGCGTCTACAGCTATGCGTCCAGCACCGAGGTCTGGTGGCGCGGCATCGAGGGCAAGCTGACGCGCGCGCCCAAGCTCACGGTCTGGCAGATCCCGGCCGAGCAGTCCCAGGCCCTGGCTGCGCTGGCCGAACGCAGCATGCAACTGCAGATCAGCATCCAGGACGGCAGCATCTACGTGTCCACCGCGACGGCATCGGTCGAAATCCATCCCGTCGCGTTGAAAACCGCCACTGAATGACGCCTGATCACGAACCCGACCGGCAGCGTTTCACGCTGCCCACCGTGCCGCCCAGCGTGCTCGACTACGAGCTGGGCGCTGGTCAGGTCGTCTTCACGCACACCGTCGTGCCGCCGGAGTACCGCGGCCAGGGCTTGGCTGCGCAGCTCGTCACCGCGGGCCTGCAGTGGGCCCGCGAGCAAGGCCTCAAGGTCGTCCCGGTGTGCAGCTACACCGCCCATTTCCTCCAGCGCCATCCCGAGTGGCGCGATCTTTCCTGAGCCAACCATGAGCACCATCCTGCAATCCGTCCCCGTCGGCCAGAAGGTCGGCATCGCCTTCTCCGGTGGCCTCGACACCTCCGCCGCCCTGCACTGGATGAAGAAGAAGGGCGCCCTGCCCTACGCCTACACGGCCAACCTGGGCCAGCCCGACGAGCCGGACTACGACGAGATCCCGCGCAAGGCCATGCTGTACGGTGCCGAGAAGGCCGTCCTGGTGGACTGCCGCGCCCAGCTCGTTGCCGAGGGCATCGCCGCGCTGCAGGCCGGCGCCTTCCACATCAGCACGGCCGGCGTGACCTACTTCAACACCACGCCCATCGGCCGCGCCGTGACCGGCACCATGCTGGTCGCCGCGATGGCGGCCGACGACGTGCACATCTGGGGCGACGGCTCGACCTTCAAGGGCAACGACATCGAGCGCTTCTACCGCTACGGCCTGCTGACCAACCCCAAGCTCAAGATCTACAAGCCCTGGCTGGACCAGACCTTCATCGACGAGCTGGGCGGCCGCGCCGAGATGTCGGCCTTCATGAGCGAGAGCGGCTTCGCCTACAAGATGAGCGCCGAGAAGGCCTACTCCACCGACTCCAACATGCTGGGCGCCACCCACGAGGCCAAGGACCTGGAGCACCTGAGCAGCGGCATCCGCATCGTCAACCCCATCATGGGCGTGGCGTTCTGGCGCGAGGACGTCGCCGTCAAGGCCGAAGAGGTGACGGTGCGCTTCGAGGAAGGCGTGCCGGTGGCGCTTAACGGCGTCGAGTTCCGCGACCCGGTGGCGCTGCTGGCCGAGGCCAACAAGATCGGCGGCCGCCACGGCCTGGGCATGAGCGACCAGATCGAGAACCGCATCATCGAGGCCAAGAGCCGCGGCATCTACGAGGCCCCGGGCCTGGCGCTGCTGCACATCGCCTACGAGCGCCTGGTGACCGGCATCCACAACGAGGACACGATCGAGCTCTACCGCGACAACGGCCGCAAGCTCGGCCGCCTGCTCTACCAGGGCCGCTGGTTCGACCCCCAGGCCATCATGCTGCGCGAGAGCGCCCAGCGCTGGGTGGCCCGCGCCATCACCGGCGAGGTGGCCATCGAGCTGCGCCGCGGCAACGACTACTCCATCCTCGACACCCGCAGCCCCAACCTGACCTATGCGCCCGAGCGGCTCAGCATGGAGAAGGTGGAAGACGCCCCCTTCAGCCCGGCCGACCGCATCGGCCAGCTGACGATGCGCAACCTCGACATCAGCGACACGCGCGGCAAGCTGGGCGTCTACACCGACGCAGGCCTGCTGGCCGGCGGCGGCCTGCCCCGGCTCGAATAAGGGTTTGTCCGGCACTGGCGGGGCCTGGTTGAATACTGTATAAATTCACAGTATTCAACAGGAGTCCCAGCCATGTACAGCCAATACCGCCAGAACTACGTCCCCGGCCGCCCGCTGCCGCTGTGGCTGCAACGCCTCCTGAGCTGGTTGTGACAGTGGGCCCCTCGTCCAAGGAGTACCTTGGCCGGCCCCCCCGAGGGGACGGCGATGCTTGCCGGTTCGACCGGCAAGCACATCGCCCAAGGCGGGCCGGCTCGGGAGCGGCCCAGCGCTCGGCCCCCGGGTTTCTATCAGACCACCACCGGCTCCGGCTCCAGCCGGATGCCAAAGCGGCCGTAGACGCTCTCCTGGATGGCCCGCGCCAGCGTCACCACCTCGGCACCACGGGCCTCGCCCTTGTTGACCAGCACGAGCGCCTGCTTCTCGTAGACGGCGGCGCCACCCACGGTTTTGCCCTTCCAGCCGCAGGCATCGATCATCCAGCCGGCCGCCAGCTTCACGCTGCCGTCGGGCATGGGGTAGTGAACGATGCCGGGGTCGCGGCCGATGATGTCGCGGCACTGCTCGGCCGTGACGACCGGATTCTTGAAAAAGCTGCCAGCGTTGCCGATGACGGCCGGATCGGGCAGCTTGGCGCGGCGCACGGCGCAGATCCAGTCGAAGATCTGGCGCGCATCCGGCGCCGTGATGCCGGTCTCAGCCATCTTGCGCTCGATCTCCAGGTAGCCCAGCACCGGCTGCCAGGGCCGGGGCAGGCGCAGGCGGACTTTGGTGATGACGCTCTTGCCTGCCAGGCCGCCAAAGTCGCTGTGCTTGAAGACGCTGTCGCGGTAGCCGAAGCGGCAAACGTCGGCCGGCAGCAACGCCGGCCGGCCGGTGATGAGGTCCATGACCTCCACCGCTTCCAGCCTGTCCTTGAGTTCGATGCCGTAGGCGCCGATGTTCTGCACCGGCGCGGCGCCAACCGTGCCCGGGATCAGCGCCATGTTCTCCAGGCCGGAGTAGCCATGGTCCAGCGTCCAGCTCACCAGTTCGTGCCAGACGACGCCCGCGCCAGCCTCGACGATCCAGGCGTCTGCCCGCTCCTCCAGCAGCCGGATGCCGGTAATTTCCACCTTCAGCACGACGGCTTCCACGTCCCGCGTGAGCACCAGGTTGCTGCCGCCGCCAAGCACGAACTTGGGCGCCCGGCCCAGGTCCGGGTGGTCCACGACGCGCCTCACATCGGCGGCCTCACGGATGCGAACGAGCCGCCGGGCCGTGGCTGGCAGCCCGAAAGTGTTGTAAGGCTTGAGGTTGACGTCGGTCTCGATGACGAGACCGGGGGGTTCATTCGAGGGGGTCGGAACGGCTGGCAGGGGCGAGGACATGGGAAAATTTTCGCCGATTCCATCCACCGGTCCCGCAAATGCCCAGCTTCGACACCGTTCTCGAACCCGACCACGTCAAGATCCGCAATGGCGTGGACAACGCCATCAAGGAAATCGGCACCCGTTTCGACTTCAAGGGCACCGGTGCCAAGGTGGAGCTCAAGGACAAGGAAATCCACGCCACGGGCGACAGCGAGTTCCAGCTCGAGCAGATCGAGGCCGTGCTCTACGGCAAGCTGACCAAGCAGGACGTCGTCATCAGCTTCCTCGACAAGCAGGACAAGATCGAGAAGCTCGGCGGCGACAAGGTGCGCCAGGTCTACAAGATCAAGGAAGGCATTGAGGCCACGCTCGCCAAGAAGATCGTGAACTCGCTGAAGGAAAGCAAGCTCAAGGTCCAGGCCAGCATCCAGGGCGATGCGGTGCGCGTGACCGGCAAGAACCGCGACGACCTGCAGACCGCGATCGCCCACATGAAAAAAAGCTTCGCCGACACGCCGCTGAGCTACAACAATTTCCGCGACTGAGCATGCACCCCTTCGCGCGCCATCTGGCGTCTTTGCCTTTGCTGCTATGCCTAGGCCTCGCCGCCGCCCAGCCACCGCTGCCGCCGCTGCCGCCCCAGGTGCAGCTCAACGGCATGCTGGGCGCGCGCGCGGCCCTGCTGCTCATCGACGGCGAACCGCGTACCGTGGAGGTGGGTGCCACGGTCAAGGGCGTCAAGCTCGTCGCGCTGGAGGATGGCCGGGCCGTCATTGAGATCGCCGGCCGGCGCCAGACGCTGGCGCTGGGCGCCAGCCCGGGCCGCGTCGTATCCCAGAGCGCCGCGGCTCCGCCGCGTCAGATCGTCCTGCCCGTGGGACCGGGCGGGCACTACACGACGATGGGCATGATCAACGGCCAGACGACGAGCTTCCTCGTCGACACCGGCGCCACCAGCGTGTCCATCAGCCAGATCGAGGCCGAGAAGCTGGGCCTGCGCTACATGTACGGCAAGCGCATCGTCACGCAGACGGCCAACGGCATCGTGCCGGCCTACCAGTTCCAGCTCAACAGCATCCGCATCGGCGAGGTCGAGGTGCGCGACGTCGATGCCATCGTCATTCCTGGCCTGATGGGCCATGTGCTGCTGGGCAACAGCTTCCTGAACCGATTCCAGATGCGCCGTGAGAACGACGTCATGACCCTGGAGTTGCGGTACTGATCGCACCTGCGAGCCCTCGTCCGCGGGGACGACCATGCTCGCGGCATTGAGCCGCAAGCACAACGCCAGGTGGGCCGGCTCGGTGAGGTGGAGTCAGACACCAGCAGTCCCTGAGGACTGCTTGTGCCTACGGAAGGCCATTGGCAGGCCCAGCGCTCGGCCCGAAATATCCAGTTCTATGCGTGGCAGGTGCCGCGAATGCGGGATGGATGACTGCTGCGAACCGTTGGTCATCTGCAAGAATCCGGCGCCCATCCCAGCCGGCCGCATCGATGACCCGTCAAACCGCCTCGCTCTCCGGCCTGCTGGCCGCCCTGCTGATCGCCGCCGCGCCCGCAGCCCAGGCTCAGGACGCGGCCAAGGCTTCGCGCTTCTACGAAGACGCGCTGCAGCGGTACGAGAAGAAGGACATCCCGGGCGCCATCGTCCAGCTCAAGAACGCGCTGCAGGCCGACAAGAGCCAGCTCTCCGTGCACGTGCTGCTCGGCAAGGCCTTGCTGGCTAACAGCGAACCGTCCGCGGCCGAATTTGAGCTCGGCGAGGCCATACGCCTGGGCGTCAACCGCGCCGAGGTCGCCGTCGCACTGGCCATGGCGTTCAATGCCCAGGGCAAGCAGCCGCAGGTGCTGGAGGACCCACGACTGCAGCCGGGCGGCCTGCCGCCAGGCATCCAGCAGCAGCTGATGCTGGAGCGCGCACTGGCCCAGTCCGACATGGGTGACACCAAGGCCGCCCTGACCACCGTGATCGATGCCCGCGCGCTGAACAACACCGAGGTGAACAGCTGGATCGCCGAAATCCCGCTGCGCATACGCACCCGCCAGTTCAACGAGGCCCACGCCGCGGCCGACCAGGCCATCAAGCTGTCGCCTGAGAACGGCGAAGCCCTGTACCAGAAGGCGTCGATCTTCCACGCCAACGGCCAGGTCGGGCAGGCGCTGGCGGGCTACGAGCGCGCGATCAAGGCCCAGCCCACCTACGGCGAAGCCCACCTGGCGCGGGCCGGCCTGCTGGTCGACCTGAACCGCGACGCCGACGCGCTGGCCGAGATCAACGAGCTGCAAAAGCTCAAGCCCAACGACCCGCGCGGCGCCTACCTGCGGGCCTTGCTGGCCGAGCGCGCCAGCGACATCCCTGCGTCCAAGGCCGCGCTCAAGAAGGTCACCGACCTGCTGGACCCCGTTCCCATCGAGTACATCCGCTACCGCACCCAGTTGCTGATGCTCAACGGCCTGGCCCACTACGGCCTGGGCGAGCTGGAGAAGTCCAAGCCTTACCTGGAACTGGCGTCACGCCAGCAGCCTGGCAGCCCGCTGACCAAGCTGCTGGCCCAGGTCGCGCTGTCCGAGCCCAACGTCAACCGGGCGGTCGAACTGCTCGACAGCTATGTGAAGACCCGCCCAGGCGACGGCCAGGCCCTGCTGATGCTGGCCTCCGCCCACATGAGCCAGGGCCGACATGCGCGTGCCGTGCAACTCATGCAGGATGCCATCAAGGCCAAGGACTCGCCGGAATACCGCACGGCGCTGGGCCTTTCGCTGTTGCAAAGCGGCAAGGCCACGTTGGCCGCCGACGAGCTCGCCAAAGCCTACAAGGCCGATCCCAAGCAAACCTATGCGGGCCTGGCGCTGATCACGCTGCATCTGCGCGAAGGCCGGCCTGCCCAGGCACTGGCGGTGGCCGACAACCTCGCCCGCGCCAACCCGAACAACGCCACCGTCATCATGGTCCAGGCCTACGCCAAGGCCCAGGCGGGCGACTATCCCGGCGGGCGCGCCGGCTACGAGAAAGCCATCAAGCTCGACCCCAAGCTCATGGAAGCTCGGCTGGGCCTGGTGCGCATCGACACCATCACTGGCAACTACGACGCGGCCAACAAGCGCCTGCGCGAGGTGCTCAAGGGCGACGAGCGCAACACCAGCGTGCTGTTTGAACTGGCCCTGCTGCACGAGCTGTGGGGCAAGGATGACGAAGCGCTGAAATGGCTGGAAAGCGCCGTCGCCGCCAGCAGTGCGCGCGAAACCCGCGCCAACTACGCCCTCGTCGCCTGGCACCTTCGCAAGGCCCAGCCGGCCCGGGCCGTCGAGGCGGCCAAGGCCCTGCTGGCCAAGCTGCCCGAGGACGTCGAGGCGCTGCAGGCCTATGCCGCCGCGCAGGCCGCCAATGGCGACACGGCCGGTGCCAAGAGCTCGCTGACCGCGGCGGCCCGCCGTGCCGCCTTCGATGCGCCGCGCCTGCTCGAAGTGGCGCGCCAGCAGGCCAGCATCAAGGATTACAGCGGCGCGGCGTACAGCCTGGACAAGGCCCTCAGCGGCACGCCCGACTACGCGCCCGCCCAGGCCATGCTGTCCAGCATCGACCTGGCTCAAGGTGACGCCGCCAAGGCCGAGCAGCGCGCCAAGGCCGTCATCCAGGCGGCACCCAAGTCGTCCGTCGGCTACAACCTGCTGGCCGAGGTGGCTACCTACCGCGGCCAGGCCTCGGTCGCGATCGACGCGCTGCGCAAGGCCCACGACATCGAGAAGTCCCAGGCCAGCCTGACCCGGCTGATGCGTGCCGTCGGCCAGCAGAGCGGTCCCAAGGCAGCCATCGAACTCGGCGATACCTGGCTCAAGCGCAACCCCAGCGATCTGGCCGTGCGCAGCGCCGTGGCGGAGCAGAACCTGCGCGGTCGCGACTACGCCTCGGCGCGCAAGCAGTACGAAGCCATCCTGAAGCAGCGCCCCAACCACGCCGAGACGCTGAACAACCTTGCCAACGTGCTGATGGTCACCAACGACCCCGACGCCGTGGCCATGGCCGAGCGCGCCTACAAGGTCGACACGCGCAACCCCAAGCTGATGGACACGGCCGGCTGGGCCAACCACCTGGCCGGCAACGGAGAACGCGCCGTGCAGCTATTGCGCGAGGCGCGGCTGCGCTCGCCCGATGAGCCCGAGATCCGCTACCACCTCGGCGCAGTGCTGGCCAAGGCCGGGCGCAAGGGCGAGGCCAAGGAGGAGCTCAATGCTGCACTGCGGGCAAACGTGAGCTTTGCCTCGGCGGAAGATGCCAAGAAATTGCTCGTCACCCTCAACTGAGGGGTCCAAACCCCTGGCTTCGTTGTCGGTTGTTCTTACAATTTCTATCAAGCCGGGCAGAGCAATTCAGCAAGTCCTTGAGTAGCAACGGAAATTCCTCGCTGGCATCGAGTTTGCTTGTAATTGCTCAGAATATGACCGCCGGCTGGCGACAACCAAGGAAAAACCAATGAAATCCATTCGCATGACCGCCCTTACCGCGCTCATCGCCGGCTTGGCCTGGAGCGGCGCCGCACAAGCCTATTGGAGCCTTGACACCACGCCCAGCGCGACGGTCGGTGACAGCGGCAACGCCGCCTACACCGTCAACATGTCCGGCTTCTATGTCGCCAACACGCTGAATGGCTCCAACAAGATCGCCGGCAACTGGGCCGGCGCCGCGCTGACGCAATACGCCGGCAACGGCCAGGGCATGACCACGGGCACCGACAGCGGCTCGCCCTATCACGCCCTGGACAACAACGGCAACACCGAAGCCGTGCTGCTGTCCTTCAGCGCCTCCACCGTGCTGAGCAGCATCGGCCTGGGCTACACCGAATCGACGGCCGCCTCGCCGGAACTGTCCTGCAAGAACACCACCACCGGCGCCATCACACTGGCAACCACCTGCGGTGCAGGCACGACCTCGCAGGGCAAGACGGTCGACGTCTCCCTGTTCCGCTGGACCGGTGGCAGCGCCCCGACGCTGTCCGGCACGGCCGCCGGCACGATGGCGGGCTGGGAACTGGTGGGCAACTATGGTGACTTCATCACCGACACCACCAACCCGTACAACGCGGTGAACAGCGCCGGCAAGACGTCCAGCTGGTGGTTGATCACGGCCTACAACAGCGGCTTCACGCAAAGCGCCCAGACCGAAAACCGCGGCACGCTGAATACCGGTGACGACTACTTCAAGCTCTACGCCACGGCCGGCAGCAAGTGCACGGGCACGGTTGATGCCAACGGTGTTTGCGGTGGCACCACCGTCAAGCTGCCCGAGCCGGCTTCGCTGAGCCTGGCCGGCGTGGCCCTGCTGGGCGTCGTCGGCATGCGCCGCCGCCAGTCCAAGGCCGCCGCCTGATCCGGCCTCGGCCCTGAACGAAAAGCACTCTTCGGAGTGCTTTTTCATTTCTAGCGCTCTTTCGAGCGCTTTTTTGCTTTTGCCGTTTCTGTCCCTGGCCGGACAGCCAGGATGCGAACGACCGTGCTAAAAGCTCGGCATTCCCATCACGACTCAGCGAGACATGGACCTCAACTTCACCGACGCGGAGCTGGCCTTCCGTGCCGAGGTGCGCGAATGGGTGCGCACCCACCTGCCGGCCGAGATCGCCCACAAGGTGCGCAACGCACTCCGGCTGACCAAGGATGACCTCCAGCGCTGGGCCAAGATCCTCGGCGCCAAGGGCTGGCACGGCTGGGCCTGGCCCAAGCAGTTCGGCGGCCCGGGCTGGAATGCCGTGCAGCGCCATTTGTTCGAAGAGGAATGCGCCCTCGCCTGCGCGCCGCGCATCGTGCCCTTCGGCCCCGTCATGGTGGCGCCGGTCATCATGGCCTTCGGCACGCCGGAGCAGCAACAGCGCTTCCTGCCCGGCATCATGAGTGGCGAGGTCTGGTGGAGCCAGGGCTACAGCGAACCCGGCTCGGGCTCGGACCTGGCCTCGCTGAAGTGCCGCGCCGAGCGCCAGGGCGACAAATACATCGTCAACGGCCAGAAGACCTGGACGACGCTGGGCCAGTACGGCGACTGGATCTTCTGCCTGGTGCGCACGTCCACCGAAGGCAAGCCGCAGACCGGCATCAGCTTCCTGCTGATCGACATGAAGTCGCCCGGCGTGAGCGTCAAGCCCATCATCATGCTGGACGGCGAGCACGAGGTGAACGAGGTCTGGTTCGACAACGTCGAGGTGCCGGCCGAGAACCTGATCGGCGAGGAGAACAAGGGCTGGACCTATGCCAAGCATCTGCTCTCCCACGAGCGCACCAACATCGCCGACGTGAACCGCGCCAAGCGCGAACTGGAGCGCCTCAAGCGCATCGCCAAGACCGAGGGCCTGATGGATGACCAGCGCTTTCGCGACCAGATCGCGCAGTGCGAGGTGGACGTCGTGGCGCTGGAGATGATGGTGCTGCGCGTGCTGTCGGGCGAACGCACCGGCAAGCAGCCACTGGACGTCGCGGGCCTGTTGAAGATTCGCGGCAGTGAACTGCAGCAGCGCTACACCGAGCTGATGATGCTGGCCGGCGGCCCACTGGCCCTGCCCCATGTGTACGAGGCCATGGAAGCCGGCTGGCAGGGCGACCAGTGGCTGGGCGGCGCCTGGATAGGCGGCGCCACGCACGCGATGCCGCTGACGGGCACCTACCTGAACGTCCGCAAGACGACGATCTACGGCGGGTCCAACGAAGTGCAGCGCAACATCGTTGCGCAGACCGTGCTCGGCTGACTGGAGAGACAAGAGATGGATTTCGATTTCAGCGAAGACCAGGAAGCCCTGCGCGACGCCGTGCGCCGCTTCGTCGACAAGGACTACGGGTTTGAGCGCCGCCGCGGCATCGAGCGTGCGGGCGGCTTCGACCGCGGCACCTGGGAAGGCCTGGCCGGCCTGGGCCTGACCGCCCTGGCCGTGCCGGAGGCCCATGGCGGCCTGGGCTTTGGCGCCGTGGAGGCCATGGTCATCATGGAAGAGCTGGGCCGTGGCCTGGTGCTGGAGCCCGTGACCCAGGGCGCGCTGATCGCGCCGGCCATGCTCAGCCACGCCCCGGACGACCTGCAGGCCGACTGGCTGCCGCGCATTGCCGGCGGCGAGGCGCTCGTCGTGCTCGCCCACCAGGAGGCCAAGTCCCGCTACCGCCTGAACCGCGTCACCACGCGGGCCGTGGACGGCAAACTGACCGGCGTGAAGAGCCTGGTGCCGGCCGGTGACCAGGCCGACGCCTTCATCGTGCCCGCCCGCGTCTCCGGCGCGGACGATGACGCGCAAGGCATCGCCCTCTACCTCGTCGAGCGCAGTGCCGCCGGCGTGCATACGCGCGCCTATTCGCTGCATGACGGCTCGCGAGCCGCCGAAGTTCACCTCGATGGCACGCCCGGCCGGCTCATCACCGGCCCCGAGCAGGGTCTGGCGCTGCTGGAGCTTGCAGCCGACATCGGCATCGCTGCCCAGGCCGCCGAGGCTGTCGGCGTCATGGAGAAATACCTCGCGCTGACGGTCGAGTACCTGAACACGCGCAAGCAGTTCGGCGTCGTGATCTCCAGTTTCCAGGCGCTGCGCCACCGCACGGCCGACGTGAAGATGCAGCTCGAACTGGCCCGGTCGATGAGCTACTACGCCACGCTGCGCCTTGGCGACGCGCCGGCCGTGCGCCGGCGTGCGCTGTCGCAGGCCAAGGTGCAGCTGGGCCACTCGATGCGCTTCGTCGGCCAGCATTGCACCCAGATGCACGGCGGCATCGGCGTCACCGACGAGTACGCCGGCAGCCACTACTTCAAGCGGCTGACCGTCATGGAGATGCAATGGGGTGACACCATGCATCACCTGGGTGAAGTCAGCGCCAGGATGCAGGACACTGCGGGGGTGTTCGCCTGACCTTGGAGGTCGCTCCCATGAAAACTGCCGCTTTCCTGCTGCTGGCCGGCCTGGCCAGTGTTGCCCAAGCCCAGAACATGAAGCCTGGGCTGTGGGAGTTCAAGCAGACGCCCCAGCTCGATCCGGCGCGCCAAGCCCAGATGGCACAGGCGCAGAAGGCCATGGAGAGCATGCCGCCTGAGCGCCGCCAGATGATGGAACAGATGATGGCGCAGCGCGGCATCAGCATGAACATGGCTGGCGGCACCATCACGATCAAGACCTGCGTCACCAAGGAGCAGGCCGAGCGCAACATGGCGCCGGTCCACCACCAGGGCAACTGCACGCAGGACGTCAAGCGCAGCGGCAGCACGATCAACACGCACTTCGTCTGCACCGACCCCGCCTCCGAAGGGGAGGCGACGGTCACGCTGCGCGGCAACGAGGGCTTCAGCAACGACGTCACCATCCGGCATGAACGCCAGGGCAAGATGGAGACCACCAAGGTCAGTGGCGAAGGCCGCTGGCTGGGCGCCGATTGCGGCGACGTGCAGCCCATGAAGGCCCGGACCAAACCTTGAAACAGCGACTCTCACAGATTCTTTTCAGCCAGGGTTTCGGAACGCGCCGCCTGTGCGCCGGGCTGGTTTGGAACGGTGAAGTCACCGTCAGCGGCGAAGTCATTGACGACCCCGACGCCGAGTTCGAGACCGAGGGCCTGCGCTTCACGATCGGCGGCAAGGAGTGGCCGTTCTTCGAGAAGGCCCTGGTCATGCTGAACAAGCCGGCCGGCTACGAGTGCTCGCAAAAGCCCAAGCACCATCCCAGCGTCATGAGCCTGCTGCCGGCGCCGCTGCGCGAGCGCGGCGTGCAGCCCATAGGCCGGCTGGACGAGGACACGACGGGCCTCTTGCTGCTCACCGAGGACGGCACGCTGATCCACAAGCTGACCTCGCCCAAGCACCACGTCCCAAAGGTCTACGAGGCGCGCTGCAAGCACCCGCTGACGCCGGCCATGGTTGAGCAACTGCTGGCTGGCGTGGAACTGCGCGAACCGGAAAGCAAGCCACCGGGCAAGTTCCAGCGCCCGCCAGAGATCACCCGTGCCGATGCAGCCGAGATCGTCGACGAAACACTGCTGCGGCTGACGCTGCTGGAAGGCAAGTACCACCAGGTCAAGCGCATGGTCGCTGCGGTGGGCAACCGCGTGGAGGCGCTGCATCGACCCCAGTTCGGTGCGTTGGCGCTGCCGACTGACTTGGCACCGGGGCAATGGCGCTGGGTTTCGAGCCCAGCCGAGGTCTGGGGCTGAGCCCGGACCGAGGACAGTCCAATGTGGACTGTCCGACGCCGGGCGAAGGCCATTCGGCATGCAGGCCGAATGGCACCAAATGACACCTGGGACAATGAGCCCGATGCGAGTTTTCAGAGGCTTCCACCATCCCGGCATTGCGCCCGCCTGCGCGCTGACCATCGGCAATTTCGACGGCGTGCACCGCGGCCACCAGGCCATGCTGGCCTTGTTGCAGTCCGAGGCCCGGCACCGCGGCCTGCCGACCTGCGTGCTGACCTTCGAGCCGCATCCGCGCGACTTCTTCGCCACCAAGGCCGGCAAGCCTGAACTCGCTCCTGCCCGCATCGCGACGCTGCGCGACAAGCTCGGCGAGCTGGAACGCTGCGGCATCGACCAGGTCGTCATCCTGCGCTTCGACGAGGCGCTGGCCTCGCTACCGGCCCAGGACTTCATCCGCCAGGTGCTCGTCGACGGCCTGGGTGCGCGCTACGTGCTGGTGGGCGACGACTTCCGTTTCGGTGCCAAGCGCCAGGGCGACTACGCCACGCTGGACGCCGCCGGCCAGGCCCGCGGCTTCGACGTGGCCCGCATGATGAGCTACGAGGTGCACGGCCTGCGCGTCAGCAGCTCGGCCGTGCGCGAGGCGCTCGCCGCTGGCGACATGGGCGCGGCCACGTCATTGCTGGGCCGGCCCTATGCCATCTCGGGCCATGTCACGCATGGCCGCAAGCTCGGCCGCCAGCTGGGCGAGACGGCACCGGGCGCGGCAGACGGCTTTCGCACGCTGAACCTGCGCTTCCCGCACGACAAGCCGGCCGCCCAGGGCATCTTCGCGGTGTTGGTGCATGGCCTCACGCCCGAACCCCTGCCCGGCGTGGCCAGCCTGGGCCGGCGGCCCACGGTGGAAGACGCGGGCCGCGTGCTGCTGGAGGTGCATTGCCTGCGGTGGCCTCTCGGTCCCGAGGGGGGCTACGGTAAACTCGCCCGTGTGGAACTGCTGCACAAACTCCGCGATGAAGCCAAGTACGACGGGCTTGACGCGCTCACGGCCGCGATAGCCGCCGATACCGAGGCAGCCCGCGCCTTCCTGGCCGCGCACGCCTCCGTGCACGCCAAAGTCAGCCGCCAGACGACGCGCGACCGAATTTGAAGCGGCTCCCCGCCGCTCTCGTTCGCCCTTCCCCCGCCTTCTGAAGCCAGGCTCGCAGCCTGGCCGCCCGCCATGACCACCCCGGACTATCGCTCCACGCTCAACCTGCCCGACACCACCTTCCCGATGCGCGGCGACCTGCCCAAGCGCGAGCCGGGCTGGGTCAAGGAGTGGGAAGAGCAAGGCGTCTACAAGAAGCTGCGCGACGCCCGCTGTGGCAAGCCCAAATTCGTGCTGCACGACGGCCCGCCCTATGCCAATGGCCAGATCCACATGGGCCACGCCGTCAACAAGATCCTGAAGGACATGATCGTCAAGGCCCGCCAGCTGGCCGGCTTCGACGCGGCCTACATCCCCGGCTGGGATTGCCACGGCCTGCCCATCGAGAACCAGATCGAGAAGACTTTCGGCCGCGGCCTGCCGCGTGACGAGGTGCAGGCCAAGAGCCGCGCCTACGCCGCCGAGCAGATCGACCAGCAGCGCCTGGACTTCAAGCGCCTGGGCGTGCTGGGCGAGTGGGACCACCCCTACAAGACGATGGACTTCGTCAACGAGGCCGGTGAGATCCGCGTCTTGAAGCGCCTGTTCGAGCGCGGCTTCGTCTACCGCGGCTTGAAGCCCGTTTACTGGTGCTTTGACTGCGGCTCGTCGCTGGCCGAGTTCGAGATCGAATACGCCGACAAGCAGAGCCCGGCCGTGGACGTGGCCTTCCTGAGCGCCGAGCCGGACAAGCTCGCGGCCGCCTTCGGCGTGGCCCCACTCACCAAGGAGGCCTTCACCGTCATCTGGACGACGACGCCCTGGACCATCCCTGCCAACCAGGCGCTCAACCTCAACCCCGAGCTGCCCTATGCCCTCGTCGACACGCCCAAGGGCTATTTCGTCGTCGCCGAGGCGCTGGTGGAGAAGTGTCTGGCGCGCTGGGGTATCGAAGGCCAGGCCGTCGCCACCGTGCCCGGCCGCAAGCTGGAGCTGCTGAAGTTCAAGCACCCTCTCGCGCACGTGCACCCTGGCTACGACCGCGAAAGCCCGGTGTACCTGGCCGACTACGCCACCGCCGACGACGGCACCGGCGTCGTGCACTCCGCGCCGGCCTATGGCCTGGACGACTTCCAGTCCTGCGTGGCCCATGGCCTGGCGTTCGACGACATCCTGAACCCCGTCCAGGGCAACGGCACCTATGCCGCCGACCTGCCGCTGTTCGGCGGCCAGCACATCTGGAAGGCCAACCCTGTCATCGCCCAAACGCTGCTGGACAATGGCCGCCTGATGGCCCAGTCCAAGCTGTCGCACAGCTACCCGCACTGCTGGCGCCACAAGTCGCCCGTCATCTACCGCGCCGCCGCCCAGTGGTTCGTGCGCATGGACGAAGGCGACGGCGTGTTCACGACCGACAAGGCGCCCGAGACGCTGCGCAAGACGGCCCTGGCCGCCATCGAGGCGACGAGCTTCTACCCCGAGAATGGCCGCGCCCGCCTGCACGACATGATCTCCGGCCGGCCCGACTGGTGCATCTCGCGCCAGCGCTCCTGGGGCGTGCCGCTGCCCGTGTTCCTGCACAAGGACACCGGCGAGGCCCACCCGAACACGCTGGAGTTCATCGAGCGCGCGGCCCAGATCGTCGAGCAAGGTGGCGTGGAGGCCTGGGCGCAGCTCGATGCCAAGGACTGGCTGGGCGACGAGGCGGCCCAGTACACCAAGGGCAATGACATCCTGGACGTCTGGTTCGACTCCGGCTCCACCTTCCAGCACGTGCTCAAGGGCAGCCATGCCGGCGCGGCCCACGAAAGCGGCCCCGAGGCCGATCTCTACCTCGAAGGACATGACCAGCACCGCGGCTGGTTCCACAGCTCGCTGCTGCTGTCCTGCGCGCTGCAGGGCCGCGCACCCTACCGCGGCCTGCTGACCCACGGCTTCACCGTGGACAGCCAGGGCCGCAAGATGAGCAAGTCACTGGGCAACGGTATCCAGCCGCAGGAGGTCAGCCAGAAGCTGGGCGCCGAGATCATCCGCCTGTGGGTGGCTGCGTCCGACTACTCGGGCGACATCGCCGGCGACGACAAGATCCTCGCCCGCGTCGTCGACGGCTATCGCCGCATCCGCAACACGCTGCGCTTCCTTTTGGCCAACGTCAGCGACTTCGACGCGGCGACGGATGCCGTCGCGCCCGAAGACCTGCTGGAGGTGGACCGCTATGCGCTGGCCCGTGCGGCCGAGCTGCAGGCCGACATCCTGGCCCACTTCGAGCGCTACGAGTTCCACCCCGTCGTCGCCAAGCTGCAGGTCTACTGCTCCGAGGACCTGGGCGCCTTCTACCTGGACGTGCTGAAGGACCGCCTCTACACGACAGCGCCGAAGTCGCTGGCACGCCGCTCGGCCCAGACCGCGCTGTGGCAGATCACCCAGGCCATGCTGCGCTGGATGGCGCCGTTCCTCAGCTTCACCGCCGAGGAAGCCTGGAAGATCTTCGCCGCCAAGAAGGCGGGCGAAACCATCTTCACCGAGACGTCTTGGGACTTCGGGACGACCGACGCTGGCCTCATCGCGAAGTGGGATCGCATCCACGAGATCCGCGACGAGGTCAACAAGGCCATCGAGGCGGTGCGCACCACGGGCGCCGTGGGCTCGTCGCTGCAGGCTGAGCTGGTGCTGCAGGTCAACGAGCAGGACGAGGCGCTGTTGAAGTCACTGGGCGCCGACCTGCGCTTCGTCTTCATCACGTCGGCCGTCAAGCTGGTGTCGGCCGCGCAACTGGGCATCGTCGTCACGCCCAGCAGCCACGCCAAGTGCGAGCGCTGCTGGCACTACCGCGCCGACGTGGGCAGCAAGCCCGAGCACCCGACGATCTGCGGGCGCTGCGACAGCAACCTGTACGGCGCGGGCGAAACCCGCACCGTGGCCTGAGCGTTCCACCGCGGACCGGCGCCGGGCCGCCCCTAGCCGGCCCGCAAGCGACGGTTGCGGCTCAATGCCGCGACCATCGCTGTCCCCTCGGGGGACCGGTCAGGCCTGCCCGCGTTCAGCGCGGCAGACTGGACGAGGGGCCTACGGAAACGCAGGAACGTTGGGTTCGACCCCCTCGAAGTGCGCTTCGGGGTGGGTGCGTTCCAGCAGTTGCTCGATCTCGGTGATGCGCGAGCGCGGCACGTCGACGATGAGCAGGTACTGTCCGTCGGCGATGGCCTGCTCAAAGCGTTTCAGCCGACGGCTCGGCGTGGAGCTGCCGATCATGCTGGACGACCAGGTGCCCAACATGGCGCCCACGGCCGCCAAGCCGATGACCACCGCTGCCGGCGACGCCGCACTGATCGCGAACCCGGCTGCCACGCCGCCCGCGGCGCCCAGGCCGGAGCCGATCAACGCGCCGTTCTGGGCCGCTTCGACCAGATCCGAGGTCTGCAGCACGTTGGCCGCGTGCAGGCCATCCATCGGCGCCCCCTCGGTGGCCACGAAATGAATGTAGTGTTCAGTGATGCGGGCGAGCAACAGCTCGTCCATCGTCCGCTTCGCACTGCCCAGGTCGGGCAGCAACCAGTAGATGCGCTTGCGCATGGCACCTCCAACGGGATGGGAGGGTTCCCGTTCTACGCCGCTTCTCCTCCGCCTACAACCCCGGCTTCGGCGGCAAGTTACATTGACGCCCCTCGCACCGCGACCCGACTCATGCCTCCACGTTCGTCTTCTTCCCCTTCCGGCCTGATGCGCTGGCTGCTGATCGCCGCCGTCATCATCGTTGCCGACCAGCTCACCAAGATCCTGATCCTGGGCGAGTTCCAGGAAGGCGGTTCGCGCTACATCACCGGCTTTTTCAACCTCGTGCGCGCGCACAACCATGGCGCGGCGTTCAGCTTCCTGCACACCGCCTCGGGCTGGCAGCGCTGGTTCTTCCTGGGCCTGGGCCTGGTGGCGGCTGGCGTCATCATCTGGATGCTGAGCCGCCATGGCCACCAGAAGCTCTTCGGCTGGGCACTCACGCTGATCCTCGGCGGCGCGCTGGGCAATGTCATCGACCGCGCCATCCACGGCTACGTCGTCGACTTCATCCAGGTCCATGCCAGTGGCTGGTACTTCCCCGCCTTCAACGTCGCAGACAGTGCGATCACCATCGGCGCCATCCTGTTGATCCTGGATGAGCTGCGCCGTGTCCGACGTTCCTGAGGACCCTGCTCCACCGGCCTACGTTCCCTACGTGCCCGAGCCGGCGACGGCTCTCGGCCCGGCGCTGAACCGGCTCGGCCTCTCGGCGCCCATGCACTGGCTGAAGCTCGGCTGGGCCGATTTCCGCCGCGAGCCCGCCATAGGCACCTTCTTCGGCACCTGTTTCACGCTGATGGGTGCTGCCGTGCTGCTGGTATTCAGGCAGGCTCCCATCTATACGCTGGCACTGTGCGCTGGCTTCCTGCTTTTGGGGCCGCTGTTGTGCCTGGGCCTCTACCAGGTCAGCCGGCGGCTGGAGCGCGGCGAGCCGGCCAGCCTCGTGGACGCGCTCGGCGCTTGGCTGCCCAATGTGGGCCAGATCGCCATCTTCGGCACCGTGCTGCTGGTTCTCGAGATGCTGTGGGGCCGTGCAGCCCTGGTCGTATTCGCGGTCAGCTTCAATGGCATGCCCGACTTCGCCGGTTCGATCATGCAGTTGCTGGCCCCAGGCAACCTGGGCTTTGCTGCGGCATTCCTGGGCGTGGGGGCCGTCTTCGCCGGCCTGATCTTCATGATCTGCGTCGTCGCCATGCCCATGCTGCTGGACCGCGACACCGACGCGATCAGCGCCGGGCTCGCCAGCCTCAAGCTGTGCCTGACCCAGCCCCTCGTGATGCTGCTGTGGGGTGCTCTCGTGACGGTGCTGGTCGTGCTGGCCATGCTGCCCGGCTTCGTCGGGCTGATCATCGTCGCGCCCTGGCTGGGCCACGCAAGCTGGCACGCCTATCGCGCGGCGCTCGGTTAGCTCTCAGGCCGGGGCCGCAGAGATTCACATTCAAGGCGGCGGGGCGGGTCTGCGCGCCACGGGCCAAGCTCAGCAGAGCCGGGCTGCCGGCCGCGAGGCAGCGCAGGCCAGACGCTGGCGACCCACGCCACTGAGCCCCTGCCTACCCGCGCGCAGGGGGAAGCGGCCGGGGCGCCGCTCGGCTACCCTCCCCCTGCAATCCCCGGAGACCTTCGCCATGCGCCTGCTTGCCGCCGCCCTTGCCTTGTCCGCAACCCTCGCCCAGGCCCAGACGCCCACACACGTCTACCTGATGAACGACGCCAGCGACGCCCTTGGCGGCCCCGCCCTGACAACGCTGGGCGGCGACTTCACGACGCAAGCCGGCCACTACAGCTTCAGCGCCAATCAGGGCTTTTCCATCCAGAACGCACTCAACGTCGACGTCTACACGATCGACTTCGTCGTCAGCCTGGACACGCTGGACGGCTATCGCCGGCTGGTCGAATTCAAGGACCTGGCTGCCGACACGGGCCTGTACAACTACAACACCAAGCTGAACTTCTACAACGTCGCGACGAGCGTCGACGACGTCTTCGCCGCGGGCAAGGAAGCCCGCGTCACGCTGACGCGCGACGCCGCTGGCCAGGTGACCGGCTACTTCAACGGCGTGCAGCAGTTCCAGTTCGACGACGCCGGTGGTCTCGCCACCTTCAGTGGCGCCAACGGCATCGCCTACTTCTTCCGCGACGACAACGCCGTGCCGGGCGAAGCCAGCAGCGGCAGCATCGACTACCTGAGCATCTACGACACCGCGCTGACCGCCGGTGACGTCGCCAACCTCACCAGCCCCGTGCCCGAGCCCGCGACGGGCCTGCTCGCAGTGGCCGGTATCGGTGTTTTCGCACTGCTGCGCCGTCGACGCGCCTGAAGCCTCGCAGACAATGCGGGGTTCATCCCCCCGCAGCCGATGCTTCTCGACTTTGCCAGCCTGAGCCATTACGACTGGCTCGATGTTCCGCTCTGGGTCTTCGACCCTGAACAACAGCGCAATCTCTGGGCCAATGCCGCGGCCCTGCGCTTCTGGCATGCCGACAGCGCCGAGGAATTCCTGTCCCGCGACTTCTCGGAGCACGGCGATGCCGTGCGCGAGCGCCTGGCCGTCACTGCGGCCGATCATGCCCAGGGCAAGATCGTCCGCGAGCAATGGACGCTCTACCCCAAGGGCGAGCCGACGACGGTGATGCTGGTGTCGCGCGGCATGCGCACGCCGGACCGCCGCCAGGTCATGCTCTTCGCGGCCGATTCGCTGGGTGGCGGTGCCGACCTCGCGGCCCTGCGCGGCGTCGAGGCGCTGCAGCACACCTCGGTGCGGGTGGTCGTCTTCGGCCTGGAACGCGGTGAAGCGCTGATGCGCAACCCGGCGGCCGCGCTGACCTTTGGCGACACGCCGCCAGGCACGGGCCAGACCGAATTCAACCGCCTCTTCGCCCAGGCGAGTGACGCCGACAACATCCTCGGCCGCGTGCTGCGCGGCGAGACCTGCCGCCAGGACGTCGAGCTGCAGACACTGGCCGGCCTGCGCTGGCATGCGCTGGATGCGCGGCCGATGCGCGACCCGGTCACCGGCGACACCGTCATGCTCTTCAACGCGCGCGACATCGCCGACCTGAAGGCCAGCCAAGCCGCGCTCGTCGCCGCGCGCGAGGCCGCCGAGGCGGCGAGCCAGGCCAAGAGCTCCTTCCTGGCCAACATGAGCCATGAGATCCGCACGCCGATGAACGGCGTGCTGGGGCTGACCGAGCTGGTGCTGCAGACCGAGCTGAACGCGCGCCAGCGCCGCTTCATCGACATGGCGCACAACTCGGCCAAGGGCTTGATGACCATCATCAACGACCTGCTGGACGTGGCCAAGATCGAGGCCGGCCGCATCATCATCGACGAGCACCCGTTCAGCCTGCACGACTGCCTGGGCGAATCGCTTCAGCCGCTGCAACTGCAGGCCCACGACAAGGGCATACAGCTGCACGCCCGCGTGCAGCCCGGCGTGCCGTCCTGGATGATTGGCGACGCACTGCGACTGCGCCAGGTGCTGATCAACCTGATCGGCAACGCGCTGAAGTTCACCGAGCACGGCGAAGTGCGCATCGAGATCGCGCTGGCCGACGCCCAGGAAGGCGACGCGCCCGAGCGGCTGCGCCTGCGGGTGGCCGTCACCGACACCGGCATCGGCATGACGCACGACCAGATCGTCCAGATCTTCGACCCCTTCACCCAGGCCGACGGCAGCATCACGCGCCGCTATGGCGGCACCGGCCTGGGCCTGACCATCGTGAAGCGCCTCGTGGCGCTGATGGGCGGCACGGTGACCGTCGAGAGCGAGCCGGGCGTCGGCTCCAGCTTCAGCTTCGAAATCGCGCTGCGGCGCGTCGTCTGAGTCGCTTCAGGGCAGCAACACGGCGCTGCCGACGATGTTGCGGGCTTCCAGGTCGCGGTGAGACTGCGCCGCGTCTGCCAGCGCATAGCGCTTGTCGATGTGGATCTTGACCTGACCGCTGGCCACCATGTGGAAGAGGTCGTCGCCCATGGCCTGCGTGGCTTCGTGCGTTGCGATATGGGTGAACAACGTGGGCCGCGTCACGTAGATCGAGCCCTTGGCTGCGAGCGTGCCCACGCTGAACGGCGGCACCGCCCCCGAAGCTGCACCGAAGCTCACCATCAGGCCGAACGGCGCCAGGCAGTTCAGCGAACCCTCCCAGGTGTCGGCCCCAACCGAGTCGTAGACCACCTTCACGCCCCGGCCGCCGGTGATGTCGCGCACCTGCTTCGCAAAATCGCCGTCGCGGCGGTAGTTGATCGCGTGGGCTGCGCCGTGGTCCAGCGCGAGCTGGCACTTCTCGTCGCTGCCGGCCGTCCCGATGAGCTTCAGGCCCAACGCCTTGGCCCACTGGCAGGCAATCAGGCCGACGCCGCCGGCAGCGGCATGGAAGACGACAAAGTCACCCGCCTGCAGCCCACCCTGGGGCAGCGTCTTGCGCAGCAGGTATTGCACCGTCAGGCCCTTGAGCATCATGGCCGCACCGGTTTCGTAATCGATGGCGTCGGGCAGCTTCAGCACGGCCTTGGCCGGCATCACGCGCGCCGTCGCATAGGCGCCGGGCGGCTGGCTGGCATAGGCCGCCCGGTCGCCCACCTTCAGGTGCGTGACGCCGTCGCCCACCGCCTCGACGATGCCCGCCCCTTCCATGCCCAGGCGCGCCGGCAGCGGCAGCGGATACGCGCCGTTGCGGTGGTAGACGTCGATGTAGTTCAGGCCGCAGGCCTCGTGGCGGATGCGGATCTCGCCCGGCCCGGGATCGCCGACCTCCACGTCCACCAGCTTCAACTGCTCCGGGCCACCCGGGGCCTCGATCACAACGGCCTTTTCAGTCATCACGCGTCTCCAGGTTGAGTTGTCGGCTATCGTGCCAGCCCTTTGCCCAGCGCGTCATCTTCGGATGAAACTGACCCCACGCCTCGCCCTGCTGTTGACTGTTCCGCCCCTGCTGTGGGCCGGCAACGCCGTCATCGGCCGGCTGGTGCGCGACGACATCCCACCCATGGCGCTGAACGCGCTGCGCTGGCTGCTGGCCTTGCTGCTACTGGCGCCGCTGGCGCGCCGCCTGCTGGCCAACCCGCGGGAAGCCCTGAGCCGCTGGCGCAGCCTCGCCTGGCTGGGGTTTCTCGGCATGGGTTGCTACAACGCGCTGCAATACCTGGCGCTGCACACCTCATCGCCGCTGAACGTGACGCTGATCACCGCCAGCATGCCCGTGTGGATGCTGGGAGTCGGCGCAGTGGCCTATGGGGTGAAGCCCACACGACGACAACTTACCGGTGCCGGGTTGTCCCTGCTGGGGGTGGCCATCGTCATCGCACGCGGTGACCCGGCAGCCCTGCTGGCGGTGCACTTCGTGCCGGGCGACCTGCTGATGCTGCTGGCCATCTTCACCTGGGCCGTTTACTCATGGATGCTGGCGCGCCCCATGCAGGGCCTGAGGCCCGGTGAGAAGCCGGACTGGAACTGGGCAGAGGCCTTGATGGCGCAGCTCATGTTCGGCGCCGTCTTCGCCAGCGCCGCAGCCGGCGTGGAGCAGGTCGTCGCGCCCGCGGCCATCCACTGGAGCCCAACGCTGGTGGCGGCCCTGGTGTACGTTGCCATCGGCCCGTCATTGATCGCCTACCGCTGCTGGGGTGTGGGCGTGGCCGAGGCGGGGCCCGCGCTGGCAGCCTTCTTCGTCAACCTGACGCCCGTGTTCGCCGCCATCATCTCGGCGGCGCTGCTGGGTATCGCGCCGGCCTGGTACCACGCCGCCGCCTTCGCGCTGATCGTGGCGGGCATCCTCGTATCGAGTCGATGATGCGCATCGTGCACGCCGACGACCGCCTCGTCGTCATCGACAAGCCCGCCGGCATGCTTAGCGTACCGGGCCGCACCGAGCCCGATTGCGCCAGCGCCCGCGTGCAAGTCATTCACCCCGATGCCCTCATCGTGCACCGGCTGGACCAGGCGACGTCGGGCCTGCTGCTGTTCGCGCGCGGCGCCGAGGCGCAGCGCGAGCTGAGCGCCGACTTTGCCGAGCGCCGCGTCGGCAAGGTCTACATCGCACTGGTCGCCGGCCAGCTCGATGGCGAGGGCCTTATCGACTTGCCAGTAGGGGCCGACTGGCCCAACCGGCCGCGCCAGCAGGTCGACCTGGATCGAGGCAAGCCGTCGCAGACGCGCTGGCGGGTGCTGGCTCACGAAGGCGACCACACGCGCGTCGCGCTGGAACCCTTGACTGGTCGCAGCCACCAGTTGCGCGTGCACATGGCCGCCCTGGGCCACGCCATCCTGGGCGACACCCTCTACGCCACACCCCACATTGCTGCCGCCAGCCCGCGCCTGCTGCTGCATGCCAGCGAACTGCAGGTTGCGGGGCATCATTTCGTCTGTCCTCCGGAGTTCTAAGCCCATGCACCTCTACATCGTCACCGGCAGTTCGCGCGGCCTGGGCGCCGCCCTTGTGCAACAGCTGACGCAAGCCGGCCACACCGTCATCGGCATGGCCCGCAAATCCAACCCGGACCTGCAGGCCGAGCAATGGGCGCTGGACCTCGCCGACCCGCTGCCGGCCGCGCAGCGCTTGCAGGACTGGCTGCGCGCCCACACGGGCTGGGAAAGCGCCACGCTGATCAACAACGCCGCCCTACTCAGCGAGCCCGGGCCGCTGGCTGCCACCGACCTCGCGGACCTGTCGGCCGCGCTGCGCGTCGGTATCGAGGCGCCCACATTGCTGAGCCGCGTCTTTCTCGCAGAGACCACCGGCGTGCCCCAGCGCCGCATCCTGAATATTTCGTCCGGATTGGGGCGCCGCGCGATGGCCGGCAGCGCCTCGTATTGCGCCGTCAAGGCGGGGCTGGACAACCTGAGCCGCGCCCTTGCGCTGGAGGAGCCCGGCGTGGGGGTCGTGTCGCTGGCGCCCGGCGTCATCGACACCGACATGCAGTCGCGGCTGCGCGCAGCAGACCCTCATCGCTTCCCGGAGCAGGCGCGTTTCCAGGGTCTCAAGGATGGCGGCCAGTTGCAGACCGCCCAGGCCACGGCCACCGCGGTGCTGCGCTACCTGGCCCGGCCCGATTTCGGCCAGAACGTCATTGCAGACGTGCGCGAGGCCTGACCGAGCAAACCCCGGCGTCGGCTCGCAGGCCGGGGCGGGAGAATGGCGATTCCGCCCAACCGCTAGCGCCGTCATGAGACTGCTGACTCCCTTCCTCGCCGCCGCGCTGCTGAGTGCCTGCGCCAGCGCGCCGGCGCACGTCAGAAGAAGGAAAACCAAGACTTCCAGTTCTATGCCACGGTGCTGTTCATGCAGCAGACCGTGCTGAAGTAGGCCCGACTTGGACCTCCTCGGCCCCGTCAGCCCGCTGCCGGCCCTCGTGGCGGTGCTGCTGGCCTTCGTGACGGCGGCGCTGCTGCAGCGCTGGCACGGTGTGCCGCCGCCCGCGGGGCGGCACGCCAGCATCGACGGGCTGCGCGGCTATTTGGCCTTTGGCGTCTTCCTGCACCACGCCTGCGTGTGGCTGTTCTATGCGCGCAGCGGCCAGTGGGCGGCGCCGCCCTCGCGGCTGTACGTGCACCTGGGCCACAGCAGCGTGGCGCTGTTCTTCATGATCACCGGCTTCCTGTTTTTCTCGAAGCTGATCTCGGCTCGCGAACGGCCGCTGGACTGGCTTCAGCTCTTCGTGTCGCGCGTGCTGCGGCTGGTGCCGCTGTACCTGGTCGTCATGCTGCTGCTGTTCATCGCGGTGGCCGTGCTGTCCGGCTTCGAGCTGCACCAGCCCCTGCGTACGGTGACCAAGCAGGCGCTGCGCTGGCTGGGCTTCACGATGTTCGGCAACCCGCCGATCAACCAGGTGGAGGCCACCAAGATCGTCGTCGCGGGCGTGACCTGGTCGCTGCCCTATGAATGGTTCTTCTATGGCGCACTGCCGCTGCTGGCGTTGACGGTGGGCGTACGGGCACGCTGGCCCTACCTGCTGCTGGGCGTGGTCGCCGTGCTGGGGTTGCTGAACTGGCATGCGCTGCCGGTGCACCTGTGGGCCTTCGCCGGTGGCATTGCGGCGGCCTTCGCCGTGCGCTCGCCAGGGCTGTGCCGCTGGGCCTCCACGCGCGCGGCCAGCCTGCTGATCCTGGCCTGCCTCGCGACGGCCGTCGCCGCCTTTCCCGATGCGACCGACTATGGGGCGTTGGCGCTGCTGAGCCTCGCCTTTGTGGGCATCGCCTGCGGCAACACGCTGTTCGGCCTGCTGCTGCATCCGGCATCACGGCTGCTGGGCGAAATGGCCTACAGCATCTATCTGCTGCACGGCATGCTGCTGTTCGCCCTCTTCCACTTCGTGCTGGGCATCGACAGTCCCGGTGGCGCACTGCCTGCTCCCATGCACTGGGCCTGGGTGCTCGCGCTGGCGCCTTGCGTCGTGCTGGTCAGCCACGCCAGCTTCCGCTACATCGAGGCGCCCGCCATGCAGTCCGTGGCGTCGGTGACCCAGGCGCTGCGGCGACGGTTTCAGAAATCGCCGGCCAAGCTGGCGGCGTAGCGCAGCGGCTTGGGCCAGGTGCTGGGCGTCGGCGCTTGAGCTGCGCGCCAGGCCCAGGCCGTGATCCAACCGGCATGGCCTACGGCCAACACACAGCCTTGCGGCGGCCGCCAATCTTTGGCTCGCGCCAGCAGGTGCGAAAGCGACTCTCCGCCATCGAAGTCAAAGCCGCTGAAGTCACGCATCCAGCGCTCGAACTCGGCCGACACGATCTCGCTCCAGGCACGGCCGTCCCAGCAACCGAAGTCGGCCTCGGCGAGCGTGGCGTCGACATGCCAGCGAAAGCCCCAGCGCTTGAGAAAGGCACCGACATCCGCCGCCCGCTGCAGCGGCGAGGTGACGACTACATGCGGCAAGCCGTGGCGGCGCGCATAGGCGCGGATGCGATGCGCCAGACGCTTGGCCTTGCGCGGGTCCACCGCCAGATCGGTACGCGAGCCTATGCAGCGCCCCTCAGCGCCACGCGGCTTGGGGTGGCGCCAGATCGTGAGCTGAGGCATCAGAAGGCCGCCGTGAAGGCCAGCAACACGGCGATCTCGGCCAGCTGCTCGGTGGCGCCCAGGCCGTCACCGGTATAGCCCCCCAGGCGACGGCGCAGCCACTGCCGCATCAACCAGGCCACAGCAGTGGCAGCCAGGACGGCAGCGAGCACCCGCGGCAGGTAGATGCCCAGGGCTGCCAGCACGGCGGCAAGCAACCCGCACCAGGCCAGCGCAATGCCGAAGTTGTGCGGCGCAACGGCCAGCGCCAGCGGCTTGGCCTTGGCCTGCTCGGCATCGCCGCCATAGGGCAGGCTGACCATGACGCCCACGGCCCCGGCACGAGCGAAGGCATGGCTGGCCAGCAGCGCCGCGATGGCCACCGGCATCTGCCGCGTTGCCAGCAGCGTCATCAGCGCAGCGCGCAGCAGCAGCGACAGCACCAGGGCCAGCGCCCCATAGCTGCCGATGCGCGAGTCCTTCATGATGGCCAGCGCCTTGTCGCGGCTGACAACGCCGCCGAGCGCATCGAAGGTGTCGGCCAGGCCGTCCTCGTGAAAGCCACCGGTCAGCGCGACGGTGGCGGTCAGCGCCAGAGCCGCGGCAACTGCGGGCGGCCAGAACTGCAGTGCCCCAACCAGCACCACGGCACCGACGGCGCCCACCAGTGCGCCCACGAGCGGGAAGTGGCGCACGCAGTCGTTCAGCCAAGCTGGCTCGAAGCGGTTCAGCCGCACCGGCAGCCGGGTCAGGAATTGGAGCGCGACGAGAAAGAGCCGCACGCTAGTCCTTGTTGCTGACTCCAGCACTTTCGAAGCTGGCCATGTCGGCCAACAGTGCGCAGGCCGCCGTCAACAGTGGCCAGGCCAGGGCTGCGCCGCTGCCCTCGCCCAGGCGCAGATCCAGGTCCAGCAGCGGGCGCACGCCCAGGTGCTGCAGCCAGCGCGCATGCGGCCCTTCGGCCGAGCGGTGGGCGAACACGCAGGCCGCCAGCACGCCGGGGCGCAGGGCCTCGGCTAAGGCGACCGCTGCCGTCGTGATGAAGCCGTCCACGACTACGACGCGACGCTGTGCCGCGGCAGCGATGACGCTACCGGCCATCGTGACGATCTCGAAACCACCCAGCGCCGCGGCGATCTGCAGCGGTGCCTGCGCGCCGGCATTCGCCGCCAGGGCTTCGCCAAGGATGCTCAACTTGCGAGCGAGGCCGGTATCGTCCAGCCCCGTGCCACGGCCCACGCAGTCCGCCAGCGGCAGGCCGGTCAGGCGCTGCATCAAGAGGCTGGCCGACGACGTGTTGCCAATGCCCATCTCGCCCAGCAGCAGTGCATTGCCGGGCAGCCGTTCGACGAGAGCCATGCCGTTGCGCAGTGCGCACTCGGCCTGCTCGGCCGTCATCGCGGGGCCAGCGCTGGCGTCGGCCGTGCCGGCGGCGATGCGAAGGTCTACGGCGCCTTCGGCCAGGGGTGCATCGACGCCGCAATCGGCAATCGTCAACGCCAGGCCCTGCTGGCGCGCCAGCACCGACACGGCCGCACCGCCGGCCAGCATGTTGGCCACCATCTGCGGCGTGACCTCGCGCGGGTAGGCCGATACGCCGCGCCGAGACAGGCCATGGTCGGCCGCATACACGACAAGCTGGGGCTGCTGCAAAGCGGGCAGCTCGCGCCCCTGGATCAGCGCGAGTTGCAGCGCCAACGCCTCGACGCGGCCCAGCGCGCCCAGCGGCTTGGTCTTGTGGTCGATGGCGTGTTGGACGCGCGCAGCGAGTCCGGGCTCGGCCAGGGCCGGCAAGTCAGGGAAATGCATGGGAGAACGGTCGGGATCAGCCGACGAGGTTGGCCAGGGTCAGCAGCGCGAGCAGCAGCATCCAAAGCACGACGGAACGCCACACCAGCCCGACGACGCTTTGCAGATGGCCCAGCTGCGGCGGTGCGCCGGCCGTGGAGCCGGCGGCGCCGGTGGCGTCGGGCTCGGAGCCGGCATCGAAGGTCTTGCTGCGGTCGGGCGTGATGCCCGGCGCGGCCGCACCGCCGAGCTGCAGGCCCACGGCGCCGGCCGCGGACGCAAGGATGATGCCTTCGTTGGGATGCAGCCAGAGGCTGGCGTCGCGGCGCCAGCCGTTCACCGCCTCTTCGAAGTTGCCGACGATCGCAAAGCCGGTCGCGGTCAGCCGGGCCGGCAGGTGGTCGATCACCGTGAAGGCCTGGCGCGACAGGGCAAGCAGCCGCTGGTTGGTGGGCGCGTCCAGCGTGCGGCTCTTGAAGGCCCAGTAGCGGCTTGCGAACTCGGCCATGCGGTACAGCACCGCACCGGCCGGCCCGAGGCCGATGGTGGAGCAGACGATGAACCAGAAGAACACGCCGAAGACGTGGCGGTGCGCCGCGAGCAACGAATGCTCCACGACGTGGCGGATCAGCTCGGTGCGCGGCAGCTCGCTCGCATCCAGGTGGCGCCATTCGGCCAGCAGCTGGCGTGCGGTCGCGTCGTCGCCGCGCTCCATCGCGTCGCGGATGTCGGTGAAATAGTGGCTGAACTGCCTGAAACCCAGCGTCAGGTAGAGGATGAGGACATCCAGCCCCAAGGCCAGCAGCACGCTGAAGTGGCGCAACCCCCAGTACAGCAGCGCAACCGCCAGGCCCGGCACGAGGACCGTGATGGCCCAGACGACGACAGCGTGGTGCTCGTCGCCAGCGTCGAAGTTGCGCCCCGTCCAGCGTACCCAGCCGATGACCGATTGGTGCACGCGGTTGCCATGCCTCAAGGGCTTGAGTTGCTCACACAACAGGGCCAGCAGCACCGCGAAGAAATTCATGGGCCGGGATGATAGTGGCGCCGCGGGCGCGTTCAGCCGGTGGCGAGCAGACGGTAGAAGTTGCGCAACATCGCCGCCGTCGCGCCCCAGATGAAGTATTCGCGCTCCGCACCCTGCCAGGGCATGGACAAGAAGCGCCTTTGCGTGCCGGCGAACTCGAAGCTGTGGTGCCGGTGATGGGCCGGATTCATCAGGAAGGCCAGGGGCACCTCGAAGGCCTCGGCGACCTCGAAGTCGTCGAGTTGCATCGTGAAGCCGGGTTCCACGAGACCCACGACAGGCGTGACCTGGAAGGCCGTCACCGTCGAGTAGATGGGCAACTGGCCGATGACTTCGATATGACCGCGCGACAGGCCGATCTCCTCCTCGGTCTCGCGCAAGGCGGTGGCGACCGGGCCGTCGTCCTCAGGCTCCACACGTCCGCCGGGGAAGCTGATCTGGCCGGCGTGGTCGCGCAGGTGGTCGGTGCGCCGGGTCAGCAGCAGCGTGAGGCCGTCGGCATGCTGCACCAGCGGCACGAGGACGGCCGCGCCTGCGGGCTCGCGGTTGGCGAAGATGCCGCCGTCGCCGGGGAATTCAGGGCTCCAGCCGGCCTGTGACGCCAGCCGGGCCCGGATGGCCTCGGCTGTCAGGCCTGACGCCGGCACGGCGGGCAGATGGTCGTCGATGCTGGTGACCGGCGCGAGTTGGGGTTGGACGATGGGAGGACGATTCATGCGCGGAAAAAACAAAAGCCGCCGAGAGCGTACGCTCCGGGCGGCTTTGGTGTGGCGCGAAGGCCAACTTTTGCCTGCGTTAACGGCGCCAAGGGCGCCATTAACTTCGGCGAAAGCTCGCTTAGGCGAGCTTCTCTTTGATTCGAGCCGACTTGCCCGAACGCTGGCGGAGGTAGTACAGCTTGGCGCGGCGGACATCGCCACGGCGCTTGACTTCGATCGAAGCGATCAGGGGGCTGTACAGCTGGAACGTACGCTCCACGCCTTCGCCGCTGGAGATCTTGCGGACGATGAAGCTGCTGTTCAGGCCGCGGTTGCGCTTGGCAATGACGACGCCTTCGTAGGCCTGCACGCGCTTGCGGCTGCCTTCAACGACGTTGACGCTGACGATCACGGTGTCGCCGGGGGCGAAGACCGGAATGGTCTTGCCAAGACGAGCAATTTCTTCTTGCTCAAGGGTTTGGATCAGGTCCATCTGTAACTCCTGGGATCTTGGCGGGCCGCTATTTATCGGGGTGTTTGCAGCTCAACGCTTTTGTGAAGCATTTGAGCCACTCGGCCTGCCAGAGGATCGGACAGCCTTCTAGTGTAGCCGGAACCGCGGGTTTTGCCTAGAGGCTGGCCAAGAAGCGCTCGTCGGCCTTGCTCAGCAGGCCGGCAGCCCGGGCGGCAGCGATCAGCTCGGGCCGGCGCGCAGCCGTCAGCGCGAGCGACTGCTCGCGGCGCCAGCGCTTGATGTCGGCATGGTGGCCGGACAGCAGCACCGGCGGCACCGGCCGTTCCGGCTGGTCATCCTGGGCGGGAAGCACCTCGGGCCGGCTGAAGTGGGGGCAGTCCAGCAACCCGTCCGAGAAGCTGTCCTGCTGGTGGGACTGGGCGTCGCCCAGCACACCGTCCTGCAGGCGTGCCACCGCGTCCAGCAACGCCAACGCGGGCAGTTCGCCACCAGACAGCACGAAGTCGCCCAGGCTGAGCTCCAGTGTCACGTGGCGGTCCAGCACGCGCTGGTCTATGCCCTCATAGCGGCCGCACAGCAGGATGGCGCCGGGGCCGGCGGCGAGTTCCTGCACACGGGCCTGGTCGATGCGGGCACCGGTGGGGGTGAAATGGATGACGGCCGGCGCCGCCTCGCCTCGGTCGACCTTGACGGCAGCAAGCGCCTTCTCCAGCGGCTCGGCCAGCATGACCATGCCGGGGCCGCCGCCATAGGGGCGGTCATCGACCCGGCGGTAGTTGTCCTCGGCGAAATCGCGCAGCGGCCACAGGCGCACGTCGACCTGGCGGCTCTCGAAGGCGCGCCGCGTGACGCCATGCGTCAGGTGCGGCGCGAACAACTCCGGGAAGATCGTCAGGACGTCGAAGCGCATGGCGCGAGGCTCAGTAATCCGTGCCCCAGTCGACCGTGATGCGCTTCGCTTCTAGGTCCACGCCATCGACGAAGGCATCGACGAAGGGAATCAGCCGCTCCTGGTCGGGCTTGGCCGGCTCAACCACGCCTGGTGGCAGGATGCGCAGCACGCAGTGCGGGCCGGTGTCGATAAGGCCGATGACGCGGCCCAGTGCTGCCGATTCACGGTTGACGACGTCCAGGCCGATCAGGTCGATCCAGTAGTACTCGCCGTCGCCCGCGCGGGGGAAGTCGGTGCGCGAGACCCACAGCTCCCAGCCGCGCAACGCTTCGGCGCCGTTACGGTCCGTGATGCCGTCGGCGCTCGCGACAATGCCCTCGCCATGCTCGCGCACGGACAGCATCTTCAGCGCGCCCTGGCCGGGCTTGGGGCCCGGGCTCTTCAGGAACCAGTGCTTGGCCGAGAACAGCGCGTCGGGCTGGTCGGAATAGGCCTGGACCTTGAACCACCCCTTGACGCCCCAGGCGTCCAGGATGCGGCCGACCTGGATCAGGTCATCGGGCCAGGCGACGTCAGAAGCAAAAAACGGCGCCGAAGCGCCGTCTTGCTGAGGCTTGTTGCCTGCCACGGGGGCTTTAGGCAGCAACAGCAGCCGTCTTGGCTTCGCCGACCAGGCGCTCGACCGTGGGCGACAGCTGGGCGCCAACACCGACCCAGTAGCTCACGCGGTCTTGGGCGACGCGCAGCTTCTCGGCAGCGCCGGAAGCGATGGGGTTGTAGAAGCCCACGCGCTCGATGAAGCGGCCGTCACGACGCTGGCGGCTGTTGGCGACGACGATGTTGAAGAAGGGGCGCTTCTTGGAGCCGCCGCGAGCCAGACGAATCACAACCATGATGTTTCCTAAAATTTGGGTGACCGACGCACGAGGAGACACTCAGGGCGAGCAAGTCGAAAAGCAGGATCCCCTGCCAGGGGCGACACTGTAGATACGCCGCAGCCATCTGCGACCAGCGCCAAACCCAGCATTATAAACTCGACTTCACCCGGTTTGAGTAGTTCCCGATTCCAGCAAATGTCACAGCCCGCCTCTGCCTCCAGCACCCTGACCGTCCGCCCCAGTACCGACGCCGACCTCCCCGCCATCCAGGCCATCTATGGCCAGGCCGTGCTGGAAGGCACCGGCACCTTCGAAACCGAAGTGCCCGGCATCGAGGAAATGGGCCGCCGCCGCCAGGAGGTTCTGGGCCGCAACCTGCCCTGGCTGGTGGCCGAACGCGGCGGAGAAGTGCTGGGCTATGCCTATGCAAACTACTTCCGCCCCCGCCTGGCCTACCGCTTCTGCGTCGAGGACTCCATCTACTTGTCCCCCGCCGCCCAGGGCCAGGGCGTGGGCCGGTTGCTGCTGGCCGAACTGATGGCCCGCTGCGAGGCGGCTGGCGCGCGCCAGATGCTGGCCGTCATCGGTGATGCCGCCAATGCCGGCTCCATCGGCGTGCACTCGGCCCTGGGCTTCGAGCACACCGGCGTGCTCAAGAGCGCCGGCTGGAAGTTCGGCCGCTGGCTGGACGTCGTGCTGATGCAGCGCACGCTGGGCCTGGGCGACAGCGCGGCGGCTGAATGATCAGCGGCGTCAAGCACAAAGCCGTCGCAACCTGGCTGGCCCTGCTCGTGGGCGTCTTTGGCCTGCACCGTTTCTACCTGCATGGACTCAAGGACCGCTGGGCCTGGCTGTTCCCGCTGCCGACTCTGCTTGGTCTTTATGGCGTGAACCGCATGGACCACCTCGGCCAGGACGACCGCCTGGCCTGGGTGCTGATCCCCTTCCTGGGCCTGAGCCTGGTGGCCGCCCTACTGGGCGGCATCGTCTATGGCCTGATGCCGGACGAGCGCTGGAACGAGCGCTTCAACCCCGGACGCCCGGCCTCACCCGGCGGCTGGGGCGCCGTCATCGGCGTCGTGCTGTGCCTGCTCATCGGCGGCACCGCGCTGATGGCGACCATCGCCTTCAGCGCCCAGCGCTATTTCGAGTCCCAAGCCGATCAATAGATCGCGAAGCTGATCCAGTAGCAGACGCCGGCCACCAGGGCGGCGGCTGGGATCGTGAAGATCCACGCCCAGACGATGGTGCCGGCCACGCCCCAGCGAACGGCCGAGGCGCGCTGCACCGAGCCCACGCCGACGATGGCGCCGGTGATGGTGTGCGTCGTCGACACGGGGATGCCCAACGCCGTGGCGAGGAAAAGCGTGATTGCCCCGCCCGTCTCGGCGCAGAAGCCACCCACGGGCTTGAGCTTGGTGATGCGTTGACCCATGGTCTGCACGATGCGCCAGCCGCCGAACATGGTGCCCAGGCCGATGGCGATATAGCAGCACACGATGACCCAACTCGGCGGCGCCTTGTCGCCAACGCCCACCATGCCAGCGGCAATCAACAGCATCCAGATCAGGCCAATGGTCTTCTGCGCGTCGTTACCGCCATGGCCCAGGCTGTACAAGCCCGCAGACACGAGTTGCAATCGCCGGAACCAGCGGTCGATGCGGATCGGTGACTTGTGCCGGCAGATCCAGGCCACGATGACCATCATCAGCGACCCGAGCAGGTAGCCCAACAGCGGCGACACGATGATGAAGGCCACTGTCTTCCAGATGCCGCCCGCGACCAGGGCCTGCGGGCCGGCCTTGGCGACGACGGCGCCCACGATGCCGCCGATCAACGCGTGCGAGGAGCTTGACGGGATGCCCCACCACCAGGTGACGAAGTTCCAGGCGATGGCGCCTATCAATGCGCCGAAGACGACGTGGTGGTCCACGATGCCGGGCTCAACGATGCCCTTGCCAATGGTGGCCGCCACCTTGAGCTGGAAGAAGGCGATGGCGACCACGTTGAAGAAGGCCGCGAACAGCACGGCCTGCTGGGGCTTGAGCACGCCGGTGGAGACCACCGTGGCGATGGAGTTGGCTGCGTCGTGGAAGCCGTTCATGAAGTCGAACAGCAAGGCCAACACGACGAGCAGGGCTACCACCCAGAAGGCGATTTCTGCCTGAGGCATGGTCGTTCCCGGATCAGGAGTTCTCGAGGACGATGCCCTCGATCAGGTTGGCCACGTCCTCGCAGCGGTCGGAGATGGATTCGAGCTGCTCATAGATCGCCTTGAGCTTGATGAGCTCGCGCACATCCTCCTGTTCGCGGAACAGGCGCGACATGGCCGAGCGCATGACGCGGTCGGCATCGGATTCGAGGCGGTCGATCTCTTCGCAGGTTTTCAGCGCGGCCTCGGTCGTGGCGGGCTTGCTGAGGTTGGGCAGCAGCGTGACGGCGTGCTGCACTCGCTCGCAGCAGCGCACCGACAGCGTCGCCAGCTGCAGCACCTGCTCGGGCACGGAGCGCACGTCGTACAGCGAGAGTGTCTCGGAGGAGTCCTGCAGCAGGTCCAGGATGTCGTCCATCGCGTTGATCAGGCCGTGGATCTGCTCGCGGTCGATGGGCGTGATGAAGGTGCGGTGCAGCAGCCGGTTCACTTCGGCCGTGACGCGGTCGGCGGCATGCTCGGCCCGGTCAACCTCGTCGGCGTACTGCTGGCGCAGCGTCGGGTCGGCGTAGTTTTCGATCATCTTCAGGAAGGCGCGCGCCCCTTCCGCGATGAATCCGCCATGCTCGTTGAAGAGCTCAAAAAAATTGCCCTCACGGGGCAGCAGTTTGCCGAACAGCATCGCCGTCCTTCTTTTGTTCTGATGGGAAAGGTCGTGAGTTTACCTAGGCCGCCTTCATGACCGCATCATGACCGGAAGATGAAATAGACGGCGCCCAACAGGCACAGGCCGGCCCAGAGGAAGTCCAGCTTCATCGACTCGCCCATGTAGTACAGGCTGAAGGGCACGAAAACCGCCAGGGTGATGACCTCCTGGATGATTTTCAGCTGCGCCAGGCTGAAGCCTGCACCGTGGCCAATGCGGTTGGCCGGCACCTGCAGCAGGTACTCGAACAGCGCGATGCCCCAGCTGATGAGGGCGGCGATCCACCACGGCTTGGTGGCCAGCCCCTTCAGGTGGCCGTACCAGGCGAATGTCATGAAGACGTTGGACAGGATGAGCAGCCCGACCGTCTGCCAGCCCGCGGGCAGTGTGAACACGTGAAGTCTCCTAAAGGGAAAGCGGGCCCAGGCGCTCGATGCGCTGGGCCTGCCAGCCGTCGCCCGCGGCCAGATGCGCCAGCTCGGGCGCGATCTCCAGCAGCGGCCTCAGCACGAAGGCGCGCTCGCCCAGGCGCGGGTGGGGCAGGGTCAGCCGCGGCACGTCGAGCACCAGGTCGTCATAGAGCAGCAGGTCCAGGTCCAGCGTGCGCGGTGCATTGCGATAGGGGCGCTCGCGGCCGTGGGCCAGTTCGATGGCCTGCAAGGCGTCCAGCAGCTCAAGGGGCGCCAAGGCCGTGTCCAGCGCCGCCACGGCATTGAGGAAGTCCGGCCCGCCGGCGTCGACGGGGGCACTGCGCCAGGCGCTGGACAAGGCGGCAACACGGGTGCCCGGCAGGGCCGCGAGGCTGAGCGAGGCCTGGGTCAATGTGGCCGGCAGATCGTCGCCAAGATTGGCGCCGAGGCCAATGTAGGCGCGCGAACTCACTCGGCGCTGGGGGCGGCCGCCGCAGCGCCCTCCCCGCCTCCCTGCCCGCCAGGCTTGCGGCGACGACGGCGGCGCTTCTTGGCCGGCGCGTCGGCATCGGAAGCGGCGGGCGTAGCCGCCTCTTCGCCGGCAGGCACTTCAGGGCGCGGTGCGCGCACGACGCGCGGCTGTTTCTGCTGGGCGGTACGGGCCTCGGCGAGCAGCGCCTGACGGTCGTCGTCGCTGCCCAGCGCAAAGTCCTCCCACCAGTCGGCCAGGGACGCGTCGACCTCGCCCACGTCGGCGCGCAGGCGCAGGAAATCGAAGCCGGCGCGGTAGCGCGGCTGCTCCACGAGGCTGAACACGCCGGAACCGGTGCGGCGCTCGAAGCGGGTCTGCATCATCCAGATCTCGCGCATGTCGGCGGCCAGCTTGCCGCGACCGGAGATGTCGCCGATGCGGGCGTCAAAGACGGCATCGATGGCCTGGGCCAGGGCCGGCACGGGCGGCTCTCCACTCGTGCGCAACTTGTTCCAGCGGTCCAGCACCTCATGCCAGAGCATGCAGGCCAGCATGAAGCTGGGGCTGACGCCGCGGCCTTCGTTGACGCGGCGGTCGGTGTCCTCGAAGGCCTGGCGCACAAAATTGCCACGCACGCCTTCATGCAGGTCGCCGGCCTCGTTCAGCATGGCATCCAGCACTGCGAAGACCTTGCCACCCTGCCCCACCAGGCCCAGCTTCTTGAGCTGCACGAGGCTGGCCAGCGAATGGCCGGTCTGCAGCAGCTTGATCATTTCGTCGAACAGGCGCGAGGCCGGCACGTTGGCCAGCAGCGGGATGCAGGCGGCCACGGGGGCCAGCGTCTTCTTCTCCAGCTCGAAGCCCAGCTTGGCCGCGAAGCGCACGGCGCGGACGATGCGCACCGGGTCCTCGCGATAGCGGGTGTCGGGGTCGCCGATCATGCGCAGCACCTTGGCCTTGGCGTCGGCCAGGCCGCCGTGGTAGTCCACGACCAGGCGGCGCTGCGGGTCGTAGTACATCGCATTGACCGTGAAGTCACGGCGGGCGGCGTCCTCGATCTGCGGGCCCCAGACGTTGTCGCGCAGCACACGGCCGCTGGCGTCCACGGCGTGGGCCTTGCCATCCAGCTCGCCCTTGGCCGTCTTCTCGTTGCCGTTGACGGCATCGGACTCGGCCGGCAGTGCGCGGAAGGTCGACACCTCGATGACCTCATGCTCACGGCCGCGACCATAGACGACGTGCACGATGCGAAAGCGCCGGCCGATGATGAAGGCGCGGCGGAACAGCCCCTTGACCTGCTCGGGCGTCGCGTTCGTCGCGACGTCGAAATCCTTGGGCCGCATGTCCAGCAGCAGGTCGCGCACCGCGCCGCCGACGATGTAGGCCTCGAAACCGGCGTCGGCCAACGTCTTGACGACCTTGACGGCGCGCTCGTCGAGCAGGTCCGGGTTGATGCCATGCACCTCGGCCGGAATCTCGACGCGCTTGCCCAGCGGCGTTTTCTTGGAAGCCGCCGCAGCGGGCTTGCCGAGCAGCTTGTCGATGAACTTCTTGATCATGCGAAGAGTTGGAGCTGGGGCCAACCACGCTCGGCGGCGATGCGCGCAAGCGTGGGGCTGGGGTTGGTCGCCACCGGATGGCTGACCCGCTCGAGCAGCGGGAGATCGTTGGTCGAGTCGCTGTAGAACGTCACGCGCTCGAAATCACGCCATTTTGCCCCCTGGCCGTGCAACCAGTCGTCAACTCGCGCGATCTTTCCTTCCCGGAAGCTGGGCACCCCCCGGATCGCACCCGTGTACACCCCCTGGCCATCGCGCTCCAACTGCACGGCAATGAGGTGGGCTATGCCGAAGGCGTCGGCGATGGGCGCGGTGACGAATTCGTTCGTCGCCGTCACGAGGGCGATCAGGTCGCCGGCGGCACGATGCTTCTCCACCAGGGCCACCGCCTCCGGCCGCAGCGCCGGCTTCATGACCTCGGCCATGAAGCGCTCGCGCATCGCCAGCGCCTCGGCCAGCGGCCGCGACCGGAACGCCGACGTCGCGAAATCCACATAGGCCGGCAAGTCCAGCGTGCCGGCGTTGTACTGCGCAAAGAATTCGTCGTTCCTGGCGCCCCAGACCTCACCGTCCACCCAGCCGACATCCACCATGAAGGCCCCGAAGGCGTGGTCGGAGTCCACCGGGATCAGCGTCCCGTCCAGATCAAACAGCGTGAGATTCATAAAATGGGGTCAGAGTCGATTTTCTCTTCAGCGGTTTCACCAGCCTCGTCGGCCAGCATGGTCTTGAGCAGCGGCAGCGTCAGCGCCCGCTTGCTGGCCATCGCAAATTCGTCCAGCCGCTCCAGCAGCGCCATCAAGCCTTTGAGGTTGCGCTCGAAGCGTGTCAGCAGGTAGCTCAACACATCGTCGCCCAGCAGCAGGCCGCGGCGGTCCGCTTCGCGGCGCAGCACGGCGCGCATCTCGGCTTCGCGCAGCGGCTCCAGCGCAAAGCTCGGCCCCCAGCCCAGGCGGGTGCGCAGATCCTCGCGCAAGTCCAGGTCGACGGCGGGTGCGTCGGCCGTCGCAACGACGGTATAGCCCTGACCCGCCGACGCGACAAAGAGCGCGAACGCGGCATGCTGCTGGCCGCCGTCGAAGCGCTGGCAGTCATCCAGCAGCAGCAGGCTCTCGTGCGTGGGCAGCTCCCAGGGCAAGGCCGTGTCGGCGTCATACCAGGCCACGCGCTGGCCGGCGGCCTGCCAACGCTCGGCCAGCGCGCGCAGCAGGTGTGTCTTGCCCGAACCCGTCGGCCCCCACAGCAGCACCGGCGGGCCGCCGGGCACCAGGCCTTGCAGATAGGCCAGCGCCTCGGCATTGGCGCCGGGCAGGAAGTTGTCGAAGCTGTGCGTAGGCGGTGCCAGCAAAGCGAGGGGAATCTGCCTCATCGGGAAAAGTTCAACGGAATAGCGCGCTCGCCAGGTAAGCCCGGCGCAGCCGCCCAGCCGCAACGACGGCCAGCGCCGACAGCGGCAGCGCGATCAGCACGCCGATGAAACCCAGCAGATGGCCAAAGGCCAGCAGCGCGAAGATGACCATCAGCGGGCTCATGCCGATGCGTTCGCCCACAAAGCGCGGCGTCAGCACAAAGCCCTCCAGCAACTGGCCCACGCCGAAGACGACGGCGACGGCCGCTACACCATAGAAACTGGCGAACTGCAGCAGGCCCGCCAGCAGCGCGAGCAGCAGGCCCAGGCCAAAGCCCAGGTAGGGGATGAAGACGGCCAGCCCGGTGAAGATGCCGATGGGCAGCGCGAGGTCGAAGCGCGCCAGCGCCAGCCCGGCGCTGTAATACACGGCCAACGCCAGCATGACGAGCAGCTGGCCGCGCAGGTACTGGCCGAGCGTCGCGTCACACTCACCCAGGAAGTCACCGACCGGCTCGCGCGCCGTCGGTGGCACCAGCGCCCAGGCACGCTCCCGCAGTTGCGGCCAGTCGTTGAGCAGATAGAAGAGCACAACCGGCAGCAGCACCGCGTTGCCGATGAAGGCCAGCAGGAAGCTGCCGCCGATGCGGGCCGAACTCAGCACGGTGCCGGCCCAGTCCTCGAGGTTGGCGTCCAGGTACTTCAGCACAAAGGCCTTGATGCTGGCGGGGTCCAGCTGAAGCTGTATGCCCCATTGCGCCAGCCAGGGCGCGACCTTTTCGTTGGCCACCTTGGCCAGCGCCGGGATCTGCTCGCGCAGCGCCGGGATCTCCTTGTTCAGGATGGGCAGCACGAGCAGCACCAGGGCCAGCAGGGCCAGCACGAACAGCAACTCGACGAGCACCACCGCGACGATGCGCGGCACGCGCCGGGCGGCCAGAGCCTCCACAGCGGGCGTCAGCGCATAGGCCAGCACCATGGCCGTGACGAAAGGCGCCAGCACCGGCGACAGCAGCCAGAGCAGCAGGCCCAAGGCCGCGGCGACGCCGACCCAGGCCAGGGCGATGCGTTGGTTCTTGCTGAGCTTCATCATGGGTGGGCTTTGCGAAGGGCGCGGATTGTCACTGAAGCGGCGCCTGGCCCTGCTCAAGCAGCACGGCCAGGCGGGCGCGCAGCTCGGCGGCGTCAGGCGCGTCACCGCGCTCGGCAAGGTACGCGGCCAGATCATCGGCCGCCGCGGCAGACGCACCCAGCGCATCCAGCACCAGGCCGCGGTCCCGTCTTTCGGCCAGGTCGCCGGGCAGCAGGACGACCAGCCGCTGCTGCACGGCCAGCAGGCGCTGCCAGTCCTGCGCGGCACGGTGCACTTCCTTCAGGTTGCGCAGCATGCGTGCCAGGATCTGGCGGGGCGCTGCGGCGCGCAGGAAGAACTCCAGCGGCAGTTCCAGGTCGTCAGGCAGGCCGCTGCCCTGGCGGTACAGGGCCAGGCGCTCGTCCAACCGCGCTGGCGACAGCGATTCCCCGGTGAAGGGGTCGATGACGGCCTCGCCCAGCCCCACCTTGCACTTGATGAGGAAATGCCCCGGGAAGGCCACGCCGGCGGCGCGCAGGCCGACCTGCTCGGCCAGCTCCAGCATCAGCACGGCCAGCGCGATGGGCAGGCCACGACGGGTTTCCAGCACGCGATGGATGAAGCTGTTGTCGACCGCGTAGTAGTTGTTCAGGTTGCCCGCAAAGCCCAGCTCGCCATGGAAGAAGCGCGTCAGCAGCCGCAGCCGGTGGGCCGGCGCGGCGTCCTTCGGGATGCGCTCCTTGAGGCGGCGCGCCAGCGTGTCCACGTCGGCCAGCACGGCTTGCACGTCGAGCTGGGGGTGGTCGTCCTGGGCCAGGCTGATGGCAGCCTCAAGCAGGTTCAGCCCCGCGTCCTCCGCCACGAGGGTGGCGAAGTAGTTCAACGGGGTGGTCTGGGCAAAACGCATATCGGGGTCAGCCATCTATGGCGCTTTCGCGCCACCCGCTACTCACGAAGCAGGGTATTCCGGGCCGAGCGCTGGGCCGCTCCCGAGCCGGCCCGCCTGAGACTGCTTGCGGCTCAATGCCGTAAGCAGCCTCGTCCCCGCGGGGGACCGACCAGGTTCGCGCGCGTTCAGCGCCGCGAGAATGGGCGAGGGGCATTTTCACTTCAGGTCGGGCGGGCCAGTGCCCTGAGTTTCATGCCAGCCAGCACCAGCACGGCGAAGTAGACAACAGCGCTGCCGCCCAGGCTGGCCGCCATGACCAGGGCGCGCTGCAGTTCATGCGCGCCCAGGGCAATCCAGTCCAGCCGCACGGCAAGCTGCCATTGCAGCAGGCCCATGGCCAAACTGGCCAGGCCCACGCGCAGCGCATAGCCCGTCCAGCCCGGCTCCGGGCGATAGCTGCCCAGCTTCTTCAGCCCCCACAGCAGCCAGGTGGCGTTGACCAGCGCCCCAAGGCCGATGGAGAGCGCCAGGCCCGCCACGCCTATCCAGGGCACGAAGACGAGGTTGAAGCACTGGGTCAGCACAAGCACGGCCACGGCAATCTTGGCCGGCGTGCCGGTGTCCTGCCGGGCGTAAAAGCCCGGCGCCAGCACCTTGATGGCGATCAGCCCAAGGAGGCCCACACCCCAGCCCATCACCGACTCGGCGGTATGCGCCACGTCGGTAGGATGGAACGCGCCACGGTGGTAGAGCACGGCCGTCAACGGCAGGGCGAACACCAGCAGCGCCACGGCGCAGGGCAGCGCCAGCAGCAGCACCATGCGCAGCCCCCAGTCCAGCAGGCGGCTGTACCGCTCGGTCTCGCCCGAGGCCTGGGCAGCCGAGAGCTGCGGCGTCAGCACGGCGCTGAGCGCCACGCCCAGCAGCCCGATCGGGAACTCCATCAACCGGTCGGCATAGTTCAGCCAGGACGTTGCGCCCTCGGCCAGGTGGCTGGAGATCTGCGTGTTGATCATCAGCGACAGCTGGGACACGCCCACGCCCAGCAGCGCCGGCCCCATGGCCAGCAGCATGCGCCCCACGCCAGGGTGCGCCTGGGATTCGCGCAGGCCGCGCCAGCTCCAGCGCATGCGCGGGCGCATGCCGATGCGGCTCAGCGCCGGCCATTGCACGGCCAGTTGCAGCACGCCGCCAAGCACGACGCCCGCGGCCATTGCATAGATCCCCGGGTAGCCTGCCTGTTGCAGCGGTTTGGCCAGCGCCCAGCCGGTGGCGATCATGCTCAGGTTGAGCAGCACGGGCGAGGCCGCAGGCACGACAAAGCGCCGCCAGGTGTTCAGGATGCCTGCCGACAAGGCCACCAGCGACATGCAGCCGATGTAGGGGAACATGTAGCGGGTCATGACGACCGAGGCGTCGAACGCCTGCGTCGACAGGCCCGAGCCCAGCAGCCAGACCAGCAGCGGTGCCGCGAAAATGCCGATGACGGAGGTCGCGATCAGCACCCACAGCAACACGGTGGCCACGGCATCGACGAGGCGATGGGTCGCCTCGTCGCCCTCGGTGGCCCTTGTTGCAGCCAGCAGCGGCACGAAGGCCTGTGAAAAGGCCCCTTCCGCAAACAGCCGGCGCAGCAGGTTGGGGATGCGGAACGCCACCAGGAAGGCGTCGGTCATCGCGGTGGCGCCGAAAAGGCCGGCCACCATCTGTTCACGAACAAGGCCGGTGATGCGCGAGGTCAGGGTCAGGAGGGATATGGTCGACGCAGCGCGCAGCAGATTCATGGCGGCGGATTATCAGTGGCACAAATAGCGCCTCTTTTGAAACTCCGCCGCAGGACTTGGCTTAAACCCTGATCCCATGCTATACTCGCTGTCTTTGCACCAACTGGGTATAGATACAGCATGGCAACCAGCTCCAAAGCCAAGAAGAAGACTGTTCGCCTGGCGTCGGGCCGCAAGCGCGCCCGCCAGGACGTCAAGCTCAACGCAGCGAACACCGCACTGCGCTCCAAATTCCGCACGGTCATCAAGAACGTGCAAAAGGCCGTGACGGCCGGCGACAAGCCCAAGGCCGCCGACCTGTTCAAGGCTGCCCAGGCTGTCATCGACTCTGTCGCTGACAAGGGCATCTTCCACAAGAACAAGGCTGCTCGCCACAAGAGCCGCCTGTCCGCCAAGATCAAGGCGCTCGCCGCCTAAACCCCAATCCAGCTCTGGTGCAAGCAAGAGGCCCGCTTCGGCGGGCCTTTTGCATTTCTGGGCCAGACAGGCATTGTTTTCGGGCCGAGCGCAGGGCCGCTCCCAAGCCGGCCCATCAGGCGATGTGCTTGCGGCTCAATGCCGCAAGCATCGCCGTCCCCTCGGGGGACCGACTGGGCTGCCCGCGTTCAGCAGGGCGAGACCGGGCGAGGGGCCTGCTCTAGTGCCATTCTCCCGGGCCGACCCCTTGGATGCTGCGGTCGCGCAGCCACTCCGCCACGGCCCGCGCCACCCACTGAGGGTCATCCAGCGGCAGATCATGGCCCGCCTTGGTGTGCAGCCGCAGCGGCGCACCCCAGGCACGACTGATGGCCTGGGAGCAGCGCCAGTCCACCAAGGTATCGGCCTTGCTGCACAGCAGCAGCATGGGCGCGGCCGGGCGGGTGCGGCTGGCGCGGTAGCGCATGCTGGCGAGCATTTGGCGCACCGTGTTGCGCACGCCCAGCGGGTGCTGGCGTTGCAGTTCGACCCAGCGGTCCAGCACCTCGTTGGTGGGTGTCAGCCGCGTCGTCAGGTTGAGCACGCGGCGCTCGCGCATGCGAGCGCTGAAGCGGCTCAGCGACAGCAGCAGCAGCCCGAGATAGTTCAGCGGCCGCGGCTTGCGGAAGAGTTCGCTGAACGGCCGCAGGCTGGGATTGATCAGCACGCCCGCCTGAACTTCCGTGGGGTACCGATTGGCCCAGTCGCTCAGCACGGCGGCCCCCAGCGACATGCCCACCAGCGATACGGGCCCGACCACGCCACGGGCCTGCAGTTCGGCGCGGCAGGCGTCGACGATGGCCGAAACCTGGGTGGGGCTGGCCTGGCGGCGCAGCGTACCGGTACCCGGCAAGTCCAGCATCAGCAGCCGCGAAGCCGGCTGCAGCGCTTGTAGTTCTCGCAGCAGGTGATCCGGGAAAACGCCCCAGTGGCCGCTTTCGCGCGACAGGCCGCGCAGCAGCACCCAGGTCGGCGTCGGCGCGCGCTCCGCCGCCTGCGCCACGGTGGGCGAAGTGAGGAAGGTGTCGGCAACCAGTGACGCGGCGCTGGGATTCATCGGCCTGTGAGGATAACGGCCGTCCGGGGTGCCAAGCCCTGGGAATGTCGCTAAGGCAGGGGGGGGTCAGGCGCCCGGTTTGCCCTTGGACGCGTCGGGCCCATCAGGCAAGAGGCAGGCGTCAGCCACCTGGAGGCTGTTGTCGCGGGCGAAATTCATGACGAAGTCCCAGGCCATGGGCTCGAGGTGCTTGAGCTCCTCGTTGACGATCACGCACTTCACGCCATTGATGACGGTCGGCACGCACAGCGGCGAGTAGCCGATGTAATCGCCAATGCCGGGGCGCACGCCGCCGGGCCGAAAGCAGGACATTGCGCCGGCCAGCCGCTCGGCCCAGTCGCTCGGGCGGAAGGTTTTTCCGTCCAGGGTCACACCTTGGATGAAGACTTCGCGCGGCGGGGGGGCAACGGTCATTGGAACAGGGGGCTTCGCACTACAGCGGAGCTCCGCTGCCAAAGACCGCTATTGTGCCTCGACGCACGCCTATCTGCTGCGGCGCAACAAATCTCCCGGTATCAACCCTAGAATCAAAAGCCCACTTTTCCTCAACCCTTTCAGGAACCTTGATGAACGCTGTTCCCGCCTCGTCCGAGCCCCATGTGATGCCGACCTACGGCCGCCTGCCCATTGCGCTTTCGCATGGCCAGGGCGTCTGGGTCTGGGACACAGAAGGCCGACGATTCCTGGATGGGTTGGGCGGTATCGCGGTCAACACGCTGGGCCACAACCACCCGCGCCTGGTTCCCGCCCTGCAGGACCAGATCTCCAAGCTGATCCACACGAGCAACTACTACCGCGTGCCGCTGCAGGAGCAGCTCGCCGCCAAGCTCTGCGAGATTTCGGGCCTGGCCAACGTCTTCTTCTGCAACAGCGGCCTGGAAGCCAACGAGGGCGCGCTGAAGATCGCCCGCAAGTACGGCCACGACCGCGGCAACGACAACCCGGCCGTGCTGGTGTTCGAGGGCGCCTTCCATGGCCGTTCGATCGCGACGCTGTCGGCCACCGCCAACCCGAAGATCCAGGCCGGCTTCGGGCCACTGGTGCCGGGCTTCGTGCGCGTGAAGCTCAACGACACCGCCGCCGTCGAGGCCGCGCTGAACGACAACCCGAACATCACGGCCATCTTCCTGGAGACCATCCAGGGCGAAGGCGGCATCAACCCGGCCCGCATCGAGTTCCTGCAGGCGCTGCGCCGCATCTGCGACGAGCGCGACCTGCTGCTGATGCTGGACGAGGTGCAATGCGGCATCGGCCGCACGGGCAAGTGGTTCGCGCACCAGTGGGCCGGCATCAAGCCCGATGTCATGCCGCTGGCCAAGGGCCTGGGCTCGGGCGTGCCGGTGGGCGCCATCGTCTGCGGCCCCCGTGCCGCGGGCGTGCTGCAAGCCGGCAACCACGGCACCACCTTCGGCGGCAATCCTCTCGCCATGCGCGCCGGCGTCGAGACGCTGAAGATCATGGAAGAAGACGGCCTGCTGGCCAATGCTGCCGCCGTCGGTGAGACGCTGCGCCACGCCTTGGCTGAAGGGCTAGGCGGTGTCGAAGGCCTCGTCGAGATCCGTGGCCAGGGCCTGATGCTGGGTGTCGAGCTGGACCGTCCCTGCGGCGTGCTGCTGGGCCAGGGCGTCGAGGCCGGGCTGCTGTTCAGCGTGACGGCCGACCGCGTCATCCGCCTGGTGCCGCCGCTGATCCTGACGCATGACGAGGCCAAGGAGATCGCCAAGCGCCTCGTGCCGCTGGTGAAGACCTTGCTGGCCCAGCCCAAGCCATGAAGCCGGGGCATGCATTGATGCGCCACTACCTGCAGTTCAAGGACTTTCGCGCCGAGGAATACGCCCACCTGTTCGACCGCGCCGCCACCATCAAGCGACGCTTCAAGAACTACGAGAAGTACCAGCCGCTGCAGGACCGCACGCTGGCCATGATCTTCGAGAAGGCCAGCACGCGCACGCGCGTCAGCTTCGAGGCGGGCATGTACCAGATGGGCGGCTCCGTCGTGCACCTGACGACCGGCGACAGCCAGTTGGGCCGCGCCGAGCCGGTGGAAGACTCAGCGCGCGTCATCAGCCGCATGGTCGACATCGTCATGATCCGCACCTTCGAGCAGGACAAGATCGAGCGCTTCGCGGCGCACTCGCGCGTGCCGGTCATCAACGGCCTGACGAACGAGTACCACCCCTGCCAGATCCTGGCCGACCTGTTCACCTTCATCGAGGCACGCGGCATGGACCGCCGTGGCGCGATCGACATGGACTGCCTCAAGGGCCGCGTCGTCGCCTGGGTGGGTGACGGCAACAACATGGCCAACACCTGGCTGCAGGCGGCGGAGATCCTGGGCTTCAAGGTGCACGTCAGCACGCCCAGTGGCTATGAGGTGGACCCCGCCGTGGCCGGCATCAAGGACCCAGGTTGCTACCGCGTGTTCAAGGACCCGCGCGAAGCCTGTGCCGGCGCCGACCTCGTCACCACCGACGTCTGGACCAGTATGGGCTACGAGGCCGAGAACGAGGCCCGCAAGGCCGCGTTCGCGGACTGGTGCGTGGACTCCGAGATGATGTCCAGGGCGAAGCCCGATGCGTTGTTCATGCACTGCCTGCCGGCCCACCGTGGTGAGGAGGTGGCAGCCGAGGTCATCGACGGGCCGCAGTCGGTGGTCTGGGACGAAGCTGAAAACAGAATGCACGTGCAGAAGGCACTGATGGAGTACCTGTTGCTCGGTCGGATTGGCTAGCCGCTGAAAAAACAGTCCTGCGCTGAGACAAAAAGTCCTGCGCTGGGGCTGTTCCGACAAAGAGTTCTGCCCCAGGGGCCCGTCTTCCAGCCGGGCCCCTTTTCATTTCAGTGCTGCGCTCCTATGAAGCGCCGTGTGAATTGCGCGCCCTTCTCAAATCGCGCCAGAGACGGCACTCATCGCGCTGCTGGGCTGAGCGACGAGCAAGGCAAGGCGCGCTCTGGCGCGCAGCTAGTTGGAGCGTGGAATGTTGCCAAATGCAGAGTCCAGCCAAGAGCGGCTTTGTGAAGGGCAGCATGCCGAGCTCCGCGGGCATGACCTCTTTGCTCCGAAGATGCTGCTGCGCTATGAAATCCGAGCGCTACGTTTCTGCTTCAGTGCTCCAGCGCAACGCAATTCCAGGGCGAGAGCCTCTGAGGCGCGAGCACGTGCTGAACACGAAGCGTCGTCCTAGGGCTCCACCCTTTTCCATACGTAAGCCTGGAAACTTCCTCTTCGACGCGGCCGCCACATCTTCAACGCAATGCCGAGCACCCCAGCCACCAGCAGAACGGCAGCAGCCGGTTCGGGCACCGCTGTTGGCGTGAGGATCAACGCCGTACCCACAAATTGCCCTGGTCGATAGCCATAGGCGGCAATCAGCCCAGTCTCACCAATTGCCGTCGCATCGGTGATGACCCAATCCCCGAAGGCGACGCCGACAAGTGCCGTATTGAGGTTCACCATTCGGCCATCCTCATACACGAAACCATGCCCTTCGCCGTCGTAGTAGATGTTTCCGACCGCAACACCAGCGTTGTTGATGGCTGTGGCGGCTGCTTGCAAGGGGGCCCCATGCCGGGGAGACGTGGGTAGACCTGGGTTGTCGACCAGACCCAGGTCTTTCGTCGTTGTGCCATTAAAGAGGAATGCGTGTGCCATCCCATTGGGTAGCGATGCCTCCCCAACTACAAAGCCACTGTCATTGATGTCCCAACCTGTGGAATGAGTACCGCCAAAGCTGGGAATGGCCGTCGCGCCGCTGCTGTTTGCGACGTAGGCAACGACTAGGCTGCCGTCCTCGGTGAGGTTTACCTGACCGGTCACCGCGCCCGCGCTGTTGATCCCGTAGGCAACGGACGACCCAGTAGCGCTTAGAGCGGTCAGATTCACCTTAGCTGGCGGTGTGCCGGCAGAGACCGTGAAAGCACCAAAAGGACCATCGAACGGTGGCACGGTGCCTGAAAAACCCACCACCAACCCTGCATTGTTGATGGCATTGCCAAAGCTTGACCGGCCGCCAAGCGTCCCTAGGTCTATGGGCGACGCGCCGGGCTGATACAGGAACGGCCGGTACTCCCCTGGAACGTTGGTCTGCGAGAAGCCAACTACCTGACCTGCGTCATTGAGACCAAGAGCTTTGCTGTACTGCCCACCAAGCGTCGGAATGAAGGACGCGGATGTGGCGTCTCCGATAAAAGCTTTCCAAAGGCCTTCGGGCGTGTAGCCGTAACCTACGACCATACCCGACGAGTTGATGCCTGTAGGCACCATCGCAATGGTGCCCGGGAGGCCCGGTACAGCTGCGACGCCGTAGCTGGTGGCGGACGCGTTCCCAACCACAAAGACACAGGCCAACGCCGTCAGGACCGCGCGCATTCTGCTCATATCGACCTCCCTTTATGCAGGAAGTATCGCGTCGCAGGAACTGCTCTCGGGCCCGCGTTTACCGGGGCGCACTCGCCGGCGGTGCGCATTGCCGGTATGCCGATCAGTAAGTGACCGCGAGTCGCTTTCGTGCGGTCTGGTCTCCGCTCCAGTTCGTTCCGGTCCCGCAAACAAACCAGCGCCCGTCGGACTTGGTAGAAACCACGTCGCGCCAGCCCGAGTAGTCTCCCGTCGTAGCGTTCACCTCAATCGAACCGTTGACGAAGCGCTTCGCCAGGCCACCCGCGCCGTGACGATCTGACAGCTGAACGGTCTTCGGTCTAGCTCCTGTTGGAAGCCGAACGCACATCGCCGCGCAGGACGCGCCGTCTCTTTTCCCTGTGACCTTGTTCCAGAGACCTGCGAGGTCACCGCCCGACGACTCAGCCACCTCATCGGCCTTGTTTACCAGGATGACGACTGAGGCGACTTTGGGTCCCATGGCCTTCCCTACAGCTTTAACCACTTTCTTGTCTTTGCCGAGCGATGCGAGGGTAGTCGGAATGCCGCAGCTGGGGTTCTCGCTGCGGACGTACATGCCTACCGGCACGTCTTTCTGCACGGACACAGCTCGCACAGGTGCTTGATGCTTTCCATGAGGCATGGCCTCAACTGAGGTTGCTATGAAAGAAGCAAGCGTCAAAGCGATAAGCGGCTTCACCATTCGTCCTTTCAATGCGAATCCGCGGATTGCAATCGAAAGCCTGGCCACACTGCATCCTCAATACTGCGCAGGAGCAGCACATGCTAAAAATGAAGCGCCGCTATAGGCGCAGCGATCACCAGGGTCAAGATGACTACCCACCCGTTCCTTTCCAAATCCGGAAGGACCTACCAAATCGAGGTCGACGACTGCCTGCTTTCCGTCAGCGCTGACGGCGTCGACTGTGGGCACATCAGCCTTGACCGGGTTGAGGGCATGCCGGAAAAATGGCATGCCACACAGCTATCGCATCGTTGACCTGGCATTGGAGGACTGCAAAGGCGAAGGAGTCGGTGAGCAGTGCCTTCGCCTGCACAAGGAGGAATTTGATGCGCCCATCGTGGCCGGCCCTGAGGACGGTCTCGCCCTGACGACGGGAGCCACCTGATTTGGTGACGGTCCTGCGTTCATCAAACGGATGCGCGAGAAGAGACTTGTCGAGCCTGCTCGGGACGCGGGCTACGACGAGGACCCCTCGGACCGGTTCCACCGGGACGATGAGTAGATTGCGAAGCGGCGCGAGTGGCAGGGAGCCTGTTGTTCTAAACGATTTCCCCCGCTGCCCATCCGAGTGCGCCGCACTCCATCAGCCGTCGAGCAAAGGGCCATAGGACTCTTCCCAGGCACGAAAAAGCGGCTCGCCCGCGTCAAGCATGTACTGCGCGAGTTCCTGCACCTCCTTGGGGCCGTCCTTCTGCCCTCGAATCGCCAGAATCTTGCAGTAGGCACAGGCGATGCGCACGAAGAAGCGCGCGTGCGGAAATGTGTATGTCGCGAAGCGGTTCTCTACGAGAACACCGAACTGCGGGTGGACTACTGACGGCGTGAACGACGATGAAGGGTGCACGGCCTCATCACGAAGGCGATACAAATCAGAAAGCAGACCCGCGAGCTGCTCTACCTTCTCTGGCTTGAGCCCAAATGAACGCTTCAGTTGTTCAGTGACCTGACGTGAGCGCCTTGCTCCCGAACCGTCAGCGGAAAAATGGGCCCGCCGTGCAGCTGGCATGCGATCCCGCGCCGCAGCAAAGATGGCCTCGAAGAACGTAGCGCTGGCAACGATGGCCTGCATCGAGGCCTTGAAGGTCGGCTGCAGGTCACCCAAGCCCTTACCTTCGGAGTGCGCCGCAACCAGCACCGCGTCCGCAGCTTTGGCCGCAGCGAGGTGGTCCATCGCAATCTCTAGCCAATGAACGGAGGTGTCCAGGCGGAGGTTCAGGGCGGGGATTTCGAGTTTCGGCTCTCCGCTGTCATCGAAGGTGATGCGGAGGCCGACGAGCTGCAACGCCACGCCGCGGGAGATGTTGAAGCCGCGGGGCTCAGATGGTGGCGGGACAGGTGCTTGGGGCTCTGGTTCGGTGGACATGGTTGCTTTCGCAGAGAAGGCGATGCAGCCGACCGGCGACGGTGGCTGACTTAGAACTTCACCAGCCGCTACAACTGCGGTTCAAAGCCGTAGCCCATGTGTGGACTACTGTAGCTGGATGCATAAAGGCTGGTAGCTAGTCTTGATAACTTCGCTCGCACGCGCCTGCGGCGGATGAGGCCTCAGGCAGGCGAGCAAAGGGCCACTTCATGTATGGCTGTCGTGCTGACCTAGACTTTTGAGAACCAAAGAACCAACTCGACCAATACCCTCATGCCTATGCCGATGAATGACCGGAACGTCTCGTACATCTGCGAGACCATGCTTCACACTACTTGGAGACCCCGCCTAAGCTCAAAAGCCTTGGACGTCTTGTCGCGGACAGATTCACTACTCGAACAAGCCTTCTTCCTCGGCGCGTGGCACTTCCTCGAGACGAAGGGCAAAGAAGCGGATGGTCCTGACCACCTCACGTTGTCCACGTCGAATGTGGAGTTCGGTGGTCAAACGTACGAAGGGCTCTGGCTTGTGGCGCCTTGGTTCGGTTGGTATCAACCAGGGACGCAGTGGGGCGGCCCCTCCGCGCTGATGTTTGTTCCCCAGCTCAGGTCAGAGACGAAGGAGATTACGCACGACTTTGGGCTGTTTTACGGGGATGACGACGGCAGTCCCAAGTGGACGCTGCGTCAGGTCGTTGAGGTGGACGGATTCGCCGTGCACAAGGACCGCCGTCAACTGGACGCTATGCGGGACCAGGGGCTACCCTATCCGGTGCTGCGCCTCTACGAAGAGACCGACAAGCCGCTAACCTGGTTTGAGAAGATCGTTGCGGCGGATGCGGCAGCGCGAAGCGTGTGAGGAGGGCCGGCTGGATTGACCGGTATTAGTGGCGACGCTGTACCCACGAAAACGGGCAGCGCAGAACTGTTTTGCTGACCGTTACGACATCGGGCGCAGAATTGTTTTGACTGCGTCGCAAGAGAGATGCGCTCAAATCGCAGGCAAATCAACGACTTGCTGGCGCAGGGTTGTAAACGCAGTGGGCACGGCTAATCTGACGCTCTCCAACGAAAAAGCCGGCTTCGCAGCCGGCTTTTCTTTTTGGCGCTTGCCGATCAGCCGCGACGACGGCGAGCCAACAGCAGGGTGGCGCCACCCAGCAACAGCGCAAGGCTGGTGGGCTCGGGGACGGCCGAGATGTTGTCCAGGCCGGCGACGCCGTTCGCGCCGCTCAGGTCGAAGGACTGGGCCACGCCGTTGAACGAGAAGACGTTCGGCGTCCAGACCGAGAAGTCGGTCGTGTTGGCGGCCACCAGGAAGCTGCCCAGCAGCGTGCCGGTACCGTTCAGGCCCGAATAGGCCTTGACCTCGAAGTCAGCGGTCGTCGAGGCGAAGAAGCTCAGGGCCCCCGAGACGCCACCGGCCACGTTCATGTAGGCGGCCGTGTTGACGACGCCATCCAGTTGCACGAAGGCCACGCCCATGGGCGACGGAGCGCCGCTGAAATAGGTGAAGTCGGCATCGTTGGACAGGCCCAGCACGTTGGTGAAGCTCACGCCGCTGGCGGCATAGGTGTTGTCGACGGCTTGGCCGTAGTCCCAGGCCTTCTCGAAGTCCACCGAGAAGGCGGTGGATGCGAAGGCCGGCGAGGTCAGGCCCAAGGCCAGGGCGAGGGTGGCGAGCTTCATTGAAAACTCCAGAGTTGGGATAGGTGGTGGGGCGGCCGCGGAGCCGCTGCGTCTCGTTCGGGGGCGGAGTGTGGTCGGCAAAGACGACAGCCACGTGACGCAATGAAGGCAGCGGCCGGCGCACGTCACAGCGCCGTCACCGATGGCTGCGATGGTCCGTAGTCCATTCGCACCGGCCCGCCATGCCTACGACCGCCCTGCCCCGCCGCCACCTGCTGATCGCCGCTGCCGGCCTCGCAGGCCTGGCCCGCCCTGCCGGCGCCTGCGAGTTCTTCAGCTCCCGCATGCGCATCTGGCACCCGTGGACGCGCGCGACCCGGGTCGATGCCGACTCGGCGCGGCTGTGCATGCGCTTCGACGAGGTGCAGCGCAGCGATCGCCTCGTCGGCCTCGACACCCCCGTATCCAGGGGGGCTCGACTGGCCGGCGTCGGCGCACCGGACGGCGACGCACCGCTGGACCTGCTCATCGCCGCGTGGCAAGACCTGGCACTCAGCGAGGACGGCCTGCACATCGAGCTGCTGGACCTGCAGCAACCGCTGCAGATTGGCCGCAGCTATCCCTTGCGCCTGCTGTTCGCCTCGGGCGACACGGTCAACGCGACGCTGAACGTCGACTACGCCGGGTTGCGCTGACGCGTCTGGCTCAAGACCGCCTGCAATCGCCACAAAGCCGTCACGCCAGGGTCACGGCCGCTTCCTAGCATCCGCCGCGTTCTCAGCCCACCCCTTCAGCCCTGGAGCCGCTTCCATGAGTCACATCTTCAGCAAGAGCCAGATCGCCCTGGCCGCCCTCGCGGCGATCGGCAGCGCCGTGGTCATCGCGCCGACCGTTGCCACCGCCGCCGGCAAGACCGCCGGCAAGTACGTGTCCGGCGACTTCCACAACCACACCACCTGCTCGGACGGCTCGATCTCGATGCAGAAGCTGGTGAAGAAGGTCACCGACAAGGTCGATACGCCCTGGGGCTTGGACTGGTTCGTGCAGGCCGGCCACGGCGGCAACGGCAACCGCAACTGCACGCTGGTCGAGGACGCCACGCTGTCCACGCCCGCCTACCCCTTCCTGAGCGGCAACACGCCCTTCAACACCGGCACGGCCCAGGCGCCGTCGCAATACAGCGGCCCCAACACGACCTGGACGCAGAGCATCGGCGCGGCCAACCTCAAGGGCAACGGCGGCGGCGTGGGCGGCAACGGCAACATGTGGCGCTGGCAGTCCATCCAGGAGTACCAGTACCCGGTGATCGAATACCTGTCGGCACAGAAGAACGTGCCGCTGTTCATCGGCATGGAATCCGTCGTGGCCGGCCATGAGCACTCGTCCATGTCCGTCATCACCGGCCAGATGCCGGCCGCTGTCGACAATGTGACGCTGCCGTCGACGCCTGGCTACACCCCCGTCGGCAACGCCAACGCGCTGTCGCAATGGTCCTACTGCTTCGACCGCGGCGACACCGACACCAGCCGCGGCAACGTGACCGGCTCCGCCATTGGCAACAACTGGGACTGCAGCAACCCCGACAGCGCCGACTCCACGTCCGCCACGCTGGGCTGGAACAGCACCGGCAAGAAGCTCGTGCAACCCGGCGGCGCCGGCACCGGCACCAAGGGCCACCTGAAGACCATCGAAGCGCTGAAGTGGATGGCCAAGTACCACCCCAACGGCAGCTACTACGTGCCCGCCCACCTGGAGCGCGCCGGCCCCTTCTACGCCGACGGCAACAACGGCTACAACATCGAGCACCTGCGCAACTTCAACAACGCCGCCCCCAACGTCGCCTTCGGCTTCGAGTCGCAACCCGGCCACGGCGCGGCCAACAACCGCGGCGAATACCAGGTCAAGCGCAACAACATCGCCGGCGTGCTGACCGACTCGGTCGGTGGCACCACCTTCGGCGGCACGGGCGTGTATGCCGGCCAGGTCGGCGGCGTGTGGGACGCGCTGCTGGGCGAGGGCCGCAACTGGTGGTTCTTCGCCAGCTCCGACTGGCACAACCGCGGCAGCTTCGGCCCGGACGACCGCCGCTCCACGCAGGACTTCTACCCCGGCGAGTACCAGCGCACCCACGTCATGGTGCGCAACGGCGCCGACAAGATCCGCCCGCAAGCCATCGTTGACGGCCTGCGCACCGGCAATGCCTGGTCCACCACCGGTCAGTTGATCGACCGCCTGGCCTTCATCGCCTGCGTGTCCTACCCCGGCCTGGGCGCCCGCACCAATGCTTCCGTGGAAGCGCTGGCCGTGGCCGCCGCGACCAAGGGCACCGACATCGACAGCACTGGCTGCGCGACGATGGGCGAGAAGCTGCAAGTCCGCGCTGGCGCCGAGATCGTCGTGGCCGTCGTGCTGCGCGACCCGGAAGGCACGAACTACTCGCCCTACAGCTTTGCGAATCCGTCGCTGGCCCAGGTGGGCATCAGCCAGCCGCTGAACAAACCGGTGGTGGACCACGTCGACGTCATCCGCGGCATGGTCTCGGGCTACAAGGTCCCGGGCTCGGCCGACTACTCGGGCGAATGGCCGCGCAACACCAACTGGCTGAAGGCCGATGGCACGACGACCGGCCTCGCCTCGGTGCCGGCCGCCGCCAAGAATCTGTCGGCCGCCGTCATCAAGACCTTCAGCGGCAATGGCGCGACGCCCTGGACGACGGTGCAGTCGGGCGTGGACAACACCCCCTTCCTGAAGATGAGCTTCCGCATCCCGGCGGTGCAGGCCTCGCAATACGTCCGCCTGCGCGGCAGCAACCTGCCGGCCGCCGTGCCCTACGAGACCGATGCGAACGGCAACCCGCTGGCCGACGTCTACACCAACGCCAACGACACGACCATGCTGCGCATCCCGTGCACGACGGTAGGCACCAACGTGCCGGCCAACGGCGCGAACTGGACGCAGGCCCAAGGCACCATCGACGGCTGCCCGGCCCACCTGGCCACGGCCACGGGCTCCAGCCCCATCGCGGGCCAGAAGGCCGTGTCGTATGACGTCGCGGCCTGGTCGGACCTCTGGTTCTACAGCAACCCCATCTACGTCGAAGTGGCCAACTCGGTGGCCGTCGCCGGCGTGAAGTAAGCGGGCCGGCCTGTCCCAGCCCAGCATGAGGGCGCCGCAATTGCGGCGCCCTTTTTCTTTGCAATGGGCGGCCTCCTGTTTGTCGTCGTTTTGTCTTGCAGCGTCGCTAGCATCCGCCGCCATGTCTGCTCAACTGCCCCTGACGCCCGCCACGCAAGCCGCGCCCCGCGCCGCCCTGCCCGCCTGGACCCGTGAGCCGCTGCTGCACTTCCTGCTGCTGGGCGCGCTGCTGTTCGGTGTTGACGCCCTTCTCAATCGCGGCACGAGCAGCGCCAACGAGATCGTCATCGGCGCAGACGTCACCGAAGAGGCCCGCCAGGTCTTCAAGGCCACCCGTGGCCACGACCCCAATGCCGAGGAGATGGCCGCGCTGCGCAAGGTCTGGCTGGACAACGAGGTGCTCTACCGCGAAGGCTTGGGGCTGCAGCTGGACAAGGGCGACATCGCCATTCGCGAGCGCGTCATCTTCAAGGCGCTCAGCGTCGTCGACAGCGGCACCAAGCTGCCGCCCGCCGACGACAAGGTGCTGCGCGGTTGGTTCGAGCAGCATCGCGCGAAGTACGACGAGCCGGCGCGCTTCGACTTCCAGGAAGCCGTGCTGCCCGGCGAGGCCAACGAGGCCACCGTGCGCGCCTTCGTCGACACGCTGAACAACGGCACGCCGGGCGACGCCAAGGCTGGGCTGCGCGTCTTCAAGGGCCGCCCGCGCAGCAATCTGCTGCAGAGCTATGGCGACGACTTCGCCAAGGCCCTGGAGGCCGCGACGCCCGGCCAGTGGCTGGCGCTGCCAAGCCGTGACGGCTGGCGCGCCGTGCGGCTGGATGCCGGTAGCGGCGCCAAGCCGGCCAGCTTCGAGGCGCTGCGCGGCGTCGTGCTGCAGGACTGGACCGATGCGACGCTGTCCGAGCAGCGCAGTGCGGCCGTCGCGACGCTGGCCAAGAAGTATGTGATCAAGGTCGAGGCCCCCGCGAAATGAGGCGCCTCGCTCTCTGGCTGCGCGCAGCCCTGCTGCTCGCGCTCGCCGCCCTCGCCCTGCCCGCACCGGCCCATGAGATGAGCATGGCGGAGATGCAGCTGCGCGAGGCGCGGCGCGGCGAGTTCCTGTGGCAATGGATGGCCACCGAAAAGCGCCCCGCCGCCCAGGATTTGACGCCCGTCTGGCCCCAGGGCTGCACGGTCGAGGCCAACGTGCTGAGCTGCGGCGAGCAAGGCCTGGCCGGCACGCTGTCGGTCAAGGGTGTGGGCGAGCGCTACTCGGCCGCCGTCGTCAAGGTCGTGTGGCTGGACGGCCAGACCCGCGTCTACACGCTGACCGCAGGCCAGCCCACCGTCCAGCTCTACGGCGCCGCCAACGACCCGCGCGGCATGGGCGAGATCGCCAGCGCCTACACGCTGCTGGGTGTGGAACACATCCTGACCGGCGTGGACCACCTGCTGTTCGTCATCGGCCTGCTCTTCCTGGTGGGCTTCAGGCGCCGGCTGGTCTGGACGATCACGGCCTTCACGGCGGCGCACAGCCTGACGCTGGCCTGCAGCGCGCTGGGCCTGCTGGTGCTGCGCTCCGCGCCCGTGGAGGCCAGCATCGCGCTGTCCATCGTGCTGGTGGCGGGCGAGGCGCTGCACAAACGCGACACATTCGCGCGCCGCTGGCCCGCTCTGGTCGCCTTCCTGTTCGGCCTGGTGCACGGCCTGGGCTTTGCCGGGGCTCTCAAGGAGATCGGCCTGCCAGAAAACCACCTGCTCGTCGCGCTGCTGACCTTCAACGTCGGCGTGGAGCTGGGCCAGTTGATGACGGTTGGCGGGTGCTGGTGCCTGTGGCGCCTGAGCAGCCGCTGGCCGGCCACGCAGCGCCTGCGCACGATGCTGCTCTACGTCATCGGCAGCGTGGCGGCCTACTGGTCGTGGCTGCGCATCGTGGCGCTGGTGCCATGACCGACGAAGTCATTGGCCTGTTTCCGACGCCGGTGCTGCGCGCGCCGGCTACTTTGCCGGCGCCGCTCGTCAATGCGCTGGTGGACCACTTCAGCACCCAGGCGCTGGAGGCCAACAACAGCTCCGACGCGCTGTCGCACACGCGCATGCTGCAGCCCTCCGACAGCCCGCTGCTCGTGCATGCCGCGACCCTCATCACGCCCAAGATCGTCGACTTCGGTCGCCTGCTCTTCGGCGAGGCCCTGGGCTGGGCCATCAAGGAGATGTGGGTCAACGTGCTGGACACCGGCGGCCGCCAGGCCATGCACAACCACGCCAACAGCTTTGCCTCGGGCGTCATCTACCTGACCGGGACCGACGACTCGGCCCGCACCGTCTTCATGAAGTCGCCCGGCGGCCACGACTTCGCGTTGAAGAACGACCACGCCGGCGTGACCACCGGCCCCTACAACGCTGAGAAATGGGTCAGCCCCGCGCCCAACCCCGGCGACCTCATCCTTTTCCCCAGCTACCTGATGCATGCCGTGCCGCCCAACGCTGGCGGGCGCCGTATCTCGCTGGCTTTCAATGCCATCCCAACCAGGCTTGAAAGCTGGGGCTACACGCTCAGCTTCAACGCCTGAAATCGTGATCCGGCTTGCGCTCGCGCTGATGGCCGCATCCGGCTTCGCCGGCTTGGGCTATCAGATCATCTGGACCCAGCAATTCGGCCTCGTGCTGGGCCATGAGTCGGCCGCCGTGCTGGCGGTCGTCGCGGCCTTCTTCGGCGGGTTGTCGCTCGGCTCTCTGGCGCTCGGCCAGCGCATCGAGGCCAGCGACAAGCCGCTGCGTTGGTATGCCGGCTGCGAGGCGCTGATCGCGCTTTGGGGCCTGGTGCTGATGGCCGCAATGCCCATAGCCAGCAGTGCGGCCCTCGCCTTGATCGGGCCGGATGCCACGCCGCTCTGGCATTGGACCGTCGCCTTCACGGCGAGCTTCCTGCTGCTATTGCCCGCCACCGCTGCAATGGGCGCGACGCTGCCGGCCATGGCCCGCATCGGGACGGCGAGTGTTGCGCCGCTCTATGCCGCCAACACCTTGGGCGCCGTACTCGGCGTGCTGGCCACGGCCTTCTGGCTGATCCCGGACTGGGGTCTGACGCGCAGCGCCGGCCTGTGCGTGGCGCTCAATCTCGGGTGTGCACTACTGGCCGGCATTGCCCTGCAGGACCGACCTGCTGCCCAGTCGACCGTGCGCGGATCCCGCAAGCCGCTGGCCTTGCTCTTCGCGACCGGCCTGCTCGGCATTGCCTACGAGGTGCTGGTCGTGCGGGTGCTGAGCCAGGTTGCCGAGGACACCGTCTACACCTTCGCATTGCTGCTGGCCGTCTACCTGGCCGGCAGCGCCCTGGGCGCCGCGGCCTTTGCGCGCTGGCCATCGCTGCGCAGCACGCCGAGGCTGTTGCAGGCCCTTGCTTTCAGCGTGCTGCTCGGCATGGCCGCGCTCTGGGGCTCGGAAGCGATCAAGCAGTCGCTGCTGGGCCTGCTGCCTGCGACGCTCGCCAGCGCGCTGGCTGTGGAGGCCGTGCTGGCGCTAGCCGCCTTCGCGCCGCCGACACTGCTGATGGGCGCGCTGTTCTGCCAGCTCAGCGCCGACGCCGCAGCGGCTGGCATCCCCTTCAGCCGCGCCCTGGGCATCAACACGCTGGGCGCCATGCTGGCTGCGCCGGTCTTTGGCGTCGCGCTGGCGCCGTGGCTGGGCCCCAAGCTCGCGCTGCTGATCGTCGCCGCCGAGTATCTGGCTGTGGCGCCGGCCTGGCGCAGCCCGGCCTGGTGGCTGCCAGCCGGTGCCACGGCAGCCCTTGCCCTGTTCGCACCGCCGCTGGCCTTTGTGGACCTGCCCGACGGAACACGGCTGCTGAGCTACCGCGATGGCGCCATGGCCGCCGTCAGCGTCGTCGAGGACGAGGCCGGCGTGGCGCGGCTGCGCATCAACAACCGCCAGCAGGAGGGCAGCAGCGCGACGCTGCATGTGGACGGCCGCCAAGCCTTGCTGCCGCTGCTGCTGCACCCCGAACCGCGCCATGCGCTCTTCCTGGGCGTGGGTTCGGGCATCACCGCCGGCGTTGCAGCGCAGCTGCCCGGCGTGCAGGTCGACGCGGTGGAGCTGTTGCCTGAAGTCAGCGAGGCGTCGGCGCTGTTCCGCCCCGCTCTGGGCGAAGGTCCCACCCCCCGCCTGCTCGCGGCCGATGCACGCCGCTATGTGCGCACGGCCACACAGCGCTACGACGTCATCGTGTCCGACAACTTCCACCCGGCCCGCAGCGGCTCGGGGGCGCTTTACACGGTGGAGCATTTCCGCGCCGTGCACGAGCGGCTTGCTTCGCAAGGGCTGTTCTGCCAGTGGCTGCCGCTGCACCAGCTCGACATCGACACGCTGCGCAGCATCACGGCCGCGTTCCTGCAAGCCTTTCCTGATGGCGCGGCCATCCTCGCCAGCAACAGCCTGGATACGCCCACGCTGGGCCTCGTCGGCGGCGCCAGCGGCACAGGTTTCGCAACGGGCCGACCTGCGCCGGCGCTAGCCACCCGCTTCGGCCTTGCCGACGAGTTCGCAGTGCTGGGCAGCTTCATCGCCGATGCGCGCTCGCTGCACCGCTTCGCCGCCAATGCACCACTGAACACCGACGACCGCCCCTGGGTGGCCTACCGCGCCCCGCGCATCACCTACGCGCCCGACTCCGCGCCGAGAGACCGCCTGCTGGCCATCCTGGGCCAACTCGACATCGATGCCGCAACGTTGCTGACTCAGCCGGACAAAGCGCTTGCCACGCGCCTGAACGCCTATGCCCAGGCCCGGCGCAGCTATCTGGACCTGGGCCGCCGCACCCAGCCCAGCGCCGACCCGGCCGTCATGTTGGCCCGAGTCGGCCCACCGCTGCTGGCCGTGCTGCGCCAGAGCCCCGACTTCCAGCCCGCCGCCGAGCCGCTGCGGCGCCTGGCGCAAGCCTTGGCCCTGCGTGACCCGGTCGCCGCACAAGAGTTGCTGGACTCACTCGCCCGCATCCGCCCCGACCTCGCCGCATTCTGAGCAAAGAGATATGTTGGCCCGGCGTCAGTCCGCCGTGGCAAGCTCGGGCCCATGCGCTGGGCCTTGATTACCGACATTCACGCCAACCGACAGGCCTTCGAGGCTGTGCTGGCCGACGCTAGAGGCCAGGGGGCGACGCGCTATGCGCTGCTGGGCGACTTCGTCGGCTACGGTGCCGATCCGGCCTGGGTGGTGGACCGGGTCATGGCCATGGCGGCCGACGGGGCCATCGCCATCCAGGGCAACCATGACGAGGCCATCGCCCATGGCGGCAGCCCTGGCATGCACCCGGATGCGCGCGCCGTCATCGACTGGACCCGGGCCCAGCTCGATGAGGACGAACTCCGCTTCCTCAGCCGGCTGCCGCTGCAGGCCCATGCGGAGCCCGGCAACTGCCTGTTCGTGCACGCCAACGCCTACGATCCCGCCCATTGGGAGTACGTGCAAGGCCGCGCCGAGGCCGTGAAGAGCCTGCACGCCAGTGATGCGCGCATCCAGGCCTGCGGCCACATGCACGAGCCCATGCTCTTCCACATGTCGGGCACCGGCAAGGCGGGCGACTTCCGCCCGCTGGCCGGCGTGCCCATGCCACTGCCGGCGCATCGCCGCTGGCTCATCATCCCGGGCTCCTGCGGCCAGCCGCGCGACGGCAACCCGGCGGCCTGCTATGCCCTGCTGGACCCCGGCGCGGCCGAGTGCGACGACGCCCGCGTGACCTTCCAGCGCGTGGCCTACGACGTGGACGCCGCTTGCGCAGCCCTGCGTGCGAGCGAGCTGCCGCACATGATCTCCGAGCGCCTGGCGCGCCGGCTGACGCTGGGGGAGTGATGACGACGACCGCGCCGCCATCCTCTTCGCCACCAATACCCCTGCAAGCCGGCCAGGTGCTGGACGGCTTCCGGCTGGAGGAAAGGCTGCACCAGGGGGGCATGGCCAACCTCTGGCGGGTGTGCCGGGTGGACGGCGGCAACGAGGATTGCAGCGAGCTGCTGATGAAGGTGCCGCGCATCAAGGGCGGCGAAGACCCGGCCACCATCGTGGGCTTCGAGGTCGAGCAGATGCTGATGCCGCAGCTCAGCGGCCCGCACGTGCCGCGCTTCGTCGCCCGCGGCGACTGGACGAAGCAGGCCTACATCGTCATGGAGCGCATCCCAGGCGAGACGCTGCGCCCGCGCCTGGACGATGCACCGCTGCCACCCGAGGAGGTGGCCGACATCGGCGCCCGTGTCGCGACGGCGCTGGCCGCCCTGCACCGCCAGCATGTCGTGCATCTCGACATCAAGCCCAGCAACATCATGTTCCGGGCGGACGGCACGGCCGTGCTCGTCGACTTCGGCCTCAGCCGCCACGAGCAGCTGCCCGACCTGCTCGAAGAGGAGTTCACGCTGCCCATGGGCACCGGGCCCTACATGAGCCCGGAGCAGGTGCAGTTCGTGCGCAATGACCCGCGCAGCGACCTGTTTGCGCTGGGCGTCATGCTCTACCACCTGGCCACCGGCGAGCGGCCCTTCGGCCAGCCGGACTCGGTGCGCGGCCTGCGCCGGCGCCTGTATGTGGAGCCGGTGCCGCCGCGCGCCATCCGGCCCGAGCTGCCGAAATGGCTGCAGGAAGTCATCCTGCACTGCCTGGAGGTCAAGCCCGAGAAGCGCTATCAGAGCGCCGCACAGCTTGCGCTGGACCTGCGCGAGCCCGGCGGCGTGGCGCTCACCGCGCGTGCCGAGAAGCTGCAAACCAGCGGCGCGATGCGGCGCATCAAGCGCTGGTTCTTTGCGCTGGGCGCCGAGCCCACGCCCGTGCCGCCCGGCGGCGAGCAACTCGCGCGCAGCCCCATCGTCATGGCCGCCGTGGACGTGGACAACGCCACGCCCGAGCTGTTGGCTCAGTTGCGCGAGACGGTGCGCCGCATCGTGCAGACCGAGACCGGCGCGCGCCTGGCCTGCGTGTCCGTCATGCGCGTGAACCGCATCGGCATCGACGAACTGACCGACCAGCATGGCCAGAGCCTGCACGTGAAGCAACTCATCGCGCTCAAGCACTGGGCGCGGCCCATCAGCAAGGCGCTGAACCTCGACGACGGCCGGCTGACCTTCCACGTGCTGGAGGCGCCCGACGCGGCCGGCGCCATCATCGACTTTGCCCACCGCAACGGCGTGGACCACATCGTCATGGGCGCGCGCGGCGCATCGGCCTTGCGGCGCTACCTGGGCAGCGTGTCGGGCCAGGTCGTCGCGGAGTCGGACTGCACGGTCACGGTCGTCCGGCAACCGGCCGGCTAACAGTCCATTTTCGAGGAAAGAAGCCTCCATTTGACCGGATCGGCAGCATGGCGGCAACGACCTCCGAGGTCATCGACGGGCCGCACCCTCGGCGGCAGACTGCCTCTCGTCAACCACAGAGGAGTACCCACGATGCCTGCCTTCGATTCACTGCCGCTTGCCGTCGCCCTGCTGATCGGTATCCCGGCCTTCGGTTCCTGCCTGGGCATAGGCCTGGCCAGCATGAAGCTGCTCGAAGGCATCGCCCGCCAGCCCGAGTTCGCGCCCGAGCTTCAGACCAAGTATTTCCTGGCGGTGGGCGTGACCGACGGCGCCTTCATCATCGCGACCGGCATCGGGCTGTGGTTCGCCACGGCGAACCCCTTCGCGCACTGATGGCCCACTGAGGGCTCACTGCCCCGGCGACTCAGCCGCCAAAGTAAGGATCACTCGACGGCCGCTTCTTGCGCGCCGGCGAGATCTGCGTGGGAATGGTCACCGCACCGCCGGCGGCCCCAACCTGCACCGTGGTCGGCGCGCCATCCACGAGCTGGTCGGGGTGCCAGATGCGCACGCGGGCCGGCCCCTCCGGCAGGCCCTGCAAGACGACCTTGCCATCCTCGCCGCCCAGCTTGGCCCAGGGCGTGTCGGCGACATAGACATGGCCGCGCATGGAGCCATGGATGTGGCAGCCCAGCAGGTAGGCGCCCGGTTGGGCCAGCACCTTGCTGTCGCTGGCCGGCGGCTTGCTGCCGACACGGCCGGCGAGGCGGAACTGCGTGTTCTGCCCCGGGTCCACATAGACACCACCGGCGCCCATCAGGCCCAGGATGACGTGGTGGTCCCAGGTGTCGAGGTTGTTGAACGTGACCTTGGCGCCCAGTCCCACGACGGTGACGACCGGCACGAAGCGCAGCTTCTCCTGCGCGATCGTGGCCTCCATGACCGGCGCCGGGCGCGCGCCCTGTACGCCACTGTCCACCAGCACAACGGCGTCCGGCAGCGGCTTGCCGTTGCGGTCCATCACGGTGATGGTCAGGTCGGCGGCCTGGGCGGCGGCGGCCATCAGCAACAAGGCGGAGATCAGGGTTGCGCGCATGGTCGGGGCTGAAACTGCAGTCGGGCCAGTGTCTCACCGCTGCCTACACTGGGGAGATGAGTGACAACCCCTGTTTGAGCTGCGGCGCCTGCTGCGCGAGCTTTCGGGTCGATTTCGACCGCAGCGAGCTGGAAAGCGAAGGCGGCCGCGTGCCCGACGGGCTGGCCGTGGAGCTCACCCACCGCCTCGTGCGCATGCGCGGCACCGACCATGCGCAGCCCCGCTGCGCCGCCTTCAGTGGCAAGGTGGGCGTCAAGGCAAGTTGCGGCATCCACGAATGGCGCCCCTCGCCCTGCCGCGAGTTCGGCGAGCGCGCCCCCGTGGGCATAGGGGATGAGGCCTGTGCGCGGGCCCGAGCGAGGCACGGGCTACCGCCTATCTGAGCACCGCTAGCGTCGACGTTGCTCGTTGAGCCAGGCGAGCTTGGCACCGTAAAGCTCGCGATCCTTGACCGTCGCGCTGTTTTCGAGCGCCTTGGCGATCTCGCCCTTGGCGCCGGACAGGTCACCCATGCCGTAGTTCGCCAGCCCCAGCCAGAAGTGGAACTCGGGCACATAGGCCGCCCGCGCCACCTCCTTGCGGAAGAGGCTGCGCGCCGCCGCGTACTCCCCGGCCCGCATGGCCGCCAGGCCCTCGTCGAAGAACTTGTAGGGCGGCACGGGCTGGACCTGGGCGAGCTGGTTCGCGTAGACCTGCGCCTCATCGCGGCGGCCGACGTCGGTGAGCACCAGGATGAGGTTGGACAGCGCCTGCGTGTTCAGCGGCTCGCGCTGCAGCACGGCGCGCAGCGTGGCTTCGGCTTGGTCGAACATGCCTTTGCGGCGGTAAAGCACGGCCAGCGTGTTGTAGGCGGACAGCCAGCGTGCATCGGTCTGGATCGCCGCACGAGCCCACCAATAGGCGTCGTCGACATGCCCCACCGTCAGCTCCTCGGCGGCGCGGTTGTTCAGGTACATCGCGAGGATGGTGGTCTCGTCGATGACGCGCGCCCGGTGGCCGCGCACCTGATCCGGCGGCAGGAAGTCGATGGTCAGCAGCTCGGGGTCGCCGAAGACGGTCGAGCGGCCTATCGACAGCGGCTTCGCCAGGCTGACGTTGACGTGGCCGGCGACGAAGAAGATGTTGTTGGAGCGGGTCCAGTTCTCTTCGAGGTAGACGCTGTTGAAGCGCACCGGCATGTTCAGGTGCCGGGCGAAGGCGGCCGTCATCAACACCAGCGACATGCAATTGCCGCGCTTGGCGTCGAAGGCTTCGGCGGCGTTGCGCGTGGTTTCGCTGTCGTAGTCGAGCTGCAGGCGGCCACGCGTGTAAAGCGCGTCGATGAGGCCGTCGCGCAGACCCTTGTTGCGGATCTCGCTGGCCATCTCCGTCTCGGCAAAGCGCTTCATCGCCGGGCTCAGCGCCCAGGCATCCTGTGGGTCGATGCGTACGCTGGGCGGCTTGAATGCCGAGTCGACGAAAACGTTACTAGGCGGCGGCGCCTTGGGTTCGGCGGCACAGCCCACCAGGCCGGTGATCGTGCCGGCCAGCGCAAGAACGGCGATCAGGGCGCGGATCTTGTTCATGTCAGTCTCCTGACACAAGCTTAGTCCTGCCCCGCCCTCATGTCTTGAGTCATCCTCACGGATTTGGCCCCTTGTGAGTCGGGCACAAGTGGCTCTATCGCAGGACGAACACCGCCGCCGAGCGCGCCGGCAGCGTGAAGCGGCCGGTGGCGCCATCAAAGCGCGCCCCCGTGGCCACGCGCTGGTCGGCCGCGCCGGCAGCCTTGTGCACAGGGTGCAGTTCAAGCGCCAGCCCGGTTTCGCTGGGGGCCGTCAGCGTCTGCTCGTTTTTGTCAGCATTGATGAGGTAGACGACCCGCTTGAAGCCGGCGCCCGCGTAACCGTTGCCGTCCAGCGACGCCGCGATGACGACAGGGTTCTGGCCGGAACCGGTGTTCAGGAACTTCAGCCTGGCCTTGATGTCGTCGGCCGTGCGCAGGCGGAACAGCGTGGAGCTGGCGCGGATCTTCAGCAGGTCGCGGAAGGCATCGCGCATCCAGGCGATGTCGCCCGGCGCCGGCTTGATGGCGGGGTTGGCCAGGAAGGGCTTGAGCAGCGGCCAGTCCGCGCCGTTGTCGCCTTGCCGCGGCAGGCCGGTGCCGAAATAGTTGTCCTGGTAGCTCCAGTCCAGGCGGTTGAACCAGTCGCCGCTGTCGTAGCTGTTGCGGTCCAGGCTCTTGCTGCGCAGCACGTCCGTGCCGGCGTGGAAGTAGGCCACGCCCTGGCTGAAGGCGTTGATGGCGTTGGCCAGCAGTTGCACGCGGGCGCGGTCCTCGCGGCTGGTGGCCGTGGGCAGGCGCAGGGCCATGACGTCGAACAACGTCAGGTTGTCGTGGTTCTCGACGTAGTTGACGACCTCGTCGGGCTGGGTGCTCCAGCCGATGAAGTTGCCCAGGCTCTCGGCCGTGCGGACCTCGTCCCAGTGGGTGGTGAAGGTGTAGCTTTTCAGGCTGCCGGCCAGGCTGGCCTTGAGCTGGTCGCCAAGCCACATCAGGTCGGTCTTGGAGCGGCCGCCGCCCTGGGCGTTGGGGTCGTAGAACAGCCCGCCGACCCAGCCCTGGTTGCTGACCAGCGCATTGCCGCTGTCGCAGCAGCCGCCGCCGCGCACGGCGTCGCGGATGATGGGGTTGAAGCTGCCAATCCCCGAGCCGTTCAGGCTGTAGAGCGTGGCCTGCACAAAGCGGGCGCCGTCGGCCACCTCGCCGAAGTTCCAGCCCTCGCCGATGAGCTGGATGTCGCGGCCCAGCGTGGTCTTCAACCTTGCCTTCATCGCCTCCATGACCGAGCGCGGCTGGTGGCCCATGATGTCGAAGCGGAAGGAGTCGATCTTGTAATCGCGCGCCCACTGCAGCACCGAGTCGCTCATGAGCTTGCCCATCATGAGGTTCTCGGTGGCGGTGTTGTCGCAGCAGGTGGAGTTCTCGACCTTGCCGCTGGCGTTGAGCCGGTGGTAGTAGCCCGGCACGACGCGGTCCAGCACCGATTTCTCGTTCTGGCCCGAGGCGGTCGTGTGGTTGTAGACCACGTCCATGCCCACGCGCAGGCCGGCGTTCTTCAGGCCCAGCACCATCTGGCGGAACTCGACGATGCGCTTGGCGCCGTCGGCCGCGTCGCTGGCGTAGCTGCCCTCGGGGGCGTTGTAGTGATAGGGGTCGTAGCCCCAGTTGAAGCAGTCCGTGCCGGCCGTGGCGGAGACGGTGGCCTGTTGGGTTTCGGCGTCGGCCGCGCCGCTGGGCGCGGGCGTCGTGCAGCCGCCCTCGGGGACGCTGGCGATGTCGAAGGTGGGCAGCAGGTGCACGTCGGTGAGGCCGGCGTCGGCCAGCGCCTTCAGGTGCTTCATGCCGTTGGAGCCCGCCTCGTTGAAGGCCAGGTATTTGCCGCGGTTGGCGGCGCTGACGCTCATGTCGTTGGCTGAGAAGTCGCGGATGTGCAGCTCGTAGATCGCCATGTCAGTCTGCGCCGCGACCTTTGCCGACACCGGCGCGCTGTCCCAACCCGCGGGCTTGAGGCTGGCGGCGCCGAGGTCGGCGATGTAGCTGCGCTTGGACTCCGTCGTCAGGCTGATCGAGTAGGGGTCGGTGACGAGGTTGCGCACGATGCCCACGCCGCGCACGAAGACCTCGACCGAGAAGCGGTAGTACTTGCCCGACAGGTCGCCCCTCTTCGTCGCGCTCCACACGCCGGTGGCGGCGTCGAAGGCCAGCGCGTCGAACGATTCGGCCTCGCTGGTGCCGCTGTCGTAGGTGAACACGAGGACCCGCCGCGCCGTGGGCGCCCAGAGGTTGAAGGTTGTCTTGCCGTCGGCGAGCTTCACGCCGAGGTCGTTCACGTTGGCCGCCGCGGCGTAGAGCTCGTCCAGCGCGCCGGGCGTCTGTGCGCTCGTCGCGTTCTGCACGTTGCCGCTCGCATCCTCCTGCACGAGCAGCAGTTGTCTCTTGTGCAGGTCACCCAACTGGGCGAGGTCGGCATCCTTGACCGTCAGCACGACGCCGGTGCCGATGAACTTGAAGCGGGTGGCGGCTGCGGCAGGCACGCTGCCGGTGAAGCGATCCAGCGTGATGGCCCCGTCGGCGCCTGCGACCTTGCCATCCTTGACGGCCGTGATCTGCGCCGTGGCCGAGTGGTAGAGCTTGAACGAGCCGCTGGCGTCGACCTGGGGCCACTGGATGAGCTGCTTCGTCAGCCAGTAGGCACGCGCATCGGTCGTCGAGACGCTGCGCGTGTCCGGCGGCGCCAGGTAGACCTGGGCATCGCCCTGCACCATCCAGATCTCGCCGATCTGGTTCTGAATCGTCAGCGAACCGTAGTCGACGCGGATGTTGTCGGGCCGGCCATCCTTGTTGTCCTGGTTGGGCGGCAGGCCGTGGATGATGAACTCCAGCGATTTGCGCGATGCGTCGTCCTTGGGGTTGAGCACGGGCAGGTCGAACACGGTCTCGCCGGCATTGACCAGGCTGTAGTTGGCCAGCTTGTTGAAGGCCACCGCGTTGCCCCAATCGCCGATGGCCACGCCTGCGGGCAGGCGGCCGGTGTCCAGGCCGCTGCCATCCCACAGGTGCAGGCCCCAGGCGGCGAAGCCACCGTCGAAGCGCTTGTAGTGCACGCGCACCGTCTTGATGTCCGGCGCCGGGCTGCCCAGCGGGTTGGCCGAGTAGGTCGCGCCGTCGCCCTGGATGCGCCAGATTTCGTTCTTGCCGGCCTTGAGCACATAGCTCTGGTCGGCACCCCCGTGGTCCTTCTCGTCGCCCTTGTGGAAGAGGTAGCCCACAGTGCCGGTCTGCGCGGCCAACGGCACGTTGTAGAAGACGCCGAAGCCGTCGGTGCCATCGGCGTTGCGGCCGACATTCCAGTCGACGCTGGCGGCGGCGCCCCAATGGTGGAGCTGCCAACCGGTGTAGTCGCCGGCAGCGCGGCGGTAGTGGATGGTCAGCGTCGTGCCCGCATCGGCGGCTGCACTCGCCGCGGGGCTGGCGGGCTGGGCGGACAACACCTTCTGGAAGGCAGTCTCGTTGCCGATGCTCAGGTCGGCAGACTGCGCCGGCGTGCTTGGCCCGGTGGTCGGGCTGCTGCCTCCCCCACCTCCGCCGCAGGCCGCCAAGGCCAGGGTCAGAACCAAGGTCCAGATGCTGTGTCGCAACGCTTGCATGGTGTCTCCGGCATGCGGCCCTGTCTGTGCAGGGCGGTTCGACGCCATCTTATGAAGCAAAACTACATATATGTTTGGTGATTTCCCGAAGGGAAATTTCTTGATGTCCATTGATGAAGCGACAGAATTTCACCAAATGAAAAGGCGAGGTTGGTAGCAAAACTACTCGACGCGAAAAAGAACCTTGAAAAATCACAAGGCCATGCTTGCGGCCGCCTGCGCGGGCTGAGACGATGCCAAAGTGCATTCAAGCCGTCGCCACACCCTCGCCGCCCTCCCCGCCTTGATGCTCTGGCCGTCGGCTCCGACGCAGGCACAGGCCACATCCACGCTGCGGCTGGTGACGGGCGACCTGCCGCCCATGTCCATGCCTGGCGAGCCTGGCCAGCGCGGCGTGCTGCTGGACCTCGTCGAGGCCTTGCTCAAGCGTGCCGAACTGCCCGCCCGAACCGAATTCTTCCCCTGGGCTCGGGCGATGCTGCTGGCCAGCGAGAAGCCGCGCACCCTCATCATTCCGTTGAACCGCACGCCGGACCGCGAAGCCAAGTTCCAGTGGCTGCTCAAGCTCTACGCCCAGCACTTCGTCTTCCTGACCCTGGCAGGCAAGCCGCGTGTGGAAAGCGTCGAGCAACTGCGCACCTTGCGCATCAGCGGGCTGCGCGGCTCGTCCAACCTGGGCAAGCTGCAGCAGCAAGGCATCAGCCCCGACCGCATCTACCAGGCCACCAGCGTCAGCGACATGCACCGCGCCCTGGAGCGCGGCATCGTCGACGCCATCTACGGCAGCGAGCTCATCCACACCGACGCCTGGCGACGCGCCGGCCGCGACCCCGCCAAGCTGCAATCAGGCCTGTCGCTGGAGGCAGCAGACATTTGGCTGGCCTCGCAGGGCGGCATCACGGAAGCCGAGCAGGCCAGGCTGCACGACGCGCACGAGGCCTTGCTGGCCGATGGCAGCGTGGAGCGGTTGTTCAAACGCTATGGCCTGAAGGTCAGGCCGGAAGACTTGCGCTAGTTCAGCACAAACACCGCAGCGCTGCGGGCCGGCACCTCGAAACGACCGCCCTGCACCCTCGCTTCGCGACGCACGCGCTCGTCGGCGCCGCGTTGCTGCACAGGATGCAAAGTCCAAGCTGATGACGCTTCCTGCGGCAGCTCCAGCACCTGCGCCGATGGCGCCACATTGAGCAGCACCAGCACGGCCTTGAAGCCGGCGCCGGCCAAGCCTTGGCCGTCGACGCGCATCGCCACCAGCACCGGGTTCTGGCCCGCGCCGCTGCCGGGGAACGTGACACGCGCCTTGATCTCGGCCGCGCTGGGCAGTCGCAGCAGCGGCGTGCTCGAACGGATCTTCAGCAGGTCGCGGAAGACGTCGCGCGCCCAGGCGATCTCGGCCGGGCCGGGCGCGATGGAGGGGTCGGCCAGCCGCTCGCGCGCGAGCGCCCAGTCGCGCCCGTTCGGTCCAAAGTTGTCCTGCTTGGGCGGCAACCCCGTGCCGAAGTGGTTGCTGCGATAGCTCCAGTCCAGCCGGTTGAACCAGTCGCCCGAGTCGTAGCTGTTGCGATCCATGCTCTTGCTGCGCAGGATGTCCTGGCCCGCATGGAAGTAGGCCACGCCCTGGCTGAAGGCGACGAGGGCAGCGCCCAGCATCTGCACGCGTGCCCGGTCGGCGCGGGAGGTGCTCAGTGGCAGCTTCAGCGCGTTGATGTCAAAGAGCGTCTGGTTGTCGTGGTTCTCGACGTAATTGACGACCTCCAAGGGCTGGGACACGAAGCCCGCCGGCTGGTCGCCATAGGGGATCTGTTCCAGCCGCTTCCTCTCGCCGCGCCAGGTCGTCAATTCGAAATCGCGCAGCGAGCCGGCAAGGCCCACGCGAATCATGTCCGCAGCGGCGAGCAGTTCCTCGGCCTTCGGGCTGGCGAGCGCATTGGGCGCATAAACAAGGCCGTTGAGCCAGCCCTGGCGGCGCACGCTGTCGTCACCGCTCTCACCCGCCGAGCCGCCACGCGCCGCGTCACGGCCGCGGTCGCTGAAGGTGCCGATGCCGCTGCCGTTCAGCGACAGCTGCGAGGCCTGTACGAAGCGCGCGCCATTGGCCACCTCGCCGAAATTCCAACCCTCGCCCAGCAGTTGCACCGGCCGCCCGGCCTCTGCGTCCACGCGCGCTTGCAGCCGCTCCATGGCCTCGCGGGGCTGATGTCCCATCAGGTCGAAGCGCATGGAGTCGATCCTGTACTCGCGCACCCACAGCGCCGCCGAGTCGATCATCAGTTTGGCCATCATGCGGTGCTCGGTGGCCGTGTTGTCGCAGCAGGTGGAGCGCTCGACTTCGCCCTTGGCATTGAGCCGCTGGTAGTAGCCCGGCACGATGCGGTCCAGCACTGATTTGGGATGCTGGCCGGCGGCGGTGGTGTGGTTGTAGACCATGTCCATGCCCACGCGCAGCCCGGCCGCATGCAAGGCCATGACCATCTGGCGGAACTCGACAATCCGCTTCAAGGCATCGGTCGCAAAGCTGCCTTCGGGCACACTGTAGTGCCAGGGGTCGTAGCCCCAGTTGAAGCAGTCGTCCGCGGCGACGGCCATCACGGCCGCCTGCTGGGCCTCGCTGTCGGGCGCGGCCTTGGGCACCTGGGGCGTCTTGCAGCCGCGCTCGGGGACGCTGGCGAGGTCGAAGACGGGCAGCAGGTGCACGTCGGTCAACCCGGCCTTGGACAGCGCCTTCAGGTGCTTCATGCCACCCGAGGTGGGCTCGGTGAACGCGAGGTACTTGCCACGCCAGGCGGGGCGCACGCTGGTGTCGCTGATCGAGAAGTCGCGCACATGCAGTTCGTAGATGACCTGGTCGGTCGCCGTCTTCACGCGATTGGGCCGCGGTGCTGCATCCCAGCCGCGCGGCTTCAGCGCGGGTGAGGCCAGGTCGACGACGAGGCTGCGCTGCGAGTCCGCCGTCAGCGCGACCGAATAGGGGTCGGTCACCAGGTTGCGCTGCCAGCCATGCGTGGGCGTGACGACGTCGACGAGATAGCGATAGGCCTGGCCGCTCAGGTCGCCGGGCAGTTCGGCGCGCCAGACGCCGGTGGCCGCATCGAAGCGCATCGCATCGGCGGCGACTGCCGGCGATTCGGGCCCGCCATAGCGGCACAGCAGCACGCGCTGCGCCGTCGGCGCCCAGACGGCAAAGCGCGTCTGTGCCTTGGTGGGGTGCACGCCGAGGTCATCGACCTTCTCGGCCGCGGCATAGAGGTCGTCCAGCGCGCCGGGCAGCTGGATGCCCGTGGCAGCCATGACGCGGCCGTCCGCAGATTCGCGCACCAGCAGCAGTTGCTCACGCAGCAGCGCGGCGACGTCGGCACCGGCAACATTGAAGCGAGGCCCCTCGCCGATGAAACGAAAGCGCTGGGGCAGCACCGCGGCGCTGGACGTCAACTCGACCCCACCCTCGGAGCCTGCCACCGCCTCGCCGGGCGTTGCACGCATACCGCCCGCCCTTGCATGATGCAGGCGCAGGCGTTCGCCGGCCTGCAGCCTGAGGCCGGGCCATTGCAGCGTGCGCCCATCCAACCAGTAGGCCTCGGCAGGCGGCCGGGCCGCGGGCGCGGGCATGGGCACGGCGGCATTGCAGTCGTCCAGATCGCTGGCGCGAGCCATACCGGCGGCCAGCATCAGGCCCAGCAGCGCAAACAGCGCATGGCGAGCGGACATGTGAGTCTCCTGTCGTTTTCCTGAAATCGTAGCAAAACTACATTCATGGAAATCTCGCTGGCGCAATCGCTCCCAGGATCGATATGCTCGGCACCAAGAGACAAGTAGTTTGAATACATGATGACACCAAAGCTGCTGACAACAGCCCTGCTCGCCCTGGCACTGGCGGCTCAGGCCCAGATCGACACCAGCCCCGTGCCGGCCAAAGCCCAGCCCAGCACCCTGCCCGCCAACTGGCAGCACGGCGTGTTCATGGAAGTCTTCGTGCGCGGCTACCAGGACAGCAACGGCGACGGCGTCGGCGACCTGCGCGGCCTCACGAAGCGGCTGGACTATTTGAAGAAGCTGGGCGTCAGCGGCCTGTGGCTGATGCCCATCACAGCCAGCGCCGACCATGACCATGGCTACGCGACCACCGACTTCCGCGCCATCGAGCCGCAGTACGGCACGCTCGCCGATTTCGACGAGCTGATCCGCGAGGCCCACAAGCGCGGCATCGGCATCGTCATGGACTATGTCGTCAACCACGCGTCATGGGAGTACGTCCCGTTCCAGGCCGCACTGAAGGATCGCAGCAGCCCCTGGCGCGACTGGTTTGTCTGGAACCCCGATCCCGGCCCGGGCTGGGACATTTGGGGCAAGGTTCCCTGGTATGACGCCGCCACGCAGCCGTGGGCCTGGACCGGCGAATGGAAAGACCTGCCGCCCTTCAAGCCCGGCTCGCCCGACATCTACTTCGGTACCTTCGGGCCCAACATGCCCGACTTCAATCTGCGCAATCCAGTCGTCGTGCAGTACCACGAGGACTCGCTGCGCTTCTGGCTCAACCGCGGCCTGGACGGCTACCGGCTGGACGCCGTGCCGCACCTGATCGAGAACAACGCCAAGGACTGGAACGACCAGCCCGAGAGCCGGGCGCTCACCAAGCGACTGCAAGACCTCATCAAGAGCTACCCCAGCCGCTACGTCGTCTGCGAGGCCACGGCCGAGCCCATCGCCTACGGCGCCCCGTCGCTGTGCGGCGGCGCGTTTGCGTTCAACCAGAACTACGAGATCGTCAAAGCGGCCAAGGGCGATCCTGAGGCCGTGCGGCGCATGGCCGATTACTACAAGGCCATGTCGCCCACGATGGCGACCTTCCTGCACAACCACGACATCTTCACCGGCCAGCGCCTGTGGGACCAGCTGCACGGCGACGAGGCCCGATACCGGCTGGCCGCCGCCAGCTACCTGCTGCTGCCCGGCACGCCCTTCGTCTACTACGGCGAGGAGATCGGCCAGGCCGGCATCGAGGGCAAGGGCGATGCGCCGCTGCGCGCGCCCATGAGTTGGACTCCAGCCGGTGGCTTCACGACCAGCGCGCAGCCATTCCGCCCCCTCGCGCTGAACCGCAGCCGCAACAACGCCGAGAGCCAACAGCGCGACCCCGGCTCGCTGTTCAACTTCTACCGCACACTGATCAACCTGCGTCGTTCGTTGCCGTCGCTGACCAGCGGCAGCTACGAGGCCGACCACGTCGACGGCCAGGTCTGGAGCTTCCAGCGCGTGCAAGGCCGAGAGCGCAGCCTCGTCGTCATCAACTACGGCGATCAGCCAGCCACCGCCACCCTCGCCGGCCTGCCGCCTGCAGCGCGCGCCAAGGCCGCCTACCCAGACAAGGGCGCCGCACTGAAGACCAGTGCCAATGGCCAGGCGAGCGTCACCCTGCCGCCCTTATCCCTGCGCGTCTACCGCCTGGAAGCGCCATGAAGTCCCTGATCACCTTTGCCACTGCCCTGTTGATGAGCCTGAACACGATGGCCGCCGGCCTGCAGCATGTCGAACCGCCGAACTGGTGGGTCGGCATGCGCGACACCTCCCTGCAACTGATGCTGCACGGCGCCGGCATCGCCGATGCCAAGCCCACGCTGGCGCCCTACCCTGGCGTGCGCCTGGTGGGCGGCCACCGCGCCGAGAGCGCCAACTACCTGTTCGTGGACCTGGACGTTGCCGCGGACGCCAAGCCGGGCGAGCTGGTGCTGAACCTGGCCGGCACCACCGTGCGCTATCCGCTGCTGGCGCGCGCGCCCGGCTCAGCCGAGCGCCAGGGCTTCGGCCCCAAAGACGCGATCTACCTCGTCGTGCCCGACCGCTTCGCGCAAGGTGGCAGCGGCCGGCAGGACGGCATGAAGGAAGGCCAGGACCGCGCCAACCCCGGCGGCCGCCACGGCGGCGACCTGGCCGGCATGCGCAAGCACTTGGACTACATCGCGAGCCTCGGGTTCACGCAGGTCTGGCCCACACCGCTGGTCGAGAACAACAGCGCCAACTACAGCTATCACGGCTATGCGGCGACCGACTTCTACAAGATCGACCCCCGCTTCGGCACCAACAACGACTTCATCGCGTTCACCGAGGCGGCCAAGGCCAAGGGCGTGGGTGTCATTCAGGACATCGTGCTCAACCACATGGGCGGTGGACACTGGTGGATGGCCGACCTGCCGGCGAAGGACTGGTTGAACCAATGGCCCACTGGGTACACGGAAACCCATCACGCGCGCATGACGCTGCAGGACCCGTATGCGTCGCCCAGCGATCGCAAACGCTTCACCGATGGCTGGTTCACCCACGGCATGCCCGACCTGAACCAGCGCCGTCCCGAACTGGCGACCTATCTGACGCAGATGACGCTGTGGTGGATTGAGAGCGCCGGTCTTTCGGGCATACGCACCGACACCTACTCCTACTCGGACCGCGAGTTCCTGACGCGCTGGTCGGCCCGCGTGATGCAGGAGTACCCGCGGCTCAACATCGTCGGTGAAGAGTGGAGCCCCCACCCTGCCGTCGTTGCCTACTGGCAGCGCGGCAAGCGCAACCACGACGGCTATGTGTCCCACGCGCCCAGCATGATGGACTTCCCGCTGCAGACCAACCTGCTCGCGGCGTTGACCGAGGATGACGGCCCCCACAACGGTCTCACCAAGCTCTACGAGGGCCTGGCCCACGACTTCGTCTACCCCGACCCGGCCAACCTCGTGCTGTTCGACGGCAACCACGACACGCCGCGCCTGTTCTCGGTGCTCAAGCGCGACGTGGGCCTGACGAAGCTGGCCATGGCCTACCTGGCCACGACGCGGCGCATCCCGCAGGTCTTCTACGGCAGCGAGCTGTTGATGCAAAGCCCCGTCGAGCGCGACGACGGCCGCGTGCGCGCCGACATGCCGGGCGGCTGGGCGGGTGACACGGTCAACGCCTTCACCGGCGCTGGCCTCACGGCCGAGCAGCGCGACATGCTGGACTGGACGCGCCGCCTCTTCAACTGGCGCAAGGGTGCCCGCGTCGTGCATGACGGCGCGCTGATGCAATACGCGCCCATCGAGGGCTGCTACGTCTTCTTCCGCTACGACGCGGGGCGCACGGTCATGGTCGCCATGAACAAGAACGCCAAGCCGGTGGAACTGGCCTTGTCACGCTTCGGCGAAAGGCTGGCCGCGGGTGACCGGGCGCGCGACGTGCTGGGTGGCCAGGAGTTCAGGCTCGGCGCGACGCTCAGCGTGCCGGCGCGCAGCCCGTTGATCCTTGAGATCTCACGCTAAAAACGAAAGGGCCCCGAGGGGCCCTTCTGCCTGGCTTGCGACTGAGATCAGCGCGGCTGGCGGCGGCGGGCGATCAAGCCCATGACGCCCAGGCCGGCGAGCAGCAGCGCGTAAGTCTCGGGCTCGGGCACCGGCAGCTCCGTCGCGAAGAACTCGAACTTCAGCTTGTTCTGCGGCTGGCCGACGACGGCGGCGAAGCTGCTCGCGCCTGCCGTGGCCGTCAGCACCAGCGAGCCGCCGCTGACGCTGAGGGAGTTGAACCCGGCGACGGGCACCGACACCGAGCCGGCGAACCAGCCCGTATTGGGGCCGGAAGACACCTTGGTCAGCGAGGTCAGCGGCACCACGACGGTGGGATTGGCGTCGATGGTGACGCTGCCGCCGGCGGCCAGGTCGGTCGAGGCCGTGCCAGCCTCGAAATAGGTGACGTTGCCGATGCTGGCCGTGAAGGCGCCGCTCAGCGCCCAGCCCACGTTGGCTGCCAGCGTGAAGTCGGGCATCGCGTAGGTGGCGGTGATGGTGCCGCCGAAGGACGTGACCTGCACGGGGGCCTGCAGGCTCCATTCAAAGCTCACCAGGTTGCCCGGGCCGGAGCCCCAGCTGCTGATGAAGCCGAAGCCCGGCGTCGTTTCGTCGTAGTTGACCGAGTAGGCGCCGGCGTTCAGCGTCGTCGAGGCGGACGCCAGGCCGGTGACCAACAGGGCCGCAGCGGCGGCGAGCATCTTCAACTTCATACAACTTCCTTCCCTTGATACCGGGCCGCAAGGCCCGTGACTGTTGGAAAGGAATGTATGGGGCCCTCCGGCCTAGGGATATCCCCAGAACGGCAATGAATGCTCCCGGAAGACGACTTGCGACCCCCCGGTTTGCGGGGGGTGGCGAGGATCAGCCCGGCAGCTTCAGCAATTCGAAGGGGCCGCGCCCGGCGGCGGCCGTGATCAGGCCCAGCACGCGGGCGGGCTCCTGGCCCAGCATGCCCCAGTGGAAGCGCCAGCCCCAATTGCCGCCCAGGATGCCGGGGACGTTCATGCGGTGGGCGCTGCCCAGGCCCAGCACGTCCTGCAGCGGGTAGACGGCCATGTTGGCCACCGAGTTGGCGCAGGCGCGGATCATGGCCCAGTGCACGTCCTGCTCGCTGCAGGCGAGATAGGAGCCCGCAAAGGCACGCTCGCGGGGCTTGGCCTGGTCCCACCAGCCGCGCACGGTGTCGTTGTCGTGCGTGCCGGTGTAGGCCACCGAGGTCCTGGGCCACATATGCGGCAGGAACTCATGGTCGCCCTCGGCGCCGAAGCCGAACTGCAGGATCTTCATGCCGGGGAAGCCGCAGCCGTCGCGCAGCGCATGCACGTCATCGGTGATGAAGCCCAGGTCCTCCGCCACGATGGGCAGGGGGCCCAGCGCCTTCTTGATGGCGTCGAACAGCGCCATGCCGGGGCCCGTCAGCCAGCGGCCCTGCTTGGCGTCCGGGCTGCTGGCCGGGATCTCGTAATAGCCGGCAAAGCCGCGGAAATGGTCGATGCGAAAGACATCGGCCTGGGTCAATGCACGCTGAATGCGGGCCGTCCACCAAGCGTAGTTTTCCGCGGCCATCTTGTCCCAGCGGTACAGCGGGTTGCCCCAGCGCTGGCCCAGCGGCCCCAGGTCATCGGGCGGCACGCCGGCGACGACGGTGGTCTGGAAGTTCTTGTCGAGGTAGTACAGATCGGGGCGCGACCAGCAGTCGGCGCTGTCGTGGGCCACGAAGATGGGCAGGTCACCCATGATGTGCACGCCGCGCTCGTTGGCATAGGTTTTCAGCGCGCCGATCTGCACGTCGAACTGCCACTGCACGAACTGCCAGAAGGCGATTTCGTCGGCATAGGCCTTGCGCGCCTCGGCCAGTGCCGCCGGCACGCGGCGCTTCAGGCCGTCGGCCCATTCCCACCAGGGCTGGCCATTCAGCGGCGAGCGGATGGCCATGAAGAGGGCGTAGTCGTCCAGCCAGCTCTGTGCGCTGAGGCACCAGGCGGCGAAGGCGATGCGGTCTTCGTCGGCGGCCTTTGCAAAGAAGCCAGCCGCGGCGGCGCGCAGTTGCTGCTCGCGCCACGGAGTGACGTGCCCATAGTCGACGCTCTCGCCGCTGAAGGGCGGCACGTGCGGCTGGGCCAGCCAGCCCTTGGTGACGAGCGGCTCCAGCGCCACCATCCACTGGCTGCCTGCAAAGGCCGACACGCCCTGGTAGGGGCTGTCGCCGGGGCCAATGGGCGTCGTCGGCAGCAGTTGCCAGATGGATTGGCCGGCGGACTGCAGCCAGTCGACGAAGCGATAGGCGTCGGGGCCGAAGTCGCCCATGCCATGCGGGCCGGGCAGCGAGGTGATGTGCAGCAGCACACCGGAGGAGCGTTGGTTCAGGTTCATACGTGTCGCAAAACAAGTAGCGATCGGGCCGGCACATTCATGGGCTGGCCGGCGGGGATGAGGCTGGCGCTGGACTCGGCGCTGCTGTCCAGCACGAGCCGCCAGGGGCCGTTGCACAGCAGGAAGGGCGACGGCGTGGGGTCGGGGTTGAAGACGATCATCAGTCGCGGTGCGTTCGCGCCGGCTTCGCGCAACTGGGCGCCGAAGGCACGCTGGCTGGCGTCGTGCCAGTCGTGCGGGCTCATCTCGTGGCCGCTGGGGGCATACCAGGCAATGCAGGCATCACCCGCGCAACCGGGCGCGGCAGCAAACCAGCGCGGGTGGCGCAGCAGCGGCTCGGTGGCGCGCAGCGCAAGCAGCTCGGCCACCAGCTCCAGCATGCGTCCGTCGGCCTGGTCCCAGTTCAGCCAGGTCGTCGCGTTGTCCTGGCAATAGGCGTTGTTGTTGCCGCCCTGGCTGTTGGCGATCTCGTCGCCGGCGCACAGCATGGGCGTGCCTTGGGCCAGCAGCAGCGTGGCCAGCAGCGCACGGCGCACGCGCTCGCGGGCGGCATTGACGTCTGCATCCTCGGTCGGGCCTTCAGCGCCAAAGTTGGCACAGAGTTCGCCGTCGCGGCCGTCGCGGTTGTCCTCGCCGTTGGCGTGGTTGTGCTTGGTGGAGTAGTTGGTCAGGTCGGCCAGCGTGAAGCCATCGTGCACGGCCACGAAGTTGACCGAGGCCGTGGGCAGGCGCTGGCCATGGTGGAAGACGTCGCTGGAGGCCATGAAGCGCCGCGCGAATTCCCCGCGGCCCACGCCCTGCCCCGCCTTCAACCAGTAGCCACGCATCGCGTCGCGGAACTTGTCGTTCCATTCCAGGAAGCGGCCCGGGAAGCGGCCCACCTGGTAACCGTCATAGGCGGCGTCCCAGGGCTCGGCGATCAGGTGCACGCCGGCCAGCACCGAGTCCTGGCGCAAGGCCGTGAAGAACGCTGCGTTGGCGTCGTAGCCATGGTGCGTGCGGCCCAGCACGGGCGCGAGGTCGAAGCGGAAGCCATCGACCCCCAGCTCGGCCACCCAGTAGCGCAGCGAGTCCAGCACGAACTGGGTGACGCGCGGGTGGGCGCAGTTGACCGTGTTGCCGCAGCCAGTCAGGTTCTCGTAGCGGCTCTTGTCATCGCTGACGAGCCGGTACCAGGTCTTGTTGTCCAGCCCGCGGAAGGACAGCGTCGGGCCGAACTCGTTGCCCTCCGGCGTGTGGTTGTAGACGACGTCCAGCGTCACTTCCAGGCCAGCCTCATGCAGAGCGTCCACCATGTGGCGGAACTCGGCGGTCACGGCCGTCGGGTCATGGCGATGCTCGGCCTGCGCGAGGCGCGGATCGGGGCAGAAGAAGCCCAGCGTGTTGTAGCCCCAGTAGTTGTGCAGCCGGCGCTCGACGAGGTGCGGCTCGTCGATGCAGTACTGCACCGGCAGCAGCGACAGCGTCGTCACGCCCAGGCGCTTGAAGTGGGCGATGGATGCGGGGTGCGCCAATCCGGCATAGGTGCCGCGCAAGGCCTCTGGCACGCCCGGCAGCAGCTTGGAGAAGCCCTTGACGTGGACCTCGTAGAGCACCACGTCGGCCGGCGCACGGCGCGGCTTGTGGGCGCGGGCATGCGGCACAGGCGGCGGCGCCACGCGGGCCTTTAGAGCCTGTGTGGCGTTGTCGCGCGTGTCCAGCGAGCGGGGGCCATCGGGGTGGCCCAGCTCATAGCCGTGATGCTCGGCACGCCAGCCAAAGTGGCCCGCGATCTCGCGGGCATACGGGTCCAGCAGCAGCTTGTGCGGGTTGAAGCGGTGGCCCAGCTCGGGCGCATAGGGCCCGTGGGCGCGCAGGCCGTAGACAAGGCCGGGGCCCACACCGGGCAGGAAGCCGTGGAAGACACCGTCATGCGGCCCGTCCAGCGCATAGCGACGCAGCTCGCGCTGGCCTTCGCCGTCGAAGACGCAGAGCTCGACCTTGGTGGCGTTCTCGCTGAAGACGGCGAAGTTCACGCCGCCGTCGCGGGCGAGGGAACCCAACGGCTCGTGCCAGCCGGGTTGCAAGTCAGGTAGGTGCACCATGGTGCAGGTTCAGATCGGAACGAGGAAAAGGGTCGCCAGCGGCGGCAGCGTCACAGTGATGGACAGGCGCCGGCCATGAGCTGGCTGGTCCTGCACCGGCAGCCCTTGGGCCGCGACGCCGTTGCCGAGGTTGCTGCCGCCGTAGTAGGCCGAATCGGTGTTCAGCGCTTCACGCCATGCGGTGACGCCATCCGGCACACCCAGCACATAGCCCTCGCGCGGCACCGGCGTGAAGTTGCAGACGACGATGACCATGCGGCCGTTGCCGTCGCGGCGCACCCAGGCGTAGATGGAATGCTCGGCGTCGTGCGCGCTGATCCACTCGAAGCCGCCAGACTCGCAGTCCAGCCGGTGCATGGCCACGCGCTCACGGTAGAAGCGGTTCAGGTCTCGCACGAGGCGCTGCATGCCGGCGTGGCGCTCGTCGTTCAACAAGCCCCAGGGCAGGCTTTCGTCCTCGCGCCACTCATGGCCTTGGGCGAACTCCTGGCCCATGAAGAGCAGCTTCTTGCCCGGGTGGCCCCACATGAAGCCGTAGTAGGCACGCAGGTTGGCGAACTTCTGCCACTCGTCGCCGGGCATCTTGGCCAACATGGCGCCCTTGCCATGCACGACCTCGTCATGCGAGATGGGCAGCATGAAGTTCTCGCTGAACGCGTAGATCAGGCCGAAGGTCATCTTGTCGTGATGCCAGCGGCGATTGATCGGGTCCTCGGCCATGTAGCGCAAGGTGTCGTTCATCCAGCCCATGTTCCACTTGTAGTGAAAGCCCAGGCCGCCGGCATAGGTGGGCGCCGAGACGCCAGGGAAGCTGGTGCTCTCCTCGGCCACCGTGATGGCGCCCTCGACCTCGCCGACGCGCTCGTTCATCGCGCGCAGCAGCGAGATGGCTTCGAGGTTCTCGCGGCCGCCGCGGGCGTTCGGAATCCACTCACCCTCGGGCCGCGAATAGTCGCGGTAGAGCATGCTGGCCACGGCATCCACGCGCAGGCCGTCCACGCCCCAGCGCTCCACCCAGTACAGCGCGTTGCCGATCAGGAACTGGCGCACCTCGGTGCGGCCGAAGTTGTAGATCAGCGTGTTCCAGTCGCGGTGGTAGCCCTCTTTTGGGTCGGCGTATTCGTAGAGATGGGTGCCGTCGAACTCGGCAAGCCCAAAGGCGTCTACGGGGAAGTGGGCCGGCACCCAGTCCAGCAGCAACCCGAGGCCCAGGTCGTGGCAGGCCTTCACGAAGCGGCCGAAACCCTCGGGCGGGCCGAAGCGGGCGCTGGGCGCATAAAGGCCCAGCGTCTGGTAGCCCCAGGAGCCATCGAAGGGATGCTCGCTGACGGGCATCAGTTGCAGGTGGGTGAAGCCCAGGTCCGCCGCATAGGCCGGCAGTTGTTCAGCCAGCTCGTCCCAGGTCAAGAAGCCACCGTCCGCAGCACGGCGCCAGGAGCCGGCATGCACCTCGTAGACGCTGATGGCCGCCTGGCGCTGGTTGGCGCGTTCGCGCTGGCGCGGCAGCGGCGTCGGCTCGGGCAGGGCCGCGACGATGCTGGCCGTGTCCGGCCGCAGCTGGGCGCGGCGGGCATAGGGGTCAGCCTTCAGCGGCAGCAGCGCGCCGCTGCCGGAGATGATCTCGAACTTGTAGAGGTCACCGAGGGCCACGTGGGGCACGAAGATCTCCCACACGCCGGCCGCATGGCGCAGCCGCATCGCGTGGCGGCGGCCGTCCCAGTTGTTGAAGCTGCCAACGACGCTGACGCGGCGCGCGTTCGGCGCCCAGGTCGCGAAGCGCACGCCACTCACGTCGCCATGCTGCACAACGTGCGCGCCCAGGCTCAGGTAGGGCCGCACATGCGTGCCCTCGGCCAGTGCCGTCAGTTCGTCGTCACTGAGTTGCGGGTAGTAGTTGTAGGGGTCGGCATAGACGCCCTCCCCGCCGCCGCTCCAGCGCACGGCCAGCCGGTAGTCGAAGCGATGCTTGCGCCGCGGCACGGCGGCCTCGAAGAAGCCGCTGCGGCGATGCGCCAGCTCGACGATCTGCTTGCCGCTGGCGGCATCCTGCAGCGCCACCGTCGCCGCGCCGGGCAGCAGCGCACGAACCCAGAGCCGCCCCTCGTCGTCCGCATGCAGGCCCAGCCGGGAAAAGGGGTCGGCGTGGCGGCCCGCAAGCAGTGCGTCGAGGTCGGCGTCTTGGATCATCTTGGGGTCAGTTGAGACTCTTGGTGGACCAGACGCGATCGACGTATTCGGCAATGGTGCGGTCGGACGAGAACGGGCCCATGCCCGCGATGTTGAGCAGCGCGCGCTCGGCCCAGGCGGCGCGGTCAGCGAACAGCGCATCCACCTTGGCCTGCGTGGCGACGTAGTCGGCGAAGTCGGCCATCAGCAGGTAGGTGTCACGGCTCAGCAGGCTGTCCACAAGGCTTCGGTAGCGCTCGGTGTCGCCGTTGCTGAAGGCCCCCGAGGCGATCAGTTCGATGACGCGCTTGAGCTGGCGATTCTCCTCGACGTAGAGCTTGGGGTCGTAGCCCAGCGACTTGATCTTGGCGACCGCATCGGCGCGCAGGCCGAAGACAAACATGTTCTCGGGGCCCATGGCCTCGGCCATCTCGATGTTGGCGCCGTCCCAGGTGCCGATCGTGACCGCGCCGTTCATGCCGAACTTCATGTTGCCGGTGCCCGAGGCCTCGGTGCCGGCCGTGGAGATCTGCTCCGACAGGTCAGCCGCCGGGATGATGCTTTCGGCCAGCGTGACACTGTAGTTGGGCAGGAAGACGAGCTTGAGCTTGTCGCCCACGCGTGGGTCGCTGTTGACGACGCGGCCCACGTCGTGCGCCAGGCGCACGATGCTCTTGGCCATCTGGTAGGCGGAAGCCGCCTTGCCGGCGATGACCACCGTGCGCGGCACCCAGTTGGCATTGGGGTTCTCGCAGATGGCCTGGTAGCGGCTGATGACGTGCAGCAGGTTCAGCAGCTGGCGCTTGTACTCGTGGATGCGCTTGATCTGGATGTCGAACAGGCTGTCCACGCTGACGGCGATGCCCAGTTCGCGGCGGATCAATGCGGCCAGGCGCTCCTTGTTGGCGCGCTTGACGGCCAGGAACTGCTGGCCCAGTTCGGGGTCGGCGGCCAAAGGCTTGAGCTTGGACAGCTCCGACAAGTCCTTGCGCCAGCCGGCGCCGATGCGCTCGTCCAGCAGATTGGAAAGCTGCGGGTTGGCCTGCTGCAGCCAGCGCCGCGGCGTGACGCCGTTGGTGACGTTGTGGAAGCGCTCGGGCCAGATGCGGGCGTAGTCGGCAAAGATGGTCTGCACCATCAGCTCCGAGTGCAGTGCCGCCACACCGTTGACGCGGTGCGAGGCCACCAGGGCCAGGGCCGCCATGCGCACGCGGCGCTCGCCGCCATGGCTGCCCTCGTCGATCAGCGACACGCGCGAGGCGAAGGCGTTGTCGCCGGGGAAGCGCCCCTTCAGCTCATCGAGGAAGCGGTGGTTGATCTCGTAGATGATTTCGAGGTGGCGCGGCAGCAGGTTCTCGAACATGCGCACCGGCCAGGTCTCCAGCGCCTCGGGCATCAGCGTGTGGTTGGTATAGGCCACGGCCTGGCAGGTGATCTTCCAGGCCTCGTCCCAGCCCAGGCCATGCTCGTCCAGCAGCAGGCGCATCAGCTCGGCCGGAGCCAGCGCCGGGTGCGTGTCGTTGAGGTGGATGGCGTTGGTGCGACCCAGGTTGTGCAGGCTGCCAAACTCACGGAGATGGCGCTCGATCAGGTCTTGCAGCGACGCGCTGACGAGGAAGGCCTCCTGCTTGAGTCGCAGCTCGCGGCCCTGCTCCGTGGAGTCGTCCGGGTACAGCACCCAGTTGATGGCGTCGGCCAGCACCTGGTGGCGTGCGGCGCGCGCGTAGTCGCCCTCGCAGAAGGGCTTGAAGGCGATGGGCGTCGCCGTGGCCTGCCACTGGCGCAGCGTCGACACGCGGCCGCTGTAGTGGGCGGGCACGACGAAGTCGAAGGCCTGGGCCTCGATGTTCTCGGCCGGCATCCAGCGGCGCACGCCGGAGGCGTCCACCTCCACGCGGCCGCCAAAGCCCACCTGGTAGCGCAGGTCCTGGCGGGGCAGCTCCCACGCCGGCGTGTCGCGCGTCCAGTCGTCGGGCTGCTCCAGCTGGCGGCCCTGTTGAATCACTTGCGCGAAGGTGCCATAGCGGTAGCGCAGGCCGTAGCCGAAGGACGGCAGCTCCAGTTCCGCAAAGCTGTCCAGGAAGCAGGCCGCGAGGCGACCCAGGCCGCCATTGCCCAGCGCCGCATCGGGCTCGCGCTCCAGCACGTCGCCAAGGCTCAGGCCATGCTGGGCCAGCTTGGCCTCCAGGGGCTCCACGAGGCCCAGGGCCGCCAGCGCGTTGGACAGCGCGCGGCCCATCAGGAACTCCATGGACAGATAGTGCACGCGGCGCACGGGGGCCTTCTCGCCGCGCTTGGCGTCCTCGGCCTGGGTCTGGGCCCAGCGGCGCGCCAGCGTCTCACGGCAGGCGATGGCCGCGGCGTGCAGGGCTGCCTGCGGCGTGGCGCCATGGCTGGATTGGGACAGTTCGCGCTCGTAGGCAGCCTCGAAGGCCGCGCGCAGCGCCTTGACTTCGGGAGTGAGGGCGGTGGGCTTCATCGCGTTGGCCTTGGGCTTGCGCAGGGACGTCAGCGCAGAGCTGATAAGTGTTGGGGTGTTCATCAGTGCCGGCCCCCGGCAACGAGGGCAAGAATGCTACCCGAGCGGCAGCTCAGGCCAAAGTATCGGACAGCTCCGACCGCTTGTGTAGTTTGACTACATCTGGAAAACCCGGATCGAATCGCAACCCGTTGATTTACATGGGTTTCATGAAGATTCTATCGGGTAGCCGCTGTTGTTCTTGGCGGATCAGAGCTGTATATTGTCTACAGAAACGGGCGCAAAGCTGTAGTTTGCGCCTCTCACAACTGCGAGACAAGCCGGCCGCGGCACGCCGCCGGCGTTGAAAGGTTCGATGTGGCAGACGTTCGATTGACCGGCGTGGAGAAGGCCTATGGCGACATCCGCATCCTGCACGGCATCGACCTGGAGATACGCGACGGCGAGTTCATGGTCTTCGTGGGCCCGTCGGGCTGCGGCAAGTCCACGCTGCTGCGCTCCATCGCCGGGTTGGAAGAGATTACCGGCGGCGAGTTGAAGATCGGCGGGCGCCTCGTCAACGACGTGCCGCCCAGCGAGCGCGGCATCGCGATGGTGTTCCAGTCGTATGCGCTGTACCCGCATATGAATCTGTTCGACAACATGGCCTTCGGCCTGAAGCTGGCCAAGGTGCCCAAGGCCGAGATCGAGACCGCCGTGCGCAACGCAGCGAAGATTCTCCACATCGAGCACCTGCTGGATCGCAAGCCCAAAGACCTGTCTGGCGGCCAGCGCCAGCGGGTCGCCATCGGCCGCGCCATCGTGCGTAAGCCTGATGTGTTCCTGTTCGACGAGCCACTGTCGAACCTCGACGCCGCCCTGCGCGTACGCATGCGCTACGAGTTCGCGAAGCTGCACGAAGACCTCAAGACCACGATGATCTACGTGACCCACGACCAGGTGGAGGCCATGACGCTGGCCGACCGCATCGTCGTGCTGTCGGCCGGCAAGGTCGAGCAGGTCGGGTCGCCGCTGGAGTTGTACGAGCACCCTTGCAACCTGTTCGTGGCGGGCTTCATCGGCAGCCCCAAGATGAACTTCATCGAGGGCGAGCTGGTCGCCGTCGAGCCGGGCCATGTCGACGTGAAGCTGGCTGGCGGCAACGTCGTGCTGCGCGCCATGGTGGACGGCAGCACCGTCAAGGTCGGTGCCAAGGTCACGCTGGGCGTGCGGCCGGAGCACATCCGCACCGAGGGCCAGGGCAATGTGCTGCAAAGCACTGTCGCCTTCGTCGAGTCGCTCGGCGGCATCACCTTCGCCTACTGCCCCTACCCCGGCGTCGAGGAAGCGCTGACCTGCCAGTTCGAGGGCCGCAATGGTGCTGACCGCCTGCGCACCGGTCAGGCACTGAACCTGCACATGCCGGCCGAAGCGCTTTACGTGTTCGACGGCAATGGCAAAGCTTTGCGCCGCCTGGCTGCACCGGAGCTCTCCGCATGAGCTTGAAAGCCTTGTTCGCCGCGGCCGCCCTGGTTGCGGGGCCTGCGCTGGCCGAGACGCCCAAGCTCCTTGTCTGGATCAACGGCGACAAGGCCTACAACGGCCTGCAGAAAGTCGGCAACGCCTTCGAGAAGGTCTCGGGCGTCAAGGTCGTCGTGGAGCACCCGGTGGACGCGACCGACAAGTTCCAGCAGGCCGCGGGCGCGGGCAAAGGCCCCGACGTCTTCTGCTGGCCGCACGACCGTGTCGGCGAATGGGCCAAGGCCGGCCTGCTGACGCCGCTGCGCCCGTCCACCCGGCTCAAGGCCGAGGTCGAGGACCAGGCCTGGACAGCCATGAGCTACCGCGGCCGCATCTGGGGCTACCCGATCGCCATCGAGACGACCGGCCTCATCTACAACAAGGCGCTGGTGCCCAACCCGCCCGCGACCTGGGACGAGGTCATCGCGCTGGACAAGAAGCTCGCCGCGAGCGGCAAGCACGCCGTGCTGTGGGACTACAACAAGAGCTTCTTCACCTGGCCCATGCTGGCCGGTGCGGGCGGCGTGATCTTCGGCCGTGATGCGCAGGGTGACTTCGACGCCAGGCAGGTCGCCGTCAACAACGCGGGGGCCCTGGCAGGCGCGCAGATGATCGAGCGCCTCATCAAGGACGGCCACATGCCCAAGGGCGCGCGCTACTCCGAGATGGAATCGGCCTTCGCTCGCGGCGAGGTGGCGATGATGATCTCCGGCCCCTGGGCCTGGGACAACGCCAAGCGGGCTCGCATCGACTTCGGCGTGGCGCCCATCCCTGCCGTCGTGGCCGGCAAGCCCAGCAAGAGCTTCGTGGGTGTGCTGGGCTGCATGATCTCGGCGCCCAGCAAGAACAAGGACCTCGCCAAGGAATTCATCGAGAACCACCTGATGCGCCCCGAGGCGCTGAAGGTGCTGGACGCCGACGTGCCCATCGGCGTGCCGGCCAACAAGGCCTTCTACGGCGAGCTGTCGGTCAACCCGCTGATCGCGGCGAGCATGACCAATGCGCGCAACGGCGCACCCATTCCCAACATCCCCGAGGTGGGCCGCTTCTGGACCGCGATGGACGCGGCGCTGGAGGCCATCACCAACGGCCTGCAAAGCCCCAAGGACGCGCTGGACGGCGCCGCCGCACGGATGCTGCTGAACAAATGAATGCCCAAACCTCAACCTTGGGCCAGGGCAGCTATTCCACGCTGCCGCCCACGCTGACCGAGAAGCTCGCGAAGTGGCTGCACTGGCCCGTCGCCATCGCGGCCATGGTCGCGGCGCTGTACCTCGTCTTCGTCATCTACACCACCGGCCAGACCGCCTGGGCCGTGGGCGTGCTGACGCTGTTCGCGGCCGGCTTCTACGTCTACCTGTCACGCACCCAGTTCGCCTACCGCTACCTGTTCCCCGGCGTCGCAGGCATGCTGCTGTTCATCGCCTTCCCGCTGGTCTACACGGCGCAGATCGGCTTCACGAACTACTCAAGCACCCACCTGCTCAGCGAGAGCCGTGTGCGCGACTACCTGCTGGAGCAGCGTGACGCGGTGGAAGACCAGGTGCTGGCCTACACCTTGCACGTCGACGGCGCCGAGTTCCGCCTCGTGCTGCAACCCGAAGGCGGTGCCGCACCGCGCTGGGTGTCACCGCCGCTGGCCCTGCGCAGCATGAGCCGCGAGCTGCGTGTGGACCTGACGGCCGCGGATGCCGAGCACCTGCCGCTGACCGCACCGCTGCAGGCCGCGCTGCCACTGCCCGACCTCGTCAAGCACCGCGACGCGCTGGGCAAGCTGGTGCTGGTGCTGCCGGACAAGACCGAGTTGCACTACCTGGGCCTGCGCGAGTTCGGCCCCGTGAAGCCGCTGTGGACCGCGAACACCGATGGCAGCCTCACGCGCGCGCTGGATGGCGCCGTCTTCAAGGCCAACCGCGACACCGGCTTCTTCCAAACGGAAGCCGGTGAAACGCTGCAACCCGGCTTCAAAGCCTTCATCGGCGGCGCCAACTACGGCCGCATGCTGTTCGACGCCGAGTTCCGCGGGCCCTTCCTGGCCATCTTCACGTGGACGGTGGTGTTCTCGGCGTTGACCGTGGCTTTCTCCACCGCCATCGGCATGCTGTTCGCCGTGCTGCTGAACTGGGAGGGCATGAAGTACCGCACCACCTACCGCACGCTGCTGTTCCTGCCATATGCCGTGCCGGGCTTCATCTCCATCCTCGTTTTCAAGGGCTTGTTCAACCAGAACTTCGGCGAGATCAACGCCATCCTGAACGCGCTGATCGGCGTGAAGCCCGCCTGGTTCGCCGACCCGCTGCTGGCCAAGACGATGCTGCTCATCGTCAACGTGTGGCTGGGCTACCCGTACATCATGATCCTGTGCTCGGGCCTGCTGAAGGCGATTCCGGCGGACCTGTACGAGGCCTCGGCGCTGGCGGGCGCCAGCCCGTTCACGAACTTCTTCAAGATCACGGCGCCGCTCATCATCAAGCCGCTGGCGCCGCTGCTGGTGAGCGCCTTCGCGTTCAACTTCAACAACTTCGTGCTGATCGCACTGCTGACCGATGGCCGGCCGGACTTCCTGTCCACCAAGCTGCCCGCGGGCCAGACGGACATCCTCGTCAGCTACACCTACCGCATCGCGTTCAAGGACTCGGGCTCGGACTTCGGCCTCGCCGCGGCGATCTCGACGCTGATCTTCTTCCTGGTCGCGGCGCTGTCGCTGATCAATCTGCGCATGAGCGCGAAAGCCCAGAAGTAATCATGGCCATCGTCCTCGGCAAACAAGCCCGCTGGCGCACCATCGCCGGCCACGCGGTGATGTGGGTTTTCATCGCCATCACCATCTTCCCGCTGCTGGCCGTCGTGTCCATCTCGCTGCGGCCCGGCAACTTCGCCACTGGCAGCCTGATCCCCACCGAGATCAGCCTCGAGCACTGGAAGCTGGCACTGGGCATCCCCTACCAGGCCGCAGACGGCAGCCTCGTGCAGCCGCCCTTCCCCGTGCTGACCTGGCTGTGGAACTCCATCAAGATCGCCACGGTCTCGGCCTTCCTCATCGTGGCCATCTCCACGACCGCGGCCTATGCGTTTGCGCGGCTCAGGTTCAGCTTCAGCAAGCCGGTGCTCAACGGCATGCTGCTGCTGCAGATGTTCCCGCCGGTGCTGGCGCTGGTGGCCATCTACGCGATCTTCGAGACCATCGGCACCTACGTGCCAGCGCTGGGCATCGAAACGCACGCTGGTCTGGTGCTCGCGTACCTGGGCGGCATCGCGACGCACGTGTGGACCATCAAGGGCTACTTCGAGACCATCCCCATCGAGATCGAGGAGAACGCCAAGGTCGACGGCGCGACGCACTGGCAGGCCTTCTCCCGCGTGCTGCTGCCCATGGCCATTCCCATCCTGATGGTGGTCTTTGTGCTGGCCTTCATCGGCACCATCATCGAGTACCCGGTCGCCTCCATCCTGCTGCGCGAAGAGGGCAACCTCACGCTGGCCGTGGGCTCCAAGTACTTCCTGCACGACCAGCGCTTCCTGTGGGGCGACTTCGCGGCTGCGGCCGTGCTGTCGGGCCTGCCGATCACGCTGGTCTTTCTGCTCGCGCAGCGCTGGATCGTTTCCGGCCTGACCGCAGGCGGCGTCAAGGGCTGACCGTATGTTGAAGAACCTCGCGCTGTATGCAGCGCTGCTTTCGTTCGTCCCCGTGGCCTACGCCGCCGACTGCAAGCCCGCGCCGCTGGGCGACGCCACGCTGTACCTGCGCGGCGGCCTCAACAACTGGGCGGCCCAGGACGGGCAGGCCTTCGAATACCGCTGCGACGCCTACTACCTGAACCTGACCGCCAAGGGCACGCAGGAGTTCAAGCTCGCCGACGAGGACTGGACGGCCGCCCTCACCTTCGGCGCGGACGCCAAGGGGCAACCGGCCCGCGGCGCGCCCGGCAACCTCAAGCGCGACTTCAGCGGCGCGCACACGCTGCGCCTGAGCTTCGCCGCCGATGGCAGCGCGCGCCTGGATCTAGGCCCCAAGACCTTCAAGCCCACGCCGCCCAAGCCCATCACCGACCGCGCCGCGCTGACCACCCACTTCAGCTCACGCACTGAAGAGTTCAAGGCGCCTTACGGCGCCCAGCCCGCGGGCACCGAGATCCGCTTCGGCATCGGCAACGACTGGCCCGGCCTCAAGCACGCCACCCTCGTCGTCGAGCGCCGCCAGATGGCGGGCAACCAGGAGCAACTCAGCTATGAGCCCGTGGCCCGCGTTGCCATGACACCGCACTCACGCGGCATGGGCACCGGCTTCTCGGCCACGTACCGCTTCGATGCGACGGGCATCTACGGCTACTGGTTCGAAATCGAGACGGACCAGGGCCGGTATGCCTTGCAGAACAACAAGGACACCATCTACTGGACGCGCGAGAAGGGCTCGATGGGCGTGGCCTCGATTGAGCGCCTGCCCAGCAACCTGAACCGCGTGCGCCGCTACCGCCAGACCATCTACGCGCCCGGCTTCCAGGTGCCCGACTGGGCCAAGGACATCGTCTACTACTACGTCTTCCCCGAGCGCTTTCGCAACGGCGACAAGAGCAACGACCCGCGCCCCGGCGGTGGCCGGCCGCAGGACCGCTACCAGGATCGCGATGTCGAGCGCCATGCCAAGTGGAACGAGAAGCCGTTCAAGCCCGGCACGGGCGACGGCTCCGACGCGCTCTACAACAACGACTTCTTCGGCGGCGACCTGGCCGGCATCATCGAAAAGCTGGACTACATCAAGGGCCTGGGCGCCAACGCGCTCTACCTGACGCCGGTGTTCCGCGCACCCAGCAACCACAAGTACGACGCGGCCGACTACAAGAACATCGACCCCGCCTTCGGCAGCAATGACGACTTCGTGCGCCTGTGCGCCGAGGCCGCCAAGCGCGGCATCCGCGTCATCCCCGACACCTCGCTGAACCACGTCGGCGCCGACTCGCCCTACTTCAACCGCTTCAACAATTTCCCCGCGGGTGGCGCCTTCGATGGCGGCAAGCCCAACCCTGCGTCGCCCTACTACAGCTGGTTCAAGTTCAAGCCCGACGAAAAGGACCCGAGCAAGCAATACCAGGGCTGGGTGGGCGTGGCCGACCTGCCCGAGATCGACAAGAGCAACCCGGCCTTCCGCAATTACGCGTACCGCGACAAGGATTCGGTGACCAACCTCTGGCTGGACCGTGGCGCGGCCGGTTGGCGCATGGACGTGGCGCCCTGGGTGCCGGATGACTTCTGGCGCGAATGGCGCCAGGCCGTGAAGGCGAAGAAGCCCGACGCGCTGACGGTGGCCGAGACCTGGTTCGATGCCAGCAAGTATTTCCTCGGCGACATGTTCGACTCGACGATGAACTACATCTTCCGCAACGCCGTGCTGGACTACGCCGCCGGCAAGTCCGGCGAGCAGATGGCCGCCAACCTGGAGCTGATGCGCGAGGCCTATCCGCCGCAGGCCTTCTCGGCCCTGATGAACCTGCTGTCCACCCACGACCAGCCGCGTGCCCTGCACCACTTCGGCGAGGACGGCAACCTGGCCCAGGCCAAGCAGCGCCTGCGCCTGGCCGTCTTCTTCCAGATGACCTACCCCGGCTCGCCCACCATCTACTACGGCGACGAAGTGGGCCTGGGCGGTGGCGACGACCCCTACAACCGCGCGCCCTACCCCTGGGCCGACGAAGGTGGCCAACCCGACGAGGCCTTGCTGGCCGACTTCAAGCGGCTGACCAAGCTGCGCCACGACCTGCCCGTGCTGCGCCACGGCACGCTGGGGGAGCCGCTGCACGTCGACGAACACGTCGTGGTGCTGGCCCGCCAGGACGGCAAGACCTGGGCGATCACGGCGACCAACAACAGCACAGCGCCCAAGACCGTGAGCTTCTTCGTGCCCTTCGAGGCCCAGCGCCTGCGCGACGCGCTGGGCGGCGAAGGCGTTGCCATCAAGAACCACCAGATCCAACTGACCGTGCCGCCCTTGTTCGGCCGCGTCCTGCTGACCGAATGATCCTGAACCCCCTCGGCCGTACCGGCCTGAACGTTTCCGCGCTGGGCTTCGGCGCGATGCACATCAACGACGAGCGCACCAGCGAGGCCGAAGCCGGCGCGCTGCTGAACCAAGTGCTGGACTTGGGGCTTAACCTCGTCGACACCGCGCGCGGCTACGGCCTCAGCGAGGAGCGCATCGGCCGCCACCTGGCCCACCGCCGGCAAGACTTTGTGCTGTCCACCAAGGTGGGCTATGGCGTCGAAGGCGTGCCCGACTGGACGTACGACTGCATCGTGCAGGGCGTCGAGCGCGCGCTGCGGCTGATGAAGACGGACTGGCTGGATATCGTGCACCTGCACTCCTGCCCGCTGCACGTGCTGCAGCAAGGCGACGTGCCGCGCGCGCTGAACGACTGCCGCGCGGCCGGCAAGTTGCGCGTGGCGGCCTACTCGGGCGATAACGCCGAGGTGGACTTCGCCATCGCCAGTGGCGCCTTCGGCAGCCTGCAGACCTCGGTGAGCGTGTGCGACCAGGCCCATCTGAACTACCGCGCCGCACAGGCTGCAGAGGCGGGTATCGGCGTCATCGCCAAGCGGCCGCTGGCGGGTGCCATCTGGCGCTTTGCCGAGCGCCCGGGCGAGTTCGCCGAGGGCCAGTACTGGGACCGCTTCCGCGCCATGGGCCTGACCGACTGGCGCGACATGGACTGGGGCGACGTTGCCTTGCGCTACGCCGCCTTCCACTGCGGCGCGGCCAGCGCCATCGTCGGCACGGCCAAGCCGGCCAACCTGCAACGCAACCTTGCGGCCATCGCACGCGGCCCGCTGCCGGCCGAGCAGGCCCAGGCGTTGCGTGAGACCTTCGTGCGGCACGACCAGGGCTGGGCCGGCCTGATCTAGCCTTCGTCAGGACAGGCGGGTAGGTGCTGGCATGATCCGGCCCGATGCCCGCCCCGAACTCCGGCCTTTCGCGCCGCGCCCTGATCGCCGCCAGCTTCGGCGTGGCGACGACGGCGCGCGCCGCGGACGAGCCTGTGCGCGTGCCCCGGCACGTCAGCATGCCCGATCCGCAGCTGACCTATATGCGCCGCATCGTGGAGCTGGCACTGGCCCGCGCCGGCAGCCGGCGTGAGATCCGGCCCACCGACCTGGACATGGCCCAGGGCCGCACGCTGGTGGAACTGGCCGCGGGCCACAGTCCGGTCGACCTGATGTGGACCGTGACCGACAGTCAGCGCGAGGCCTCCAGGCTGCTGCCGGTGCGCATCCCCATCGACCGCGGCATGATGGGCTGGCGGCTGCTGCTGGTGCGCCGCAAGGAGCTGAACCAGTGGCGTGACGTGCGCAGCCTGGACGAACTGCGCAAGCGCCTGGCCGGCCAAGGCCACGACTGGCCCGACACCACCATCCTGCGCGCCAATGGCTTGCAGGTGGGCACCAGCAGCGTCTATGACGCGCTGTTTCGCATGCTCGCCGCCGGCCGTGTCGACTACTTTCCGCGCTCCATCCTCGAGATCGACGCCGAGATGGCCGACAACCGCTACCCGGACCTCGCGATCGCACCCAACCTGATGCTGCATTACCCGGCAGCGGCCTATCTCTTCGTCAGCCCGAACCGCCCGGAGCTGGCAACCGAGCTGAAGGCAGGGCTGGAGGCCGCCGTGGCCGATGGCAGCTTCCAGCGCCTGCACCGGGAGTTCTACGGCGCCGTGCTGAAGGCCCACCCCATCTCGCCCGACCGCGTGCTCAGGCTCAGCAACCCGCTGCTGCCACCCGAAACGCCGCTGCAGCGCCGCGAGCTGTGGTTACAGCCTGGTGAGAGCTGACAGCCGAGCCGACAGGAGCGGCAGCTTCGTCGGGCCACCGACCAGGCGCTGATCGTGCCGGTAGTCGTCGTTGGGCTCGACGCGCCAATCGCGGCTGAATTCGACCGCGAGTGCCGCCGCGACCTGATCGAAGGTCCAGGCCTCCTCGGCGTTGCTGTCCAGGTGGTGCACGCCCGGCAAAGGGCGCTCGATCAGCGCCAGCAAGGCAGCCGCCGTATCGGTCATGAAGGAGCAGGCGGGCGTCCACAAGCGGCTCGCGCCCACGCGGCCGTCGCGCCGCTGCCAGTCGTCCAGCGCCATCAGCATGTTGTTGCCGGGCTGGGTGGGGTCGATCTGCCAGCCGATGCGAGCGATGACGGGCCGCTCATTGGCCACCAGGACGGCGTTTTCGCAGTCGATCTTGTAGCGGCCGTAGTCATCCTTGGCCGTGCGCTCATCGGCCACATCGTGCGGGCCGTCGGGCACATGGTCGAACACCATCGTGGTGCTGGTGAACAGGAAGTTCGGGCAACGCGACGCCAGCCAGCCCGCAAACCGAGCCGACGCCATGCCCAGGTGGGCAATGGCGTCCACCGATTGCGCCGACAGCCAGGCGGCGGACAAGGCCTCGTCGTCCGGGTTCACCGCGGCGCGGTCCCAGCCAATGACCTCGTGCTTCCCAGCACGGGCCGCCTCGGCCAGGCGTGGCGCCAGCGTGCCGTTGAGTCCGGTGATGAGAATCTTCATGTGAGTGGCCAAACCGTCAATACGCTGCGCAGCCAGGCGCCGCCCTGGGCCAGCACGGCCACGCCGTCACTGCCGGCGGATGGGTAGACCACCTCCGTCAGCGCCACGGCACCGTCGCCGCTGAAGACCTCGACCGAGCAGCGGTCCACGATGACGCGCAGCGCCAGCGTCGCGCGTGCACCCGCCCAGGCTTGTTCACGCCGGCCGGCCCAATGCGCTGCGTCTGGTGTTGCGCCGCTCCTGCTGCGGTCTATCCAGATGAGGCCATGGCGGTGATCGACGCCGATCTCGGTGTACTCGCCACCGCCCGGGCCGCAGCGCACATTCAGCGTCGAGACCTCGGCCATGCCGGGGTCCAGCTCCCAGCGCAGTTCCAGCACCTCGCCGGCCTTGTCGACGACGCCGTGGCCAACGAGATGCCGGGGCTCGCCGCGCAACGCCTCTGTCGACACCGGCGACTGGGCCAGCCGCCAGACGCCGGCCTCTTGCACCAGCGACAGCTCGCGCGGCAGCGTCATCGCACCGCGCCACGGCGCCGTAGGCGTGTGCTTGGCATAGGCGTGCTGGTTCATCCAGGCCAGCCAGACGGGTGGCCGTCCTGGCGGCAGCCCGGCGAACGACAAGGCCGCATAAAAGTCGCTGCCATGGTCGGCCCAGAAGGCCGCGGTCTCGGCCTGGAAGCTGGCACCATCGAAACGGCCAATCCAGCATTGCGCGCCGCTGCCGGCGGGATGCCCCTCGAAGGTATCGACCTTGAGCAGCCAAAGGTCCACATCCGGGAAATGGATGAGGTCCGGGCATTCCCAGATCGCGCTGATGCAGCCGGTAGGCCCGAAGTGGCTGAGCGGCGCCCAGTCGCGCAGGTTGGCGCTGGCATGGAAGGCGACGCGATGCTCGTCGGGCAGCACCACGGCCATGACCCAGCGGCCGGTCGACGCATGCCAGAAGACCTTGGGGTCGCGGAAGTCGCGCAGGCCCAGGTCCAGCACCGGGTTGCCGGCGTATTTCGTCCACGTCAGGCCACGGTCCAGGCTCCAGGCCAGATCCTGGGCCTGCCCACCTTCGGGGCGGCGCAGCGCACCTGTGTAGCAAGCCACCCACGCGCCCGCGCCAAAGCCCGCCGTGTTCGCGCTGTCGATGACGATGGACCCCGAGAAGATGGAAGCTCGCTCGTCCTCGGGGATGGCCAGCGGCAATTCGGCCCAGGTCAGCAGGTCGGTGCTGGTCGCATGGCCCCAGCTCATGTGGCCCCAGACGTCGCCGAAGGGGTTGTGCTGGAAGAACAGGTGGTAGCGGCCCGTCTCCGCATCGAAGACGAGGCCGTTGGGGTCGTTGATCCAGTTCCGCTGCGGCGCGAAGTGCAGCCGTGGCCGATAGGCTTCACTCATGTAATTGTCCAGCCCCAGGGCTGCAAGGTCTTGCCAGCGTACACCTGCGCCGCCGACGACAGGTTGACGGCCACGTGCACGACGTCCTTGCCCTGGCGGCGCTCGAACGCGACGACGTCTGCAGGGCTGGCCAGCAACTTGACGGGCGCGCCGTACTGGCCGGCGGCCAGCGCTGGGTGCTTGTGCTTGAGGGCCACGATGCCGGCGTAGAAGTCGGTCAGCTCGTAGGTCTTCCAGGCGATGGCGTCCTTCTCGAAGAATTCCAGCTTCTTGGTCAGCCGCGACTCCTGGCCGTTGTAGATCAGCGGCATGCCGGGCAACGTGAAGGTCAGCACCGCCAGGGCCTGATAGGCGTCGCCGTAGAGATCGGCGTCGGTGCCATGCCAGGAGTTGAAGTCGTGGTTGCTGGTGAAGCGCATGCGGTAGGCGTGCGCCGGGTAGCCGGCCGGTTGCTTGGCCAACCAGGCCTTCAGCAGCGGCGCACCAGGCTCGCCCTTACCTATCTTCTTGAAGACCTGGTCGGCCAGGTCCCAGGAGTAGGTCATGTCGAAGGCGCCGCTGGTGTGCAGGTCGATGGCATCGGACTCGGCCAGCATGAACATGGGCTTCATGGCATCCAGCTCCTTGCGGGTGCGCACCCAGAAGTCGGTGGGCACGAGGCTGGCGACGTCGCAGCGAAAGCCGTCCAGGTCGGTCTCACGCACCCAGAACTTCATCGCGTCGATCATTGCGGTGCGCAGTTCGGCGCTCTTGTAGTTCAGCGCGATGACGTCGTCCCAATGCTCCTCGCTAGGCTGGCCTTCGTTGAAGGTCACGGGATAGACCTCGCCCTTGGCATTGAGCTTGTACCAGTCCTTGTGGGCCGTGGCCCAGGGGTGGTCCCAGCCGGTGTGGTTGGCCACCCAGTCCAGGATGACCTTGAAGCCGAGCTTGTGCGCCTCGGCAACGAAGGCCTTGGCATCGGCCAGCGTGCCGAACTCCGGGTTCACGGCCGTGTAGTCGCTGATGGAGTAGTAGCTGCCCAGCGTGCCCTTGCGGTTGAGCTTGCCGATGGGCTGCCAGGGCATGACCCACAGGATGTCGGCACCGAGCGCCCGGATGCGCGGCAGGTCGGCCTGCACGGCCTGCAGCGTGCCGGCGGCCGAGTACTGGCGCACGTTGACCTGGTAGATGACGGCCTGGCGGGTCCAGGGCAGATGGGGCATGTCGTTCGTAGCGCTCATAGCAGGAAGGGCAAGGGATGCGGCGGCACCAAGCACGGTGCGGCGTTGCAGGGGCAGGCTCATGGGTGGCCTTGAGGTTGGACGGGGGCCGCACAGTGGCGGGCGATGTAGTCGGCGTGGCCGGGCATCAGGGCGACGCTGTTCTCGACGGCGCGGTGCACGGCCTCGAGGTAGTCATGCACCTTGTCCTCGGGCTGCAACGCCGCGAAGGGGTGGAAGCTCTCGGGCATCAGGTTCTGGCCGGCCATGACCTGCAGCCAGGCCGTCTCGGTGAACAGCTCACCGTTGAAGCGGAACACGCGGCCATGGGCCTTGTACAAGTCCATCTTCTCGCGCAGCGAATCAGGCACGCTCATGGCGGCGCAGTCGCGCCAGAAGGCCGAGTCCTCGCGCTGGTTCACGTGATAGTGCAGCACGATGAAGTCGCGGATGCGCTCCCAGTGGAAGCGGTTCTGGCGGTTGAACTCGTCGATGTCGGCCGCACTGAAGCCGCGGTCGGGGAAGAAGTCGATCAACAGCTGGATGGCCTGCTGGATCAGGTGGATGCTGGTGGACTCCAGCGGCTCCAGGAAGCCGCCCGACAGGCCGATGGCCACGACGTTGCGATTCCAGGCCTTGCGGCGCACGCCGGCCTTGAAGCGCAGCGGGCGGGGGTCAGCCAGCGGTTTGCCGTCCAGGTGGGCCAGCAGCGTCGCAGCGGCCTCGTCATCGCTCACATGGCTGCTGCAATAGACATGGCCGTTGCCGATGCGGTGCTGCAGCGGGATGCGCCACTGCCAGCCGGCGCGGTGGGCCGTCGAGCGCGTATAGGGCGTCAGCACCGCAGCACTCTCGCACGGCACGGCCAGCGCCCGGTCGCACGGCAGCCAGTGGCTCCAGTCGTCGAACCCTGTCTGCAACGTCTGCTCGATGAGCAGTGCGCGAAAGCCCGAGCAGTCGATGAAGAGTTCGCCTGCGATGAGCTCGCCGCTTTCCAGCACCACGGCATCGACGTCGCCCGATGGCGCCTGGGTCGCACGCGTGATGCGCCCCTCGGTGCGCCGCACACCGCGTGCCTCAGCCAGGCGGCGCAGGTAGCGCGCATAGCGGCCGGCGTCGAAGTGGTAGGCGTAGGCGATGTCGGCCAGCGGCGAGTTGGCCGGCTCGGGGCGGGCCGGCATGAAGCGGTTGGCGCGCGCGGCCTGCTGCGTGATCGCATAGTCGCCCAGAGGCCGCGCACGGCCCAGCGTGCGCATGCGATGCCAGTACTGCTCGAAGCCCACCGTCCAGACGTCCTGGCCGATGCGGCCGAAGCCGTGCATGTAGCGGTCGCCCATGCGGCCCCAGTTGACGAACTCGATGCCCAGCTTGAAGGTGCCGCCCGTCTCGCGCAGGAAGTCGTTCTCGGCGATGCCCACGATGCGGTTGAAGCGCTGGATCAGCGGGATGGTCGCCTCACCCACGCCCACGATGCCGATCTCGTCGGACTCGACAAGACGGATGCGGTAGCGGTCGCCCACCACCGTCGCCAGCCCCAGCGCCGTCATCCAGCCGGCCGTGCCGCCACCGACGATGACGATGTCCTGGAGCGGCGCGGCGGGCATGGCGTGGACCTGGGCCAGCGTGGCTCGTCAGGCCGAGCGGCAATGCTTGGCGATGTACTCCTCGTGCGTGGGCATCACGTCCACGCAGCGGGCGATGACCTCGCGCACGCTTTGCAGGTAGTCGTTCGTCTCGGCCTCGTCGATCAGGTCGGCCAGCGGGTGGTAGCCCTGGGCGCGCAGGTTCTGGCCGTGCATGACCTGAAGCCAGCCCACCTCGGCGAAGAGCTCGGCCCCCTCGCGCACGATGCGGCCGTTGCGCTGGTACAGCTCGATCTTGGCCGTCAGCGTGTCCGGGATGGGCATCTCGCGGCAGTAGCGCCAGAACTCGGAGTCGTCGCGCTGGTTGGCGTGATAGTGCAGGATCAGGAAGTCGCGGATGCGCTCGAACTCGAAGCGCGACTGCTTGTTGTATTCGTCGATGTCGGCCTGGTCGAACCCCGCGCTGGGGAAGAACTCGATCAGCCGCGCCACGGCCGTCTGCACCATGTGGATGCTGGTGGACTCCAGCGGCTCCATGAAGCCCGAGGCCAGGCCGATGGAGACGACGTTGCGGTTCCAGGCCTTCTTGCGCATGCCGGTCACGAACTTCAGCGTGCGCGGCTCGGCCAGCGGCTTGCCATCGAGGTTGGCCAGCAGGATGCGCTGGGCCTCGGCCTCGTCCATGAAGCGGCTGCTGAACACATGGCCATTGCCGATGCGGTGCTGCAGTGGGATGCGCCACTGCCAGCCAGCCGCGTGGGCCGTGGAGCGCGTGTAGGGCAACAACTGCGGCGCGTTTTCGCAGGGCACGGCGATGGCGCGGTCGCAAGGCAGCCAGTGCGACCAGTCCTCGTAGCCGGTGTGCAGCACCTGCTCGATGAGCAGGCCACGAAAGCCCGAGCAGTCGATGAACAGGTCACCCGGCACGCTTCGGCCATCGGCTAGCACGACGGACTCGACGCGCCCGCTCAGCCCGCTGAGCTTGGCGTCGACGATGCGGCCTTCCACGCGCGTGACGCCGCGGCCTTCCGAATACTTGCGCAGGTAGCGCGCATACAGCGCCGCGTCGAAGTGGAAGGCGTAGGCGATCTCGGCCAGCGGCGAGTTGCCCGCGTCCGTCACCGGGCGCATGAAACGGCCCTTGGCGGCCGCGGCGCGGGTGATGGAATAGTCGGCCAGCTCACCCGCCTTGCCGGCCATGTAGAGCTTGCGCCAGTAGTGCTCGAAGGGCACGGTGCCCAGCGCCTGGCCGATGCGGCCGAAGCCGTGCATGTAGCGGTCGCCGAGCTTGCCCCAGTTCACGAACTCGATGGCGAGCTTGAAGGTCGCCTGCGTCTCGCGCATGAACTCGTCTTCGTCGATCTCCAGCACCTGGTTGAAGCGCTGGATCATCGGGATCGTGGCCTCGCCCACGCCCACCGTGCCGATCTCCTCGGACTCGACGACGGTGATGGAGACCTTGCCCTTCAGGATCTTGGACAAGGCCGCCGCCGTCATCCAGCCGGCGGTGCCACCGCCCACGACGACGACGTTGCGAATGAGTTGTTGGTCGTTCATTGCTAACCCGGATCAAAAAACCCCTGCCGGACGATACCGGACAGGGGCTTCAGAGACGCTTTACCGACGGTCAGAACTTGTAGTTCACGCCCATCAGGTAGGTCTTGCCGTACTTGCGGTTCGTGGACGGGTCCAGTCGCGACTGCTTGTACTCGGTGTAGGGCTCGTTGTTGACGTTGTTGGCTTGCAGCAGCAGCGTCAGGCCCTTGAGCCAGTTGTCCTGGAAGCTGTACGACAACTGGGCATCGGTCACCCGCTCGGCCTTGATGTAGATCAGCTGGCTGTCGCCGTACTGGTCGCTGATGGAGCCGACGAAGTCCGTGCGGTAGCGTTGGCCCACACGAGCCTCGAAGCCCCACTTCTCGAAGTACAGCGCCCAGCCACGCGTCTCCTTGGACAGGCCCGGCATCGAGATCGACGGCGTGGTCAGGCCGCTGTTGAAGCCGGAGGCCGGCAGCGTCAGCGAGCTGTGAGTGCGCGAGTAGTTGGCCTGCACGCCAAAACCATCCAGCCAGCTGGACACGATGTTCAGCGGCAGCGAAGCAGCCAGCTCCATACCGCTGATGTTGCCGCCGTCGCCGTTCACCGGCGCCGTGCGCAGGCCGACGTTGCTAAGCGGCTTGGGTGTGTTGGCGGTGATGTAGGGCGTGAAGTCATACGCCTGAGGCACGCGCAGGATGTAGGTGCTGAGCTTCTTGTAAAAGCCGGCCACGCTCACGTAGGCCTGCTTGCCCCAGTACTTTTCATAGGACAGGTCCAGCGCCGTGGCGCGGAAGGGCTTCAGCTCCGGGTTGCCGCCGTTGCCGCTGATCACGTGGCTGGTGCCATCGACGTTGAAGTCCAGGCTGGCGCGCATGTCGTCCAGCGTCGGGCGGGCCAGTTGGCGAGCCAGGGCGAAGCGCAGCGTGTGGCCACCGCCCAGGTCGCCCACCAGGTTCATGCTGGGCAGCACGTCGTAGTAGGTCTTGCCCAGCGTGTTGCTACCCAGCGCGCAGACGTCACCGGGGCAGGCCACCGTACGGTCGGCGCTGAACGCGGTCGAGCTCTGGTCGGTGTGCACCAGTTGCGCACCGGCGTTGCCGCGGACCGGGATGCCACCCAGCGTGGTGTCGATACCGAACTTGGCGTAGCCGGTGGCGACCTTCTCGGTCACGATCCAGTTCTTGTTGGCGATGTCCGGCACCAGCTTGGAGGCAATGGTGTAGATCGAACCCACCGAGCCATCAGGGTTCCAGGCGACGTAAGGCGTGCCCGTCTGCGGACCGACAGCAGCCGTGCCACCCGGGACCGCAACGCCGGCGAACGGGTCGCTGGCCGCGGCCACCAGCAGGCGGCCTTCCACGTAGGTGCGGGTCTTCTTGCGGTCGGAGTAGTTGAAGCCCAGCTCCATGTCGCTGAAGACGCCGCCGTCCAGGCTGCGCTTGCCGCTCAGGCGGAAGGAATTCAGCTTGTCGTCGGTGGCGGCCACCTTGGAGTAGCCGGCCTGCGGCAGCGACGGGCCACCGCCCCAGCCTTCCACGTCGGTCAGCTTGATCTTGCTGACGTCGTCCAGCGCGTAGGGGAAGGTGTACTTGGCGCTTTGCACGCTGTTGCCGTCAAAGCCGGTCCACGAGGCGCTACCGCACAGCGCGGGGTTGGCCTTGCAGTTGCCCGTGAGGCCTGCGGTCGTTTCCAGGTGCGGCGCATTGCGCTTGGCTTCGGAAGTGGCCAGGTCCATCACGCCGGTCCACTCGCCCATCGTGAGCTGGTTGTTCCAGCCGATGGAGTGCACCTTGTCGTGGTTCGCGTTCACGTCGTTGCGCGACACCGCCTTGAACCCGTTGATCGAGCCCGCGGTGATCACGCCACCGGCCACGGTCGTCGGCGTGACGGTCGTGCCGCCGTAGTTCTGGCCCCACTCAGGGAAAGCCGGCGCCAGCGGAATCTGTGCGCCTTGCTCCAGTTGCGTCTGGTCGAACTTCGTATAGAACACGTCCAGCGTGCTGCTGAAGTTCTTGTTGGGCTTGTACTGCAGCGTGCCCATGAACGCGTCGCGCTTCTGGTCGCCGCTGTCCACCAGGTCATTGAAGCCGCCAGGCGCCTTGCCCAGCGTTGCCACCGGGCAGTTGCCGTTGACGTTGCTCACCGGGCAGACGTTGTTGACGCCCCAGGAGCCGAAGTTCTGCTGCACGCCCAGCGTTTCCTTCAGGCGCGCAAAGCCCAGGGCCACGCCGATGGTGCGATCGGCGAACTGGTCGATGTAGGCCAGGTTGATGCGCGAGCCGTTGCCGGCCGGCGTGCTCAGGCCCTTGCCCAGCTTTTCGTCGCGGTAGTTAAGGGCCACCACGCGGCTGGCGAAGTTCAGCGGGCGAGCCGATTCCATGTTGACCGTGCCCGACAGGCCCTGGCCCACCAGACCGGCGTCAGGCGTCTTGTACAGGGTCACGCCGCTCATCAGCTCGGACGGGTACTGGTCGTACTCGACATAACGGCTGTCACCGGTGGAGACCTGCTCGCGGCCATTCAGCAGCGAGGTGGCGAAGTCGGGCGAGAAGCCGCGCACGCTGATGCCCGAGGCACGGCCCGTCGCGGCATTGCGCTGAGCCGCCACGCCAGGCAGGCGGGCGATGGACTCGGCGATGCTGGTGTCGGGCAGCTTGCCGATGTCTTCGGCGGAGATCGCCTCGACGATGGAGTCGCTGTTGCGCTTGACCGAGATGGCGTCCTCGATGCCCTTGCGGATACCCGTGACCGTGACGGTCTCAAGTTGCTGGGGCTGGGGCTGCTGTTGCTGCGCCGACGCGCTCGCAGCCACGATCAGCAGCGTGCAGCCAACGGCCACCGGGCTGATGCGGAACGACTCGCGCGCACCCGCACGCTTGTCCTTGTTCATGGTCATGGATGTCTCCTCTGGTTCATTGGAAAGCGGCTTGGCCTGGAATGCTCCACGCTGCTCAGGCAGCGTGCGTCTCAAGGCGAGAACCCAACGTCTCGGAGGAGGTTTGTATCAAAACTAGATTTTGCCTCGCACCTACGTAAACCCTAGACGTTGCGACAAAACGACCCGATTCCGGCCCAATACCAAGGGTTAACCAGCATGGAATTGATACTTACGGACAGCAGTCAGACAGCTCAACTACATCTAAGGCCTCAACTTGTAGCTCAACTACAGTGTTGTATTCAGACCAACAACGCCCCTCGGAGGCTGAAATCGCGCACGCAGGGCCAAGCCGGCCGCAGAGGGCGCGGCAAGGGTGGCAGTACGGGTGAGGCGAAAGACAGGCGCGCGAGCGCAGCGCCGCAAGGCGGGGTCAGGCCGCGCTGATTTGCGCTGATTTGCGCTGGTAGGCCGTCAGGCGTCGGCCTGCTCCAGCGCCTGGGCCGCGCCGGCCAGGGCGGCCAGCGTGTCGGTGATGAGCGCCGTGGGGATGCCCGCCAGGTAGGACTCAAAGCGCCCCTTGGCCTCGAAGCGGCGGCGGAACTCCGATTGGAAGAAGCGTTCGCCCAGGCGCGGCACGATGCCGCCGCCGATGAAGACGCCGCCGCGCGAACCCAGTGTCAGCGCGACGTTGCCCGCAAAGCCGCCCAGCAGCGCGCAGAACAGCTCCAGCGTGCGCACGCAAGCCGGCGACTCACCACTCAGACCGCGCGCCACGATCTGCTCGGTCGGCAGCGCCGACACATCCTCGCCCTGCCCCATGACGGCCGCAACGGATTGGCACAGCGTCGGCAACCCGATGCCCGACAGGAAGCGTTCGGCGGACACATGCGGGAACTCCTTGCGCGCCTGGCTCAGCACGGCGCTCTCGAAATCATCGGCGGGCGCCAGCGTCATGTGCCCGCCCTCGCCCGGCAACGCCAGCCAGCGGTCCCCTGCGCGCACGACACCCGCCACGCCCAACCCCGTGCCGGGGCCGATGACGGCGAGCACCGTGCCGGTAGGCACCTTGCCGCCCAGATCGGGCGCAGACGCCCACGGACGCAACTGCGCGCCGCTCAGGCGTGGCAGCGACAAGGCCAGTGCTTCGAAGTCATTCAGGCACAGCAGCGTCTTCAGCCCCAGTTCAGCCTGCGTCCCGGCGCGCGAGAAGTTCCAGGCGCCGTTGGTGAGTTCGATGCGGTCACCGTCCAGCGCCGTGGCCAGCGCAAAGGCCGCGCTCTGCGGCGCAGGCCGGGCCGGGTTCTGGCCCGCCAGGTAGGCTTTGACGGCAGCAGCCGGGCCGGCATGGCCAGCGACGGACAGCACGCGCACGTCCTCGACTTGTGCACCTGGGCCGGACACGGTGCCGAAACGCGCGTTGGTGCCACCGATGTCGGCCACCAGCCAGGGGTAGGCGGCGGTCATGCCCGGGCTCCGCAAGCGCTGGACAACGGGAGGCGTGGGTTCAGGAGTCGGGCAAAAGCTGGCACAGGCTCAAAATAGGTGAAATTGCGGTCGCGGCGGACGGTAGCAAAACTACACGCCCGCGACAATACACGCTCACCCGAGCGAGGCCCCGCGAATATCGAAAGCGCTTTCATTCCTCAATAACATCGCCCTCGCCCTGGGGAAACTCGATTGCCGCGGGGCTGTAGTGAAGCTACAACCCTTGGCGTCACCCCGATCTGGGGCACGCCGGCGCCCGCCACAGGCGGCACCGGCTGGCCTGCTGATAATCCGCCGTCCCGGTTTTTCTGCTTTTGGCCCCTAGTTTTCAGCCTGCCTACATGCCCCGTTTCGACAGCCCCCGTCTGCTCGCCGATATTGGCGGCACCTATGCCCGCTTCGCGCTGGAAATCGGCCCTGGCGAATTCACGCAGATGGCCTCGCTGCGCTGCGCCGACCATGCCGACTTCCATGCCGCGGTCAGCTCCTACCTGAAGGGCTTGAGCTGGGACAGCGGCGCGCAGCAGATCGCCCACGCCGCCGTCGCCATCGCCAACCCGGTCGAGGGCGACCAGGTGCGCATGACCAACTACCACTGGCAGTTCTCCATCGACGAGATGCGCCAGCGCCTGGGGCTGGACACGCTGGTCGTCGTCAACGACTTCACCGCGCTCGCCATGGCGCTGCCCCGCCTGGCCGACGGCGACGTGCGCCAGGTGGGCGGCGGCCAGGCGCGCCGGCCCAGCGTCATCGGTTTGCTGGGCGCCGGCACCGGCCTGGGCGTGTCGGGCCTGATCCCGGCCGGCGAAGGCTGGATCGCGCTGGGCACCGAAGGCGGCCACACCAACTTCGGCCCGCGCGACGAGCGCGAGATGGACCTGCTGCGCTTTGCCTGGAAGAGCCTGGACCACGTCTCCTACGAGCGCCTGGTGTCCGGCCCCGGCCTGGAGCTGATCTACCGCGCACTGGCCGACCGCAATGGCGTGGAGGTGGAGCCGCTGCTGGCCCCCGACATCACCCATCGTGCGCTGGAGGACAGCGACCCGCTGTGCCTGGAGACGCTGGAGGTCTTCTGCGGGCTGCTGGGCACCACCGCCGCCAACCTGGCCGTGACGCTGGGGTCGCTGGGCGGCATCTACATCGGTGGCGGCATCGTGCCGCGCCTGGGCGAGTACTTCGACCGCAGCCCGTTCCGCGAGCGCTTCGAGGACAAGGGCCGCTTCAAGGACTACGTCGCGGCCATCCCCACCTTCGTCATCACCGCCGAGCACGCCACCTTCAAGGGCGCCTCATCCATCCTCGAGAACCAGCTGCGCACGCTGCAGGCCTCGCCCGGCTCGGCCATCCTGGGGCAGATCCGCCGCGCCCGCAGCGAGCTGTCGCCGGCCGAGTTGCGCGTGGCCGACCTGGTGCTCGCCCAGCCGCGCTCGGTGCTGAACGACCCCATCGCCGAGATCGCCCGCGCGGCCGGCGTCAGCCAGCCCACCGTCATCCGCTTCTGCCGGTCGCTGGGCTGCGAGGGGCTGTCGGACTTCAAGCTGCGCCTGGCCTCGGGCCTGACCGGCACGGTGCCCGTCACGCACACCCAGGTCAACACCAACGACTCCATGCTGGAGCTGGGTGCCAAGGTGCTGGGCAACACGGCCAGCGCCATCCTGCAAGTGCGCAGCCACTTGAACCGCGACACCATCGACCGCGCCATCGAGATGCTGCTGGCCGCCGCCCGCATCGAGTTCTTTGCGCTGGGCCACTACAGCGTCGTGGCCCAGGACGCGCAGTTCAAGTTCCTGCGCTTCGGCATGCCCTGCGGTGCCTACACCGACCCGCGCCTGCAGCTGCTTGCCGCCGACGTGCTGCGCGAGGGCGACGTGGCCGTCGTCATCAGCAGCGGTGGCCGCCTGCCGGAGCTGCTGTCAGTCGTCGAGAAGGCCCAGGAGCGCGGCGCCAAGGTCATCGCCATCACGGCGAGCCAAAGCCCGCTCGCCAAGAAGGCCGACGCGACGCTGATCGTGGACCACATCGAGGACATCGCCACCCACCTGCCCATGGTCAGCCGCATCCTGCACCTGCTGGTCATCGACATCCTCGCCGTGGGCGTCGCGATGCGGCGCAACCCAGACAGCATCGCGGCCCTGAGCGCTGGTGCCGCAGCCGACGACGACGAGGCCAAGCCCACGCGCGGCGCACGCACGGCAGCCCCGGGCGTGAGCCTCGCCTCGCCGCTGGCGCGGCTCACCTCGCACAGCCGCTGAGACCCGCATGCTCAGCATCAACCACTACCCACACGACCACATCGCCAGGGCCATGGCCCGCTTCGAGGCCGACCTCGCCGTCATCGAGAAGACCGGTGCCCACGCGCTGCTGCCCAGCATCCTTGTCGCACTGGAAGCCCACTTCGTGCACCGCGCCCGCGGCCTGGAGAAGAAGGACGGCAACCCCTGCAACGAGCTGCGCATGCTGGTGGCGTCACTGCTGGCCGGCAGCGAGGTGCTCGTGGCGGACAAGAGCATCAAATACGACGCCACCCAGAGCGTGCTGGGCCTGGCCATAGGCGCGCCCATACGCCTGGACATCGGCGGCTCGCGGCGCCTGGCCAAGGCCTTCATCGCCGACCTCGAAGAGAAGTACAGCGGCGCATGACGTCGCAGCGCCGGTGACGGTCGAAGGCGCAAGCCCTGACCCCACGTGACTTTCGCCAAGGCGCATTTCCATCACGACGATGGGGACCTGCCACCGAGCGGCTCCGCCCGGCTGGTACGCTAGCTCTGCCTCCGACCCACCACCACGCCAACGCGAACCAACGTCAGCAGAAGGAGCCCAGACTCCGTCGTCCTGGGAGGGACATGAAGAAAGATAGTTTTCTGAAGCGCTGGCGCGTGCGCCTGATCGTCATCGCCGTGATCGCCGCCGGCGGTGCCGCCTGGTGGTTCACCCGCACACCGCCCCCGCCTCCCCCGCCGCCCAGCGGCGTCGTCGCCCCTGCTGACATCACGCAAAGCGTCCAGGCCGCAGGCGTGCTGCAGGCCAAGACCAAGGTCGACGTCGGCGCCCAAGTCAGCGGCCAGGTCCAGACCATCCACATCGAGCTGGGCCAGCAGGTCAAGAAAGGCGACCTGCTCGTCAGCCTCGACCCCGAGCTGGCGCGCAGCGACGTGGCGCAAGCCGAGGCGGCCGTGGTCCAGGCCAGCGCCAACATCGACAGCCGCCGCGTCGATGCCGAAGCAGCCCGCCGCGAACTCAAGCGCCAGCAGCGCCTGCTGGCCGGCCAGGCCACCTCGGGCAATGAGGCCGAGAAGGCCGAGATCGAACTCGCCAAGATCGAGGCCGACCTGCGCGGCCAGGCCGCCAACCTGACGCGCCTGCAGGCCGAGCTGGACAAGAAGAAGGTCAGCCTCTCCTACACCCGCATCACGGCCCCCATGAACGGCACCGTCGTCAACCTGCCGGTGCAGGTGGGCCAGACGCTGATCTCGGTGCAGATCACCCCCGTCATCCTGACGTTGGCTGATCTGGACACCATCACCGTGCGCACCAAGGTGCCCGAGGCCGACATCCAGGCCATCAAGGTGGGCCAGGTGGCGCGCTTCTCCACACTGTCGGGCGAGGGCAAGCGCTACGAAGGCAAGGTGCGCGTCATCCAGCCCGTGCCCGAGCGCGCCGGCAATGCCGTCTTCTACAACGTGCTCTTCGAGGTGGACAACCGCGAGCGCACGCTGTTCAGCGACATGACGGTGCAGGTCGACATCGAGACCGGCTCGGCCAGGCAGGTGCTGTCCATGCCCGTCGTGGCACTGGGCGAGCGCGGCAAGGACGGGCGCTTCACGGTGACGGTGCTGGACGCCGCCAACAAGCAGACGCCCAGGCAGGTGAAGGTGGGCCTGCAGGACGGCGCCAAGGTGCAGGTGCTGGACGGCCTGAAGGCCGGCGAGAAGGTCTTGCTTGCGCCGCCGAGCGCCGCCGACGCCGCCGCATCCGCCGCCAGCGCCGCCTCGAATTGACATGAAGCCCCCACGTTCGCTTTGCTCCCTGCCCCCCGGGGGGGCGCTTCAGCGCCTTCGGGCGGCCGGGCGGCGCTGACATGGCCCTCATCGAGCTGAAGAACGTCGCCCGGCACTACCAGCTGGGCGAGATCGACGTGCCCGCGCTGGACGGCGTCAGCCTCGCCATCGAGGCTGGCGAATTCGTCGCCATCATGGGCCAGTCGGGCTCGGGCAAGAGCACGCTGATGAACGTGCTGGGCTGCCTGGACAACCCGACAAGCGGCAGCTTCGTCATCGACGGCCAGGACGCCAGCACGCTGGGGGCGGACGAGCTCGCCGCCCTGCGCCGCGAGCGCTTCGGCTTCATCTTCCAGCGCTACCACCTGCTGCCTCACCTGGACGCGCGCGCCAACGCCGCCCTGCCGGCCGTCTACGCGGGCGTCGGCACCGGTGCGCGTGGCGGGCGGGCGCGGGCACTGCTGGAGCGTCTGGGCCTGGGCGAGCGCCTGCACCATCGGCCCAACGAGCTGTCGGGCGGCCAGCAGCAGCGCGTCTCCATCGCCCGCGCGCTGATGAACGGCGGCCAGATCATCCTGGCCGACGAGCCCACCGGCGCGCTGGACTCGGCCTCGGGCGCCGAGATGCTGCGCCTGCTGGAAGAGCTGAACCAGCGCGGCCACACCATCATCCTCGTCACGCACGACGCCGCCGTCGCCGCCCACGCGCGCCGCGTCATCGAGCTGAAGGACGGCAAGGTCGTCGCCGACAACGGCACGCCGGCCGGCCACATCGCGCCTGCCGAGCTGCCCAGCGACGCGCCACCGGTCAAGGAAGGCGGCCGCCTGCGCCGCATCCAGGTGCAATGGCGCGAGGCCGTCGCCACCGCGCTGCTGGCGCTGAAGGGCAACCGCCTGCGCACGGCCTTGTCCATGCTCGGCATCAGCATCGGCATCGCCTCGGTCGTCAGCATCGTCGCACTCACCACCGCGGCGCGGGCCTCCATCGAGACCGACCTCAGCAGCCTCATCTCCGGCCGCATTCCCGTCTGGCGCGGCAACCCGGCCCTGCCGCCGGGCGCCGTGCCCCAGCCCTTCCGGCCCAACGAGATCGACTCGCTGCGCGCGCTGGACGGCGTCAGGAGCATCACGCTGAACCGCCAGATGCAGCTCACCGCACGCCACCAGTCGCGCGATGCCATGCTGGAAGCCATCGGTGGCGATGCGGCCACGCTGAAGGCGCGCAAGCTCAAGATCATCCAGGGCCGCTACCTGAACGCGATCGACTTCGAGACGCGCAGCCAGGTCGTCGTGCTGGACGAGAAGTCGCGCGACGCGCTGTTCAAGAAAGGCGAGTCGCCCCTGGGCCAGCTGGTGTTCGTCAACCCCGGCATGGTGCCCGACGCCCAGCAGGCCGCCGTACCGGGCGCCCCGCCACCGCCCACGGCCGCCCTGCCCTTCACGGTCGTCGGCGTCGTCGCACCCGAGGGCGGCGCTTTCAGCTTCGGCAGCTGGCTGGGCCAGCTCTACCTGCCGCACACCACCTTCTCGCGCAAGCTGGACGCCCGGCCTGACGTCGACAACTTCGACGTGCTGCTGGACCTGACCGTGCCGCCCCAGCAAGTGCGCGAGCAGATCATCCACCGCCTCAAGGCCCTGCACGGCCGCGAAGACTTCGGCACCTGGAACGGCGAAGAGGAGTTCCGCAAGTTCCAGAGCGTGACGAGCGCGATGGCGGCGCTGTTCGCCGGTGTTGCCGCCATCTCGCTGCTGGTGGGCGGTGTGGGCGTCATGAACATCATGCTGGTGTCGGTCTCCGAGCGCACCCGCGAGATCGGCATTCGCATGGCCGTCGGCGCGCGCCAGGGCGACGTGCGGCTGCAGTTCCTCATCGAGGCCGTCGTGCTCTGCATCCTGGGCGGCCTGGTGGGCGTGTTGCTCAGCTGGCTGGCGGCACAGGCCGTCAACGCAGCCCAGCAGCATCTGCATGTGGTGATCAGCTGGGCAGCCCTGGGCGTGGCCTTCGCCGTGTCCAGCGGCGTCGGCCTGATCTTCGGCACGCTGCCGGCCCGCCGCGCTGCGGCCCTGAGCCCGGTGGACGCGCTGGCGCGAGAGTGAGCAAGACATGAAATTGACCGCCCCCACTTTGGCTGTCCACTTGGCCACCGCCCTGCTGCTCGGCGGCTGTGCCCTCGGCCCCAGGGCCAAGGCGCCTGAAGTCCCGACAGTCCCGGCACCCACAGCCTGGAGCCTGGCCGCGGGCGACACCACGCCCGACTGGGCCGGCCTGCAAGACCCCGAACTCGCCGCGCTGCAAGCCCGCGCGTTTCAAGGCAACCGCGACATCGCCATCGCCGCCCAGCGCTGGCGCCAGGCCCAGTTGCTGGCCGAGCAGAGCGCGCTGCGCTGGACGCCCAGTGCGGGCGTGTCGGCCAACGCCAGCCGCCCGCTGGAGACGCAAAGCAGCACGCGCAACGTCGACATCGGCGGCGTCACCGTGCCGGTCACCACCGCAACCGGCTGGAGCCGCAGCTATGGTGCGTCGCTGGGCATAGGCTACGAACTGGACCTGTGGGACCGCCTGGCCCATGCCGACGCCAACCAGCGTGCCCAGGCCGAGGCGGCGCGCACCGACATCGACGCCGCGCGCCTGTCCCTGCGCAGTCTCGTCGCCGAGGCCTACTGGAAGCTCGCCGCCATCCGCGCCCAGCAGCCGCTGGCCGAGACCCAGCTCGCGCTGACCCGCGAGACGCTGGCACTGACCCGCGCGCGGGTGCAGGAGGGCAAGCTGCTGCCCATCGAGATCGACAAGATCGCCGCCACCGTGCAGGCCGCCGAGTCCCGCATGGCCGACCTCGCCGCCGACGCGCAACTGCAGCGCCACACGCTGGCCCTGCTGCTGGACGAGCCCCTGCCCGGCCCCAGCCCGCAGGCCGCGCTGCCCGCGGGCGAGCCTCCGCGCTGGCGCCTGGCCGAGCCCGCCGAGGTGCTGGCGCGCCGGCCCGACGTGCAGCGCGCCCGCCTGGGCGTGGACGCCGCGCTGGCCCGGCTGCGCGCCAGCGAGGCCGACCGCTACCCACGCCTGAGCTTCTCGGCCGGCGTCAGCACCGGCGGCACGCGCGCCAGCGACTGGCTGTCGCAACCGCTGGCCTCGTTCGCGTCCAACCTCGTCGTGCCCCTGATCGATTGGCGCCGCCTGGACCTGCAGCGCGACGGCGCCCGCAGCGAGCTCGACACAGCCGCACTCACGCTGCGCGACACGCTGCAAAAGGCGCTGGCCGACATCGAGACGCAACGCATCGAGGCCGAACGGGCCGCGCAGCAGTTCACCGCCAACGCCGGCCGGCTCAGGGAAGCCACCGAAACCGAACGCCTGGCCGCGCTGCGCTACGAGGTCGGCGCGATCGCCCGCGCCGACTGGCTGCAAGCCCGCAGCGCCCAGCTCGACGCCGAGCAGAACCGCATCCGCCTGCGGCTGCAGCAGTGGCTGACGCAGGCGGCGCTGTTCAAGGCCTTGGGTGGTGCAGGTGGCCCAACTTGACGTCCTGGAAACACTGCTGAAGGCTGGCACCCCGCGCCATCGGATAGGCTGGCGGGATGTACGCAATCTCCCGTTCCGGCCTGCTGCGCGGCGCACTGCTGGCCACTCTCGCTTCTGCATTTGCCCTGCCCTCGGCCCTGGCCGCACCCGCTGTGCCGGTCTACGGCTACAAGGTCGTCAAGGCCTACCCGCACGACCCCGAGGCCTTCACGCAGGGTCTGTTCTTCCATGACGGGGCCCTCTACGAGAGCACCGGCCTGCGCGGGCGCTCCAGCATCCGCAAGGTGGAGCTGGAGACCGGCAAAGTGGCCCAAGGCATCGCCCTGCCGCCCGAGATCTTCGGCGAGGGCATCACGCAATGGGGCGACCGCATCATCGGCATCACCTGGACGGAGCAGACTGCCTTCGTGCTGGACCTGAAGACCTTCAAGCTCTGGCGCAAGTTCAACTACCCCGGCGAAGGCTGGGGCATCACGCACAACGACAAAGAGCTGGTGATGAGCGACGGCACGCCCGAGCTGCGCTTCCTGGACCCCACCACCTTCAAGGAACTGCGCCGCGTGCGCGTGACCGCTGACGGCAAGCCCATCGACCAGCTCAACGAGCTGGAGTGGGTGGAGGGCGAGGTCTACGCCAACATCTGGCAAACCGACCGCATCGCGCGCATCGACCCCAAGACGGGCAAGGTGACGGGCTGGATCGACCTCACCGGCCTGCTGCCTCAGCGCGGCAGTGCTGACGACGTGCTCAACGGCATTGCGTACGACGCAAAGACGAAGCGCCTGTTCGTGACCGGCAAGCTGTGGCCCAAGCTGTTCGAGATCCAGCTCGTCAAGAAGTAGCGCATTCGGCAACGCATGACAAACAGCGCTCCTCGTTTCTCAAACTCTGCGCTCCTGCAGCGACTGGCAACGGCTCTTCGCGTGCTGGTTGCGCTGCTTCTCCTCGTCTACGCAATAGGCGGCTTATTTCTACTTCAGTCGAAATGGTCGCTGTATTCCAGTGAGAGCCTCGTGGAGCCGTTTTGGGAGCCCATTGCATTCCTGGTCATGGAGGTGTGCCTCGTCCTTGCCGGAGTGTTCATGCTGCTTGGGCGCCGCCTGGTGTTCGTGGTCCTCGCTGCGAATGCAGCGGCCGCGGTCTGGAAGTGCGTGCGAGCGGAGGATCTTCAACTAGGTCTTGGCGCGCTTGCAGCACTCATAGCCGTGAATCTCGTCTTGGCCGCCTTCTGCTATTGGCAGTGGCGGCTGGGCCAACTGCGGTAAGCCCGCTCCCTGCATCAGACGATCAGCGGCAAACCTCGGTCCCGAAGTCGAAGACGATCTCCCAGCCACCTGCCGGCTTGCGGCGCCACACGGACTGGAAACGCGCCGTGATCTTGCCGTCCGGGTCCAGCACCGGACCGGTGGTACGGGCCAGGTCGCCGCTGGGCAGCACCAGCACCGTGTCGGGCGACCAGCTGAACGGCGGCTTGGGCGACGTGAGCAGGCCGTTCCAGGCCGCCATGACCGCGTCGGGGCCGTTCAGCGCGGCCTTGCCCATCCAGATGGTGTCGGGCGCCAGGAAGCGCCGGAACCCCGCCACATCACGCGCCGCAAAGGCCGCGGCAAAGGCTGTCTCGGTGGCCCGGGCCTCGGCCACGCGCTTGGCGATCTCGTCGGCGGACGGCCAGCCCGGTGCAGGCGCGGCCGAGGCGGCGGCGGGCAGCGTGGCGGCGGCCAGCAGGGCGTGGCGGCGTGTGGTCATTCGGCATCTCCGGTTTGGAATGCCGTGAGCATGCCTTGCGGCACTGCCCGTGACTCAAGTCACCAGCACCGCAGCTTGAAGACGGCGCGTCGATCAGCGCCATCGTCCTGGAGCGGCTGGCGGATTCAGGCTGGAAGGGGATCAAGGACGCGCCTCGATTGAGGGCGAACCCAAAGAGATGGACGAAAGCTCACGCTAAAACTGAACTATTTCGAGTGTGTAACCTGCCGGCAGTCTCCCGGCCCCAGCGCCAGAATTTCTTGATCATCTCGGAACACCCGAACAAAACATTCAATTTTCCCATCCATGCGTTTGACGGTTAGTTCCTGCTGAAAATGGCCGTTTCGGGCAGTGAACAACACCCGCAATTTTCGTTCGTGCGCCGTTCCAAGGCGTAGCGAGTTGGGGATCAAGACCGTATAGCCATTGTGAATATTCTTAATTTCCAGTATTGCCTCGTTCCTTGCGTATATATCAATTGAGAACGGTTTCTGGTGCTCCACATATACGGCTTCGTCAAAAACAATCGCTGCCACGTCGTAAAGCATGTGGGCGCCGACATGGTGGCACCACACTTCGGAAACACCGTCGTCGGTTTCGCGCGCTATTGTTATATAGCAGAAGCTCTCGCCGCCAGTGATATGAGAAACGACGTCTCTTGTCCGGGCCTCCAAATCGGCGAGGGTTTTATCCACCCTCATTTCTATCTTTGTGAGACTTGATTCCACCTTTTGTTGCTTAATAACCCTCCATATTTGCGACAATATGTAGGAACTGAAGGCAAAGGAAGCGCCAAATGTCCCGATGAGACTACTGATGGGTGGTTTTGTAGCGTCTTTGAAACTAAAGAACGTCCAAAGGATGGACAAGACGAAAGGCAGCAAGAACTCTTTGCCTAATTGTTTCAATACCCGCATATTCCATTCCTAAGACAGATCGGCCAACCAGTCCGACCGGCAGTCACCGGGCTAAAAATCAGTCGTCCGTTGGGCGCGACGCTAGGTTGCGTCACCGCACCACGGCGAGCTGCTCGCGGGCTCCACCCTTGTAGGTGTATAGCGTCAGGGCGCCATTCTTGATGTCACCCTTCTCGTCGAAGGAGATCGTGCCGGTCACGCCTTTGTAGCCGGCCGTCTTGGCTAGCACGGGCAGGTACTTGGCCGGGTCGGCCGAGCCGGCCTTGACCATGGCGGCAGCCATCACGTTGACAGCGTCGTACACGTACGGGGCATAGATCTGCACGTCGACGTTGAACTTGGCCTTGAACTTGGCCTTGAAGTCGTCCATCGACCTTTTAGCTTCGCCTTGAATACCACCAGCCTCGGCGCAGACGACTTGACCGTCACCCATGGTCCCAGCGGCCAGCTTGGGCAGCTCGCCCGTGCAGATGCCGTCGCCGCCCATGAACTTGGCTTCGATGCCCAGCTGCTTCATCTGGCGCAGCATCGGGCCGGCCACGGCGTCCATGCCGCCGAAGAAGACCACGTCAGGCTTCTTGGCCTTGAATGCAGTCAGGATGGCGGTGAAGTCCGTGGCCTTGTCGGTGGTGAACTCGTGGCCGACGATGTTGCCGCCCTTGGACTTGACACCCTTTTCGAACTCGCGTGCCACGCCCTGGCCATAGGCCGTGCGGTCGTCGATGACGGCGATGGACTTGCCCTTCAGGTCGGTGACGGCGTAGCGGCCCAGCGTGCCGCCCAACTGGCCGTCGTTGGCGACGACGCGGAAGGTGTTCTTCAGGCCACGGCTGGTGAATTCCACAGCCGTCGCCGACGGCGAGATCTGCGGGATGCCGGCGTCGCTGTAGACCTTGGAGGCCGGGATGGACGTGCCCGAGTTCAGGTGGCCGACCACGCCGTTGACCTTGGAGTCAACCAGCTTCTGGGCCGCGGCGGTGCCTTGCTTCGGATCGCCGGCATCATCTTCAGCCAGCAGTTGGAACTCTGCCTGCTTGTCACCAATCATGAGCCCCTTGGCGTTCAGTTCTTCGATAGCCAAGCGGGCGCCAAGCTCATTGTCTTTGCCTAGGTGAGCGATGGCGCCGCTTGTGGGACCCACATGGCCAATCTTGATGAAAACACGAGGGCAGCCAGATCCCGGGCAAGGTGCTGAAGTCGAACCGGACCAAACGGCAGCAGCATCAGCGGCGTTGCTATTTACGGTGATCAGCAATAGTCCCGGAGTTGCGATCGCGCATGAACGCAAAAAGTGGCGGCCTGAGGTCCAATTCATCATTCCTAATCTCCTCACGCATTTGATTGAGAATTTCCGATGTAATAACCTTCCACTGGGAGTCGGGCTGAATTGACTTCCCGTTCTCATGGGCCTCAAGCGCCTTTATAGCTTCAATCGTCTTTTCTCTAAAGAATAGTCTTGCCTGCTCAAAATTGCCCGTGAGATGGTCTTTCGCCTCGTCTCGAGCCTTTACATAGCGCTCCCGACGATTGCGAACCAATTCTTCGTTAACGATTTCTCGCTCGATATGCCATTGCATTCTTTGGCGGTCTCTTTCAGTGGATGGTCCCTGTCGGTTTCGCAACTTCCACCGTAGATCATCAAGCTGTTCGTGGACTCCGGCGAGTGCCCCGCTCACCACCACCAACCGATTCCAATGAGTTACATAGGCTCCCATCTCTTGGGCCGTTGACTCAAAGAGCCGCTTACGAGCCGCTACGGCAATGCGTTCGTCTGCGTCTCGCTGCTTTATTTGTTCGGTGAACTGCCCCCCCAAGAAGGCAAAAATTGCAAGTACGGTTGGAACAATTTTGTCGCGAATAAACCGCGAATAAAAACTGTTTTCTTTAGCAGCTTTCGCGGCACTCTCCAAACGCAATGCTTCCTCAGCCTGCTTTGCCCGGGCAGCGTCTTGACGCGCCGTCTTAGCCAATTCAAATCGTCGCCAAGGCAGATTGGCGTGCAAGCGCTGAGCAGTCATTTTCTTGCTCCCAATTTTTGCTGGAATAGCGACGAGCATGACAAAGGTTCGTAGGCGAACCTAACCGGATGGTAGGCACACACTGCTCGCCTTGCATCCACTTAAATGTGGATGTGTTCTTCGCGTTTCGGACCTCCTTTTCGGTGATCGGAAGCCAACCACTGATAGCCGTCATGAACCTCAGCCGCGACGGCAAGTTCCAGGCTCCAAGATCTCACCTGAACAACGTCGTCAAGTTCGCAGTTCCTCCGTCTGCGATGTAGCTACCTCTTGCGGTTCCCCAGTAGTACGGTATCTCCCGTCCCAGCGACCACTGTCCTTGCAAAGCCGTCCCCTGATCTTTTGTGCGGGCTGAGTTCAGGCAGGCTCAGTCGGCTGCGATGCACATGGCGTCGACGGCGTCGCGGCTTTGCCGCCACCAGCCTCAGCGTGCCGCGGCAGACGCTGCGGGGGCCGCTGCCACCCGCCGCGCCTCGAACTCCAGTGGCGGGGTGCTGAAGAAGGCGCCGCTGGTCTGAAGACGAAACGCCAACCGTTCGTCGGGCGGCTGGCCGCGCAGTTCGGCGCTGTAGCGGTGCGTCAGCTCGCGCGTCTCGGCGCCCATCGACTGCTGCGTGTGCGTCTCGAAGCGCAGGTTGGTGCCATCGAACTCCAGCTTTTCGATGGCGCGCGGGTACTTCAGGTAGGTGGCCGTGCCGGTCAGTTCACCGGCGTGGCGCTTGAACTCGAAGCGTTCGTCATACGTCCCCGCGCTGCCGTACGACACCGTGGCTTGCCAGGTGTCCAGCAGCCGCGCTGAAGGGTCCGCCGGCACCCAGGGCTTCAGCCAGCACAGCGACGCCACGGTCGCGGTGGCCACCACCGCGCCGCCCAGGGCCCAGGGCCACACGCGGCGCCGCGGTGCCACGCCCATGGCGTCGCAAAGGCGGCCCACGTCGGCGCCCCAGTGTTCGTCACTCAGGCTCAGCGCATTGCGGCGTGCCAGTGGCTTCAGGGGTGCAGGGAGATCGGCCTCGGCCGGCATGCGGGCACCGGGCAACAACACGGGCACCACTCGCGCGCCGCTGTCCAGCGCCACGGCCACTTCCAGGCGCACGAAGTCGCCCTCGTCGTCGATGCGCCGCGCCCCCGGTGCATCCCCGCCGACCCACCTCGGGCCCATCAGCACGAGCACCGTCTGCGCGTCGGCCAGTCGGGTGCGGATGGCCTGAACAAAGTCTTCGCCGGGCGCGATATCAAGCACGTCCCTGAAGACGCTGCCGCGGCCCAGGCGCTGCTCCAGCGCCTCTTCCAGGCGGCCGGCGTAGCCGGCGGCGTCGTCACGCCGATACGAGATGAAGACCCGGTTCGCGCTGCGGTCCATGGGAGATTGCGGTTGAAGCCGCGTGGGGAGCGCAGCGTGCGCCATTGTCAGCCAGGTCCTTGACGACGATTCATAGGGCCTCCAGGCAAAATCCAGATGATCGGGGCGAGCCTGGCGTCAGGCTGTTGGGAAGCCCAACTTGAAGATGGAGCAGCATCAATGGCACTGACGAAGAAGGGCGAGTATTGGTACGGGACGACGTCAGGCGACACCCAAGCCGAGCTGCGCAGCTACAGCGTTGCGAATCGCCACGAGGCCGTCCGGTTTGCTGCCTCCAAATGCGATTGCGGGTGCAGGACCTTCGCGCTGCGGACCGATGAAGAAGCCGGCGTCGCAATCCGCACCTGCACCGACTGCGGGCAGGACCACCTGATGGGCGACAGCGCAGACTACGTTGAAGAGGCCGCGCCAGAGGCGCACGAGTGCGTGTGCGAGAACGAGGTGTTCGAGCTGATGTCCGGCGTCTCCGTGTACGAAGGCACACATGACGTGCGCTGGTACTACATCGCCTGCCGCTGCGTGGAATGCAATCTGGTCGGGGTCTTCGCAGACTGGAAGTGTGAAGCGGGTGATGCGGCGGCCTTCCTCGCAAAGGCCTGAGCGGCCAAACCCCGCAGAGTTCAGGCTCTCAGGCTCGGGGCTACCCCATCCGAAAGCCGCCGTTGACGCCTGGCCGTGCCTGGCCGAGAGCGTCAGAACGCCGCAATCCCCGTCTGTGCACGGCCCAGGATCAGCGCATGGATGTCGTGCGTGCCTTCGTAGGTATTCACGACTTCCAGGTTCACCAGGTGGCGGGCAATGCCGAACTCGTCGGAGATGCCGTTGCCACCCAGCATGTCGCGCGCCATGCGGGCGATGTCCAGGCTCTTGCCGCAGCTGTTGCGCTTCATGATGGAGGTGATCTCCACCGCGGCCGTGCCCTCGTCCTTCATGCGGCCCAGGCGCAGGCAGCCTTGCAGGCCCAGCGTGATCTCGGTCTGCATGTCGGCCAGCTTCTTCTGGATGAGCTGGTTGGCGGCCAGCGGCTTGCCGAACTGCTTGCGGTCCAGCGTGTACTGGCGAGCCGTGTGCCAGCAGTCCTCGGCTGCCCCCAGCGCGCCCCAGGCGATGCCGTAGCGGGCGCTGTTGAGGCAGGTGAACGGGCCCTTCAGGCCGCGCACCTCGGGGAAGGCGTTCTCCTCGGGGCAGAACACCTTGTCCATGACGATCTCGCCGGTGATGGACGCGCGCAGGCCCACCTTGCCGTGGATGGCCGGCGCCGTGAGGCCCTGCCAGCCCTTCTCCAGCACGAAGCCGCGGATCTGGCCGCCGTCGTCCTTGGCCCAGACGACGAACACGTCGGCGATGGGGCTGTTGGTGATCCACATCTTGGCGCCGGTCAGCTCATAGCCGCCGTCCACCTTGCGGGCGCGGGTGATCATGGAGCCGGGGTCGGAGCCGTGGTTGGGCTCGGTCAGGCCGAAGCAGCCAATCCACTCGCCGGTGGCCAGCTTGGGCAGGTACTTCTGCTTGGTCGCCTCGTTGCCGAACTCGTTGATGGGCACCATCACCAGCGACGACTGCACGCTCATCATCGAGCGGTAGCCCGAGTCCACGCGCTCCACTTCGCGGGCGATGAGGCCGTAGCAGACGTAGTTGAGGCCCGCGCCGCCGTACTCGGTCGGGATGGTGGGGCCCAGCAGGCCCAGCTCGCCCATCTCGCGGAAGATGCTCGCATCGGTCTTCTCGTTGCGGAAGGCCTCCAGCACGCGCGGGCGCAGCCGGTCGGTGCAATAGGCCGCCGCGGCGTCGCGCACCATGCGCTCGTCATCCGTGAGCTGCTCGTTCAGCAGCAGCGGGTCGTCCCAGTGAAAGCTTGCCTTGGTGGCCATGGTGTGTCCTTTGAATGTGCTCGGCCCAGGCAATGAGCCAGGGCGCGTATGGCGCCCAGTATTCCTCCGGCCGCGATTCGTGTCCAATTCAATAAACGACTTCGACGATTCGAAATGCCTATTGCCACCCCTTTTGCTCGCACCATGGAATTCCGCCACCTGCGCTACTTCATCGCGCTGGCCGAGGAGCTGCACTACGGCCGCGCCGCCCAGCGCCTGGCCATCTCGCAGCCACCGCTGTCGGTCGCCATCCAGCAGCTCGAAGCCAGCGTGGGCGCCCGCCTCTTCGACCGCGACAGCAAAGGCGTGCGCCTCACGCCCGCCGGCCAGGCCTTCCGCGCCAGTGCCCAAGCCCTGCTGGACCGTGCCGAGGACGCCTGCGCCCAGGCCCGCGAGGTGCAGGCCGGCGAGGTGGGGCGGCTGCGCCTGGGCTTCGTCGGCTCCACGCTGTACAACGGGCTGTCGGCCTGGCTGCAGGCCTTCCAGGCCAGCCACCCCAAGGTCGAGGTCGTCGTCGTGGAGCTGAACTCGCAGGACCAGATCGACGCGCTGCTGGGCGAGGAGCTGGACCTGGGCCTCGTTCATACGGACCGCCTGCCGCCCGCGCTGGACGCTGAGCCCCTGTACAGCGAACCCTTCCTCGCCTGCCTCCCGGCGCGTCATCCATTGGCGCGACTGAAGAAGATTCCCCTCGCCGCTCTCAGCGACCAGCCCTTCATCCTGTTCTCCCGCAAGGGCTCGCCGGACTATCACGCCCGCATCGTCGAGATCTGCCGCCAGCACGGCTTCTACCCACGGCTGCAGCACGAGGGCCGGCACTGGCTGTCGGTGGTGTCACTGGTGTCCCAAGGCATGGGCGTGTCCATCGTGCCGGCCGCATTCCAGCGGGCCGGCATCCAGGGCGCCGTGTTCAGGCCGCTGGCCGAAGGCATCGAGCCGTCGGCCGTGTTTGCCGCGTGGCGCATTGCTGGCGACGCCGTGCTGCGCCAGAAATTCCTGGCGGAAAGAATCACCGCGCCGAGCCCCTAGACGCGTGACAAATGCCGCAGGGCGTTCCAGCGGCATCCCGCAAACTCTCCTAACGACGCGATGACTGGCAAACAGCCTGCGCCGTCGTGCCTGCCCCGGTCGTGCCTGCGAAGCACCGACCGGGTTTTCACATCTGGGAGAACCATGAAGAAGATTCTTTGCATCGCACCGCTGGTGGCCGCCTCGATGGCCGCATCAACACAGGCGCACGCCGAATGGCGCACGTTCGTGGCTCATGGCCACGTCACCTATGCCACGCCGACGGCGCCTGTCGGCGCCAAGGTCACCGTCCGCTTCTCGTACGACGACGATGCGGCTCCGCTCTACACCTACGGTGACGGCAAGGGCCGCGGCTACAGCACGGCGGCCTATGGCTTCCAGGCCAAGATGACGATGAAGGTCAACGGCCACGTCATGACCGCGGCCACTACGCGCATCGACATCGTGAACAACGGCGGCGGCAACGTCGAAGACTCGATCAGCGTCTACGGCTATCCCATGGTGATGGACGGCACCACCTTCCCCGAAGGCATCTTCGGCTTCTACCTGGGCTCCGGGCCGGGCAAGACGAAGGTCCTCAAGAGCACCGCCCTGCCCCGCAAGATCGATGTCAAGCGCTACGACTCGATCGGCTTCCAATACGGCTTCGCGCAGGTGGACGGCTCGTCCAACGGCGGCCTGCTGAATGTCGTGATCGATTCGGTCGAAGAAGTGGACTCGCGCAAGGACGGCGACGACTGACGACCAGCTGTACGGCGGGGCGAGCCTGCCGGCACGCGCCTAGGCCTGGCCCAGCCGCTCCAGCAGAAACTCCACCGCCACCCTGACCTTGGGGATGCGGTAGCGCGTCTGCAGGTAGAGCAGGTAGATGCCGCCATCCCCGCCGCGGCTGACGGACACGGGCTGTTCGAGCTTCACCTCCACCAACTCCCCGCGCTCCAGTTGGGCTTTCAGCCCCCATGCCGACAGCAGCACCATGCCGCCATGCTGGCAGGCCAGCTCGATCAGGCTGGCGCCCTCGTTGCTGATGAAGGCGGGCTCGATGGCCAGCTCGCGCCAGCCGTCTTCGTCCAGCCCCTGCCACTTGAGCACCGCGCTCGGGCCGCGGTACATCAGGGCGCGGTGCTCCTCCAGGTCCGCCAGCGTGCGCGGCGTGCCCATGCGGGCCAGGTATTGCGGCGAAGCGGCCAGCACGAAGCGGTTGGGGTCCAGCTTGCGCGCGACGATGCGGTCCTGCGGCTGGCGGCCGCCGCGGATGGCGATGTCCACCTGGTCGCGGCCCAGGTCCACCAGCGCGTCGCTCAGGTGCACATCCAGCACCACGTCCGGGTAGAGCTGCTTGAAGTCCAGCAGCGCCGGCATCAGCAGCAGGCGGCCGTAGCCGGGCATGGCGCTGATGCGCAGCGTGCCGCTGGGCGCGCTGCTGCGCTGCGCCACCAGTTCATCCGCGTCGCCCAGCTGCGCCATGCCGGCGCGCACCTGCTCCACGTAGAGGGCGCCCACCTCGGTGAGTCTCACCATGCGCGTCGTGCGGTGCAACAGCTCCACGCCCAGCTCGGCCTCCAGGTCGGTGATGCGGCGCGAGATGGACGACGCCGGTACGCCGAACGCCCTGGCCGCACGCGAAAAGCTCAGCGTGTCGGCCACCTTGACGAGGTATTGCAGGGCACGCAGCTTGTCCATGGCTGTATTGTTGCCTTAAAGGCAAAAGATTTTGCCCAATGCGATGGATTCTGTTCTGAGCCTGGGCGCCCTAAATTTCACCCACTGCGCAACCACCCGCCGCCAAGGACACCCAAATGACCCAGATGCTCAAAGCCCAATACACCCAGCGCGGCCCAGTGCCGCAGGACGTGATCGACGCCGTTCCCTTCGACCGCCCCGTGCTGGCCCAGGGCCAGGCCCTGGTGGCCGTGCTGGCCGCGCCCATCAACCCCAGCGACGTGCTGACGCTGACCGGCCAATACGGCATCCTGCCGCCGCTGCCCGCCGTGGGCGGCAACGAAGGCGTAGGCCGCGTCGTCGAGCTGGGCCCGGACACCCAAGGCCCCGCCATCGGCCAGACCGTGCTGCTGCCCGCCGGCGCCGGCACCTGGGCCACGCACGTCGTCGCCCCCGCCGCCCGCCTGCTGCCGCTGCCCAACGAGGCCGACCCCCAGCAGCTCGCCATGCTGACGGTGAACCCGCCCACCGCGGCCCTGCTGCTCAGCGACTTCGCCAGCCTGCAGCCCGGCGACTGGGTCATCCAGAACGGCGCCAACTCCGGCGTCGGCAGCTATGTGGTGCAACTCGCCAAGCTGCGCGGCTTCAAGACCGTCAACATCGTGCGCCGCGAGTCCGCGGTGGCCGGCGTGCAGACCCAGGGCGGTGACGTCGTTGTCGTCGACGGCCCCGACCTCGCCGAGCGCGTGAAGGCCGCCACCGGTGGCGCCGCCATCAAGCTGGGCATCGACGCCGTCGGCGGCAGCGCCACGGCGCGCCTGGCCGCCACGCTGGCCGAGGGCAGCAGCGTCGTCAACTACGGCGCCCTCAGCGGCGAGGCCGCCGCCGTGTCCCCGCGCGAACTCATCTTCCGCGACGTGACGCTCAAGGGCTTCTGGCTGGCGCGCTGGTTCCGCTCCGCGCCCCAGGCCAAGCAGATTGCGCTGCTGAGCGAACTGGCCGGCCTCATCGCCCAGGGCAAGCTCAGCGCGCCGGTGCAGGCGACCTATGACGTGACCCAGATCAAGGAAGCGGTTGCCGCTGCTGCCGCTGGCGAGCGCCAGGGCAAGATCCTGATCGTGCCGGCCCACGGCTGACCCAGCCTTCGAAGACAGGGGCCACGCGCCCCTCGACCTCGTCTGCAGTACGCCTGCGGCGCGGGCCAGGGCCTGTGCCGCGAACTGCCAACAGCGAGGGAGCCGCCGTCGGGATGACGGCGGCCTTGCACCCTCCTGTCGCACGCCAATCCTTGTCCGGCGGCAGCGGGTAAGCCCGATGTTCGAACTAATTGTTCGGGGCTCGAATTAATTCGCCCATTGACAGCGCTGCCATAGGCGGTTGTCACGGGCGACGCCCCTTTCAATCAAACGACATCTGGAGACTTATGAAATCAACTCACCGCGCGTTGGGCGCAGCCGCCTTCGTCGCAATGGCTTTCGCGTCCTCGGGCGCGCAGGCCGCCACCTGGGCCGCCTCCTCGCCCGCCACGGCATCCTGCTCGGCCACCAACCTGTTCGCCACCTGGACCTACGGCAAATACACCTTCAACAACGACGTCTGGTCGCCCTGCAGCGGCGTGGCTGCCGGCGCGCAGACGATCTGGGCCAACTCGAATGCCGACTGGGGCGTCTGGTCCGACCAGCCCAACACCGGTGGGATCAAGTCTTACCCGCACATCGGCTACACGGTCAACCGCACGATCAGCTCGCTGTCGCAGCTGTCGTCGACCATCTCCGCCACCACGCCGGCCGGCGGCGCCTGGGAGTCCGCCTACGACATCTGGGTGGGCAACAACGCCCACGAGATCATGCTGTGGCTCAACTACACCGGCACGGCCGCGGGCTGCGGCAATGTCAAGCCGATCTCCTACAACTGGACCTCGGCGGGCTGCGCGATCCCCGTCTACACCAACGTGAACGTGGGCGGCGCCACCTGGAACGTCTACCGCGGCAACAACGGCAGCAACATGGTCTATTCCTTCCTGCGCACCACCAAGACCAACAACACGACGATCGACGTGCTGGCCGTCCTCAACTACCTGAAGAACCTCGGCTGGATGAGCGACCTGGTCGTGGGCGACGTCCAGTACGGCTTCGAGATCACGTCGTCTTCGGGCGGCATGAACTTCGGGTCCAAGAACTTCTCCGTCACCGTGAAGTAAGCCACCTGCCCGGCGCCTGAGGGCGCCGGGCCGCGTGACTCTTACATCCGCCAACATTTGGGAGCGCTGTACTTGTTTCAACATGGCCGAAGGTGTTTCGGCCCCCGTGCCATGTTGAAGAAGAACAGATGCAAAGCGACCCGATCAAGAGGAGCACTGGCGGGCTGGCCCTGCTGGCCATAGCCGTTGGCCTGACGGCCTGCGGCGGCGGCGGGGGTGGCGCCCCCAGCCCGGCACCGGCACCGGCACCGGCACCGGCGCCTTCGCCAGCACCCGCTCCCGCACCCGCACCTTCGCCCTCGCCGGCACCTTCACCTTCGCCGGCGCCTTCACCCTCTCCCGCACCAGCGCCTGCTCCCACGCCGGCCCCGGCCCCGGCTCCGGCCCCTGCACCAGGCGCCGCGCCGCAGATCGGCAACTGCGACGTCTTCCCCGCCACCGCCGTGTTCAACACGCGCATCGACGACACGCAGCGCTTCCCCGTGCACGCCAGCAGCGCGGCGTGGATCAACAACATCGGCGGCACCAAGGCCTTCCATCCCGACTGGGGCACCAGCGAAAACCAGGCGCAGCCCGCCGACTACTACGGCATCCCGTACAACGTCGTCGACAACACTTCGACGAGCTGGCCCACCGTCTCGTTCAACCCCACCGACCCGCGCGCCGGCAGCGGCGACAGCGCGCCCGACGAGAGCGACTGCGCCGTGCCCGGGACTGGCGGCGCCTTCGACCTGAAGCGCGACTGCTCCACGCTGCCCGCCGCCAACCGCCGCTTCCCCTTCCCGCTGGACAACCTGATCAAGGCCGAGGCCGGCAGCTGCAACGACGCCACGCAATGCGGCGACCGCCACGTCCTCGTCGTCGAGCAAGGCACCTGCCGCCTATGGGAGAGCTACGCCAGCTACAAGTTCAACGGCCAGTGGTACGCCTACTCCACCGCCGCCTGGGACCTCAAATCCAACGCCATGCGGCCCGACACCTGGACCTCGGGCGACGCCGCCGGCCTGCCCATCCTGCCCCTGCTGGCACGCGCCGCCGAAGCCACCGCAGGCGACATCCGCCACGCCCTGCGCGTGACGCTGCGCGACAGCGTCCTGGCCCGCAGCCACGTCTGGCCCGCCCGCCACCACGCCGGTGGTGACACGGCGGGTGGCGTGCCCTTTGGCGCCGTCATGCGCCTCAAGGCCAGCTTTGTGCCGCCCGTGGTGTGGACCGCGCAGGCCAAGGCGCTGGCCGTCGCCATGCAGCGCTATGGCCTGTACGTGGCCGACATCGGCACCGACCTCTACGTGCAAGGCGAACCCAGCGCGCAATGGCAGGACGCCACCATCAACAACCTCAAGACCCTGCACGCCTCGGACTTCGAGTTCGTGGACATGGGCGCCGTCACGAGGGACAGCCGGTTCAACGGGAACTCGTTCCAGGGGAGCTGGTAGCCCACCCGCCTGCGGCGGCGATCAGCCGCGCGAATTCGCCGCCGCAATGGCGTTCTGCGCATTGCGCTTGGCCTTCGCCGCGAGCGCGTCCAGGTCGACCGAGGCGGTGTAGTCCGGCAAGTCGGAGCCCAGCAGGCGCGCGATCGTGTCGGAGTGCATGGGCAACTTGCTCTGGGCGACGAGGACGACGTTGTCGCGGATGCGGGAGAGTCGCATCGTGTCCTTGAGGCCATCGCGAAACAGGACGCCACGCTGGTAATACGCTGCCATGCTCGGCGAGCACAGGTACATCTTGTTCGCGCCGGCAAGGAAGGGGACGAACTGACGCGGCTGCTGCTGCTGGCAAAAGTCCAGCACCGCTGCACCCACGCCGGGGAACTCCCGGTCCTGGTAGTCGTCCATGATGATGATGCCCGTGTCGTCCACGAAGGGAGCGAGGTGGTACAGCGTGTGCAAGACCTCGTGATACTCGTGGCCGGCATCGATGTGCAGCATGCGCAACTGCCGCTGCACGAGCTGCCGCAACTGCGCGGCCGAATACTCGGCCGTATCACCCGAGATGTATTGCACGGCCGGCTGCCAGGGGCAAAACCGCGCCATCACTTCCTTGGTGCGCTCCAGGTAGTCTTCCGGGAACAGGTCGAAGGCGTGGATCCGCTCCTCGTCCCTGGCAAGCATGCCCAGATACGCGAGGGACTTGCCTTTGTAGACGCCCACCTCGCACAAGTCCCCGGTAAGGCGCCCTTCCTTCTGGGTTTGATCCAGGTAATAGAACAAGGCCATGTCCACCGGGTAAAACCAGCCTTCCACACTGTTCGCGCGGACGTTGATGTAGTCCGAGATCAGTTGCGCCCTATCCATGAAGTCCCCTGAGTTGATGGGCCCGACGCTGCGCCGGGCCTCGAATGTCGAATCCAGAATCAAGCCTGCTCGGACCTGACCAGAACCACGCTCATCCGCCTGCCGACATTGTGCCGCCGCCATGAGCAGCGCCCCCACCAAGCCCGCAGCCCGTCTCTGGGACACCTCCCCACCCTCACCCATGACGCTGGCCCTGCCGCGCCACGTGCGCCCCGTCTGACCCCACGCTCCCAGCTGCGGCCATGAGCCAGCGGGCCGCATGCGAGATGAACTGACCCCCTTCACGTCGCCACCGCTCCCTGGCCCGCCGTCGGTTGAGGGTATGCATCCGTGCATCTACCCTCTCTGGCCCTGCATCCAGCTTCGCCAATGCCTTCATCGCATTTGCCTTGCTGGCCCTGAGCCCCATTCCCCCCCACCCCACCCGAGGCGTTGCCGAGGTGAGTGAGGGGATCAGGTTTCAGGAATCCGGAATCAGGAATCAGCCCGAGCAGCACCGTGCCAGCACCGTCTTTGCACCGTGCTTGCACAGTGCCAGCACCAGGCTCGCATGAGGCTTGCTGCTGAGACACCTCCAGCGCTTCATCCTCGCTGGGCAGCGTGCTGGCCTTCTCGTTGCAATGCGGGTTCTGGTGCTTGCTGAAGTTGACGACCTGGATCAACCCGCGGCCGTTGACGCTGCCTTCGTCGTGGCTGTGGTCGTGGCGATATCGCCGGATGAAGCCATGCCGCGCCAGCTCGGCCAGCAGCGGCTCCACGTCGACCATCTCCAGCGGGAACAGCTCCATCTGGATGCGCCTGGGCCTGTCCTCCAGCCGCCCCTCGCGGTCCGCCAGCGTCCAGAGGCCAATGAAGCACAAGCGCGCCCAGGGCGTGCACTCGGCCAGCTCCTCGTTTTTGAAGAAGCCGGGCTTGATGTTGCTTGCACGTGCCATGGCGTGAGTCTCGCCGAGTGGCGGTGGACAGACTTTAGAGGGCTGTGGCTTTCCGTTGGCGGCTCTGGCCGCTGGTCTTGCAACGCAAGAGCAGGAGCAACCGCCAGGTTGCTTGGTATTTCTATTTGGGGACTGGTGTCTGGTGTCTGGTGTCTGGTGTCTGGTGACTGGGGACGGGCGCGCGTTGCATTGCCTTCGCATTGCGTTGGCATATGCGTTGGCATATGCGTTGGCAATGCGTTCGCATGTGCGTTCGCATCCCGCTCTGCCCTTCGCCCCAGTCCTTCAAGCGCCACTCAGTAGACCCCTGGCCTTCACGGACTTGGCCTGGAACGGGGTCATTCTCCTAGACAGGATGAGCACAAACCGCCATTATTCCAATGCGGCCTCTGGCCTATTAAATACATCTATCCAGGGAAAACATGATGGTCGACTTCCTTAAAAAGCGTCTACAGATCTTCGTTTCATCAACATATACAGATCTCAAAGATGAACGCCAAGCCGCGGTTGAGGCAGTACTGATTGCCGGCCATATTCCTGCCGGAATGGAATTATTCACAGCGGGCGACGAAACCCAAATGGAGGTAATTCGTCAATGGATAGATGAATCTGACATATATCTCCTTCTCTTGGGAGGAAGATACGGGTCGATTGATACAAAATCAAACAAGAGCTACACCCATCTTGAATATGAATATGCAACATCACGCGGCAAGCCAACATTCGCATTGGTAATAACAGAGCACGGTCTTGATCGCTTAGTGCAAGAGCGCGGAAGAGGTGTTATTGAAAGTCAAAATCCTCAGGGATTAAACGCCCTTCGATCAGAGGTGCTCGGCAAACTAGTTCGATTTTGGACTGATAGCAAAGACATTCGAATTGCAGTCGGGGAAACGCTTTCCCAATTTGCGCGACGTGACGATCTCAAAGGATGGGTACGGCCTCAGGATCAATCCAACGTGCCAGAAATCACTTCTGAGTTAGTACGCCTCAGTAAGGAAAATGCAGCCTTACGAGAGCAGCTGTCAAGCGCCGCAAACTCGTCGGCGCCATTAGGCATAGGGTACCCGAGCATCTTGCGAATGCTGGAATCCAAGTCGCTACTCAATATTCTTCGATCCAATGCAACGACTTTCAATTCTATACATGGGATTTCGGAGAGAGATGAATTTCTTGAACTTCTAGAATTGGGACTACTTACGCGACTTGAGGACAGAAGGCATCTTCTTGTGCTTTCAGAGCATGGAAAATCTTTTTTAAACTGGCTAAAACTCCAGGAGCTTGAAAGCTCAGGCTTCACATCAGGCTTGCATGATGAATAGTCAGCTTAAAAAATTAATCAATGCGAGGCATCGGGCCCCTTATAAATTTTGGCTTTTGTATTTAGCCGCTGGCGGATTCGCTTTTCCTTTTGGAGCCGCAGGGCGCCGTAGGACGCGCAACTCCGAGGTCCCATCATGGGCCATGAATTCCTTGACCCTTTATAGAGGCATCAAATCATTCCATTTACTTTGACTCACTCTACCTGCAACTTCACCCCGAAATATGACTCTCGTTGCCACTCTCGCTCTTGACAATCATCCAATATTGATTGGTGACCTATTAATCAGTCAGATGGCTCATCCAGCTGACGATCCTATCGCCCTACCAACCGGGGTTGATGATTTTCGAGGCAAAACTCGGAGCATTGCAGGCCTCGATAGAAAACTCACCCTAATAAGCAAGCGTTGCGTTTTAGGATGGGCCTGCAACAATGTGGAGACCGCAAAAGAGGTCATCGAATCCATTCGCGCGCTTGAGTCTGCAGGCAAGCTGTCAGTCGATTCAATTGACGCGGCAATAAAGAAGCACCCCCGAGCCGACCACGATAGATTGAGCATCCTTGGCTGGTATGTTGAAGGCGACAATCTCTTTGGGCAAATAACCGCCCATGAGATTAAATATTATGCAACAGACGGCAAATCATCGGCATTTACAGAAGTGCGAGCAATAGGCAGCGGGACCAAGATATTTTTCGAAACCCTAGAACTTCTTGACGCCACCGAATACGAAAGCATTCAACCGCTGGATGAAGTCACCGCGAAACGGGCACAGTGGTTGGGTCGCGTCTTCAATCTAGTCGGCACGCTGTTTGCAGCAGAACACCGCCAAGGCAATTTAGCAAAAAGCCTCGAAATGTCATTCGGTGGCGGCTATGAAATTGCACTCTGGGAAAAAGGGCAATTCGTATTCGTAAGCGGCTATTCGATCACCGTATGGAATGCAAGGGTCGCATCCGAAGTGACGTTCACCGTCCCGCCGTTGCTTGTAGCAAACATGTATTATCGCGATGATTTTTTGATCATCGACACCGACCGACTCAAAGACGTTCGAGGTAATGGAGTTCAGCTCGACGCGTATAGATTTATACTTACCCCTTTCGCGAAGTCCGGAGCAAACCTATCTTCAGCGCCACCTCCACGCATCGAATTCCATGTGCATGCAATCCACGCAACGAATGAAAAGAATGAAGTTGCCATTGGTTCCATAGTTGAATTCAGCGGACCAGAAGCACTACCACGCGCACGACTCATCAGCCTAGACAAAGAAAAAACGGCCTACAGCATCGAGCCAGATTTCGCCCAAGAGATGGATCACTATACAAAACGAATGTTCGCCTCATAAATATATAACCCATTACTAAGCACCGATGGGTTAGATCGACGGCCCGGAAAAATCCCAACAAAACCCACGCAGAAACGGGCGGCGCTGATGCAAGCCCGCCAGAGATTGACACCCAGTTGGATTTAACCGACACCACGCCCATCCGCCTGCCGCTATGGTGCCGCCGCCATGAGCAGTTCCACCGCCTCTTCTCCCCGCGCCCAGCCGCCCCGCCTCTGGGACATCTCCCCCACCGTCGCCCCTGACGCGCCCATCTTTCCGGGTGACGAGCCCTACAGCCTGCGCTGGACGGCGCAGTTGTCGCCGGGCTGCCCGGTCAACCTCAGCGCGATCACGATGTCGCCGCATGTGGGCGCGCATGCGGATGCGCCGCTGCACTATGCGAACGACGCGCCGGCGATTGCCGAGGTGCCGCTGGACACGTACCTGGGCCGCTGCCGCGTCATCCACGCCATCGGCGCGGCGCCGCTGATCACGGTCGATCACCTGAAGCATGCCGAAGCCGACCTTCCGCCGCGGGTGCTGGTGCGCTGCTGCGAGCGTGCCGACACCGTCTGGAACCCCGCCTTCACCGCCTACGCGCCTGAAGCCGTCGAATGGCTGGCCGCGCGGGGCGTGCGGTTGATCGGCATCGACACGCCCAGCGTGGACCCGGCGGACTCCAAGGTGCTGGACAGCCACCAGCAGTTGCGCCGGCACGACCTGCGCGTGCTGGAGAACCTCGTGCTCGACGACGTGCCCGAGGGTGACTATGAATTGATTGCCCTGCCGCTCAAACTCCAAGGCGCGTGTGCATCGCCCGTGCGCGCCATCCTGAGGGAACTGCCCCAATGAACATCGATGATGCAAAGCGGCTCGACGCCGCCGACCCGCTGCGCTCGCTGCGCGACCTCTTCCAACTGCCCGAGGGCATCACTTACCTCGATGGCAACTCGCTGGGCGCCCTGCCCCGCGCCACGCCGGAGCGCATCCAGCGCGCGGTGGAGCAGGAGTGGGGCCAGGGCCTCATCAAGAGCTGGAATACCGCCGGCTGGATCGACCTGCCGCGCCGCCTGGGCGACCGGCTGGCGCCGTGGCTGGGCGCGCGGCCCGGTGAGGTGCTGGTGGCGGACTCGACGTCCATCAACCTCTACAAGGTGCTGCACGCGGCGCTGCAGTTGCAGCAGGGCAAGCGCAAGGTGGTGGTGAGCGAGCGCAGCAACTTCCCGACGGACAACTACATCGCGCAGAGCGTGGTGCGCGCGCACGGCGGCGAGCTGATCCTGGCCGAGACGCCGGAGGACATCCCGCCGCTGCTGGATGAGCACTGCGCGGTGCTGATGCTGACGCATGTGAACTACCGCACCGGCCGCATGCACGACATGGCGCTGCTGACGCGCTGGGCCCACCAGGCCGGCGCGCTGGCCGTGTGGGACCTGGCGCACAGCGCGGGCGCCGTGCCCATTGACTTGCTGGGCAGCGCGGCGGACTTTGCCATCGGCTGCGGCTACAAGTACCTGAACGGTGGGCCGGGCGCCCCGGCCTTCGTGTGGATGCACCCGCGCCACGAGGGCCAGGTGTGGCAGCCGCTGACGGGCTGGCTGGGCCACTCGTCGCCGTTCGATTTCGACAGCGAATACCAGCCCGCGCCGGGCATTCAGCAGTACCAGTGCGGCACGCCCGCGGTGCTGGCCATGACGGGGCTGGACACGGCCCTTGACGTGTTCGACGCCGCGCAGAAGCTCGGCGGCATCAAGGCGCTGCGCAACAAGTCGCTGGCGCTGACCGAGGCCTTCATCGACAGCATCGAGGCCCGCGTGCCCGGCGCCGTCATCGCCACGCCGAAGGACTCGGCGCTGCGCGGCTCGCAGGTGTCGTTCTCGCTGCCCGAGGGCACGGACGGCTATGCGGTGATGCAGGCGCTGATCGCGCAAGGCGTCATCGGTGACTACCGCGCCGGCCGCCCGGAGCTGCTGCGCTTTGGCTTTGCGCCGCTGTACAACGGCTTTGCGGACGTGGCTCGCGCGGTGGATGTGCTCGTCGACATCCTCGAAACGAAATCGTGGGATGCGCCCCAGTTCACCAACCGCAACAAGGTGACCTGACCGTGTCTACCCTTGAACACCACGGCGCCCAGCTCGATTTCTCCAAGGACATGAGCTATGGAGACTATCTCCAGCTCGACGCCATCCTCAATGCGCAGAAGCCCCTCTCGCCCGACCACAACGAGATGCTCTTCATCGTGCAGCACCAGACCTCGGAGCTGTGGATGAAGCTGATGCTGCACGAGCTGCATGCGGCCATCGCCAACGTGGCGGCCGACCGGCTGCCCGAGGCCTTCAAGATGCTGGCCCGTGTGTCGCGCATCATGGAGCAGCTGGTGCACGCCTGGGACGTGCTGGCAACGATGACGCCGCCGGAGTACAGCGCCATCCGGCCTTACCTGGCCAAGAGCAGCGGCTTTCAGAGCGCGCAGTACCGGCGCATCGAGTTCCTGGTGGGCAACAAGAACGCCGCCATGCTCAAGCCGCACGAGCACCGGCCCGACCTGCTGGCCCAGGTGAAGGAGGCCTACGAGGCGCCGTCGCTCTACGACGAGGCCTTGAAGCTCATGGCCCGCCGCGGCATCAGCGTGCCGGCCCATGCCCTGCAACGCGACTGGACGCAGCCCTACACGGCCGACGACGGCGTGAAGGAGGCCTGGCTGACCGTCTACCGCACCCCGCAGGCCCACTGGGACCTGTACCAGATGGGCGAGGAGCTGGTGGACCTGGAAGACGCCTTCCGCCTCTGGCGCTTCCGCCATGTGACGACGGTGGAGCGCGTCATCGGCTTCAAGCGCGGCACGGGCGGCACGGGCGGCGTGAGCTACCTGCGCAAGATGCTGGACGTGGTGCTGTTCCCGGAGCTGTGGGCGCTGCGGACCGACCTCTAGGAGCCTGAGCGGCGGCGCCAGAGCAGCAGCGAGCCCAGCCCGGCGAGCAGCAGCACAGCCTCGGAGGGCTCGGGCACCTCGGCCACGAGCGGCGTCATGCTGCCGTTGAACTCGCCATCGGCCACGAAGGTCAGGCCGGTGACGAAGTTCAGCGCGACGGGGTTGAGCCCCGCCGAGGTTTCAATGCCGGTCACACGGAACTGCGACACGCCGCCCGCCGCGAAGCTGAACGACTGGCCTCCGGTCAGCTCCTGGTTGGCATCGAACCACTGCGCGCCATCCCACAGCCACAGCTCGTACTTGCCGTCGCCCACGCCGGTGGGCAGCATCACCGAGGCGAAGTTGGGGTCGCCCGCCTTGGTGCGGTAATCGAAGCCGACGGCCACGGTGGGGTCGATGAAGATCTGCTCCCCGGCTTGGACGGGTACGCCGTTGAACTGATACACCGGCACCGGGTTGGCGTAGTTCGCCATCGGCAGGTAGAGCGGCCCTGGCAAGGGGTCGTTGCTCAACGTGAAGTCCACCAACGTGCGGGACTGGCTGAGCACCTGCACAAAGCCATTGGCCGGCAGGCCGTTGCGGGTGTCGTGCAGCTGCAGTTCCAGGGCGTAGTGGTGCCCCAGCTGGAAAGCCTGGCCGGCCACGAAGTGCGAGTCACCTTGCGCGATGGTCAGCGAGGTGGTGGACGCCGGCAAGGCGCGGTTGCTGTAGATGATGGACGCCACGCCCAGGCCGCCCACGCCCACGTTGCCCCGGAAGTCCGTCAGGTCGCGCACGAGGACGGTGGCACCGTCGATCGTCGCACCGCCGCTGAGGCTGGGCAGCGCCCATTGGAAGGTGGGTGCGATGCCCCCGGCTGTCATGCGGGCCTGCTTCGCAAAGCCGATCAGCTGCGCACCCGCCAGGCTGGGCGTCAACGCCGTCGTGACGTCGCCGCCGTTGGACATGGAGAGCGTCCACTGGCCGTCCGGCAAGGCCGAGGAGCCTGTGCTGAACCAGTGGTTGGACGTGAGGTCGGCGGCGTTGAAGCTCATGTTCAACGTCACGGAACCCTGAGTCGCGGTGCCGCTGGTGCCCGCGGCATTGGCCAGGTTTTGCGGGGTGCAGGGGTTGCCGGTCAACACCACGCAGGTGGAACCGAACTGCTGACGCACCCCAGGGCCCAGCCCCGCGGAATTCGCCGACACGTTGTCCAGGAACTGGTAGGTGTTCGTGACCGTCAGGGTCGCTGCCGCAGCGAGCCCCGAGCAGGCGCAGGCAGCGCCCGCCAATACCAGGACCAAGCCCCGGTTCGAGACCAAGGATTTCTTGTTCATTGCGAGCCCCCTCTCGACCGACGATCGAGCGAAACCACTCTAGGAGCCTCAGCGCCCAGCGGCATCAACAATCCTGAGGAGGCCGCTACGGGCAATTCCTGGGGCGGCCCTTGAAGTCTTTGCGGTGTCGATGACCTGGGTCAAATCGCCTTTTGAGGCGGGAGGCTAGCCTGGGAGACCTTGCATCCCGTCGACGGCCTCCGATGAATCCCTTCCCGCACATCCCGCAAGAGCTGGGCGCCATGCTGGCGCGCACCGGCCTGAAATCGCTGCGACTGGGAGACCGCGAGCTGCTGCCCATCGTGCAGGGCGGCATGGGCGTGGGCATCAGCGCCCAGTGCCTGGCGGGTACGGTGGCCGCTCAAGGCGGCATGGGCACGCTGAGCTCGGTGGACCTGCGCCACCACCACCCCGACCTGATGGAGCGCACCCAGGCCTGCTGCGCGAGCCCCAACGCCAAAGAGATCATCGACGCGGCCAACCTCGAAGCGCTGGACCGGGAGATCGCTGGCGCGCGCGCCCGATCGCAAGGGCGCGGCCTGGTGGCGGTGAACGTGATGCGCGCCCTCAGCGACTACGCGGCGGCGGTGAAGCGCGCCCTGGCGGCCGGCGTGGACGCCATCGTCGTGGGCGCCGGCCTGCCGCTGGACTTGCCGGACCTGGCCCAGGACCACCCGCGCACCCTGCTCGTGCCCATCCTCAGCGACGCGCGCGGCGTGCAGCTCATCGTCAAGAAGTGGGAGCGCAAGAAGCGCCTGCCGGACGCCATCGTCATCGAGCACCCCCGCCTGGCGGGCGGCCACCTGGGTGCTGCCCGCGTGGCCGACCTGGGCGACCGCCGCTTCGACTTTGACCAGGTGCTGCCCGCCTGCCGCGAGTTCTTCAGGCAGGCCGGCCTGGAGCGCGAGATCCCGCTGATCGCGGCCGGCGGTATCCGCAGCTTCGAGGACATCCAGCGCCTGCAATCCCTGGGCGCGGCCGGCGTGCAGCTCGGCACGCCGTTTGCGGTCACCACCGAGGGTGATGCGCATGCCGAGTTCAAGCGCGTGCTGGCCGAAGCGCGAGACGACGAGATGGTGGAGTTCACCAGCGTGGCGGGCCTGCCCGCGCGGGCCGTGGCCACCCCCTGGCTGCAGAAATACCTGCGGCTGGAGCCCAAGCTCAAGGCCGCCGCCCATGCCAAGGCGCGCTGCACCAAGGCGTTCGACTGCCTGGCCCAGTGCGGCCTGCGCGACGGGCTGAAGGACTGGGGCCAGTTCTGCATCGACAACCAGCTCGCCGCGGCACTGCGCGGCGACGTGGACAAGGGGCTGTTCTTCCGCGGCGTGGGCAGCCTGCCCTTCGGCAGCCAGATCCGCAGCGTGCGGGACTTGCTGGAAAGGCTGCTGACGCCCGCTATGGCACCCGCCTGAGCACGAATCCGGGTTCACGGCTGCCACCCCCTGTTACCCCCTGCCGCCCCTGTCAAAAGGCAGGGGCAGGCCAGGAAACCTAAAATCTCCGATTTGCTTCAGAGATAAGGTCCTGGCCATGGACACCCGCACCTCGGAAACCCGCCTGCGCATCGAGCGCATCCGCGACGCCCTCAATGCCAACGGCGTGCATGCCGTGCTGGTGCCCTCCAGCGACCCGCACCTGTCCGAGTACCTGCCGGACCGTTGGCAGGGCCGGCAATACCTGTCGGGCTTCACCGGTTCGGTGGGCAGCCTGGTGGTCACGCGCGACCGCGCGGCCCTCTTTGCCGACAGCCGCTACTGGGCCCAGGCCGAGGCGCAGATCGCCGGCAGCGGCCTGCAGCTTGAGAAGATGAACTCGGGCGCCTCGACGCAATACATCGACTGGATCGCCCAGCAGCTGCAGCCCGGCCAGGTGCTGGCCGTGGATGGGCAGGTGCTGGGCCTGGCATTGGCCAACGCCATCCGCGCCGGCATGGGCCGCGTGGGCGTCACGCTGCGCACTGACCTGGACCTGGTGCAAGCCGCCTGGGACGACCGCCCGGGCCTGCCCACCGAGCCCGTCTACGAACACCAGGCCCCGCAGGCCGCCGTAGCCCGTGCCGACAAGCTGGCTCGCGTGCGCGCGGCCATGGCCACCGTGGGCGCCACCCACCACCTCGTTTCCACCGTGGACGACGTGGCCTGGCTGACCAACCTGCGCGGCTCCGACGTGGAGTGCAACCCGGTCTTCATAGCGCACTTGTTGCTGGACACGACGGGTGGCCGCTTGTTCATCGGTGACGGCAAGGTGCCGGCCGACGTGGCAGCCCGCCTGGCCGCCGACGGCATCCAGCTCGCCCCCTACGACCAGGCCGCTGCCGCCCTGGCCGCCCTGCCCGCCTCCAGCACGCTGCTGATCGACCCGCGCCGCGTGACGCTGGGCCTGCGCGAGGCCGTGCCGGCCGGCGTCAAGGTCGTGGAGCAGATGAACCCGAGCACGCTGCTGAAGAGCCGCAAGACCTCGGCCGAGGCCGCCTTCATCCGCGAGGCCATGGCCGAGGATGGCGCGGCCATGTGCGAGTTCTATGCCGAGTTCGAGGCGTCGGTGGCCCGTGGCGAACGCTGGAGCGAGCTGGACATCGACACCCGCCTGAGCGCCCAGCGCAAGAAGCGCCCGGGCTTCATCGGCCTGAGCTTCTCGACGATTGCCGGCTGGATGGCCAACGGCGCCCTGCCCCATTACCGCGCCACGCCCGAGTCCTTCTCGCAGATCGAGGGCAATGGCCTGCTGCTGATCGACTCCGGCGGCCAGTACCTCGGCGGCACGACCGACATCACGCGCGTGTGGCCCATTGGCACCGTCAGCGCCGCGCAGAAGCGCGACTACACGCTGGTGCTCAAGGGCACGCTGGCGCTGTCGCGCACGCGCTTCCCGCGCGGCACGCTCAGCCCCATGCTGGACAGCATTGCCCGCGCGCCGCTGTGGGAGCATGGCCTGGACTATGGCCACGGCACGGGCCACGGCGTGGGCTACTTCCTGAACGTGCACGAGGGCCCGCAGAGCATCTCCAAGGCCATTGCCGAGCCGGCCATGGCGATGGAGCCCGGCATGATTACGTCCATCGAGCCGGGCCTGTACCGGCCGGGGCAATGGGGCGTGCGCATCGAGAACCTGGTGATGAACGTCATCGTCGACACGCCGGAAGGCGGCGCCTTTGGCGAGATGCTGGCCTTCGAGACGCTGACGCTGTGCCCCATCGACACGCGCTGCATCGACCTGAGCCTGATGCGCGCCGACGAGATCGCCTGGCTGAACGGCTACCACGCCACCGTGCGCGAGCGCCTGCAACCCAAGGTCAGCGGCGCGGCCCTGGCCTGGCTGCTGGAACGCACCCAGCCCATCAGCGCCTGATGCGCCCCCTTGCCGCCGCGCTGGTTTTCCTCGCGGCGGCGGCCGGTGCTGCAGAAACGCGCCATGCCGGCATGTGCGACGCCTCGGCGGCGATTGCACTGGACGGCAAGCACTTCATCGTTGCCGACGACGAGCACAACCGGCTGAGCATCTACCGGCGTGGCGAGCCTGCCGAGGTGGGCCACGTCGAGCTGGACGCCTTCCTGAAGACCGACAAGGAGGCTGACCTCGAAGGCGCGGCCCAGGTGGGCAACCGCATCTACTGGATCGCCTCGCACGCCCGCAACAGCCAGGGCAAGTTGCGGCCGGACCGGCAGCGCTTCTTCGCGACGGAGATCCGCGGCGCGACCGTCGAGCCCGTGGGGCGGCCCTATACGGCCTTGCTGACCGACCTGCTCGCGGCGCCGGCCCTGGCGCCGCTGAAGCTGGTGAACGCCGCGTCTTTGGCCGCCGAGGCCGACGGTGGCTTCAACATCGAAGGCCTGGCCGCGGCACCGGACGGCAGCCTGCTGATCGGCCTGCGCAACCCCATCCCGCAGGGCCGCGCCCTCGTCATCCCGCTGCTGAACCCGGCCGAGCTCGTCGAGGGCAAGGGACCGGCGCGCTTTGGCAGCGTGCTGCGCCTGGACCTGGGCGGCCGTGGCATCCGCTCCATCGACCGTGTGGGCAAGAGCTACCTGATCGCCGCCGGCCCGCCGGCCGATGAGGGCTTGTTTGCGCTGTTCCGCTGGAGCGGCAAGGCTACTGAAGTGCCAGTGCCGCTCAAGGCCGACCTGGGCGCGCTGCGGCCCGAGGCGCTGTTCGCCTGGCCCGACGGCCGGCTGACGCTGCTCAGCGACGACGGCGGCGTGTTGGTGGGCAAGAAGGCCTGCAAGGAGGCCGACCCGTCCAAGCGCACTTTCCGCGCGCTGGACCTGGCTATTCCCTGAGACCAGGCCGTCAGTGCGGGCGGCGGCGCTTCAGCAGCGCGACCGCTGCCAGGCCGCCGAGCAGCATCAGGCTGGGCGCGGGCTCGGGCACGGCGTTGACGACCACCGAGTCGGCCGTCAGCGTCAGGCGCGGGTCGGCGTACTGGCGGGTCGTGACGCCGGGCTCCACATAGGCGTCGACGGTGCCGACGTAGTGCAGGCCGCCGATGGTCACGCTGGACGGCAGGCCGCCGGTGAAGTCGGACGCGTAGAAGAACTGGCCGAAGTGCACGGAGCCCTCCGTGTCGGTCTTCATGTCGGAGGTCAGCAGCGGCAGCCCTGCGGCGTCCAGCAGCGTCAACTGGCCCGTGCCCTGCACGTCTGACGATACGTCGGCAAACGAGAAGGCCCAGAACATCTGCGGGTTGTTGAGCGTCAGCGTCTGGCCCGGCATGAAGTTCATGGTGAAGTCGAAGACGTCCCCCACGGCCAGCGGAACGCTGAACGGCGGCGTGAAACCCGTCCCGGCGAGTTCATACGTGAAGCTCAGCGTCGGCCCGCCCAGCGTGACGTCGCCCGTGATGACCACGGTCTGGGTGACGGCATAGGCCGGCAGCCAGGTTGCCAGGATGGCCGCGGCCAACAGGGATTTGCGCATGACTCACCTCGTCGCGAATTTAATTGCGGCCCGAGCCTATGTCAGTGAGTTCTGCGCAGCGAGCCTTGTTTCACCTTCACCCCCGAAGTGAGGGGCGCCGCATCCCCTCGATGCAAGCTCAGCTTGCCCGCGCCACCGGCCGCACGACCGGATAAGGCCAAACCAGGGCCGCGCTGACGAGCAGCATCAGCAGCACGCTGCCGAACAGCGGCGCCGCGCTGTCGGCACTGTCCATGAAGGGCGCAACGACCTGGGTGCCCAGCGCACCGGCCGCCAGCAGGGCCAGCACCAGCATGGCGGTGGCGCGGCCCATCTGGGCGGTGGGCAGGGCCAGCGCGTCGCCAAAGCTGGCCGGCCCGCGAATGGCCAGCGCCCCGCAGAAGCACATCCAGTAGGCCGCCACGGCCGGAAACGGGAGCTGCTTCCACACCAGCGCCGCTACGAGCGCCAGCACGCAGGCGATGAGCTGAACGCCGCTGCCCCATTGCACGACGCGCGCATGGCCCAGCCGTGCCGCGAGGCGCCCCGATTGCGTGGCGCCCAGCATGAAGGAGCCCACGCCAAGCACCTGCAGCAGCGCGAAGGCCGCCGAGCCCAGGTCCAGCGTGTTGTGCAGCAGTTGCGGCGCGCTGGCCAGGAAGGTCAGCAGCGCGCCAATGCACAGCGCATGTGAAGCGCCCAGCCGCAGGAAGCTGCGGTTGCGCAGGATGGCGCCGTAGCTGGCGTCGTGCGCGAGGTTGAGCCCCGGCAGGCGGCGCGGCGCGATCTTCACGACCCAGGGCAGCACCAGCAGTGCGATCACCGCCAGCACCCAGAAGGTGCCGCGCCAGTCGACAAAGCGCAGCATGAAGGCCCCGATGACGGGCCCGGCGGCAGGCACGATGGCCTCCACCATGGAGATGGCGGCAATGCCACGCACGACGTCCTTGTCCGCCAGCGTGGCGCGCACGACGCTGGGGGCCACGACGGTGGCTGCCGCGGCGGCCACGCCCTGCAGGAAGCGCAGCACCAGCAGCACCTCGATGCCCGGAGACAGCGCACAGCCGAGGCTGGTGAGCGCCAGCAGCACCAGGCCCGCCTCCAGGCAGCGGCGCGGACCGAGGCGGTTCAGCAGTTCGCCCCACATCAGCTGCGCACCGGCCAGCGCGGCGAGGTAGACAGCCACGGTGGCCTGGGCCAGCGTCACGCTGATGCCCATGCCCACCTGCAGGGCGGGCACGGCGGGCAGGTAGAGATCCATCGCGGCCATGCTGACGCCGGTCACGATGGCCAGCGGCAGCACGGTGCGTATGGAGGGGGATTGAGGACTCACGTCCATGGGCTACTCCTGTTTTGGAGGGCGCCCTTGTCCTGTCGTCACCGCCAAGCGTGGCGGAGGCTCTTCTGGCCATCCGTCGCAGCACCCCTCAGCAGGAAAGTCGCCATGCCTTGCATGGCGCGGGGCCATTTTAGAGAAACCGCACCTTGCAGCGCACGCCGGCGGGAATTTCACCAGTGGGATTGGGCAACTCCAGCCGCACGCCGAAGCTGCCGCTGGCGGAGTCGAACACGCTGTCCACGACCTTGATCTGGGCCTTCCACGTGCCCTTGAGCGGCTGCTCCGGCGTGATCTCGGCCGTGCCGCCCGCCTTGATCTGGCCCCTCAGGCCCACGGGCAGCACCACTTCCACGCGCAGCGGGTTGGTCTGCGCCATCTTCAGGATGGGCCGCGAGCCCTCGCCGGTAAAGGCCAGCTCGCCCGGGTTCTGCAGCCGTTCGGTGACGACGCCGCTGAACGGCGCCTTCAACGCGCGCTGCTTGAGCACGGCGTCCAGCCGGCGCGCCTCGATGCCGGCCATGCGCCGGTTGTCCACGGCCAGGGCCAGCTCGGCCTCGGCCACGCGCAGCTCGGCCTCGGCCTCGTCGCGGTCCTGGGCGGTGATGTAGTTCTGTTCGCGCAAGTCCTCGCGGCGGCGGAACTTCTCGCGGGCGTAGTTGGCGCGGGCCCGGGCCACGCGCAGCTCGGCCTCGGACTCGGCCCGCTGCTGCGCCCCGGCCAGCGCCTCGCGCTCCACGCTGCCGTCCAGCAGCACCAGCACGTCGCCCGCGCGCACGGTGCTGCCTCGCTCCACCAGCACCTTGTCGATGAGCGCGTTGGTGGGGCTGCGCACCTCGATGCGCTGGTTGGGCTCGATGAGGCAGTCGTGGCCGGCGGGTGCTGCAGGGGCTGGCGCGGGCTTGGGCGCTTGCGCGAGGGCCGTGGACGAGAGCAACAGCAAGGGAAGCAATCTCATATCTGGTTTCCGGCGAATCCAAGCAGGTTGTCGAGTTGGCGGTCGGCCTTCAGCGTGCGGCGGCGCATGGCGGCGTGCAGGCGGCCAGCATGGCCTTGGGCGGCGCGGCGCAGCAGCTCCAGCGCCCAGGCGGGCAACTCGTCGCGACCGGCGAACAGGCGGCCCAGCAGGGCCTGCAGCGTGGCCGCATGGGCCGTGAAGATCTCGTCGTCCAGCGCGACGATGGCCAGCGCCACGCCGGGGTCGCCCAGGCGCGCACCGCGGCCCACAAGCTGGCGGTCGATGCGGGCCGAGTCGTGGAACTCGGTCAGCAGCACGGCGAGGCCGCCCTTGTCCGTCACGCGCTCGCTGAGGTGGATGTCGGTGCCGCGCCCGGCCATGTTGGTGGCCACGGTGACAGCACCGGGCTCGCCGGCCATGGCGACGATGTCGGCTTCTTCCTTGTCCTGGCGGGCGTTCAGCACGCGGTGCACCTGGCGCGGGCCGAGTTCTTCGGAGAGAGCAACCGACGCTCGCACGGAGCGCGTGCCAACGAGCACCGGCCGCCCGCACATGAGCTGGCTACCTATGGCCTCGCGCACGGCCGCCCACTTGGCGGCCTGCGTGCGCACGAGGCGGGGCGGCAACGTGACGCGGTGGTCGGGCTTGTGCGTGGGCAGCCTGACGACGTCCAGGCGGTAGACGGTGTTCAGCTCGGGCGCGACCTCGGCGGCCGTGCCGGTCATGCCGGCCAGGCGCAGGTAGCGGCAGAAGAAGCGCTGGAAGGTGATGCGGGCCAGCGTGCGGGCCGGCTCGGTGAGTGCAATGCCCTCCTTGGCCTCGATCATCTGGTGCAGGCCGCCTTCCCAGCTGCGGCCCTCCAGCACGCGGCCGGTGTACTCGTCCACGATCTGCACCTTGCCTTCGATGACGACGTAGTGCTGGTCACGGTGGAAGAGATGCAGGGCCCGCAGCGCCTGGCCCACGAGATGCTCGCGACCGCGCGCGACGCCCCAGATGCCGCCCAGCCCTTCGGCAGCCTCGCGCACCGCCGGCAGGCCGGCGGCCTCGAAGTGCAGGCTGTGGCGGGCCGCGTCGATGCCGAAGTGCTCGCCCAGCCTGAGCTTGGCGGCGATCTCCAGCGCCTGGCGGTAGTCGGTCGCGTCGGGTGGGTCGCCCTGGCGTTCGGACAGGATGAGCGGCGTTCGCGCCTCGTCGATGAGGATGGAATCGGCCTCGTCGACGATGGCGAAGTGCAGGCCGCGAAGCAGCAGCGGCTGCGGCAACCGGCCATGCAGCAGCCGCGCCTGCATCTGCGCCGGGCTGACGCGCCCACCGGCCGCAATGCGGTCGCGCAGGTAGTCGAACACCAGGCTCTGGTTGGTGCAGTAGGTGATGGGCCGCTGATAGGCCTCGCGCTTGGCCTCGTGCTCCAGCGTGGCCCACACCACGCCGGCCGTGAGGCCGAAGAAGCCGAACAGCGGCTGCATCAGCTCGGCGTCGCGCCGGGCCAGGTAGTCGTTGACGGTGACGACGTGGGTGGGCAAGCCCGCAGCACCGGCGATGGTGGCTGCCAGGCCCGCGGTCAACGTCTTGCCCTCGCCGGTCTGCATCTCGGCGAGCCGCCCTTCGATGAGGACGGCGGCGCCCATCAGCTGCGTGTCGAAGGGCCGCTTGGCCAGGCTGCGGCGAGCGCCTTCGCGCACCAGGGCCATGACTTCGGCGAGGCCGGAGGCGCGGCCAGCTTGAACGGCGGCTGGGGCTGCGGCGAAGAGGCGGCGGCGCAGCTCGGCATCGCTCTGCTTCTGGATCTCGGCCTCCAGTTCACCTGCCGCCTTGGCCATGGCGCGCAGTGTGGGCACAGCGGGGATGAAGCGGCGCTTCAGGCGCCACAGCACGCCGCGGGCGAAGCGGTCATGCACCGGCTCGTCGACGTCACGGCGCTCAGGGAAGATGCCGTGGGCGAGGGATTCGCCGATGTCGAGGGGGAGCGTGGCGGTGGTCATTGGTTGTGCTCCGCATCAGCGCTTGTCGACTGGCGAGGCCCGTGCCGGGAATTCGCCCCGGCGGGCGACTCACTTTCTTGGGCGCCCAAGAAAGTAAGCAAAGAAACCGCCCCTGCAAAACCGCCCATCCGCAAGCGGCTGGGTACCCTGTGCTTCTCGGTCATCGAGGCCGCGACGAACTCGCTCCGCTTTGCTCTGCTCGAACAAGCGTCGCGAGTCAGAGCTTGAAGCGCGCCAAGGCGCGCGCCTCGATGCCCTGTGATGCTCGGCGGTTTAGAAGGGGAGACCCCAAGCAGCCGAACAGCCAACAGCCGGAACCCCAACGCCAAACGCATCAGCCCGCTGGTGCGGGCTGTTCCTTCACTCCCCCTTTGAGTCCCGCCGAGGAGCGCAAGGAACTTGAGGCCGCGTGCACAAGCACGCTTCAAGCTCTGACTCCGCGCAACTGTTAGACCGAAGCGTAGCGAAGGGAGTTTTGCGCGGGGCCTCAAGTTCTGCGCACCGCAGGGAACCCCTCGCGCCAGCGAGGGGCGGGCGGTTCGGGGGCGACTCTTTGCCCACTTTCTGGTCGCCCAGAAAGTGGGTCGCCCGCCGGGGCGAACTCCCGGCATGGGCCTTGCCAAAAACCAACCGCACAGAAAAGTCATAACTGAAAGTGCGACAAGAACAACCGCCGCAACCCTTCCCACACCCGCAGAGCAATCGGCTCCGACTCATGCTCCAACCTCACCAGCACCCTCGCCCCTATCTGCCGATACGGCATGTCCCGCCCCAACTGCAGCTCATGCTCGAACAACGTCTGCAGCGCCTGCAGTCCCTTGGGATCATGTGGGTCCAACGCGATCTCGCCGCCCGCCGCAGTACCTAAAGCGGGACTGGGCAATTCACGCGCCGCCGCCGGCACGCTGCGCCTGAGCGTCGCCTCGAAGCTCTGCCCCGGCTGCTGCGGCAGCCTGACCTCGAAGCCCCGCACGGCCGCGCTCTGCCATTGCGGCAGCACAAGACGCACGCGCGGTGCCTCGGCGGTGTCGATGTGGCCCAGCACCTCGCCGCGCTTGAAGAAGCGGCCTGGGAGGTCGTCGGGCCGCGTCAGCAGCAGGATGCCGGCGACTTCGGCGCGCACGATGAGCTTGGAGGCCTCCTCCTCCAGCGTCGCCAGCGCCGCCTGCTCGCGCCGGAGTTCCTCGGCCAGCAGCACCGATCGGGCGGGCGCGAGGCTGATGATGCCGAATGCCGCGTCGTACTTGGCCTGGGCCAGCTCCAGCCGGCCGCGCTGCTCGCCGACGCGGGCTTCCAGTGCCGGGTCCACAAGCTGTGCCACGGGCTGGCCTTCCAGCACGACGGTGCCCGGCCGCACGAGCAGCTTGGCGAAGAAGCCCGCCCCCTGCGCGCGCAGCACGGCGTTGTCGCTGGGCCAGACGACGCCGGTGGCAACGGTGTGGTGGGGGATGGGGATGACGAAGAGCAGCAGCGCGATGACGGCGCCCGACACCCACAGCACGCGGCGCACGCGGTGGGCTTGCGGCTCCAGCGCCGGGTCGCCGGCGAGCTTCTTCAAGCCCCGGACCCAGGGCCAGATCAGGCTGGCGACGATGCCCCAGGCGGCGATGAGCACGCCGACGAAGAAGTAGCGGCTGGCGATGAAGATGGCGATGCTGAACAGCACGAACATCCGGTAGGCCAGGGCCAGCGGTGCGTAGACGAGGAACCAGCGGCGCTCGCCGGGCGTGGACGGCGGCGGCTCGGCCTGGTGCTGGCCGAACAGGTGGTAGCGCAGCAGCCAGCCCCAGTACTCGGTGGCCCGCTGGCCCAGGTTGGGGCTCTCGATGGCATCGGCCAGGATGTAATAACCGTCGTAGCGCAGCAGTGGGTTGGCGTTGAACATCAGCGTCGTCATGCTGGCCAGCACGATGACGTTGAAGGCCAGCGATCGCACGAAGCCCGGCTCCAGCGCCAGCCACAGGTAGAAGGCCACGGCCGCGATGAAAAGCTCGGTCAGCATGCCCGCGGCGCCCACGAGCATGCGCGGCCAGCGGCTCTCGAAGGCGGCGGAGCTGCTCGCGTCCACATAGGGCACGGGGAAGAAGACGAGCAGCATGACGCCCATCTCGTGCACCTCGCCGCCAAAGCGCTTGGCCGCCAGGCCGTGGCCCACCTCGTGCGCGGTCTTCAGCAGCGGGAAGAGGATGGCCAGCAGCAGCAGGTTGTCCACCGCCAGCAGCCGCTCGTTGATGTTGCCGGTCAGCTCGCCCCAGTGGCTGGGCGCCAGAACCAGCGCCGGCAGCACGACGAGCAGCCACAGGGAGACGCCCAGCCAGCCTTTCAGCGGACCGGCGGCGGCGATGACGCGGGCTAGCCACGCATCGGGATCGATGAGCGGAAAGCGCAGCGACACCGGGTTGGCGAAGCGTTGCAGCAGCTTGGAGCGGCGCTGCTTGCCGCCACGCTCGAAGAGCTCGGCGACGTCGGGCGTGACGTCGCACTGGATCAGGTCGGCCGCGTAGAGCTGGCCGAAAAGCTGCACCAGCTCGTCCTGGCTGGGCGTGTGCTCGTCCATCGCGGCGCTGAGGCGGTCCCAGACCTGCTGCAGCGTGCGCTCGCCGTCCAGCAGGCCGATGACGCGGTAGCTGCTGGGGTTGAAGCGGTGGTACTTGCCGGAGACGCGGTCCTCGACGACGTACCAGATCTCGCCGCGGTAGACGTGGCGGTGGATGCGCACATGGCCGCGCAGGCGCGGCTTGAGCACGGCGACGCGGTACCAGTTGGCGGAGAAGAGCGCGTCGCCTAGCGGCCTGGCAGGAGGTGTTACGGCGTCCATTGCCACAACGCCAGACGGAGCCAATCAGTGAACCGATGCGTCCAGACCCACAGCAGGCTGCGCTCGCCCACGGCGACCTTGGCGACGCCTTCCATGTTGGGCTTGAGCTTGACGCCTTCCTGGCCGGTCAACTCGGCTTCGGCGCGGAAGTAGTTGCGCCCCTCCTCCACCACCGAGACGGGCGTGACCGACTTGAGCTTGAAGTGCCAGCGCTGACCCGGCGCGCCCGTCAGCACCAGTTCACCGTCCTGCCCCGGCAGTACGCGGGCGATGTCGCGCTCGTCGATCTTGAGCATGACGCGCCAGCTCGCCAGCGGTGCCAGCTCGAACAGCGTCTTGCCCATCTCCAGCGGCGCGCCGAGTTGCTGCGACAGGTCGCCCTTGACGACGACGGCGTCAAACGGCGCCACCAGCTCCACGCGAGACAGCTTGGACAGCGTCAGGTCAAGCTGGGCGCGCGCCTGGTTGGCCTGGGCGGCGGAGAGGCGCTGGTTGACGCGGTCGGACAGCGACATGGCCTCGCGTTCCTTACGCTGGGCCATCTCCAGCTCGGTCTCCCATCGCACCTTCTCCAGTTGCAGCTCGCGGTCCTCCATGCGGGCGAGCACCTGGCCCGCCTTGACCACGTCGCCGGCACGAGCCGGCGCTTCGCGCAGGAAGCCGTCGAAAGGCGCAACGGCTGCGCGCTGCACGGCCCCTTCGACGATGGCCGGCGCCGACACGCGATGCTCGACCGGCACCAGGGCCGCAATGATCAGCAGCAAGGCCAGCACGCCGGCGCCGAGCTTGAGGCCGGGGTGGGACGCATCGGTGAGCCGCGCTGCCGCATGGCGCAGGCTGCGGCGGGCGTGGTGGGCAAGGCTTTCGTCGCGGGCATGCTTGTGCTCCAGCACGGGCGCCAGCACACCGGCCAGCAGCTCCATGCCCTTGAGCTCGGCCGGCTGGAAGACGGTGTTGCGCTCGAAGAGCAACATGGCGAACGGCGGCGCGGCACCTAGGGCCAGCGGCTGGGAGACCAGGGCCAGGCTGCCCGAATCGGCCGCGTAGCGGGCATGGGCCATGCGTAGCACGCGGGTGTCGCTGGCTTCGTCTTCGGGCCAGACGACGGTGCTGCGCTGGTCGAAGGCCTCGGTCATTGCGGCGCGGGCCAGGGCCGTCAGGTTGGCGCGCTCGTCGAACCAGGCGGAGTGCGACACGGCCGCCGTCTCCAGCGAGGTGCCTTCGGCCAATGCAAGCTGCACCTGGTGGCAGCCGAAGCGCGCGGCGAGTTTGTTGACCAGGGTGAGCCCAGCCTGGCGGAAGTCCGGCTCGGCCAGCGCCGCGAGCGACACCTCGAACAGGAAGGCCGACTCGTCCAGCCGCTGCCGGGCCTGCCCCAGTTCGCGCTGGGCAAACAGGTCGGCCATCCAGCCGGCGCCCCAGTGCGTGAGCCGGGCCGTGAGGCGGGTGGCCTCGGGGCCGGCTTCGAGCAGCTCGATGACGACGGCCCCGTGCAAGGCCTCGCCGGCCGCGAGCGGATAGGCCAGTTGCGTGGGGTGGCCCGCATGCTGGCGGCGCACGCCCTGGCGCGTGGCCAGGCACTCGCGAGCAATGTCGGCCAGGCGCTGCAGCTCCGTGCTCTCGGGCCAGGCGGCCGCGGGCACGTAGGAGCCGGCGGCGTCCTGCAGCAGCAGCAGGCCCACCTGCACGCCGGGCACGAGGCTGCACAACACAGCCAACCAGGCGCGGCACAGCGCCTCGGCGGAGCTGGCCTCGGCAAGCGCCGCCCAGGCGGCATCGGTCCCGAGGGTGGGGTTTGGCGTGGGGATGTCGTTGCGGGCGTTCATCGTGTATTCAGTCGAATATGCCCGCCGCCCTGCCCGCTCGGACTGGCGGAAACACGGGGTGTCAACTCAGCTTGCGTCGTGCAAGCAAGCCCAGCACGGCGAGGCCCGCCGCCAGCATGAGGCCGGGGCTGGGCTCCGGCACGACGCCCACGTTGACGCTGCTGCTGAAGTCGGCGGCGGCCACGTCGTTGAAACCGTCATCGGTCAGCGAGAGCGTGTACTGGACCGCGTGGCTGCCCTGCGTCAGGCCGGTGATGCCGAAGGTGATGGTGGACAGCCCGGCCGGCAGGTTGACGGGCGCGGGCGGCAGCGTGAGGACGGAGATTCCCAGGTGGTGGTCATCACCGCCGACAACAGTGAAGTCCGGCATGAAGAGGGCTGTGAAGCTGGACAGGCTGCTGCCGAAGACCTGGACCGTGGCGGTGTCGGTGGACAAGGCGCCGGTCTCCCACTCGGCCGTCAGCGTCATGCCCAGCAGGCCGATGGCGTCGGACAGGTCCAGCGTCAGCGTCACGGTGGCCGTGTCGCCGAGCAGCACGCTGGGCGACGTGGCGCTCGCCGTCAACGTCGCGGCCTGGGCGGTGAAGCCCAGGCATAGCGCCGCAGCAAAGGCCAGTGGCGCCAGCAGCGGTCGGGTGGATGTCTTCATGTTGTGCCCCTCAAAGGTTTCGATTGATCTCACAGCGTCAACTTCCAGTCATTGGGCGCCGTCTGGCGCGATCCTGCAACCCACTCATTCACCCAAGTACCGCTGGCCAACGGTGCCTTGAGCCCGAAGTCCAGCGCGCCGCCGAGCTTGACGACCGGCGTGGGCGCCGCGGCCTTGGCCGCCAGCGGCTGCGGTGCCGGCTGCATGGCCACCTTGGCGGTCGGCTGCTCGGCCGATGCCACACTGGCACTTGCCACGGCGGGCGCGACGTCCGGCACGTTCTGGGCCTGTTGCAGCACCAGCAGTGCATCGGTCGCCGTGATGCGGCCATCCCGGTTCATGTCGACGATGCGCACCGGGTCGATCAGGCGGTACGCCGCGAAGCCGGTGTCGGTCTTGGCGGCGACGCGCTGAATCAGCGAGACGTCGGCATTGGTCAGTGCGTGGCCGCCATTGGCGTCGCCCAGGTTGGCGACGACGTGCAAGCCGTCGTCTCCGCGCAGCGTGCCGCCATTGCCGCTCATGTTGGCCAGGTGCAGCACCTCGGCGGCACCGTAGCCGGCCGAGACCGGCACCGTCGCCTGCACGAGCACCAGGTTGCGCAGTGCCGCATCGGCAATCGGGCTGCCCAGCGTGACCTGCACGTGCAGCAGGCCCGGCTGCACCAGGTTGCTGCTGATGCTGCTGCCGGCGGGCAACCCGCTGGCCAGCGTGGCGCCGTTGACCTGCAGCAGGGCTGCGTCGTAGGCGAGGTCGAAGCTCAGCGTCTGGAAGCCCGCGGCACGCTGCAGCGTGATCGCGAAGGCGCCCAGCGCCGGGTCGTAGCTGGCCACCTGGCCTGGACCGCGCGCAAACTCCTGCACACCCAGCACGGCGCCGCTGTAGGCGGCAACCGTGAAGCTGCGGGCGTAGGCGTCGCCGGTCGTGCCGTCGCCATTGCCGTCCAGGCGCAGTCCGCCAATGCTGACGAAGCCGTCTGCGCCAGGGTTCAGCGTCAGCGTGTAGTTGCCGGCGGCAAGCAGGCCACCGGTCTGCACAAAGCTCAGGCCGCGGCCATCGGCGTCGAAGACCACGCTGCCAGCCACGCGGCCAGTACCACCACTGACGGGACCCGTGAAGTCGATGTCGGGCACCAGGTTGCCAGCACCATATTGCTGGATGAGGGTCTGGTCTATGGCCTGGTCGAAGTGCAGGTGGAAGCCCGTGTCGGTGGCCTGGAAGGCGTCGACGTGCAGGCCGCTCGGCGTGACGCTGACCGCCAGCGGCGTGGCCGCGAAAGTGCCGTCCTCGTTGGTGGCGGAGGCATTGATCGTGACGCCGCCGGCCGCGGTGAAGACGTGGGTCGCGCTGGTAGCGTTGCCGGCCACGGTGCTGGTGCTGCCATCACCCCAGTTGATCGTCCAGCTGCTGATCGTGTCCTGGCCCGGGTCGCTGGCGGTGAGGTTGAGCGTGTAGGTCTGGCCGGTGACGATGCCGGCCGCGCCGGTGACCGTCAGCGTCGGCGCCACATCCTTCACGTCGACGTCGAAGCTGGCCGTGGACAGGCCGCCCGCGCCGTCGTTGGCCTGGATGGTGAACGCATAGGTCGCGTTGCCGTCCGTTGCCGTCCAGCTGATGAGGCCGGAGCTGGCATCAATGGCGGCGCCAGCCGGGCCGTTCAGCAGCGCCCACGTGATGGGGCCGGGGCCGTCGACATCGCTGGCCGTTGCGGTCAGGCTCAGCGCCTGGCCTTCGTCCAGCGTCTGCTTCGGGATCGCGGCGATGACGGGCTTGTCATTGACCGGGTCGATGAGAAGGTTGATCGTTCCGGTACCGGACTTGCCGCCTGCATCAGTCACCTTGAAGACGAAGCTGTCCAGCCCGTTGTAGTCGGCGTCTGGCGTGTAGCGCACCGTGTGGGTGATCGGGTCCAGCGCGCCCAGCGTGCCGTGGGCAGGCCCGCTGACGAGGGCGTAGGTCAGCACCGTGCCTTCGGGGTCGGTGCCGCTCAGGATGATGTCCTTGAAGCTGTCCTCATTCAGCTGCACGGCCTGCCCGTTGGCGATGGGCGGGTCGTTGAACTCCATGTGCAGCGACAGCGTGCTGGGCGGGTGGGCGCCGTCCTCGTCCGTCGGCGTGACGCTGACCGTGTAATCGCCGTCGGCGCCCGCGTAGGTGTGCGTCAGGCTGCCCGGGTTGCCGGCGATGTTCTCGGTGTTGCCGTCACCCCAGTCGACGAGCAGCGAGGCGATGGCGTCGGTACCGGGGTCGGTGACCACATAGGTGAACGTGTAGGCCTGGCCGGCAACGCCGCTGCCACTGTTGGGCGCGGTGAAGGTGAGCTGAGGATCGACGTCCTTGACGTTGATCTTGAAGCTGGCGTCGGCCGTGCGGTTGGGGCTGCCGCCGTCGCTGACGCGCACCAGGATGTCCACGCTGTCGGGGCCGTCGGCCGGCGTCCAGGTGAAGAGGCCGGTGCTGGCGTTCAGCGTGGCGCCGGCCGGGCCGCTGAGCAGCGTCCAGGTCTTGCTCGGGCCATCGGGGTCGGTGGCGGTGAGCTGGACCTGGATCTGGCTGCCTTCGTTGACCTGTTGGTCGGCCACCGGCGTGATGACCGGCGGGTCATTGACGTTGACGACGGTGAGGCTGTAGGTCGCCGTGGCCGAGGTCTGGGCGTTGCCGGGGGTGCCGTCGGGGTCGCCACGGTCCTTGACGCGCCAGGTGAAGTTGTCGGCGCCGATGTAGCCTGCCGTCGGCGTGTAGACCCAGGCGCCGCCGCTGCCCTGCGTGACGCTGCCATGCGCCGGGCCGGTGACGAGCTCGAACGTGAGGTTGGCACGGGCGGTCTCGACGTCGGTCGCGTCCAGCAGCACGTTGATGCTGCCGTTCTCGTTGACGTTGCCGGACTGGTCGTGAACAACGGGCGCCGTGTTGACGGGCGTCACGTTGATCGTGATCTGCGCGGAAGACACACCGGTCTTGCCATCCTCGACCTTGAAGATGAAGCTGTCCGGGCCGTTGTAGTTGGCCTCCGGCGTGAAGGTCACCTTGTGCGTGACCGGGTCGATGGCCGACAGCGTGCCGTGCTGCACGTCGGTCGGGATGGCGTAGGTCAGCGTGTCGCCGTCGGCGTCCGTCGCGGTCAGCGTGATCTCTATCGTGCCGTTCTCGGCGACGTTGACGGTGGCGGGCGTTGCGACCGGCGCATGGTTGGTGCTGCGGTCGACGGTGAAGGTGCGCACGTAGTCGCCGCCCGGCGTGCCGTTGCCGTCGCCGTCCAGCGGGTTGCCGGCGGTGTCGAAGATGGCCTTGGTGCCGGACAGCGTCAGGCGGTACTTGCCCTCGACCAGCACGCCGCCGAAGTTCAGCGTCAGGCTGGTCTCGGGGAAGGAGTAGAACGGCGTGACCTTGACGACCACGTCGTCGCCGGTGTCGAACACGCCGTCCTGGCCGGCGCGGCGCAGCTCGTAGTTGGCCGGGCTGCGGGCGGACACGCCGTTGAGCGACTCGCTGAAGTCGACCTGCACGGCCGAGAAGGCCAGCGCCGTCGTGCCGCCGTTGGCCGGCAGTTGCGAGATGCTGACGACGGTCGGTCCGGTCGTGTCGCCGGACGAGCCCTGGAACTCATAGGCACCGATGTCGTAGTAGACGAGCCCGGGCGTGGGCGTCCACAGCAGCGAGTTGGCGCTGGCGAGGTTGGCCTGGCCGTCGTAGTTCGCCAGCACGTAGGCGAAGCCGTTGCCGGCCGACAGGCCCACCGTGGGCGTGAGGCCGGTGTTGCCGGCGCCGTAGTCGAAGCGGACCTTGCCGTCGGAGAACAGCGTCATCGCCACGTTGACGTCGGTGTTGGTGCCCTGCAGCTTGGCGGCCCAGCGCACGGTGATGCTGTTGGCCGTCTGGCTGACGAAGATGTCCTTGCCGGCGGGGCCGGTGTCGAGGTCGTCCCACAGCGGCGCGATGCGCACGTTGCGCAGCAGCGCGTCGGTGGAGTTGGCGTTGCCACTGCTGTACGGCGAATCGGGGCCCTCGAACTGCACGTAGCCGTTCACGTTGATGACCATCTTGGTGTAGGTCTTGCCGTAGAACGTGAAGTTGAAGCCGAGTTGCTGCTCGAAGGCGTAGTCGCTGGTGCGGAAGTTCTTGGCCGTGCCACCAGCCGTGAAGAGGCTGGAGCCCTGATCGGCGGGCACGAAGAGGTCCCAGCCCAGGCCGCTGTTGGCCACGTCGGGGTCGTTGCGACGGTCGCGGCCTTCGATGTCCTTGGGCGGCGACAGGTAGGCGTTGCCGGCGTCGATGGCCGGCGAGAAGGCATCAAGCTCGAAGTTGTCGTCAAAGCCATTGCCGGTGGAGACGCCCTGCTCGCCGAGGATGTTGTCGGCACCGTCGACGTCCAGCAGCAGCGGGTTGCCGGTCTTGGAGTTGGCGTCCTTGCCGCTGGCGGATTGCCAGGCGGCGAGGGTTGCCTGCGTTGCGCCGTTCCACAGGCCGATGAAGGCGTTGGCGGCCGGGCCGCGGTATAGCAGGTTGTAGTTGCTCTGGAAGCCGGTCTGGCTGTTGGCGTCCACGCTGATGCCGTAGCCGGCGTCCACGCGCAGGATGTTGTTGACCAGCAGCACGCTGCTCGCGCTGTTCGTCAGGCGTATGCCCTCGCCCACCGTCTGCAGGATGGTGTTGTTGTACAGGCCATCGCCGCTTTCCACGGTGTGGCCGCCCTGCACCCTCACGCCCTGGTTGGTGTTGGCGTAGATGATGTTGTTGACGATGCGGCTGTAGCCGGTGTCGATGATGCCGACGGAGTTGCTGTAGATGCGGTTGCCTTCCAGCGTGCCGTCGTACATCTGCACGCCGGTGGTGTTGGCGTAGATGTAGTTGTTGCGGATCGTCGTGCCGTACTGGCCGTCGATGCCGGTGCCGTTGTGGTGGACGAGGTTGTTGTCGATCAGCAGCGAGCCGCTGTAGTACTGGATGCCGAAGCTGGCCTGGTTGTAGACCTCGTTGTCGCTGAACACGACGTTGGTGCCGGCATAGCTGTACATGCCGATGGAGCTGTTGTCGTGCACGCGGTTGCCGTCCGCGGTGTTGCCGGTGCCGCTGTAGAAATACAGGCCGGTCGAGTTGTTGCGGATGTCGTTGTTCTGGACGAGGTTGTTGTTGCCGCTCTCGATGTAGATGCCGCGCTGGCTGTTGTTGCGCAACACGTTGTCGACAAAGAGGTTGTTGTCGTTGGTGTTGCCTGACCAGATGCCGTCGCTGGTGTTGCTGTTGATGTCGTTGGCGCGCAGCGTGTTGTTGTCGCTGTCGACGTTGGTGTCGAACACCACGCCATAGGCACCACCGGTGATGTTGAGGTGGTCGATGGTGACGTTGTCGGCCCCCGTGAAGTGCACCGTATAGGCACCGGTGTTGGTGTTGCCGCGGTTGATCGTCGCGATGTGGCCAATGCCGCTCGGGCCGCTGATCTGCACGCCCGAGTCGCTCACGTCCAGCGGCACATTCGTATAGACGCGGTAGCTGCCGGTGTCGACGTGGACGACGTCGCCCGGGTCCAGGTTGTAAGCCCGCAGCAGCGCCGTGAGGCTGGCCATCGGGTGGGCCGCGTCCTTGCCGCTGTTGAGGTTGTCGCCGGTCGCCGTGCTGCTCTCGTCGCCGGCGAGGCTGCCGTCGTTGATGAAGAACTCGGTCCCACCGTTGGCGATCAGGAAGGGTTCGTTGGAGTTGTCCTGGGCCGCAACGCTGCCGTTGCCATGGCGCAGCACGGCGCGCACCAGGGCGGTGTTGCCGTTGGTGGCCTGGTCGGGCGTCCAGCTGTAGTGGCCGTTGCCGAAGCGGTCCATGCCCAGGCCCGTGGCCAGGGTCTGCCAGCTCGCGCCGTTGTCCAGGCTGGTCTGCAGGTCGACGGTGGCTTGCAGGTCGGCACCGGGCACGACGCGCAGCACTTCGATGCCGCTGATCTCCGCGCCCCAGCCGCTGGTCTTGGTGATGAGGTCGAGGTTGATGCCATGGCCACCGCTGGCGACGGCATTGAACTCGCGCACGACGGCCTTGTGGTTGGCCCCAGCCGTGGCGCGGATGTCGAAGTTGCTCTGCACGACGTTGCCGTTGAGCTGGATGTCGAACTTGCGGTAGCCGACGTCGGTGTAGATGTACTGCTCGGCGAAGTGCAGGCGGACGATGTATTGGCCGTCATCCACCGGCAGGGCCCAGCTCAGGCCCTGGCCGACGGTGCCGTTGGCGTACACCATGGTCTGGTAGACGGCGTCCGGCGCGGGGTTGGTCACGCCGGTGGTGTCTACCGGTTCAGTGAAGCTGGTGTAGCTGTAGACCTGGGTCTGGTAGCTGTTGCGCTGCCAGTAACCCAGCACCGGGTCGCCCACGGGGCCGCCGTTGCCGGTGTTGAGGAGCAGGGCCGGCTCGGTGCTGTTGATGCCAGCGGTGTGCCAGCTGATGTCGGTCGCGGTGCCGACCTCGAGCTTCGCATAGCCGTCCGGCCCGGTGACCTGGATCAGCGGCACGGTGCTGGGCGTGGACTCGTCGGTGTTGCCATAGGCACCCATGTCGATGCGGCCGCCGTTGTTCTGCGGCTCATGGACATAGTCGAAGCCCGGGTCGCCGGCATCGACACCCGGTGCGCCGACCGGCAGGTGGAAGTCGTCGTCGCGGCCGGCGTCGCCCTGCACGCGCTGCAGGCGCATCGCATCGGCCGTGAACTTGTTGTAGGCACCGGCGTCGCTGACGCGCACGGTCAGCGTGTTGCCGGTGACGACCACGGTCGTGATTTCGCGCCACTTGGCGCCATCGGCCGTGAAGTCGTTGGGCAGCGTGTTCTGGCCCGTACGCACGAAGCTGACCAGCTTGTCGGGGTCGACGAGCCCGTCGTAGATCTCGTAGGGCGTGTTGCTCGCGTAGCCGCCGTTGACGTTGTGGTTCCAGGTCGCGGCGATCTGGTAGGTGCCGGCCTGCAGCCCGGTGAAGGTGTAGGTCGCGTAGTTGGCGCCCGTGCCGGTGACGGCGCCGCCGGCCTCGCGACGGTCGCCACCGTAGCCGGGGCTGCCCGTCGTGACGGTCGTGAAGCTGCCGGTGAAGCTGACGCCGATGTCGCCGTCGTCCAGGACGATGGAGCTGCCGACGGCCGCCTCGGACCAGGCATAGGCGTTGTCGGCGCCGTCCACGTCCTTGAACTGCACCGGTGCGACCTGGCTGTGATCGTCGTTGCCGGTCTCGAAGCGCCAGGTCAGCAGGTTGCTGAAATCGGCGCCTTCCCAGTTCATGCCCAGGAAGTCGGTCGGGTCGCTGCCACCGAAGAGGTTGTAGTCGCTGTCGAAGCCACGCTCGGCATTGGCCGGCACGTAGATGGCCGTGCTGGCACCGCTGAGCGCAAAGATGTTGTTGCGCAGCCTGACGTTGGTGGCATTGGCCTCGACCTCGATGGCACGGCCACCGGTCTGGCGGATGGTGTTGTTGTAGAAGCCGTTCAGGTCGTTGCCGCTGCGGCCACCGCCAATGCGCGCGGCCGTGGTGTTGGCCCAGAAGAGGTTGTTCTGGATCAGGTCGGAGCCCCCGTCGTGCAGGCCCGTCGTGTTGCTGTAGATGCGGTTGCCGCTGATCGTGCTGCCGGACGACTCGACGCCCAGGGTGTTGGCGTAGACCTGGTTGTCGAAGACCTCGGCACTGCCGGCGTTGATGCCGGTGCTGTTCTGGTGCAGCACGTTGTTTTCGCCGCGGGCGCTGTACAGGTACAGGCCTGTGGTGGACTCCCAGACCTCGTTGTTGCGGGTCACCCCTTCGTAGTACATCTGGATGCCGGTGCTGGCACCGTGCACGCGGTTGTCGCTGATGACGGGCGCGTCGTTGGCCTCGTCGCCGGCCGAGTAGGTGTAGATGCCCGTGGACTGGCTGTAGACCTCGTTGCCGGTGATGCGCAGGCGCGTCGTGTACTGGCCGTAGATGCCGGTGCCGCCGTTGTCGTGCACGGTGTTGCCGGTCACGAGGCCGTCGTCCACGTTCTGGCCTATCCAGATGCCGCCCGAGGTGTTGCCGGAGACCTCGAGGTTCTTCAGCGTGAAGCGGTGCGAACCGCTGTTGTCGCCGATGACCAGGCCGTACTGGCCACCGCTGAGCTTGAGGTTCTCCAGCGTGATGTCGGTCGCGCCGGCAATATTGATGGCGTACTGGCTGCCGTTGGTATTGCCCCGGTTGAGCTCGCTGACGCTATGCAGCGCACCGACGATGCGCACGCCGGAGTCCTTGGCGGTGAGCGTGAAGTTGGTGATGAGGTTGTAGCGGCCGGTGTCCACGTAGACGGTGTCGCCGGGAGCGAGGTCGTAGGCGCGGAACAGCGCCGACAGGCTGGCCATCGGGTGGGCCGCGTCCTTGCCGCTGTTGGCGTTGTCGCCGGTGGCCGTCGTGTACTCGTCGTTGGCGGTGGCACCATCGTTGACGTAGTAGGCATGGCCGCCATTGGCGATCAGGAAGGGCTCGTCGGACGTGTCGGTCGCGGCCGTCGTGCCGTCACCATGGACGGCGATCGCACGGATCAGCGCGGTGTTGCCGGCTGTGGCGAAGTCGGGCGTCCAGGTGGTGCGCCCGTTGCCGAAGCGGTCCATCGTGAGGCCGGTCGCGATGGTCTGCCAAGACAGGCCGCTGTCCAGGCTGACCTGCAGGTTCACCTTGGCAGCGGCATCGCCACCGGGCACGACGCGCTGGATCTCGATGCCGCTGATCTCGGCACCCCAGCCGTTCGTCTTGGTGATGAGGTCGAGGTCGATGCCATTGCCGCCCGTGGCCGTGACGGTGTATTCCTTGACGATGGCCTTGTGGTTGGCCCCGGCCGCGGCGCGGATGTCGAAGTTGCTCTGCACGACATTGCCGTTGAGCTTGATGTCGAACTGGCGGTAGCCGACGTCGGTGTAGATGTATTGCTCGGCAAAGTGCAGGCGCACGACGTACTGGCCGTCAGCCACCGGCATTTCCCAGCTCAGGCCCTGGCCTACCGTGCCATTGGCGTAGACCATGGTCTGGTAGACGGCGTCGGGCGCGGGGTTGGTCACGCCGGTGGTGTCCACCGCCTCGGTGAAGCTGGTGTAGCTGTAGACCTGCGTCTGATAGGTGTTGCGCACCCAGTTGCCGAGCGAGCCGCCCGCCACCGGGCCACCGTTGCCGGTGTTGATCGCCAGCACGGGTTCGGTCGGCAGCAGGCCGGCCGTATGCCATTCGATCGTGGCGGGCTCACCCACAGTCAGCTTGGCGTAGCCGGTCGGGCCGTTGACCTGGATCATCGGCGCCGGGCTCTGCGTCGCGCCGGCCGTGTTGCCGTAGGCGCCCTGGTCGATGCGGGCACCGTTGTTCAGCGGCTCCTGGTTGTAGGCCAGTGTCGGGTCGCCGCCATCCACGCCAGCTGAGCCGACCTGCAGGTGGAAGTCGTCGTCCGCGCCATGGTCGCCGGCGATGCGCTGCACGCGGATCGCGTCGGCGACGATCTTGCCGAAGGAGCCCGAGTCGCTGACGCGCACGGTCAGCGTGTCGCCGGTGATGACGACGGTGGCCAGGTCGCGCCACTTGGCGCCGTCGGCCGTGTAGTCGTTGGGCAGCGTGTTCTGGCCGGTGCGCATGTTGCGCACCAGGTTGGCCGCCGTGGCCGAGCCGTCGTAGAAGTAGTACGGCGCGTTGCCGGTGTTGCCGGACGTGCTGTTCCACGTCGCCGCGATGACGTAGGTGCCGGCCTGCAGGCCGGTGAAGGTGTAGGTCGCGTAGTTGCTGCCCACGCCGGTCTGGTTGCCGTTGGCTTCGCGGCGGTCGTTGCCGTAGCCGGGCGAGTTGGTGGAGACCGTCGTCCAGGTGCCGGTGAGGCTGACGCCGGCGTCTCCGTCGTCGAGGATGCGCGCGGCACCGACGGCCGCATCGCTCCAGCCGAACTCGTTGTCAGCACCGTTCTCGTCGACATAGCTGGGCGCAGCGACGCGGCTGTGCTGGTCGTAGCCGGTCTCGTAGAGCCAGTCGGGGCGGCTCGCAAAGTCGCGGCCTTCCCAGCGCGTCAGCACGGTGCCGGCCTGCTGGCTGAACAGGTTGTAGTCGCTCTGGAAGCCGGTCTCGCTGTTCGGGCTGACGGAAATGCCGACGGCGGCGGTGCGCAGGTCGATGATGTTGTCGACGATGCGGGCATTGCTCGCGTTCTCGACGAGCACGGCCGTGCCACCAGTCTGCACGATGGTGTTGTTGGCCACGCCATGCAGCTCGGTACCACTGAAGCCGCCGCTCAGGCGCACGCCGGTCGTGTTGTCCCAGACCAGGTTGTTGGTCAGCAGTGTGTTGCTGCTGGCATTGACGCCCAATGCGTTGTCGTAGATGCGGTTGGCGCTGGCCGTTGCGCTGGACAGGTTGAGGCCGGTCGTGTTCGCGTAGAGGGTGTTATTGGTCGCGGCCACGCTGGACGCGTCGATACCGGTGGTGTTGCCCCAGGCCGTATTGCCGCTGACCTCGTAGTTGCTGTAGGCCGCAATGCCAGTGCTGGCCGCCCAGACCGTGTTGTTCTTGATCCAGCCGTCGTAGTACTCCTGGATGCCGGTGCTGACGTCGTGCACCTGGTTGCCGATGATGGTCGCGCCGTCGTTGTTCTCGTCGCCCGACGAGTAGGTGTAGATGCCGGTGCCCTGGTTGTAGACCTCGTTGCCGCTGATCAGCAGCCGGGTCGTGTACTGGCCGTAGATGCCGGTGTTGTTGCCGTTGTCGTGGACGATGTTGTTGAGAATCTTGCCGTCGTCGATGTTCTGGCCGATCCAGATGCCGCCGGAGGTGTTGCCGCTCACGTCGCTGTTGCTGATCACGAAGCGATGGGTCGCGGTGTTGTCGCCGAGCACGTAGCCATACTGCGCGCCGGTCAGCGTGACGTGGTCCAGCGTCACGTCGGTGGTGCCGGTGCCCAGCTGGAAGGTGTACTGGCCGCTGTTGGTGTTGCCGCGGTTCAGCACCGAGGCGTGGCTGATGGCGCCGCGGATGACCACGCCCGAATCTTGCGCATCCACGAGCAGGTTGGTCGACAGGTTGTAGATGCCGCTGTCGATGAGGATGAGGTCACCCGGCTTGAAGTCGTAGGCGTTCAGCAGCGCCTGCAGCGAGGCCTTGGGCTTGGATGCGCTGCGGCCGTCGTTGGCGTCGTCGCCGATGGCCGTCGTGTATTCGTCACCGGTCAGCGAGCCGTCGTTGACGTAGAAGATGGTGACGGTGGAGGCGAGGTTGAAGGTCGCATCCGAGCGGTCGTTGATGGCTGGCTGGTCGACCGAGCTGACGCGCAGGTAGTAGTCGCCACCGGGGAACTGGCCGGCGGTGGGCGTCCAGTCGTAGATGCCGTCGTTGGCCTCGCCCATGGCCAGGGACTGCCAGTTCGTGCCGTCCAGGCTGAGTTCGAGGTTGACGTTGCCGGTGAAGCCGTCCGAGCGCCAGCGCACGGTGAACTTCTCGCCTTCGGCGACGGTTTCGCCGCCGTTGGGCGCCATCACGCGGACATAGACGGCCGGGCTCAGCGAGGCGTAGATGGTGTTGCCGTCCGAGCCGATGTTGACGTAGCCGCCGCGCGGTGCCGGCTCCTGGTCGAACGGCTGGTCGAGGGCACCAAGGTCGATGCCCGGGCTGTCCTGCGCGTCGTTCGTCAGTGCACCGGTCAGCAGCACGGGCACGCCATTGGCATCGACCACGGGTGCCAGCGAGGCACCGTGGAAGCTGCCATGCGTGCTGCGCAGGTGGAAGTCGTCGTCGCGGCCGTCGCTGGCCGCGCTGAAGTAGCCGAGCTTGCCGTCTGCACCGTCGATGTCGACGAACAGCGGATCGGTGGCCTGGCTGTCCAGGTCCTGGAAGTTGGCCTGGCGCCAGGCAGTCAGCGTCGCGCGTTGCGTGCCCTGCCAGATGCCGACAGCGCCCTGGAAGATGTTGAAGTTGGAGACAAAGCCGTTCTGCGAGTTCGCATCGATGTTGAGCGCGACACCACCGGCGCCCGCCCACAGGATGTTGTCGATGAACCTGGCACTGCTGGCCGAGCCATAGAGCTGGATGGCGTCGCCCGTCGTCTGGTAGACGGTGTTGCCGATGAACTGCGGGCTGCTGCCCTGCAGTTGCACGCCGACGAGGTTGTTGGCGTAGATCAGGTTGCTGCGCAGCGTGCTGTTGCCCTGGCCGTAGACACCCACGCCGTTGCTGTAGACGGTGTTGCCCACGGCCGTGGCGGAGGACAGCCACAGGCCGTAGCCGGTGTTGTTGGTGAAGTTGACGTTGTTGTAGATGCGGTTGTTGGTCGCCGTGCCGCTGTACATGTACATGCCGTTGGCGTTGCCGTAGATGACGTTCTCGCGCGCCTCGCCGCCGCTCATGCCGATGCCGTAATTGCCGGCACCCAGGTTGCCGCTGGCCACGTTGCCCTGCACCAGCGCGTTGCCACTGAAGTTGGCGCCGCCGTTGCCGTTGTTCAGGAAGCGGTTGCCCAGGCCTGAACCTATGGCACCGCCCACCAGGGCCTGGGTGCTGCCGCCGATGTACTGCAGCAGGCCGGTGGCCGTGTTGCCCTGGAAGAGGTTGCCCTGCACCCGCGTCGCGCCGGGGTAGTACAGGTAGGCACCGTAGCCGGTGTTGTTGGTGAGCTGCGAGTTGGTCAGGAAGCCGAGGCTGCCGTCGGCGTAGAGGCCGCCACTGCCACGGTTGTGCGTGGAGGTCAGCTGATCGATGCCGCCCAGCGTGCCGGAAACATAGAGGCCGGTCTGGCCGTTGTCGTGCACGTTCAGGCCCGTCCAGGTCGCGAGCGGCGCATTGATCTGGGACGCGTAGATGCCCTCGTTCACATGGCCATAGGCCTCGATGTTGTTGAGCTCGACGGCGTCAGCCCCGCCGGTGATGAGCAGGCCGCGGTTGGCATCGCGCAACTGCAGGTTGCTGATGGTGACGAAGTCGGTGTCGGACAGGTCCAGCAGCGCCCACTGGCGCTCGTTGGGCACGATTGGGAAGATGGACGCGGTGTGACCAGCCTGCGTCGGGCCGGTCATGACGAAGCCCTCGTCGATGCCGAAGCCGCGCGTGGCCGTGCCGGACAGCGTCAACGACTCAAGGAAGGCGTAGTTGCCGGTGTCGACATACAGTGTCGCGCCGGCCTGCAGGTCATAGGTGCGGAACAGGTTGGTGACGTTGGGCTTGGGCGCGCCGGCCGACTTGCCGGTGTTGCGGTTGTCGCCCGCGGAGGTCGCGTACTCGTCGCCCGCCGTGGAGCCATCATTGACCCAGTAGGTCAACCCGTCCTCCGGCACGGTGAAGGTTTCCTGGCTGCGGTCCAGCACGGCCGCGTTGGTCACCAGGCTGACCTGGATGCGCAGGCCGTGCGTGTTGAAGTCGATGCCGCTGTTGCCCGGGATCCAGGTGAACTGGCCGGAGTCCGGCGTGGCCGTGACGACGTTGGCGACCCACTTCGGGCCGTCAACCGTGTCCTGGTAGACGTCGATGCGCACCGGCGAGTCGTCGGAGTTGCCGAAGGTCTCCCAGGTGATGTTGAGCGGCTTGAACTTTTCCCAGTCGAGATACAAGTCGGGCGAGCGCAGGTTGATGCGCGGCGAGCCGGTCAGCGGCAGGTCGGTGGCGGCATGGCCGTAGGCGCCGATGTCGCTCGCGACGGTCTCGGTGATCTTGTAGAGGAAGGCCTGGTCAAAATAGCCGTCGGCATTGCCGCCGGTGATGCGGTTGGTCTTGTAGACGAACTCGACCGAGCGCGTGCCGAAGGGCACATCGGCTCGCTGGCCGACGAGCTCCCAACGGTTGGTCGTGCCGCTGGCCTTGGCCACGGCCGTGGCGATGACATCGCCGCCGGCGTTGCGGAAGATCAGCTGCACCTCGCCGCTGTCCACCGGGTTCTCGACACCCAGGCGGATGCGGCCGCCGAACAGCAGCTCGTAGTCCTGGCCGTCGGCCTGGCCTGCCGTCATGCCCAGTTGGGCCAGCGTGAAGGTCTGGCGCGCAAAGCCGCCGGCCACGCCGCCGGCGAAGTAGTAGCTGCTGCCCTCGTACGCAGCGGGCGCTGCGCCGGTAGGCGTGTAGGCCTGCGAGCCGGCGTTGACTTCCCAGCCCGCCAGTGAGCCCTCGAAGCCGGGGTTGGCAATGAAGTTCTGATCAGCCGGGTTGCGGCCGTTGTCCACCAGCACACTGCCCATGTCGATGCCGGGCGAGCTGAAGCGCTGCAGCGCCACCGGGTCGCGCAGCCGGAAGTCGTCGCCCAGCAGGCTGACGAACTCGGGCTCGGCCCAGGTGGGGTTGACGACCGTGGCACCGATGGAGTGCAGGTCGAAGCGGGCGATGTCGGCCTGCCAGTCGAGGATGTCGGTGAAGTCCTTGGTCCAGAAGCCGACCTTGCCGGTGCCCGACGCGAAAAGGTTGTTGTAGTCGGAGTAGAAGCCGTAGCGGCTGTCGTTGGCCACGAACAGGTCGTAGCCGCCCATGGCCCACATCAGGTTGTTCTGCACTTCGACTTCGGTGCTGCCGCCCTCGGAGCGCAGGTTGTCGCCGGTGACGGCGTAGAAGGTGTTGTTGAACACCCGCACGTCGTTCTTGCCGTTGATCTCGATGCCGACGACCGTGTTGCGATAGAACAGGTTGTGCAGGATGCGCTGCTCGTTGGCCGCGTTAATCGCGTTCCAGTTCGCCGAGAAGCGGTTGAACTGGATGGTGCCGGTGAAGGCGTTGACACCGGTGGTGTTGCCTTCGATGAGGTTGGCGTGGTCCAGCGTCTCGCCGCCGAGCTGGCCGGTTCCGGTGACGCCCACGGTGTTGCCGCGCACGACCTGGCCTTGCATCAACGCGCCACTCTGCAGTTGCACGCCGGTCGCGTTGCCCTCGATGGTGTTGGGGCGGTCCAGCGACGCGCCCACCCAGCCCAGCGCCGCATTGCCGGTCAGTGCGCTGCGCAGGCCGGTTGTCGCACCGGTGATGGTGTTGCCGGCAAGCTGGTTGGCCGCTGCGTAGTTGACGCCCAGCACACCGCCCTGGATGCGGTTGTTCTCGATGAGGCCGTTGAAGGTTGCGAGCAGGTCCATGCCCGTCGCGCCAGCGCCGGCCAGCAAGGTGTTGCCGGCGATACGGCCGCTGGCGGTGGAGCCGCTGACGATGCGCAGCGCCGCCGTCGAGCCGTTGATGGTGTTGTCGCGGATCTGCACGCCGGTCGCGCCGTCCAGCAGCAGGCCCACCGCGCCCGAGATCGCGTTGAAGCGCAGGCTCGCGTCCTGCACGGCGGAGGCGATGCTCACGCCACCGTTGAACTTGTTGCCGAACAGGCGCGCGCCCTGCCCTGCGTTGAGGCCGACCGCGCCGGTCACGGTGGAGTCGCTGACGCCCACACCGTTGCCGGTGATGACCAGCGTGGACTGCAGCTTGAGGTTCTGCAGCGTCACGTTGGCGCCGTCGACCGTCACCGCACCGGTGATGGCGCTGCCCGGGGCACCCCAGATCGTCACGCCGGCGTCAGACGCCGACACCGTGAAGCCGCCCTGGCTGCCGCTGACGACGATGACGTCGCCCGCGCCCAGCACCTGGCCGTCGAGGATCTGCTGCACCGTGTTGCCCGCCGTGGCCGTGAAGACACGGTTGACCGGTGCCGCATCGGCGCGCACGAGGATTTCGGGCGAACCGACGCTCGCGTCTTGCCAGGCCAAAACGGCCCGGCCGCTGCCGTCCACGGCGAGCGCGAGCTGCAGAGGCTCGCCACCGGTCTGGCTGATGCCGCTCCCGGCACCCGCGCCACTGGCCTGCCCCGGCAGCACCTCTTCGAAGTGCTGCGTCGTCGCGTTCCATTGGCGCTCGTAGAGGCTGCTGGCCGCGTCGGCCAGCGGCGTGTTGACCCAGACAAGGCGCAGCGAGCTGCCACCGGCCGCAAGCTGCGGCAGGCCCGGGCGGCTCTGATCCTTGATGACGTCGCGCACCGTGACGCCGCCGGCGCCGAGCTGCGCCGTCACGACGGTGGCGCCCTGGTCGGCCCAGGCCTGCCAGGCGACGAAGAGGTTGCCGCCGAAGTAGGCAACGCTGGGTTGGGCGTGCCAGGTCGTGTCCAGACCCAGTGCCGTCTTGACGGCCGCACCGCCGCTGACGCCCGTACTGGTGTTGGAGCCCCCCAGGCCCGCCCAGGTGCCGACACCCGGCGTGCCGCCTGGCGTGAACTCGGTGACGTAGACCTGGCGCAGCGAGCTGCCCGTCTGCACGGCCGAGTAGGCCACGGCGACCTTGTTGCCGCTGGCCGTGATGCTGAAGTCCTTCAGTTCGGTACCGGTGGACAGACCGGTGCCAGGCTGGGTGCCGAGGGCCACCCAGTTGCCGCCGGTATAGATCTTCGCGAACAGGCGCGGGTCGCCGGCCGTGTCGTCTGTGAAGACGAGGACCGGACCGTCGCTGGTCGTGACGAGCCTGCCCTGCACCGCGTGGCCGGTACCGCTGGCGTTGCCCAGGTTCACCCAGGCACTGCCGTCCCAGCGCTTGACGACGATGTCGTGACTGCCGTTGGCCAGTGTTTCCGTCCAGGCGACGACAGGCGCACCTGTGCCGTCGACCGTGACGGTGGGCTTGGCCGAGGCCGCGGCCGTGCTGGCGGACACGCCGCCCTGCGCGGCGCTGCCACCCAGCATGACCCATTGCGTGCCGTCATGCTTGGCCACGTAGATCTCGAGGTTGCCGTTGCGGCTGTCGCTCCAGGCGACATAGCGCTCGCCGCTGGGGCCTACCGCCACGGACGGGTCTTGCGACAGGCCGATGTCGCCGGCCAGGCCGCGCAGTGCGGCGGAGTCCGCCGAGCTGCCGTTCAGATCGGCCCAGCGGCCGCTGCCAACGACGCCGTCCGGCAATTGCCCCGCGGCACGCGGGCTGGTGTCATCCACCGGCACCGCGGCGGGCGCCGGGGTGGCCGTGACGGCGCCGGTGAAGGCCGAATCGTCGCCACCGCCGCCAAAGTCGATCAGGTTGGTCGTACCGCCACCGGTCTCGGGCACCGCCATGCCGGCATTGCCTTCGATGAGGTCGTCACCGCCCTCGCCGTAGAGCAGGTCGTTGCCGCCCTGGCCGTAGAGCTTGTCGCGGCCCGAGCCGGGCTCGTTGCCGTTGCTGCCGTAGTCGCCGTAGAGGTAGTCGGCCGCCTTGTCGTCACCGGCGCCGCTAGTCGAATGGCCGTAGAGGATGTCGTTGCCGCCACCGCCGACCATCAGGTCCGCACCCGCACCGCCTTCGAGCAGGTCGTCGCCCTCGCCGCCTTCCAGCACGTCGGCGCCTGTGCCGCCGTCCAGCGAGTCATTGCCCGCCAGTCCTTGCAGGCGGTCCTCGCCAGCCTCGCCCAGCAGCACGTCGTCGCCGTCGTCTGAGCCGACGAGCAGATCGTCGCCGTCGCCGCCTTCAATGCGGCCGCCCTGCCCATAGCCCTGGCGCAGTTCGTCATTGCCGGCGTCGCCATAGATGTTGTCGGCACCGAAGCCGCCGTCGATGAAGTCATCGCCGCCATTGCCGTGCAACTCGTCGTTGCCTTGCTCGCCGAAGATGCGGTCGGTCGCGTTGTCGTCGGCCGGCTGGCCGGCCTGCCCCACCGGCGCGTGGCCGTAGATGACGTCGTCGCCACGGCCGCCATAGAGCTGGTCCTTGCCGGAGCCACCCCAGACCGTATCGTTGCCCGAGCCACCGTCGACGAAGTCGTCGCCGGCACCTGCGTCGATGAGGTCGGCGCCACCCAAGGCCCAGATCTGGTCGTTGCCGTCGCCACCCAGGATGGTGTCGCCCTGGGCGCCGTCGCCGCTGTCGTCGCTGCCGTAGATGCGGTCGTTGCCGCTGCCACCATCCAGCGTGCCACCGGCGCCGGAGCCGGCGTCGATGAAGTCGTCGCCACCTGCGCCGGCGATGTTGTCGACACCGGCGCCGCCATAGAGGTCGTCGGCACCGGAGCCGCCGGTGATGTTGTCGTCGCCGCCACGGCCATAGACGGTCCAGCCCTGGGTCTGGCCGGTCAGGTCGATGGTGTCGGCCTGGTCGTCGCCATAGAGCTCGGGCCGGTCGCCGGTCACGTTGCCGGCAATGGTCGCAACGCCACCTGCGGCATCGGCGCTGTGGTAATCAACGCTGAAGAACAGGCGGTCGCCGGCGGTGACGCTGCCGTTCACCGTCAGGTCGTCGCCCGCGCTGAGCGTGACGCTGGTGGCCGCTTGCACGCTGCGGCCCTGGCCGATGATGATGTCCTCGCCGCTGGACTGGCTGTCGCGCGTGGCCAGGCGCGCCTGGCCGGCGCTGGTGATGATGGTGCCCACGTACAAGGCCTGCACGACCTCGGTGAGCTGCACGCTGGCGCCGCTGGCGCTGACGAAACCGCCGGCCGCGCTGAAGCGGCTGTCGATCTCGACGTCGTTGTAGTAGGTGCCGATGTTGCCGCTGACGGTCAGCGACAGGTTGTTGCCCTCAATGTCGGCGGCCAGGTCGGACAGGTCGTCCAGCAGGTCCCCGGACAGCACCTTGAGCTCGACGTCGGCGCTGCTGGAGCGCACGCGGTCGAGGTTGAGGGCGCCGGTCACCTCGGTCATGTAGATGGAGCCGTCGGCCAGCGCCCAGACGTTGCCGTGGCTGGGCCGCGAGGAGTCGATCTCCAGCGCGTTGGCGGCGCTGCCGATGCCACCACCACCGGCGGTGAGCTTCAGGTTGATGCCCAGAACGTCGGGCGAGGCGTCGGCCCCGATCTCCTGGATACCGCCATTGGCGGCAGAGATGGTCACGTCGTTGTTGTCGGCCTGCACCTGGGCCAGCAGCACATTGCCGCCGGTGGAAGTGACGCTGATCGGGCCGGCCAGGGCCAGCACGAGGCGGGGCAGCGTGATGTCGCCGCCGGCCAGCAGCGTGATGCTGTCACCGGCCGTGATGAGGTTGCCCGCAAAAACATTGACCAGCGTGCCGATCTGGCCGCCGGTCACGTTGGAGATGGTGCCATTCGCAGCCGTGATGCGCACGTCGCTGCCGGCGACCACATGGTCGATCTGCACGGAACCGTCCACGCTCGTGATGTTCACGTCGGCGTTCTGCGACCACAGCGAAGCCGGCGCCAGGACCTGCTGGTTGGCATGGATGGTCAGATCTCCGCCCGACTGCACGATGCGCGGCAGCGTCACGTTGCGGCCGGCGGTCAGCGAGGCAAAGCCCCCCGCCGTCAACAGGTTGTTGGTGTACAGGCTGATCCACGTGTGGGCATAGGACGCCAGCACGTTGCTGATGTCCAGCGCCGCCGTGATCGTGGCGTTGCCGCCGGCGATCATGTGGTCGGCATAGACGGAGGCGTTCAGGCTCTGGACGGAGAGGTTGCCGGTGACGGCCTGCAGCGTGCTGGGCAGCGTCACGTCGCCGTTGGTGCGCACCGTGGCGTTGGTGCCGCCTATCCAGGTGTTGCGCTGGAACAGGTCCATGCGCTGGGCCGGCGTTTCAGCGATGACGCTCAGGGCCGTGCCGGCGTCGAGCTTGCCGATGGACGTCGTCGAGGCGATCGCTTCGTTGCCCGTGCCGAAGTAGCCCACGGGGAAGTCCACGATGGCGCCGCCCGCCTGGTCGGGGCGGAAGTGGCGTATCCAGTTCGTCGTGCCGAGGTCGATCCCCTGGCTCGCATAGTCGATGTTGACCTGGACCTGGTAGGTCGGCGGCACGCCGTTGACGTTGACCTGGCGCTTGGCCTCGCGCAGCAGCAGGTTCAGCTCGCTGCCGGCGGACAGGTCGCCCAGGCTGAGCGTGAAGTTGCCGGCTGCCGGGTCGCGCAACAGGCCGCGGATGCCCAGGAAGGTGCTGCCGCCGGAGGCACTCGTCAGCGCCGCGTCCCTGCCGGCGCTCTGCACGAGCTCAAGCTCCAGGCGCTGGTTGCTCAGGCCGATGGCACCGCCGGCACTCAGGTTGGCCGTGTTGGTGCGCACCAGGGCGCCAGCGCTGAAAGGCACGATGCTGCCGCCGACGGCGGCGATCAGCGTGGAGCCCAGCGGGTTGTCGATGACGCCGTTGAGCTGGATGTCCGCACCGGGGTTGGTGCTGGTGTTGCGGATCAGCAGCTCGGTCGCGCCATAGCTGTGGCGGATGTTGAACTCGAAGGGCGTCGGGTCGGTGGCCGGGCCGGTCACGTTGTCGACGTCGATATGGACCTGCGGCACCGCGGTCGTGTTGACCGGCGCAATGTTGTTGATGCGCAGGTCCTTGGCCGACTGGTTGGTCAGCGTGATGCGGTTGAAGGTGTGGACGAAGGTGAAGGTCGACTGCGTGCCGGCGATGCTGCCGGGCTGCATGTCGAAATGGTTGGGGTCGGTGTTGTAGACACCGTTGGCGCGGAAATTCGCCGTGCCGACGCTGGTGTTGGCGATGTCGTTGACGATGACGGTGCTGGCCGTGTTGTTGACCGTCACGTTCTGCGCCGTCACGACGTTGCCGGACGGATCGACCAGCAGCACCGGGTTCGGGCCGGACGCCAGGCGTGCATCGGCATTGAAGTCGATGTGCTGGTTGTAGGTGTGCGGCGTGCCGACGTTGACATCGCCGTCGTCCACCCAGGCACCGTCCTTCACGTAGCGGTAGCTGGTGGAATAGCTGCCCAGCTCGGAGCGCACGTCCAGCGCATGGGTCTCGAAGGTGGCGCCCGCCTCGGCGTTGACCAGCGAGTTGAGGCGCTGCTCGATCTGCAGGTCGACGTCGGTATCGCCACCGGCCGCGTCGGCTTCGCCTTCGGAGTAGGAATAGGCGTTCAGGCCGCCGTGGAAGGCCTGGACGTTGATGTTCTCCAGCGAGCTGACCAGCGCCCCCGAGCGGACGTTGACGACCGCGTCGGAGTACATGCGCGTGTAGGCATGCGAGTCAGGGTTGGCACCCACCGCGGCTGAGTAGGCGTCCGCGGTGACGCGCGTCTTGGCGTGCGACATGGCCGCGTCGAGCGTGATGTCGTCACCCGCCTTGACGACGGCGTTGTTGCCGACGTTGACTGCCGTCTGCTGCGGGCTGCCGCTGCCGCCCACCTGCCAGGTCATGTCGGAATCCGACCCGGCACCGAAACCGCCGCTGGAGGCCTTGCCGTAGACGTCGCCGTCGAACAGGGACTCGGCGCCGATGTTGACGTTGTGCGCGGCCGTGATGCTGCCGCCATTGCCGATGCCGGCCGTCGTGTTGTGGTTGAGCTGGACGGCGCCCGTCACGTCGGAGCTGTTGATGAAGCCGCCGCCCTTGGAATTGGCGTCGATGGTGCCGTTCTGCGAGCTCGTCGACTGCATGTTGACCGAGCCGCCGGACGTGAGCTGGGCGCCATTGCCCGCGTTGGCCTGCACGGTCTGCGTCGTGTTGACGTAGGCCTCGGAATAGCCGACCGCGATGAAGGCGCCGCCCGTCGAACCGGCGGTGCCGGCGCCATTGGCCGCAGAGAAGGCATTGAGCGTGATGTCGCCGCCGGCCTGCACGACCGCGTTGTCGCCCACGTTGGCCCGCACATCCGTGACCACGTCGACGTGCGAGTCCGAACCCTTCAGGCCGAAGAAGAGCGCACCCGCCGCGCCCTCGGTCTTGCCGCTGGACACGCCGTTGTCGGACACGCTGTTGACCAGTTGCAGCGCGCCGCCGGCGCCCAGCAGCTGGTGGCCGTTGCCGCTGCCCGTGCCGGTGATGTCGACCTCGAGCTGGTGCGTGCCGCTGGTGCTGGCGCCCGAGAGTTCGATGCCCTCGACGCCTATCGTGTGCTTGCCGCCGCCCGCGCCGATGTTGATGGCCGCGCCGCCCGACGTGGCCGCGAGCTGGAAGGTGTTGGCATCGACCAACTTGACGTAGTAGGTGTTGCCGCTGGTCAGGCCCGACAAGGGCGCCGCGCCGATGCGCGTGAGCACATGGCCACTGGCCGCCGATTCGGCCGTGTTGCTGATGTCGATGGCCGTGCCGCTGGTGGCATTGCCGGCCGTGGTGGCCAGCTTGATGTGGTTGGCGTCGACATTGATGACGAAGTAGTTCGTGTCCGCCGCAAGCCCGGTGATGGCGGCTGGCGGCTTGTTCGGGCTCTCGATGACGAGATCGCGCAGGCTGTACTTGACCTGGTCGCCGGTGTTGAAGCCGTGGCCATTGATCGTGATGAGGTCGGCGCCGGCCGCCTCGACGGCCGAGCCTTCGAACTGCTCGGCGCCGGCCGTGCGGTAGGTGACGGCCTGGCCGTCGACGAAACCGTGGCCATTGAGGGTGATGCGGTCATTCGTCGCATCGACGGCGCCGCTGAGGAAGGACTTGGGCGCGACCGTAGCCGCACCCGCGCTGGTGGCCAGCTTGATGGTCTGCGCATCGATGACGCGCACGAAATAGGCCTGGCCGTCGACCAGGCCGCTGATCGCCGCATTGCCGGCGCTGTGATAGATGACACGCTGGCCGTCCGAGAAGCCATGCTCGACGTCGAACTTGATCTCGTCGCGCGCCGCGTCGACGGTGGTCGCCTTGAACACCGAGCCCAGCTTGACGCTGGTGGGCGTCTGCACGATGACCTGGTAGTTGCGGCCATCGACCAGGCCGCCGACGGCGGCATTGCCGTCCAGGCCGATGCTGTAGGTGACCGTGTCGCCGGTCGTCAGGCCATGCTCGCCGTTGAGCGTGATGACGTTGCTGCCGGTGTTGACGCCACCGGCGCCGAAGGTCGTGTCGCCGGTGCTGACGGTCTGGCCCTGGTCGGCCTTGACCTCCACGCTGCCACCCGCCTTCACATGGGCGCCGGCCAGGATGTCGGCATGCACCGTCGGGTTGACGTTGATGTCGGCCGACGAGATGCTGGCCGTGCCCGCTCCGGCGAAGGAGCTGCCGTCGGCGACGCCGTCGCCCTCGCCATTGCCATGCGCACGCACGGCCACGTTGCCGCCCACGTCGACGTTGGCGCCGCCGAAGAGCTCGGCCGTGATGCTGGGGTTGACGTTGACGACCGGTGCCGCGCCGTTGCCCGACACCAGCAGGCCGCCCGTGGTCGCCACCGCCGTGGCGGCGCCGCGCCCGCCGCCGGCGGCGTCTATCGTCAGGCCCGCGCCGGTGATCTGGGCATTGCCCACCGTCGCCCGGCTGCTGGAATTGGCGTCGGCCCGCGCGTCCGTGGTGCCGATCGCAACGCCGAAGGAATAGGCCTCGCCATCCGCGCGCGAGCTGGCCTTGTCAGACACGGCAGACAGCACCTCGGTGCCGCCATCGGCGTTCACCGACGCGCCATTGCGGATCTCGGCGCTGACGTTGGCGGAAGTGGAAGCCCGCGTGTCGGCGCCATTGATGCTGGCGAAGCCACTGCCGCCGGCCGCCTCGCCCGTGGCCGAAGCGCCCTGCGAGCCGTCATGGGAGGCTCGGATGGTGATGCGGCCGCCCGCGTCCAGAACACCGCCTGCCGTCGTCGCGACCGTGGGCGTGACCTGGGCATTGGCGACCGCCTTGCCCAGCGAGACCAGGCCGAAGGAGTCGGAATCCGATGTGGAGCGCGCGCCGCCGCTGGTGGCCGCGCCGATCAGGATGTTGCCGCCGGCCGTGATGCCGGCGCCGAGCATGGACGTGCCCAGGTTGCGGGCCACGATGGCGTTGGAGTCGTTGGCAGCCACGCCGATCAGGCCGCCGGCTGGGGCCGTCGTATCGGTCGCGGCGCCCTGGTCGCTGATGTTGTCGATCGCGACGTTGCCGCCGGCAATGATGCTGGTGCCGGCCGCGATCGTCGTGTTCTGGTTGTCGTTGGTGTAGGTGTTGTTCTGCGCGTTCGTCAACGTGCCGCCGACGATGCTGTCGGCGCGAGCATTGCCCTTGCCCAGCAGGCCGCCGATCGACAGGCCATAGCCCTCGGAGCCGGCGATGTTGCCGGAGCGGGTCGTGGCGGTGAAATCGCCGGAGCCGGCGCCCAGGTGGCTGCCCGCGCCGCCCAGCGTCGTCGTCATGTCGGCCGAGGACTGAGCCAGGCTGTTCGCGCCTATGCCGCTGAAGCCGAAGGAGCCACCGGAGGCGTTCGCGTAGGCGTGCGCATCCTGGCCGTTGGCGCCGGCACCCGTGTGGTTGTGGCTGGCCAGCACCGTGAAGTTGCGGCCGGCGCTGACGTCGGACGCGCCGATGGTCGTGTCCATGTCGGGCCGCACACGGGCCGTCGCGTCAGACCCGGCGAACGAGCCAAGGCCCGCGACGGAGACACCATCGGAGCGCGCATCGGCATCACCCGTGGAGACGTTGTTGATGACGACGTCCCGGCCGGCATGGACGTTGCCGCCCGAGCCTATGCCCACGTTGATCGTCGGCGTGACGATGGCGTTGGACGTGTTGGTGCCACCGGAACCCAGCAGGCCGAAGGCCGATCCCTCGGTGTCGGAAATCGCGGCGTAGTTGCTGCTCGCGTTGATGACGAGGTCGCCGCCCACCGTGCCCGAGATGCCACCGGTCGTTGCGTTCGTCGTGCCGCCTATGGTGGCGCTGGACTTGGCGATGCCTCCCGCGCCGAGCAGGGCCACGTTGAGGCTGTCGCCCAGCGCATCGGCCGTCAGGCCGGACAGCGTGTCGAAGCGCACCCCGCCCGAGGTGTTGAAGACCACGCCAGAGCCGGTGTTGTTGGTCAGGTTGGCGTTGACATCGGCCGTCGAACTGCTGCCCGACACGGCAATCGCGCCGGCACCCGCGCTTGCGCTGGAGCGCGCCGTCGCCTTGCCGGCGCCCGCGTCGCCGTTGTTCAGGCGCAGCGCCATCTGCACATTGCCGTTGCCACCGTGCGTGGTGATGCGGGCGTTGTTGCCGATGTTGACCGCCAGGGTCGGGTTGATGTCGACGTCTGCGACCGAGCCGCCCGCGCCGACGCCACCGGTGAACTGCACGCCGTTGGCGATGCCGGTGGACTGGGTGTTGGCATTCGCACCGACATTGACGCCTCCGTCCACGTCGATGACCGCACCGGCGCCGATGCCGGCGTTCACGGTTGGCGCGACCGAACTCGTGGCCTTGGCGCCTGAACTCGCGACGACCAGGCCGCCGGCTGCGGCGGAACTGTTGGCCGTCGAGATCTGGTTGGCCGTCGCATCGACGACGAGGCCGGCACCATTGACCTTGGCCGCACTGGTCGCGGCCGTCGTGCCGTTGGATGTGGACGTGGCCGTCATCGCGCCGCGCGCCGCGCCGCCGCCGCCGATGGCCGTGCCGTCGGCGCTGACGAGGTTGTTGGCCAGGGCCTGCACGGTGACGACGCCACCGTTGCCGTTCAAGGTCGAGTTGACCTGGGTCGTGACGCTGGTGTTGGCACCCGACTTGGCCGTCGCGTTCGCGCCTGCCACCGTGACGGTGGCGCTGATGCCGGCGCTGTCGGCCTTGGCCCGCGCGTTCTGGCCGCCCTGGTTATGCTGGGCCAGCACGCTGACGCCCTGCCCGCTCAGCGTCGTGGTGCCTTGCACAAGGTTGCTCACCGTCGGCGATACCTCGGCATTGGCCGACATGACACCGACCGCACCCAGCAGCCCGAGTGACAAGCCGCGCGCCTGCGCATTGGCGTCCATCTCGGACAGCGCCAGGATATTGATCGCGCCGGAGCTGTTCACGCTGCTTGCGGAGCTGGTGTTGCCCGCGCCGGCTGTCACGCTGCCGGCCGCCTTGGCGGTCGCGTCGCCACTGTTGATACCGGCCGCCAGGCCGCCACCCGAAGCGTTGGCCTGTGCATCCGCGTAGTTGTGGCCCAGCGCGCGCACGTCGACACCCGTGCTGCCGCCGGAGCCGCCGGCGATCTCGGCATCCGTCGCGCCGTTGGCATTGGAGACGGCCACCGACTTGCCGGCGGAGACGACCAGGCTCACGGACACGCCCGAGGTTTCGGTGTGGGCCACGTTGGCCGCATCGGCATGGATGCTCAGCGAGCCGCCGGCCGTCAGCACGCTGCCGGCACCACTGCGCGCCGTCGTCGCGGCATTGGCGTTGGCCGTGGCCGACGCGCCGGCACCGGCGATGAGGCCGCCGCCCGAGGAGCTGCGCGCCAGCGCCACGGTGTTCTGGCCATTGGCGCCGGCACCGTCATGGTTGTGGCCGGCGTGGATGCTGATGTTGCGGCCCACGTTGGCCGCCTCGTTGGCCGTCAGCGCATTGACGCTGGGGCTCATCGTCGCGGAGGCGATGGAGCTGCCCATGCCCAGGCCGAGGCTGATGGCGCCGCCCTGCGCCGTGGCCGTCGTGTCTGCCGTGGACAGCGCGTTGACGATCAGGTCACGGCCCACGTTGATGGCGCCGCCACCGCCCAGGTTGGCGGTGATCGTGGGGCTGAAGTTGGCGGTGGCGGAGTTGACCTGGCCCGCGGCGACCATGCCGAAGGTCGAGGACTCCGTGCTCGCATCGACGACGTGGTTGGCCGTCGTCTCGACCTTGAAGTCCAGCCCCTGGGTGCCACTGACGGCACCCAGCACCTGGCTCACCGTGCCGGTGACGTTGGTGTTGGACACCGCGCCGCCAATGCCGCCCACGAGGCCGAAGCCGCTGGCATCGGCCAGCGATTCGGCATGGGCACCGGTGAGTGCCTCGAAGGACACGCCGCGTGCCGCGTTCAGCGTCACGCCGGTGCCGGTCGTCGCGTTGATGTTGTAGTTCAGCGTCGAGTTGGCTTCGGCGCCACCGCCGCCGATGGACAGGCTGCCGCCGGCCGCGTAGGCCGTCGACGTGACGCCGCCGGCCTGCAGGCTGCCGTTGTTGTGGCGCAGCGCGAAATTGATGTCGCCGGTGTTGGCGGAATGCGTCGTCGCGCTGACGCCCGTGCCGACACGCATGGTCATCGTCGGCGCCAGCGTCACGTCCGACTTGGACAGGCCAATCGTCGGCCCGGCCGACACCGCCACGCCCGTGGCCGTGCCGTCGGCATCGGTCGTCGCCGTGCCGGTCACGTTGATGCCACCGGTCACGTCGATGACGGCGCCGTCGCCCAGGCCCGCACGCACGTCGGGATTGACGGTGGTCGTCACGCCGGCGCCGGTGCCGGCCGCCACGATGCCCAGGGCCATGCCTTCGGACGTGGCAAGGCCGGTCTGCACGGCATTGGATTGCACGGTCAGCGAGCTGGCCGACTGCACGTCGGCGCCGCTGGTGGCCTCGGTGATACCGCCGGAGCGGGCCGAGGCCGACACAACGCCACCGGACACGCCGAGGCTGAGGCTGTTGGACTGGCCCGTGCCGGTCACGACGTTGTTGGCCAGGCCTTGCACGAGGACGGCATTGCCGCCAGCGTTGAAGCTGGTCGCGTTGCCGGTCAGCGCCTTCGTGTCGGCGGCGGCTGTCGCATCGGCGTTCGCGCCGCCAATGGACACGGCGCCGCTCGCGCCGGCGGCGTCGGCGGTCGCCGTGCTGTCTTCGCCATTCTGGTTGTGGCGGGCACGCACGGTGATGCCGTTGCCGGTCACGCCAGTGGTGCCCCGCACCTCGGCCGTCACGGCTGGCGAAACCTGGCTGGTCGCGCTCATGAAGCCTAAAGCGCCGACAAAGCCAAAGGAGCGTGCCTTGGCCTTGGCGTCGGCATCGGCGCTGGAGATCGCATCGACCAGCACGGCGCCGCTGCTCAGCGCATTGCTCGCAATGCCGGTGTCGCCCAGGCCGGCAGACACGGCACTGTTGGAGCGTGCCGTCGCGCTGCCGCCGCTGGCGCCGCCCACGCCCGCGCCGCCGGAGGCACTGGCACCGGCCACGGCCGTGTTCTTGCCCTGTGCAACGACGCTGATGGACGTGCTGCCGCCCACGCCGCCGCGCAGGTCGGCCGTGGTACCGCCGCCCACTATTGCCGAGCTGTTGGAAATGCCCAGACCGATGAGGCCGCCGACGCCCAGGCCGGAGGTGTCGCCGGTGGCGATGTTGGACGCATCGCCCAGCACCTTGACCGTGCTGCCCGCCGTCAGCTTGGCGCCTGCACCCACCGTCGCGTCAACATTGGCAGAAGCCGTTGCCGAAGCCGAGGCACCCGTGCCGCCGACCAGCCCGCCGCCGCCCGAAGCCTTGGCCGTGGCGGTCGTGTCCTGGCCCGTGGCGTTGGTGCCGTCATGGTTGTGGCGCGCCTCGACAAGAACGGTGCCACCGGCATCCAGGATCTGCGCCCCGGTGCGGGCGAAGATGGTCGGGCTCATCGTCGCCGTCGCGGACGACGTGCCAATGCCTATGCCACCGCTCACCGATCGGCCGATGGCGCTGGCCGTCGTGTCCGTCGTGGACAGCATCTGCACGGTCGCGTTGCCGCCCACATGGGTCGTGCCGCTGCCCAGGTTGATGCCCAGCGTCGGCGTGAAGCTGGCCGTCGCCTTGTTGATCTGGTCGCTCACGGCCAGCCCGCCGCCAGCCGCCTTGGCGGTGCTCGTGACGGGCTGGCTGGACGCGCCATAGGCATTCACGTCGCGCCCCACGGTGCCGCTGGCACTCGTGAAGTTGCTCTGCGCGCTGCCGTCCACCGTGGCGCTCGAAATCGCGCCGCCCACCGCGGCGACGATGCCGAAGGTGTCGCTGTCCGCCAGCGATTCGACGTGGTTGCCGACGGACAGGCCGACGTTGAGGTCACGACCGGCGTTCAGCGTCACGCCGGAGCCGGAACTCTGCAAGACGTTGTAGGTGGTCTGGGCCGATGCGCCGGTACCGCTGCCGGTCGCGACACCGCCGGACGCCGCCGTGGCCGTGGCTGTCGTCCCGCCGGCGTTGCTGACACCGTCGTTGATGCGGGTCTGGATCGTCAGGTCGGAGCCGGCGCCGTTGGCGCTGAGGCTGGCACCCGTGCCGATGCGGTTGGTCATCGTGGGGCTCAAGGTCGCATCCGCCACCGAGATGCCCATGGACAGGCCTGCGGACACGGCGACACCGGTCGCGATGGCGTCGGAGTCGGCATTCGTTTCGGAGACGATGGAGATCGGCCCGCCCACGCTGACCTGCGCGCCGTCGCCGATGCCGGCGTTGACGGTGGGCGTCACGCTGCTCGTGCCGCCCGCGCCGGTGACGCCACCGGTGAGGCCGCCAGCCGCTGCCTTGGCGCTGCCGTCGGCGTTTTGGTCGGCGCGAGCATGCACCGTGTAGCTGGCACCGGTCACGTCGGCGCCGCTGACGGCGCCGGTCGTGCCGCCCGTGCTGGCATTGGCCACCACGCCGCCGATGCCAAGCACGGCACTGACGGCGAGCGCGTCGCCCGTGGCATTGGCGATGTTGTCCGACAGGCCTTCGACGACCACGGCACCGCTGCCACCCGCCATGGCCGTGTTGTCACCCACCAGGGCCTGGGCGTTGCCGAGGCTCTTGGCGTTGACGATGGTGCCGCTGACGGCCAGGCCGATACCGCCGCCGGCCGCGTCGGCCTTGGCCGTGACGTCCTCGCCGCCCTGGTTGTGATACGCCCCCACGCGTACGCCGGCGCCGGACACCAGGCTGGTGTTGCCGGTGACCGTGGAGCGGACGTCGGGCGACGCTTCGGCGCTGGCGGCCATGATGCCGACGGCACTGCCCACGCCCAGTGACAGGCCGAAGGTGTTGGCGGTCGCGTCATTGCTGGAGCGCGATTCGATGACGATGGCACCGCTGGAGTTCAGCGACGCATCCTGGGCAGCGACGCCCACCGTCGTCTGCACATTGCCGTTGGCGCGGGCCGTGCTGCTCGCGCCGTTGGTGCCGGCCAGCCCGCCGCCCGAGGCGTCGGAGGCCGAGTTCGCGAGGTTGCGCGCCTGCGAGCGCACGGTGATGGCATTGGACGAGCCGACGCTGCCCAGCAGCTCGGCCGTCGTGCCGCCGTTGGCGCGTGCATTGCCCACGCTGACGCCCACCGTCGCGCCGCCCACCGACAAGGCCAACGCCTTCGCCTGGGCCTCGTTGTTGCCATAGGCCAGCACATCGACGCGGCCGCCTGCGCTGATCAATGAGCCGGAGCCCACGCTCGCCTTGACGTCGCCGTTGGCCTCAGCCGTCGGTACGGCGCCATTGCCGGCGAAGCCGCCAAAGCCCGGCGCCGTGGACGTGGCCCAGGCGCCCTTGTTGGCCAGGGCGCTGGTGCCGTTGTGGTTGTTGCGCGCCTGCACGCGGATCAGGCCGCCCGCGTTGAGCACCGAGGTGGCGCCGAACAGCGCCTGCACCGTCGGCGAGAAGGTGGCCGAGCTCAGGCTGACGCCGGTCGCGCCGGCGCCGCCGGTGACGGTCAGCACATCAGCCTTGGCCCTGCCTGTGGCGATGGCGTCCACCGTCGCGTCGCCGCTGGTCTTCACCAGCGAGGCGTCGCCGACCGAGGCACGCAGCGTCGGCTTCACGTCAACGATCGCGAAGTTGGCGCTGATGGCCACGGCGCCGACCGAGAAGGCCAGCGTGTTCGCCGTCATGTCGAGGTTGGCTTCGGCATCCAGGTGCAGCGCGCCGACCACCAGGCCAGCATCCTGGCCGATGCGCGCGCCGGCGCCGACGTCGGCACTGACCTGGCCGTCGCTGGACAGCCGCGTGAACGATGCGCCCGCGGCGACGGCACCTGCCGTGCCCTGGCCCGTGCCGAGGTGGATGGCGCGATTGGACGTGGCCGTCACGTCGACGCTGGACGCTGCCCGCACGCGTGCGGTGTCGGCCAGCGCGCTCTGGTTGTAGCTGTGGTCGCTCAGCACGGACACGGCCGCGCCCAGGCCCACGAAGCCGGCGCCACCGGCGAAGGCCGTTGCGTCAACCGTCGCGTCCAGCCGCGAATTGACCGTCAGCACGCCGCCGGAGGTGTAGCTGCCGCCCGCGTTCGCATTGGTGTTGAGGGCGGTGGAGAACACGCCGATGCCGGCGCCCACGCCGCCCGCGCCGCCGCCGATGGCACCGACGAGGAAGTCCACATCGGCCCATTGCTGGGCGTTGACCGTGATCGCGTTGCCGGCCGTGATGGACGTGCCGCCCGCAACCGTCGCCTCAGTGCCCTGGGCGGGCGTGGCGGCGTTGATCGCGTTGAGCAGGTCAGTCTGGCTGGGCCCTGAGCCGCTGACCAGCGTGCCGGCCGCACCGGCACGGTCCTTCACGCGTTGCTGGGCGCTGCCAGCCGAGCCGCCGGAGAAGCTGGTCAGCGCCTGGCCCACCTGGCCCTTGGCCGTGCTGGCCTGGGCTGCGGCGTCGGAGTCGCCCTGGCCACCATTGATGCTCAGGCTGTCGGCCGAGGTTCCCTGGTCGTTCTGGTAGTTGCGCTCCATCGGCGTGCCGACGGACCAGACCGTGATCGCGGCCGCCGCGCCGACGAAGCCGCCGGCGCCGGAGATGGTCAGCGTGTCGAGGTCGATGCGCGACAAGCCGTTGACAGCCACGTCACCAGCGGCCGCCACATCCGCATTGCCGAGGATGCGCGCCGCCGTGTCGTTGCGCAGGCTGCCCACCTGCACGGCCGCGCCCACACCGACGAAGCCGCCGGCCGCCGCGCCCGTGAAGTGCGTACCGCTGGCGCTGTTGGCCGCGGTCACGTAGACGCCCTGGTCCGAATCGGCGCCACTGTTGCCGTTGGCGCGGTTGATCTTGGTGTTGGCGCCGATGATGGCCGTGGTGTCGGAGTCCAGCAGCGTCACGCCGACAGCGCCGCCCACGCCGACATAGCCGGCACCGACGGCGACGTCCAGGTGGAAGAAGTTCTCGCTGCTGTCGCTCTGCACGACGACGCCGTGGCGCTCGGCCTTGCCGAGGCCGCCCGCCCCGACCGTACCGTCCAGCCTGCCAAGCAGGCCGGTACCGGCGCCCTTGGCGTCGACGGCGGCGCCGGTCAGGATGCCGGCATCAGTGTGCTTGGTCACCGACACGACGCCCACCGACGCGCCCACGCCCACCGTGCCGCCGGCCGCCGCGCCGGCGATGGACGTGAACTCGGAGCCGTCATGCGCCATGACGCCCACGTCGCCGCCAGCAGTGACGCTGGAATTGCTGCCTATCGTCGCCGCCGTGTGGTTGTTCACCACCAGCACGTTGACCGCGCCGCCCACGCCCACCGTGCCACCGGCCACGCCGGCCGCGATCATCAGCAGGTGGTCCTGGTTGCTGGACTGCACGACGACGTCGTCCCTGGCCTTGACGCTGGCGCTGCCGCCGATGCCGGCCGTCGTGTCGTGGCTGATGATGCTGACGTCCACGCCCGGCGCAACGCCCACCGTGCCCAGGCCCACCGCCGCCGCCACGGCGACGTGCGAAAAGTCGTCGCCCGCGCCCACGAGCACGCTCTGGCCCGCACCTCCCGTGCTGGTGTCGGCATTGATGTCGGCGCCGGCGCCGATGTTGGCGTTGGTCGTCGTGCTGATGACGTTGGTGGCCGAGCCCACGCCTATGCCCACCGTGCCGCCGCCCAGGCTGATCGCGAAGGTGTTGATGCTGTCGCGGTTGGTGGCCGTCACGGCCATGCCCTGGAAGCCGCTGCGCGTCGAAGGCGTCGCCACGCGGATGCCGCTGAAGCTGCCGTCGTTGCTGGTGTTGCCGTTGCCGTCCTGCGAGTTGTAGGCCGGCGTGCCGACCTGGTACTGGCCAATGGCGCCATGCTGGCCGGACGAAGCGTCGGGCAGCGCGTGCACGTCCATTTGCGCGGCGGGCGTGTAGCCCACGCCCATGCCGCCGTCCTCCACCGTCAGGCCCGGGCGCAAGCCGTCGGCCGTGACCTTGGCACCGTCGCCGATCAGCGCCTGCGTGTTCTTGGTCGCCGTGACGACACCCACCGCTGCGCCGATGCCGGCCGTGCCGGATACGCCGATGGAGCCGGTGATGATGTTGGCATTGGTGTGCTCGTCGGCCGCCACCTGCACACTGCCCTGCGCATGCAGGTCGCCGGCGCCGGCGCTGGCCTTCACGTCGGTCGGGTCGTCGCCCAGGATGGCCCGGGTCGTGATGTTGAGCACCTGGACGTTGGCGTCCACCGCCACGCCCACGGAGGAGCTGGCCGCCAGGCCGCCCGACACCGACGCGATGTTCTCGTCGGAGTTCGATAGCACCTGCACGTTGCCGTCGACCGTGCCGACGACGCCCGAGCCCATGCGGGCCTCGGTCGTCTTGTTCAGCGTGTTGACGACGGCGCCCACGCCCACGCCCACGCTGCTGGAGGCGGCCACCGAGCCGGCCACCGAGATCAGCTCGGTCTGGTCGTCGGCGCGTACCTTGACGTCGGCCTGGGTGGCACCCGAGGCCGTGCCAACGTTCAGCGTCGCGCTGTCGTCGATGCGGGCCTTGGTAATCTCGCTCAGCACGTTGACGACGGCCGAGCCGGCTACCGCCGCGCTGCTGGACGCACCACCGCCCACGGCGATGGTCGTCATCTTCTCGTGCGAGGTGGCCTCGACGTCCACGCCACCAATGGAACCGGCCGCGATGGCCGTCTGCGGGCCCACGATGGCCTGCACCGTGTCGGTGTGCACCAGCACCGTGCCGGAGATGCCCACACCGGCCGAGTTGCCATAGGCCAGCGCACCGGCAATCTGCGTCAGGTCGAAGGGCGCATCGGCCGTCACGGCCAGCGCGCCACCGGCCTGCAGGGCCGAACCCGCGCCACCGGCCGTCGTGGCTTCGGTGTCGTTCGTGACGATATAGACCGACACGCTGCCGCCCACACCCGTGCCGTCGGTCGCGACGCCTGCCGTCGCGGCGACGCTCGTGATGTCTTGGTCGCTGCTGGCGCGCACCGCGATGTCGCGCGCGGCCTGCACGGCAACGCTGGAGCCGATCAAGGTCTTGGTGTTCTCGATGAGGACGGTCACGTCCAGGCCGATGCCCACGCCGGCATTGCCGATGGAGATGCCACCCGCGCCCGCGCCGCCCTCGATGTCGGTACGGCTGCCGGAGCCGACGGTCACGTCCTGGGCCGCGCCCGCGGCAACGCCCATCGCGGCGTCATTGATCTTGACGCCGTTGTCCAGCCGGGCAATGGTGTCCAGCGTGTAGATGTTGACGGCCGCCGAACCGGCGCCCGCGGCGCCATCGGTCGAGATGCCGCCGGAGATGGCGAGGTTGCTGACGGTCAGGTCGGGCAGCGGATCGGGCAGGTCCATGGTCGCCGGGATCACGGCGCCATTGGCGGTGACCGTGGTGGCGTCACGCGCGGCCAGCGAAGAATTGGCACCGACCGTCGCGTTCGTGCGCTCGACGACGATGTTCAGGCCGACCGAGGCGCCCACGCCGGTGCCGCCCGAGCTGAGGGCCGCTGCGCCCGCAATGGCCTGGATCTTTGTGCTCTGGTCGGCCACGACGTCGAGCTTGCCGGCGTTGGCGCGGATCTGCGTGCCCGTGCCGACACTGGCGCTGGTGTCCAGCGTGACGATGTTGATGGCAGCGCTGCCGGCCACCGAGGTGTCCTTGCCGCCCGCGGCCGCCACGGCCAGGGTGCGGAACTCATGATCGCCACTGTCGCCGGGGCGATCGGCTCGGATCAACACCGAGGCGCCGCGCAGGTCGGCGTTGTTGCCGACGCTGGCCACATTGCTCGCGTCTGTCACGCCCAGGCCCACAGCCGCGCCGACGTTGGTGCTCTTGCTGGCATCCAGCGCGTCGCCCGAAGCCTGCGTGATGAGGTTGTAGTCGGCCTGGGCGTCGACGGTCATTGCGCCGCCGGCCGTGAGCGCGACGCCATCGGCCACGCTGGCCGTGTTGTCGTTGACGAGCACCTGCACAACGATGGCCGCGGCCACGCCCGTGCCGTCGGACCCTGTGCCGCCGGTCTCGCCGCTGGTCTGCGAGTTGGCCGAGTTGACCTGGTCGTTGCTCTTGGGCAGCGTGCGGTCGCCGCCGTTGTTGGGGTTGTTGTTGACCTGGTTGTCCGCTTCCTTGTCGGAGCTGCGGCCGCCCGAGCTGTTGCCCGAAGCGCTGGCCTTCGCCGTGCCGGTGCCCAGGATGGTGGCGCCGGACGACACGTCGGCCGCGCCGCCGGCGGTCACGTTGCGCGCCAGGCGGGCGCTGACGTCGCCATCGATGACGGTGACGACGACGGAGGCACCGACGGCGGTGTCCTTGCCTGCGGCCTCGGCCTTGGCGCTGCCGTTGACCTGGTCGAGCCGGAAGGCGCGCACGGCCATGTCGCCGCCCACCGTCAATGTGCCCGTTGCCGTGCCGGCATAGGCATGGGTGTTGTTGGTGTCAATGGTGACGGCTGCCGCCACGCCGACGCCGGTGTCGCCCTTGGCGCCGTTCTCGGTCTCGGACGTGATGGTGTCCTGCGCGGTCGAGGTGACCGTCATTGCGGACACGTTGCCGCTGATCTGGGCGTTGTCCGCCAGCGTCGCGTCGAGGTTGCGGTCGACGACGTTGACTGCCACGGACGCACCCACACCCACATCGCTGCCGCCGGCCTGGGCACCCTCTTTCTCGGGCAGGGCCTTGGCCGTGTCGCTCGCGGTGGACTGCGTGATCGCCTGCAATGTGCCGCCGGAATCCGCGCCCGCCAGCGTCGCCGAGGCGCCGCCGCTCATCTGGGCCTTGGTGTCTTCGTTGACGATGTTGATCGCTACCGAGCCGGCCACGCCGATGTCGCCACCGCCCGCGCCGCTCTTGGCGCTGGCCAGCGTGGTGTGCGTCGTGTCGCCGCTGACGTTGGTCATCGTCGCGCCGAGTTGCAGGCCGTCGGCCGTTATGCCGACGCCGGAGCCGACCAGCGCTTCGTTCGTCGCCGCCGCGTAGTTGACAGCCACCGCGGCCCCGATCGCGTCGCCACCGTCGTTGGTCGTCGCGCTGCCATCGGCGATGGCCTGCACGTCGGTGTTCGCCGCCGACTGAACCGACACGTTTTTGGTCGGCGTGGTGATGGTGCCGGCGCTGATCTGGGCGCGGCTCGTGGTGTCGGTGATGTTGACGCCCACGGCGGCGGCAACGCTGACGGTCTCGCTGCTGCCGCTGTCGCCGCTGGTGGAGTCGGTGCTGGCGACGCCGGCAGATGGCGTGGCCGCGCCACTGCTGGAATTGCGTGCGCCGCCCGAGTTGGCGGCAGAGTTGCCCAGGCCGCGGCCGGCCGCGGTCTTCTGGTTCACGCCGTCGTCGTCGGACGAGCTGTTCTTGTCGTCCTTTTCGCCGCCAACCGAGCTGGCCTCGGCCTTGGCCGTCGTACTGACCTGGCTGGTGCCAGCCACGCTGACGGCGCCGTTGGACGTGACCGAGCGGGCCAGCTCGGCCGTGGAATGGTCGATCTCGATGTTGACGGCCACCGCCGCGCCGACCGAGGCGTCCTTCTTGCCTTCGGCCTTGCCCTTGGCGGTCGTGTTGTTGGTCGAGCGCAGGTCGGCCGTGATGGCCAGGTCGCCCGTCGCGTTCAGCAGGCCGCCGGTTCCCAGGCGCGCAATGCTGTCCTGGTTGGCCACCGTGACCGAGACGACCGGAGCGACGGCCGTGCCGCCCTTGGCGCCGCCTTCGGCCTGCGTGGTGATGGTGTTCTGCAGCGAGGACGAGATCGTCAGCGCACCGCTGTTGGATAGCGTTGCACCGTTGTCAACTTCAGCGCGCGCGATGTGGTCGGCCACGTTGACCGCGACGGAGGCACCAACGCCGGTGTTCTGCGCATCGGCCTGCACGCCGGAGTCGGTCGGCGTTGCACTGGCCGAATCGGCATGCTTGCTCGCGGCGCTGATGGTGCTGGCGCCGTTGCCGGCGTTCACGCTCGCGCCGGTGACGACCTCGGCCGTCGTGCGGTCCACGGCCACGTTGACGGCCAGCGCACCGGCGATGCCGGTCTTGGCGCCGCCAGCGCCGCTCTTGGCCTCGGCACCGACGGTGTGCGTGCCGCTGTTCGTCATGCCGGCGCGTACGTTCAGGCCCTGGCTGGCGACGACGGCGTCGCCCAGCAGCCTGGCCTCGTTGGTGTTGATGCCGACGTTGATCGCGACACCCACGCCCACGCCGGTGTCGTTGGGGTTGTTGTCGTCCTTGGCGCGCGTGCTGCCGTCGGCCGTGGCCTTGGCATCGGTGTCGGTCTTGCTGTCCAGGCTGACGGCGCCACCGGCCGTCAAGGTGCCACCGCCAGCCGTGGCGCGGCTGGTTGCCTGGGCGATGTTGACCGCCACCGCCGCCGCGACACTGACCGTGCCGCCACCCGTGCTCTGTGCGGAAGGCGTGGATTGGGAGGACGAGGAGTTGCGCGCCCCGGCCGCATTGGCGGCGGAGTTGCCGCTGTTGCGGGCCGCGGCGTTCTGATCATCGACCGCATGGTCGTCGCTGGAGGAGTTGCTGTCGTCCTCCTTGCCACCGACCGCACTGGCCTTGCTGCTGGCCGTGCTGGCGGCGCTGCTCGTGGCCGAGATGCCGATGGCACCCGTGCTCTTCACGCTGCGCGAGGTGCTCGCCAGGCTCTTGTCGTTCTCGACATTGACCGACACGGCCGCGCCGACGGCGGCGTCCTTGCTGCCTTGTGCCTTGCCCTCGGTACTGGTGGTGTTCGTACTTGCCAGCGTCGCGTTGACGCCAACGGCGCCGCTCGCGTCGATCAGCGAGCCAGTGCCTATGCGGGCATTGGCGTCCTGGTTGGCGACCGTGACGGCCACCACCGGCACAACGGCGCTGCCCCCCACCGCGCCGCCTTCGGCCGCCGTCACGATGGCGGAATCGGTCTTGGCGGTCAGCGTGACGGCACCCGCGGGCGTCAGCGTCGCGCCGTCCTCGACCTCGGCACGGCTCAGGTGATCGGCCACGTTGATGGCAACCGACGCACCGACGCCGGTGTTCTCGGCCACCGCACCGCCGCCGTCGGGCAAGGCCTTGACGGTGTCGCCGGTCGTCGAGCCCGCATCCAGCGTCACCGCGCCGCCATGGGCATTGACCTTGGCAGTGGGGCTGAGCGAGGCTTCGAACTTGCTGATGCCCACGCCGATGGCCAGCGAGCCGGCCACGCCGGTACCGGCACCGGAGGCGCCCGAGGTCGCGATCGTCGACGCGTCGTTGCGCTGGCCGGTGACGGTGGTGGCACTCAGCCCGAAGCCGTTGGCGTCGATGACGGCGTTGCCGACGCGCGCACTGCTACTGACCTCGGCAACATTGATGGCCACGGCCGCGCCGACGTTGGTGGTGCCCTTGCTGGCCACGCCGCTCGCATCGGCCTGGGCATCCAGATCGCTTTCGTTTTTCAGCGACAGCGCGCCGCTGGTGGTGATGCTGGCGCCATTGCCGACGCGCGCCGTGCTCTGGCCGCCCAGGTGATGGACGACAACTGCGGCGGCTACCGCCACGGGGCCGTCGCCGGTGTTGGCCGACGGTGTGCTGCCGCTGGACCCTTGAGCGCCGTGGCTGCTGGCGGCCGTGTTGCCTGCGCCCTGGGCGCTGGCGCCCTGCTGGTTCGCGTTGTTGCCGTTGTTCGCCGCACCTCGCGCCGCAGACTTAGCCTCGCTGCGCGTCGCGCCCGTGTTCTTGCTGGACAGCAGTACGGCCGCGCCGGCCTGCAGCTTGCCGTCCAGCACAGCCTCGACAACGGGCGCCGCATGCGTGACGACGACGGAGGCGCCGACGGCTGCATTGCTGCTGCCTTCGGCGTCGCCATGCCCCTTGGCGAGCACGTCCAGCGCGCTCTGCGCATTGGAGGTCATGCCGCCACTCAGCGTGAGGTCGCTGCCGGCCAGCGCGCCGACCTTGGTGGTGGTGTTGACCACCGTCACCGCGACGACCGGCGATATCGCCGTGCCGCCCGTTGCGCCGCCCTGGGCCTCGGTGTCGACGTCGCCCGTCGCGTTGGCCGTCTGGCTCAGCGAAGTGCCGGTGAACTTGGCCGTGCCGTCGGCCTGGGCGCGCGTCGTCTCGTCGACGACGTTGATCGCAACGGACGCACCGACGCCAAGGCTCTCACCGGTCGCGCCGTTGGTCTTTGGCAGCGCGCGGGCCTGATGGTGGGTGTTGCTGGTGGCGCTGTAGCTGACCGAGCCGGTGGACGAAGCCGTGCTGCCAGCCTCCTGGATGGCCTCGGTCTTCAGCACGCCCACGTGGATGGCCAGCGAGCCGGCCACGCCGACGCCGCTGGTGCTGCCCGCACCGGACGTGGCGATGGCGCCGAACTTGGCGTCCGTCGTGGTGCTGGCCGTGAACGTGGCACTGGGCGCCGTGATGGCGACGCCATCGCCCAGCGATGCGCGCGTGGTGCCATCGGCAAAGCTCAGCGCGGCGGCCACGCCCACGCCGGGGCTGCCAGTCGCGGCACTGCCATCGGCCTCGGTGCTGGCGGCGGCACCCGCGGCGGTCGCCGTCGAGGACGATGCGGCCACGGTGACCGCGCCGGCGGTCGTCACGTTGCCGCCGGCCAGGCGGGCCGTCGTGTCGCCGCCCACGTGGGTCACGGCCACGGCGGCCGCGAAGTTGAGCTGGCCGTCGCCGGTCTGGGCGTTGTTGTTGGCAAGCTGCTGCTGGCCCTGGGTCTGGCCGCCGCTGGGCTGGGTCGCGCCTCCGGCCGTGGACTTGGCCGAGGTGTGCACGGTGCGCTGCGTCGTCGACGTGGCGCCGATGCTGGCACCGGACAGGGCGGCGCTGTCGGTCACGTCGACCTTGGTGTCGCCGCCGAGTTGTGTGACGGCCACCGTGCCGCCCTTGGCTCCGCTGGCGCTGGCGCCGGCCGTGCCATCGGCCACGGCGGCCACGTCGACGGTGTTGGTGGACTTCAGGATCAGCGCGCCGCTGGCCGTCAGCGACGAGGTGCCACCGACCGTGACGCCCGCCGCACTGCTGGCGATGACGGAGGCGACAGAAGCATCCTTGTCGCTGGCCGTGCTGTTGGCATCGGGCTGGGTCGTCGCGTGGGCCGTGACGGTGGAGGTGGACGCCAGCGTCAGCTTGCCGGCCGTCGCGTTCAGGTTGGTGGCGCCTGTAAGCGTGATTTGCGCGTTGGAGCTGGTCTGGACGAAAGCCACCTTGATCAGGTTGCTGGCGTAGCTGGAGTCCGTCGTGTTGACGTTGACGCTGGTGTTGACGATGAGACCGATGTCGCCGGCGGTCAGCGTCGAGTTCGTCAGCGTGATGGCACCGCTGGCATTGCCCAGCAGGTTGAAGCCGTCCAGCAGCGTCACGCCGTCGGTGACGGCCTTGGTGACGCCCAGGTACATGTCGCTGGCCTGCAGCGACACGCCGCTGGCCGTGATGGCCTCCTGCGAGTCGACGTTGAGCGTGCCGGTGATGTTGAGGCTGCTCGCGAAGACGATGTCGTCGCTGCTCTTCAGGAACAGCGCCGTCGGGTTGTAGAAGTCCGGGCCGGTATTCAGCACCGTCATCGTGTCGTCGCTGACAAGCGGGACGTCGGTGCCGCCGTCCATCTCCACCATGACGGCGAAGGGTGTCGTCGCATTGGTGCCGGCGGCGCCGTCGTCATAGCCGAGGTCGACTTGCACCTTGTCGCTGATGCCAGGCAGGCCCTGGATGCTGACCTTGACGTTCTGCGTCAGCGCCACCTGGCCGAGCGACGTGCCCAGCGTGTTGTCCCAGACGCGGATCTGCGCCTGGCCGCCGCTATAGACGGTCTCGACCTTCAGGTCGCCGGAGTGGGCATTGATGGTCAGCGTGCCGGCGGGGGCGAAGGCCGGCAGCGGGATGGGCGTGTCGGACAGCAGCAGGCGGGGTTCGAGGTGCTCGAAGACCAGCTTCTCGCGGCCCAACTCAGCCCTGGTGGGCTTGATCGGCTTGGCAGACGCCGGGGGCTTGTCGTCCGCGCCGCTGCGCAGGCCGTGCTGAAGCTTCTGCCACCAATTCTTGCGCTTGGCCATGAGTCGTCTCCACTGCCCCGGAGCACCCGCACGGCCCGGATCGCGCATGCGCGCGCCCACGCCGCATCCGGGCGGATGCCAGTCATCGATCTTCTGCCCCTGATCAGAAATGCGCACTTGGGGCCCGTCACCCTTAGCGGCGACAGCAGCCCCCCTCAGTTGCGGGGCAAGTCGATGTCCGGTTCTGGGAGGACTCTCCAAAACCTGGGCAAACCCTAGGTTCAAAGCCTGAAAAGCCGTCTAGCGCCGCTCTCGATTGCCACTAGGCTAGTCCGCCATGGACCAGGTGGAAGTCGCCGTCATCGGTGCCGGCGTCGTCGGCCTCGCCATCGCGCGCGAGCTGGCGCTGCGCGGGCGCGAGGTCGTCATCATCGAAGCGGCTGGTGCCATCGGCACGGGTATCTCCTCGCGCAACAGCGAGGTCATCCACGCCGGCCTCTACTACCCGGCGGGCAGCCTCAAGGCGCGGCTGTGCGTGCGTGGCAAGGCGCTGCTCTACGACTATTGCGCGGCACATGGCGTCGAGCACCGGCGCTGCGGCAAGCTGGTCGTCGCGACGCGCGCCGAGGACTTGCCGCGTCTGGACAAGCTCGCCGCCGCCGGTGCGGCCAATGGCGTGGACGACCTGCGCCTGCTGAACCGAGCCGAGGCGTTGGGCATGGAGCCCGCGCTGGACTGCGCCGGCACGCTGTGGTCACCGTCCAGCGGCATCGTCGACAGCCATGGTCTGATGACGGCATTGCTGGGCGACGCAGAGAGCCATGGCGCGACGCTGGCCCTGGCCAGCCCGGTCACCGGCGGGGCCCGCGAAGGCGACGGCTGGCGGTTGCGCGTCGGCAGCGATTTCGAACTCGGCGCGCGCTGGGTCGTCAATGCAGCCGGGCTGTTCGCGCAAGCTGTGGCGGAGTCGCTGGGCACGCCGGCACCGCGGCTGCGCTTCGCGCGCGGCCACTACTTCTCGCTCACCGGCCGGGCACCCTTCTCCCGCCTGATCTACCCGCTGCCGGTGGACGGCGGCCTGGGCGTGCACCTGACGCTGGACCTGGGCGGCCAGGCGCGCTTCGGGCCCGACGTGCAATGGCTGCCGGACAGCCATCCCGCCGACCTGGACTACCGCGTGGACCCGGCGCTTGCGCCCGCCTTCGAGGCCGAGGTGCGCGGCTACTGGCCGGACCTGCAAGCCGGGACTCTCGCGCCCGCCTATGCCGGCATACGCCCCAAGCTGACGGGGCCAGGCGAACCGGCCGCGGACTTCCGCATCGACGTGCAGCCCGGCCTCGTCAATCTTTTCGGTATCGAGTCGCCGGGGTTGACCTCCTGCCTGGCGCTGGCCGAGCATGTCGCCGCCGCGCTGACGGGTGGGGTCTGAGATGCGGCAGACTTCCACCGTGAGTTCCCGCCAACCCGCCTCGATCGACAGCCACCGCCAGTTGGCGGTGGTGCCGAACCGCTTCGACTCGCGCGACCTGATCGAAGGCTACCTGCATCGGCTGAATCAGGCGGCACCGCTGGCGGAGCGCCGCATCGTGGGCTGGGGTGCCGAAGCGGCAGACAGTCTGCGCGTTGCCGCGGTCGCGCCGGCAGGCGATGGCCAGGTTTTCATGGGTGAGGCGGAAACCAGCTTTGACCTGGAAGTGCGAGCGCAGCGCCCTGCGGGAGCCGCCGCTCCCTACTCGGTCGGTCTGGTGCTCGGCGGCCGCATGGAGGTGGACCTCCCGGGCGGCCGCTACGTGGCGGGGCCCGGAGAAGGCGTCATCATCGACACGGCCACCGTCGAACGCACGCTGCTGACCGCCGGCTCACACCTCGTCGAGTTCAGCCTGCCCAAGCACAACCTGCTGCGGCTGAGTGCCGAACTGCGTCCCGGCGACCTGGATGGCGCCCCGCGTTTCGCACCGCTGGTCGGCACTGCGCTGGCGCAGCGGCTGCTGGGCATGGCAGCGCTGGCCGGCAGCGCACTGCACGCAGGTCGAGACGCCCACAGCACTCAAGTACTGCTGCGCCGCTGGACCGAGATGATCGGCCTCACGTTGCTGGACGAGCACGCGCTGATGAACTCGCCCGCCCGACGGCTGGAGCAGGCCATACCGCCAGCGCGGCTGCGCCGGGCGCTGGACTTCATCGACGCCAACGCCCACCGCGCCATCGAGCTGGCCGACATCGCCCAGGCGGCCAGCATCAGCACCAGCGCGTTGCTGCGCCAGTTCCAGGCTCACCTGAGCCTGTCGCCGGGCGCCTTCCTGCGCCAGGTGCGGCTGGATCGCGCACGCGCCGACCTGCAGCGCGGCGACTGCGGCACCGTCCGCGAAGTGGCGCTGCGCTGGGGCTTCCAGAACGCCAGCAAATTCAGCCAGGCGTACCAGCAGCGCTTTGGCGAGCGGCCGGGCGACGGCCTCAGGCGCGGGCCGAACGCCGAGGCCGGATAGCCCGAAAACGGCGTAACGGCTCCATAAGCGGCGACATGCAGCGGCCTCCGCTGTAACCCTCGATGGCCTGGCGGATGCGGTGGCTAAGGTGGCGGCACCGTTGTTTCAGCCCGCTTTCAGGAGCCCCTCGCATGAAGCTTTCCGCCCTCACCGTCGCCGGCCTGCTGGCCGTCTCCGCCGCCATGCCCGCCTGGGCCGATGCGCCTCAGTACAGCATCGTCGACCTTGGCGTTCTCAGTGGCACGACCTACTCGCAAGGCGTGAGCATCTCGCCTGACGGCGACACCATCGTCGGCCGGGCGCTGGGCTCGCAGTACAAGGCCTTTTCGTGGACCGAAGGCACGGGCATGGTGGCGCTGTCCAACCTCAGCGGGCGCAACTTCGCCGTGGCCAATGCCGTGAACAACGCCGGCATCGTCGTCGGTACGTCAGCCACGACGTCGTTCGGCAGCGCCCCGCTGCCGGTCATCTGGCAGAACGGTGCCGTCAACCGGCTGGCGCTGCCCACGGGCCAGACGGTCGGCCGCGCCAACGACATCAACAACGGCGGCATCGCCGTGGGATCGGTGGGTTCCGGCGCATCCGAGATCGCCATCCTCTACAACACCAACGCCGGCACATCGACGGTGATCTCGGCGCTGTCGGCCCAGGGCTCATTCATGAACACGGCGATGGCCATCAACGACGCCGGCATCGTCGTGGGCAGCGGCGTGAACACCGACAGCCGCAACGTCATCCTGTCGTACAACAGCAATACCGGCGTGATGACCGAGATCACCCCCCTGCCCTTCGCCGGCTTCAACTCCGCGCTGGCCTTCGCCATCAGCGAGAACGGCTTCGTGGGCGGCAGCAGCGGCAACGGCTCGCAGGCCTTCATCTGGTCGCAGGCGGGTGGCATGGTGTCCGTACCGCTGCCGTCCATCAGCAGCAACGGCAGCGTGCGCAGCGTCAACGACCAGGGCTGGGCCGTTGGCAGCTCGGGCGGGCAGTACTCCAACCCCTTCGTCTATGCCGGCGGCACGACCTACCTGATCAGTGACGTCATCGTCAACGAAGCCGGCTGGAACTTCGACACCACCACCAGCGCTTCGGCCCTGGGCATCAGCAACGGCGGCGTCATCATCGGCACGGCACAGTTCAACGGCATCGAGCATGCCTACATGCTGACGCCGGTGCCGGAACCCGGTACCTATGCGCTGATGCTGGGCGGCCTGCTCTTGGTCGGCACCTTGAAGCGCCGCCGCCAGGCCTGAGGCGCCCTCAGATCGCGAACGCCGCGTCCGCCGCAGTCGCCAGCTTGGGCCACAGGGCCAAACCGCCACTCAGGCTCCAGGCCTGCTCGTGGCCCAGCCGGCGCAGTGCCTGCGCGGCCTGGGCGCTGCGGTTGCCACTGCGGCAGAAGAAGACGATGGGCGTCTCGGCCGGCAGGGCCAGCCAGCGGGTCAGCGCGTTGGACAGGCCCGACAGCGGCACCGCCTCGCGGCGCACCGTCGCGCCGAGTTCGGGCGCCTGGCCCAGGCGCTGCTCATAGGGCTCACGCACGTCGACCAGCAGCAGGCCCGGGTGCTCACCCAGCAGGCCGCGCAGCGAGTCCAGGGCCAGTTCGCTGGACGCCAGCGTGCAACCGCCGTCGACACGGGCGCCGCAGGCCACGGTCTGGTATTCGGTCAGCGCAAGGCCTCGCTCCAGCACCGCCTTGGCGGCGGCGAAGCCCTGGGCGTCGACGCGGCCGCTGAGCACGTCGGCCAGCAGCGGCTGCGCCACGCATTCCACGGCCAGCGTGCTCGCAAAGCGGTCGTCGTAGTCGTGCCCGGGCAGCAGCAGCGTGTGCGGGCCGACGGCCTGCTCCAGCCGGCCCAGCGACGCGCCGTAGTCCAGCGGCGCGCTCTGCTCGAAGTCGCTGCGTCCCAGGGCGCCGGGCATCACCATGTCGCCCACGAAGGCCAGGCGCAGGCCCTGGGTGTCGTGCAGCAGATAGGCCGTCGAGTCCTGCGTGTGGCCGGGGATGGCCATGCGGGTCAGCTTCAGTGCGCCGAGTGGGATCGCATCGACGCCGAGGGGCCAACCCAGACCGTCCACGGCGCCGCGCTGCTGCTTCACGGCGGCAAGCAGTTCAGGCGCGGACGAGGCATGGTCGCCATGGCTGTGCGTATCCAGCACAGCGGCCAACTCATAGCCCTGGCAGCTGAGCCATTGGGCCAGCCTTTCGGTCAGCTCGGGCAGTGGGTCGACGACGACGGCGCGGCGGCTGTCCGAGTCGGCCAGCAGATAGCAGCAGGCGCCGTCGACGACGAAGCGCGTCAGGCCATCGGCCGGCAGGGCCTGGCCGGGGGCGCTCGGGTCCAGGCAGCTTTCGCGCAGCGACTCGCCGCAGATGCGGATGCGCGCACAGGCCTCGGCGATGAAGGCCGCATCGGCCACCGGGCCGAAGGACAGGCGCACGGCCGACGCCGTCTGCCAGGCCGGCAGCCCCATGGCCTCGAGCACGTAGCTGGGCTGAGCCTTGGACGCGCTGCAGGCCGAGCCGCCGCTGACGCGCAGCTCGGCGGCGTCGAAGAGGTCCAGCAGCAGCTTGGAGCTGATGCCGGGAACGGCAAAGTTCAGCGTGGTCGGCAGGCTGATTTCAGGCGGCGCGTTGAACACCAAGCCAGGGAAGGCCTGCTGCAGCGCGTCGGCCAAACGGTTGCGGAAGGCGACGAGGGTGTCATGGTCACGAAACGTGCGGCCGTCCTCCAATGCCGCCAGCACGGCGCCCAGGGCCGCGATGCCCGACATGTTCTCGGTGCCGGAGCGCAAGGCCCCCTCCTGCCCGCCGCCAGCCAGCAACGGCGTGAACGGCGCGCCGTCACGCACATAGAGCAGGCCTATGCCCTTGGGCGCGTAGAGCTTGTGGCCGGAGAACGGCGCGTAGTCGACGCGGCGCTCCGCCAGGCGCAACGGCAGCTTGCCCAGTGCCTGCACGCCGTCCACCATCCACAGCGCCGTGCTGCCGGCCAGCGCGGCCTCGATGCCGTCCAGGTCGCTGATGACACCAGTCTCGTTGTTCGCCGCCATCGTGCAGACCAGGCCCGCGCGCGGCGCATGCTCGCGCAGCCAGGCCAGGTCATGGCGGCCGTCCCGACCCACGGGGATGGCCAGCACCTGCAGATTCAGTCCCAGTAGCGCGTTCCAGTGCTTGATGGCTTCGGGCACGGCCTTGTGCTCGGTCGCGCCATAGAGCAGCAGTTCAGGGCGTTGCGCGCGGTCGCGAATGGCACCCAGCGCCGACAGCACGGCCGTCTGTATGCCTTCGGTCGCGCCGCTCAGGAACAGCAGCCGGCCGCTATCGGCCCCCAGCACGCGCCGCGCACGGGCACGCACGCCGTCCATCAGCGCCCTCGCCTTCAGGCCCGTGCTGTGAATGCTGCTGGGGTTGCCGAAGTCGTCGGCCATGGCCGCCAGTGCGGCCTCGCGGGCCTGCGGCAGAACGGGGGTGGTGGCGTTGGCGTCGAGATAGATTTCCATAGGGCAACCTGGCGAGGAAGGCGTCAGCCTGGATTCTGCTCACTGGCTCGGAGAAACGGTTTGCCTTCAGCTCGCCGCTCGCGCCAGGCGGAGAAATCCTATTCCCATTAGCATCTCACTCATGAAATTGGATGCTATCGATATACGGATTCTAGAAATCATCCAGCAAGATGCGGAGCAGCAGGTGGCGCAGATTGCTGAAGCAGTCGGCCTGTCGACGACGCCCTGCTGGCGGCGCATCCAACGCATGAAGGAGGCCGGCGTCATCACGCGCCAGGTCGCCCTGGTCGACGCGCGCAAGGTCAACGTGGGCGTGACGGTCTTCGTCTCGGTGCGAACCAGCGTGCACACGCAGGACTGGTTCGAGACCTTCAAGGCCACCGTGCAGGCCATCCCCGAGGTGGTGGAGTTCTACCGGATGAGCGGCGACGTGGACTACCTGCTGCGCGTCGTGGTGCCGGACATCGCCGCCTACGACAAGGTCTACAAGCGCCTCATCTCGGGCACGCAGTTGCACGACGTCAGTTCCAGCTTCGCGATGGAGGAGCTCAAACTGACGACGGCGCTGCCGTTGGGCTATGTGATGTAGCCCCTCGCTCAGTCTCGCCACGCTGAACACGGGCGAGCCTGATCGGTCCCCCGCGGGGACGGCGATGCTTGCGGCATTGAGCCACAAGCACATCGCCACGGCGGGCCGGCTCGGGAGCGGCCCAGCGCTCGGCCCGGAATGCCCCGGTTTGACGTGTCGCGGGTGCTGAACTGCGACCGGAAATGAAAACAGGCGCCGAAGCGCCTGTTCTACTGGGTGTTCTTGGGGTGGCTGATGGGACTCGAACCCACGACGACAGGAATCACAATCCTGGACTCTACCAACTGAGCTACAGCCACCGCAGAGCCAAAAAGTATAACCTAAAAATCAGGGTGCACTCGCGGCCGACGCAGGAGCGGCCACCTTGATGACCGCCTTGTACTGCGACTTCAGCGCAGCCAGGTAGGCCTGGCCTTCGGCACGCGCCCAGGCACCGGTGTACTGCTGGGCAGCACGCTTGTCGTCGATGACGGCGGCGTCGCGCGGCTGCAGCTGGTTGATGCGCACGACGACAAAGCTGCCGTCGTCGGCCGGCACGCCAACCGCCGTGGGCAGCTTGGAGGCGTCGGCGCCGAGCACGGCCTCGAGCTGGGCACGCGTGAGGCCCTGGGGCTTGGCGCGCGACACGGTCGCGGCGGCTTCCAGGCCTGCGGTGTCGGCCGGGGTGGCCTTCAGCGCGGCCAGACGGGCCTCGCCGGCCTTTTTGGCCTGTTCAGTGGCGAGCTTCTTGACGAGCTGATCGCGCACCTTGTCCTTCACGTCGGCCAACGGCGGCACACGGACGGGGTTGTGCTGCACGATGCGCGCAGACACGAGCTGGCTGGGGCCGGCTTCGACGGCCTCGGTGTTGCGCTTGTTGCGCAGCGCATCGGCGCCAAACACGGCATCGAGCAGCTTGGGCGAGGCCAGCGGGCCCATGGCGCCCGGCTGGGGCTGGCGCTGCACGGTGGCGGTCTGGATCTGCAGCTTGAGCTTGTCGGCCGCGGGTTGCAGGCTGTCGGACTGCTCGTAGACGAGATTGCCGAACTGCTCGGCGGCTTCCGCATAGCGGCGTTGGGCGAGCTGCTTGCGCACCTCGGCCTCGACCTCGGCGCGCACGGCCTCGAAGGACTTCTTGTCGCCGCCACGGGTGCCGGTGAGCTGGATGATGTGATAGCCGAAATCGGTCTCGACGAGGTTGCTGATCTCGCCCTGCTTCATCGCATAGACGGCCGCGTCGAACTCCTTGACCATGGCGCCACGGCCGAAGAAGTCCAGGTCACCGCCGTTGGGTGCCGAGCCCTCATCCTGCGAGTTCTTCTTGGCCAGTTCGGCGAAGGAAGCCGGGTTCTTGCGCACCTGGGCCAGCAGTTCCTCGGCCTTTGCCTTGGCCTTGGCGCGCTCATCGGCGGGTGCGCTGCGGTCCACCTTGATCAGGATGTGGCTGGCGCGGCGCTCTTCGGGAACGCCATAGCGCGACGCGTTCTCGTCGTAGTACTTGTGCAGCTCTTCTTCGGTGAACTTGACGTCCTTCTTCAACGCTTCGACGTCGAGCACGATGTACTGGATCTGGGCCGACTCGGGCAACTGGAACTTGGACGCGTTGGCCGCATCCTTGTAGAAAGCCTCGAGCTCAGCGTCGCTCGGGTTGAGCTTGGCGGCGAAGTCCTTGACGTCGAAGCGCTGCAGTTGCACTTCGCGCTGCTGCAGCAGCGAATCGAAGGCCAGCTTGGCATTGGCGGCGCCGACGACGGTGGAGGTCTCCACGGGCGTCAGGACCTGGCGCAGCGCATAGTCCTGGCGCAGCTTCTCCATGAAGCCGGACGGCGTCAGGCCCTGGGCAGCCAGCAAGGCCTTGTTGACCGTACCGTCAGGGTTGCGCAAGAAGGCGAACTGCGGGTCGGCCCAGAACCGGGCGTTGACCGCCTCGGGGCTGGGCGTGAAGTGCTGGTGCGTGGCCGCAGCCTGCAGCGTGCGCTCGGTGACCAGGCCTTCGAGTGCCTGATGCTTCACTTCCGGCGTGTCGAGCAACTTGACGTCGAGCGTGGGGTTCTGGGCGCGTGCGCGCTGGGTCTGTTCGCGATGCGCGACATCCCACTCGGCCTGCGTCACTTTCTTGCCATCGACGCTGGCGACGCCGGCATTGGCGCCACTCATCATGCTGGTGTAGCCCTGCATGCCGACGAAGGCAAAGGACGGCAGGATCAACAGCATCAGCAGGAACTGGAACAGGCGGTTGTGCTGGCGGACGAAATCAAACATCTCGGAGAGCCTTGAGGATCAGAGGCGGCGCATCGCGCGTCGGGCGCGAATCAAACGCGACAAAGGCGAACCAAGGTTCGCCTTCGAGGGGAGCCGTATTCTATGGCGGAGCGGCGGATGCCTTTCCGCGCGGGAAGGTGGTGGGCGCTGACGGGCTCGAACCGCCGACAATCTCCGTGTAAGGGAGGTGCTCTACCAACTGAGCTAAGCGCCCGGGAAATCCGGGGTCCGGGAGGCGTCAGTTGACGGCGTCTTTGAGCGCCTTGCCCGGTTTGAACTTGGGAACCTTGGCCGATTTGATCTTGATCGCCTCGTTGGTGCGCGGGTTGCGGCCGGTGCGCGCTGCGCGCTTGGTGACGCTGAAGGTGCCGAAGCCCACCAGCGAGACGGTGCCGTTCTTCTTCAGCGTCGTCTTGACGCCGCCGATCACGGCTTCGAGCGCGCGGCCCGCGGCGGCCTTGGAGATGTCGGCCTGCTTGGCGATGTGCTCGATCAATTCGGACTTGTTCACTCGTGCCCCCACTTTATTTGGAGATTCAGCGGACTGTTGGCCCCTGCACCCTTGGCCCAGGTACAGAACTTCAATGCGATATCGGTCCCGCGCACTGCGCAGCCTGCTGAAGGCCAACTGGAAGCGGCCGAGGCGCTCGCGGGGAAGCGGATTCTAGACGCGTGCCCGGCGGGCGGCGGGGCGGGAAAAGTCCCGATACAACTCGCGCCCGCTGGCGCCGATCCGGCGGCTGGCTGTCAGCGGCCTGTCAGCGGTCGCTGCACAGTCGATCAACGCGCCTTGGCGCGAATCTCCGGCAAGGCCTTCTGCAGGTAGTACACCATCGACCAGATCGTCAGCACCACGGCCGCATAGATCAGCCAGGTGCCCCACAACCGCGTCGGGATCAGGCCGAAGAGCCTGCCGTCGAAGAGCAGGAAGGGAATGGCCACCATCTGCACCGTCGTCTTCAGCTTGCCGACCATGTGCACGGCCACGCTGCGCGACGCGCCGATCTGCGCCATCCACTCGCGCAGCGCCGAGATCGCAATCTCGCGGCCCACGATGACCAGGGCCACGAAGGCATTGACACGGCCAAGCTCCAGCAGGATCAGCAGCGCCGAGCAGACCAGGAACTTGTCGGCCACTGGATCGAGAAAGGCACCGAACGACGACGTCTGGTTGAGCTTGCGAGCCAAATAGCCGTCCAGCCAGTCGGTCAAAGCGACGACGACGAACAGCACGGTCGCAAACAGATTCTGGTGGGCCGGCGTGATGTCCAGGTAGAACACCCCGACGATCAGCGGGATGGCCACGATACGGGCCCAGGTCAGCAGAGTCGGCAGCGTCAGGAACATGCCGGGCATTGTGCCCAACCTGGCGTCCCACCCCGGACGGGGGGCTTCGACTGTGGCGAGAAGGTGTCAGTTGCCCACCCACGTTCGCTGCCCTGTGTCGCATCAACCCCGGGTATTCCGGGCCGAGCGCTGGGCCGCTCCCGAGCCGGCCCGCTGTGGCGATGTGCTTGCGGCTCAATGCCGCATGCATCGCCGTCCCCTAGGGGGACCGGCCAGGCTTGCGCGCGTTCAGCGCCGCGAGACTGGGCGAGGGGCAGCGTGACCTCAATCCAGCGTTCTTGGCTTGAAGCGCCGCTGATCGTCGAACAGGAAGGTTTCGGTGAACACCCACGGCTCCGGCATGCGGCGCAAGTCGCCGTAGGGCGCTGCACGGTGCACCGCATCGATGGCCAATTGCACGGTGTCCAGCGCCTGCGTGGGCTTGCGCATCACGATGACACGCTTGACGCTGCCGTCACGCCGCAATTCGATCTCCAGCACCGGAATGGCCAGCAGCAACGGTGGCGGCTTGGTCATGTAGGTGCGCTCGGGATTGGCCATGACCAGGCGCTCGGACGCCTGGCGCCGCAACTCGGCCTGCGTGCTCACGGGCTTGGGCGGTGGCATGCCTGCGGCGGGCTTGACGTTGGAAGACGCTTCGGGGGCGGTTGGCGCCGCAGGCTTGGGCGCAGGAGCGGGCGCAACGGCGGGTCGTGCGGGTTCTGGGGCTGGCGGCGGTGGCGCGGGAGCTTTTGACGTGGCACCGCAGCCCACGAGCAAGGGAGCCAGCAGCCAGCGCAGGCTTAGCTTCAGGCGTTCGGTGATGCGCATGTCGGTCTCCTCGTTGTTTTCTCAGTGCAGCGCGCGGTAAATCTCTTCGGCAAGTTCGCGCGAGACACCTTTGACACTCGCCAGTTCATCAACGCTAGCGCCTGCCACGCCGCGGACACCACCAAAACGTTGTAACAACTGCGCTCTTTTCTTCGGGCCGACGCCGGGCACGTCCTCCAGCCGCGAACCTCCCGTGCGCGTGGCCGCCCGCTTGGCGCGCATGCCGGTGATCGCAAAACGGTGGGCCTCGTCGCGGATCTGCGCGATCAGCATCAGCGCCGCAGAGTCGCGCCCAAGGTAGACCTTTTCGCGACCATCGGCAAAGACCAGCTCTTCCAGGCCGACCTTGCGCCCCTCGCCCTTCTCGACGCCGGCGATCAGGCTCAGGTCCAGCCCCAGTTCCTCGAACACCTCGCGCGCCATGGACACCTGGCCACGCCCGCCGTCCACGAGCACCAGGTCGGGCAGCCGCCCGGTGCCAAGCTGGGCCGCCTCGGCCATCTTGCTGTAGCGGCGCGTCAGCACCTGGCGCATGGCGGCATAGTCGTCGCCGCCGGTGATGCCCTCGATGGTGTAGCGGCGGTACTGGCTGCTCTGCATCTGGTGGCTCTCGAAGACGACGCAGCTCGCCATCGTCGCCTCGCCGGCCGTGTGGCTGATGTCAAAGCACTCGACGCGGAACTTGTCGATCTCGGCGACGGACAGGTCCAGCGCATCCACCAGCGCCCGCGTGCGCGCCTGCTGAGAGCCCTCTTCCGCCAGCAGCCGCGCCAGCGCCAGCTCGGCCCCCTTGATGCACATCTCCTGCCAGATGCGCCGCTGGCCGCGCGGCTGGGCCTGCACCGTCACGCGGCTGCCGGTCTGCACGCCCAGCGCCTCGGCCAGCCCCGGGTCCACCGCCTCGCTGACGACGATGAGCCCCGGCACCGGCGAGGCCAGGTAGTGTTGGGCCATGAAGGCCTCCAGCACCTGTCGCTCAGGCGACAGCGCCTCTTCGTCCTCCAGTCGCATCGCCGTCGCGTCGTCCACGTGCTTGGGGAAGAAGGCCCGATCGCCCAGGTGCCGGCCGCCGCGCACCATGGCCAGATTCACGCAGGCGCGGCCGCCCTGCACCTTGACGGCCAGGATGTCGACGTCGCGCTCACCGCCCGTGGCGCTGCTCTCCTCGATGACCTGCTGCTGCAACACCTTGGACAACGCCTGGATCTGGTTGCGCACCTCGGCCGCCAGCTCGTACTGCTGGCCTTCGGCGAAAGCCATCATCTGCTCCTGCAGCGAGGCCATGACCTCGTCCGTCTCGCCGCGCAGGAAGCGCTCGGCGCTCGCGACGTTGCGGGCGTATTCGCCCGTCTGGCCGGCCGGCACGCAGGGGCCCGAGCAGCGCTTGATCTGGTGCAGCAGGCAGGGCCGGCTGCGGTTGTTGAAGACGCTGTCCTCGCAGGTGCGCAGCTTGAACACCTTCTGCATCAGCTGGATGGACTCCTTCACCGCCCAGGCGCTCGGGAAGGGGCCGAAGTA